>ERZ808035.4-NODE-4-length-472079-cov-10.695444_pt1 | contig 472079 bp, 462 predicted proteins | sample MGYA00380189_ERZ808035 | MGnify/ENA primary metagenome ERZ808035 (study PRJEB31490, sample SAMN06133407) | mouse gut metagenome | isolation source: M5_1 | host: mice | place: China: Chengdu | collected 2015-05 ... | reverse complement strand
TAGAAAATTTGTATTTTGGGATAACTTTTTGGTATCAAAAATAATGTGAAAAAAGCTTTATATTAGGTAGGTTTTCACTAATTTTGGGCTCAAAATAAAATGTCCGAAAAGCGTTGCTTTTCGGTGTGTTTCGGCTGGACAGCAAAGATTTTTATGCCCTGCCTTTATCCTGCTTTTTTTCGACCAATAGATTTTGGTCAATCTTTATACCTGTAATTATAAAAAATTAAGATAAACTTAAGACGAATAATCTTGCATACAATATTGTTATTATATATAATTTTTATGAAAGAGGGTGCCCAAATGACAAACAAAATAATGCTTGTTGATGATGAGCCGGATATATTGGATTTGCTTGAAAAATCCTTAAACCTTGAGGGTTTTCATAACATTACTAAAATTGATAACGGACTTTCTGCTGTAGATACCTGCAGAAAAATTCAGCCTGACATAATCATTTTAGATGTTATGCTGCCTGACATAGACGGCTATGAAGTATGCAAGCAAATCCGTGAATTTTCTCACTGCCCCATTTTATTTCTTTCTGCTAAAAATGATGAGCTTGATAAAATACTTGGCTTGGCTGTTGGCGGAGATGATTATGTAACAAAGCCGTTTAGTCCTAAAGAAATTGCGTACAGAGTTAAAGCACAAATGCGCCGTGCAGAATATAGACAAGCACCAACACCAAATTATTCTATTAAAATCGGTGAACTTAGGATTGATACTGACGGCTGCAGAGTAAAGAAAAAGGATAAGGAAATCGAACTGACTGCAAGAGAATTTGAAATTTTGAAATATTTAGCAGAAAATATGGGTCGGGTAATCAGCCGTGAACGGCTTTATGAAACGGTCTGGGGTGAGGACAGCTTTGGCTGTGATAACACGATTATGGTGCACATCCGCCATCTGCGTGAAAAATTAGAAGAAAATCCTGCCGCACCAAACTATATTATCACAGTGAAAGGATTGGGCTATAAGTTGGTAAATCCGTATGAAAAATAAAAAGAAAGTATATCTGTTTTTTCTGATATCTATTTTCTCAATATTACTGTTTCTTGCAGGACGGTCTTTGTCTATACTTCAGATGGGAAGACGACCTCTATTCATTATCTTTTTTATTATGGCTATGTGCGGACTTTGGCTTATTGTGCATCTTAGCAAAATAAAAAAAGGTATTGAAAACATTTCACAACGCACCTATACGCAGCTTCCTGAAAAAGGAATATTCAGTGAAGTGTATTGTGCTCTTAATAAACTGGATATTGAAATCCGCAACAGTGATAAGGTGCAGAAGGAAACGGAACGGGTGCGCAGTGAATGGATTGCAAATATTACACACGATTTGAAAACACCGCTTTCACCGATTAAAGGCTATGCAGAATTGCTGACCTCAAATGCTGAAATTGACAAGGAAACGATGCAGGAATATGGCGGGATAATCCTGAAAAATGTGAATCATACAGAAAAGCTGATTAATGATTTGAAGCTTACCTATCAGCTTGATTCAGGTGCAATGCCATTCAATCCGCGATCAGTAAGTCTTGTGCGATATATGAAAGAATTGGTAATTGATATTGTGAATGACCCTGCCTTTAAGAATAGGAATATTGCGTTTGAAAGTAATGTTCAGGATTTAGAGGTTTGTATTGATACCGATTTATTCCGCCGTGCCGTGAACAATCTTATCATTAATGCACTTACACATAATCCGCCCGAAACAAAAGTAACAATCTGTATTGATACAAATTCTGAGGAAGAGGCTTGTATTTCTATTTCAGATAATGGAACAGGTATGAGCGAAGAGGAACAGGCAGAACTGTTTAACCGATATTACAGGGGTACAAACACAAAGGAGAAGCCTGAAGGAAGCGGACTTGGTCTTGCGATTGCAAAGCAGATTATAACACTTCACAATGGAAAAATTACCGTGAAAAGTAAATTGAATGAGGGCACACAATTTACCATTATTCTTCCGTCAGAAAATAACAACTTAAGGTTAAATTAAGATACAGAAAAGAACAGCCTAAGATAGATGATTTATGCTATAAGCATAGGTCATCTATTTTTTTTGCCTATGAATAATGAACAGGAGGTTTTCTGTATGGAATTACAATTAGACAATTTAAGCAAACAGTATGGAGATAAATGTGCTGTCAGCCATGTAAGTGTCAACCTGAAACCGGGTGTATATGGTCTGCTTGGTGCAAACGGTGCAGGAAAAACAACATTGATGCGAATGATATGCGGTGTTCTGAAACCGACCTCAGGAAGTATTACATTGAATGGAAAAACAATCGAAGAACTGGGGGAGAAATACTATACCCATTTGGGCTATATGCCGCAGTATTTCGGCTTTTATCCCGATTTTACCGCCAGAGAATTTATGCTGTATATGGCAGCGGTTAAGGGGCTTGGCAAAAGCAAGGCAAAAAGGCGAACAGAGGAATTGCTTAAGCTGGTAAATCTATCCGATGTGGCTGATAAGAAAATCAAGTCCTATTCAGGCGGTATGAAACAGCGTTTGGGCATAGCACAGGCAGAACTCGGCAATCCGTCAATTCTTATACTTGATGAGCCAACCGCAGGACTTGACCCAAAAGAGCGTGTTCGTTTCAGAAATCTGATATCCGATTTTGCAAAAGAGAAAATTGTTATATTATCCACGCATATTGTTTCTGATGTTTCCTATATTGCAGATACGATTTTGATGATGAAGCAAGGTCAGATTCTTCTGCAGGAGCCGATGGCAACGGTTACGGACAGTATCAAGGGAAAGGTTTGGGAGTTTTTGGTTGACGAAAGAACTGCCGCAGAGTACAGCAGGCAATTTTCTGTTGTCAATCTTCACCACGAAAACAATATGGTGCGTCTGCGTATTGTAGATGAAACCGCACCGAGTGCAGGCGCACAAACTGTAGAACCGAGTCTGGAAGATTTATTCTTGTACCATTTCGGCGAAGAACAGGAGGAACAGTGATATGTTGGTTAAATATGAATTTCTAAAAATACTGCGAAAAAAGTCAACCTTAATTGTAATGGCAATCAGTCTGATTCTAACAGGCGTTCTTTTCGGCTTGCCGATTATGCAATTTCAAACCTACAATCAGGATGGTGTCATAAAAGGCTCAGCAGGTATTGCATATGAAAAGGAGCAGTATAAAAAATTTTCTGTCCCGTTAACAGAAGAATATGTGACCGAAACCATAAAAGAAGTGCAGGTGCTTTTTGAAAATCCTGACAATGTCGGATATGACGAAAATGAGAAATTCTTAATTGGTGATGCCTATTGGAATGGCATTGCACCAAGAGAAAAGCTGCTTAATATGATTGCAAGCACTTACAGTGCTCCGAATGAATTTAAGGCATATAACGATCTTGCTGATTTGGATATAACAGACGGAGCGAATTTTTATCAGGCGATGGAATCTAAAAATGAAGCCCTGCTGAATACACCTTCAAGAGGATTGACGGATAATCAAAAGGAGTATTGGAGCAGTAAGGCAAGCAATATTGATATACCGCTGCAATACGGATATTATGAAGGCTGGAATGTAATAATCAGCAGCTTTGAACTGCTGATGTTTGCGATACTTGCAATCTGCATTGTAATTGCTCCTGTATTTTCAGGTGAATATCAATCGGGAACGGATGCGGTAATCCTGTCTGCAAAGTACGGAAAAACGAAATTGACAACAGGGAAAATTGTTGCATCACTCTTATTCGGTACGGTCGCATTTGCACTTCATATTCTTGTGGCGTGCGGCTTGCCGCTTATCGCATTTGGCACAGACGGCTGGAACTTGCCGTTGCAGATAGCCAATACAACTGTGCCGTATTCCTTAACATTTTTGCAGGCAGTTCTTATGAATATCGGCATTATTTATCTGATTCTGCTTGCCATGATTAGTCTGATACTGCTTCTATCAGCGAAAATGAAAACACCTTATCTTGTATTGATTGTGCTTGTGCCGATACTTTTCATTCCTATGTTTTTAACACCAAATGGAACAACAGGAATTTATAATCTTACCTTGTTTTTACTTCCATACCGTGCAACTATGCCTGAATTTGGCAAATATATATCCTATCAGTTCGGCGGCTTGGTTTTGGATGCAATTTCTGTCAGGGCAATTTTGTATATATTATTAACCATAATTATGCTGCCGTTGGCAAGATTGGGCTTTAAGAAACATCAGGTCGCATAAGGAGGGAAAATTATGGAAAAGAAAAAATTTGTGATTATTGGTGCTATTGCTGTTTTAATCATTGCGATTGTTGGCATAACAGCAGTCAGCCAGTCCTCAAAAATGTCCGAAAAATCATTTGATGCTGTTGTGCAGAAAGTTGTTACTCAGCCTGATGGAGAAGTCCGACTGATTGTTGAACGAACAACCGAAATCTACGGAGATCCGACTAATTCTCTGGGTATCAGCAAAGATACAAAACTGCTTGATGCAGACGGTAAAGAAATATCAGTTGATGATTTTAAACAAGGCAGTAAAGTTACAGTGAAATTAAAAGATGCCTTCATCGAAGAAACACCATTTTACTATCCGACTGTTTATGAAATAAAATTGAATAATTAAAGATAACTGTATTTGAAAAGTGACCGCATTTTGATGTGGTCACTTTTCTTTGTAAATATTACAGAATAAAAAATTTTCAATTATTTTTGTTACCTTTTACATTTTACGACACTTATACTATATAAACTAAATATTTAATGTATTTTGTTTGGATTTAAGTTAATTAATAAATAAAAAATATAGTGGGTGGTATAAATGAAAAATAAAATTCCATTAAAAAATATTAGATTTGGTAAGACCGATGCGTTTAATGAACTAAAAGAATATGGAACAGAATGGTTTAAAAAAGCTTTTTTCAATTATGAAAAGTATAATATTGATGATTTTATTGAAGGAAGAAAATATTATATTTGTGGTGATAAAGGTTCTGGAAAAACATCATTTCTCAGGTATCTACAATGTGAATTACAAGAAGATATGAATAATTTAATTATTCCAATTAGATTTAAAAGTGAAATTGATGAATTAGACAGGAGATCAATAATTATAGCAGCTAATAATGTTGAGGAAATAAGTGCAGAAGGTATAAATGATTTTAAATCAAATGACAGTGCAGTACTTGTATGGTGTGTTTATATTATTAATAAATTTTTTGAAATCTATCAAGAAAAAGGGGAATTTGCTTTTTTTCATGATAATCAAGAATTTTCTGAAATACAAAAATTGCTAAAAATAGTATATCCACGAAAAGAGAATACTATTTTACCGAAAATAAAACATGGTCAACTGACGATTGAAACTAAAGCACTTAAATTATTAGATGCAAAATTATGTTTAGATTTAGATGTTGATAAAAGTGCGAAAAAAGCTAATGTTAATTTTATTAAAATTGGAAAGTCTATTATTAATAAGTTTGCTAAACTAGAGTATGATAGAAATAGAGCCTATATTATATTTGATGAACTAGAATTATCAGTACATTCAAAAAAAGACAATAAAAGAGATATAAAATTGGTTAGAGATTTAATATTGGCAATAGATAAGTTAAATGAGATATGTAAGGAAAATGGTTTTGATATTCACTTAATTGCTTCGGTTAGGAATGAAGTTATAAGAAGTGTTTACACAACTGGATTTGAAATAAATAAATGTATAGAAGATTATGGAACGGTAATTACATGGAATCAAAGAACTGGAAGTTTTTCTAATAACAGTTTGCTGAATATATTAGAAAATAAAATAATAGCAAGTGAAATAGAATATGGAATTACTAATCATGGAGATATATGGAACAAATATTTTGAACCAACTATAAACAATACTGATGTGAGAAAATATATTTTAGAATATACTTGGATGCACCCAAGAGATATTGTAAGATTAATGAATAATGTTCAGGAAAATTGTTCGTCAACCGATGAGTTATTTACCCAAGAGGCATTTGATAAAGCATTAAAGGCTTATTCAAAGGCGAGTTGGAATGAAATGAGTGAAGAACTTATTTTAAAGTATAATAGTGAGGACATAAAAACAATTAAGGCAGTATTTAATAATATTAAAGTGCCATTTAATCTAAAAATACTTAATGAACGGATAGATCAATTATCACATATTGATTCGAATGTTGATAAATTATTAAAAAAGCATCAACTAATTGATATATTAAAGGATTTATTTGAACTTGGAATTATTGGGAATTCTGGTCAAAGAATGATATTTAAATTTTTAGGAGATGATGAATTAGCATTGATAGAGGATATGATTATACATAAACCTTTGCGTAATTTTTTTGCTGTTAAATCAAGAAATACTTAATTAATATTTTAGTCGTTGACAAAAATCCTAATGAGCGTTAAGATGCGAGAGAGGTGATAGAATGAACGGTGTAATTTATGCAAGATATTCAAGTGACAATCAGCGTGAAGAGTCTATTGAAGGTCAACTGCGTGAATGCAAAGAGTTTGCCAATCGCAATGATATAGTTATCGTTGATACATACATTGACCGTGCATTTTCTGCTAAAACCGATAATCGCCCCTCTTTTCAGAAAATGATTCGAGATAGCGCTAAAAATCAGTTTGATGTGATTATTGTCTGGAAACTTGACCGCTTTGCTCGTAATCGTTACGATTTTGCTCATTACAAGGCTCAGCTTCGCAAAAATTGTGTTAAGGTTGTATCTGCAACTGAAGCCATAAGCGAAGGTTCGGAAGGTATTATTCTTGAATCTGTGCTTGAAGGTATGGCTGAATATTATTCTGCCGAGCTTGCTGAAAAGGTTATTCGTGGACAAACTGAGAATGCGATGAAATGTAAGTTTAACGGTGGACTGGTCACTTTTGGATACTATATCGATAATGAACAGCACTTTCAGATTGATGTAGAAACTGCACCATATATCACTCATATTTACAATGCTTATGATAGTGGAATGACCATGAAAGGAATTGCCGAAGATTTGAATAACAAAGGTGTTCCAAATTCTCGCGGTGGAAAATTTACTATCAATATCATCTCAAAAATTCTTTCAAACAGAAGATATATCGGTGAGTATAGATTCCGAGACATAATTGTACCTGATGGTATTCCTGCAATAGTTGATAAGGATTTATTTGATAGAGTGCAAGCAAATTTGGAAAAGAATAAACACGCATCCGCAAAGTACAAAGCAGATGACACGAATATATTCTTACAACGAAACTGTATTGTGGCAATTGCAAATCTTTTATGGTAGGCGAAAGTGGTACAAATCATCAGGGGTTAACCTATCGTTACTACAAATGTATTGATGCCAAACAAGGTCGTGGCTGCAAAAAAAAAGCAGTTAAGAAAGAATACATTGAAAATTTGTTCTCAATGCGGTAGTTGCATCACTCACAAATGATGACTATATCAATCAGTTAATTGACGCTCTTTTAGAATATCAGAAATCAGAAAATGTTGATTTAAAGATGCTTCAACAACAGTTATCAAAAACAAATAAGAAAATTGATAATATGCTGAATGCTATTGAACAGGGGATTATTATGGATTCTACAAAACAACGATTGCAAGAACTTGAAAGCAAGAAAAAGGATATTGAAGTTCAGATAGCACAAGAGGAAATTTCAAAACCAAAATATACAAGAGAACAGTACAAGCAGTTTTTCAATAACGCTAAAGTTGCAGACTTGAAAGACCAGGCACAGCGAAAAGCATTGATAAATTACTTTGTAAATGCAGTTGTACTGTATGATGATTACGCACTGTTCTATCTCAACTACAAAGAACACGCTTTAAAACTGAAATTATCAGATATTGAGAAAAGTTCGGATACACTTCTCAATGCTCTGCCAAAAAAGGCAACCGATTTTGATACAAAATCGGTTGCTTTTTTTCTGCGCAAAACGCCCCTATTTCAAGGACTTTTTCACTTTTTAGGATAAAACGAGATGACCGCCGTGATGATTTTCACGACGGTCATTGTGCTTTTTGGCGATTTTCTATCCTGCTTAAAACTTCAAATTGTGTGATTTATGGGATTTCGTGTGATTATTGATTTGCCGGTTTTATACGGTACACTTATCAACACATTGATATTAAAATCGTCATTAGAGGTACTATAACCTATAAGGACTCCTTGTTATCTTTACATTAAAGAAGGATTGCCTTGAGTTCTTTGCTCATAAGTTTCTGCCGTTGCTCAAGGAACTGTTCAAAGTTGCCGAGTTCATAAGAAATCCCCAAAGGTAGGAATTTGACATTTTCTGCGTTCGCCGGTATTTTCAGCCACTCCTTCAACGGTGTGCTATTTTTGTTTTCGTTCTCCCAATCTTCCAAAAGCTGAAGGTTAGCGAGAGTGTTGCGCCGCCTCTGCCACTCCTTCATGGATGACTCGTCGAGGTACTCCCCGGTCGGAAGAACCACGGCGGACAGTTTTTTATCTGTAAAGCCGGAGTAAGGATGCATATGGTCTTGGTGGAAGCCCTTCTGTCCATATTTCAAATTTGGGTAAAGCAACGAAAGAATCATGAAGGTGTAAGCTCCAATCTCCAACGTGTCAAACAAGGCATCAATTTTTTCCTCGGTGTAACGCAGATTTCTGTCGCCAGCAAATCAAATCGCTTGGAGGGATTTCAGTGTGAACGGTTTCCCTTTTTCTTGAGAAAGCACCTCACGAATGCTTGCGAGAGCGGTATTGTTCGATGCACCGAAAATCTGCTTAAGCTGTGCCATAACCAAGTATTTCCTCAACTCTGGCTTAGTAGCATTACTGAATTCGCCCCCGTAGTAGTAATAGTAGATCACTGGATTGATAGCAACATAGGAAATAATGTTTTCGTAGTAAAACCCAAAATCCCGAAGCAACTCAACTGTGTCCTTTACCGACTTTTTTATCGCAGGCCACTCCTGTTTGATGTGGAGAACGCTTTCCTTTTTGAATGTTTCAACCTTTAAGGACGCTGGGAGGTTGAGTAAGTACAAACAGATACGCATAATAAAGTCGTTTGAAAATTTATAGCCGTCACCGATCCTGTTTATTGACACCAGCAGTTCGTCAATTTCATCATGTGCCTTATCCCAATGGGACACCACGGTTGAAAATAGCAAATCGCTCTTTGACAAAACTGTACCGCCGGAATTAACTCGAACAAAGATATCAAGTACATCATCTATGGATTCGGATTCAACATCAAAATAGTTTATGATTTCGTTAAGTACAAGACGCTCATGTAGGAGCAGTATGTTATCCATCGCAGCCGAATCAGTGATCCAGCCGTTTTCCTTGATTACTTTGGTTATTACTTTCCGGCTGGGATTTGTATCTTATGATGTCCTTGACTTTGTACCACAGTTTGTTGCCTTTAGGGGTGGCAGCTTCTTCGAAAGTTAAAAAAGCAAATTCGTATGTGATTTCATCATCCTCAGTTTGTTTCTCGCTGTGAAGAGTGAAGTATAATTCCTTTTTTGGGAAAGCATCGTCATTCGACCAGCGTTTCATAGGAAGTTTGCGGCTCATGCTCCCCTGGAGAGCAATATACAGAGACGTCAACCGCTGCTGACCATCAAGGACAGCCCAAATAAAGTCGTATTTTCCATTAGCAGAAAACGGTTGCGGTGCAGCTGGGTTTTTATATATATCCCGTTCGTGATAATCCCTAATAAACTCGTACATAGAGTATTGCTTATCGTTGACCACATCCCGCTTAACTTTCCACAGCAGAAAGGTGCCGATTGGGTAGTTTAGCATAATGGAATCCATTAGCCGTGTAATCTGTTCCTCACTCCATACATATTTTCGCTGTATAGCGGGAGATACATATTACCCGCGTTAATTTCATCCAACATAGTATCTATAGTTTTTTCTCGTATGACATAGCTCGTCTCCTCTTTAATATGAAACAATTCAATTATTGGTTGAGAACATCGAAAAGTGAAAGTTGAACTGATTCAGTACTCGCTGCAGAAAGTAATCTCTCTTTTTGGGTGATTTACTTGACTTCAATAAACATAACCGCTTGTTGTTCCTCATCATCTATTTCTTTTAGTTCCCTATCGTCTGTAGTTTTTTCTAAACTGGGTACTTCCACTTTAGGAGGGGTACTGAACCTGCCACGTTTTTGTATTCGTGAACGCTTTTCAATTTCCTCAGTTGACATCCGAGAAGAAATAGATAATAGTACTTCTTCAAGTCGAGGATTAATTTTTAAGTTTCGTTCTTGCTTTCTACGGACAATCCCATAGCAACCAACGGGTGAGATATAAATATCCTCTGGTGCATTTGGAGAAACAATAGCACTCATGTCCTTAAATTCACAGGTTTCAGGTGTTGCTGTGCAATTCAAAGCAAACTCGGCGCCGAGTTCGGCGATATCTTTTCCGAGATCTACAAAAAAGCCTTGCCCGGAAACTTCTGTCATTCGTGCAAGTAAGAAATCCTTTTTTGCATCTAAATTTATTGTGTCACCAGAATAGTCAACAAGACGTTTTCCTATCCATTTGACTACTGGAACTGCCCAGGAATTACCAATAGCCTGATACCGGTTTGTTTTCTTCGCACAAGGTAAATTGGTGTAATTGTCGGGAAATCCCATCAATCGTTCACATTCAAGGGGAGAAATGCGACGAATACGACCATCTTGAACAACAAACAATGATCCGTTATAGGCGGCTGCATTTCCATTCCACTTTGTTCCATATGCGGAATACAGGCAGTCTGTATACTCCCTAAAAACCTCAAATTTATGACCTTCTTTCTCGAATTTCAAAGTTGCAGAAGGATATTCTCTCAGTTCTCCCGTATGGTATTCAAACAATACATTTTCAGGGAAGAAACTCTTTCCTCCAGCTATCAGGTAAAGACGTCTTCTCTGCTGTGGCAAGCCAAAATATTTAGCATCCAAGACTCTCCACGCAACATTTCTTTTTGCACCGTGTATAACTCCTGCATTCGGCCAATGTTTTAATTCAATAACATCATCAAATCCGGCTAAAGAGCATACCAAACAGCCAAACGCATTAGTTTTATCAGTAAGTACGCCTTCTACATTCTCCCAAAAAACAATTGATGGTTCTTTTCCCGCTTCCAAGCGCTTATTGTCGTTTGAATCTACGATATCAACGAAACGAAGAGTAAGATTTCCCCGATCATCGTTTAGTCCGTTTTTCCAGCCGGCAAGTGAAAATGCTTGGCATGGAGTTCCACCGCAAATCAGGTCAGGAGCGATAATTTCCCCGGATTTGATTTTTGTAGGGATATCATTCATATCTCCAAGATTTTTTATATTGGGATATTTCTCTGCCAAAACACGAGACGGAAATTTAGCTGTCTCGGAGAACCACTCAAACTTCATCCCAAGCGGTTCCCACGCAACAGAAGCAGCCTCTATGCCAGAACAGATACTTCCCACCGATTTAAAAAGCATAGGTTTATTCTCCTCTATCTAAAGGGTTCAGTGTCATTTCATATTACCTAATAATCATCTGCTTATCAAGCTATATTATCAACGATCTTTCCTTTAATTATCTTCAGTTATCTGGTTAAGATCGGCGCGCCAAGCCTCAAAATCGTACCATCCGCAACCGTAGCAACCATGTTCAGCACCAGGTCCTTTTGTGGGGCAATCAGGTGGCCAATTCTCGTTACCAGCGTAGTAAAACTTAATTCCCAAAGGATACCCACGCTTTCCTGTCATGATACACCGTACACAAGCTCTGGATTTGAGGAGATTATGATTCCCCGATGAATCCTTTTTCAAAAGCTGGAATTTGCGTTCAATTTCTTGATCGCTCATCGAAGAAGGGTTTGTTTCCTCAGATGCTCCCCAGCGTTCCATTGGAAATCGATGATCTATAACCAATTCGTGTGCTTGACAGCGGCGCTGTTCAATCGAGTCGGTATAATCATAGTGTTCAAGAATCTGGGTTGTCAGTTTTCTTGGAAACCCAGATGCAGAGCTGGATTCTGTAAATTCACCAGTCCATCTAGCCCATGTTGAGATTTTGTTACACGCTTCACAGTATTTGCGCTTTGTTTCGGTAATAATACCGGGCCGTGATTTTGTTCCCCGCTGCAAACCTTGGATTCCTCCTCCACCATCAATCTGAGTTGATCCGATTTGCTTTCCTGCACAATCACGGAAATGCCAGCGTTTGTCTTTTAATATGCTGAAGTATTCTTGCTGAAGAGAGTCGTTGGTCAAAAGACCCTCATATTCACTGGTGTTCACTGGTGCCTCCTAATCTTGATAAGAGCTGTTTTTTCCATTCGGCAATATCGTACCAAGGACAACCTATACAACCCTTCTCCGCATCCTTTCCTTTTTGAGGAATGGAAGAATCCCAATTTTCATTGCCTTTGTAGAAGAAAGGAATTCCATAAATACAACCACGTTTTCCAGTTTGAAAACAAGTCCTGCACACTTCACGCTTTTGTTGATTGCGCTGATTTGTGAGCAACTGGAATTTAGCCTTGATTTCTTCATCAGACATGGTATCCGGGTTTTTAGCCTTGGTATTCTCATCCCACCTAATCTCAGAGAATTTATGATCAGGAAGGCAGTGCGCGGAGAATGTTCCTTCATATACATCAATACTGTCTAAGACTCGAATGATTCTTTTCCTTAAGGCAGGAGACCATGTTTCATAACCGTTACCTTCGACACTGCCTCTTTCGATGGGAAGAAGAATCAAATGAGTTTTGTTCTTTTCGCAGTTAGGGCAGTAACGCTTTGTGTCTGTAGCAATGGTATACCCGAATTCTTTCAAATCCTGAATTCTTCGTGCCCAGTTCGGATTTTTAGGCAAAGTGCATTCAACACACTGCCAGCCGCCCTTAACAAGGCTATCGAAAAAAGCCTTTGTCGTTCCTGCGTTAGGTTTCTCTTCTTGCCAGAATTTCTCCTGCTTTTTCAACCACGACTGAAAGTTTATAGGGTTCATCTGCTCGTATACTTTGTTAAGGTAGGCTGTGAGCATATCAATTTCACCTTGCCTAATAGAGACGCCTGTCCTTCTATACTCAACGGGAACCCATCCGTCCCACATTGTATTAGGGTAATTAAACACAACGTGAATATATTCCTCGGATGCTTTTGAATGTTTCTTGCGGGTTTTCTCAACTATAGTAATATTTTTATTCAATATGTAATCCACAACTAATCCTCCTTGTTTGATCCTTCAGTCATCAATCGACTCGAGTATATCCTCGATATGGCAGTCCATAGCCTCACAAATCTTAAGCAAAACATCGGTAGTGATGTTTGCACCTTTGCTCAACTTGGCGATAGAGGCTGAACTTACACCGCTTTTTTCTGCCAAGTCATGCTTGTTCATATTTTTATCTATCAACATTTTCCATAACTTGTTGTAACTTATACGCATATTTTGCCTCCTGCTCTTGCGTGTAGATAATTGGGGGATTACTGATCCTCTGGGTTATAAACCTCGTTCAAAAAACCATAGCGTCCTTCTTCTTTGTTTCTGGAGAATCGAACTACATGGACACCGTTTTCATCGCTTTCGGCAGGAACAAAAGGCATACGCTTGGTTTGTTCTACGATGATGACCTGTTGTTCATGAGCATGAGCAATAAGGTATTTTATGAAGTTCTGTTTGATGGTGTCGCTCTGCTCTTTATGCTCTGCTTCGGATAACTGCGTCAGTGAAGAGTCTACGGCATAGAATTCTGGAGCGTTTCTATCAAGATCGATAAGATATCCGCTCATCGCAAGCGTGGTAATGGTGTTCAGTATTCCACAGAAGCCACCACCCATTGAAACCGATTTCTTGAAAGCACCAATCAATGTCAAAGTTTTCCATGTTAAACATTGCTGTAGCCGCTCCACCAATTTTGGACGCTTTCAGAATCTCCTGCAGTTTATCCTCGAATCCCTGGATGATATCATAATCATAGTCCTCGAATATATTATGTTTCGAGGATTCCGGCGTCTCTTCAGTTTCCTTACTGAACAACTCACTTCTATACTGAACTTCGTTCTGGCGAACAACCTCCAATTCACTGGAAATCCGTATCAACGTTAACTGTTGTTCGAGTTCTTTTTCAAAATCGGCTAATTTAGGTTGTAGCTGCTCGATAATCAGTGTGTCGATAGCAGCTTTACTTTCTTCTAATGCTCGGATTGTTGCAATAATGGTTTCCTGTTGATGCTCCACACTTCGCTGTACATCGCTCAATTTGGATAGATGTCGCTTGATCTTTTCTAGTTCTGCTGCAGATGCATCAATAAAAGTAATGTCTTGAATTCTTTCTGTTTCTTCACCGCAGATAGGACATTTGACTTTTTTGCGCACGGGCGAGTATTCGCTGCACCGTCAACAATAAAACCGATCCTGCTTATATTAGACTGGTACTGCTGGTGCAGAATAGAAAAATTATGCTCAACAGTTTTTGATTCGGAGAGTTTGCCGTTCCATTCATAGCTTTGCGACATAATCTGCTGGCTCTCTTTTGTGGCGACATCAACCTGTGCCTGCAGTTCAGCTATTTTCTTCCGAACTCGCTCAACACTTGTGCGGGGATCCACGATATTTGAGGATGATAGCATATCCTCCAGCTTTTCCCGCTTGGCAGACAATTCCTCTACCTTTTCCTGAATATAGCCAATGAGGGCTTTTTTCTTTGCTTCGCTGATTTTAGGATCTTCATCTGTGGCGAGATTATTTGCATCCTGTCCTGTCAAAAGATATAGCAACACTGCGGTCGATGCCGTATGTCCCATACTACCGGGAGCCAATAACGCTGAACTTTCCCTTGCGACATCACCTTGCTTGAGGAAAAACAGATGGAGCATACTCCGCCATGTCAAATCCTGTGTTTTAGCGCCTTTTTCTGCTGAACAAACAGAATGTGGCTCGTCAATTCCGAGTAGATGAAGGTACACGGCGTTGATATTCTTTTTTGCGGTATGATCTATGCTATAAGTACCATGATCGACAGTGGAATCAGTACCACTGACAGTGATTTTCGTATCACCGATTTTGCACTCAAGAATGACCGTGCCTTTGTCTGTGACCAAATGAAGCGAAATTCGCTCATAACCATAGTTGTTATCAACGATTTTTGAGGGACGGTTCTTCTTCGGAGCGAAGCCGAACACATAGTCCAGGCAATCCATTACAAGGCTCTTTCCGGTATTAGAGGGTCCGAGAATGAAATTCAAACCTGATTTGAAATCGATGACCGTTGTCCTGTGTCCTCCACCAGATACGATAAGTTTTTCGATATAGAATCTATTCATGCCCGACCTTCTGTAGTGACTGGATCGTAAGTCTGTTGATTTCTTTCAACATTGACTCGGCGTTCACATTATCAAATCTATTGACTACGGCTTGAGCCGCGAGAATATACTCCTTTGCATAACTTCTGGTAAGCTTTCCACATACAGTTTCGCCCGCCTCCGAGATTGAGTATCTGTATCCGATCGAAGTGGGACGCATTCGAATATATCCGTCCAATACAAGACCTTTTAAATCAGAAGAAACCATTTTCTTTCTCGCCGGAAATTCGCTATATCTGTAATTGCTGTACCCATGAAGATTTTCGTCCAGCAGGTCAAAATCGGCGGCGTAGACTGAAATAAAATCTATCGCTCCAATTTGCTGCTCATCTAATGTCAAGTTTGACAGTTTGTTCAGCATCAGCAGGATACGGAGAGATATTTCAAAGGTAGAGCCGAGGGCTGATTTATTCATTGTTCTTTTTTCTCCTTATCCATGTCAGCTTACCATCATTTACGAGATGGTGGCATACACCCTTTTTGATTTTACCGCTTATCCAGTATGGCGAGGCACTAAGTATGTAATCCGTTACTGGGGCAATGAGCGCCTGCTCTATTACGGCAAGCATACGCTCATAACCGTTTGGATGTATGCGTTTTGCTGTATCCTTAACTTCGGAGTAGGTTTCATCTTTCAGAACATCAAATTGACCAGTCAAACTGTCGCTACCTAGCTCCAATACACCTTGGCGTATGGTTTCAGCCGCATAAAAATCAATGCGGCGGTCATCCAAATCATCTGAATAATCAGGGAATGACAGAAGGTCATCCATCGAAAAAGCGGTCATACCCTCGGCATCGCCGTATGCCTTAAATCAATTGCTGCTTCCTGTGCTGCCTGGGTGGTCGGAGTAAAGTTAATGATGTCCAAGGTTATGCCCTCGAGTATATCAGCACAGGCGATTGAAAGATCATCGCTGGCGATGCTAAGGCTATCCAGCCATGCTACGACATTGTCGTAGGAGTCGGACTCGTCCATTCTTTCCCATATCCAATTCGAGAATTTTCTTTTGTCACGATGGTCGTAAAGGTACTATGCATCCTTTGCTTGAATCGTGCGGTCGCCTTTTATGTAGCGGTATTTTGTGTCAGGCTTTCGCTTCAACAGTTTGCAGGAGTCCATAGCGGCATCTTGTACAAAGTTGCCGACAAGTTCTGTGAAATAATCATGCTCAGATTTTCCGAACGAAACGAACGGCGAAAGGTCTGAAGCATATTCGGAAAATGTCATTCGTTATTTGCCTCCTGTCTTATTATTTTTCTTTATCCGAAAGCGTCCGAGAGCGTCCGTCCAGTCCGCCTTTCCAAGAAGCGATTTTGCTAAACCGGTATCTGTAAGGCAGGCTGATAAGAAATCGCAGTTAAGCCCCGGCACCATATTTGGGCAAGGACAGAGTGTATAAGATTATTATATCACACTCAAAACGCAATTTCTACTGAAAACCTATAGCAAATCCGAACCATTAAGAGTTGGACAGCTATAGTTTTTTTCATTTTTCCTTGATTTTATGAGGTTTTTGGGCTTTTATATGTTCAATTTAAATTGGACACAAAAGATGAAAAAATTCAAAATAGAAAATCAAAAGATAAAAAACAATAAATCCGAACTCTTTTGTTTAAATTAATTATTTGATTTTTTGGCTTGTTTACTAAAAAATTCAAGTTCTCGCTTTGCCGGTGTCTTGTATCCATTTTTCGCATGAGGTCTTTTCTCGTTATAAAATATCATATAGTTTTTAACTGCCGTTTTGAATTCATTTTCAGAGCGGTATTTTGTTTTGTAAAGTTCTTCTCTTTTTAATGATGAAAAGAATGATTCCATTACAGAATTATCATATGGCATATGTGCTCTTGAAAATGATTGAGTTACTCCTAATGATTTCAGATATGTACAAAATGTTTTTGAACGATAATTTGATCCTCGGGCTGTATGGAAAAGAAGATTGCTTTCCGGCTTGCGGTTTTCATATGCCTGTTTAAATGTACCTTTTGTTGATTGTGTGCTGTTTTTATGACTAATACGAAATCCTACAACCATTCTTAAATACAAGTCTAAAATGGCACATATGTAGAATACTTGTTCTTTATATCGAAAGTATGTTACATCACTTACCCATATTTCATTCGGACGCGTTGCCGTGAATTCCTGATTAAGATGATTTTTATATTTCTTTTGCTCTCTATCATATAAATCCTTTGCATCTTGTCTTATGCTGATAAGTCCCATATCATGCATTAATTCACGAACCATACCCATACTGATGCGATAGCCTTCTTCTTTCATAATTGCTGTGATTTTTGCAGCACCAAAGATTTGATTATTCTCATCATAGATTTCCTGAATTCTGATTCTGAATTCTTCACGACGCTTTGAATACCAAGTGTTATCTCGTTTGTTACGGAATATATGGTTGTAGAAAGTACCACGAGGAACTTTGAGTGCATCACAAATCATATGTACACTGTATTGACCATACAATTCTTCCAGTGTAGCAAGTTTAATATCTAGAGGTGAATTTGCGGTGCAGTCAATACTCTGAAGTATTTCAATAATACTTTCTAAACGAGCAACTTTCTTTTCAAGTACTCGAAAATTTCTTAAGTTTACTTCTTTCTTTTTGCTGGTATTACTGTTTTGATTTTCTTTTATCCAAGAATAGATTGTGCTGCGTGGGATTTGGAAAGCAGTAATAATATCCGAAACAGATTCTCCGTTAGTATATTGCTCAATTACATTTTGTTTTTATTCATCAGTATATTTATTCATACTATCATCTCCTTGTTTTAAGAAGATAACATTATTTAAAATATTGTCAAATCATCTCTTTCTTGAGAAAGGTTTTAATTTATGATAAAATTATTATAGTAACTATATTTAGAAACTTAAAATTACTTTAATATATTATTAGATGATAAATGTTAGATTAGGAGATACTATGGGGAATATAAATAGTTTAATAGCAACTAGTAAAAAAAATTAAGGTGTTTATAAGTTCAAAATGTGATGGACCAGAAGAAATACCTAAATATGCTCCTGTTAGAGCTGAACTTAAACAGGCTATTGAGGATTTTGGTTTAGCAGAGGTTTATATTTTTGAGGGTGAAGAAGCATCATCTCTAAGTGCAGAAAATAATTATACTTTTGCATTAGAAGATTCTGATATTTGTATTTTTTAATTGACAATTATGACGGTATACCGTTAGGCGTTCAAAAGGAAATAGATGTAGTACAAAGAACAAATAAAAAAGCTTTGTACTATTTTTGTGATGAGAAGAAAAAAGAAAAGACCGCTTTAGAAAAGAGTTTAATGGGAGCCAATTTTGCCAAAAGCAAAACAGTTCATAAATTTAGTGATTTAAGTAATAATGGTGCTATTGCACTCATTAATGATATTGTATCTATATATCACTATTATTGTGTTGGAAAATTAAAAGAGGTTAATGAAAATAGTTCAGATGAACTGCACAATATAGATATTACAAATATAAATAAGTTCCATGAGAATTCTTTACCCAAATCAGTAGTTAAGAATATTGATAAATGTGCAGACTATATTTTAAAAAATGTTACAGGTATATCATTGTTTCATATGCCATCTGAATCCATTAATACAAGTGATTTAGATGATTGGGGTGTTCAGTTTTTACCTGTATTATTTGAAGGAAAATCGATTAAAGAATTTAATACTGCACTTTTTATGGATTGCTTAAAGTTATTACAGGATGAAAAATATTGGGAAATAGTCAATTTACGCTGGAATTCTATTCAGGCATACTTTAGTGGTGACATACAAAAATGTATAGAATATTTAGAAAAAGCGTTGGAAACTGCAAAAGAAACTAATCTGCCTTCTTGGGTTATCAAGGATATACTCATTGATTTGCGTAATCAAGAATTTGATCTCTGTACAATAACAAATGAGTATCATGAATCTAATGCTCAAAAGGAGTTGGATGAAAGTGAAGAAGAACTATATTATCCTGTTATAGATAAAATAATGAATCATTACATGAAAAGTATATTGAAGGGCTTTACAAACAGAAAACGGAATCACCTTATTCAGTTACTTTAGGGAGTAATCTTGATCAATATGGTAAACTTTTAGCAAGTACATTTATTGTAGCTTTATATAACGGTTCATTAACTCATATTTTAATGTTCTATGAAAAAATAAAGAATTTTCTTTTTTATTTATCTAGTCGTTATAGTGATTGGAATTTTAGAAGAGATTTATTGAATTATGCTATTAAAACAGGGAAAGACAAAGAAGTTTTAGGTATATAAAATGCTTACCCTGATGTGTTAGGGAAACTTAATGAAAAAGATGCAGAAATTATAATGTTATTTTGTAGCAATCATCCGATTTATTATAAAAGAGTTCAAAGACAATTACTTTCATTTGGAACAGTTGGATACTATTTGAGTGATGAAGTATTTAAATTATATGAATCTCAAATTATAGAAGTGATTTATTCTTGGTTAGATGATGAGCAATCTACTACTGCGATAGGGTATGGTATTTTTAATTGTTTATCTAGTGTTTATTGTAGATTAGACCAAAATACGATAGCAGATATTTGTTGTAAATTTATTGATAAACATTATAGTCGTTGGTATAGAGATATGTTTAAGTTTATGACCAAATGTATTGATGTAAGTAAAATGAATGAAGAAAATGCGATTACACTAATTAATCATATTGTTAAGGTTTTAAAAGATGATGCTGAACGAGAACAACTTAAATACTCACCACAGTTTTTATGTTTATTGAAAAAACAGAATAAATATTTAACAGAAGAACTAGATGAAGCAATTAAAGAATATCTACCTAATTATTATAAAAATGATTACAAACTTGAAACATCCAACGAAAAAAATGATTCTATTATGTTTATTGAGAAGTATTTGGAATCAATAAAAGAGGATAGTCAAATTCAAGGAAAAAATGGGAGATATTTTGGGAGTGGAACGAGAAAAATATTAACAATAAAATCTATTTTGCTTTTAAATAATCCAAATATTTCAAATGATTTATTTGATACAATTATAAAAACAGTATCATATACAATCATTGAATCTAAAGAATCCATTATAACCAAGATAGATGCAGTTGCACTATTATGTTGTATAATAGCAAAATATCCAAAAGCATATGAGCGTAATAAAGATATTTTTCAAAATATTTATAATAATGAAGATAAAATTTATTTGGATGATGACTTCCCGTTTTCTTCAAATATTGATAGAATTGCTTTAAAGATTATTTTAAAATTTTTGTTTGCGGTAATGGGTATTGATGTACAGGCTGATTTATTGGAAATGCTACCATATTTGAAAAATAATATTGCTACAACTATTACGGTGTCCAACTTTATAGCATCTTATTTAGAACTTTCAGAAGAGATAATGCTACCTGTAATTATAGAAAGTGTTATTCTCTATAATACAATTTTCTGGATACATGAGAATTATATTAATATAAGATGTAACACTGTAAGAATTATGATTGCATTGTTAAGAAATTCAAACAATCATGATATTATTAACAGAGAGATTATTGCGCTTATTGATACAGACAATGTGTATATTAAGAATTTTATTTTAAGAAAAATTTCTAATACATATGTTATCGATGATAATACGAAAAGTTATGTCCTTGAGGTTTGTGCAAATGATGCGAATTTTGTAACTAGAATGATATACAAAGAGATCAATCAATAATTTCCTTAATGTGTTGAGGTTCAATGGTTCAAATCCATACACAAAATTGCAAAATACATCTTTTTTGTATTCCCCAGATAAAATCGGATAGTTTATCTTGAACTGTCCATTATTTTTCGCCTTTTAGCACGTTTTTGCACCTTTTTAGGTGTTTTTTATTTTGTTTTTATCTAAAATGAGACACTTGTAATATTTGGTTGAATTTCTTAATTTATTACATAATCAAATTTTGTTTTCACTAATTTATACATAGCGAGTATAATTAGATTATTAAACTATTAAGGAGCAATTGTATGTCTTATTATTCAGTAGAAACTTGGACGATTAAAGAAGTTGCAAGTGCTTTTAAATTAGAAAATGGGGATCAACAAAATCGCAAGGTAATTATACCGATTTTTCAACGAGGATTAAGATGGGACGATTCTCGAAGAAAAAGCTTTATTGATTCTCTTAATAAAGGTTATCCATTTGGTTCATTGTTATTTGCACGTCATTATAATAATGTAAATTTATATTCTGTTGTTGATGGATTACAGCGAGGTTCAACTGTATGTGATTATGTGTTTAATCCACTTGGAAAAAATAATATTTCTAAAATTGATATTGAAATATTAACTAGTATTCGGCAAGCTCTTTTTCCAGGCAATCAAACAATTTCTGTGAATAAAGAAATTGAGAAAGAAATCTTGGACTATTTCTTCGATAAAAAGAGTTTTGATAAAATTGATTTAAGTGATTTAGCTGAAATAATATATGATAAATTTACTTCACTTGAAAAATTCAGAGAATGTACGAAACTTATTAAAGAGCAACTCAAAAAATTTACCAATGAAAGAAAAACAGAATATGAAAATGTTTGTTCATCCTCTGTACCGATAGTTATATATACTGGACCACAAGAATTATTAAGTGAAATATTTAACCGAATTAATGTTAAAGGAATTGCATTGAATAAATATGAAATATATGCCGCAACTTGGAGTCAGTCCAAAAAAGATATTAATAATATTGAAGTTATTCAAAATGTAATAAAAAATATCTTACTCTTAATTCAAAGGATTATACTATTGAGGGGTTTGATGCCACTAAAATGCTATCAGACAGAGAATTGACAGCCTTTGAGTATCTTGTTGGATTAGGAAAATACTGGTCGGATAAGTTTGATTGTTTGAAATTTGATTCAAAATCTAATGATGATGTTGTAAATGAAATAAGTTTTGAAATTATTGATGCTTGTATCAATAATACAAATAGTTTGCCAAATTTAGATAAAATTCTTTTTGAGTATAATGTGAATAAATTGCAACGAAGAATTGAGGAAGCCATAGAATTTGTTGCAAAATCTATTGCAGTAGTAAGTAATTTTAAAGGCAATAACAGAAAATTTAAAGTGCTTCATTCAAAATATCAGATAGTATCTTTAATATCTTATACTTTTAGAGAAATGTATAATATTGAAAATCTAGATTCAAAAAAATCGACATGGGACACGAATTCGTCAAGATTAGCTAGTATTATTCTTCAATACTATGTTGCAGATATTTTATCTAATGAATGGCATGATGGCGGTGGAAACAAAGTTTATACAGCACTAAACGAAAAAAGGTATAGTGATTTTATAACAAAACAGCGTTGGGAATCATTATTGGATAATTACTATCAAACTCAATTGGCTAGTAAACAATCAGAACGATTTTCAAATCCAACAAATGCAGATTCAATAATACTTAACTGTGTTTATTCAAATCAATTTACAGCAAATGATCAACTTTCCAATAAAGCATTTGATATTGAACATTTAGCAACAAAAGAAAAAATGAAAGAATTACTGAAAATTTTTAATGATTTAAAACTGCCTGTTTCCTGTATCGCTAACTTGTGTTATCTACCTGAAGACATTAATAGAGGGAAAAAGGATAAAACTATTTATGAAGCAACAAATTTATCTTTGCCGATTGATATTATTGAAGAAAAATTCAGCTTTACAAAGAAAAATGATTTTGAATGGCTTTATTACCCTTATGAGGAATCTGATTCGAGTTCGTTGGAAGAATTTTATTTTAAATATTTGAATGATAGATATGAAAAAATAAAATCTAAATTTCTAAATATGTTTGGATATTAAATAAAAAAGGAAAGGTGACTTTGTAACCTTTCCTTTTTTATAACCTGTAATTTGTATTGCTTAGCCTAGTTTTTTATTCAGTTAAACGGCGGGCGTTGCACGCCGAAGTTGGGCGAGTAGAGCGCTTCTAAAGTGCCTGCTCTTTCTCCTGCTTGAAAATCGACCTTGTGATTTTCCTTTTTTCTGTTGTGAAAAGATAGGGGGGTTGGGCTTAGCCCAAAGGCTTTGTTCGTTGCCATCGGCGAGTGTAATACAAAGCCGAAACTCGCAGATACCGAACAGCACTGCTGTTTGATGTGATGCTATTTAACCTGCTTAAAATAATAAACTGCAAAACCGCTGAATTAAGGTTTAAAATTTACACCACAAACGGCTCATATTTGCTTTTGAGTTTGATTTTGGTTAGTGACTTTCCCATAATACAAACTCTCCAAATTCTGCCGATAGTTTTGTGACAGGGCATTTATCTTTTTATGAGTAGGGTTTTATTATTGTTTGTCATCATTTTATGAACCGGGGGTGGTTCAAATTTTGCGGACGGTATAGATGTTACTCTGTTGTGCATTATCAAGATATCTTTTTGTTACATAAACATAACCTTTGTCTGTCGGACTTTTTATAGCCTTGCGACATGAGTTTTCACAGATACTGCAGTAGTGAACCATGTGTGGCACAGATCAGTAACTCTGATTTTTTGTCTTTGGCTTTAGTTAAGAAAAAATATATAACAAACTCATTCGGTGTAAGATTTTTTTCAAATATTTTATATGTCAATGGTTTTAATACAAGTTGAATTAAAAATTGTGTTGTGGTATAATATTAACATAGAATAAATTGAGAAAGGAAATGCTTATGAGCGAGATTGACAGAATCATAAATGAAGTAAATGGCTCTATGGCTATTGAGGGAATGCCGCTTACCAGCGAAGACAAAGAACGAATCCGTGTTTCACTTTCTGATAATGAAAAATACAAAAAAATATTGAAAGAACTTATTACAAAGCATTCGGCATAGGTGAATTTATGCAGTACGATTACGAATATGAATGGGATAAGGAATATTGCTATCCGAATTCAAATGTTCTGATTAATAAACTGAATATCAAAACGCACGATGAGCTTCTGGTTGCAGAAAGAGAAATCACCTCGCTGAAAATTGCTATAGCTAAATCACAACCTATTGAGGGCAATTTTGATTTGGAGCATCTTAAGAAAATTCACAAGTTTATTTTTGAAGATATTTACTCTTGGGCTGGTTGCTTGCGTCATGTAAATATATCAAAAGGCAATCAGTTTTGTCTTGTTGATAATTTAGAAATGTATGGCAACAGCATTTTTGATAAACTGAAAGCAGATAATTTTTTGATTGATTATCGGGGTAGTGTTCCACATACTTTGGCATATTATTTGAGTGAGATTAATGTTCTGCATCCGTTTCGTGAAGGTAACGGCAGAACACAAAGATTGTTTATTGAATATCTTGCAAACAATGCAGGATATTCGGTTGATTTTTCAAATGTTTCAGCCAATGAAATGATTGTTGCAAGCGCAGAATCTTTTGCCTGTGAGTATGATAAAATCAATGAAATGTTTGATAGGATAACCACAAAATTATAGATTGTATTGAGGTTTGGCGTTAATTTAGTTCAAACCTCTTTTTGTTTATTGGAAGGGGTGAGTTAATGAACAAGATTGAACTACATATACCAAATGAAAATGAACTTAAATATCGTCAATACTTAATTTCCGATAAAGAAACGATGAGTTATAATGTCGGTTATGGTGATGATGGAACAGGGTGTTATTATCAGACTATAGAGCAGGTGAAGAAATGGTATAAAAACTGGAATAACAGCATAGGTAATTATTATGCTTATATAATTTGTAAGGACGATAACACACCTATTGGCGAAGTTGATATTCATTGGAGTGGATATTGTCAAAAGCATATTATTGGAATTGTGATTGAAGCAAAATATCGTGGTAAAGGTTATGCTGAAGAAGCATTGAATTTGTTGTGCGATGCTGCATTTAACGAGTTGAATCTTGATAAAATATATGATGTTTTTCCTGCAACTCGCACATCTGCAGAAAAGGTGTTTTCCAAAATCGGATTTATCCGTGAAGATGATGAGTTTGTGGCTTTAACGAAAGAAAAATACAATCAAATACATAAAAAGTAATGCGGTCGATTGCTCGACCGCATTTTTTATGTCATATTACAATTTTTGCAAACCAAATAGTGCCTGATTTTCGTATGGCATACGATATTTAAAGTGCATATCGTTCCAATAATCTATCCATTCCCGCTGTTTCTGATTGTTAGGATCTTTACGCAGTTTATCAATATCTCTGCGGACACTCCAGGTGTAATAACGATTCCAATCATTTTTCGTACCCGTTGCAAAATGCGTTATATAGTAACCTAAATCATTGAAAATCTTGTTTAATTTGGTTAATGGATACACACCACCGTCAAATTTATCAAGCTCTATCGGTACATCGAAGGCAGTTGCAAAAACTTTTTGATAAAGCAATGTACCTCCTTTTTTCAAGAATTTCTCACCAAGCTGAAAAGTATTCTCAATAGACTCAATTGTTTCACTGCAAATGACAATATCATATTTCATATCGTCTTTGTATTGGGGAACATCATTACGAATCAGTTTAATACAATCAATACCACTTGCTTTCAATCTTTTTTTGCCTGTGTGTATGAAGTCTTTGCAGATGTCAACACCCACACCCGATATTTCAAATGTTTCACTCCATACTTTTAATACAGTACCATATCCACAGCACAAATCTAAAACCTTACTGTTTTCATTTAGTCCAAGCTCGTAGCCTAATCGCAATATTTCTTCGACAGGCACCATACTGATTAAATATTGATTATCCTCAATATACTTTAAATTTGTCATCTTTTAATTCCTCCCATTTTCTTCAGATTTTTAATATCCTTTTGTATGCGGATATTTCTTTGCTGTTTTTGACGAATGAAATCTCCTTTGCCATCTGAATAGGAGGATTCTTTTTTCAGTTGTAAATAGTTGTTCCAGCGTGCTTGTGATAATTCGCCATTTGCTATTGCCTGTTTTACAGCACATCCCGGTTCACTCTGATGTTGACAATCGCGAAATCTGCATTTACCGAAATACTGTTCAATATCAGAAAAGCTGTGTTCAAGTCCGTCTGCTGCATCCCACATACCAAGCTCACGCATACCGGGTGTATCAATAATCATTACACCGCTGTCAAGCATAATCAGTTGGCGGTGCGTTGTTGTGTGTCTGCCTCTTCCGTCAGAAGTTCTTATTTCGCTGACATTCATAATATCCTTGCCTGCAAGTGCATTGACAAGGCTTGATTTGCCGACACCTGAAGAACCGAGAAATACAATTGTTTTACCGGCAGTCAGATATTTTTCAAGTTCAGTTAATCCATATCCCGTTTTTGAACTGATTGCAATAATATCTGCGCCAAGACAGACTTGTGCTGCCTCATTGATTTTGCTTTGCAAATTGTCAGCAATATCGGCTTTTGTGAGTATTACGACTGGTGTTGCTCCTGATTCCCATGCAAGTGTTAAATATCTCTCCAAACGATTTGGGTTAAAGTTCTGATTGAGCGACTGCATAATGAATACATAATCAAAGTTTGCCGCAACTGCCTGTGCACCCCTGCCGCTTGATGAGGGGTCAAGCCTCTTAAAGCACGTTTTTCTTGGCAAGGTTTTCAGGATAACACTTTCACCGTCTGTTCTGTAATCAATAAGTACAAAATCTCCAGTTGTAGGATAGACTTCATCACCCATAAAATATTCGCTTGTTTTCAGGTGTGCCAAGCCTTCACCATTGTCACATACAAACTCGAATTTGTTTTTATGGCAGCCTGTTATGCGTGCAGGAATACCCATGCTGTTTTCCTGTGCCATGTTCGGAATGAATCCGTAATTTTCTATATTCAATATATATTTCCTCCGAATAAATTAAGTTGGTTGTTTTTCTAAAATTTTTCATAAATATCATCTCCTTAAATTGCGGCTATCCTTAAAAATGGGCAAAAAAATACCATACAAGCAAAACCTGTCGTCTGCTTGTATGGTAAAAAGGCATGAAAAAAGACACGCCTGACGTGCCTTACATAAACAGTATTCACGAAAGGTTGATTTCAACACAAATAAACACAGCCTGACTGTGTGATTTTATATTGACGGTATTCACTTTTAACGGACAGCCACCTCAAAAATAACTCCCATAATCAATCTCCTTTCTTTATCCTGATTCAATCAGGATTTATTATTTATAGTGTAGCATTGGTTTGGATAATATGCAAGTTAATTTCTTGTTTCAAAATGATTTTATGAATAAAATAAAATTTTTTGAATTATTTTTGTTACCTTTTGCGATTTTACACACTTATGTATTGAAAGGAAAATTTTGTAAAATTTTATTGTCAAGACCCAAAAATTAAACATTTTTGTCGAAAAAATGTGCAATTTTGTATTTGCTGTTGACGCGACGACATTTAATGTAAATATGAATATGGTTTATTAAATAAGAAAGGAATATGCAATTATGATAAGTGATGAAATTAAAATAATGATAGATAATGATTTGAAAAAATGTAAGCTTTTTTATAAATTAATAACTAATGAGGATGCTTCTAATGAAGATATGAATATAACTGAAGATGATATGATTGAATTGTTTATCGGTATGTATTCAAAATATTCTTCATTAATTAGTGATTTTCCACATGATATTGATTTTGAAGACTTACAAGATAAAGATGATGAAATAATGGAATATAGATTAATGAACTACTTAGGAAGTGTAATTAAAAAATTGGAGATGTATAAAAAAATGGGTTATCTTAATAACGATAATAGTTTTAGCAACAAAATTACTATAAATAATAACAATGAAATTAAAAATAACAATAAAAATGATTTGATTAATACGAATATTACTTATCAAGATGCGAAACAACAAGTAGAGAATATGTCTTCATTAACAGATAGCGAAATAGATACAATTAGACAGAAAATTGATGAATTAGAAGCAATAACTAAATCATCAGTTAGAAAAAGCAAAAAATGGGATAATGTTAAAGAAATTATTAGATGGGTATTAGATAAAGGATTTGATGTTGCAAAGATTATTATTCCTTTGGCATTAAAGTTAGATTAGCTTTTATATTTAATAATTTAAGATTTTAGTAAACAATTTTATAACTATAAAGAAATTGTGAAAAAAGTGTGTAAGTTAGAATAATAGCTTGCACACTTTTGTGATTGTTATGAAATAATATCTTTTTGTAATAATGTTAAATTACATATTTTGACACTATGACTTTGAAAATAAGATATATTGTTGAATAAAATATCTTATTTTGATATTATAATATTGGAATAATTATACAAATTTTTAGGTGAAATTATGAATTTATTTGACACTCTTAAAGATGATAATAATTTGTTTTCTGTTTTAGCTTCTCCAAATAAAAGGATTTATGCAGAGGCTTTAGATGTATTGTATAAAGCCTTTAATGATGAAAAATTGCAGATTCCGGAGGAAACATATTATTCTATGTTAAAAAGCAGGATGGAAGATATTCTTGTTTCAGAGAAGTTCAATAAGGAAGATGATATGCTTGAAGAAGAATATTTAAATATTTCCGGACGAGCAAGATTTATAATACGAAAACTTTATTCTAAAGGCTGGTTTGAAAAAGAGCGTGATGAAGAGTTTAAAGAAAACATAACCCTTCCTACATATAGCATTAAGTTATTGGAACTTTTTCATATGTTATCAGGAAATTCACAGGATAGCGGGTATTCATATGTTTATAGCACATATCTTACTCTTAAAGGCGCTAATGATGAAGACGATGTTCGTAATAAAACAGAGGCTGTATATATTGCATACAAGAATACAAGTTCCCTTATAAAAATGCTTAAAACTGTTTATCACAATATAAACAGATATTTTATATTGCAAATTGAAATGGCAGATTTAAATGAAGTATTAGCCAAACACTATGATGATTTCAGCAAACAAATTGTAGAAACATATATACGTCCATTAAAAATAAAGGATTCTGTTCCTAAATACAGAGTTCCGATTACAACTATTCTTGATGAATGGCTTGAACATACTGAACTCCTTGATAAAATGGCGAAAGCAGCTCAAATTGATAAAAGAGGAGAAACAGTTGAAGAATGTAAAGGTGACTTAATCAATAAGATTTTGTATATTAAAGAATCTTATGAACATATTCAAAATGATTATCTTGATGAGATTGATAATCAGGTGAGAAAATGCACAAGACAAACAACTCAAAAAATTGAGATTCTTACTAATAATGATCAAACAGTAAGAGGAAATATAAATTATTTAATGTCTCGTATATCAAATTCGCCTAAAGATGATGATTTAATTGAGCAAATAAATACTATATTTGAAATAAAACAGCAGCAATACATAAGTGAAAAAAGTCTATGGCATAGAAAAAGAATTCAAAGAAGAGTCAGTACGGCACCGGTTATCATCAAAGATGATGATAGAATTGAAATTTCCGAATCAGAATACGAAAACATCTTTAAAAGTAAATACAGTAAGGCAAATGTAAAAAAGTATATGGAGAAATTATTTTCTAATAGTGAAACGGCATCAACTACTGATTTAGAAATAAACAATGATGAAGAGTTTATTATGAGTATATTGGCAGCAGTTAATTCAAACGATACAGACAGTTTTTATGATTTTGAATATAAAAATGAAAGTGTTAGCAAATCAAATTATTCTGTACCAAATATAATTTTTTCAAAAAGGAGATAAAAATGGATTTATCAATAATAGAAAATTTTTCACAGCGGGAGCTTGAACAGTTTAAGTCTGTTTGCAATAAGCTTTTGAGTTCAACATTTGTTACAAAGAAAATAAATCAACCTCCAAAGGGAATTGTTGATAATCCTGATTATCGTTTTTTACTTATTAATAAATCAATTGTTGAAGATTATTTGTCTTTGCTTGATTGGCGATTATATCATAATGATACAAATGGCTTCTTTTATGTTGATAACAGTAATGAAACAAACAGACTTAATTTAGATAAGATTTCAACGGTTATACTTTTGGCACTCAGGTTAATATATGATGAAAATTATGAAAGAGCAGGCTTAGACCATGATGTTATCTGCACCGTAAGAGATTTGCTTGAAAAATTGGTAACGGATTATGCAATAATGTCTGCAAAGCCAAATATGAAAGAAGTAAAAAAGTATCTTACAGTTTTTGATAATCATTTTATTATTCAAAAAGTTGAGGGTAAATACAATGAATATGATTGTAAATTTACAATATTGCCTACTATATTAATTGCTGTTTCTGCTGAGAAATTAGAAGCAATTGTAAATACGCTTAAAGAGGAGGAACGAGATAATGAAAAAATTGAAGAAGATAATTTTGATTAATTGGCTTTATTTTTCAAAAGAAATAATTGAATTTGATGATATTAATTTTTTAACAGGAAAGAACGGTTCAGGTAAGTCAACAATTATAGATGCTTTACAGATTGTTTTATTGGGTGAAACGAATCAAAGTAATTTTAATAAAGCTGCAAATGAAAAATCTAAGCGTACACTTGATGGATATCTCAGAGCTGATATGGATTCTGAAAATCCTAATTCAAGAAAAGGTAAAGACTTTTCTTCGTATATTGCGTGCGAATTTTATGATGATATTAAACTTTCATCATTTGTTGCAGGCATAGTATTTGACTGCAGAAATGACGGCTCATATACTCATCGGTATTATATATACAGTGGTAAAATTAACGAAGATTGCTTTATGAAAGACAATCAAGCTAAAGATATTCCTTCATTTCGTGCTTTTTTAAAGCAAAATTATGGTATAAATTGTGAAGTTTACGATTCAAATATAAGCTATCGAAATAATTTAAATTCAAAATGGAATGTTCATAATGAACAAGTATTTCAAATGCTGAAAAAAGCGGTTTCTTTTAAACCTATTACGGATATACAAAAGTTCATTACAGAGAATATTTGTGATATTTCAAATAAATTGGATATTGAGGAAATGCAGCAAAATATTCGTGATTATAAACTGCATGAGAAAAAAGCATACGAACAGCAGGAAAAAATTGATGCACTGGAAAATATTGCTGTCATATACAAAAGAATGAACAGTGCACTTGATAATATGAAAATTCATCGTTTCTTAACTCTTTGGGCAGAAAGTGAAGATTTAAAGCAGAAAATAGAAAAGTGCGAAATTGAATTGAATGATACAATTGAGCAATTAAAAAATGTTAATAAAGAAATTGAAATAACAAAACAAAGTATTATTGATAAAAATAATAAAAGAGATTCGTTATATTCCAAACGCAATAATAATGATATTTATCAAAAGAAAATAATTCTTGAAAAAGATATTAAAGCTTTAAAAGTAGCTATTGCCGATATTGAAAGTAAACTGAACAGAAAAGTCAATGACATAAAAATGGAAGCAACATATATTTGTAATGTTTGTGAAGATTTTAAAAAATTTACCGATATTATAAATTTAAAAGAAATTAATAATATTGCATATGATATTTTAAAAAGCTTGACACCTCTAAAGCAGTTTGCTTATGATGAATTTCTAATGTGTGATGAGTTGTTTGAAAATATATGTGAAAAACTAAAATTGCTGAAAAAATTAATTGAAGAAAGAAATATTGAATTAAAAAATGAGTCGAATTCTCTTAAAACAGAACTTTCAAATAATAACGAGTCGATAGAGAATTTAAAAAAAGGCAAGAAGGATTATCCCAAGGAATTAATTTCTTTTAAAAACAAACTTGTAAATGAGCTTAGAAAAAATAATAAGTTTTCAAATACAAATGTATGGATATTGGCAGATTTACTTGAAATAAAAAGCGGAGAAGAAATTTGGCGAAACGCAGTTGAGGGATATCTCGGTACTCAAAAATTTTATATTTTGACAGAACCTGATGCTTATGGCACTGCACTGAATATTTATAATCATATAAAAAATGATTATGAATCATCGTTTGGTCTTGTGGATATATCAAAATTGCGAGAAAGAGAAGTGATTAAATCAAAACCGGGAAGTCTTGCTGAAAAAATTGAGACGAATAACCCATTTGCAAGATTATATATTGATTATTTGCTTGGCAGGGTTATTTGCTGCAATAGTGTTAATGAATTAAGACAGTATAAAATATCCATTACATCAGAGGGTATGTTATATCAGGGATATGTTGCAAGAAGATTGCAGCGAAAATTAATGAATGATTGTTATATAGGAAAAAAAGCAATAGAATATCGATTTAATATATTAAATAAGCGTCAAAAAGAAATAAACAACCGACTGAATAGCATTAATCCGATAATTTCAGTATTTGATAAAATAACAAATCACGAAATGCTGTTTAGCGATAGATATTTGTCAGGTGAATTTTTAGATTTAAAGTTTGATTATCAGAATTTATTAATCAAAAAATCTGAAATTAAAAATGCACAGGAAGAATATGATGAACTGGATTTATTTGCGCTTCAAAATATCGAAGAAAAAATAAAGAAAATCGAAAATGATATAAATACTAAACAGGAAAAATATGATGAGTTAGTTCGTAAATCATCTGCTTTAGAAGTTGAAAAGAAACAATATGAAAAAAATAAGCTTCCTGAATTATGTCAAGCGCATATTGAAAAGCAGGATGAAATAAAAGAGCATCCATATTTTAACGGTAATTTTATTCAAGAGGTTGGTTTGCCTCGTTATAAGCAAGAATTAGAAAGACTTCGCTTACCGAGCAAAATTATTAAAAATTTCGGAGACAGTTTTAATCAGGCACAAAGTAATTTTAATAAAGCACAAATGGAATTGATTAGTGCAAGAAAAGATTTCACACTCAAATATGCGCCCTGTTCTTATCGAACTGATTCTATGGATAATTCTGAGTATGAAAAAGAATTAAAAAAGTTAAAAGAAAATGAACTTCCAAAATATCTTGATAAGATTCGATTGGCAAAAGAAAGTGCAATGGAACAATTTCAAAATGATTTTTTGGCTAAGCTTAAATCAAGTATTGATGAGGTTTATGCAAAAATAAAGGACTTGAATAAGGCCATTGACAAATCACAGTTTGATACGGACAGATATCATTTTAAAATTGAGAAAAATCCTGACTATGCCGATTATTATGATATGATTATGGATCCTGCATTAGTAGAGGGAGACGGTGGATTATTTGCTTTATCATTTCAGGAAAGATACGGGGAATTAATCAAAGAATTGTTTGATAAGATTGTATCTTCAGATGATACTCAGTTAAATGCAAGAAAACAAAGCGAATTGCAGAAAAATATTGAAATTTATACTGATTTTCGTACATATTTAAAATTTGATTTGGAGACAACAGATAAAAACGGAAATAAGGAATTGCTTTCGCAAACGCTGAATCAAAAATCGGGCGGAGAAACCCAAACACCGTTTTATATTGCTGTACTTGCATCTTTTGCACAGATTTACAGAATTAATGATATGACAAGCGCAGGTAATACCGTCAGACTTGTTGTATTTGATGAGGCTTTTAATAAAATGGATAGCAACAGAATTATTGAAAGCATCCGGTTGCTTAGAAAAATGCATTTACAGGCAATAGTGTGTACTCCGCCGGAAAAATTACCTGATATAGCACCTGAAGCTGACAAAACAATTTTGGTATATAAAGATAATTATAAAATGTGTACTATACCTTATGGCAAGGAGTTTAATTAAGGTGGAAGAAAAAATTATTATTAACAGACTGTTGGATAAATATGAAAAAAGTCAACATTTGTTAAATCCGCAATTGTCTAATCGAAGGGTTATGCTTAGAGTAGAGAAGAATGAATTACCTGAGTATGATTATGAAAATGCAGAAGTAAAGGATAAATGCAATTCAGCAGCAGAAAATTTGAAAAAGTGCGGATTTGTTTCAATAGAATGGGTAAATGGTATAAACAGAATTGATAAGTTGATACTTAATATTGATTCTGTTGAGAAAGCTTATGACTTTGTTGGGCGAAAGCATCCTTTTAAAGAAACGGAGGAGTTCTGTAAAATTATTGAAAGCGGTCTTGAAAATGTTGAAACTGAATGGATAGTAAATTGGTGCAACAGCGTTTGCAATAATATGAGAAAAACACTTAAAATTGATAATGAATGCAAAAAAGGTAAAGATTTTGTTATTAAACTTGTAAAAGCCTTTTGTGAATATGATTTATTAAATGACGATATTACAATGCGTGCATTCAGTTCAAAATGCTATGGTAATACGAAGACTTTTGAAAATGAAATCAGAGATTCGTTCTTGAAAATTGCTTCCAAATATGATGAAACTTTTCAAAATACCTGTGCTGAGAATAATCTAAGCGTTAAGGACAAACTCGCCTATTTTGGCATATATACCCGACCCGAGATTTATGAATTCTCCGGAAATGTATCTTTGGTTACTGAAGATGGACAGCTTGATTTTTCTGCTTTGAAAAACAGTGGCGCTTCCATTAGAAGTACGACAGTGCCTTTAATTAAAGTATTTGATATGTCACATATTAATAAAGTAATTTTTATTGAAAATAAAACGAATTACGATGAGTATCTTTCTTCGCAAAGTAGTGACAGTACATTAATTATTTATCATGGCGGATTTTTAAGCCCTCAAAAACGAAAATTTATATCAAAGATTTTTGAAAGTTCTGAAGAAAATACAGAGTTTGAGTTTTGGGCAGATATAGATTTGGGCGGTTTTGAAATGTTTTATAAATTAAAAGAAATCATATCTTTATTGAAACCGCTTAATATGTCTGCAGAAGATGTTTGCAAATATCATATGTACGGACTTGTCAGAAATGAAAAATATCTACATAAACTTGAAAAACTGAAAAGTAATAATAAATATCCTGTTTTTAATGATGTTATTGATATGATATTAAAATACGGGGTTACGATTGAGCAGGAATCATTTTTGTTGGTATAAAAGATATTTTTGGTCTGTGAGAGATTTTTGAGAGACTCAATTCTCAAAACTTGGCTTGAAATGGTATGTTTCAAAAAGTGATTTTTACACTCTGACTCCGTCATTTAAGGTTCGAATCCTTATACCTCTGCCATAACGCAAAAGCCTACATAGAACTTGCTATGTGGGCTTTTTTCTTATTTTTTGAACTGTTGTGAACTATAATGAATTGTGCGGTAGATAACAAGTAGGCAACAGGTAGGCAACAAATATTTTTGAAAAAAGAGGGCTGATTTTTCAGCCCTCTAATTTTGTATGTATTTTGTTTACTGCATCAATTTTTACTTTCAGCGGTATATGCGTATAAACGCTTTCTGTTAATGATTGTGCAGATTTATGACCCACAATTTCTTTAATTATAGTTGGGTTAACATTGTGTATTGTCAATTCAGTGATGCAGGTATGCCTTGCTTCATGGGTGGTATGCTGCATCTTTAGTGTTTCTAAAACACTATTCATATAGCGCCGCCATTGCGCATAATCAACCTTATAACCGTTAGGAGTAGTAATTACATACTTACTGTTGCATTTATCTAAAAAGTGCCTGAAAAACGGCACAATGACATCTGCAATAGGCACTATGCGTACACCTGCATCAGTTTTGCTTTTCACAACCTCAAAATACTGCTCTTCAAGGTGCAAATTGTCACGAAGCAAAGAAAGTAATTCTTGGCATCTGACACCTGTGTATATGTATATCAGAATGATTTTTACTATATCATCTTCTTTGTGATTCCATAGTTCTGATATTTCATCATTACTGAAAGGTATTCGTTGTTCTTTGGTTGCACTGCTTTCACCGATTTTAAGCAATTCACTTTTGTTTGATGCAACAATTTCCTGTGCCATTGCTAATTGATACAATTTGCTTGTCAGATTTTTCATGAATCGTTTTGCAACATAACCGCTTTGCACTTCATCTATACATTTCTGAAGTTGCGGTGCTTTTAATGATAAAAAAGATTTATTGTGTATTGCCGAAAATCTGTTAAAAGCATATTTATATTGCTTTATACCGCTGTCGGACAGTTTATTGTATTCTGCTGTTTGCTGCCATTTCTCATACATATCTTTAAATGTAATCTTTGTATTCGATATGTCAAAAGGCTCTTTGTTATAGTCTGACAGGGCTTGCAAGGCTTTATTTTGGCTTGGGTAATAGCCTAATATTTCCCTGATTTGTTTGCCGTCTTGCCAGCCTTTTGTTATTCTGACCATGTACGGATTGCGCCGTTTACCCTGCAGCTTTGTTATGCTGCCATAACCGTTGGCTAATTTCATTGTACCACTCCTTTTCTATTTTTGCAGTCGACTGCAAAAGGGTATAAAAATACCCTGCTTGATTTTTTCAGCAGGGTGTGATACAATTCTATTGTTCGGTGGAGTTGTATTACACTCTGCTCTATATTCACACTATCCTGTTCCAGCAGGGTAGTGTGTTTTTTTGTTATTTGCCTCGTGACTGTTTCCAGCGGTCAAGGGGCTTATTTTTTGTCAAATTATAAGTCTATTGTTACAGGATTACTCTGCTTTAGTTGTCAGATTGAAAAATAATAATTTTGTCCCAACTATAGGACAAATGCGTTGCTTCTTGTATTTTAAATAACTAAATAATATGAAAGATGGAATAATTTGTCAATAGTTTTATTCTTAATGTTCTTTATAAAGTCCGCTTTTTGGGACTTAGAAAGTAAGACGGATTGACAAATCAAATTCACTTGTCTAATATAAAATCATAGAACGAACGTTCAGCAAATACAAAGGAGTAATACATAATGAAAAAAACAAACAATAATGTAAACAACAGAAAAAGACAAATAGAATTAATACATAAATTCCTGCAGCTTACTCCCGATGAACAGCAGCAGGTTATTGATAGAATTAAAGAAATAAGAAAATGTTAATCTTCTTTATCGTGTTTTTGAAGTAATGAATCAATAAGAGTTTCTATTATATCTAAATCATCATCATTAAGCTGTGAACAAAGTTCGATAAATTCGTTAAGCCTATCATTGTTGGTGGGCTTAATGTCGTATGTTCTATCCATAGGAACATCATAGCCCATTAACCAAGCTTCTGATACATTTAGTGCTTTAGCAAGAATGTCTAATTTTTCTTGCCTTGGTTCAACTTTGCCATTGACGTATTGGCTTAAATCATTTTTACCTAATTTAACATTATACTTGTTACAGTATGGTTGACACAGATTAAGTATATCGACTTGTTTTAGGCTTTTATCTGTCATAATTTGTTTTAGTCTCATGGCTGTATTGTAAGGCTTCATATAAATCACCTCGCAAAGTCATAATATCATACTTTGAATAAAAGTTCAAGACCAAAATGAATAAAAGTTCAAAAAAATTGAATTTTCTTGTTGACAAAGTGATAACACCGTGTTAAAATGAAATTGTTCAAAAACATTGAACATAATACGTTACAGGAGGTGATATAAATTGGCTTATAATTATGATGCACTAAATGGTTTAATTGTCGAAAAATATAAAACTAATAGTGCTTTTGCAATTGCTATGGGCTTATCAGAACGAAGTTTGTCATTGAAATTGAATAATAAAGTTTCTTTTAAGCAACCAGAGATTGATAAAGCTGTGGAATTACTCTCAATCAATCCTAAAAAAATTGCATATTATTTTTTTGTCAAAAAAGTTCAATAAAATTGTACTTGCTAAGAATCATTTAACTATTATGGAAATCAACCCTTAATTAAGCAGCAGAGGTAAAGTGTATAACAACTTCACCGAACAATAAAGTTAAGTACACAGCTATGCGTTATTTCTCCCTGTAATACTGTTTTTCAGCATAGTACCTTTGCTGTTTAATTAAGGGTTGGTCAAAGAAAGGCAGGTGATGAAAATGAAAAATACCTATGTGCTGATGTGGCAAACTGACCCTGAAAGTTATAAAACTTTTCAGATGCAAAGTTTTAAAAACAAATCTAAAGCAAAGATTTTTGTACGGGCTAACGGCATTCAAAATTAAAAAAAGCCGCCTGATGCAAACAGACGGCAAAAGATTGATATTTGAAATACCAACCCCCACACAAGGTAAGTATAGCAAATATCACCAAATAAATCAAGGGAGTGATAAAAATTGCTGAATGTAAAAGAAATGAACTTTGAAGAATTTATTGAATTTGGTGAGAAGAAAACAGGCTCAAAAATTGATGGTCAGGTAAAAGAATTAGTAAAGATTATGTTTGACAACCTAAAAAGCGGTGCTTGGACTGAAAATGATTTGCGTGACATCACTGATGCTATGAAAAAGAACCTGAACCAAAAGGGAAAGGGTGTAGTAAATGTTTGAAAATTATGAAAACACCGAAACCCTGAAAGTTGAAGAAGCGGCAAAGCTGATGCACAAGAATCCTTCTTTTGTCAGATGCGGTTTAAGGGACAAGCGTTTTAATTTCGGCTGTGCCGTTTTCAATAACGGCAGGTGGAATTATTACATCAACCGCAGCAAGTTTTTTGAAGAAACAGGCATTAAAGAAAAGGCGGTGCAGATGTGATTGAAAATTTATTTAATCGAATTATGAAAGGAAATTAACTATGAGTAAGAACAACAAAAAAAGATTATCGGATGTTGAAATCGGAAAAACATTCAAAGGTAATGACGGTGTTCGTGTGGTTTGTATCCTTAAATCTGACATCTTTGTATCTTATGATTAAGGAGGCGATATAGTTTTGAGCAGAACGTCAAATATGGATTTGAAAAACAAACAGAAGAGCTGTTTTGCTTATTCAGATAAAGGCTGCAGAGCAACATTAAAAACGGATTGCAAAAATTGTACTTTTTATAAATCCAAGCAGCAGTATCAAAAGGATTTAAACAAAAGTGAAAGATACATAGAAGAAAAGTACAAAATCCCATATAAAACATTTATCGAAATAAAGGGCTTGTGTTGATATGTCAAAATCTTGTAACGGAATAGGCTGCAACGGTGCTTGGGATTGCGATAACTGCCATCAGACAGGTGATTGTGAAAAAGCAGTTATTTGTGATGATTGCGGTGCAGAGTGTTACGAAGATTATTGGGAAATAGACGGTCAAGACCTGTGCTGTGATTGTGCTGAAAATAACTACAAAAGGAGTGTTGATTTTTAATGGCATTAAAGTCTTTTGAAGAATTAAGAAAACTTGATGTAAGCCAATACATCAAAGAAAGGGATGGGGCGGCATATCTGCCATGGGCTGTATGTGTTGACCTCTTGCATCAAAACGGTGCAGAAAAAGTATATTTTGAACCTTTAACGAATGATAAAGGCAGTTCCTTATTTATGAGTGATAAGACCTTTACTGATAAAAACGGCAATACAAATAATTGTTATGAAGTTGCTGTTCAGATTTTTATTGATGACCTCACATTTGTGGTAAGAGAACCTTTGATGAACGGCTCAAACCCTGTCAAAGATAATTCGCTTTCACAGCAGAGAGTAGGCAATGCACAGAAAAGGGCTTTTGTTAAAGGTGTTGCAATACATACAGGACTGGGCTTCGGCTTATGGTCTGATGATATATCAGATATTGATGATGTTTCAGACGATTTAAGCAAGCATTCATTAAAAGCAATTAAAGAACGAATGCTTGAAAAAGTAACAGCCTTAATGAAAAAAGGAATCAGCGAAGAAGATATTGCTGAACACAACAATATGACTGTTGAAGAAGTGAAAGGTTTATTTTCTTACTTTGCTTCCATTAACCGCTTTGAGCGTTCGCTCAATCAAATGTTAAATGATAGCAAGTAAGGACAGAAGCGGTTGGTTCGGTGCATCTGATGTGGGTTACATAATCGGTAACTGGAAAACAAAATCTTTTGCGAATTGGTGGCTTGAAAAAATTGCTTTTCATTCAAATGATTTTACGAATGAAGCAATGCTTGCAGGAACGCATTATGAACATAAAATACTTGATTTTATTAAAGCACCTGAAAAGGACAAGCAAATCAAAATCCCTGAGCTGTTATTAAGGGTAAATCTTGACGGCAATTCAGATGATACCATTTTTGAGGTGAAAACCTACCGCTGGGAAAAGGGCTTTAAACTGCCTGTAAGGTACAAAAGGCAAGTATGGGTGCAACTTTATGCTTCAGGGCTGAAAAAGGCTTTTGTGGTAGCCTACGGCTTAACAGACAAGGATTATAAAAACTTTTTCAATGATATTGACAGTAACAGGCTTTCCTTCTATGAGATTGAGCCTAATGATGCGTTTATCAATGAGGAGTTTTTACCAAAATTGAAATATCTTGTCTGTTGTTTAGACAAGGGTGTTTTCCCAAGAAAGGAGCAATTTGAAAAGTGGATGATTTCAGGTGCAGAATAACAGACCTGTCAAGGGATTATAAAACAAGACAAGCCAAACTGACGATTGTTACAGACAGCAATATTTTTAAGGATGCTGAAGCATTATTTGATAAAGACCTGACTTGTCACCTTGTACGCTTCAGGAAAAAGCGTTCACTTGATGCCAATGCTTATTGCTGGGTGTTGATTGATAAGTTATCTGAAAAGTTGAATATATCAAAAGAAAAACTTTACAGGGGCTATATAAAGAATATAGGCGGCAATAACACCGTTGTATGTGTGCCTGATAAGGCTGTTGATGATTTAACAAAAGGCTGGCAGCACAACGGTTTGGGCTGGCAAACCGATACTTTGCCAAGCAAAATTGAAGGCTGCACAAATGTAATTCTGTATTACGGTTCAAGCACTTATGACACAGAGCAAATGAGCCGTTTAATAGATATGGTTATACAGGATTGTGAAGCGGTTGGTATTTCAACTATGACACCAAGAGAGCTTGCAATGCTAAAGCAGGGTTGGTCAAATGAGAAAATCAATTTTGCAAGAGGATGATGAAATCTGCTTCTTATGCAGTAATTTGTGTAACGGCATCTGCCTTTGGTGATAGTGAGGGTATTATATCTAACCTTGATAAACAAATAAATAAAATTTTAGGAGAAAAAAATGATTAATACAATAGTTTTATTAGGTCGATTGACTTATGAACCTGAATTAAGGACAACCACTTCAGGTTTGTCAGTTTGTCAATTTCAAATTGCAGTTGACCGCAATTATTCTTCAAAAGACGAAGAACGCAAAGCGGATTTTATTGACTGTGTTGCATGGCGAAGCAAAGCCGAGTTTTTGAACAAATATTTTCACAAAGGTTCAATGGTTGCGCTTGAAGGTTCTTTACAGACAGAGAACTACACAGATAAAGACGGAAACAAGCGTAAATCTGTATCAGTTGTTGTGAAAGAAATTTCATTTTGCGGTGGTAAGTCAGAAAGCGGCAACATTGGAACAGGGAATCAGTATAAACAACCTGCGCCGACTTATGCAGCCGCTGACAATTCAGACTTTGAAGAAATCGTTGATGATGACGACGATTTACCCTTTTAGGTCGTATTTTAAGAGGTGATTTGATGGCAAGGCAAAACCAGCGTAAAAAAATTATTGAATATATAAGACAGTACGGCAGCATTACAACCTATGATGCTTTTATTGATTTAGGTTGTGTATGCTTGCCCAAAAGAATAAGCGAATTAAAAGAAGAAGGCTATGTTTTCAATATCGTTGTTGAAACAAGCAAAAACAGATTTGACAAACCTGTTAATTATAACAGATATTCGCTTGTGGAAGGGTGAGTGTAATGGCAGAAAGAAGAATGTTTGCAAAGACAATAATTGACAGTGATGCTTTTCTTGATATGCCGTTATCAGCACAATGCTTGTATTTTCATCTGTCAATGAGAGCAGACGATGATGGCTTTGTAAATAACCCTAAGAAAATTCAGAGAATGATTGGTGCATCTGATGATGATTGCAGATTGCTTGCATTGAAAAAATTTATCATTGCATTTGAAAGCGGTGTAATTGTTATCAAGCATTGGAAAATGCACAATTACATACAAACAGACAGATATAAACCGACTGTTTACAATGAAGAAAAAGCAACGCTTTCGATTGATGAAAACAAAGCGTATACGCAATGTATCCAAGATGGATACACAATGGATACACAGGATAGGTTAGAGTTAGGAAAGAGTAAGGATAGTATAACAGTATCTGAAGATACTGTTTGTCAGACGGAAACCGTCAGACCTGATATTAAACCTGTTGTTGATGCGTGGAATGCATTATCAAATGATACAGCAATTAAACCTGTTTCAAAAATGCTGTCTGCTTCAAAGCGTTATCAGATGCTTGCTGCAAGAATAAAAGAATACAGCCTTGATGATGTGCTGAAGGCTATTGAAAAAATCAAGCAAAGTGATTTTCTGAAGGGCAATAACAATAAAGGCTGGATCATCACTTTTGATTGGTTTGTAAGACCGAATAATTTCCCAAAGGTGTTTGAAGGTGATTATGACAATCGTGGTTCTTCAAATAACCCTTATATAAGGTATTAACTATGGTCAGTATGTATGAAGAAGTAATGCGAAAAATAGCAGCCAAGCAGTCACTTAATTACGGTATTTACAATGAAGGTGATTACTATGAAGAAATTGACGGCTATAAAATTCTGCATTGCAAAGAATGTCATAAAAAGAAGCAGCAGATTATGTTCATAGGCAAGCGAACCTATGAAGAAACGCTGAAAGCGGAAGAAGAATATGCTTTACAGCATCCGACTTTAACAGCAGATGAAGTACACAAAATCATTATGAGTACAATGCCGCCAAAGCATCAAAGAACTGATTTAGGGCTTGTTGGTGTGCCTTGTCAATGTCAGCTTGATTACATTGAAGGCAGAAAGAAACAAGAAAAAAGTGATGAACGCAGGGCAAGGATTAAAGAGAATGCTGCAAAGTGCTATTTGTCTGATGCACTGTTCAGGGAAAATTATTCAGCATTCAAGCCCAACAAATTTATTGAAGCCACAAAGCAGTATGCAAAAAAGTGGTCAGAGATGAAAGAGAACGGCAAGGGGCTTGTTCTTTGCGGACAGGCTGGTGCAGGTAAAACGATTGCTGCAATCTGTATGGCTAATGACCTCCTGAACAGGGAGGTAGGTGTAAGGTTCAAGGTTCAGCAGGAAATTATTTATGAAGCACAGGCAGATGTGAATAACCGAAAGAATTATCTTGATGAACTTGTGTATTGCGGTTTGCTTATTATTGATGATTTGAATTTACAGGTTGTTACTACTGACAGCGCAAGGGAAATTCTGTTTTACATTATTGATGCAAGAACAAAATTAAGAAAGCCTATTGTTATTACAACAAATCATAGTGCATTAGCCTTCAAAAACGCAGCAGAAGATGCAAACAAGCGTATTTTTGAGCGGTTGAACAATTCTTGCTATGTAATAGAAAACAACAAGCATAATTACAGAAAGGATAACGAATGAACAGTAAACAAAAAGGCGCAAGGGGTGAAAGAGAACTTGCAAAAGTTTTAAGGGCGCATGGCTTTAAAACAAGGCGAGGACAGCAATATTGCGGTGCTAACGGTGATGCTGATGTTGTCGGTCTGCCAAATATACATATTGAGTGCAAAAGAGTTGAAAGGCTTAATTTGTATGATGCAATGACACAGGCAAAATCAGATGCAAAACAGGATGAAATACCTGTTGTGATGCACCGAAAAGACAAATGTGATTGGCTTGTTACTTTGAGCCTTGACGATTTTATCGGAATATACAGGGAATCTGATTACTGTGAAGGCGGTGATGCATAATGTCCGAAATGACCTTATCAAGACTTGATAATTATTTTGTTTTGCAGAAACAGAAAGAATTATTTGAAATCAAGTATATACCTTCTGCAATAAGCGGCGTTGATACTTCAAAACCTGCTGTACAAAGCAACAGTATCAGCAATACAACCGAAAATCAGGCAATACAAAGGCTTGATATTGACCCAACAATAAAAGCCGAATACAGCCGTGTATGCAGAGAATTAAAGGTGCTGAATGATTACATATATTCGATACCTGATGAAGTAACCAGGGCAATAGCAGTAAGGCGCTTTGTATTAAAGCAGTCTTATAAGACAATCGGTTGTATATTGCATTATTCAAAATCTATGGTATATGAAAAACTTGTTAAGTATATTGAGAATACCGAACCAAACGAACAAACCGAACAATAGACCCCTTGTAACCCCTTAAAGTATGTAATATAATATAATAGTCTTAATGTGGATTAAGGCGAAAAAGGAAAGCCCTCGCCGAGAAGCAGGGACTAAAAAACGGTGTTCGTAGGTGAATTTAAATTGCTCTTATGAATGCTGAAAAATAAATAACAGGCTTTGTTGTGTATAATTCCTTTCAAAAAAATAGATTAGCCTGTTAAGTTTAAAGGTGTGTACATTGTTTTGCCGAGCGTTACACACCTTTTATTTTGTATCGGTTTCCGAAAATATATAAAGTATTTAAAGATGCAGATTGCATATAGCAGATATACAAGAAAGGCAGGTGTTGTGTAATGGCATTAACAGAAAAGCAAAAACTATTCTGCAATGAATATCTGATTGACCTGAACGCAACACAGTCGGCTGTCAGGGCTGGGTATTCTAAAAAGTCCGCATATAGTCAAGGGCAAAGGTTGTTGAAGAATGTTGAGGTTCGGGAATACATACAAAAAATAATGAGTGATAAGCAATCAGGTTTGATTGCATCACAGGATGAAGTGCTTGAAACACTTACAGCGGTTATGCGCCGACAGCAAAAAGAACAGGTGGTAACTTCAGAGCGGAACAGACGGTCTTATTTTGATGAAGAAGGCAGAAAGGTTACTGAAGATACCAAAGTATCTGTTACAGTTGAAATTGACACAAAGATTTCTGATGTAAACAAGGCTGCTGAACTGCTGGGCAAGCGTTACGGCTTATTCAGTGATAAGGTGAATGTTGAAACAACAGCAAAGGTTGTGATTGTTGATGACCTTGAAGAATAATAATACGGCTGATGCTGTTTTCAAGATGTCTGATTTTGTGGGCGGCGGTTATAATGAATTTTGGAATTTCAAGGGCAGATACAGAGTTTGCAAAGGCAGCAGAGCATCAAAGAAATCAAAAACAACGGCTTTATGGTTTATAAGCAACCTTTCAAAAGAGAAATACAGGCTTGCAAATCTTCTTGTTATTCGTAAAACATACAGAACCCTGAAAGACAGTTGCTTTACAGATTTGAAGTGGGCAATCAACCGTTTAGGACTTCAGAATGTATGGGTGGCAAAAGAAAGCCCTCTTGAAATCACAAATGTTGAAACAGGACAAAAGATACTTTTCAGGGGGCTTGATGATGCTTTCAAAATCACATCAATTACTGTCGAGGCAGGTTATTTGTGCTGGGCTTGGCTGGAGGAAGCTTATGAAATAATGAGCGAAACGGATTTTGATACAGTTAATGAATCCGTCAGGGGCGACATACCTGCACCGCTGTTCAAGCAATTCACGATCACCTTTAACCCTTGGAATGAAAGGCACTGGTTAAAGCACCGTTTTTTTGATGATGTAACAGGCTATGATGCAGACGGCAGACCTGTATATCAGGAACGCAAAAAGAATATATCTGATGACGGTGAAATTCTTGCAATGACAACAAATTACACCTGTAATGAATTTCTTGATGAAGCAGATAGAAAGCTTTTTGAAACTATGAAGAAAAATAACCCAAGAAGATACGCTGTTGCAGGTGAAGGCAAGTGGGGTATTACAGACGGTTTAATATATGAGAATTGGCACGAACAAGCTTTTCTTCTGATGACAAAGGCTGAATATAAAGCCCTTGAAATCAAACCTGAAGAAAGGGTTGTTTTTTTTGATGATATAGACAGTGGCTTCGGTCTTGACTACGGTTATACAAATGACCCTTCAGCGGCTTTTATAGGCTTTGTTGATTTAAATAATAGAAAGATATATGTTTATGATGAAATGTACCAAAAAGGGCTTTCAAACAAGCGTATATATGAAGAATTAACAAGGATGGGCTATAACAAAGACCGTTTCACAGGTGATAGTGCAGAGCCAAAGAGCAATGACGAATTAAAAGGCTGCGGTTTACGCATTACAGGTGCAAAAAAAGGAAAGGACAGTATCATTAACGGCATTCAATGGATACAAGACTTTGAAATTATCATACACCCAAGATGTGTGAATTTTATTACTGAAATCAGCAATTACAGTTGGGCAAAGGACAAATTCGGCAATAAACTGAATGTGCCTATTGATGATTTTAACCACCTTATGGATGCTATGCGTTACGGTCTTGAACAATATATTAGAAAGACTAAATGGTTGATTTAGGAGATGATTAGATGCTTACAGAAAACGAAATATTAACACTGATAAATGAAGATAGACAAAGTACATTAAAACGAAATGCAGAAGAAGGACATCACTATTATGACGGTCAGCACGATATTCTGAAATATCGTCTTTTTTATTATAATGCTGACGGTCAGCTTGTCGAAGATAAGACAAGAAGCAATATAAAAATCTGCCATCAATTCTTTACCGAACTTGTTGACCAGTGTGTTCAATATCTTCTTTCAGGCAAAGACCCCCTTGTAGCTTCAAAGATACCTGAACTGCAAGCCTTTCTTGATGAATACTTTGATGAAGATTTTATTTCAGAATTAAGTGATACATTGACAGATTGCTGTTCAGGCGGTTTCGGTTATATGTACGCTTATAAGAGTATCAAAGAAAGAACTGCTTTTGCCTTTGCTGATGCAATGGGTGTTGTTGAGGTCAGGGCGAAGGATACCAATACAAATACAGACAATGTAATATACTGGTACATAGACCGCATTGCAAAGACAAATAAGAAAATCAAGCGTATACAGGTTTGGGATGACCGGCAAACAACATATTATGTTTCTGATGAAGAGGGCAAACTTGAGCTTGATGCTGATGAACCTATAAACCCAAGACCACACATTCTTTACACCAAAGAAGGTGATGATGCGGTTTATTATGACGGCTTTGGTTTTATACCTTTCTTCAGAGTAGACAGCAGCCGCAAAAAGACAAGCCACCTGAAGCCTGTTAAAGAAATCATTGATGATTATGATTTAATGGCTTGCGGTCTTTCAAACAATCTTGTTGACTTTGACACCCCTGTTCATATTGTTAAAGGTTTTCAGGGTGACAACCTTGACGAGCTGCAAACAAATCTTAAAACAAAGAAGATTGTGGGTGTAGAGCCTGACGGCGGTATTGAGGTTAAAACAGTTGATGTGCCTTATGAAGCAAGAATTGCAAAACTTGAACTTGATGACAAGAATATTTACCGCTTCGGCATGGGCTTTAATTCTTCACAGTTGGGTGACGGCAATATAACAAATGTTGTTATCAAATCAAGATATACGCTGCTTGACCTGAAATGCAACAAACTTGCAAAAAGGGTAAAGGCATTTTTAAAGAAACTTGTTAAGGTTGTTCTTGATGAAATCAACGCAGAAAATAACACCGATTATAAGACTTCTGATGTGTATATCAATATCAGTCCTGAAGTAATTACAAATGCTGCTGATAATGCGAATATCGAAAAGACAAAGGCAGAAACAAAGCAAATTGAAATCAATACTTTGTTGAATATTGCAATGAAGCTTGATAATGAAACGCTGATGACGGCAATTTGTGACATTCTTGAACTTGATTATGAAGAAATCAAAGACCGCTTGCCAAGTGATGCGCAAACCGATTTGAATGCAGTAAGTGAAGCCCTTGCAAATGTTCAGATAACTGAAAGCGGCGGTGCTGTTGAATGAAGCACTTTGTTTTTACAAGGTGCTTTTTTCATATATTCATCTTCAAAAGTCAGATGTAAAAGAGAGCAACGCAATGCCTGAGGTAACAGGTAAAAATCCTAATTGTAGAAAGGAGTAGTAAAAATGACACTACAAGAAATTTTGAAAAGTCAAGGCTTGAATGATGAACAAATTGAAAAGGTTGTTGGTGAGATGAAGCAAAACAAAATCTTTACAACAAATCTTGAAAATGCCGATATAAGGTATAACGATTTGAAAAGCAAGCTTGACGCAAAAACAACGGAGCATACTGAAGCTGCCAACCTTATTGAAACGCTTAAAAAGAACAATGCAAACAATGAAGCGCTGCAGGGGCAGGTGGGCGAGTATGAAAGCAGAATTGAAGCCTTACAAAGTGAGTTAGCCCAAACAAAGGTAAATTCAGCGTTAAAGATTGCCCTTCTTGAAGCGAATGTTACGGATGTTGACTATCTTACATTTAAGGTAAAAGAAAAGGGCAAGGTTGAAATCGGTGAGGATGGCAGAATCAAAGGTATTGACGAAACAATCGAAAGCCTTAAAATGCAGTATCCCCAGCATTTCAGCACAGCATCAGGCGGAAAAAAGATTGATGAAAAGAAATTGCCTGATGAAAGTGGTGATAAGGGTTTGACAAAGAAAGATATTCTTTCAAAGCCTTATGCCGAAAGACAGAAGTTATATCAGGAAGCTCCTGATAAATTCAATGAAATTATGAATTCTTAAAGAAAGAAGGTATTGAAACTATGGCTACTACAAAAGTGTCAGACATCATTAACCCTGAAGTAATGGGTCCTATGATTGATGCAAAAATTGATGCGCTTGCAAAAATTACACCATATGCAAAGGTGGATACAAGCCTTGTCGGTGTTGCAGGTGATACAAAAACCGTTCCTTGCTGGAATTATATCGGCGATGCAGAAGATGTTGTAGAGGGTGCAGAAATTGCACCTACAAAGCTTACTGCATCAAGCACAACCTTTACAGTTAAAAAGGCTATGAAATGCGTGTCTATTACACAGGAGGCAATCAACAGCGGTCTTGGCAATCCTGTCGGACAGGCTGAAACGCAGCTTGCAAAATCTATTATCGGAAAAGTTGACAGTGATTTAATTACTGCTGCTTATACTTCAACAAATGTATATGACGGCTCTGCTGGAGTAATTGGTTATAAGGGTATTGTTGCTGCAAACGGTAAGTTTGAGGATGAAGAGGATGAAGTGGAAAAGGTAATGTTCATTCATCCAAATCAGGAAACACAGATGCTTCTTGATCCTGATTTTCTTTCGGCTGACAAGTTTACTGCCGGTGTTGCAGTTAAGGGTGCAATCGGCAAGTGCGCAGGTTGCTGGATTAAGAAATCCAAAAAGGTTAAGACCAAGACAACAGGTACAGGCGATGCAAAGAAAACAGTTTACTGCAATCCGATTATCAAGTGTGAACCTGATGACCCTGAAACAGAGTATACAGAGGGTGAACTCCCTGCACTTACAATTTATCTTAAGAAAGATACAACTGTTGAAACAGAAAGATTTCCAAAGAAGCAGATTACAGATATTACTGCTTGTAAGTATTACGGCACAGCTCTTACAAATGCTGCAAAGATTGTTATTGCGGAATTTCTTGAAGAAGCAAAGGCTTAATCAGACCCGCCAAATTAAGGTGGGTTAATTTTTTGAAAGAAGGTGTTAATGTGATTATAGATATTGCTGAATTAAAAAAAGAATTAGGCAGAGATGATATATCTGATAATTCTTTGCGCAGAAAAATGAAGGCTGTTGAAAAAGCAATCAGAGCATACACAAACAACAACTTTCAAAACAGACTTGTTCGTTATGAAGCACCTTCAGACAATAATTCTTTATTGCTTGTAAGCCCATATTTAGCCGTTGGTGATACTTTGCAGATAACGCAATCAATCAATAAGGGCTTATACCAAATAACTGAAATCAATGATTGTGTGGTGTGTGACGGTGCTTTGTACCCCTGTGAACATAATCTTGTTACAAAGGTTGAATACCCTGAAGACATAATTGAAGGCTGTATTAATCTTGTAAAATGGGATGTCGAGAACAGGGACAAGGTCGGCATACAGTCAGAAACGCTTTCAAGGCATTCTGTTACATATTTTAATCAGGATGCATCAAATACCCTGATGGGCTATCCTGTGGCATTATTAGGCTTTTTAAAGCCGTATATCAAGGCGAGGTTTTAACTATGATAGGCGGTAATACAGAAGCAGTTGTGCAGATTTTTGATAAATCAAGAACAAATGCAATAGGTGAGGTTGTACCTGATTGGGTAAGCGTTGAAAGCCTTACAGGCTGGCTTGACTTTGCAGGTGGCGAGAGCAAATACAAGACCTATAACGCTAAAATTGAAGAAAGCACACATATTTTTCTTTGCGATTATAAAAGCCTTAAAAAATTGCATCTGTTGCTTGACACAAGCGGTAATAATATTGCTGATATCAGCAATATTGCAATTCAGACAGGGTCAGGTGCAAATGATGCGGATGCAGTCAGCGTTAATAATGAAAACGCAAGATTTCTTATAGATGGTGAAAAGTATGATGTTTTATTTATTGACGATCCTATGCATTTGCACAGTCAGCTTGAAGTTTATCTTAAATTTACAGGCGGTGATGCACATGGCTGATGATTTTAAAATTGAATTTACAAACAATGCCGAGAAAATCAAAAAAGCATTTGGTGATTCCTTTGAAACCTGGCTGACTGATTCCGCACAGGTGTTGAAAAGTCAGGTAAGAGATTTAACAAGGGTCAAAACAGGCAAAACAAAAAATTCTGTTGATTATGTTATATTATCAAAGGGCGGCGAAATGGAGGCAAAGGTCGGTTCGCCTGATGAAAACTTCCTATGGGAAGAATTTGGTACAGGTGAATATGCGCTTGAAGGAGGCGGCAGAAAAGGCGGTTGGTATTACGAAGATGAAAATGGCGAAGGACATTTCACACATGGTAAAACACCGTCAAGGGCTTTATATTATGCAATAAAAAATGCAAAGCCGGCAATAAAAAGCAGACTTGAGGATTTGCTGGGAGGTGTTTTCAAGGGATGATTTCAGAAGCATTAAGTGTAATATCTGAAGAATTGAAAAAGTCAGACATTGATTATCAATTCGGAAGGTGGCAGGGTGAAGTGATTTACCCCTATTTCGTAGGTGAAGCCAGTGCTGATGAATTTGTTGCCGAAAACAATTATCAGGAGGGCACTTGTTTTATTAATGGTTTTACAAGGGGTGCCTGGCTTGACCTGATGAATACAAGCGAAAAAATTAAACAGCGTTTTGCGGACTTCAGAACAATAACAAAAAGCGGCAGCGGTATTTCAATTACTGTTGCTGCTTTTTCTGTTGTCCCCTGTGAGGATGCAGAACTTAAAAGAATACAAATAACATTAAACATAAAAGAATGGAGTGTGAATAATGAGTAAAGCAGGTAAAAACGGTGTTACAGCAAACACACCGAAAAATATTCCTTTCGGCGCAGGTACAATTCATAAAAACCTGAAGTATACCGAAGGTACAGGATGGAATTTTGATGAATCCATAGTCGGTGCAACATCAGGCGGTTCAAAATATTCTGTAATACCTGAAGTAAAACAGATTGAAGTTGACGGTGCTTTAGTAAGGGTAAAAGACCTTGACAAAAAGACGGGCGAAGCGGCAAAAATGGAAATTAATTTTGCAGAGTATTCACCTGATTTAATCAAGACAACAGTAATCGGTAAAGAGGTAACATCAGAAGATTCCGCCTATACAAAAATTGTCACCAAGCCTGATATTGAAGAAGGCGATTATTGGGATAACATTGCGTTTGTAGGTGAAACCCTTAAAGGTGAAAAAATCATTGTTATTATGGGCAATGCGCTTTGCACTAACGGTTTTGAGGGCGAGGGCAAGAACAAAGAAAACGGCACTATGTCAGTAACATTTGAATGTTCTGCTGACCTTGATGAAAATTCAGGTCTTGATGTGCTGCCTGTTGAAATCTATTATCCGACAATTAATTAAAGAAAGGACTATAAAATTATGACTGAGTACAATTTCAGGCAGTTAAATTCAACTGATATTTTCCCTATGTGCAATATTATTTCAAAAATCGGCATCAGAGAATTAAAAAACTGCTTTGACGGTCAGAATATATCAGCTTTTATGCCGAAAGAAAAAATGAACAAAAATGCAATGCTGGCTTTTGGTGCGAGTATTGCATTTGATGTTGCAGGAGTTATTCTTGCTAATATGCAGAAGTGCGAAAACGATATATATACACTTCTTGCATCAGTTACTGATTTGACAGAAGAAGCGCTGCGCGGTATGCCCCCTGCTGATTTTTTAAATATGGTAATTGACTTCTTCAGAAAAGAAGAATTACAGGATTTTATACTGGTTGTTTCAAAATCACTCAAATTGGAGAAATAAGGTTTATGGACTTGATATTTAAACGATATTCAAGTCCTTTTGTGTTTTTGGATGCCTTAATTTTAGGCGGTAAGCTTTCACAGGGTATATCTGAAATTTGGGACTATTCAAATGAAGATAAAGTGTGGGACTTTTATCTGCACAAAGTTTATGGAAAAAGTTTTGATGAATTTAAAAATGAAACCTTTGCAGAACCGCAAGAAATGACGGTTGATGATTTTGAAACAACGGTAAATAAATCAAAATCTATGTTACAGGGATTTAATCCTAACGAAAGCGGAGGTTGATTAAATGGAATTATTTAAACTGTTTGCAACCCTTGCTATAAGAAACAAAGAAGCAAATGATGCACTTGATGAAACAAGTGATAAAGCAGAAGGCACTAAAGGTAAATTTGCTAATGCTTTTGAAAAAATGGGTACAGCGGCTGTTAAATTAGGTAAAGTAGTTGCAAAAGGTGTTGTTGCCGGAGCGGATGCTGTTGCTGCTATCACAAAACAGGCTGTTGAAGCATATGCGGATTATGAACAGTTGGTTGGCGGTGTTGAAACACTTTTCGGCAAAAGTGCTGATATAGTGATGAATTATGCGAATAATGCATACAAAACGGCTGGTATGTCTGCAAATGAATATATGGAAACCGTAACAGGCTTTTCAGCATCTTTATTGCAGAGCCTTGACAATGATACAGAAAAAGCAGCGCAGAAGGCTGATGTTGCGATTACTGATATGTCTGATAATGCAAATAAAATGGGTTCATCAATGGAATCTATACAAAACGCTTATCAGGGCTTTGCAAAGCAGAATTATACTATGCTTGATAACCTGAAACTTGGTTACGGCGGTACAAAAGAAGAAATGCAAAGATTGCTTAATGATGCTGAAAAGTTAAGTGGTCAGAAATTCGATTTAAGCAGTTATGCCGATATAGTTGATGCTGTACATATTGTTCAGACTGAAATGGGAATCACAGGCACAACAGCAAAAGAATCAGCCACTACAATTCAAGGCTCTGTTTCATCATTCAAAGCATCCTGGCAAAATCTGCTTGTTGGTATGGCTGATGACAGTCAGAATTTTGATGCGTTGCTTACAAATGTAATTGATAGTGGAATAACAGTTATTAATAATATTTTGCCAAAAGTAAAGATTGTATTTGATAAAATACCTGATTTAATTTCAGGCATTTTGCCCCAAATACCTGCATTGGTAAAAGAACTGTTACCGTCATTGATTGAAGCAGCAACGCAGTTATTAACAGGACTTGTTAATGTTTTACCTGAATTGATTAACATTCTAATGGATATTATACCTGATTTGTTAAATGCTGTAATGGATATAGGGCTTGCTTTGCTTGATGCTTTACCTTCAATTATTGATTCCTTAATTACATTCTTAACCGACCAATCGACAATAACATCTATTCTGCAAGCGGCTGTTACATTGCTTATGGCTATTATTGCAGCGGTGCCGCAGATTGCAAATCAGTTATTACAGGCAGCGCCTGACATAATAAGCGGTCTGATAATTGGTTTGATAAATTCTATTCCGCAGTTACTTGACGGATTGAAACAAGTTCTTGTTCAGTTTCTCGATTTGTTTTTGACATTCTTTGGCATTCATTCACCATCAAGAGTTATGGCGGAAAAAGCAAGGTTTATTCTTGAAGGTATAATTAATGGTATCAAAGAATTACCGCAAAAGGCTGCTGAAATATTTGTTAAAATGCGTGACAGATTAGTCGAAAAGGTTGAAAATATCAAATCTGTTGTGTCTGACAAATTTAATGCTGTTAAAGAAAAAATATTGACACCGATTGAAAAAGCAAGAGATAAAATTAAGGATATTGTTGATAAAATCAAGGGCTTTTTCAGCGGTATGAAAATATCATTCCCCAATATTAAATTGCCGCATTTTAAAGTTCAGCCAAGTGGCTGGGAAATAGGCGATTTGATGAAAGGTTCAATACCTAAACTTGGTATTGACTGGTACGCAAAGGCTATGGATGACGGTATGATTTTGAATGAGCCGACTATTTTCGGTGTTAATTCAAAGGGCATACCTATGGGCGGCGGTGAAACAGGCAGTGAAACTGTTGTTGGTACACAAAGCCTTATGAATATGATTAATAATGCCGTAGTTCAGTCAAATAACAGTCTTTATGATGTACTTGATAAAATACTTGCCGTGCTGAAAAACATTGATAATTCACTGTATGACAGGATTGTTGCAGCCCTTCAGACAATGGGGATTGAATTTGATGAAAGAGAACTTGCAAGGCTGGTGAAGAAATATGCTTGATAAATTTTATTACTTGAATAATTTTGGTGAAAAAATAAATTTCGGTCAGGATGGTATTTTTGCTGCCTATAATGATTTAAGAGATTATCAGTGGTCATATGAAAGCATCAACAATGTAATCACAGGCTTTACAAGGGGTATTGTTTCAAAAAAACTGCCTGTTTTGTTTTTATCTGCATCAGGGCAGAAAACAAGACAGGCAAGAAACAAGGCTTATGAAATCTTTGAAAAAGATGTTCTTGCAAAGAAAAAGGGTAAGTTGTATGTAAACGGCTATTATATGGAGTGCTGGCTTATCGGTTCAAAAAACAGCGAATATCTGAATAGTGAAAGTTACTTGCGTACAGAATTTACCGTTGTTACTGATAAGCCTGAATGGATAAAAGCAACAACATTTACTTTTGAACCTGCATCAAGTTATGTGGGTGATGCAGATGTTGATTTTGACTTTGATTTTCCTATTGACCTTCAGGCAGCACCTTTTGCAACAAATACATTCATAAACCCTTATGCTTTTTCAAGCCAGTTTATATTGAATATTTACGGTGCTTGTGATAATCCGCAGATTGAAATAGGTGATTATACATATTCCTTCAAATGTGAATTGCTGGAGGGCGAAAGGCTGGAGGTAAACAGTCTGACCCGAAAAATTTTCAAGTACAATGCACAGGGCATTGCTGAAAATTACTTTAATTGCAGAAATAAAGAAAGCTCAGTTTTTGAGCCTATAACAAGCGGAAATAAGCAGATACAGTGGAATAATGAATTTCGTTTTGACCTTATGATTGTTCAGCAGCGTTCAGAGCCTGAATGGAGTTATACTGCTGTAAGTGCATCTGATGTAAGCAATGTTGAAGTTATTAATAACAAGTATTACTTGATTGATAACAAAGGCGAATATATCAGGGATAATTATAACGAACCTATCAGCGTTCAGACGGCAGGTGATTGATTATGGACTTTATTATTGCAGATGCAAATAAAAAAGACTTGTGCTTTTTGGATGATAGTGCAAGTCTTGACTTTGATGTGGGTTCTTCTGATGATTTTCAATTCAGTATTGTATTGAATGATTTTGACCCTGAAGCACATATTGAAGGCAATATATTGTATAATTTAGGCACAGAATACGGCGGTGTTTTTGACAACCCTGAAATCAGTACAAGGGACAACAAAATAACGCTTACAGGTGACACCTTCAGGGGTATGCTGAAGAAAAAATACATTGAACCTTCAAAGGGTGCAGATTATTATACAGTCAGCGGTGAACTGAATACCTGTATTAAAACGCTGGTAAACAAAGTCTTTACAAATGTTTTGTTCAGGGTTTCCGACAAAAATACAAATGTATCTGTTAAGAACTTTCAGTTTGACAGGTATTGTAATTTGCTTGACGGTATCAATAAAATGCTTGCATCAAAGTCTTACAGGTTGAGCATAAAAGCGGTAAGGATTGAAGATGACTTCTTTGTTGAATTGTCAGCAACACCGATTGTTGATTATTCAGATGACATTGAATTTTCACAGGACAGTGATATTCAATTTAAAATTAAAAGGGTAACAAACAAATACAATTATATGATTGCACTTGGCAAGGGTGAATTAAAAGACCGCCAAGTGCTTTACTTTTATTGTGATAAGGCTGGCAATGTATCAAGTGTTGCTGCAATACCCCAAGGGGATAAAGTTAAAGTTTATCTTTATGACAATTCATCAACTGAAGATTTGAAAGGTGATGCAATCAAAAAGTTTGCAGAAATCAATTCTGTTGATGAATATTCAATGACTATTAAAGATGATATGGAATTAGAACTTGGTGATATTGTAGGCGGCAGAGATTATATAACAGGTATGACCATTGTGCAGCCTATTACAAGAAAAATAATAAAATACAGCAACAAAAAACAAAGTATATCTTATGAAATAGGAGGTAAGGGTAATGCCTAAAATAATTACAGCACACACAGGCACACCGCATATTACGGCGGATGATGTAGGCGCATTGCTGAAGGCGGCAATAGGCAATAATGATTATTTGTTAAGTGATACTCCTGAAACATTTACAGCAACATTGCTTGATAATAATACCCTGCAACTGTCTGATGCAGAAGTTGTGCTGCGGGGTACACATATCAGGATACAGGCAACGGATAAGGTGACGATTGAACAGGGTCAAAACGGTATGAAGCGGATTGATTTTGTTGTGTGCCGTTACAGCAAAGATGATAACGGAATTGAAAGCGCAGAAGTTGCCGTTGTTAAGGGCACACCTTCTGCATCACCAAGTGCACCTGTTGTTGTGCAGGGTGATATAAGAAATGGTGCAACGCTTCACGAAATGCCGCTGTTCAGGGTTGATATAGAAGGCTTTACAGTTACAACAATAAAGAATGTATGTGAGACTGTAAATTCGCTTTATAGTGCATTACAGTCTATATTAGGCTTGAAAGCAGAAAGCAAAAAGCACACCGCTTCTATTAACACATTATCGACAGCATTAAATGTCACAAAAACCGTGGCAGATGATAACAAAACAAGGCTTAACAACATATACAATCATAAGGTGTTATGGTCGGGTAGTTATTATATGAAGGATTCACATCAGATAACAATACCTGCAATAAGCAACCAGCCTAATGGTATTATTTTAGTATTTTCAGATTATGCCAACGGTACAGCAAATAACTGGGATTTTCATTCTTTTGTAGTACATAAGCACACAGTAAGCAAACACGGTGGTTCAGGACATAGATTCCTTATGACAACATCACTTATATCTTTGTTCTGCACAAAGTATTTGTACATCTCCAACACAAAAATAAGCGGTCACGAATATAACACGAAAAAAGGAACAGCCAACAGCGGTGTGAATTATGACAACTCAAGATTTGTGCTGCGTTATGTAATAGGTTTTTAAGAGGTGAAAAAATGGGTAAAATAAGAGATTATGAACTTTTGGAAGAGTTTAAAGGGGATGAAACTTTTGTTGTAGAAACAGACGAAGGCACAAAAAGCTTGTCTGTTGGTGCAATAAAAGCACATATCACAACAGCCGTTGAAGAAAAGGCGGATATGCTGAATCAAAATGATATTGAAGTTGAAACCGACACAGCTTCAGATTATAGGTTGACAATAACAGTCGGTACCAAAACAGTTACAACCCCAAACCTGAAAGGCAAATCCATCAAGGAAATCAAGCTTGTATCCGGGCATCTGTTGATTTTCTTTACAGATGAAACGGAAATTGACTTAGGGGTACTGGATGGCAGCATACCTATATACGGCGTATGCAGAGATATACCAAGCCATAGCCCTGCATTAACAAGAGTTGGTGATGCAGCAGGTTTAGTTGCAGAGGCAGCTGTTGGTAATGAGAATGTCCGAAATGATTTTGATAAAATTTATCCTTGGTGTGATATTAAGCGTTGCACCCTTGCTGATGACGGCACAGTTATATCTTACGAGGGTGATCCTGAATTTACCACAGACGGTTCAAATGGTCAGGTTATGGTTGAAATACCTGTTTACTGGAAAGCACATTATCTGAATGAAAGCGGTACTAAGGAATATACGTACATAAGCAAAGAAAAGGCTGACAGCAGATATTTTGTCCCAAAAAGATTTATTGATAAAAACGGCAATATTCTTGACAAAATTTATATTGGTGCATTTGGAGTTACAATAGATGCTGATAGCAAGGCTGAAAGTAAGGCAGGAACAGGATATCCAATTGTGAAGTCTTTTGAAAATATGAAAGCATACTGCGAAGCAAGAGGTGACGGATGGCATCCCTATGGCATATGGGATTATGAAGTAATCAAAGATTTGTTTACAGTTGAATTTGCTACACTTGACTCACAAAGTATAATGCTTGGACTGCGAGGAAACTTATCATATAGTGAATCGTATGCTTTTTATTCTTCTGCTGAAATGTGGAGCAAGGATGATACAACAGGCTTGACCGAAACAGTGACCTCTTTTGTTGAAGAAAGTAATAAGCCAAGCTTATTTATAGGTCAGGAGGTCTGTATTTACGCAGCTGATACGGCTTCCGCAACAGGTGCTTTTGATACTATAGAGGGAAATGCGGCAATTGCTCGCAGAAGAATTACAGGCATTGAAGAAATTGATTTACAGTGGACAGATGATGAAGGAACTGTATATCATACATCCGGATATCTGTATAACTTTGAAGGTGCTCCTGTAAAGGTTGATGGAATGTTTCGTGTAAAAGAAAGCTTTAGCAGAAACGGTTTAACGGATTATATTAATATGCCGTCAGGTGAGTTGCGTGGCAATGACTTTGCAAGACCGTTTAAATACCGCCATATGGAAAACATTTATTGCAGTCAGGATTGTTTCCTTTTCGGTGCTTTGGTTAAGGACGGAAAGTATTATGTGTGTGAAGACCCCAGCGAATACGGAGACGTTGTGACTGAAACATATAAAGAAATAAGTTATTCAAGACCTGTAACTGGTTTTATTGTTGAAATGGGCTGTGACAATGAGTATCCTTATGTGTGTTTTCCAAAGAAAACAGGAGGTACATCAGACACTGACTATTGTGACGAATTTAGAAAAGAAGGCGGAAGAATAGACCCGGAAAAATCATATATTATGCAATTAGCAAGTGGTGGTTCTTTAGCAGGAGGATTATATAGAATGGAAACAATGCGTACTACCTTGGCTACTTCTCGTCTTTCTTACAGCAGTGAGAAGTAAGAAAATATTTTACCGCAAGGAGGTAGTTAAATTGAAAAAAAGAAAAACAATAAGCGGCACAAAACCGCCGCTTTACAGTATCAATATTTCAGGTGAGGATGCAGTAATACGATTTGCAGAAAATGTCACCCAAAAGCAAACAGAAGATGAAACGAAGCAAACATATTATGAATATAATTCATATATGCTTACTGTAAAGAACCGTTCTAATCTCGAAAATGACATCAGCAGCAATTATGATTGCTGGCTTAATGAGGCAAAGCAGATTGAGTACAACAATCTTGCAGCCGAAGTCAGAGCAAAAAGAGATGCTCTGCTTGCCGAAACAGACAAAGAGTTTGCACTTGACCGTGTTAATCTCACTATCCCTGAAAAGGTAACTGCATCAACAATGCTGAATGTAATAAAAGATATATTCAGTGAATTGGGAACGGTGTATAACGGTTCTATGGCGAGATACAGACAGGCATTAAGAGATATACCGCAGCAAGAGGGCTTTCCTTATGATGTCAAGTATCCTATCAAACCGAATAGTTAAATAACCGTGTTGGAATCTGACACGGTTATTTTTATGTAAAAAAGAAAGAGGTGTTTAAAATGAATTATTTTGTAACAGATTTTAAAAATTGTTTAACGCCGATTATTATTTTCCTGATATTATTTATTATTGATTTTATATCAGGCTTATGTAAAGGTATCTTTGTTGAAGGTGTCAGCAGTTCAAAGCTGCGAATGTCAGTACCTAAATTCGTAGGCTATTTTGGTATGATTTTGATGTGCATTCTGCTTGATACTTTAATTATTACATCAACTGAAATTGAATATGCACCGATTGGCTTAATTTGCTGTGTATGTTTTTGTATAATTGAAGTATCGTCAATTATTGAAAACGCAAGGGCACTTGGCATTAACATACCACCTGTTGTAACAAATGTAATTGATTACATAAAAACAAGGTTGTTCAATGATAAAGAGCAAAAGGGCAGCAGTTCAGGTGTGACCTTTACTTCTTGGGTAAATAAGTATATCGGCAAAAAAACTGACTGGGATGGTGTATACGGTGTTCAGTGCGTTGATTTGATTGATTGCTATATTGCAGATTGTCTTGCCCTGAAAAAAGGCTTTTGGGGCAACGCAAAGACTTGGTGGACAAACCGAAACAGCAGTGCATGGCTGAAAAACAACTTTGACTTTATCACCCCAAGTTATAAAAATGGTGAATTAAAAGCAGGTGATATTGGTATCCGAACAAGCGGAACATACGGTCATATTTTTATCATCAAAGAGCCGACTGCAAACGGTAAAATCAAGTATTATGACCAAAATGCTGACGGCAAAGGTGCAGCAATGACATTAAGAGAAAAACCATATACAAGTTCTTATATTAATGGTATTCTTCGCCCTAAAAATCAAAGCAATTTAAAGGTTGTCACAGCATCAGCACCTGCATATAATCCGGGCAGCAGGTACAAACTCACAGCAGCAATCAATGTGTGGACAAAGCCCACAACCACCTCTCAAATCAAGAAAGTGAAAGACCTTTCAGCAAATGGTAGGGCGAACGCAACAAGTAAAAATGGTAACGCAAACGCTGTCCTCAAAGCAGGTACAGTTGTGGATGCACAGGCAGTATCAACCGACACATCCGGCAACATCTGGCTTAAAATCCCCAGCGGTTTCATACCTGTCTATTACAAGGGCAATAAGAGAGCTGTGTGGTATAAAAATAGCTAATTTTATATATAATGAGTAAAACATATATGAAATATATTGACAAATTAATGTTTTTTCTCTAATATTATAGTACAGTATAAAATGTAAAATATTGTAATGAATTATTTTATTTTGTTGTATTATGGTTTATTGAAGAGGTGTTTTGGTGAATAGTTTTTTTAAAAAGAATAAAAGAAAAATAATATCTGCTATTTTAATTTTAATGCCATTAATTATAATTTGTATACCTTTTTTTATTAACAATATTCCAATTATATCGGGAAATACCAGTAGAATTGAAATTGTTGAAAAAATTGCTCAGATTATTGCTGCCTTGTTTGTTATTGTTGGTACTGTTATAGCTGTTTGGCAATATTATGTTTCTTCCAAAAGTGAAATTGTAAAAGTAGAGACAGAAAAAGTTCAAACTGCAATAAATTTAGCCGAGTATTTTAAAAACGAGATCATATATCCATATTCTGTAGTTATTGAGGTATATAAAGCAGCGGGAATATATGATTTTCTTCAAAAAGAGAAAGCAAAAATGAAAAATTTTGATGTTGAAGAAATGAGTGACATATTTTCGCAAGAGGAATTAAAAAAATTACAAAATAAGTATTCTTCTAAGGAATTTATTGAAAAAGTTATACAAATTAACGAATCATTCAATTTGCAATTAAATGGTTGTCGTATAATTGATAATCCTTCACCTGATGGTAATAATAAAGTTACTATGAAAGTTGATATTAATAAAGCAATGAATGATTTCTTTAATAACTATGTTGTGAAACTTCTTAATAATGTAGAACTATTTGCTATGTATTTTACACATAATGTTGCTGATGAAAGTGTTGTGTATCAATCTCTATATCCAGCATATATTGAAATGTGTAGAACTTTATATTATGATATTTCGAAATGTTCTGAGTTAGGTAAACCCAAATTATATAGAAACCTTCAGGGACTTTATGAAGTATGGCTTAATAAGTCCAATGAAACAAAAAGAAATATTCGAGATGAAGAAATAAATAATGGAACGATTCCACAAAATATTTATTAATTTTATTGACAAATCAATAAAATTAAGTATAATGGTTTCATAGAGACGAAAGGATGAGTGTTATGGGACTTGGTTCAGCACCTGAATTGTAAAATGAACTGCCTCCGACGATATGTTGGAGGCTTTTTATTCTTTTGGATTCTTATCCTTATAAATCAAAAAAACTACATAAATCGTGAAGAAAACTACATAATAGGAAACAAGTAGGTAACAAAACAATAAATTTTCGTTGCTATTTGGTTTATTGTAAGTCACCTCTGCCAAAGAGTAGAAATCCGAATTTTATCATCGTTGGTGATACATTCGGATTTCTTTTTTATATGAATAGATAAAGTTAAGGCAGGTAGTTTTGTGCTACCTGCCTGTTGTTATATGTTAATCCTGTTTTTCAAAATATTCTTGAACACTTGGGAAGATTAATTTTGCCATTGACATTGTTATGTCTTTCGGAACATCTTTGATAAAAATATCTGTATTGTCAATCGGTATATTTTCAAAATCAAAATTCTTTTCTGCTGCCATAGGGCAACAGTTCTTTTATATGTTTTCCGTTTCACCTCCTTTAAAGTATATTGGTTGAAATATTAAACTGTTTCATATACTTTTCCTTTCTGCACGGTTGTGCTTATTTGGTAAAACACATAATAGTGCAAATTTATTAATTTGTCCAGTAAAAACGGAATCGAATAGAAAATTTGTATTTTGGGATAACTTTTTGGTATCAAAAATAATGTGAAAAAAGCTTTATATTAGGTAGGTTTTCATTAATTTTGGGCTCAAAAAATTTGAGTTTTGATGCCAAAACGTATTCGTGGATGTGCATTTTGGGCTCAAAATAGCCTTAAACAGTCAAAAATCGCCCTCAATCTGTTGTCAATTTAAAGGCGATTTTTTCTTTTCTGTTTTATAGAGATTTTTTGTGAGACTTTCAGAGACCAATAAATCTTAAATTATCAAAACCTACCGAGAGCGATTAGGTGAGAGATTTTTGAGAGATAAAGGCGAGGAATAAAATCCTCGCCTTTACCATATAACCTTTGTGTAGCGACAAACGAAGCCTGCGTTTCCACTACACAACACATACCACATCATTCTGCCAAAGTTCAGACCAATATTGAATTAAATTTCTATTATGATATAATACATTTGTAAAAGCAGACAGATAATTGTAATTGGAGGAATCAGTGTGGAATATAGATGTAAAGTTACTGTGATTGATAAAAAGTTGTTTCCGGAACTTCAGGCAAAATATTGTGCTGTTCCGGATAGCGGAAAATGTCCTTGCTTTAATGTTGGTGATGAATTCATTTTTTACAGAAATAATGAAAGAGATGATTATTGGCATTGTGGTGAGGGGACATTAGTCAAATCAGGAAAGCCGGACGAAGGTTGCCTGCAATCTCTCGGAACTGCTCACTGTGGAAGTAAGGGAGTGCCTTTTTGTTCTGAAGCGTGGGATGCAATCAGCCGTTATATACACAGCACTTCAGGGTGGCAGTATAATGCATGGCTGGACAAATGACGATCGTATTATGATTGCCTGTTGTAATGACGGAACCAGACCTGTGATTTTCAAAATTGAAAGAATGGATTGCGAGGAGAAATGAGTTATGAACGATATTCTTAAAGCCATGAAAGAACGCAGAAGCATTCGCAAGTTCAAATCCGATATGCCTGCGAAAGAAGATATTGAGCAGATTATTGAGTCCGGTCTTTATGCGGCGAACGGTATGGGTAAACAGGCAACGATAACAGTTGCTGTTACAAATAAGGAATTGCGCAACAGGTTTTCTGCAGTGAATTGTAAAATCGGTGGCTGGAAAGAAGGTTTCGATCCTTTCTACGGTGCACCTGTTATTTTGATTGTTCTTGCTGATAAAAATTGGGCAAATCGTGTTTACGATGGTTCTCTTGTTATGGGGAATATGATGTTGGCTGCACATTCTCTTGGTCTTGGCAGCATTTGGATACACAGAGCGAAAGAAGAATTTGAAATGCCGGAGTATCAGCAATTACTGAAAGACCTCGGTGTTGAAGGTGAATGGGAAGGTATTGGACATTGCGCTATAGGTTATATCGAAGGTGATATGCCAAAAGCGGTCAAACGGAAAAATAACAGAGTGTTTTGGGCAGAGTAGTATAAATGTTTTAATACTTGAAGAATTATTAATTGGCAAACCTGAATTTGAGAGAATAAATATATGAATGATAAATGGCTTGACTTTGCAATTCGTATACAAAGTATTGCCCAGGCAGGACTTCAATACGGAAAAGACAAATACGATAAAGAGCGATATGAAGAATTGCGGAAAATCTCTGCAGAGATGATTTCTGTTAAAACAGATATTTCTATTGATAAAGTCTATGATTTATTTTGTAATGAAACTGGTTACCAAACACCGAAAGTAGATACAAGAGCTGCAGTATTTATTGATGGAAAGGTTTTACTTGTTCACGAAAATAATGGTACTTGGTCTTTGCCCGGTGGATGGTGCGATGTTGATCAATCGGTTGCTTCCAATACCATAAAAGAAGTAAAAGAAGAAACAGGATTTACTGTATCGGCAGAAAAACTGATTGCAGTTCAGGATTGGAGAAAACATAATGTTACAAACTACGCATACGGCGTTGTGAAGATATTTGTTTTGTGCAAATATGAAAGCGGAAAATTTGAACGCAATATCGAAACAACAGAGATTGCTTTCTTCAAAAAGAGCGAGATACCTGAAAATCTTGCTGTGGAAAAATGCACAAAAGAACAAATAATGATGTGTTTTGAAGCATTTGAAAATCCCGATTATACGACAATATTTGATTAGAAAAAATCCAGTTTGTCAATTAGATTAATTAAGCTTATATATTGTTTGTCATCAGAATTTGGAGAAGGGGTACTGCATTTAATGCAGTACCCCTACCTTGTCTTTTCTTCCTTTATTTGATTAAGCATAATATTTTCCGGTCATTTGACCAATGGAAAGTTTAATGACCGCAGTTCCCTTTAACATATTTAATGGAATTTCCTTTTCTGTTAAATGCGGTGTGTATTTTAGAATAATTGCTGATAATGCATCCTTTTTTTCGTTCAGGTCTTCAATAATCTGTGCCTTCCCCTGAATCACAACACTTTCGTAAGCTGTATTGGTATCACATGGCTTTTCCTCATCGTCCAACAGCAACCCTTTCATTTCATAAATGCAAAAGCAAATGTTCGGGTTCGCTTTTAAGTTGCTGATTTTCTGTCCGACCGGCAGACCGTGAATATAAATTGCATTGTTGAGATAAACATAATGTACAGGTACATTATAGGGTGTGCCGTCAGAATTGATAGTCGCTAAAGTGCCTGTTAAGCAATTTGATAATAAGTTGTTTATTTCCTGATCTGTTAATTGATGTGTTTTCATTCTTTGCTGCATAGTGCTGCTCCTTTTTAATTTCTGCAATTCAATTGTTATTGATATTATAAATAGAATAATTATTAAAATGCAAGTGAATCGTACAACAGAAACAGTTGCCTTTGTTGTTTCAGAATTTGAGGTAGGGGGTACTGCAAAATATGCAGTGCGCCCTACCTCAAAATTTTTCTTATTTGTTTTTTGCTTTTCCTGCTTTTATTTTTTTAACTGCAAACACGACAACACAAATCAATAATGCTGCTGCAGCCAATGAAGAAATGACTATACAGCATATATAGATTACTTCCATATCCTTAAAATCATCGTCACTTTTGATAAAATCGGTATAATCTTTATTTTGATATACCTTTACGTCTTTAATAATAAAATCATTTGTGCTGTCTGTATGGTTTACAAAATCACCGATTTGTTGTCCGTAAGGTCCCCATTGTTCCGGTCTGATTTCAACCGTCAGCCTTAAAAACTCAGGCACCTGAGAAACGCCGCCGTAATTGCTTGCCCATACAGGAGTATCATCGACGTAAATTACATATTCATCGGGAGTCCATTTCAGAGCATATTTGTGCGGCTGACCGTCATATAAATCATATTTCATATCTGCAACATTGCCGTTGCTTCTGTACCATGGAGCATCGTAAGCGTCATAATGAATTGCCTGACCTGTTTTGGTGGGATTTTCACGCATAAAGGAGGATTCATAAATATCAATTTCGCTTCCATCCTTACCCTTATTTCCGACTTTGCCTACATAGTCACTTTGCAGCCAAAATGCTGACCACATTCCCGTACCGCGCGGTACGATTACTGTTGCTTCAAAATATCCGTAAGCCTGTGAAAAAAGAATTTCGGAGGAATCCTTTGTTTTCAATCTTGTTTCAATTCCGCTTGTGAAAATTCCTTCAGATACACCGCAGACATCGCATTGGTGGTCTGTCTGCTTTTCACTATGCACAACAACGCCCTGATCAGAAAAATCAATCATCTGGTCGCACCAGTATTCCACATTGCGCAGTCCGTGGGGAGAAGGTGCCCATCCTGCCGACTCAAGCTGTTCCAGATTTTCAATTTTTGTAAAATCGGTATGGAGTGTTTCAGTCCAGCTGCCGTCATCAAGATTGGGCAGTGACGTGTTAAATTCCTTATCTGTTTTAAATCCTGTAAAGCACACGAATATAACAATCAATGCCATAATTCCTGTAAATGTTTTAATTAATTTGTTTTTCATAGCTTCTCCTTATATGTAATAAAATTTATGCATATGCTTCAACATTTTCAATAACGGGGTTACTTCTTGACTGCGTAATTACAATGTCAAATTCCTTTGCGCTTTTTGCAAGAAGAGGAAAAATAAGACAGATTTTTTTACTTCCGATTACGGTGCCGTCATATATTTTAAGATAGCCTGCCGCCGTTTTTGCATAAATCTTGAATTCTTCAACCCTCTGGCTTTGTGTTACGTCTTCGCTGAGCACAATTGTTGAGATTTTTTGCTTCTCATCAAAGGTAAGACGTATAATATTTTCATTATCACTAAGTTTATAACTGCCATCAGCTGAAAAATCAACAGGAACGGCAGAATCTTCTCCGACTGCTTCAACGACAGGGGAAAGCTTTTCAGCAAATTTTTTATCAATTCTTGCTTTGAAATCCTGCAGCAGCTCAATGTCTTTGTCTGCTATTACGCCGTCTTTAGTTGGCGGAACATTCATAAGCAAAAGAGCATTGCCGCCTACAGTGCGGTAATATATTTTTTCAAGCTCTGCTGCTGAACGCATTTTTGCCGCATTGCCTTCGTCTGTATAGAACCAGCCACGATGTATGGACACATCCGCTTCACCCTGCTTCCATATAAGGTCAGGGTAAAACTCAACAAGCTCACGGCTGCCGTTGTCAACAGAATTATTATCTTTCAGCTTTTGAAGCCTTTTTGCATCCTCTTCACTGTGCTGTGACTGTTCCATAACCGCCTCAATGCTTGCCGAGCCGCTTGGTATTACAGACCATTCGCTTTTACGCACAATGCCTGCCTCATTGCCAATCCATCTTACATCCGGACCTGTTAGTGCTATTGCGGCATTTGGCTGCAGTTCACGTATAACGGCATAATATCTGTCAAAATCATATTGCCAGTCGCCGACATCCTCGCCTCGTGCACCATCAAACCAAAATGAAAAAATCTCTCCGTAATTCGTGCAAAGCTCAGTGAGCTGATTTGTAAAATAATCATTATATGCATCTGTTGCATATGTTTCTTCGTGCATATCCCAAGGAGAAAGATAAAAGCCGAGCTTCATATCATATTTTTTGCAGCTTTCAGCCATCTGCCTGCATATATCACCCTTGCCGTTTTGATAAGGGCTGTTTTCAATATCGTGCTCGGTATAAGCGCTCGGCCACAGGCAAAAACCGTCGTGATGCTTGGCAGTTAAAATGATGCCTTTGCTGCCCGATTCCTTCAAAACTTTTACCCATTGGTCGGTATCTACTGTTTCGGGGCAGAACTGTGCCGGGTCTTCGTTGCCGTCACCCCATTCTTTGCAGGTAAATGTATTCATTCCATAGTGAATAAAGGAGTAGTATTCCATATCACCGATTGCTATCTGAACCTCTGAAGGTGTTACAGAGATAAGCCTTTCAACCTCAGGTGAATTGATATCGTATCCGTTATTATCAATGCACCAGCCCTGCTTTGACGGGTTAATCGGAAGCCCGAATATTAAAATGCAGGAGCAGACAATTACTGCTGCAAGCAGAATACATAAAATGGATTTGAAAACAGATGCGAATGTTTTTTTCGTTTTCTGACTGATTTTTTTCATTTTACAGATATCTCCTTTTATCATATTTCCCAGACTGCACAGTCGCAGGGCTTTAGCTTTATCTTACGCTCTAATTTTATGCCGTTAATATTGTTGCTTAAAAGCAACTTTGCGTCTTTGCTGTAAACCTGTTCGGGGATTACGAAGTCAACTGCTTTCGGCGAAAGATTGCATAAGACTAAAAGTGTTTTATTACCTGCTGTTCTTGCAAAGGCTACTACGTTCCTGTCTTTTTCATTAACAGAAATGAAATCGCCGTCTGTTATAACCTTGGAATATTCCTTTCGCAGGGTAATCGCTTTTTTATAAAATGACAGTACGGAATTTTTATCGTCAAGCTGATTTTGGACATTGATATTTTTATAATTTTCGTTCATTTTCATCCATGGTTTTCCGATTGTAAATCCGCCGTTTCTTTCATTACTCCACTGCATAGGTGTTCTTGCATTATCACGAGCATAATGCTGTAAATGCTTTTCGACAAAATAGGCGATCAGTTTTCCAAAAGGCAGCTTTAATGCATCATTAATTCTGTTGACAGACTGAATATCACGGTATTCATTTCGTTTAAAAGAGCAGTTTGTCATGCCTATTTCCTGCCCCTGATAAATAAAGGGCGTTCCCTTCTGAAAAAGCAGCGACAGGGCAAGGCTTTTTGCCGCTTTATCTCTGTATTTTCCAGATGGGGCAAAGCGAGGTATGCTTCTTGCCTGATCGTGATTTTCATAATATACGGCACCCCATGAAGAGACAGGAAGTTTCTGCCATTTAAAAAGAATTTTTTTGAATCTTCTTAAATTTGTTGATTTCTGATTGTAGGCACACACGGGTGTTTCTGCAACGTGTTCAAAATGAAACAGCATATCAAGCAGATTTTCGCCCTCACGTGTGATTTCGCCAGCACGTTCAAAATCTATGCCTGTTGCCTCACCGATTATGGCAGTGTCATAATGATTAAATGATGCTGCTGACAGCTCTTTCATATATTCTTTCCAGTGGGGACCTACTACAACCTCGCCTGACGATGCATTATATAAATCAGCGGGTTTTGATATGTATGTAATAACGTCACAGCGAAAGCCGTCAACGCCTTTTTCAAGCCAGAAATTGCAGATATCTGCTACCTCTTTGCGCACCTTTGGGCTATCCCAGTTCAGGTCGGGCTGTTTTTTGCTGAATAAATGCAGGTAAAACTGCTTTCTGTTATCATCATATTCCCATACCGAGCCGCCGAAGCAGGCTTTCCAGTTATTGGGAGGAGTTTTGCCGTCTTTGCCTTTTCCGTCACGCCATATGTAATAATCGCTGTAAGGATTGTTTTTTCCTTTCCGGCTTTCCTCAAACCATTTATGCTCGTCAGAGGTGTGATTTACAACCAAATCCATTATCACCTTGATTCCTCTGCTGTGAAAAGCATCAAGCATTTTCTGCCAATCTGAAAAAGTACCGAATTCATCCATTATGTCACGGTAATCGCTTATATCATATCCATTATCATCATTAGGCGATTTATAGCAGGGGGAAAGCCATACTGCGTCAATGCCCAGATTTTTCAGATAATCAGCCTTTTGCGTGATGCCGTTTATGTCGCCGATTCCGTCACCGTTTGAATCAAAAAAACTTCTTGGATAAATCTGATAAATAACAGAGTCTTTATACCAGCGTGTTTTCATAAGTCGCTCCTTTGATATAAATCTATATATTCAGTATATATTATATTATAAATCATTTAAATTCAAATTTAGGCATTTTGAATACAAAAATCGGAATTATTCAAAATTACAGGTATATTGTACCTAATATTACGTAAATTCATAATTTCAATATTTCCGATTTATATATTATTAGCTTTGTATTTTGAATTCAACTTAGCAGACTTTTAATATAAAATTGTATTAATGCAGCAATGAAAAAACGAACAGCAAAATGAACGTCTGAAAATGACTGTATTTCCAAAATCGGAAATTGAGATAACGGAGTTTGCTCTGACATTTTCATACCACTATATAGAGAATAACAGAATTTTTGTTAATGGTTATCATAGTAAGTTCTGCCGCCTTGCTTGCTAAAATGATTTCTTACCATTTCAAATTCATCGTAGCAACTTTCAGACATACAATTTTACCGCTTATCAGTTTTTCTAAAGTTTTTTCTTCGTTTCAAACATAATCAATACCTATACGAGCAGATATACTCTTTGCAAAGTTCATCAGATACATTTCTCAATCTTTGCATTTCAGTTTTAGAATAGTTATATTTCTTTCCGTCAAGGAATGAAACCGAATTGAAACAAAAATGATTATGCAAGTGGTCTTTATCAAGGTGTGTTGATACAATAACCTGAAATCTTGGTCTCGCCTCTCGGCTCGGTCGGTGCTTCTGTTGGCTATCGCAATCAGAGGTTGCCACTGGCAACCCGCACCCCCCACATTTGCTGTGCCAGCTTAACTCCAATCTCGTGACACAGCTCAGGTGTAACTTCATCAGGTTTAAAACTCTGATAACCATGCCAGGCAATATACTTGTCCGACTTATTAAATTGTTGCTTTGTCATAATCATTTGCTGCAAAGCAATTTCTTTCAGACAATTAATTGCAGTTACAAATTCTTTATTGTTTGTTTTGTTGGGGTTAGTGTCATAAAAGAAAACATTAACAAAATCCTGCAAGCTATCATCAAGATTTGTTTTATCAGGATTCTCTACATACTCAATCAAATCACGCAATTTTCCTTTTATGTGCCACAGACTTGTTGTTGCCATTATGCAGCCTCCTTTGGTAAAAGTATTTCTTTTTGAAGTTCAAGAACCCATTTATCAAGATCAATACAAGCCTGCAAAATCTTTTCATTATCATTTGCATTTTCCTTGATACAATCCTGAATTGCATAGTGCTTATTCATCAGTTCCCAAAATCTTGTATCAGGTATAGGTTTTGGTATTTTATTATTGATAAGTGTACTGACAATTTGTGATTGTGTAACACCGCAAATTTTTGCATACAGTTTCAGCCTTTGACTATCATCATAATTCAGGCTGATACAATGTGTAATTTTTTCTTTCAATTCATCATCTCCATTCTTAAAAGGTCTTAGGAAAAATGTTTCCCTAACATTTTGGATTTATATATAAATCCGATGTTCACTAAAGTGTTGGAACACTTTCAGACTTTCAAAACACCTCCTCAATATACGGATATTTCAGCACCCAAATCTGTCGGTTTTTTCTGATAATTCATAAATTGTTTACAAAATTTAAGCAAGAAAAAAGCCGTTTACATAAGTGAATAACACAAACAAGCAGAGCCTTTCAACTCCGCCTGCATAGCGTGTTTACTCACTATGTAAACGACTTAATTTAAGTCTATATTAATTAAATTCAACTACTTTTTCAATGCAGTTGATTATGTATCGGTACTGTCTATACCATTCAAAAACATAAACACATATTTAATTTTATATCCAAATATTAGCAGATACTTGTGCATCTGTCAATGAAATCGAGCAAATTATTTTTGCTTTAACTTTGTATGCGTTTGTATAAGTTTTTATATTCTGGTAATGCCGAGTTCTTTTGCAACGTACATCAGGTTTTCAACATCACCGTCAACGAGTTTTCCGTTTTTGTCAGGCGGAAGATTGATTACCATAACATTATTTGTCCTTTCAAGAATACGGTGATTTGTGATGATTTCCTGTGCATTCATCAGCGGTTTGCTTTCGTATGTATCGGAATAGAACCAACTGAACTCTTTTCTTGAACAGATTGTCTGCTCAAACGGCAAATAGTATTCTTTGCCGCTGAAAGTATAAATTTTAGGGTCATCTGCTCTGCACATATTCGGATCCCATAATCTGAAATCAGACGGGAACATACGAAGAGGATCTCTGTCCTGATAATTTTTAGGTTCATAGCGTTTTTTCGGTCCGCCCTTGCGTTCACTGTATTTTCCGACAGTATGATTTACACCTATCTGGCACATTGGCTGCATAGATTTAACATGGTTATATAACCTGTCAAGTTGCCACGCACGGCAGGGCTTATCCCAGCCGCCGTCAAACCATAGCTCAACAATTTCACCATATCTGCCGTCCATAAGCTCGGTTAACTGCTTTTCCATATACTGCACATACTGTTCATCGTTGTTATAGCATTTTTCGTGTCTGTCCCAAAGAGAATAATATAATCCAAGCTTAACACCATACTTTTTGCAAGCATCGGCAACAGCCTTTACAACATCTGTTTTGTTTGGTGAATAATTAACCGAATAGGTGGTTGTGTGTGTATTCCAAAGGCAAAAGCCGTCATGGTGCTTTGTGATAATGATTACATAATTCATACCAGCCTCATACGCGGTTTTCACCCAGCTGTCGGCATCTATTGTCGTTGGCTGATAGCTTTCAATCGGCAGTCTGCCGTCAGACCATTCCGTATTATTAAAGGTGTTAATGCCAAAGTGCAGGAACATTCCAAATTTGCGGTCTATCTGTGCCTGCTGTCCCTCATTCGGTACAAGTGATGGCTGCTGCATAATCGGATATTCTTTAAAGGGATAAGGCGGTAATTTCTTTTTAAAAAACATAATTATTTCTCCTAATCGTTAATTTTAAATACATAGCACTGGCTTTTGCCGCTGCCGAGAATGTCTGCCCTTGTGCAGCCGTAAAGATATTCGGGTTTACCGTTTTTCATCAGTATTCCCGGGCGTTCCAGTTTGGTTGAACGGTCATTTTCGCAATAGGTTGTGCATTTTGGCAAATCGGTATAATCCGAAAGAACACCGAAACCGATTTTTGCATTCTCTCTTTTGAAATATCCGTCTTTCATTTCCCACAGAATACCTGCACCGAATAAGCCTGAATTTTTGCCGAAGTTATCGGTGGTGAGCAGATAGGTTTTGCCGTTTTGCTGAAATGCAGTTGCATCCTCAACATAATGAATATTATCCATTTTCGGCTCATCGCACATTATGTATGGGCCTTCAATCTTTTTTGAGGTTGCATAACTGTAGTGCATTTTCCTGTTCTGCGACCTGCCTGCCTTGAAAAAGATATAATATGTATCGTCAATCTTCGCCATTGCAGGATTTTCCGTTCCTGTTTTGCTGTGATAAGTCCAATGATTTTTATCGGTCGATTCTTTCACAACAATACCGTCATCACCGGCAAAATGCCACGGACCATTCAGCGAGTCTGAAAGCATAAGCCCTGTTTTCATTCCACCGCATTTTACACGCTTATCCTGAATGATATAGATAAGAGCATAGGTATTACCGAATTTATATATCTGAGGATTGTGGGGTGAAGCCTGCCATTCAGGGCAAGGGAGATTATCATTGGAAAGTACGGTTTCTATATAGGTAAACGGTCCTTCGGGAGAATCACCGATAAAATGCGCAATCTCGCTGTGTGTAAACCAGAGTGCCATTCCTTTATTTGTTTTCGGCCAGCGTGAGCAGAACAGATGAACACGATTCACCTCATCATATATCGGCGAAACACACCAGTAAAAATGGTCGTCATCCGTTACGGAAATACCCTTATATTCCAAATTCAGCGCCATATCTGAAAAAGGCATTTTAATCTTTTTGCCCGCAGCGGATTTTAAAGGTGCTGTTTTATTTTTTTTGAATAAAGAAAGCATATCAGTTCTCCGTAACAAATTTAATCTTCTTGTATAAGTTGTGTTTAATCAATTTCAATTTTAAAGCAAATCGGAAGTTCACTTATGATTTTGCGTTCCAATGATATTTTGAAGCCAAACAGGTCTTGTTTCCATTCAACCTTTTGACTGCTGCCTAAAACAGAAATATTTTTTATTTTATAAGTAATGCCTTTGTTATTATCTTTTCTGAGGCTTCTGATATAGAAATTCTTTCTCGCTTTCGCTGAAAGCGGAAATACATATATCACACCTGTCTTAAATGTAAAACGGTAGTTATGCGTTGTATATTTCAAATTTTCCTTAAATGCGCCTGCTGACTGCTTTTTACCCTCACCAAATACCGTGAATGGCTCTGTATCATAGATTGCCTCACCGTTTCTATGCAGCCATTTGCCCATTTTTAGCAGAACTGCCTTTTCCTCTTCACAAATCATTCCGTCTGCTTTCGGTCCTACATTCAGCATAAGGCAGCCGTTTTTAGATACAACATCAATCAGATTTGTAATGCAGTCATACGCTGATTTATAATCATTATTTTTTGTATAGCCCCAGGAATTTTTTGCAATCGCAGTATCACACTGCCACGGCTCTCTCGCAATGCCATTCACCTGACCGCGCTCAACATCAAATACGGCACAGCCCTGCATTATTGCATTGTATTTGTAAAATACAACAGGCTCAATGCCCCACTCATAAGCCCTGTTATAATAGTAAGCAAGGAATTTCTTGAGGTACGGCTTAAAAGGCAGCTGCTGAATCCACCAATCAAAATACATACCGCGCGGTTTGTTTTTATCCACCATTTCACAGGCAGAGGCAAGCCAGTCTTTGAGCCATTCTTCTGTGGGAACTAATTTGCCGCTGTCAGGTATTATTTCATTACTTGGCGGCAGAGCACAATCACCGTATAAATCCCTGTATTCCTCTTTCAGCGCTTCGGATTGCGGATAATTCTTTCTTGCACCGTTCATAAACCAGTAATGCTCGGCACGGTGATTTGAAATGAGAAAGCCCATATCCGATTGATTACAAGCGGTGTGCAGTTCTTTCATAAAATCTCTTTTTGGTGTCATATCCACAGTGTTCCAGCGGTTAAGGTCGCTTTGATACAGTTTTATTCCGTCGTGATGCTCACCAACAGGCATAATATATTTTGCACCTGATTTTTTGAAAACAGAAAGCCATTCATCTGCATCAAATTTCTGCGGATTAAACTGCTCGGCAATCTGCCTGTAATCAGCATTTTTGCCGTAGTGTTCTTCTTCATGTTTGCAGCTTTTTGTACCTTTAAGATACATCTGTCTCGGATACCATTCACTTTCACATTCAGGCACAGTAAATGCACCCCAATGAATGAATAAACCGAATTTGCCCTTCGAAAACCATTCGGGAATTTTTCTTTGTTTCAGGCTGTCCCAATCATCTGTATATGGTCCCGCCTTGATTACCTCATCTACCTGCTTTAAATATTCATTTACAGTACGCATTTATATACTCCATTTCATTATGTATTTTTTTACTGACGGAATAACATCTGTTGTTTCGGGATGCGGATATTCCTTATATTCCTTAAGCCAGTTCAGTTCAAATTGATTCAATTTCTTTCCGAACGGATATGATTTATAGTAGCGCCGTCCCGCATAACCATTTCCGTTAATGATAAACAGCGGCTTTTTGTGTTTCAGACAATGCAGGGCTTTTTCATAAAACATCTTCTAACGTTTATAATAATACTCCTTAATCAGTCCGTTCCATTCACGCCAGGCATAATCGTAAAGTGCCGATGTGTTTCCTCTTATATCTCCCCATGAGGTGAGCAAGGTGAGAGCATTCCTATCAAAATAGTGCTTTTCATTTTTGTCTGTTGCAAGAGCGTGAGCATCATTTATCCAGCGAGAAAAACAAAACTCGCTTCTGTGTGACAAAAGTTCATCCAAATCAAGCAGAAGATCAAGTTGATGTTTCACGATTTTTTCAGCAGTCTTAATGTCTTTTTTCTTATATGCCTCTGCAAATTTGAATTGATTATCATAAAAACGGTTGCTCATTACCTGCCTCATCAAATCGCATAAATCATACTGATAACCGTCTGAACCCTCAAAATCATCGCTGACGGACAGGAATAGTTCAACTGCCTTTTCAAATTCCTTTGTATCATAATGCGGCTTGTTTTTGCAGCACGGACCTGCTTTTTTCGGTATCAACTGCGGTCTTGCTGCAACTGCCGAACCAACCCAATTTTCGTCATAGCCGTCACTGCGATAGCAGGTTTTCAAAAGAATATCCCACGCATTTCTGAGCGTTTCATCAAATTTTCCGTAACGGCGGAGAATGTAATTATCAAGCCATTTATCCAAATCAATGGCAGTTGAAGTGGTCAGCATTTCAAACTGCAAATCATAAACAACAGGGTTTTGCTCTATGCCCTCCATAAACATACCGCTGCCTACAACATTAGCACCATTTTGTCTGAGTTTCATATAGCAGTTTTTACTGTGCTTTTCGAGTTTGCCCTGCATTGCATTTTTGCCGCCGAAATCGTGCAGCATACCTGACACAACAGAATATCCCCAGCAATTATTATTCTGAGGTGTTTTCTCACTGTTTAAATCTAAAATTAAAAGTCGCTCTTTAGGCACAGCTTTTACAATATGCTCACGCATTGTCCATGCCTGCATTACCCAAGTTGAATCTTTATCAAAGTTTTCATAAAGGTTGTTGATTGCTTTTCCTACCTCATTCAGATACCTAACTGTCTTTTTGGGAGGTGTACCCTCGTGGAACGGGTCACAGGCGATAAAATGATAATTGCCGAATAATTTTTCCATTTTGTTCAGATATACTGTACCAAACTTAAAAAAGAGATTATCAAGCGGATCAACCTGTGCTGTTTTCGGATAAAGGCACCAGCCCCTCTGCATTAAGATTTTTGCTTTGGGATATTTCTTTTTCAGCAATGCAGGCACATGACCTGAAAAGCCCTGTTGAATGGGCTGCATACCAAACTCAATATACCTGTTCAGTATTTTTTTGCCGAGTTCAAGTCGCTCATAAACATATTTTTCATTTTCAGGCGGCAGATAGCCTTCGATATTTGTCATCAGTTGCCACGCCCAGAAAGCAGGACCTGAAACAGAATGGAGTGCTTCCTTTTTGGTAAAACCAAATTCAAGCAGGGTTTCATACCAAACCGCCTCAGTGCCGACAACGGCAAGGGGCATATTGATGCCGTTCATTGCCATAAAGTCAATTTCTTTTTCCCAACGTTCAAAATCCCACCAGCACATAGAGTAGTCCAGCGTGCAGTAGTTCATATAAACTCTGTATTTTTGCTCAATAACTTTGGAAAATTCGCCGTCAAACATCACAAGGCTGTTAATATGTATTTCCGAATTACCACACCACGAAAGCTGAACATTGCAGTATTTTTTCAGATAGCAGTATATTCCGTGAAATGCAGATATGTAATTGTTTGCAGTAACAAATACTTTCCCATTCTCAGTGGTTATTCTGAAAAAGTCCTTATCGTTATCCTCAAATTCAACAATGAAACTGTCTTTAAAATCGGAAAGATTGCGTTCTAAAAATCCGTTTATAACTTTATCCATAAAATATCCTCATCATTTGTTATTTTTGACTTAAAATATACTTTTCTGCTTTTTTGGGGAATACATAGTAATCGGGTATCTGTAAAATTCTTCCTATTGGTTTCAATGATTTACAAAAATCCGAGCGCTTATCAATCAACAATTTGTTTACCTCTTTTAATATAAATTAACATTATAAATAAGCGGTTCTTTTCTGCATTTTTGAATAATTATTTTAATTTCCGAACAGTTTTTAACAGGCTTTTTTAATATACAGATTTTTCTGAATCCGACTGCTGTTCCATGATAAACTGTTTTTCCGTTTGCCGTAATTATAAATTCTTCTATACGCTGACTTTGGGTTATATCTTCACTGATAACAACCGTTTTAATTGTCTGCGATTCAACTGATATGCATATGTTGTTTTTGTCATATTCGACATTAATAACTTCAGCCTTATTAATAAACCGCTTTTCAATTCTCTTTCTTGTTTTTACAAGCCTGTTTATAAACTTTTCAGGTAATTCGCCTTTATCATTTGGTGGAACATTTACAAGCAGTGTTGCATTGGCACCAACGGAATTGTAGTAGCATTTTTCAAGATTCCGTACACTTCTTGTAAAGAAAATTTCAAAAATCGGACGCCAGAACCAACCGAAATATGTAACAGGAATATTCATTTCAGCAGGGTACCAACAAAGCTCTTCACCCACAAGCTGTTCACGCTCACCAAGAGAATTATCCGTGTAACTCGGTGCTTTCAGCATAACTGCTGTGCCTTCTTTTTGCTGAGACATTTCTGCTATTTTTAAATTATCCTGTAATTTCTTCGGCACAACGCTGAATTCACTTTTTCTCGGCTTTGCGAATTCGTTGCCTATCCACCTGACATCAGGACCACAGTTTGTGATAACGGCATCAGGCTGCAAACGGCGGATGATTTCAAAATAACGGTTCCAGTCATAATTTTGCTTTTCCCCGTTTTCACCATCTCCGCAGGCACCGTCAAACCAAAAGCAGAATATATCGCCGTAGTTTGTGCAAAGCTCTGTAAGCTGATTGCAGAAAAAATCGTTGTATTTATCTGTGCCATATGTTTCTTCGTGCCTGTCCCAAGGGGATAAATAAATACCGAATTTCAAGCCGTATTTTTTACAGGAATCAGAAAGTTGTTTTACCAAATCGCCATTGCCGTTTCTATATTTTGTTGCAGCAATTGTATAATCTGTATATTTACTTGGAAAAAGGCAGAATCCATCATGATGCTTTGCAGTTAAAATTATACCTTTACTGCCTGTGTTTTTTAATTGTTCTGCCCATTTATCCGTATCAATATCATTAAGTGCAAACACTTTTGGGCAGACTTTACCACTGCCCCATTCCTTTTTTGTAAAAGTATTCAGACCGAAATGAATGAAATTGTAGTATTCAAGATTTTGAAATTCTATCTGTCTTTTTTCAGGCACAACAGATGTTATGCGATTTAAAAAATCCACACTGTTTATATTTTCAAATTCCATTTTACACCTCAAAAAATTCATGTTTTTGTATTGCCATATATTATTCTATCAGAAAAACAGTACGGCATCTTATAATTGAATTATAATCTATTATAAATACAAATTAAATACGAAATCCGCTTAAAAAGTTATGAAATCCGCTTAAAAAGTTATGAAATCCGCTTATTATTTGAATTGAAAAATATATTGATATAATGTATAATCATCTAAAAAGTTTTTAAATTGAGGTCAGTCTGATATGTATGTAAATTTCGAATCGGGAATAAAACCGAAATCCGAAGTCTTTTTCTCATCACAAACCGCTTTGGTTGAAAGTCTGTTGTTTTATCCAATATGTACAGGGCATTATTATTGCAGTTCCGATTATTGTGTAGACCGTAAGAAACATTACTCCATTCTGATTATGCAGATACTAAGCGGAAAATGTAAGATAGAAACAGAATTTACAAACGCACAGGCAAAAGCAGGTGATGTTGTTGTTATTGACTGCTGCAAGCCGCATTGCTATTACACAATCGGTGGTCATCTTGAAACAATTTGGCTGCATATTGACGGTGCAAACTGCCACGAAATTTGTGGCGAAATTGTATCGCAGAACGGCAATGTTTTTCATCCTGCCGATACAAAGCAGTTTACTATGAAATTATTTGAAATATATAATTTGTTTGCAGAAAACAAATTCTGCCCTCAGGCAAAGCATTCTGCCTATATTTATTCTTTGCTTTGCGACTGCCTTTGTCATCAATATCATGCAAATGATAAGATTTCAAAAACAGCAATAGATTATATAAATTCAAATTTAGACAGAAAAATAACAGTATCCGCAATTGCAGATACTGTTCATCTGAGCTCATCACAGTTTTCAAAAAGATTCAAGGAAGAAACAGGTTATTCACCTTATGATTTTGTGATGATTACTCGGTTGAATAAGGCAAAGTATCTTTTGCTGAATTCCTCTTTGCAGATTCTTGAAATTGCTAATCAAACAGGTTTTGATAATTGTGCAAAGTTTTCTGCTTTTTTCATTTCGGCAGAAGGCATTTCACCGAGAACTTTCAGAAAAAATTATTCTGTGATTTAAATGAATTATTTCAAATATTTAAAAGGGTAAGGAAACCAATTATTCCTTACCCTTTGTTTAGTTAATGTATTGTATAAATCATATCGTTATATATTATCTCTCTTGCCTGATTAGCAATATTATTCATTCGTTGTATCCATTGCATTTGATTTTCTGCTTTAAGTTGTTCTGTGACACCTTGATTTTCAGCAAATTGCTTGACAAGCAGATCATATTCTTCTTTTGCTATGATATCAATATTGTGCAAATAAGCATTAAGTTTACCGTTTGTCAACAGATTGTAATATATAGCTTTATGGCTTTCTTTCAGATACTCCTTATGTCTTTGACCCCAAAAGCCTATTTCATAACTTGAATCAGTTGATATAAGAATGGGAATTTCAACCACTCCAATCTTAATATAACTTCCGTTTAATTTTTCATATAATGATTTCATCGTAAATCCTCCGATTTGATTTTTATTATTCAAACTACAATCAAATCATTCGGCTGTTTACAAAGTGTAAGGACACCCTCTTTATCAAGGGCGTCCTTAGTGCATACAGTTATTTTTCAAACTGTTTTGATAACACTATGGGCGAATAAAATATGTAAAAAATTTGACTCTATTAATTCTGATTTATTAGGCTTTGAGGATTAAAAGCTTTCACAAACAATTTAATGCTTTTCTGCTTAACCCTGTTGCTGATCTCATGTAGTAAATAATTTTAATCAGTGATAGCAGCAACTTAAAAAGTTCCCTCATTTAATTTTTATGTATAAAGTTAGCAGAAATAATTATTTTTATCAATTTTTAAAAAGTACAAAATTTTAGACTCGTCTATGCTATAATAGAAATAAATTATTAAGAATGGAGCTTAATATGGAGTTCATTATATTAATAATTGCAATAGCAATATCGTTTGTTTCTATTATTGTGTCAGTTGTAATATATCAAAAGGGTGTTCAAAGAGAAAAAAGGAAGCAACGCTTAATGCATTCAATATTTTACAGAGCAGGTGTTTGATTATCTTAATCAATATACATATGCCCAAATCAGAGAAATTTGCGATGAATGGAGACAAGCAATAGTAGATAATAAAAACAAGCATAATGGACAGGTTATTAATCTTATGGAGGAACAGCAAAATAAAAGAAATCAATGCTTTAATGAATATAGAGTTTTATCCGGATATTTAGCAAGAATTGAACATTTTGCACTTGGTGTTAATACAGGTATATATGATGAAAAATAGCGGAGAGAGCAGGCACATCATACTTAGTTATGCTATATAGGGGAAAACTTAAACCGTTAATTGAAACAAAATATTCGGGTAATTCAAATACGGAATATTATGCAGAATTCAGAAAATTTGTTGAAAAGATAGAAAAAATTGAAAAGTAGGTGAATCGTATGGCAGGCTTTGAAAGGGATTATAAAATTCTTGAATACTTAAGAAAGAATACAGATGTTAATAATACAACTTCAAGGTTAATGATGGAAAAGGATCCTGAAATCAGTGAATATTTAGGTAAGCATAAATCTACATTTAATAGTTTGATTAGGGATATGGCGATTACGCTAAATGGTGATGACGAGGATTCCTGGCGAATTATTTACGATGATTATGTCAGACAATTCAGAGATTTCAAAGTGCTTAACGGTATACATATCAAAAATCTTTATTATAATCACACTTTTTCATACGATGAAATAGACCGCCTGATAGAAGGGATTTTATTTTCTAAAACGCTTGATGATAAATCAAAACAACAGTTGATTTCTAAAATTGAAGAAAATTTAACTTCAAAACATTATAAAGAAAAATCGAGAGGAATATGCACTGTTTATGAGCCTCAGTTTATAGATAATAAGCAGTTGAGAAAAAACTTACAAACTCTTTCTCAAGCAATTGCAGATGAGGTGCAGATTGATTTTGATTTTTATGGATACAACAAGGAAAAGGAACTTGAAAAAGTTGAAACTTTTATCGGAGTAAGTCCGTACTATGTTGTTGCAAATACAGGTAAATACTATTTGTTAGCTTGTAATGGTAAAAAGTATAATGGTAAATATCATGTTTCGGTTTACCGTGTAGATTTGATGCAGAATATTTCAATCCAGAACAGGAAAGAAGGATTAGAGATAATAGGAATACCTGCTATTGAGAAAAGAGAGGTTTCCGATTTGCCGTTAAGATGGGATGAAACCTTTCAGATGCAGCATTTGTATATGTCTTATGATAAGCCTGTTGATATAACTTTAAAGGTAAGCCGTATGCAGAATAAATGGGGAAATTTTGGATATACATTTCTTTATGATTATTTTGGGAGTAATTTTAAATGCATAAAAGAAAACGGTGATTATGCTATCGTAAAAGTAAAAGCTTCGCCATTTGGTATTGTTAATTGGGCTATGCAGTATAGTGATAGGGTTGAGATTCTGGAGCCGTTATTGGTAAGAGAGCAAGTGATTAATAAAATAAAAAATCTAAATATAAAATATGAGGTGTGATTGTGTACAAAGAAATATTTGATAATTTTAATAATCTAAATTTTGATTTCAAAGTTGAAATAAATGAAGACCCTATTGTGAATATACTTTTATATTTTAAAATAGCATCATATATTAATATGGGTAATTTGAACAATCGTGTGAAATTTGATGCAGATGCACAGTATGTATTCACACATTTATCAGAGCCAAATAAATTTGTTAGAAAAAAGTTTGCTCAAAGAGCAGATATAATGGTATCGTTTTTTACACCTTATAAATATGCAATAAAAAAAGAGTATTCTAAAATATATCACAAAACTGAAGCGGATATTAATATTTTAATTGAAAAAGCTAAATCAAAGGAATATGAAAAAGTCAATGCTCAATTCAGAGAATTTGCAGAACTTTATCAGGATGTAGGCAATATTATAATTCTGCCAGATCAAAGCAATTTGCCAACGAAGTGTATGAATGTCAATAAATTTCAGTGTTCTGAGGATAAAATAGATAAAGCATTATTAGAGTGTTTAGACAGTGGTAAACTTTGTGAATACTTTGCAAATGATGATGCTGTCATTTTCTGGATAAAAGAAGAAACTTTAGATTGTTTACTTGATGAAAATAATTCGATTTTACCATTAACAACTACATCTTTAATTAAGAGTTATTCCCAAATGAGACCAGAAGAAATTTATCAATATATTACTGAAACAGTAAAATTGATTAAGCTAAGAAATAAAAAGTTAAGTAATAGACTTTTGAGTGCTATAATAAGAATTATTATGAACTAAGTTATTTAAGGGGAGAAACTTATGAAAATACTTGTTCTATCAGATTCCCATGGTGATAAGTTTATTTTAGAGAGAATTATAAAAAAAGAACGTGATGTCAATATGATAATTCATCTTGGTGACGGAAACGATGAGTTTGAAGATATTATGTTGAATTCTAAGATTACAAATTACAGTGTTGCAGGTAATTGTGATTTTGAGACAACAGCTCCATATACAAAAATTATCAATGCAGCAGGTAAAATATTTTTTATTGTTCATGGACATACCTTTGATGTTAAGGAAACTTACAGTAAAATTATAAAAGCCGCCAAATCTGAAAATGCTAATATATGCCTTTTCGGTCATACGCATATGCAGTATAAAAGTGTTATTGATGATATGATTGTCCTCAATCCTGGGGCTGTTAATTATTTTCAGGATTATGCTGTGATTGAGATTAATAATAACAATATTGGTATTAGTCTGAAAAGTATTTAAAAAATTATAAATCTAAGAAAAATAAAAAAGGTATAATGATTTTAATAAAGCAGCAGGAATATATAAAAATGCTGATTATTCTTATAGTATTAAATTGAATAAATTACGAGAAATTATGTTTCAAACTGATAATGTATTTTGAAAAGGTAAATAAATGAACGAATTCAGTTTGACAAAAAATGCTTAGAGCTTTTTGGAAACAATTCTGCCGGTTATCTTGATGGGCAGAATATTAAATTTTCGAAAAATTCAAAAAATCAAAGATATCATGAAAAATCAGGTATTCTGCTGTTCATTCTAAAGGAAATGGATATACAAAATATTATGAATATAAATATAGAGTTGATTGATTTTAAAATTTAGGAGGAATTATGAATAATAGACTTTATGGATTATCAGATTTTCTTGCCTCGTTTGTGTATCTGAATCTTGATGTTACAATTGATGAAATTATTAAGAAGATAGATCATCTTGAGTTCTTATGTATAGGGGAAAGCAGAAGTAAAGAGGAAAACCATGCCAAAGAGGTTTTTGATTTTGTCAAAATCTATAAGTACAGCAATCTTACTTATGAAGATATTAAAGAAAAAGGCAAAGAACTTTATAGACCTGAAGAAGAAATACAAGCTATATATGATAGAATTATTGCGATATATCCAAAATATTTAACATATAAGAATCCGTATGCCAAATATTATGCAATAAGTGATATTCACGGCTATCTTGATATACTAAATGATACTGTAAAGAATATCAGATTAAGAATGAATGACAAACTGATTTTTCTTGGAGATTACATAGACGGAGGACCGCATAGCAGGCAGACTCTTGAATACCTTTATAATCTTCAAAAGCAATTCCCTGAAAATGTAATTGTATTAAAAGGCAATCATGAAGATATGTTTGTGGATTGGTTTGAAAACAATGTTAATATAGGAATTTTTCAGAAAGATGAAGGCTTAAATACGCTTAAAACATTTCTTAAGGATAATCAGTTTGATATTATTGTGAATTATTTAAGGACGGGGAAAACTCTTTATGAAATAAACAATATTGTTAAAAAATATATTAAAAAGAATTATCCTGAGCTTATCAAATGGTTAAAAGAATTGCCGCTATATTATGAAACAGAAAAACAAATTTTTGTTCATGCAGGTGTTGATGAAGAGGCAGGTGAGTATTGGAAATACGGCGCAGAAGATTATTACTATATGTGGAAATATCCTCACACAACAGGTAAGTTTTACAAAGATATAATTGCGGGTCATATAGGTGTGTCAGAGATAGCGGGAGATAAAAATTTTCACGATATATACTTTGATGGAGAAAGTCACTATTATTTGGATAGTGCAGTTGAAATTTCCCAAAAACTGAATTTGATTATTTATGATACAGAAACAAATAAATACATATTCAAATAGGAGAATTCATGGTAATTTATTTTTTATGTTTGAAGAGATAGAAGAACTATCAGAGTTTTAATGAAAAAGCAAGTATTATTTTTAATTATAATATTATCTGTTTTATTGTTTGCATTAGGCATAAAAAATCAAGCGCTTGACACAACAGAACCCAATAGAGATAATATTAATTTGTATTTGATTTATGGCGAAAATGGTGTAACGATAAAAATAAAAGTTGATCAAAAAGATAATAAAAATATTTGTTTTTATTTTGACAATGAAACGGATAATGACTTATGTTGTTTTGTTTTTGCTGAATACAAAGATGAATGCATTTTGCAATCAAGTTTGATGGAAATACCTGCATTTTGTGAAAATCATAGCGTTGAGCTTTTCGGTGCTTGGAGAGACAATAATATATATGTAAATGGTATTGTTCTTCATATTAAGTTGTTAGATAGCACTTCTTTCAAAGAAATCTACAGAGAAACATTTGAGCTTTTATAGAATAATAGCTACATCAAGATTATAAAAATAGAGAAAAATTTTTATTCTTTTGTATTTGTGTTAAAACTTTTTTCAAAAATCAATATTTTTATGTTATAATGTAATTACAAAATTCAGGAGGCTGTTATGATATACGAATCTATTTTAGACTTTTGGAAAAAACAGAATATAAAAAACGCTAAAGAATTGGCATCTGTGTTAAGCTCGTATTCAGTTAATTTTGCGTATAACTCAGGAAAAATAGAAAATGACGAAATTACTTATCATGATACTCGTGAGGTATTTGATAAAGATGGTGTAACATCTTATACAGGCTCAACAAAGACTTTGTTTGAAATTCAGAATTCAAAGGCTGCCTATGAAAGAATGTTATCTGCATTTGATGATAAGCAAATCGTTGATGAAGAATTCCTTAAGGAAATTCAGATGATTCTTACTAATGGTACTTATGATGAGCGAAGATATCAGATAGGGGAGCGACCGGGTGAATATAAGCATCATGATTATGTAACAGGTAAGAATGAAGTTGGTGCATCGGTTGAGGATGTGCAGGAAGAAGTTTGCGAGCTGCTTGATGAGTTAACAGTTATTGATGATAAAAATGCTTTGGTTGCTGCAGCATATTTTCATGCTAAGTTTGAGAATATACATCCATTTTCTGATGGTAATGGCAGAGTTGGAAGACTCCTGATGAATTATATTCTGCTCATTCATAATCATCCGCCAATTACTATCCATGAAGAAGACAGAAAAAATTATTATAATGCTCTTGAAAAATTTGATGAAGAACTCGAACTAAATAGTTTGATTGATTTTCTGAAATTACAGCTAGTAAAAACTTGGAAAAAACAGTTAAATAAAGAAAAATCAACAAGTTTATCATTAGCTGATTTTATCAATTGAGTTTTCTGTTGTTTGAGCACTCGAAATATGGATTAGCCCTATCTTACGAACCACTTTAGTTCGATGAAAGGGCTAATTTCTTTTTATATCAACAAATATATACAAATATTAATGAGACTATATTTTCAAAAAGTTTGAAAGTAGTCTTATTTTTTGTTTTTAGAACAAGAATTCGAACCGTTAAGTATCGGAACAATTGTAATAATCATTTTCAAAACTATCAGGTGTCTTGTAATTTAAATATGAGTGAATTCTGATTTTATTATATTTTTCAATGTATTCAGAAATTATTTCTATTAAATCATTATAAGAATAGAAATTGTATCTGTAATAACATTCTCTTCTGAATGTTGCAAAGAAGGATTCTGTAACTGAGTTATCGTAAGGAGTACCGGCTTTAGAAAATGAATGCTGAACATTGTAATCTGTAAGAAGTTTTGCAAATGATTTTGATGTATAGTTAGAGCCTACATCACTATGAAATATTAATTCATCTTTAGGGTTTCTATTTTCATATGCTTTTTTTAAAGTAGTATTTACAAGCTGACTGCTATTGTTCTTACCTATTGAATAAGAAATTACTTTACGAGAAAATAAATCTATAATGACACATAAATAGTAAGTGTTTTTTGATGTTTTGTATCCACGGTTTCTTAATTCAGCCGTAATCCTTTGTGCTCCGTAAGTTTGATTGGATTCTTCAAATATTAATCGTATTTCCGGTTCAAGTTCCATTTTTTCATTAACCATTTGTAAATTGTACTTTTTGATATGTTCGTATTTTTAGATATTATAGATGCTTTAATCCGCTGTTATAATATGATATAACCTTTTCTTTAATTTCCTGTGAATATTTTATTTTGTCTCCATAACTATAAAATTTTTCAAACTTTTTGTGTTACCTTTTATAATTTCTGAAACTATATATTATGAAAGGCAAAATTTGTAGATTTTTATTTGTCAAGATATAATAATGATACATTTTGCCGAAAAATGCGCAGTTTTGCATTTTGCATTGACAAATTACATATAAAGCCTATATTGAAAATGTAATTTTATATATTTTACAGGGATAAATTCATCTTATTTCTCGGATGTTTTGATTCTAATATCTCACGGGTTTTGCTTGTGCTTATATGAGTATAAATTTGCGTAGTAGCGATTGAACTATGTCCGAGAAATTGTTGAATGTATCGTATATCCACATCTTCGTTGTGGAGTTCGGTTGCAAAAGTATGTCTGAACATATGTGGTGTAATGTGCAATGGTGCGCCAACAGCATTTGCATAATCATTTACCATATAGCGTATAGACTGCTCAGATAAGCGGTTGCCTGACTTGTTTGTGAGCAGGTAATCTGTTTTGCGAGAACAGATTTTAAGGTAACTGCTTATCGTTTTACTTAAATCATTGCTGATACACATTATTCGTTCTTTAGAGCCTTTGCCGAATATGCGGATTGTGTTGTCACCTAAGTTAACAGCTGAGAGTTTAAGATGAGACACTTCTGACACTCTCATACCGGTAGAAAATAATAATTCAAGAACAACGATATTTCGCAGTGCTACTTCCCTTTGATATTTTGTAACAACAATGGAATGTTGTTTATATGAGTATGTAAGCATATCCCGAATGCAGTTTAGCGGTATCGTTCTCGGTAATTTAATTGGTTCTTTGTATTTGATGATGATTTTGTGGAATGGATTAAAATCAATAATATCCTCAATTTCCATATACCTGTAAAATGCTTTAACGCAAGCAATCTTACGCTTTGCACTTTTAGGTTTGTAGCGATTGTGCAGCATATTGATATATGAATTGAGTTCGTTCTTGTCAAAGCAGTCACGATGATTCATAAAATCACAAAACTGTTTTAAATCAATTTTGTATGCCTTGAGTGTTAGGTCACTTAAACCTTTTAAGGACTTACAAACAATCAGGTATTTGTCCTTTTCATCAACTAAATTAAACATAAAAAATCCTCCGTATAATGATAAGTTCATTATGACGGAGAATATCTTAAAAGTCGATTGAAAATGACATTTATTACCTTAAAAGTTTGCATTTTTGTGCTTGGGATTGTTTTATTTAGCATTATGTGCTATCTGAAAATAGAAAAATTATATTATTAAATAAAGGATAATAATAAGTTATCCTTAATATATTGTATTCAAAGCTATAAAACATCACTTTAGCTGTCTAAAGTGGTGCTTTTTATTTTATTAACTTCTATATTTTTGAAATTATTATATAAAAATTTGCTCTCTAAAAGTTAATTGTAGTTGTTTTAAGAGTTTTAAATTTCTTTTGAAATAAAGGATAACTTATTATTATAGGAAAGTAAATCAATAAATATATGTTTCATTATATTTAGAAATTAAAAATTTATATAACAATTATTATGAGTGAAAGGTGATTATAATGAGTATTTTTAATGATGAAAAAATTTATTGGATTGGACCCAGAGAATCGGATATTTCAGCTGTAAAGGATTTACTTGCCGGTTCTATTACCTTATTCGGAAGTAATGAGAACGGAAATTATTCATATAGTAATTATTATGACAATCCTCAGCGTATTGATCATAATAATTCTAGCATTGATTCCGATTTGTTTTTAGTTAATAAAGCAAAGGAAATAGTAGAAGCTGATCCTAATGTGAAATTTATGTTTTATAACGGTAATATTTTTTATGCCATAGATGGTTTTATTCAATTGCAGGAAAAGTATCATTGTTTTTATTGTGTAAACGATATATCCCTTATGAAAAAATTAAATGATAAACATTATTTTCATGATACATTTGAAACAGAAACTACTGTTCTTAATACAAAAAATTGTAATGGTGCCGATTGCGATTATCACAATATACAAAAGAGAATGAAAGAATTTTCTGGAGATAATAAACGATTTATTTTTCAGGCTCCCATTGCAAGCGGCGGCAGTGGAACATTTATTTTGGATGAAGAAAATGAAGATATAATTGCAAGAAAAATTGATCCGGATGCAAATTATTTGGTTTCTGTTTATCAGGAAGAAAATATTTCAGTTAATATACATGCGATTATATATAGTGATGATATTATATTAACACCGGGGTCAATTCAAATAATGAGAGAAGATGACTATAGATTAATGTATCGAGGTGCAGATTTTATTGCTTACCGTTCTTTAAACGAAAGTTGGAGAATAAAATTTGAAAATGCAGCATTAAAACTCTGTAAATATTTTCAGCAGCAAGGATACCGCGGGGTTTGCGGCATTGATGCAATTTTTTCAAATGAGAATATGTATTTACTTGAAGTTAATAATCGCTTTCAAGCATCAACAAATCTTTTAAATATGTCACTGAAATCTCATAATATGAAGACTATTTTAGAATTAAATTATGATGCTTTTACAAAATCTTGTGCAGATAAAAAGGATCATGAAATTAAAGATATTGAAATTAATTACTCAAATTATACTTTTATTTATAATGGAACAAATCAGCATTGTGAAGAAATATTGCAAAGAGCGTCTGATAATCCTTATGTAAAAAACATTGATTTAGATGGATTTCATAAAGGTCTTATCAATGAAAAAAGCAGTTATGAGAAGAATTCATATTTATTCCGAATTAATTTTAATACTAATATTGTTTGGATAAATGAAGAATCTACAATTAACTTAAATGAAAATATTATTGAGCCCACAAAGAGCTGGATGAAAAAAGTAAGAGAGTTTGATAAATCCTCTGATAATCTTTTGGCTTTTAAAGTAGCACTTATGATGCAGGGTGTTGTTTTATCAGAAGCAGCGAAGATATATTTAAGTAAAAATAAAGGTTTTAGAGAGGCTACCAATAATGCAATTGATTTGAAAATTTCAAACAGAAGAGTGTCTGAACTGAATGATAACAGCAAAAAGGCTAAAGTACTTCTTGTTGTTAATGCACCTATTGATATAAAATTCGTTGAATTTTCACCCTTTGTTTTTGATGTGATAGAAAACGAATCAACCGGAGAATATACGCCTATCTTAAAATACTACGATGAAAATTTGATGTGTATACGTGCATATTCATATGATAAATGTAGTGATTTAAAAACCAAAAGAGGTATCCCTTATAGTAAGGTAGCATTTCTATCAACCGATAGATTGAGAATTCAATTAACAAATAATTGTAGGTTTAAAGAAGAAGGTAAAGGATGTAAATTCTGTAATATGTCAAGAGATTTAGAAGAAATAACAATTGACGATATTAAAGAAGTTGTAGAATATTATCATCGACAGAGTCGAGAAGTCAGACATTATTTAATTGGTGGTCAATCGGAGAAAGAAGATGAAACAGATAAAGAGAAAATTGTTGAAGTGGTTAAAGTTATCAGAAAAATTAATCCATTAGCAGATATTTATGCTATGATTCTCCCTTGCAGTCTTTCTTTGACGAAAAAGCTGTGTTTAGCAGGAGTTAATCAAATTGCTCATAATATTGAAATTTTTGACGAAGAGTGTGCTGAAAAATATATGCCTGGTAAAGCAAAAATTTCAAGAAAAATTTATTTTGAGTCTCTCAATTCCACTTCACATATTCTTAAAAGGTATGGGGATACGCGATCCTTGATAGTAGTTGGATTGGAAAAAGAGAAAAGCTTATTTGAAGGAATACGGCATCTTGCAGTAAATCATATCCAGCCTATTTTATCAGTTTTTCGCCCCCTGCCAGGTACACCGTTAGAAAATGTAATTCCTCCATCAATGGAAAATGTTTGTAGGATTTATTATACAGCGACTAATATTTGTGAACCTTATGGAATGATGTTGGGACCTGATTGTCCCTCATGTCAAAATAATACATTAAGTTTATCATTTAACAGGAAGTAAAATACTATGGAAAATATGAAATTTTTTCAAAAAGATATGATAACTGAAGAACATAGTCATTCTTTAAAGTGGTATCAAAATCAAATTATAGAAATTTTTCAAAATTATGAGCGAAAAATACAAACTGATAATGAAACAGAAAGTTTAATTGTTAAAGAAAATAATGTTTGGAAAGTTAATCCTTTTCCTGAACCTCAGGAAGATGAACAAATTCATGCATATTATATGAGAATCCCTTACAATTTCAGTACGGTTTTTTCTCGTGTATATTGTGATAATCAAGATATTCTGCAAAAGGACAATTCATTTTATTATTTATTTCGAATTGAATTGTTTAAAATAATGAATTTAATTGATTTATTATGTACAAAAATATGTAATTATAATATTGATGAGTCCGTTTTCAATAATGGTTTTGATTTAATTAATGCTCGATATGCATTCATTTGGCTTATGTGCTTTTCAAATTCACCACAGGATATTGATGCTCAGGATTTTAACAGACTAAAGGCTTTTTACAGACTGCAGCTTGAATTGAAATTCAAATCAGAAGAAAAATATTATGATAACAAGTTACTGGATAAAAAGTATGCGATAATTGCAAAAAAAATTGAAGGAAAAGATATTGATACTTCTTGGCGTAATCGAATCGTGAGGTATTTATCTAAGTTAAAAAAAGGATTAGAAGCCCTGATTAATGAAACGTTTGATGCGTATGATATTTTGATAAAATATAGATCATATCTTTTTGAGTGTGATTCAGATATTAAAAATTCTGATTTATCGGCTATGAAATATGCATTGATTTTGGCAAAAACGATAAGCAGAATTTATATTGAAAGATTTTCGGCATTTTTAAAAATTTCAGATCTAAATTTAAGTAACAGTGTTTTTAATAGTGCTTATTTTACCAGGGCTAATGCATCAAACAGTAATTTTATTAATTCAAATTTCTATAGAGCCAGACTTGATAATGCAGTCATGAATGGGTGCGATTTTTCAGTATGTAATTTCAATAAAGCTGAAGCCAGAGATGCAAAGTTCGATAATTGTACTTTCAACTATTCTACTATGTCTGGTATTGATTTGCAGAATGCGTCACTAAAAAATTCCCTTTTTGATTCAGTTATTTTTAGAGATCCTCAATTGGATACAAATATAGAATTTATTAAACATTTTGTTAATATCTTAGAAGGGAAAAAAAGTTCGGAACAGCTTAGTGTTTTGATTAATGAGAGACAAAAAATCTTTAATAAGAAAGAAAAAAATGATCGCTGTTTTGCCGACGATAAATTGTCGGATTTGTATAAAATGCTGTGCAGAGACAATAATGATAAGAGTATATGGAATCTTACCGTTGCAGGAGAATCAGACGAATCGGTACACATTTGTAAAATAGATAAGGAAGGAAATGTTAACGATTATAAATCAACGGTATTTGATGATATTTATTATCAGGTTTCAAAGATTTTAGATGAGATATATGAAGCGTGTCAGAAAAGTGTTATCAATACAGAGTTGCTTGATCTTTTAATTAAAGCTGAAAGTGAAGAAAATGGCAGTGACAGAAGAAAAAGAATTTCTAAAAACGGAGATTTTTGCCTTGAAAAAACTAATTTATACGGAGCAGTAGTAGCCAATAGTTCTCTTCACCAGGTCGATTTTAGTCATATTAATCTAAGCAATGCTTCGTTTGAAAACAGTGACCTTAGTGAATGTATGGCATATTACTGTAATGCAGAAATTGCTTCATTTTACAGTGCTAATATTAATGAAAGTATTTTCTTTGACAGCTGTTTTGCTGATGCGAATTTTTCAAAAGCCAATTGTATAAACAGTTGTTTTATCAATTGCAAAATGGAAGGTATTAATTTGAGTGATGCAACTGCTATCGGAATGAAGATTATTAATACTAACCGTAGAAAAACTTTTATCGGAGAACTTCTGCAGCCTGTTTCATTGAATAGTTTTGATGATAATAAAATTGTTTCTTTAACGGAGAATATTGATGATAAAAAAGATTTTGCAGAAGAAAAATATACGCTAATTGATAGCAACTGGAAAGGTATTACTGCTTCAAAATCTATAATAATAAGTATGTTAGTGGATAGATCTAATTTTAATAATGCAGATTTAAGAAATACGTTGTTTCTAAACAATGTTATGCGTTGGTCGGACTTTGAAAATGTAGATGCATCCTATACTCTTTTATTAGGAGATTCTTTTCATCAATCAAGTTTTAATCATATAAATTTGTCACAGTCACATAATTTCGCATGTGAATTCAGCGGTTGTCAGATGTTAAACACAAATTTTATTGGAGCACGCTGTGATAAATTGATTTTTTATGACAGTGATTTATCTAACTCCAATTTTTCTCATTGCTTATTTAAAAATTGTATATTCAGAGATTGTAATTTTAAAAATATTAATATGTCGAATGTCGATTTTGTGAATTGCGTTTTCTCGAATGTTGATTTTAATGATTGCTTGGGAATGACAAGTGCTGTTTTTAAGGACTGTGTTTTTGTTGGATTTACATCAATTTCGAGCGATAACTTTGATGTTGAAGATGGTGACGCTTATATTATACTTCAGGAAAAAGGATCGCAAAGCGATACACGTGTGAATTTTGCTAAGCAGGATTTTACAGGCAAATTTGAGCTTTATAGTAATTAAAAAAGGTGGGTTTATTATGGAAACGAAAAAAGAAATGGTTAGTCATGATGTTTTTATCAGTTATCGTCGCTCAGATATGCAGCTTGCTGCGTTAACATATTATTTTTTGGAGAATATGGGATATGATGTGTGGTGGGATGTGTCTTTGCCGTATGAGATGTGTGCAGATGATGAATATCCAACTATTATTGATAAAATAATCAAGAATTGTAAGGATTTTATTTTGCTTGTAACAGAGAAGACATTTGATAAAACAAAAATCAATGATGAAGATGATTGGATTCACAGAGAAATAAAATGTGCCTTGTCAAACGGAAGACATATTATTCCTTTACAGCTGAATAACAGCAGCCTGCCGAAAAATTTGCCGGAAGATATAGTTTCACTGACCAAAAGAAAGCAGTTTTATCAGTTCCCGATTGATCCTTATACAAAAACCAATGATGAGATAAAAAGAACTTGGAAAAAGTTACTAAAGTCAACTCCGTCATTTAATGGTATAGGAGACAAGGAAACAGATGTTACATATAATCCAGATACTAAACAAGAAATAATTCGTTCAAATATTCAGGCAGAAAATACTAAATATTTTGATATGAAAGTAATCAATGAAATTGTTGAAAAGAATAAATTAAACAGAATCACTGTATTAGATGTGGGTTGCGGAGATGGGACAGTTGGTAAAGATCGGTTTAATGACCAATGCTTTTTTAAAATTTTAGGGATTGATAAAAGTCAGGAGCGTATAAATGATGCATTGAGAAAAACAACAACAGAGGAGTCAAAAAAATTCAAATATGACAGAATAGATGTTGAAAGCAGCAGTTTTCAAGAAGATATGAACCAGATTATGATGACTCTTGAAATTGAAAAGTTTGATGTTGTTTTTTTATCGCAGGTTTTGCATTTTCATAGAGAAAAGGAACCTTTAAATTGGCTGCTGGATTTGAAAAGGCTTTTAAAGCCAAATGGATATATTATTGTCAGAGAATCTGATGACGGCAGCAAAATGGCTTACGGTTCTCGCGGACAGGATTATTTAGAGAAAATCCTCACTATGACAAATGCACTTAGAAAAGTTGCAGATCGACATATGGGAAGAAAGCTGTGTAATTTGTTAAAAGGTGCAGATTTTAAGGATGTTAACATATATACCTTTATGAGGGATACATCAAAGATGAGTTATACAGAAAGAATGGATTTATATCAGGAAAGTTTTGGTTGGAGGCTTAGTGCCGTACAAGGAGAAAATGATCCGAGTTCGTTAACGGTGAATGAAATGAATAATAATTTAATGAAATTAAAAACTTGTTTTGAGGGCAGCCCTGTTGAATTTTGGTATTGTGAATATGATTATATTTGTGTGGGAAAAGTGAGTGGAAAGGATTAAGAATATGGCACTATATTGGGTAGGATCTCGAGAATCTGATATAAAATACACTTCTAATTTATTTAGCGGAGCTATTGTTTTATATGGAAATGCGGAAAATCCTTATTGTCTTAACGGACAAAAAAAGATAAGAATTGATAATAATATTATAACTGATGAACTTGCTGATTTTTTATACTGCAATATGAAAAAAATTGTTTCTAAGGATTCAAGTGCACAATTTTATTTTTATGATCCTTCGTGGCTATATAGTATTAAAAAGTTAGAAATATTTTTGGATCGTTGTGTATGTATGAATGAAATTAATCTGATTAATTTATTTAACAATAAACAGGAATTTCGTTTGCTTATCAGCGATAAAGTTCCGATACTTCCGGCAAAAGTTTTATATGGAAATGAATGTAATTATGAAAATCTATGTGATTTGTTTTGTGAAAATTCCAAAGAATTTGTAATCCAAGAATTTGTTTCAAGCGGAGGAGAGGGCACATTTTTGTTAAACAGCCATAATCATAATTCAGTGTGTAGTCAATTGGATGATATGAAGCAATATATTGTAACTCAATATATTGTACAAAATATTCCTGTAAATATGCATATGTTAATTGATGATGAAGATATTATTACATTTCCCGGTTCCATTCAATTGTTGAGAAATGAAGAGAATAGAATTATGTATAGAGGTGCTGATTATTCAAGTTATGATATGCTTTCGGATAATATAAAATCATTATTTGAAGCAGCCTGTATGGAGACTGCAAAAAATGCTCAATCAAAAGGTTATCGCGGTATTTGTGGAATTGACGGTATAATAAAAAATGATAAGGTTTATATTTTAGAATTTAATGCGAGATTTCAAGGTTCAACCCCTGTTTTGAATAAAGCTTTACATAATGCAGGTTTACCAAGCTTACAAGAAATGAATCTGAATATTTTTAAAGGAATTGAAAATACCAATATACATATGATTTCCGAATTAAAAATAAATTATTGTTCGTATGCGTTTCATAATATTGACGGACTTATTTTCGGAAACCATATTTTAAAAAATTGTTCCAAAGAACCACTTATTGTTGATGTCGATTTAGATGGTTATAATCTAAATGAAAAAATCAACAAAAAAATATATATGTATCGGATGTTGATAGAAGGTAATATTTCTTCAGTAAATGCGGATGGAGGGATTTATCAGCATGAAAGTGTTGTTGAACCGGATATTCGATTGTATGAAAAAATTATTAACGGGGATCTTTTAGCTATTAAAATATCTTTAATGACTTTAGGTGTTAAAATAACACAAGAAGCAAAGTCGTGGTTAATTAGAAAAGGCGGTATGCGTCCCGGCAACAACAATGCAGTTGATTTAAAATTAAGAAATATAATCATTAATGCTCCTTTAGATATTAAGTTTATTGAATTTACACCATTTGAAATTCGATTAGAGTATGGAAAACTGTTTTTGTATTACTATGCAAAAAAGATGGATGAAATTTCAATTTACCCACTTGATCCGTTATCTTTTAAAACAACAAGCCGTGGTGTTCCGTATACTACGGTAGCATATCTTTCTACAGATAGACTACGAGTTCATATGACGAATGAATGTATTTATAAATCATCCAATAAGAGCTGTCAATTTTGCAATATTACTCCCTGTAAAGATCCGATTTCAATAGAAGATATTCGTGAAGTTGTTGAAGACTATATATATAATTCCGATGGTGTGACTCATTTCCTCGTAGGAGGACAATCTATGGGACAGGAAGCCGGACGTGAACGAATTATAGAAATGGTCAGTGCAATAAGAAAACATACAAAAGAAAAACACATTTATGTTATGTCACTTCCATACGATGAAGAAACTGTAAAATCACTTGTAGATGCAGGAATGAATGAGCTATCTTGTAATATTGAAATTTTTGATGATACACTTGCAAAAAAATATATGCCAGGTAAAGGACAAATCTCGAGAGAGACATATTTTCGAGTATTATCTTATGCAAGAACTTTACTCCCTAATAAAGGAGACGTTCGTTCTATGTTAATTTTAGGACTTGAATCAGAAGAGAGTTTTGTTAATGGAGTAAAAAAACTTTTTGAATTAGGAATACAGCCAATAATTTCAATTTTTAGACCATTGCCTGATACACCGCTTGAGAATTTGATAGCACCTCCATTGATGTATGTATATGATATGTACTATAAATTAGAAATGTTAGGTAGTAGTCAAAAACTTCATCTTGGACCTTCGTGTGTTCATTGTCAAAATAATACATTAAGTCTTCCACATTAGATACAATATACTTAGGAGAATAAAATTGAATATTCAAACACCATATTATAAAATTGATATTGACAAACTATACGAAAACATTAATAATTCTATTCGTCGATTACGTGAAGAGGCAAATTGTAAGGTTTTAATTGCACTAAAGGGATTTTCGGTTCCTTCTATATTAAAAATGATAGCTGATGATTTAGATGGGGTAAGTGCAAGTGGCTTGTATGAATCTATATTAGGAAAAAAATCGATTGGTAAAGATGTTTATACATATTCTCCTGCATTTAAGGAAAATGAAATATTAGAAATTTCAAAAAATAGTACTGCTGTAATTTTTAATTCAGTTGCTCAATTTGAAAAGTATCATAAAATTGCACATAGATATGCTTCGTGTGGCATACGGGTTAATCCGGAATGTTCAACTTTGCCGGAAAATTTTAAGGCGAATCCTTGCAGTGAATTTTCTCGATTAGGAATTACAATCAATAATATGCCAAGTTTAGATATGTTCGGAGAAAACAAAATTGAGGGAATTCATATTCATACTATGTGCGAACAAAATGTTGATTCTTTAAAATATAATATTGATGTTTTAAAGAATAAATTTGGCACATATTTGAAAAAAATTAAATGGCTGAATTTAGGCGGTGGTCAATTATATGCTAAAGATTCTTATGATTTAGAAAATGCAATTAAATTGTTGAAAGATTTACGAGAATTATATGATATTGATATTATTCTCGAACCATGCACGGGGATTGTTGCTAATTGTGGTTATTTGGTAACATCTATTATAGATATTGTTCATAATGGTAAAGATATTGCTATTATTGATGGATCAGCAATTTGCCATATACCAGATGCGGCATATATTGGATGGAAACGGGATATTGTAGGAGCTTCAAGTTCAGGCGAGTTTTCATATAATTATATTATTGCAGGTTGTTCTTGTTATGCAGCAGATGTTTGGGGAGATTATTCATTTAAAAAACCTCTTAAAGTAGGCGATAAAATAGTGTTTAAAGATGCTGCAATGTATTCTATAGTTAAGGGTAATTTTTTTAATGGTTTAAAAATGCCGTCTATAGTTGTGTATTCTGAAAAAGAAGGTATTAATTTAATTAGTTCATATAATTTTAATACATTTTTGAGCTTACAATAATTCGGATATCTAAAATTTATAAAAAATCTTGACTAATATAATAGGATTAATTGAAGGGAATTTGATATGGAAAAAAATGATAAGAATATCATAGCAGATGAATTAAATAATAATGATAAATTAGTATATTTGCAATTGATTCAAGAGCCCATATGCAGAATGTCAACAATTTCTGCAATATTTAAAGGATTTGCAGCTGCTATTGTTGGTGGAATAGCTATGATATCTTATAGTGACATAAGTCTTGTAGTATTAGGATTATCTTTTTTACCTGTTTTTGCGTTTTTAATACTTGATATATATTATCTTAAATTGGAGAGAAAGTTTAGATATTTATATAATGAAGTAAAAGATAATAAACATCCTATTGATTATTCATTAGATTTAAAATTAGATAAAGCCACACTGAAAAAAGCCAATGCCACAAATTGGAAATGTATAAAATCTCCATCCATTTATTTATTCTATCCTATAATGATTGTTGTGATAGTTATTGTTTTTATTTTTAAGTATGCCAATGTAATATAGGTGTAAGTGGATATCTATAATAATCTAAATACTTTTACCCCAATCAATTATTCGATTTTTTTGTTTGTCTATTGAAAAACTCACGTTCCCATTTTGACGGTGCTTTATATCCATTTTTCGCATGAGGTCTTTTCTCGTTATAAAATATCATATAGTTTTTAACTGCCGTTCTGAATTCGTTTTCAGAGCGGTATTTTGTTCTGTAAAGTTCTTCTCTTTTTAATGATGAAAAGAAAGATTTTATTACAGAATTATCATATGGTACATATGTAAAATATTTGTTCTTTATATCTAAAATATGTTACATCACTTACCCATATTTCATTTGGACGAGTAGCTGTGCATTTCTGATTAAGATAATTTTTGCAGCACCTAAGATTTGATTGTTCTCGTCATAGATTTCCTGAATTCTGATTCTAAATTCTTCACGACACTTTGAATACCAAGTGTTATCTCGGTTGTTACGGAATTTACGGTTATAAAAAGTACATGAGAAACTTTGAGTGCATTACAAATCATATGTACATTGTATTGACCATACAATTCTGCCAATGCATCAAGTTTTATATCTAAAGGTGAATTTGCGGTGCAGTCAATACTTTGAAGTATCTCAATAATACCTTTTAAACAAATAACTTTCTTTTTAAGTGCATGAAAGTTCCTTAAATTAACTTCTTTCTTTTTGCTGGTATTGCTATTTTAATTTCCTTTTATCCAAGAATAGATTGTACTGCGTGGATTTGAGAATAAGCAACAATATCCGAAACAGATTCTACATTAGCATATCGTTCAATTACCTTTTGAAATATCAGATGACATTAAAGGTATGATTAAAGCAGTAAATCACAATATAGGTATTAACAAATTTTTATTTGAAGGATTTCCAGGTACAGGTAAAACAGAAGCAGCTAAGTATGTAGCTCGATTACTTGATAGAACATTGTTTTGCGTTGATTTTAACAAAGTAAATTGGGTCAAACCAACAAAAATATTGTCAATGTATTTAGTGAGATTAATTCAATTCCTAATTCAAATAAAGTTGTAGTTTTATTTGATGAAATTGATGTGATTGCATTAGATAGAATAAATTCAAATGATGTGCGAGAAACGGAAAGAGTTACATCAACTATATTAAGAGAGTTAGATAGACTTACTGATTTAAATAAGGAAATTGTTATTATTTCAACGACAAATTTGTTTTCAAATTTTGATAAAGCATTAATTAGACATTTTGATGCAGTTATTAATTTTAATAGATATAGCAGAGAAGATTTAATTGAAGTTTCTGAACATTATTTTTTATCATATATTAGAAATTTTAAAGGTGTTTCTAATGACACAAGACTGTCCAAAAAAATTTTAAATATACCTAATGATTTACCTTATCCAGGTGAATTGAAAAATATTATTAAAACATCATTGGCTTTTAGCAATATGAATTATGAACATGATTATTTAAGCAGGTTATATAATAGTTTAATATGTAATCTTAATGGAACCGATATCAATGAGTTGTATACAAAGGGATTTACTATAAGAGAAATTGAAAAACTTAAAGGAGAATCTAAAAGTACTGTGGCTAGAAAGTTGATCAAGGAGGATATTGTGCATGAATAATGTATTAGAACTTAAAGGGAGACGCTTTGTACAAGCATCTAAAAGTAGTGGGGGTGGTGGCCCAGCTATGAATAGCAAAGAATTAGTTACAAGTACAAAAATTGGCTGATAAACTCTATCAAATTTATAAGTTTTGGTCAAGTGAAAACAAGCCTTTCCATGGGATTTTAATTAGTGTTTATTATAATAAAATAGTCGCTAAGACCAATCGCATTTCAGGATTATTCAAGGGAAATCAATCAAATTATGCTATTGTTGGTGCAAAATTTAATACTAAAAAGACAAAACACATTATTACTTACTTCTTATCTCTTGATGATTTGATTAGAAGTATGGAGTTAATTTATAAGGTGGATAATGTTTTATCTAACAAATTTAAAAATGGTATTGATAGGATATCTTTTTATAATAAAAATATAATTAATAAAATTGATTTCAAAAAATATTCTTTAACAAAAAGTTTATTTAAACAGATTATAGCAGATGTATCATATATTGAGAATTTCGAAGTTGAAAAAGCAACTCAACCATTCAAAGAAAGTATTATTACCTTATATAATACTGGAATAGACACTAAACAATTATTTCAAAATATCGGTATAGATCTTTTATCTAGCCGAATACTTGATAATAATACAGTCTTGTTAGACGAAAACCAGTCTAAAGTTCTATTTGCAAAGGCACGTTATCTCGTTTCTATGGCAACAGAAAATATATCTAATTTGTCACCGGAAGATTTTATTGTGGATTATCAGCAGGATATTGCTAATATTCCATCCCCAAGTATTGAGCCGACAATTGGGGTTATTGATACATTATTTGATAATTGTGTATATTTTAGTGAATGGGTAGAATATCACGATTTAGTGGATGATAATATTCCGAAGAGTTCTTCTGAGTATCGTCATGGAACAGCTGTATCATCTATTATTGTTGATGGACACAATTTAAATCCATAGCTAAATGATGGATGTGGAAGATTTAAAGTACGATATTTTGGCGTTGCAGCAGGAGAGCAATTTTCCTCTTTTACAATTATAAAACAAATAAAAAGTATTATTGCTAATAATAAGGATATAAAAGTTTGGAATATTTCTCTTGGTAGCAATCAAGAAGTAAACGATAATTTTATTTCAGCAGAAGCAGCAATACTTAATCAAATTCAATTTGAAAACGATATAGTTTTCGTTGTTGCAGGAACAAATAAGCCCAATGAAAATATTGAGAAAATTGGTTCTCCTGCAGATTCAATTAATAGTTTAGTTGTAAATTCGGTAACGAGAAGTGGGTTATCAACCAAATACGCACGAAAAGGTCTTGCACTCTCATTTTTTGCAAAACCCGATGCTAGTTATTATGGAGGAAGTGAAGAAAAATATATTCAGGTTTGTGAACCATTGGGAGCTGCAAGTGTTGCAGGTACTTCTTATGCTGCTCCGTGGATTGCAAGAAAGTTATCCTATTTAATTGATATTTTAGGTTTGAATAGAGAACTTGCCAAAGCAATGATAATTGATGCAGCAAGGGGATGGAATGAAACACCTACACCAGAAGAAGTTGCTCTCTATGGACATGGCGTGGTTCCGATAAAAATTGATGATATCGTTAAAACACAAGACGATGAGATTAAGTTCGTTGTGACTGATATTAGTGAAAAATGGAATACCTATAATTATTATTTCCATGTTCCGCTTAAAGATGATAGTTATCCTTACTTTGCAAGAGCAACTATGTGTTATTTTCCCGTATGTGATAGAACGCAAGGTGTTGATTATACAAATACAGAACTTAATCTTCATTTTGGAAGAATTAAAGATGATGGTAAGTTAAATGAGATTAATAAAGATAAACAAAATCAAGATGATATTTCAAGCGGGACAAGAAGCTTTATACTTGAAGGTCAGGCAAGAGAGAGATTCAGAAAATGGAATAATGTAAAGTATGTTTCAGAAAAGTTAAAGGATAAAAAATTCCTAAGAAATCATACATTAAAAATAAGAATTGGGGAATGGAAATTAAAACTAATAATAGATTAGATCCAAGTGATGGTATTGGACTTCGCTTTGGAGTTGTAATTTCATTAAAAGAAATGTATGGTATTAATCGCATTGATGAATATATAAAAAATTGCAATTTGAATGGTTGGTTAGTAAATAAGATTGACATTGATAATAGAATTGATATTCATGAAAAAATTAATGAAGAGATTGAATTTGAATAAGTTTTACAATATTATTAATTTAATGTATAAAAATTGCTCAATACATCTTTTTTGTATTCTTCAGCTTTTTATCATATATATGGTAAAATGGTATAGGTGATGAAAAATGATAGAAAAGCACAGAGAAAACCGCGAGCAGATAGAAATATTCAGTGTAGAGGAATTTGTTTCTGCAAATCATTTGTTGCAGATAATATATTCCGCTTTGCACCCATTGATTTGGATCAAGCACAATATGCATCTGTTCACGGAGCAAACGAGCATATTAAACTTTAAAATGTCGGACAATGCGTTTGCTTTTACAAGGATTAATACAGAAATACATTGTGTTTTTGAAATCCGTCGGAAAATGAGTGTTAAAAACAAACCAAAAATCAAGACACCTGTAACCATTACAATCAGAGAACAGCTTGAGCATCGGGCTTTTTGAAGTGAAAGAGTGCAAAAAAAACATCGATTGATTTATTCAGTCGATGGTTTTTGCATAATAAAGTATATTATAAAAAATAAAGATAAATATGATTTTGAATTAAACTCGGTTCAATGTCAAATGTTGGGGAAAACAAATATTTTAATTATTCTCTGTTTTCTTTTCTGAATTTCATTGGTGATAATTTAAATCTTTTACTGAACTGCCTGATAAAATTATTGGTATCTTTAAATCCGATTTGGGCACTTATTTCATTTATGTTTAAATCTGAATATATTAAAAGCTGTTGTGCCCGATATAATCTTATATTCAGTAAATATTCAACAGGCGAGTAGCCTGAGTGGGCTTTAAATGTTCTTGACAGATGAGAGGGGGATATACAGAATTTATCGGCAAGCTCCTGAATACTGTTTATATTTGAATAATTCATATCCATAAAGGTCTGAATTCTCATCATAGGTAATGACAGCTCGGGACTTGCTTTTCTTGTTCTGTACATCAAAATAAGCATATTGTAAACACAGTTTTGTATATACTGATTGCTGAATATACCGCTGCTGTTCAGTTCATTTGCAATGCTGTCGGAAATATTGCATATATTTATAAAATCCTTTTCACTTGGTTTAAGAATGTGTGAAAAGTTTTGCGGTCTGCATTTGAGCATAGCAGTCAGACGGGGAGAAATATTCTGCTCCAGAACATCCGAGTTTAAAACAAGTATTATTCTTTCATAATCATCACTTTCATCTGTGATTTTATGCTGTTCAAAAGGATTGAGCAGTATGATGGCAGGTGATTTTGCCTTGTGCGGTACGCTGTTGATTTCTATATCAACAGCACCCTTTGTTACAAAAATCAATTCATATCCGCTGTGAAAATGGAGTGATGATAAATCTGTATTTTCTGTTTTCGTTTTTTTCTGAAATGTATTAATTAAAGTTTCCATAATTACAATATATCACCAATATAAGGGAAATACAATTAAAATATCAAAAAATGCATATAAAACAGCGTAAAATGAGCTTGATTAAATCAAAAAATACTGTATTATTGAATTGAGATCAGTTAAAAGGTGTGATATGATGATTATAAATGAAAAATTAACGGTTAACGGCAGGACTGTAAATAATCGAATTGTCTTTCAGCCAATGGAGGGCTGTGACGGTACGGCTGACGGTAATATCGGAGAGCTTACCGAAAGACGATATATGCGTTTTGCCGAAAGCGGTGCAGGTATTATATGGTTTGAGGCAACGGCAGTCTGTAAAGAAGGCAGAGCAAATCCAAGACAGCTTTATTTAACGGAAGAAAATATGGATACATATAAAAAGCTTTTGCAGAATATGCGCAGTGCGGCTTTGGAAAAATTCGGATATGCTCCGCTGATTATTCTGCAGATGACACACAGCGGAAGGTACAGCAAGCCAAAGGGAATACCCGAGCCGATTGTGGCTTACAGAAATGAAGCTTTTGAAAAAGGCAAAGAGGATTTGCCTTATCATATGATTACTGATGAAGAGTGCGATGCTTTGCCTGAGCAGTTTGCACATACTGCTCAGCTTGCTTGGCAGGCAGGCTTTGACGGTGTGGATATTAAGTGCTGTCACGGCTATTTGTTTGATGAATTTTTAAGTGCATACAACAGGACAGGAACGTACGGCGGCAGTTTTGAAAACAGAACAAGGCTTTATTTTAACTGTATTGATGCAGTAAAAAAAGCGTTGTCTGATAAGATGATTATAACAACAAGGCTTAGTGCTTATGACGGCTTTCCGTATCCTTTCGGCTTCGGTACAAGCCCTCATAAAGAAATTGATTTAACCGAAACCGAAAGGATTCTTTCAGGACTTCAAAAAAGACAGATTGAACTTGTGAATATTACAATAGGAAATCCGTATTTGATACCGCATATCAACCGACCGTTTATAAACGGACCTGAGGACGGAGAAACAGGTGTACAAAGAGCCGTGAACATAACAGGTGAGCTTCAAAAGAAATTTCCTCAATTAAAACTGATTCTGTCCGCTTTGTCATTTAAGGGAGCAGATGCAGTTGATTTTGCCGAAAAATGTCTTGAAAAAGGACAGTGCTCACTTGCAGGTTTTGGCAGAATGACCTTTGCTTATCCTGATTTTTATTGTGATTTCCTTAAAAACGGAGAGCTTGACAATAGCAAATTATGCATTAAATGCGGCAATTGCAGTAAAATGATGCGTGCAGGCGGAGTGGCAGGCTGCCCTGTTCGTGACAAAGAGGTATATTTACCACTATATAAAAAATATATCGGAGTATGATACTATGAGAAAAACAGCAATCATAACAGGCTCGGCAAGGGGAATGGGTTTTGAAACTGCCAAAGAGTTTGAAAAAAATGGATACAATGTGGTTATGTGTGCAAGGCACAGCAATTATGAGGCGGAGGCTTTTATAGAAGCCCATCCTGATACCGCTTTGTTTGTTACGGCAGATATAAGTGACGAGGGTGACAGAAATAAAATCATTTCTGAGGCGCTTGATAGCTTCGGTGCAGTTGACGTTCTTGTGAACAATGCAGGTGTTGCACCGCGTGAACGAAAGGATATGCTGGATATATCTGATGATGATTTTGATTATGTAATGGATATCAATTTAAAGGGTACCTATTTTATGGCACAATCCGTTGCAAAGGTTATGCAAAAGCAAGGCGGCGGGTACATCATCAACACAGGCTCGGTAAGTGCGGACACAGTGTCCTTGAACCGTGCCGAATACTGTATTTCCAAAGCAGGTATCAGTATGATAACGAAATTATTTGCCGTGCATCTGGCAGCTGATAACATCAAAGTGTTTGAAATAAGACCGGGTATTATTGATACAGATATGATATCGTCGGTAAAAGAAAAATACAACGCACTTGCAGAGCGGGGAGAAATTCCTGTAGGCAGAATCGGCAATGCAGCAGATTACAGCAAAGCAGTGATGGCTGTATTGTCAGGCGGACTTGATTATGCAACAGGGACTATTATTGAGTGCGGCGGCGGTATGCACATATCTGTTCTCTAAGGAGATTTAAAAATGTTACAATTTAACACAGTCATAATCGGAAGCGGTGCAGCCGGTTACGCTGCTGCAGACCGACTCCTATCTTTCGACATTAAAAATATCGCAATGCTTACATACAGCAGAAATGCAGGCACTTCACGCAATGCAGGCAGCGATAAGCAGACCTATTATAAATTATCCTGCACAGAAGAGGACAGCCCATTCAAAATGGCTGCTGCCCTTTCCTTCGGCGGCGGTATGCACAAGGACACTGCGTTTATTGAAGCTGCAAACAGTATGCGGTGCTTTAATCACCTTGTTGAGTACGGTGTGCCGTTTTCTACTGATCATTACGGCAGATTTGTAGGATATAAGACGGATCATGACAATGCACGCAGGGGAACAAGCGCAGGACCGCTTACCTCAAAATATATGACGGAATGTCTTGAAAAAAATGTGCTGAGCAATAAAGCGTTTACCTTGCTTGATGAAACAGCGGCAATACGGATTGTTACTGAAAACAACAGAGCAATCGGTTTGATTGCCTTGCAGAAGAACGGAAGCTCATACAGGCTTTTGCCGATACAGGCAAAGTATATTATTGCTGCAACAGGCGGCGCAGCAACGGTTTATAAAAATACGGTTTATCCCGATTCACAGACAGGCGCTTTCGGCTTGCTTGCCGACGCAGGCTGTAAATTTTGTAATCTGACAGAATGGCAGTATGGTATAGCCTCTTTAGGTGTAAAATGGAATTTGTCGGGCAGTTACCAGCAGGTTATACCGACCTATTATTCCGTGGATGAAAGCGGCAATAAAACAGAATTTCTTAACAGTGTATTTAAAAATACCGCAGAGGTATGTGACAATATTTTCCTGAAAGGCTATCAGTGGCCCTTTGACAGTAAAAAAATACACGCCAGTTCAAAAATTGACCTTGCCGTAAGCCGTGAAAAAGCAAAAGGACACCGTGTATATATGGATTACCGAAGCAATCCTGACGGATTTGACTTTGAAAGACTCAGCAATACGGCAAAGGAATATCTTTTGTCAGCAGGAGCTGACGGCAAAACACCCTTTGACAGATTGAGCAAGCTGAATCCGCAGGCAATTGCATTTTATAAAAGCAAGGGGATTGATTTATCTGCACAGCCCTTGGAAATTGCTGTCTGTGCTCAGCATATTAACGGCGGGGCAGATGTTGATTTGCATTGGCAGACAAGTGTAGAAAATCTTTTTGCAGTGGGAGAAACCGCAGGAACCTTTGGTATATACAGACCCGGCGGTTCAGCACTGAACAGCACACAGGTCGGTGCACTCAGAGCGGCTGAATATATCAGCAGGAGCAAGGCTGATTTTGCCGATGAATATTTGATTTATAAAGCTTTGTGGAACGAGAGTGACTATCTTGAAAAATGCCGTAACTGTTTGAATGATATGGCTGATTTTGCCGAAAATATGAGTATTTATGCGGCAGAAAACAGAAATCTTGATGAAATATCGGCTCTGAAAGAAAAGCTGAAAAAGCAATGTGCTTTGAAATATTATTATTTAAGTGATGAGAACTATGAAACGATTTTGAATTTATACAGATACAGGGATACCTTAAAGACACAGTTCGTGCTGTGCTGTGCTTTCACTGAAATTTTGCCTGAAACAGGCAGCAGGGGCGGAGCAATCTGCACTTATCACGGTGTGCAAATGGAAGAAAATGAATATTACCGTGATTTTGCGGTGCTGACAGATTGTGAGAATAAAAGCTCTTTTGTACCGCTGAGAAAAATATCGGATTTGAATTACAGCTTTGAAGCTGAATGGAATCGTTTTAATAAAGAAAGGGGGATTACCCTTGCAAAAAAAGAAAACGGCAGTTTTACTGACCTCTGAGGAGCATAACGCAAAGCGTGTTTATGACAGCAATATGCTTTCAAGGTTAAGAGAATGCTATGATTTATATGAAACCGTACTGTGCAGAAAAAACATAAAAAATCATATGGATGCCTGCCGAAAAGCAGAATATATTTTTTCAACTTGGGGTATGGAGCATTTCAGTGAAATGGAAATAAAAGCGTATTTCCCGAATGTGAAATGCCTGTTTTATGCAGCAGGCTCCGTGCAGCATTTTGCGGCTGAATTTCTGAACTGCGATATCCGTGTTTTCAGTGCATGGAAGGCAAATGCCGTTCCCGTTGCGGAATATACCTATGCACAGATTTTGCTTGCACTGAAGGGCTTTTACCGTGCATCACGAAAATCGCATATGCAGTATTATCAGATGTCAAAATATGCTGACAAATGCGGCGGCATTTATAATGCAAAAATCGGTATAATCGGTGTGGGCAGTATAGGCGGCTTGGTTGCTGAAAAATTAAAGGCAAATGATGTTGCGGTTTATTATTACGACCCGTATCTGCCCAGTGATATTGCCGAAAAGCTGAATATCCAATCTGCCACACTTGAAGAAATTTTTTCCTCCTGTGATGTGATTACAAATCATCTTGCAAATAAAGAGGAGCTGACAGGTATTTTAAGCGGTGCATTGTTTGACAGAATGAAGCCGTATGCTGTCTTTATCAATACAGGCAGAGGCAGACAGGTTGATGAAAAAGGCTTGGTTAAAGCTATGCGTAAAGTCAAAACAAGAACTGCGCTTTTAGATGTTCTGGTACACGAGCCGCTGAATCCTTTTTCAGCCATTGCAAGGTGCAAAAACATTATTGTTACGCCCCATATTGCAGGCAGCTTAGGAAAAGAGGTAGTCCGAATGGCTGAATATATGCTGGATGATGCCGAGAAAATCGACAACGGTGACACTCCTCTTTATGAGGTTACGGTGCAAATGCTCAAAACAATGGCGTGAGGTAGACTTATGAAAGATATCGGTTTTACAACAGTAACCTTCCGTAAAAAAAGCAGGCGTGAAATTTGCGGGATTGCCTGTAAAAATCATATAAAGTATATTGAATGGGGCGGGGATGTTCATTTGCCGCCTGATGATGAAGCTGCCTTGCAGGAGGTTGTTTCCCTTCAGAAGGAATTCGGTTTAACTGCAATTTCCTATGGCTCATACTACCGATTGGGTGCAGAGGATTATTCTTTGTGGGAGCAGATTGTGAATACTGCTGAAAGAATCGGTGCGAAGATTATAAGAATCTGGCAGGGTGATTGTTCCTCACAAAAGGTCAGTAAAGAAAAAATGCAGGCAATGGTCAAGGAAACAAAAATCCTTGCCGAGATTGCAGATAAAAAAGGGTTGATTGTCGCTTTTGAATTTCATCAAAACACAAATAATGATAACGGTAAAAGTGCGGTTGCGTTTTTGCAGGCAGTTAATCAGCATAATGTAAAAACCTATTGGCAGCCCTTTTCCACACCTGATGACACAGAAAATCTGAAAGCGGTTTTGCCCTATCTTATTTGTGTGCATATTTTTGAATGGAACGAAAACGGACACCGCTATTCACTAAAACACGGTGTCGCCAAATGGTGTGCATTTTTAAAAATCATTGAAAACAGCAATGCTGAACCTTATCTGATTATGGAGTTTGTTAAGCATGACAGCCGACATCAGCTTGCAAAAGATATCAAAACACTCAGACAAATGCTCAAGGAATAAAAATATGAATAAACAGGAGATAACGGCTATGAATACAGAGCTTAAAAATATTGCGGATTTCTGTAAGGATCATTGGAGTGACTATTGCAGATTCACCATTAAAACTGCTGACAGAGTATGTGAAAACCGCTTTTTATTTGATTCTCCGCGGGATATGGAGCGAACGGAAAATGTGGTTTCCTTCGGAGAAAAGATTGATTGGTATTATAAGCTGAACGGTGATGAAGAATTTATGTTTCAGCTTAACCGCCACGGCTATTTGATTCAGTTAGGTCAGGCTTATTATCTGACCGGTGACGAAAAATACGTAAAGAAGTTTTGTGCAATTCTGAATGACTGGCTGGACACAGTTCCCTGTGATTATAAGAATAACAGCCCTTGGCGTTCTCTGGAAACGGGAATGCGGGGTGACAGATGGCTGAAAGCACTTTGTTATATTGACGGTACAGAGTATTTTTCAAGAGAGCTTAAAGAAAAAATTGAAAAATCTCTTTTAACCCATATTGAACTTTTGAAGAAGGCGCATTCAGGCTTTCAGAAAGGCAGTAACTGGGGAATTATTCAGGACAGCGGATTATTTCATATAGGCGTTTATTTTAACGATAAGGATATTATCAATTTGGCTCTTGAACGCTTAAATCAGGAAACGGATTTGCAGATTATGTCCGACGGATTTCAATGGGAGCAGTCAAACAATTATCATAATGAGGTTTTATTGGTGCTGCTTGATGTTGTGATTGATGCGGATAAAAACAATATTCCTCTGCCTGATGAATTTAAAAAGAAAATTGAAAAAATGGCTCAAGCCGCTTTAAAAACGATTAAGCCCAATGCTCACAATCCGCTTTTCGGTGACAGTGATGATACGGATATGCGTGATATTATGAGCCGATGTGCTTTTGTATTCGGCAGAGCAGATTTTAAATACTACGGCTTTGAAAGCCTTGATTATAATACCGTATGGATGACAGGCTATGAAAGCATTGAAAAATATAATAAGCTTGAAAGCCAAATGCCTGCATTTGCAAATGCTTATCTGACAGACAGCGGAAATTATGTATTAAGAGAAAATCAGACAAGCAACTCGAATTATCTGTGCCTTCATAACGGATATACAGGTGCAGGACACGCTCATGCAGATAAGCTCCATTTTGACCTGATGATTAAAGGCAGAGATGTTTTGGTCGATGCAGGAAGATATACATATCTTAACAATTCCCAAAGAAGATATATTAAAAGTCCCAAGGCACATAATGTCTGCCTGATTGATAATAAGCAATATCTTAAAATGACAAGCCAGTGGGAAACAAAAATTCCCGCTTTGGCTGTACAGTATCCCTGCTTTGATAATGAATACTGCACGCTTATCGGCGGTGCACATCTGGGTTATATGAAATCAAAGGGTGCTTTTACAGAAAGAAAAATTTTGCATATCAAGCCTGATATTTATATCATTATTGATGTATGCAAAGTGAAAGGCTTTCATACCTATCAGCAGTATTTTCACTTTGCACCAACAGGGAATGTAAATATTTGCGGCAAAAAAGCCGAATTTGATGACGACACTGTAAAGGCTGAACTGCATTTTCTTACACCAAACTCTAAGTTAACAAAGGAAAAATCCATATATTCTTCAAACTACAATGCAGTTTGTGATAACGATTGTGTAAAATCAAGCTTTTCTGCTGTGGGCAGTAACTGTGCAGTAACTGTTATTTACGGCAATAACAAAGAAGCATTTGAGCCGTTTGATATTTCTCTTGTCAGGGCAAAGGCTGCAAGAAGCGAAAAAATTCTTCCCTATAAAAAGGCATTGGGCGTTGTTATAAAAACGCAGCAAAAAGAATACACTGTTAATCTTGCATTTGAAGAGCTTAAAGAGATTTTTGAATGTAACGGCAAAATCGGTTCGGGATTCATTACTGTTTTCTGCGGTGAAAAAATAATCTTTAATAAATGGTAAGGAGATACAGATGAAAAGGGTTATGAAAATGGTAGCAATTATTTTATGTGTTATTATTGTTTTAGGAATTTCAGGTACCGTATTGGGTGCATACATTCAGGGCGGATTTGATAAATATGCTCTGCCTGACGGCTTTGATCAGGCAATGCAGCAGGTTGACAGCACCAAACAGGATGATGAAGTCAGAATTATGACATCAAACCTGCTTGTGCATTACAAAAGCTGGGGAGGCACAGACGCACGTCCGAGAGCCAAAATGTTTTTTGAAACCGTTCATACATATCAGCCCGACGTTATCGGTGTGCAGGAGGTAAGCGGTCAGTGGTTTAACTGCCTTATGCGTAATAAGGGTAATTATGAAATGCTTTATCCTGTTTCAACAGGTGCATTAATGAGAATGACGGCGCTTATGTATAATGCGGATACGCTCAATCTTATTGATAAAGGGCAAATGAAATATGATGAAGGCAACGACGCAAGACTTCGCCGTGCAGTATGGGGGATTTTTGAAAGCAAGGAAACGGGAAAACAGTTTGCTGTTATTTCTACACATTTTGACTGTATCCGTGAGAACGAAGAAGAGCTTATGCTTTCCTATATGAAAACGCAGGTAAAGCAGATTAATGAAATCTCTGACAGTATTAAAGAAGAGTATGGCGTGCCTGTATTCTGTGTCGGTGATTTCAATACAATGAACCAAGGTGAAGGGGTTAATCCGATTATGGATGCACCTGAAATTTATCAGGAGCTCTGTAAAACTTTAACGGATACCAGACTTGTTGCTCAGGAAAAAGCAAACGGTGATGCACTTGATGCAGATGCACCCACATGGGATCATATATTCCTCAACGGTGAAGCGCAAATAAACAGATATGCAATCGTATCCCCGAAGGCACTGTCAGAGATGTCTGACCACTATCCGATATTTGCGGATGTAAAAATTCATTAATAAATGTTCAGAAAATTGCGGCATAGGGTGCAGCTGTCGGTTTCACTTCCGATATTGCAAATAAAATTATAAAATAGCAGATTTTCTAAAGTATTCGGTATTTTTTCTAAATTATTTTTATCAGCTCAAATGTATAATGGTTTTATAAAATATTTTGAGAATGGAGAATTTTTATGAAATTATCAAAAATAACAGCTTCGGTTTTATCGGTTGTGGCTGCTGTTGGAATACTTATATCTGCTTTCAGCGGCTGCAAAAAGGAAAAAACGCCTGAAAGTGACAGCAATTACCTTGCTGATGTAAATCAGTATTCATTCTGGTCAAATACTTCAGATACTGCCATTGCCGAGTACAATACATATCATCATATTCACACGTATCTTGATGAATGTGAGATTGTAAACGGTGATGCAGTTACGCTTGACGGCAAAGTCCGTAAGGTTTTGTTTTTAGGCTTTGATGGTATGCGTGCCGATGCTTTACCGTATCTGCTTACTGATGAAAACAGTAAGGACCGTGCGGCATATAATTCCGTTACAAATGTAAGTGCCATAAAAAGATTGCAGCAATCCGGCGGATTATATCTTGCTTACTGCGGCGGAGAAACAGGAACGGAAACTGAGCAGACTACCTCCACCTCTGCAAGCTGGACCTCACACTTTACGGGTGTTTGGGGAAATAAGCACGGCATTAAAACTAACGACGATTCCAAGAATATGCAGTATAAAACCTTTATGCTGGAATATGCGGAAAAAGGATTAAATACCGCGATTGCTTTTGACTGGGATCAGTATTTTGATTTGAATTTAAAAGAAGAAGTTAAATATGTTATGGCAAACAAGCTCCCTATGCAAATTTGTGATATAGACAGAGTAAAAATGGAAAAGCCTAAAAAGACTTATGCTCAAACACCGGAGCTTTACAATTTCACAGCGCCTGAAGAGCCGTCATCATCTGCACCGTATGACACAGGTATGCGTGATTATATTCTTGACCGAATGGCACAGGGCGATGATATTATCTGCGGAATTTTCCACAATATTGATACAGCAGGTCATAATTACGGCTTCGGTATAAGCACACAGTACAAGGCTGCGGTTATGAATTGCGATATGTATGCCAATTCCATTTTAAATGCAATTGAGGAGCGAGAAAAAAACCACAATGAAGAATGGCTTGTTGTAATGGCAAACGACCACGGCGGGCTTGGCACCGGTCATGGTGCACAAACTCTGGAAGAAAGAACAACCTGGATCGCGACGAATAGAGGATTTGATGAAAAGTATTATTCCACAGGTTATAATGGGTTTAACATATTAAAATAAAAGGTGAAAATATATGAATATCGAAATCAAAGCAAATCCCCAAAAGGTTAAAACAGGAAATTTTAATTATTCAAATATAAAGAGCCGATACGGTGTAAATACACAGTATTTCACCAAAAACGGTAAGCCGTATACAGTTATTGCAGGTGAGCTGCATTTTTCAAGACTTCCGAAAGAACGCTGGAGAGAAACACTTCTCAAAATGCGTGAATGCGGTATCAATACGGTTTCAACCTATGTTTTCTGGAATTATCACGAGGAAGAAAAGAATGCGTTTGATTTTCGCGGTAACAGAGATATTGCTGCTTTTCTGCAGATTTGTAAGGATATTAATATGCCGTGTATTCTTCGTATCGGTCCGTGGTGCCATGGTGAGGTAATTCGCGGCGGCTTTCCGAAACGCATTAACAAAATGGCAAAGAAAAGATGCGACAATCCTAAATATTTAAAAGAGGTACGTGAATACTGGCAGGGGCTTTATAAAGAAGTTAAGCCATATCTTGACGGTGAAACAGTTATCGGACTTCAGCTTGAAAATGAGTATACGGGTCCGACTGAGCATATCAGAACTCTGCGTAAAATTGCCGAAGAAATCGGATTTAAAGTTCCGTTTTTCACAATGACGGCATGGCCCTCGGGCAAGCCTGACAACGACTTTTTGCCGATGGTGGGCGGTTATCCTGACGGACCGTGGAATTACGGAAAAAAAGCACTGAAGCCCAACAACCGCTTTGCCATTACCCCTGCGAAAACGGAGAGTGAAATCGGCGGTGATTTGTTCAAAAGCAATGCAGAAGAAAAGGGGGTTTATGATAATATTCCCTATGCCTCCTGCGAAACGGGACCCGGTAATCAGGTGACACAGCACCGCAGACCCTATATCAGCGAAAAGGACGGCTACGGCGTATGCTTTGCTAAATTTGCAAGCGGTGTAAACTGGCTCGGTTATTATATGTTCTGCGGCGGTGCAAACCCCAATGACAGACTGATGCAGGAAAACCGCTTAACAGGCTATCCGAATAATTATCCGATTATTGATTATGATTTTCAGGCACCTATCAGCCGTTACGGTGTATGTCGTGCTCACGGCGACAGATTAAGACTGATGCACCTTTTTATAAGCGAATTTGATAATGAAATATGCACAAAGCAGGCGTATTTTCCGAAATGGAAAAGCAATAATCCAAATGATATTTCTTTTCTGAAATGCTCTGTCAGAGCAGATGAAAACGGGGGCGGTTATTTCTTTGCTTCAACCTATGAAAAAGGCTTGAAATATAACGATTTTAAGGATGTCAATGTTACCTTTAAAATCAATGATACAATCATAAATCTGCCGAGTGTGGATATAAAAGCAGGCTCAATGTTCTTTTATCCGTTCAATTTAAAGCTCGGGTCAGTGCATTTTGATTACATTCTTGCACAGCCGATTGCCAAAACAGAGAATGACGGAAAGACAGTTTGTTATTTTGCACAGTGTGAGGGCATAGAGCCGAAATGCTCTGTTATCGGAAAAGAAACCCCGCTTGATTTCGGCGAAAAGGGAACAGATATTGATGATGTAAAAATCATTGTTATTCCGTATGAAAAAGCAAAGCAGTTTCATTTTATTAACGGAAAGCCTTATTTTCTTGACGGCACGGTTTACTGTGACAACGGCAAAGTTTACTGTGAGCAGATAACCGATACGGATATTAAAAATGAACTAACACTTGCAAAAACAAATAGGCGAAAGCTGCCGTATAATTACTATTTATATTCCACAGGCAGACGCAGTTATTATGAATTGAAGCTGCCGAAGAATATACTGGATAACCGTTTTGATGTAAAGCTGGAATTTGACTTTGACGGGCTGAATTTGCAGGTGTTCAGCGGTGAAACGCTGATAAACGATTATTTCAATATTGACAGAAAATTTGTAATGCACCTGCGTGATTACAAAAAATATATTGCAAAAAATCAAACGCTTATCATACGCACCGCACCGAAAACGAAATTCGGCATTTCAAATGTTTATAACGAAATCCCTGTTGCACTTCATTCTGACAGGCTTGTGCTTAACAGTGCAGAAATAATACAAATTGCAGAGGTATAAAATGAAAGAAAATAGCTGACATACCTTTGACTGTAATGCTTTCACTGTTAATCTTTAAATAATTTTGTTTTAGATATTTAATAACGATTTTGTTATCCGCAACCGGATTTTGAGGTATGGGTGCTGTAATTTTACAGTATCCCTGCCTCTTTTTCTTATTTATTACTATCCTGCCGGGTGTCAAAAAACATACGAAACGCAGTCGGAAGCGCATAAGCCGTTTCAATCTCCTGTGCCGTTGCCCAAACAAAATCGGATGCTTTTTCGGCACATAGAATATGATAACAGGTCATCTGCCATTTTATGTGTGTAAAAATGTGAACACGATGCATCTGCTTATATACTTCCACAGGCTGAACGCCAAAGCCATCCGCGGTACGCAATGCACGGTGAACATCCATTTTGCCGAGCACATTCGGCAGCTGCCACAATCCGGACAGAAGACCGCTTTCCGTGCGTTTTGTCAGGGCATAACTATTTTCGCACTGCAGCAAAAAGACTGTGCGTTCTTCCAATCGTTTATCCTTTTTCGGCAGCTTAACAGGGTACTGCAGCACCGTGCCGTTGGCATACGCACGGCAGAAAGCATTTGCAGGGCATTGGGTACATTTAGGTGATTTGGGTGTGCAAACCATTGCGCCCAGCTCCATCAAGGCTTGCGTAAATTGTCCGCTGTTGTTTTTCGGATATACCTTTTCAAGCTTTGCGGCAATTTCTGCCTTGGTTTGCATATAATCAATCGGTGCATCGTTTTCAGTCATACGTGTGATAATGCGCAGCACATTGCCGTCTACGGCGGCGTAAGTCTGATTAAAACAGATAGAAGCAATGGCACCTGCAGTGTATGGTCCGATACCGGGCAAGGCACGGATGTCCTCATATTTATTCGGAAAGCATCCGCCGTATTGTGTTTTAATTACACGTGCTGCTTTTTGAAGATTGCGTGCACGGTTGTAATATCCGAGCCCTTCCCACAGCTTAAGCAGTTGGCTTTCAGATGCTTCGGCAAGAGCGTGGATGGTGGGGAGCTGTTCTAAAAAGCGAAGATAGTAAGTCCGTACAGCCTCCACCCGTGTCTGCTGCAGCATAATCTCCGAAAGCCAAACGTGATAGGGCTCTGTGTCTTGCCGCCAAGGGAGTTCACGTGCATTTTGCTTGTACCAGGGCAATAGTGCATCAGGCAGTTGTTTGTAAATGGAATCTGTTGTTTTCAAAGGTATCTCCTTTTCGGCACGAATGAATCGGTGCAAAATTTCATATCAATTCTTTTTTATTATGTCAAATTATAATAATATTATATTCCTAAAACGAGATAATCGCAAGAGTTGAGGAAAAACAAAATATACATAATTTATTTGTATATAAAACAATAGTGTTGCAGCGATACGGGTGGATGAAATTATTCGTATTGACGAAATACTAAAATTCAGACCTTTTGAGTTGAAGCTAATAAAGATTATTAAAATGTAATGATTTATATTGCGAATTTTTGTCAAAAAAGTGGTGGTACTGTGTAACTTACAGTATCACCACTTTTTTTAGTGCTTTTGTTATTAGTATTCATATAATGAATTTTACAGAAATAGTATTTTTGTACGTGTATTCTGCTGTTAATCTATGAACGGCATAAATCCTGTTCAACCTTTTTTGCTCTGACTGTCCATAAATTTTTCTGTTTTGTTTTAATACAATTGCACTGCTTTTCGCTGATCAATTCAGGATTTTTAATAATTCTGTTTAAAAGCTCGCAGGCAGCGTCGGCATTATACGGAAGAGTCCAGCCAATGTTGTTTTTTTCAACAAAGTTTCCGATAGCTGTATTTGTTGTTGCAATAACAGGAATTTCATTAGCAAGATATTCAAAGGATTTGAATGGTATTGCCATATCCATATAGTCATTGTGCTCGAAAAAAATTGAACCTATATCGGCTTCTTCGTAATAGGGCTTCAATTCATCACTGTTTTTATGTATGATGCGGATATTTTCATTTAAGTAAGGCTCAAATTTTTCTTTTTCTCTACGCCATAGATTTTCACGGCAGCACAGAGTCATAGAGCAGTGCTCAGTACGTGAAACAGCTTTTAAAATTTCTATAAGATGATAGTGCTCTGTAATATTCCCCACGTAGAAAATATTAAGCGGCTTTTTCGTAAAATCCCTTTGGGAATAGTCTTTGTGTTTTACAGAAAGATTATCAGAGCCCGGCAAAAGGAGTGAGGAAATATTTTTCAGCTTTTTTGAACCAATAATATCTGCCATAGTCATACTCGGAAGATAAAACCTGTCAATCAGTTTTTTATATTGTATTATATCGTATTTATAACATAACAAATATAAAAGTGATTCTAATCCCGCCAAATACTTTGGATAAGTATTTGGCTTGAAAATATTAAATTTCCAATGAATGTCACGATAAAAAAGACCGATTTTAATTCCTTGTCTTCTGATATATCTGAAAAAGCTGAAATCCATAAAAGGATGTGTAGGGTAGTGATGCGGCTCTGTCAGAAGCGTCGGAATTGAACTGCTTTCCGTATACATAAACTCATATTGATATCCGTTTTTTATATTGCTTTTTAATTCTTTTATAAGCTCTTTTCTCTCTTCGCAGTAACCCCAAATAACAAATACATCGTATCCAATGTCACGAAATGCCTGAACCATTTTTCTTGGACGCAGCTGACCGGGAGTAACGCAATGCTCAAGTTTATAAGGCAGATAAAATATGCATCGCTTCATTTATCAAAAATCCCCCTTGTATTTTATTATGCAATTAAAGTCTCCAAAACTGCATTCCCGATGCTTCAAGCTCATCAATTCTGTATAAGCTTTTTACATCAATTAAAACCTTTTGCTTGTTTTCCAAATTACTTTTAAACATTTTCTTTATTTGCATTAACGACATTGCTCTGTATTCCCTATGTCCGACAGCTACTATTATGCAGTCAGCCTTAGGTATACGCTCTAATGCAGTTAATTCTATGCCATATTCTTTTTTTGCGGTTTCAAAGTCCGCTTTGGGATCAGTAACAATTGGATTGATACCATATTCCTTCAGTCGATTGATAATATCAATTACCTTGCTGTTTCGTATATCAGACAGGTTTTCCTTGAATGTAAAGCCCATAATCACAACAGTTGCTTTTTCAGGTGATATACCTGTTTCGGCTATCATTTTGACTGCGTTGTCCGCAACATAGGCTCCCATACTATCGTTGATTCGACGACCTGCCAGTATGATTTGACTGTTACAGCCGAGCTTTTCGGCAGCATATGTCAAATAGTAAGGGTCAACACCTATACAGTGACCTCCGACAAGTCCGGGTCTGAATCCAAGAGCATTCCATTTTGTGTTCATACCATTGATAACCTCGTCGGTATCTATATTGAGCTTGTTACATATTGCAGAAATCTCATTCATAAAAGCAATGTTGACATCACGCTGAGAATTTTCAACGATTTTCACAGCCTCGGCTGTTTTGATATTTGAAACAAGAAATGTACCGGCTTTGATAATTATGTCATAGATTTTCCGGATTTCATTTGCAGATTCTCTGTCCATTCCGGAAACAACCTTTTTGATTGTAGGGAGTGTATGTATTCTGTCACCCGGATTAATGCGTTCGGGACTGTATCCGACTTTCCAGTCAGTTCCGCATTTCAGACCTGATATATTTTCTATAATCGGAACACAGACATCTTCAGTTGTGCCGGGGTAAACTGTGGATTCAAATACAACTATAGAACCCTGAGTAAGGTTTTGTCCGACAGTTTCCGAAGCTTTTATCAGAGGCTCAAGGTCAGGTATGTTATCTTTATTTACAGGAGTCGGTACGGCTACGATGATAAAGCTCGCTTCTTTCAGCCTTGTCGGGTCAGATGTGAAATCAATACTCACATTTTTGATGGATTCGCTGAGCTTTTCCTCGGAATCTATATTGTTTTTATATTCACTTAACCTTTTTTCATTAATGTCAAATCCAATTACATTAATATGCTTTGCAAATTCAAACGCAATGGGTAATCCAACATATCCAAGTCCAACGACAGCAAGGTTAGATTTACCATGAATAAGACTATGATATATTTTATTGTATTCCATTTTACGTATTCCTTTATATTATATTGCTTTTTATAATTTCAGAAATAATATCTACCTCTTCCTCACTCATATATGGATGAATCGGCAGGCTGAGAACAGTTTTTGACGCATGAATGGTATTTGGATAAAGTTCGTCAGATAACTTCATACTTTCATATGCTTTTTGCTGATGAAGACCTTTGGGGTAATAAATCATTGATGGTATTTTGCTTTCTGTCAATGCATTTCGTACTCTGTTTCTTGAACATTCAGCCGCTAAAGAGATTGTGTACTGTGCACGGCAGGAGATATATCTGCAGGGGATATATGGTGTTATTACGTAATCACAAAGTCTTTGGTTATAATACTCTGCGATTTTATTAACGGATTCCAATTCAAAATCTACCAAAGCTTTGAATTTCGGAATAAGAATAGCTGCCTGCATAGTGTCTAATCTGGAATTGATTCCGATTTCAAGATTGTCATACTTATCAAAGGGCGATTTCCCGAGAGCCCTCAATGAACGTAAACGCGCATTCAGCATATCGTCATCAACGAATATTGCTCCGCCGTCACCATAACAGCCTAACGGCTTTGCAGGGAAAAAAGATGTTGCTGAAATATCGCCGAAAGAGCAGGCAGGCTTTTTGTCTATACTGCTGCCGAAGCCCTGAGCTGCATCTTCTAATATTTTAAGACCGTACTTTTCAGCAATGGGAATTATTTTGGAATACTCTGCAGGCAAACCAAAAAGGTCAACAGGAATGATGACCTTGGGAGTAAGCACACCCTCACGAATAACCTGCTCAATTGCAAGCTCCAATGCCTGCGGAGATATATTGAATGTTTTACTGTCAATATCTACGAAAACCACTGTTGCTCCGAGTATAGATGCGGCTGCAGAAGATGCAAAATATGTGAAATCGGATGTGAATACAGCATCACCGCAGCCAACACCCATTGCCATCAGCGAAAGCTGTAATGCATCGGTACCGCTGGCACAGGTTATGCAGTGTTTGCGCTGTGTGTATTCTGCAAGCATTTTTTCCAATTCATCGACGGGCTTGCCGAGAATGAATTCTCCTTTGTCCATAACAGACTGAACAGCAGAATCAATTTGCGGTTTGAGTGCCAGATATTGTGCTTTTAAATCTCTGAACTGCATAGAATTTCCTCTAATCCGTTTTTACCGATTCGATAACTGCGTCCGCAGGAGCATTTAAGATTTTTTTCCAAAACCTGACCGCATTCACATACCCAGCCTGATTGTTTTGCAGGAACGCCCAATATAAGGGCATAATCGGGAACATCCGATGTGACGACTGCTCCTGCACCGATTAACGCCCATTTGCCTATTGTATTACCGCAGACAATCGTGGCATTAGCTCCGATGCTGGCACCTGTTCGGACAAGTGTGTGCTTATAATTTACGGTGCCTTTGGGGTATTTAGCTCTTGGAGTAAGATCATTTGTGAAAACGCAGGAGGGACCTAAGAAAACATAATCCTCAAGCTCAACTCCTTCATATACAGATACATTATTCTGAATTTTAACACCGTTTCCTATTTTTACATTATTTGAAATATTTACATTCTGTCCCAGAATACAGTTTTTTCCTATTATTGCACCACTCTGAATATGGCAGAAATGCCATATTTTAGTATTACTTCCTACAGAAACATTATCATCGATGAAGCTGCTGCTGTGAATATAATAGTCCTTATCCATATATTCCTCCGTACAAAACATAATAAATCAGCGATATATAAGCTCTATAACTGATTTGACTGATTTTCAGTATTGTCGAATCTTCCTTTAAAATCAAGAGCAGAGCATTTTTTCAGCGGCAGTTTAACGGGCTGTCCTTCTTTAGCTGATTTATATATAGCAAGAACCAGCTCCAATGCTCTTTTTCCGTCTTCTCCCGAAACATATGGTGCTCTGCCTGTTTTGACAGCATCTATCATATCGGCGTAAAGCGGAGTATGACCATATCCATAGATATCAGGAACATCCTCACTGTATCTGGATTTTACGTATTCGGGATTGTCAAGATTATCGGCAAAGCTCCATTCCTCTATTTTGTTAACAGATTTACCGCCGGCTTTAACCGTTGCGTTTTCTCCGAAAATATAAAGTGTTTCTTCGAGATTTTTAGGGAATACATTTGAAGTTCCATGAATAATACCATAGGAGCCGTTGCTGAATTTAATCAGTGCAGCTCCAAAATCCTCTGCTTCAATATACGGATGATTCAGTCTGTCTGTATAGGCAAACACCTCGTCAATTTCATTGCCCATCATCCAGCGCAGAAGGTCAATGTTATGAATGCACTGATTCATCAGCACTCCGCCGTCCTGTGCCCATGTCCCCCTCCAGGCGGCAGCGGAATAATAGGACTGATTACGGTTCCAAAGAATATTTGCAGAAGCCTGAAGAAGCTTTCCGAATCTCCCGTTTTCAACTGCATTACGGATATACTGAATGGATTTATTGAACCTGTTCTGATGATTAACACAAATCAGCACATTTTTTTCCTTTGCCAGAGCAATGAGTTTATCTGCATCTTCTATCGAAAGAGCAATAGGCTTTTCAATAATCACATTGCAGCCACAGCTAATGCAATGGAAGGCAATATCGAAGTGTGTTCCGCTTTCCGTTGCAATAGCAACAAGCTCAGGATGCTCTTTCTCGATAAGCTCTTTATAATCGGTATATTTTATGACACTATCGGAAAGATTGCAGGTTTTTGCAACAATATCCATTCTGTCAGGTACAATATCACAAATTGCAGCAATTTCAATAGAATTATTTTTGGCTGCTTCTATATGGTTGGGCGAAATTCTTCCGCAACCTATCAATGCATATTTCATTTAATATTTTCTCCGGAACAAAATTTGTACTTTAAATATTAAAAAAATATATATAAAATATCATTCATTAATTTTTCGATTATATCATTTCGTGATTTATTTGTCAATTTTTTGTCGTATTATTTGTCATTCATCATAAGATATTCTTTTGTTACCTTGTTTGAGGCACTTAAGCCTTTAAGAATAAAGCCGTGGTCACCGTGAACTTCAACCAGCTTACAATCAGGATATAATTCCTTGGCTTTTTGCGAGTATTCTAATTTTACTAACTTGTCCTCAATGCCGTGAACAATAAATACAGGCTTTTTGAATTTGCATATCTGTTCATAGGGCTCAATGGATTGTGCATCAAGAACATATTTTTTGCTGAGCAGAATGAATAATCCGAAAAATTTGTCGGGTATATTTTTAGGGTCGATTTTGGTTCCGATTACACAGCCTCTTCTGGCATCATCGGGAATACAGAGTGCAGGGTAGTATAATATAAGCCTTTGAATATCTGCTTCTCTTTTAACTCCTGCCAGAGCACTGACAAGACCTCCCTGACTGCAGCCGCAAAGCGTGATTCGATTATTGTCAACAATATCGAGAGCTTTTGCATAATCAAGCACATCAATGAGGTTTTCCATTTCGGTAAAAACACTCATATCAGTGCTTTTACCACAGGATATTCCGCTGCCAGAGCTGCAGAAATCATACATTATAACGACATAGCCCTCATCCAAAAATGGCTTTGCATAAGGTGAGGTAATCAGCATATTGCTGGCATAGCCGTGGCTTATAATAACTGTTTTTGTCGGAGCTTTGACACCTGAATGCAATATAATGCCCCTGAGCTTTTTATTGTTGCTTATAATTGAAAAGCTTTGTATTTTCATAAATTAACCCTCTGTATTTCTAATGTTATCAAGCTTATGGTAACATAAAATACAGAGTATGTAAAGATACAGCTTCCTATTGCATTATGCAGATTGCTTTTGCTTTGCAATATCCTTTCTGAACAGCAGCTTGAATGCAGTTCTTACAAATGGCTGAATGAAAAACAATTGTGTGAAGAAAGCGAAGGGGAAGTTGAAGCAAACAAGCTTTAACCAGTTGGCAAGGAGTGTGACTATTGAAAAGTCGTTGTAATAAGGATAATAGAATATAGCAGCCAAAAAGCTCATTGCAGGGCACATTAAGCCGACTGTCGCACAAATAATAGCTGTTTCAAATATTACAGGGTTGGTAGCTCTCGGGTCAAAAACCCTGCTTGCTAATTTGAATGAAGCAGGGCTTCCCATTACACATTCAAGCCCGTAAGCAAAGCAAAATTCAATCAGAATAACAGCCCATATCGGCAGCATTCTGCCAAATATATACACGCCGCCCTGTGCCTGGATTGCGTGCAGCACGCTGTCAGCACCCGTTATTTCCATTAATGTGCTTCCGTTTACCACATACAGACTATAAAACACATATGCGTGAACTGTGATAACTACAGTGATAAGGGCAAAAATCATTCTTTGAAATTGGTTTCTCGGCATAATAAATTCCTCCGTTTTTTGACATAAAAAAACAAGCAATGACAGCATATAAATCTGTACTGCATAATTTTACATAATTACCGTAATCAGATTTACATGCTAAGCATTACTTGTGTCGTTTATGTCTGTTCATTTTTATTTATTGCCTATGGATTATATCAAATTTTTCTTCAGAAAGTCAAGAGGGATTTTTGCTTATTTTGTGTGAGAAATGAACTCGTTCGGCGTTATATTATATTCCTTTTTAAAAGCGGAAATAAAGTGTGATTGTGAGCAGAAACCCAGTGAAGAGGAAAGCTTTTTGCTGTCAGCACCCTCCCACAGTAAGGTCTTGGCAAGCTCAAGCTTCTGCTTTAATATATAATTACTCAGACTGTCTCCGATTTCTTTTTTGAACAGATGTGACAGATAATCTGCTGAAATTCCGCAGTGCTGACTGATTTCTTTTACTGTGATTTTTTTAGTTATGTTTTTGTTGATATATGCAATTGCCTTTCTGATATGAGGTGAGTGGACAATTTTATCTCTGCTTTCCTTGACCATATTAGTCAGCTCCATAATTTTATTGGCAAGCATAATCATAATATCGGTTGTGCTCTCTTTTTCATCAATCGTTCTTATAAAATTGTCGGAAAAGCTGTATGCCTCAAGCTCGCTGAGCCCGCCCTGTATGGCATAACGTGTGGCAAGTGCCATAGTGCTGACTGCAATGTATTTGAATTGCATTAAGCTGTTGCCTGACATCTCACCAACAAATATTCCGTTGTTTATAAGGGGCTGAACCTGTGCCAGCAGTTTTTTTTGATTACCTTCCTTAACACAGGAAAACAGTCTTATTTCATCACGATAGGATGTATGAATAAGTCCTCTCTGAAGCTGCTCGTAAAGCGATTTGTCAATTTCTTTTGGAATGGTATTAATGCTCAGCAATTCATCATAATTCATAGTTGCCACCTCAAGGATAACATATAATTTTTTAACAGCTTTGTCAACAGATAAAAATACTTAATCAAGGATATATAATATATTCTAAGATTTTTGATATGATTTATTCCGACAAAAGGCAACTGCAGGTTGCTTGATAACTGAGAAATGTTATAGTATACTGTTCTCGAGGTGATAAGTATGGAAACAAAAGATATTTTACTGGAATTGCGCAATAAGAAAGGTTTAACACAAACTGAGCTTGCTGAAAAAGTGTTTGTTACAAGACAAGCCGTTTCAAAATGGGAGTCAGGGGAGTCAATTCCCAATACCGAAACATTAAAGCTGCTTTCAGGGCTGTTTGATGTTTCAATCAATACGCTTTTAGGCTCCCCGAACAAATTGATTTGTCAGTGCTGCGGTATGCCGCTTGATGACAGCTCAATCAGTAAAGAGCCTGACGGAGCATTTAATGAAGATTACTGTAAATGGTGTTATTCCGATGGCGATTTTGCCTATAAGGATATGGATGTGCTGATAAACTTCCTTTCAGAGCATATGTCAAATGAAAGCTTTTCAAAGGAACAGGCAAGAGCCTATTTCAGCGAGCAAATACCAAAGCTTAAATACTGGTGTGAAAACAGTAAGTAATTAATCTTATATCAAAAAGCAGCCGAGCAATCGGCTGCTTTAGTCTGTAGAAAAACGGAACGCTTTGAAATAATTATCTTTTTGAGAACTGTGGTGCTTAACAAGCGATTTTCACTCGCTGCGAAAAGGTTCACTGAACCTTTTCTGCCAAATCAAAGATTTGGAGCCTCGTATCTTAAGAAAGCTCGCAGAGCGTAAAAAAACTCCAAATCCATAAGGATTCGGAGTTTTGGGAAAATAGATTATCTCTTTGAGAACTGCGGAGCTTAACAAGCGATTTTCACTCGCTGCGAAAAGGTTCACTGAACCTTTTCTGCCAAATCAAAGATTTGGAGCCTCGTATCTTAAGAAAGCTCGCAGAGCATAAAAAAACTCCAAATCCATAAAGACTCGGAGTTTTGGAAAAACAGATTATCTCTTTGAGAACTGTGGTGCTCTACGAGCTTTCTTAAGACCCGGTTTCTTTCTTTCCTTCATACGTGGATCACGAGTGAGGAAGCCAGCCTTCTTAAGAGCAGGGCGGAGAGCCTCATCATACTGAAGAAGAGCTCTTGCAATACCGTGACGGATAGCACCAGCCTGACCTGTAACGCCGCCGCCGTTTACACGGCAAACGATGTCGAACTTCTCAGTTGTTTCTGTAAGAGCGAGAGGCTGACGAACGATGAGCTTGAGTGTTTCAAGACCGAAGTAATCGTCAATATCTCTGTCATTAATTGTGATTTTGCCGGTACCTGCATAAACACGTACACGAGCTACAGATTCTTTTCTTCTACCTGTTCCGTAGAAATAAGGATTTGTTTCGTACATTATTCAGATACCTCCTTACATTTCCCAAGCCTGTGGCTGCTGAGCCTCATGCTTGTGTTCTGCACCCTTATAGATGTGACATCTTGTGAGCTGCTTTCTGCCCTGTGTTGTATCAGGAATCATACCCTTAACAGCGAGCTGCATAGCAAAGTCACTCTTTTCATTCATAAGAGTACCGTACTTAACTTCTTTGAGATTACCGATGTAACCTGTGTGGTGCTGATAGAGCTTCTTGTTGAGCTTGTCACCTGTAAGAACAGCCTTATCCGTGTTGATGATAATAACAAAGTCACCGCAATCAACATTTGGTGTGAAGATTGGCTTGTGCTTGCCTCTTAAAAGAACAGCAGCCTCAGCAGCTACTCTGCCAAGGGGCTTGTCAGCAGCATCAATTACATACCAGTTGCGGGTGATTTCGTCAGCTTTTGGCATAAATGTTGACATAATCATTTCCTCCGTTGATATATTCGGATTTACAATCCTTTTTCTTTTGCCTACATATAATAGCACAGGGGGATTCAATAGTCAACAATAATTTTATAAAAATAGTGATTATCTCTTGAAAACTCACAAATACTCACTTTTTCATATATAAATCTAAATAATTATTTACAAAAAGGAGGGAAAATTATGGACGGATGCTCGCTTAACTTATCCATTTCGGCACTTGCCTGTGCACTTGCGCAGGGCAGAAGCAATGATGAAATAAGTCTGCTTGCAGTTTTCTTCACCCAGCTTGGGGATTCACTTGAAACCATAGCGGCGGCAAATGAGATTTGCTGCAATAATACTGGTAATAAAAGCAATAATATAAATACTGCTTGAAATCCTACTAAAGCAGTAGTATAATAATCCTATATTTTTTAGGAGATTAAATATAATTATGAAAATAAGTGATATATTAAAAGATAAAAAGGTAACTGTTTCCTTTGAGGTTTTTCCGCCAAAGGAATGGGCAAAAATTGATGATACCAAAAGAGTAATTGAAGAAATGGTTAAGGACAAGCCTGCCTGGATGAGTGTTACCTATGGTGCAGCAGGAACAACAAGTGGTTTTACAACCGAAATTGCAAATGCAATCAAAAAAGACGGTGTTACACCGCTTTCACATTTAACCTGTATCAATTCAACAAGAGGTAAGGTCAGCAGTGTTCTTGATGAGCTTAAAGCCAATGGTGTTGTAAATATTCTTGCTCTGCGTGGTGACAAACCAAAGGATTTTGAGCCTGCCCAAACACCTGATTATCACTACGCATATGAGCTGATTCACGATATTAAAGCTAAGGGTGATTTCTGCATCGGCGGTGCCTGCTATCCTGAAATTCATCCTGATTCGCCAAACAGAGTGGAGGATATTGCAAGGCTCAAGGAAAAGGTTGACTGCGGTCTGGATTTCATTACAACACAGATGTTTTTTGATAATGATGCTTTTTATAATTTCAGAGAGATGTGTGCAATCAAAGAAATCAATGTGCCGATAATTGCAGGTATTATGCCGATTACAAATGCAAAGCAGATCAAAAGATCTGTTGAGCTTTCAAACTGCTCTGTTCCCAAAAAGTTTGAAAGGATTATGGAACGCTTCGGTGATAATCCTGAGGTTATGAAGCAGGCAGGTATTATTTATGCTACCGAGCAGATAATTGATTTAATGGCGAATGGTGTTAATAATATTCATATTTATACAATGAACAAGCCTGATGTGGCACATAAGATTATGGAAGGACTGTCAGCAATCATAAATGAATAGGGCAGAAATTTTAAGATATTTGAGAACATCATCAAAAACGGATGATGAAAGGCTGCTGGAGCTTATTGACAGCTGCTGTGACGAGGTTAATAAATGTGTTCATCCTAAAACACTGCACAGAATTTTTGATTGTGCTGTGGATGACAGCAGTGTGACAATAGGTGATTTTGTTTTTAAAAGCACCCGACTTGCCGATAATTTAAGAGGCTGTAAAAGAGTATGCGTTTTCGGTGCGACCTTAGGTACGGAATGTGACCGTCTGCTGAGAACCTACAGCAGTACCGATATAGCCAAAACAGCAGTTTTGCAGGCGTGCCTTGCGTCAAAAATTGAGGAGGTCTGCGACAGCCTTGAGGATAAGCTGAGGGTTGAGGGCTTGTCGCTCAGACAGCGTTATTCACCGGGCTATTTTGATTTGGATATAAAAGAAAATAAGAAAATATTTGAAATGATAGATTTAACGAAAAGAATAGGACTTGCGATTACAGACACATATCAGATGATTCCTTCAAAGTCTGTGACAGCATTTATAGGTATTGAAAATGATTAAGTTTTTTGACGGCGGAATGGGCAGTATGCTCAATCTCAGGGCAGGGGAGCTGCCTGAAAAGCTGAATATAGCAGAGCCTGAAAGGGTGTTTGCGGTTCATAAAGGCTATGCCGAGGCAGGTGCGGAGTATATTACTGCCAATACTTTCGGGGCAAATTCACTGAAATATGACAATGTTGCTGAGCTTGTCAGGGCAGGTGTTGCACTTGCAAAAAGGGCAGGCAAAAAGGTTGCCCTTGACATAGGTCCCACAGGCAAGCTTTTAAAGCCTATGGGTGATCTTGATTTTGAAAGGGCAGTTGCGCTTTTCAGTGAGGTTGTTGTTGCGGGCAAGGATGACAGTGATGTTATTATTATTGAAACAATGAGTGACACCTATGAGCTTAAGGCTGCTGTTCTTGCTGCCAAGGAAAACAGTGATTTGCCTGTTATCACGTCAATGATTTTTGATGAAAAGGGAAGGCTCCTCACAGGCGGTGACGTTAAATCTGCGGCTGCAATGGTTGAAGGACTGGGTGTTGATGTTATCGGTATTAACTGCGGTCTTGGTCCAAAGCAGATGATTGAACTTGTGAAGGAATTGAGAAACTGCACCTCTCTGCCTATTCTTGTTATGCCGAACGCAGGCTTGCCTGAGTCTGTTGACGGAAAAACTGTTTATAATGTGTCACCCGAAGCGTTTGCGGCAGATATGGAAGAAATTGCAAAAATCGGTGTATCCTATCTTGGCGGCTGCTGCGGCACAACACCTGAGCACATTAAAGCAATGATTGAGCGCTGTAAAAATATGGATGACAGTGTTCCTGAAAAGAAAAAGGATACGGTTGTTACGTCCTATTCAACAGCCGTTACGATTGGTGACAAGCCCGTTGTCATCGGTGAACGAATTAATCCTACAGGTAAAAAGCTTTTCAAAGAAGCCTTAAGGAATAATGATATGGATTATGCAATTAAAGAAGGACTTGCACAGCAGGACAAGGGTGCACATATTCTTGATGTGAATGTCGGTCTGCCTGAAATTGATGAGGTTAAGTGGCTGAAGGATGCCGTCTATAATCTGCAGAGTGTTCTGCCGCTGCCCTTACAGCTTGACAGCTCCGACCCTCTGGCGCTTGAGGCGGCAATGCGTATCTATAACGGCAAGCCTATGGTGAACTCCGTGAACGGCAAGGCTTCCTCCATGAAGGAGGTATTTCCGCTTGTTAAGAAATACGGCGGTGTTGTTGTCTGCCTTTGCCTGGATGAAAACGGTATTCCATCTACTGCAGAGGGCAGAATTGAGATTGCAGAAAAAATTATCAGAACTGCTGCCGAATACGGTATTGATAAAAAGGATTTGGTTGTTGACGCACTTGTTATGACCATTTCAACGGACAAGAACAATGCAATTGAAACCTTAAAGGCGGTTAAATATATCAGAAATGAGCTTGGTGTTGCCACTGTTTTAGGTGTGTCAAACATCAGCTTTGGTCTGCCCAACCGTGAAGCGGTTAATACGGCGTTCTATACGCTTGCTCTTGAAAACGGGCTTTCCGCAGGTATTATCAATCCGCTCAGTGACTCTATGATGAATGCATATTATTCCTTTAATGCACTCAGGGGCTTTGATGATAATTGTGCTGAGTATATTGAAAACGCTGCCGAAGCACAGCTTGTGCCTGTCAGCAGCGGCACATTTGATTTGAAAACTGCAATCATCAAGGGTATGAAAACCGAAGCAGGGGATTGTGCAAAAGAGCTTTTGAAGAATACTGCTCCTCTTGATGTAATTAATGATTATATTATCCCTGCACTTGATGTTGTGGGTGACGGCTTTGAAAAAAATAAAATTTTTCTGCCGCAGCTTCTTATGAGTGCTGACTCTGCCAAGGCTGCATTTGATGAAATCAAAGTGCATCTGACCCTTGCAGGCGAAAAGCAGGAAAGTGAGAATAAAATTGTGATTGCCACCGTTGAGGGCGATATTCACGATATCGGCAAAAATATTGTTAAGGTGCTTTTGTCAAATTATGGCTTTGACGTTATCGACCTTGGCAAGGATGTCAAGTGCGAAAAGGTGCTTGAGGAAGCTATAAAGCACGATTGCAGACTTGTGTGCCTTTCAGCACTGATGACAACAACTGTGCCGAATATGGAGAAAACCATTAAGCTTATTCACGATAATACAGAAGCCAAGGTGCTTGTGGGCGGTGCAGTGCTCACAAAGTCATATGCCAAAATGATTGATGCCGATTTTTATGCCAAGGATGCAATGGAAAGCGTGAGAATTGCCAAAGCCTATTTCGGAGGTGACGGGCAATGATGATTTCAACAAAGGGCAGATATGCCCTGATGATTATGACCTACCTTGCAGAGCACCGAAATGATAGGGCTGTATCCTTAAAGGATATAGCAGAGCATAAAAATATGGGCATTAAATATCTTGAAATTATTGTTTCATCCCTGAATAAGGCAGATTTGCTGGAAAGCAGCCGAGGCAAAAACGGCGGTTATAAGCTGAACAAAGAGCCAAAGGAGTATTCACTGCTCGAAATCTTAAAGGTTGCCGAGGGCAGTCTTGCTCCTGTCAGTTGTGTAGAAGAGGGCTTTTGTGATAACGCACCAAACTGCAAAACAAATAAAATGTGGTGCGAGCTGGATGCCTTAATCACAGATTTCCTTTCAAACAAAACATTGGCGGATATAGTTTAAATAATATATAACAAATAAATCCCAAGATGAAAAGCATCTTGGGATTTATTTGTTATGCATATTTTTTATAAATATCGCATTTGTCATAATTTGTTCCATTATAGTCAGTGCAGTAATTATCATGCTTTGCTTCGCTTACACAGTTATGGCATAAATCGCAGTAGTAATTACCGCTTCTGTATTGATAATGTGGACAATCCATAAATTTCCCTCCTTTTTTATTTGAATAAGTATTTAATAATACTGTTATTTGTTGTATAAATAGTTTTCAAAAATATTTATGAATTTTTGTTCATAAATTTCCTTTTGTTTGTTTTTATGATTTATTTTAGCTGCTGTTGATTTGAGTTTGCCGAATAAACCTTTCCCTTTGTTTTCGTCTTTAGGGATAGTGCCTGTATAAATTCCTTTATGGCTGATAATTGATGCTTTTGAATCGGTGTGCGCATTAATATAGCAATGATATTCCTCTGGCTTGTATGTATAGTTAATATACAGAATCGGTACCAATACTGAAAAATACACTGTTTCAGACATATCCAAATCTGCTGCTTCTATAGAATAGCTGCAGTCTTTATAGTGTGCTCTGTATATTTCTTCAGCTCTTAAATTGATTTGATTATTAATCATTGAATTGATGTCAAAATTTTCAATATCGGCGGTGTTCTTCCGGCAGAAATCCAAAGCTTCATTATCTAATTCGCTTGTCTTCAATAGTTTTATATCATTTGTTATTTCTTGTGCTAAGGCAAGAAGAATATAGTCAGAATCAATAAAGAATTTTTTGTCCAGCTCGGACAATTCATTGGTGTTTGCAGGGACCGTAACTGCTACCGTGCTGTTTGCATGATTCCTGTCATAATACTGTGTGTAAGTATCCTGCTCTTTTTTTGTAACTTTTGCCACCCAATCCAGATCGAAATCAACGCAGGCAGCATATTCGCAGGCATAGCGAAATTGTACCCTGTTAATTTGTATTTCTTCAAATATATCAGCCGGTGTTTTGATGTTGTTTAAAAAACTGCAGAAATTTTTTGAGAGGTTATTGATTGCGTTTCCTTTATTAATAGGTACATAGGATACTTTATTTAAGTCCATATTATTTTATCTCCTTTCGCATATACCATATTGGGATAATTTGATAATACCATTTTGGTATATTAAAGTCAAGGGTGATTTTATGAGGTTAAAAGAGTTGCGAAAAGAAAAGAATATTTCACAATTAAAGCTGGCTATGGATTTATCAATGAATCAGAATACAATCAGCAGATATGAAACAGGTGAGAGAGAAGCGGATTATAAAACCCTGATAAAAATTGCAGATTATTTTAATGTTTCAATTGATTACTTATTGGGAAGAACGGATAATCCAAATAGATATTAAAAAGAGACAGCCTCACCTCGGTGAGACAGTCTCTTTTTTGTTTACGGCAGAAAATTCTGCTGAAAGTTATATTTCTTTTAATAATTCTTTGATTTCGTTAAGGCAGTGAATTTCATAGTCAGGTTTGATTTCACTGCCGTTCTTTTCAAAATGCGGATTAAACCACATTGTTTTAATCCCGGCATAGATACCGCCTTTAATATCACTTGAAAGGCTGTCGCCGATTATTATTGTGTTGTCTTTATTAAAATTTGGTATTCTTTGAAAGCAGTAATTAAAGAATTCAAGGCTTGGCTTTTCGTGACCCACTACCTCTGAAATAAAAATATCTTTGAAATACTGTGAAATATTTGCATCGGCAAGTCTGCCGTCCTGCACCTTTTTTGCTCCGTTTGACACAAGGTAAAGGTCATAGGTTTTATAAATACTTTCCAGCATATCAACTGCACCGTCAATGAAATAATGACCGACTGCAAGGTTTTCTTCATATATTGCAGTTGCAAGCTCGGGTGAAGCATTAATATTGAACTCCTCAAACAGCAGTTTGTATCGGTTAACCTTGACCTCTTCCCGATTGATTTCACCAAGCTCAAGTCGTTTCCACTGAGAAATATTATATTTGCTGTATTGGCTGATTATGTAGTTGTCAGGCTCGATTCCAAGATGAATCAGTGTTTTTGTAAGTGCAATGCGTTCACTCATTTTAAAGTCAAATATTGTGTCATCAAGGTCAAATAAAACTGTTTTAATCATAAGCCCTCCATAAAAAACAAATCCGTCGGTATTCATTATAACAAATACCAACGGATTTTTCTATATTATGCCGATTTTAATTTTTATGCATACAGCCTGCATTGCAGTGCGTGCAGTCACCGCCGCAGGTGCCTTTGCCTGCCTTTTTATCCTTGATGATGTTTTTAATAATAAGTGCAACTATTAAAACTAAAATCAGCAAAACAACGATTGTTCCAATGTGTGCTTTTAATAATGTCAGCATATTTTAACCTCTTGTTTATTTTTTTACTTTATCTTTTTTCTTTGCACTTACTGTCAGCTTGTTTTCATTATATTTGTTCTTTCTTACAAGCATATAAATAATTCCTGCAAGAGCAATGACCGCTGCAATTAAGCCGATAACATTTGCGTCACCTGCGAACAGACAGCCGAACTGGAATACAATAAGCGATATAAGATAAGCAAATCCACACTGATATGCAATTGCAAATAATGTCCATTTGCTGTTGTTCATTTCTCTCCTGATTGCACCGATTGCTGCGAAGCAGGGCGCACAGAGAAGGTTGAAGATAAGGAAGGAGTAAGCAGCAAGAGCAGGATGACCGCCTGAAAGCTCTGAAAGATTCTGAGAGAAGGCTGCCCATATTTCCGAACCGTTTTCTGACAGTTCACCTGTGAAATGATAGAGAATACCAAATGAACTTACAACATTTTCTTTGGCGATAAGTCCTGTAAGTGATGCAACTGCTGTTTTCCAGCCGCCCCAGCCAAGGGGTACAAACAGCCATGCAAATGCCCTGCCTATATAAGCAAGAATAGATGTGTCCATATCATCGGTCATATGCAGACCGCCTTCAAGGGTAAATGCCTGTAGGAACCAGATAACGATTGTTGAAAGTGCAATAACCGTTCCTGCTTTTTTGATGAAAGACCAGCCGCGCTCCCACATTGAACGAAATACGGAGCTTGCTGTCGGAAGATGATAAGCAGGCAGCTCCATAACAAAGGGCGACGGCTCACCTGAGAATATTTTTGTCTTTTTCAGAATAATGCCCGAAAGGATTACTGCTGCAACACCAATGAAATATGCGGAGGTTGCAACAAAGCCCGATTCACCGAAGCAGGCACCTGCAATCAGTCCGATAATCGGCATTTTTGCACTGCAGGGGATAAAGGTGGTTGTCATAATTGTCATACGGCGGTCACGTTCATTTTCAATGGTTCGTGATGCCATAATTCCGGGAACGCCGCAGCCTGTGCCGATGAGCATAGGAATAAAGGATTTTCCCGATAATCCGAAATTACGGAAGATTTTATCCATTACAAATGCAACACGGCTCATATAACCGCAGCCCTCTAAGAATGCAAGGAAAATAAAAAGCACGAACATCTGCGGAACAAAGCCGAGGACAGAGCCCACACCTGCAATAATTCCGTCGATTATTAATGAATACAGCCAGTCAGCGCAGCCGACTGATGTGAGCAGTTTGTCAAAGAGGGTAGGAATCCAGCCGCCGTCATCAACCGAGCCGAAGACTACATCGTTTACCCAATCAGTAGCCATACCGCCCACGGTTGACATGGATATATAGTAAACAAGAAACATGACAAGTGCAAATATCGGAAGACCAAGCCATCTGTTTGTTACGATTTTATCAATTTTGTCAGACATTGACAGCTTGCCTTCGTTTGCCCTTTTATACGATTTCTTTATTATGGACTCAATATAAACGTATCTTTCGTTAATAATAATGCTTTCTGCATCATCATCAAGCTCTTCCTCAGCAGCAGATATATCATCCTTTATATGTGCAAGAATGACAGGGTCAAGGTTGATTTGCTCAAGCACCTTGGGATCGCTCTCAAATATTTTTACTGCATACCAGCGCTGCTGTGCAGCAGGCATATCGTGCACTGCCGCTTCCTCAATATGTGCAAGTGCGTGTTCAACAACGCCGCTGAAGCAGTGGCTTGGTATCAATGGCGGCTTGCCTGCCGCATCAATTGCAGCGTTTACCGCGTCAGCAATGCCTGTGCCTTTTAATGCAGATATTTCAACTACCTTGCATCTTAACTGCCTTGACAGCTCATCAATACGTATTTTGTCGCCATTCTTTTCAACAAGATCCATCATATTGATTGCAACCACAACAGGTATGCCAAGCTCAATAAGCTGTGTTGTCAGATAAAGGTTTCTTTCAATATTTGTTCCGTCAACAATGTTCAGAATAGCATCGGGCTTTTCTTCAACAAGATAATCCCTTGCAACAATTTCTTCAATTGTGTAAGGTGATAATGAATAAATACCCGGCAGGTCAGTTACGATAACATCGTTTCTTTTTTTCAGCTTGCCTTCTTTTTTTTCAACGGTTACACCGGGCCAGTTGCCTACATACTGGTTTGAACCTGTCAAAGCATTAAACAAAGTCGTTTTGCCGCAGTTTGGGTTGCCTGCAAGTGCAATTTTAATTCCCATATATATTTCCTCTCATTTAAGTGATTAGTTTAGACTAACTTTATTTGAAAAAATTAAGGGTCATACCCTTAAAGTTATTCAACCTCGATTAATTCAGCGTCTGCCTTGCGAAGTGATAATTCATAATTGCGAACATTAATTTCGATGGGATCACCAAGGGGAGCAACCTTTCTTACATAAATTTCAACACCCTTTGTAATGCCCATATCCATTATTCTGCGCCTTAGTGCACCCTCGCCGTTAATACGCTTAACTCTGCAGGTACCGCCGACCCTGACTTGTTTTAATGTCATACAGCATCCTCCTTATGATTTTAGTAATATTATAAAAGCCTAATGTGCAGTTAGCTTTTTCTAACCACATATATGTTAGCACTAACTAACTGCTTTGTCAATACCTGATTTGAAAATTTTTCATATTAATTTATATTGTTCTGATTGCTTGAAAATTACTTGTATTTATGTTATACTGAAAAAACATAAAATTGAGGTGCGATTATATGAAAATTCACGAAAGTGCTGAAAATTATCTTGAAACTATATTGATGATTAAAAATAAAAAGGGCTCCGTGCGTTCTATTGATATAGCCAATGAGCTGGATTTTTCAAAGCCCAGTGTCAGTGTTGCTATGAAAAATCTGAGGGAAAACGGCTTTATTGACGTTGATGCAAACGGGTATATTACCCTCCTTGACAAAGGGCAGGAGATTGCAGAAAAAATGTATGAACGCCATACCTTTCTTTCAAACTGGCTTGTGAGCCTTGGTGTTGACGAAAAAACTGCGGTTGAGGATGCCTGCCGTATTGAGCATATTATAAGTGAGGAAACCTTTGAGGCAATAAAAAAGTCAGCCGAATAAGTCTGAATAACAAAAGCAGTAAGCAATGGAAACGCTTACTGCTTTTATATTAAACTATTAAATTATCCAAAAAAGAAAACCAATAAAATAACGGCAATGGCTATTGCGCCGAGAGAGAGGAAAAATTTAATTGCCCTGTGAACGGCATCAAACATATTTGTCGGCATAATCTGAAACATTGCGTATCTGAAAGGCTCTTTGACTTTATTGCCTACAAGGTTTTTAAATCTTAAATCATATGTGCTGTGTGTGCCGTTTTTGTTAAGCTCAATGATTCTGACGCCTCTGTCCTTGCCGGGACCGTAAACGTGGAAGCCTGCACCCTGTGTGTAGCCGAGGTCAATACCGTCAACACTGCCGTTAAAGGAGTTGTTGTGGTCATGACCGAAGTATACGCCAAGCACCTCGCCCTTTTCCTTGAATGCAGCAAATTCACCGCTGTTAACCTGCGGGTCGGCAGGGGATTCTTTCATAAATCCCTCAGCATTGCATTTGTCCTTATTGATTACATAAAATCTGTTAGCGTGAGTTCTGAAGCCTCGGACTGCACCCTTGGTATTCTTTTTTACCTCCGTTAAAAGCTCAAATATCTCACAAAGCGGAATGTGCTGAATAACGATGGATGGAATCAGTCTGCCGTATTTTTTCTCATAGCTGTCACGGGTCTGCCTGTACCATTCAATCTGATTTTCGTGTACATTGTCATAACCGATTTCAAGGCTGGTGTGGCTGTCTATAAGATAAAGCAAAAACCTGATTTCATTATTGTCCCAAATCTCAATGCAGTGGTTGGCAACACCATCAATGCCGTCAGTATTTTCACCAATAAAGCCGTCAAAGGATTTGTATATTTCAAATTGTTCGGCATTGCTTAAGCCTACCTGTCTGTCGTGATTGCCGAAGCAGATGGTGAAAGGAATATTCCTATTGCGCACAGGCTTTGTCAGAGCATCGAGAGTTTTGGTAACTGCGTTTTTGTCACCTCTGAAAGCTGTTTTTCCCCAAATCTGATCACCTGAGTAAACAACTAAATCGGGATTCTCTCTGTCTAAAGCTGCATTGATTAAATCAAGCGTGTCAGGGCTTACCCTGCGTCCCTCCTGTGTGTCTGCTATCTGCATTATTTTAAATGTATCTTTTTTGAAATTAAGCATTTAATCACCTCGTTCAATATATATTATCATAAAAATAGCTTGACTGCAACCTGCAGTAAGTTTATAATATTCACATATCTGCCCGTAGCATAATGGCTAATGCAATAGATTCCGATTCTATAGACTGGAGGTTCGAATCCTCTCGGGTGGACCAAAGAAGCTGCACAGGCATTGCCTGTGCAGCTTCTTTCTTTGAGAGAGGATGAGAAACGAAACTCTAAAAATTAGAGTGAAACGAATAATTTTTAGGAGAAACAGTCCAGTGGACTGTTTCGTAGTTGAGAGGAGAATCCTCTCGGGTGGGACCGTTCAACAGCAAAAAGAGAATCCTCTCAGGCAACATTCAGTGCTTATGATTATAACAAAATCTTTCGACTTATTGATATTTTATTTTGTATATGATAATATGAAAGAAAGTTTTGAATATGCAGGTCTGCTATATGAATTATGATTTGATTAACGCTGTGGAAATTCTGAATAAAGAAAAATGCACCTGTGTTTTGTGCCGCGGTGATGAAAAGTATACTGCTTTACACAGAGGTGTAAAACCGCTTCTTGATTGGTTTGACAGCGGTATTGATTTTAACGGCTTTTCTGCTGCTGATAAGGTTGTTGGCAATGCTGCAGCTTTTTTGTATGTGCTTCTCGGTGTTAAAGCCGTGTATGCTCCTGTTATGAGTGAGGCGGCTGTAAAAACACTTAAGGAAAACGGAATAGAATTTGAATTTGATGAAATTGTTCAGGGTATTATAAACCGCACAGGTGACGGAGGCTGCCCTATGGAGGAGTCGGTTAAAGGTATTTCCAATCCTGCGGCGGCACTTTGTGCAATCAGAATGAAATTAAAAGAGCTTTCAAAAAAAGGTTAAGGAGGTTTTTATTATGAATATGGAAATAAAGGAGCTAATAAATCAGGCGGATAAAGCCATAAAGGAAGAACGCTTTGATGATCTTATGAGTTTTTACACCGATGATGCTGTGCTTGTGGTTAAGCCCGGACTTGAGGCAAAGGGTAAGGAGGCAATTAAAAAAGCATTTATAAAGATTGCCGCTTATTTTAAAAATAGTGTTGTGCCTACTCAGGGAAATATGGTTATGCTTGAGGCAGGAGATACTGTGCTTGTGCTGTCACAGACTTTGCTTGATGCTGATAATAAGGATACATCTGATTATTCAATGGACAGAAGGGCAACTTATGTTTACAGAAGGATTGACGGCAAATGGCTTTGTGCTGTTGATAATTCATACGGAACAACACTGCTTGATTAATATTAAGTTTTCGGAGATTAAAGTGCTATGATTTTTGATAAAATGGAAAATATTTCGGACTATTTTGAGGAGCTGCCGCTGCTTAGAAAGGTTGATGGTTTTGTTTCGGAGTTCAATAATAAAAAGCTTGCAGACGGAACATATGAGATTGACGGTAAAAGCGTTTTTGCCATGGTACAGTCCTACCGCACAAAGCAGCAGACACAGGAAATGATGTTTGAGGCGCATAAAAAGTATATTGATTTGCAGTATATTGTGAATGGTATTGAAAAAATTCGATGGGCACGACTTGATACGTTGGATCTGGTGGAGGAAAAATATTCGTCAGGCGGTGATATTGCTTTTTATGAGGGGGATGCTATGTTCGATTTTACCCTTACAAAAGGAGCCTTTTTATTGCTTTACCCCGAAGATGCACATTTGCCCGGATTAAGTGCTCAGAAGGACATTAATGTAAGGAAAATTGTATTTAAAATTCAGATTAATTAAAATAACTGCACAGATAAAAGCCTGTGCAGTTATTTTAATTTGTGTTTAGTGGTTGAAAGAAATTGATTTTTATGTTATTTTAAAATTATCACATATTCATTAAAATATGTTCATTTATTTTAAAGAAAAGGTATGAATTATCACAATGTACGAAAATCTTAAAAAATATCGTATTACAGCAATGATAACCCCTTTGGCATTTGGTTTGTAGGCGAAACCTTATGTGACGAGAAATTCTGTATTGAAAGGCATAACAGTAATTTAATAGCCTTTGAATATATTGTTGACGGCTGCGGAACGCTTGAAATTAATAATCAGGTGCTTCATCCTGAAAAGGGTGACATATTTTTGATTACGCTTGGCAGTGACCATAAATATTATTCACAGAAGGAAAACGGCTGGCATAAGTATTTTATCAGCTTTTTCGGTCCTGTGGCTGAGGTGATGGTAAATCAGTATCTGCCGCCTGATACATATTTATTTAAGAACTGCTTTCTTGAAAAATCATTTTCGCATATATTTGATATAGCCTATAACTGTGATGATTTGCAGGAGATTGAAGATAAGCTGTCAGTGGAGGTCCTTAAAATATTTAATTTTCTCAAAAATCGCAGAATGCTGGAAACGGAGGACTTTGCCGATAAAATAAAAAGATGCATTGAAAATCATCTTGACGAGGAATTCAGCCTTGATAAGCTCTGTGAATATATGAATTATTCCAAAAATCATATAATCAACATTTTTTCGGAAAAATTTGGGCAGACACCGTATAAGTATTATATTTCTGCAAAGATAAATGCTGCCAAGGATTACCTGTCAAACACAAATATGACTATTTCGGAAATATCAAATGCGCTTTCCTATTCCGATCAGCAGTATTTTTCATATTGTTTTAAGAAAGAAACAGGCTATTCTCCCAGACAATACCGAAATCATACAAAAATGTGATATTTCCAAAATTCTATGTGATTTTGTGCAATAAAATTTTTGTATATTAAGGTATTATGTATGTTAGGGCAATTATTAAAATGGGGGGATTGTGTGGACAGTTTCAGCTTTTTTCTTGTAACGGATACACATTATTATGATACATCGTTCAGGCGAACGGGTAATGCGTATGAAAACAGGAGCAGAACAGACCAGAAATGTGTGGCGGAAACGCCTGCAATCATTGATGCAGGCTTTGAACAGCTTGCTGCTGACCGTGATACGGAGGTTATTCTTATTCCCGGTGATTTGGTTTACAGGGGCGAGTATCAGAGCCATGTGGGCTTTCGTGAAAGGCTTTACAGGCTGAAAGAGCAGGGTAAAAGGATTTATCTTATCACTGCAAGGCACGATTATTGTGAGGATGGCGAGCCTGTGGAATTTGAGGGCGATGAGCTGATACCTGTTAAGGGTATGCCGAGAGCAGAGCTGAGGGATTTTTATAAGGATTTCGGCTTTGGCGATGCGATAAGCGAGCATAAGAAAAGTATGAGCTATGTTGCACAGCTTGCTGACGGTGTCAGACTGCTGGCACTGAACTGTGACGGTGACTGTAAGGATTTTAAAGGCATATGGGATAATCAGATGCAGTGGGCACTGGAGCAAATCAGAAAGGCTCAAAACGAGGGTCAGTACATATTCGCAATGACACATTATCCGCTTCTGCCTTTTTCACCGATTATGCATTTAATCGGCGATGCAAAGTTGACAGATTGGGAAAAGCGTGCCAATGAATTTGCAGATGCAGGGCTTGACCTTATTTTCACAGGTCATATGCACGCACAGGCTGTAACCGAATATAGAACTAAGAACGGAAATAAAATCACAGATGTGCAGACAGGCTGCTTTGTAGGCTGCCCCTGTGCATACAGAAAGGTTAAGTTTAATACCGACAATACGGCAGAAATTAAATCCTATACCATTCGTGATTTTGATTATGACAAGCAGGGCAAAACGGCGGCTGAATATTTTCGTTGGCGCTTTGACAGAATGATTAACTGGAAAATGGATGAAATACTCCCTGCTCCTGCTAAGAAAATTCTTGATAAATTTACACTTAAAAAGCTGGGCAGATTGCTTTGGTTTAAGGTTGACAAAAGCTTAGAAAACAGGCTTGCAAAGGATGTGGGTGTTGAATTCGTCAGAAATATTTTTGTGGGAAATGAGCCTTATGTGAAAGGCACGCCTATGTATGAGGCAATGGCAAAGCTGCTGAAACGGCTGCACCCTGTTACTCATATTGTTGAAAGGAAGATGGGTGCAAAAAATCCCGTGCTTTCAGATATAGATAGCTTTGTGCTTTCCATGATAGGGGATGAAAAACAGCGGGATTATGATACGGTTTTGAATTTAAATCTTAAAATGAATGGATAAAGGGGTAAAATTTATGTCAGAAAGTCAGATCACGAAGGATAAAAAATATTTAAAGCCTTCTGAATTTATTGCATATCTTGTTGCAGTATTCTTCTATACCAATATGACAGGTATGGTAGGCTCATACCGTAGTGCATATCTGGTTGATGTGCTTAAAATTACTGATGACCAGGCATCACTGTTCAATGTTTTGGTAAGCGTAATTCCGTTTATACTTAATTTCTTCATTGCAATGTATATTGACGGACGTTCCGTTGGCAAAAAAGGAAAGTTCAGACCGCTTGTGCTGCTTGCCGCAGTACCTGCCGGTATCTTACTTGTGTTAAGCTTCTGGACACCTAAGGCTCTGACGGGCACATTGCTTATGATTTATCTTGTAACAATTGCTATCGGCTGGGCAGTGGCTACGAATTTCGGCAATCAGATTAACAGTATGGCTGCCGTTTTGACACCGAACCTTAAAGAGCGTGATACCGTAATGTCCTTCAGAGGCATAGTTTCTGCAGTCGGCAACTCAGCTCCGCTTGTTATTGTGCTTGTTATTGCAATTTTTGTTAAGGATGCAAATTTGCAGTATATTATCGGTGCGGCGCTCTGCGGTGTTGTTGGTATACTGACAATGCTTATCGGTATCAAAATGACAAGAGAACGTATTTCCTATGACAACAAAAAGCAAAATCCGCTTAAAGGCTTTGCCGATGTTATTGTAAATAAATATGCGTGGGCAATTATTATATCCGAATTTTTAAAGAGCTTCAGAGGCATTTCAACATATATGCAGGCATTCCTTGCTGCTGCACTTCTGGGCAGCTCAAGTAAATTGCTCTGGTTTGGATTGCCTACAGGTATCGGAACGGCAGTCGGTATGCTTGTTATCAATTTCCTGCTTAAAAAGTTCAATTCAAAGGTGCTTTATATTGCAAGCGGTATCTATTCTGTAATTGCCAATACTGGTGCATTCGCAGTCGGTTATATTTATTTCAAAAATCCAAGCCCGGCACTTCAGATTGTTTTTATTGTGTTCCTGTTCCTTATCGGTCTGCAGTTTGGTGCATCAAATCTTCTGCCGACAATGTTTCAGGCAGATGTGCTTGAGGATATCGAGCTTAAAACAGGCAAACGTCTTGATGCCTCACTGCCCTTTGTTATCGGTATCGGCACAATGATTTCAGGTACTATTGCAAGCGGTCTTGCTCCGAAAATCCTGTATGGCAGCAATTCAATCTGCGGATATATTCAGGGTATGGCTGACGGCACGGGTCAGAGCTTTGAGACAAAGGTTTGGATGCTGTTCTTCTATACGGTTTTCCATGGTCTTATGATGTTCCTTGCTGGTGTTCCTTTCTTCTTCTATAAGCTGACAGGCAAAACCAAAGAGGATATTCATAATGCTGTTCTTGAAAGACGTAAGCAGTATGAATCAGAGGAGTAAAGCATAGTTTTTATAGGGAGGCTGTTTTTTTATGAAAAAGGTTGTCAGTGTTTTATTATCCATCATAATGATAACATCGCTTTTTGCAGGCTGCAGCGGTGACGGCAAAAAGACATCAACAGTGCAGAGCAGTGCGGACACAGTTATATCGGCAGTATATCCTGTTGATGAAACTGTAGTGCAGCATACAAAAAAGCAGGCTTCCTATCTTAATAAACCTTTATCCTTTTTCCCACTTTATACAAACGGAAAAAAGGAAAAAAGCCGTCCCGACGCGGTGGAGTTTTCCTGGCAGTATAACGGCAGTGCGGATACTGAATATATTCTTAGGCTGAGTGAAAATGAGAATATGGAGGACGCTGTTGCCTATACATCGGAAAGCGAAAGCATCAGCGTTTATAATCTTAAGCTGGGTACCACTTATTACTGGACCGTTGAAGCAGATGGTACGGTAAGTGATGTTTCGACCTTCACCACGGACAGCACACCTCCGAGAAATCTTTATGTCGACGGTATCACCAATGTGCGTGACCTTGGCGGATGGGAATGTGAGGACGGCACAAGAACAAAGCAGGGTCTTATTTTCAGGTGCGGCAGATTGAATGAAAGCAGTGCCGTAACGCCGAATATTGAAATAACCGAGTCAGGCAAAAGGACAATGCTTGAGGATTTAGGCATTAAAACAGAGATTGATGTCCGTAAAACCTCAGACGGAGAAACGGGAGCAATTATATCAAGCCCTCTGGGTGACGGCGTTACGTATTACAGCTGTCCTATGGAATGGGAGGGCAATACCTTCCTTGATAACAAGGAGGAGCTTTTGAAAGTCTTTGAAATACTTTCAAAGGAGGAAAGCTATCCGCTTATTTTTCACTGTAACATCGGTACTGACAGAACGGGTATGATTGCGTATCTTGTCAATGCACTGCTGGGTGTGCCTGAGGAAAGCCTGTATCGTGATTACCTTTATTCAAATTTTGGTAATATCGGCGGCACAAGAACATTGAAAAATGTTGAAGGCAGCGGTTATTATGCGGCGGTTCAGGCGGCAGAGGGTGACAGCCTGAGCGAGAAAACATATAATTGCCTTGTTGATTTCGGTGTGCCGAAAGAACAGCTTGATTCCATTATTTCTATATTATCATAATAATAATTAACTTTTAAGCACAGTCCTTTGGCTGTGCTTTTGTGTTGCCGGCAGAATAATAGACAATAAAAAGTCCATTAAATTTTAAACTGCTTGACATAAAAGTTTTTTATGGTTAGAATAGGCTTATAAAATATATGAATGATTGAGAGGGTCTTATGGCGGGTAGAGAAAAATTTGCCTCAAGGTTAGGCTTCATTTTGGTTTCGGCAGGCTGTGCTGTCGGCATCGGTAATGTGTGGAAATTTCCATACATATGCGGAATGTACGGCGGTGCGGCATTTATTGTTATGTATCTTGCGTTTCTGCTTATTTTAGGCTTGCCGATTTTGGTTTGTGAGTTCACGATGGGTCGCGGCAGCCAACTCGGAATGGGCAAGGCTTTTGAAAAGCTTGAACCGAAGGGCACAAAATGGCACAGCCTGAAATGGATCAGCATTCTCGGCAGCTTTCTTCTTATGATGTTTTATACAATGGTGGGCGGCTGGATGCTTTATTATGCCTATCTTGAGTTAACGGGAAAAATGAGCGGTCTGGATGCCGACGGCGTGGCAAATATGTTTTCGGCAATGCTGTCACAGCCTGTAACTATGGGTGTGTGGGCACTTGTTGCAATCATTATTTCTTTTGGTATCTGTGCACTGGGTGTAAAAAACGGAGTTGAAAAGGTTACAAAGGTAATGATGGCATTTCTGATTATTCTTATGATTGTGCTTGCCGCTCATTCTGTATTTCTTCCGAATGCATCGGAGGGCATTAAGTTTTACCTTGTTCCCGATTTTAAAAATGTTGTTGAAAACGGCATAGGCACATCCGTATTTGCCGCAATGAGCCACGCATTTTTCACATTGAGCATCGGTATCGGTGCAATGGAAATTTTCGGCAGCTATCTTGACAGAAAGAAGAGAATTACAGGTGAGGCTGTCAACATCATTCTTCTTGATACCTTTGTTGCTCTTATGGCAGGCTTTATTATTATTCCTGCGTGCTTTGCTTTCGGTGTTGAGCCGGGTGCAGGTCCGTCACTCCTGTTTATTACGCTGCCGAATGTGTTTAACAATATGGCTGGCGGCAGAATATGGGGAACCATGTTTTTTGTATTTATGTCCTTTGCGGCACTGTCAACCATTGTTGCAGTATTTGAAAATATAATTGCTGCCTTTATTGATATGAACGGCTGGAGCAGAAAGAAATCGGTTGGTGTCAACTTTGTGCTGATAACGGTTCTTTCCATTCCTGCCATTATCGGCTTCAATCTCCTTTCAAAATTCCAGCCGCTGGGTGAAGGCTCAACCATTATGGATTTGGAGGATTTCCTTGTATCCTATAATCTTCTTCCCCTTGGCTCACTTGTATTTGTGCTTTTCTGTGTCAGAAAGAACGGCTGGGGCTTTGAGAATTTCCTTAAAGAGGCGAATACAGGTACAGGCATAAAATTCCCTAAGTGGATCAGAGTTTATATGCAGTATATACTGCCGCTGATTGTTTGTGTGATTTACCTTAAGGGCTATTATGATTTCTTCATTCCTCAGGGCAAAACAACAACCATTCTGTGGATGTGCTTTGCGGCGGCAATGCTGATTGTTATATTCGGTATCTCTATATTTACAGGCAGAAAGAAAAAGAACGCATAAAACAAAACCCGTTGTATTCGGATGAATGAATACAACGGGTGCTTTTATTTTACGGGGATTTTAAATTTTTCAGGCTTTCGTTTCATCATTACAAAAGCTGCAATACAGATTATTACTGAAAGCAGTGAGCCGATAGGAGCAGCCATGCCCATAGGGAACAGTGTATCTGCATACATTTCAGATGCAAGATAGGAAAGGGGAATACGTGCTAATATAATGGAAGCCGCATTGTGTATAAATGAGATATTTGACAGCCCGAATGCACAGAAATATCCGCTGAAGCAGAAATGTATTCCTGCGATTGCACAGTCCCATACATAGCTTCGCAGATACTGACTTCCCAAAACGGCAACCGTGTCACTGTCAGTGAAAATGTGTACTGTTTGTTCGGCAGTAAATTCAATTGCCGTTGACGCAATCACACCGAATACAAGTGTTATAATGACGGCATATTTTAGTGTTTTGTCAGCTCTGTCAAGCTTTTTTGCACCAATGTTCTGTGCCGATAATGCGGAAACCGTGGAAAGCATGGATGACGGAACAAGGAATAAAATACCGATTATTTTTTCAACAATTCCGACTGCGGCGGCATCATTCAGTCCTCGTTTGTTAGCAATAACGGTTATGATGATAAAAGCAATCTGAATAAATCCGTCCTGTATTGCAACAGGAAATCCAACCTTCAGCAGCCTTGACAGTATGCTTTTTTGCGGTTTAAAATCCGTTTTTGAAATGTCGGGTATCATTTTTCGCTTTATGATTACAACGAGTGAAATGATAACGCTGATTGTCTGTGAAAGCGTTGTACCCAGTGCAGCTCCTGCAGCACCCATCCCCATATGACCGATAAACAGATAGTCAAGTGCTATGTTGAATATACAGGCAACCGCTATAAAATACATAGGGCTTTTTGAATCACCCATACCTCTGAATATGGAGCTTATTATATTGTATGCTGTTATAAACGGTATTCCGATAAAGCAGATTGTCAGATACTGCGTCGTTTCTGCCACGGCTTCGGCAGGCGTGGACATAACGGAAACGATGAGCCTGACTGCCAGTAGTAAAATTGCCGTGCCTGCTAAGGAAAGCAGTAAAAACAACGTGAAGGTGTTCCCGACCGCAAGGTTGGCTTTTTTATTGTCCTTAGCACCTACTGCTGTTCCGATCATAACCGTTGAACCCATTGCAAGACCCACAATCATTACAGTAATCATATGCATAATCTGGCTGCCGATGGATACCGATGTTGTGCTGCTGACACCTGCAAACTGACCGATGATAAATAAGTCTGCCATTCCGTAAAGGGTCTGTAAAAAATAGGACAGAAGATAGGGCAGTGAAAAATATAGTATTGTTTTAAAAACGCTTCCGCTTGTTAAATCTCTTTTCATTTGTGTAAATTGCCTTTGCCTGAATTATAAAAAACTGCATAAATAATCCATAACACACTGCATCTGCGGTGTTATCCATTTATCACGGTGATACAGTATCTGTATCCATATGCCTGCTGAAAAATCACTTAGTCTGACCTGCTTGATTTTACCGTTTTTAACATACTTTTCCGTAACAAAATCCGGCAGAAAGGATATTCCTGCCCCCTGTTCAACAAGGTGGCATATCAGTTCGGTGTCACCGGTTTCCAGAATCGGTTTAAGCTCAATGGATTTTTTTGCTGCATATTCCTCAAAGGTCTGACGGTAGCTCATTCCTTTTTCGGTCAGTATTAACGGCTCGCAGCTTATGTCATCAAGCGACAGCTCCTCTTTCAATGCAAGCTCATTTTCAGCAGAGGTTATAAGACTTGTGTTTATTTCGTGTTCCTTAACGATAACATAATTTGTGTCATAAAGATGCTTGTCCAGTGTGAAAACAAGGTCAATATCATTCTGCTTTGCAAGGCGGAACATTTCCTCCGTGCTGGTTGATATAACCTTCAGCTTTATATTCGGATAAAGCCTGTGAAATTCACTGAAATGATCCCAGAAAATAAAGTGACAGAGTGAATCAGCCATGGCAATACGTACTGTACCGCTGATTTCATTGGTATCGTTTGCCGTCTTCTCAATATCACCTGCAAGTGCAATCATCTGATGTGCAAGATTTAAAATTTCTCTGCCCTTTGGCGTCAGCTTAATACTGTGGTTAATGCGCTCAAACAAAACTGTTTTGAGTGCTTCCTCAAGCTGTTTTATCTGAAAGGAAACAGCAGATTGTGTGTACCCCAGCTTTTCAGCCGCTTTCGTAAAGCTGCCCTGCTCAGCCACCTGTATAAAGGTTTCTAATTTTTTTAAGTCCATTTTAACCTCATAAAATTATTTTATCATAATTACAAATTATATTAGTTTTACATATGCTGTTACTTATTATATAATTGTTTTGATAAATATTCAATAGATGTGGTGAAAAAATGATAGTAAAAATAATTGAGGCTGTTTACAGCTTTCTGTGGGGAGATTTAGTAACAATACCTTTGTCGGGCGGTGACAGCATCGGTATACCTCTTCTGGTAATTCTGCTTATTCCGACAGGCATATTCTTTACCATAAGAACGAAATTTCTGCCGATTAGAAAATTCCCTGCAATGGTTAAGGCTCTCGGTGAGAAAAACGAAAATAAAAGCAGTCTTTCGACCTTTCAGACGCTCATTGTTTCAACTGCCACAAGAGTCGGTATGGGTAATCTTGTAGGTGTGGTTGCTGCGCTTTCCGTAGGTGGTGCAGGTGCTGTGTTCTGGATGTGGGTGTCTGCCTTTCTTGGTGCATCAACTGCCTTTGTGGAGGGCACGCTTGCGCAGATGCATAAAAAGAAGGATCCGCTTTACGGCGGCTATCACGGCGGACCTGCCTATTACATACACGATTTTGTTGAACAGAAAAGGGGCAAAAAAATAAAGCGCTCGGTTATTGCGGTGCTTTTTGCAATATCAGGTCTTATCTGCTGGTGCGGTATCAGTCAGGTTATCAGCAATTCCGTAACCTCTGCATTTGACAATGCCTTTTCGGTTAAGCCGATTTATACTACAATAGTGCTTGTTATTCTTGCGGCAATCATTGTTCTTCGTAAAAATGCGACAGTCAAATTCCTTGATGTTATTGTGCCGATTATGGCAGTGCTGTATTTTGTAATTACGATTTTTATTATTCTTAAAAATATTGAACTGCTTCCGAGCGTGTTTGAACGAATTTTTAAGGAAGCCTTTGGCATAAAACAGATAGCAGGCGGCGGTTTTGGTGCTGTTCTGATGAATGGAGTAAAGAGGGGGCTGTTTTCAAATGAAGCAGGCTCAGGCTCAGCACCCTGTGCAGCAGCAGCGGCAGAGGGCAAATCACCTGCAGCAGTGGGTATGGTGCAGTCACTTGGCGTAATTATTGATACCATCGTAATTTGTACCTGTACTGCAATGATTATGCTTTTGGTGCCGCAGAATATTACAGACGGACTTGAGGGTATGGCTCTTTTGCAGGCGGCTATGAATTATCACCTTGGCAGCTTTGGTACTATATTTGTGGCGGTAATCCTTGCATTGTTCAGCTTTTCAACCTTCCTCGGAATATTGTTCTATGCCCGTTCAAATGTTTCTTATCTGTTTGGTGACAAGTGGAGCTGGCAGACGCTTTATAAAATTCTTGCACTTGTTATGCTCTTTATCGGTGGACTGCAGGCGTATACAGTTGTGTGGGATTTGGGCGATGTCGGTATAGGATTGATGACCATATTCAATCTGATTGTGCTTATTCCTATGTCCAAGGAGGCAATTGATGTACTCAACAAAATGCCTAAAGCAAAAAGAAAGAAAAAGGATTAGTACAAATAAAAAACGCAAAAGCTTGGCTTTTGCGTTTTTATTTGTTTTACTGGAAGTCGAATACGTTAACCCATGAATCGAGCAATTCTTTTTCGCCTTCAATATTCTTTATGCTTTGGCTGCAGGCAACAATCGGCATCCACTGCCATACAAGCTGCTTTGGAATATCAGCCTTTTTGCAGAATAAATCAAGATATTTTCCTGCCTCGTCCTTTTTGCCCTGCAGAGTGAAAACAAGATAGGTTCTTGCAGCATCTGCTGATGCATTGCCCTGTGTGGCGTGTGACCAGTCAATGATGTAGTATTCACCGTCAGGTGTAACCAGTACGTTGGCAGGACAGAAATCACCGTGGAGCACCTTGGTATGTTTTTTCATACCCTCAAGTCTGTTGTGCAAATCAAAGCGGATGGTTGCGTCATAGCCTGAAGCACTGATTTTTGCGTGCATCTTATCCTTGATTTTGTTGAGATGCGGTGCTTTCTTTGCGTGGATTTCAAGCTGAAGGTCAACGAACTTTTCAAGATATTCGTCAGCCTTTTCAGGATTTTTCTTCATTAAATCCGACAGGGTTTCACCTTCGATATATTCTCTTGTGATAGCCCAGCCGTTTTCTGTCTTTTTAACATCAAGAAGCTTTGGAATTTTAAGTCCTGTTTCCTCAACTCTTGCATTGTTCAGGGCTTCATTCAAAACCTCTGCCTTGGTGAAGGTATTATCAAACTCCTTGATGAGCTTGTCACCGTCACGATAAATTACTTTGTGCTCCTGTTTTTCAATAATAGTTGCCATAAAGACACCCCCTATATATTATAAATGAATAATGCGTCTTATTCAAGTGAATTATTCGCCGTAGTATGCACGAAGGTACATATCCTTGATTTCGCTCATAAGCGGAAGTCTTGGGTTAGCACCTGTGCACTGATCGTCGAATGCCTGCTCAACCATATCATCAAGGGTGTCAAGGAAATACTGCTCGTCAACACCGTATTCCTTAATGCTCTTTTTGATACCGCAATATTCTTTAAGCTCGTCAATTTTCTTCATAAGACCCTTGAGCTTATCCTCGTCGGTTTTGCCTTTAACGCCTAAAGCATCAGCAACCTGAGCATAGCGTGCAAGTGTCTTCGGATAGTCATACTGGCTGAAAGTACCCATCTTTGTCGGTACCTCTGCAGCATTGAACTCAAGTACATAGTTAATCATAAGTGCATTGGCTACACCGTGTGGAAGGTGGTGGAAAGCACCAAGCTTATGAGCCATAGAGTGGCACACACCGAGGAATGCATTTGCAAATGCCATACCTGCCATAGTTGCAGCGTTAGCCATTTTTTCTCTTGCAACAGGGTCGTTCGGACCGTTGTCATATGCTCTTGGAAGATATTCAAAAATATTCTTAAGAGCCTCGATAGCAAGACCGTCAGTGTATTCTGTAGCCATCATAGAAGCGTATGCCTCCAGTGCGTGGGTAACAGCGTCAATACCTGATGCGGAGGTTAAGCCCTTTGGTGCATTCATATGAAGATCAGCGTCAACAATTGCCATATTCGGCATAAGCTCGTAGTCAGCAAGGGGATACTTTGTGCCTGTTTTTTCATCCGTGATTACTGCGAAAGGTGTAACCTCTGAGCCTGTACCTGCAGATGTCGGGATAGCAATGAAGTAAGCCTTTTCACCCATTTTAGGGAAGGTGTAAACTCTCTTGCGGATATCCATAAAACGCATTGCCATATCAAAGAAATCAGCTTCAGGATGCTCGTAAAGTACCCACATAATTTTAGCTGCGTCCATTGCAGAGCCGCCGCCTACTGCGATAATGCAGTCAGGCTGGAATGCATTGATCTGTGCAACACCCTCCTTTGCACAAGCGAGTGTCGGGTCCGGTGCAACATTAAAGTATGTTGAATGCACAATGCCCATTGAGTCGAGCTTATCGGTAATCGGCTTTGTGTAACCGTTGTTGTAAAGGAATGAGTCAGTTACAATGAATACCTTTTTCTTGCCCATAACTGTGCCGAGCTCATCAAGAGCAACAGGCAGACAGCCTTTTTTGATATAAACCTTTTCAGGTGCTCTGAACCAAAGCATATTTTCCCTTCTTTCTGCAACGGTTTTGATATTCAGAAGGTGCTTGACACCAACATTTTCAGATACAGAGTTACCGCCCCATGAGCCGCAGCCCAGTGTGAGTGATGGTGCAAGATTGAAGTTGTAAAGGTCGCCGATACCGCCGTGTGATGATGGTGTGTTAACAAGAATACGGCAGGTCTTCATTCTTGCAGCGAAGGTGTTAATCTTTTCTCTCTCGGTGGTTTCGTTAAGATAAATAGAAGATGTGTGACCGTAACCGCCGTCAGCAACAAGCTGCTCAGCCTTGTTCAGTGCATCCTCAAAGCTTTCGCTCTTATACATAGCAAGAACAGGTGAAAGCTTTTCGTGAGCGAACTCCTCACTGATGTCAACACTCTCAACCTCACCGATAAGGATTTTGGTTTCCTCAGGTACTTCAACACCTGCAAGCGCAGCAATTGTAACAGGCTTCTGACCAACAATTTTTGCGTTGAGTGCGCCGTTGATGATGATTGTTTTTCTTACCTTTTCAATTTCGTCACCCTTTAAGAAATAACAGCCTCTGTCCTCAAATTCCTTGCGTACTGTTTTGTAAATCTTTTTGTCAACAATGCAGGACTGCTCAGAAGCACAAATCATACCATTGTCAAATGTCTTTGAGTGAATGATTGAGTTAACGGCTTTTAAAATATCAGCCGTTTCATCAATGATTGCAGGTGTGTTGCCGGCACCAACACCGAGTGCAGGCTTACCGCTTGAATAAGCAGCCTTAACCATACCGGGTCCGCCTGTAGCAAGAATGATGTCAGCCTCTTTCATAACAAGGTTTGTCATATCCAGTGACGGTGCATCAATCCAGGAAATAATGCCTTCGGGAGCACCTGCCTCAACAGCAGCGTCAAGAACAATCTTTGCAGCGGCTGCTGTGGATTGCTTAGCTCTTGGATGAGGGGATATAATGATACCGTTTCTTGTCTTGAGGGCAAGAAGGGTTTTGAATATTGCTGTTGATGTTGGGTTGGTTGTGGGAATAACAGCAGCAATAACACCGATAGGGTCAGCAATTTTCATTGTGCCGTATGCCTTATCCTCTTCAATTACACCGCAGGTTTTGGTGTCCTTGTACTTATTATAAATGTATTCAGCAGCATAGTGATTTTTGATGATTTTATCCTCAACAACACCCATGCCTGTTTCCTCAACTGCCATTTTAGCAAGCGGAATACGTGCCATATTGGCAGCTTTTGCGGCTGCAAGGAAAATCCTGTCAACCTGCTCCTGTGTATAGGTTGAAAATTCTTTCTGTGCCTTGCGGATTTTTGCAAGCTCTGCTTCGAGCTTTTCAACACTGTCTATAATTTCTCTTGACATATCAGTTCCTCCATAAAAATCAATTGTTAATTATTTAACAATGTGTTGCCATTATAATAATATTGTTCATTTCAAAATGCAATATTTTTAGTGCAAATTCTGCATTTGTTATAAAAATGATAAAAAAATCACAATGATTTTGTGTAAATTTTTTCTTGATTTCATATAAGTTGTTAATTATTTCACAAACTTATTCAATAAAATAATTATGTTTAAAAATTTTTTCAAAAAATTTGAAATTTCTTGCAACACTTTGGCGATTTTTTTATACTTAATATATAGGTGGTGAAAATATGAACGAAAAACAACTTATACATTCATCCAGAAGGGGTGACAGTGAAGCGTTTGCAAAGCTGTACGGACTATATAAGGAAAGGCTTTACCGTTATGCATATTACAGACTCGGTAATCCCTGTGACGCCGAGGATGCGGTTTGCGATACCGTACTTATGGCATTTGAAGGAATCGGTGATTTGCGTAAGGCTTCTGCTTTTTCTGCATGGATATTCAGATTGCATTATTCCACCTGTTCAAAATATGTTGCCAGGCAGATTGATATGAAAGAATCCGCCAATATTGATGATTATGAAAATTCAGCTAAACTGTCAACAAATATCAACACTCTGTCAGCAGAGTTAAATGAGGGGCTGAATATTTTGACTGATCACGAGCGTGAGGTTGTTTTACTGTCAGTTATTGCAGGGTTCAACAGCAGAGAAATTTCAGATATTACAGGACTTACCGACGGCAGCGTCAGATGCAAGCTGTCAAGAAGTCTGGAGAAAATGAGAAATTTTTTGGAGTGATATAAAATGAAAAAAAATGATTTTGATTTTATAAAAGAAAAATTTGATAATGACGGAGTGAAAGCTCCCGACAGTATTAGTGAGGAAGCAATTGCCGAAAAGCTTCCTGCAAAAGTAAAGCTTTATCAGAAACCTGCATTTAAAAAGGCTGTCAGCCTGGTTGCCTGCTTTGCACTTCTTATCGGCATTATGTCATTTGCTTTGCCTAAAGCGGAGAAGCCGTTAGTATCAAATGGAGTAGATGGTTCACAAATTAATTCGGCTGAAATCAAGGCGTTTGACAGCTACGATGAAATAAAAAAATACAGAGATAATATAATTAAAGAACATGAGACCCGAGAGTACCATTCAAATCCGTATTTTGAGTTATATGCTGGAGCGAGTGACGGTGCTGTAAGTGGTATTTCGTATTCTAAAACCTATTCACAAGTGGATGGTGTTGAAGAAGCTGACGTTATAAAGAATAATGGTAAAAATATTTTTGTTATAGATGATGAAAATGAAATACTGATTTATGAAGATACTCAAATTGTTGGAAAAATTGATGAATTTAAATTTAGCTATGATAATGATGGGAATCCTGTCGATGATGCTGATTATATTTGTGCATTATACTTAAAAGATAATAAACTTATTGTTAATACTTGGAAAGAATATTACAAGAATAAAGGCTTTATATCATCAACAAGCATATATATTTATGATGTCAAAGATGCTTCAAGTCCTGAGTTACTTTATTCATTTACACAAGATGGATATTATTTTGATTCCAGAATGATTGATTCACGGCTATATGTAATGTCAAATAACAGTAGCAACTATTCAAAACAGGATTCTGATTTTCATATAGTAACCAAAGAAAATGGAAAGAAAAATATTATTCCTGCAAGTTCAATAATGTATTGCGAGGATGCAGCAGATACAAGTTGTATTGTAATTAGTGCCATTGACATTGAAAGTGCTGAACAAAATTCACTGACAAAAGCATTTTTCGGTTGCGGAGCAAATGTGTATTGTAATTTGGACAATTTGTATATAACCAATAATGATTGGAATGGTGATACGCAAATTATCAAAGTAGGACTTTATGCAGAAGAAATTAAATTTTTAGCCAAGGCAACAGTAAACGGATTTGTTAATAACCAGTTTTCAATTGATGAAAAGGATGGTTATTTAAGAATAGCAACTACTGATGAAAGCAGTAATAATTTATATATTCTTGATGATAAACTTAACAAGGTTGGCGAAATTACAGGATTTGCAAAAGATGAGTCCATTAAAGCATCAAAATATATAGGTGATATGTGTTATTTAATCACCTATGAAGAGACTGACCCATTGTTTGTAATTGATGTTTCTGATCCAACAAAACCTATTATCAAAGGTAGTGTTGAAATTACAGGTTTTTCAAGTCAGCTTATTCCTATGGATGAGAACACGCTTTTAGGTATTGGATATGATGACGATGAAAGAAACTTGAAATTAGTTTTATTTGACATAAGCAATTCATTAAATCCAAGAGTGATAGACTCATATGTTTTTGAAAATATTGAATCACGAGCTCAGTGGTTGCATAAAGTAATAGTTAGAATTGAAGAAAAAAATCAAATAGCTATCGACTATTTTTCATATAATAATGATAGTAGAGAGTGCGGTGTGCTTTTATTAGGAGTAAAGGATAATAAAATTTGTATTGCAAATAAATTTAAAACAGATCTTATTGATGCATATGATTATGTAAATTCAATAGCCTATATCGGTGACACACTTTATGCCTTTGATTCTAAAGGCAGTATCTATTCCTTTGATATGTAATATCCTGACAAATTATTATCAATAGTGTTACAAATTAGTAATAAATATATATTTTTTATCATTATATGGTACAATATCTCCGTTAAATTTCTTAATGGAGATATTATATGAGCGAAAGTGAATTAGATGAAATTTTAAAAGAGGTCAGAAGAAGGGCTGATGCCGAAAGCAAAGATAAGCCCGTTTCCTCACCTACTGAAAAGGATATAACTGATAAAACTGTTTCAAAGCCTCAGCAGCCAAAGCCTGCTGAAAAAAAGGCAGATATGCCTGTACAAAAGTTTGTTCAAAAGCCTGTGTCGAAGGCTGAGGAGAAAAAAGAAGAGGTCGATATTCTTTCCTTTGCTGAGGATTATGGTGAGCCTCGTCGTGAAAAGAAAACAGACAATAAGCGTAAAAAAGGTATAGTGATTGCTGTTGCTGCTGTTATCATTGTTGCAGTGACAGCAGTTTGTGCAGTGTTATTCTTAGGCGATAAGAAGGATGACAAAACTGAAACCACGCCTGAAAAAACAAGCAGTGCAGCAGTTGCCGAGGATGATGCATTAATAGGCGATATAAACCCGTTAACAGGCGAGGATCAGTATAATTCTGCTGCTGTGGGAAAGCGTCCTGTTGCAGTTGTTGTTGAAAATGAGTATTCTACTGAGGCGGTAAGACCTCAGTGGGGACTCAGTGATGCTGATATTGTTCTTGAGGGTGAAAGTGAATTTTCCACACGACTTCTGCTTTTCTGGGCTGATTATACCGATGTGCCTGAGCAGGTAGGTCCTGCACGTTCCGCAAGACCTCCGTTTATCAGATTCAGCCAGCTTTTTGACAGTGTGTTCATTCACGCAGGTCTTTCAAAATCCAAGGGCAATTATGTTGGTGCAGACGAGGTTTTTGTTAACGAAAATGTGGACCACGTTAACCTCCTTTCCATGTCAGAGGACAGCGGATATTTTGGAAGGGACAACAGCCGTTATACTGCAGTTGAACATACGGGCTTTTTAAACGGAACAAATCTTCCGAAGCTTCTTGAAGAACAAAAAGTAACCACGGATATTACTGATTCAAAATTCACAAGGCTTAGCTTTAATCAAAAAGCAACAGCAATCGGTCGGATTGCTGCTGATGACTGTGAATTGAATTGGTCAGGTAATTGTCCTAAAACAGCTCGTTTCAGCTATGATTCTGAAAGTCATAAGTATCTGACAACAGATTTCGATTCGAGATACGGCGAAGCAAATTTGGAATTTGAAAATTTAATTTTCCTTTTTGATGAAACCGAGTATATCATCAAGGAGGATTATAAAGGCTCAGGACAGAGCGAAACCTATTGTGATTATAAGCTCAGCGGCGGCAGCGGAACAATACTTTCAGAAGGTATGGCTGTTGAAATAAACTGGGGTGTTACAAACGGCAAGCTCTGGATGAAAACTTCTGAAGGTAAGGACGTTTCACTTAATCCGGGTAAAAGCTATATCGGCTATGCCTCCTCTAACCACGGCGGCAAGCTTCAGCTTAATACACAGCAAAGCAGTGATATGAGCACAGAAAATCAATATAATTAAAAAAAGGCATGGGGCGAAAGTCCTATGCCTCAGTCTGTAGAAAACCCTAAGTCCGAAATGGATTTAGGGTTAATTTTTTTTATGTGTGAGTAAAACGCATACTGAATTATTATAATTTATGTCAACTTTTTTGCTGTTTTGGGGACTACTGTATAGAAAGTTATAGTAAAGGGTGATTTTTTGAAAAGATTTATAAGTCTGCTGATAGCATTTATTTTGTTTATGACAATGATTTTTCCGAATCTCAATAATCTTCTTGCCGAGAGTCAGAGCGCGAAAAATTATAATGAATCCGGTGTAACTGATGTTGATATGGTTTAATTTTTAAACTATATCAACTTTTTTTATTTTATCATTGAATTTGAAAATATATAGTGGTATAATGTTTAAGGTTAAGTGGATTTTGTCCGCTTTCTCTTAATTAACACATTTTTACTTTAGGAGGATGTTCATATGGCAAGAAAGAAAAAAACTATGGACGGTAACACTGCCGCTGCGCACGTGAGTTACGCGTTCACAGAAGTTGCCGCAATTTATCCAATTACGCCTTCATCAAATATGGCTGAGGAAACCGACGCCATGGCTGCCAGAGGGGTAAAAAACATTTTCGGTCAGACTGTTAAGGTTGCTGAAATGGAATCTGAAGCAGGTGCTGCAGGTGCCGTTCACGGCTCACTTTCAGCAGGTGCTTTAACCACAACTTATACTGCATCACAGGGTCTTCTTCTTATGATCCCGAATATGTATAAGATTGCAGGTGAGTTAATCCCTTCAGTTATTCACGTATCAGCACGCTGCGTATCAACCCACGCACTTAACATTTTCGGTGACCATTCAGACGTTATGGCTTGCCGTCAGACAGGTTATGCAATGCTTTGCTCTGCTAATGTTCAGGAGGTTATGGACCTTGGTGCAGTTGCTCACCTTGCAACATTAAAGAGCCGTGTTCCTTTCCTTCATTTCTTTGACGGTTTCCGTACCTCACACGAAATTCAGAAGATTGACATCTGGGATTATGAGGATCTCAAGTCAATGGTTGATATGGAGGATGTTCAGGAATTCAGAGCAAGAGCTTTAAATCCTGAAAGACCTGTTCTTCGCGGTTCTGCTGAAAACAGTGATATCTTCTTCCAGCACAGAGAGGCTTGCAACAAGTATTATAATGATGCAGTTGCTACAACAGAAATGTATATGAATGTTGTTAACGAGAAGCTCGGTACAGACTATAAGCTCTTCAACTACTATGGTGCTGAGGATGCTGAAAGAGTTATCGTTGCTATGGGCTCTGTTTGTGACACCATTCAGGAAACTGTTGACTTCCTCAACGCACGCGGCGAGAAGGTTGGTATGATTAAGGTTCACCTTTACAGACCATTCTCAGTTAAGCATCTTCTTGATGTTATGCCAAAGAGCGTTAAGTCCATTTCAGTTATCGACAGAACTAAGGAGCCGGGTTCACTCGGTGAGCCTTTATTCCTTGACGTTGTTGCTGCTCTTAAAAATTCAGAGTTCGAGAATGTTCCTGTTTACGGCGGCAGATATGGTCTTGGTTCAAAGGATACTCTCCCTGCTCATATTATTGCGGTTTACAACAATATGAATGCAGCTGAGCCTAAGAAAGAGTTCACTCTTTCTATCCACGATGATGTTACAAATCTTTCACTTGATGTTACCGAAGCACCTGATACAACTCCTGCAGGCACAACATCCTGTAAGTTCTGGGGTCTTGGCTCAGACGGTACAGTTGGTGCAAATAAGGATTCTATCAAAATTATCGGTGATAATACAGATATGTTCGCTCAGGGCTATTTCTTCTACGATTCAAAGAAGTCAGGCGGTATCACAGTATCTCACCTTCGTTTCGGTTCTTCACCGATTACTTCAACTTATCTGATTAACAAAGCAAACTTTGTTGCTTGCCACAATCCTTCTTATGTAACAAAATATGATATGGTACAGGATATTGTTCCGGGCGGTACCTTCCTTCTTAACTGCATCTGGTCACCTGAGGAGCTTGATAAGCAGCTTCCTGCTAAGATGAAGAAGTATATTGCTGAAAACGATATTCAGTTCTACACAATCAACGGTATCAAGATTGCTGAGGAGGTTGGTCTTCCGGGAAGAGCATCAACAATTCTTCAGTCAGCATTCTTTACCATTTCAAATATTCTCCCTGTTGAGAAGGCAATTGAGCTTATGAAGGCTGCAGTTGTTAAGAAGTTCTCAAAGAAGGGTGAGGCTATCGTTAACGCGAACTGCAACGGTATCGAGAGAGGCTCTAAGGAGCTTGTTAAGATTGACGTTCCTGCTTCCTGGAAGGACGCAGTTGACGAGCCAACCGAGCTTGTTGTTCCTACAGAGCGTCCTGAAATGAAGAAGTTCGTTAAGGACATTCTTGATCCTGTCGGCAGATTACACGGTGATGACCTTCCTGTTTCAACCTTTGTTGACTGTGCTGACGGTGTTTATCCTCAGGGCTCAGCAGCATTTGAGAAGAGAGGTATTGCCATCACAGTTCCTGAGTGGGAGCCAACAACCTGTGCACAGTGTAATCTTTGCTCAATGGTTTGTCCTCACGCTGTAATCCGTCCTGTATGTCTTACAAACGAAGAGGCTGCTAAGGTTGAGGGTGCACCAATGGTTGACCATAAGAGAGCACCTTACAAGTATGCACTTATCGTTTCTACTCTTGACTGTACAGGCTGCGGCTCTTGTGCTAACGTTTGTCCTACTAAGTCACTTACAATGAAGCCAATCGCTTCACAGATGAAATCTCAGCCTGTATTCGACGCTCTCTGCGACGTTGATGCTAAGCCTGAGGTTGTTAATAACACAACAATCGGTGTTCAGTACAGAAAGCCATACCTTGAGTTCTCAGGTGCTTGCGCAGGCTGTGGTGAAACACCTTATGCAAAGCTTGTAACACAGCTTTATGGTGACAGAATGTATATTGCTAACGCAACAGGCTGTTCATCAATCTGGGGCGGTTCTGCTCCTTCAACACCTTACACAGTAGACAAGAAGGGTCACGGTCCTGCTTGGTCAAACTCACTGTTTGAGGATAACGCTGAGTTCGGTTACGGTATGATGCTTGCTCAGAAGCAGATTCGTGAAAGACTTGCTATGGATGCTGAGGTTCTTCTGAACACTGCAGTTGCTGCAGAGGCACAGGCTTGGCTTGACACATACGAGGATGCTGCTAAGAATACTGAGGCTGCTGATGCTCTTATTGCAGCATTAAAGGCTAACAGCTTTGAGGGTGAGGCTGCTGACGCTGCCGCTGACTTCCTTAAGGATGCTGACTACGCAGCTAAGAAATATCAGTTCATCTTCGGTGGTGACGGTTGGGCTTACGATATCGGTTTCGGCGGTCTTGACCACGTTATCGCTTCTAACGAGGATGTAAACATTGTTGTATTTGATACAGAGGTTTACTCTAATACAGGCGGTCAGGCTTCAAAGGCTACACCGACAGGTGCTGTTGCTAAGTTTGCTGCTTCAGGTAAGGTTGTTAAGAAGAAAGACCTTGCTCAGATTGCTATGAGCTACGGTTATGTTTACGTTGCTCAGGTTGCTATGGGTGCTAACGCTAACCAGTGCTTAAAGGCATTCCAGGAGGCTGCTGCTTATAATGGTCCTTCAATCATTATCTGTTACGCTCCTTGTATCAACCACGGCATCAAGATGCCATTCAACCAGACAGAGCAGAAGAAGGCTGTTGCTGCTGGTTACTGGAACTTATTCCGTTACAATCCTGCTCTTATTGAACAGGGCAAGAATCCATTCTCACTTGACAGCAAGGCTCCAACTGCTGACTATGTTGAATTTATCGAGGGTGAGGTTAGATATTCTTCACTTAAGAGAGCATTCCCTGGCAAGGCAGAGCAGCTCTTCGCTATCGCAGCAGAGAACTCAATTGAAAAGTACAATAAGCTTGCAAAGCTTGTTGATTACTATGCTCCTGATGCTGAATAATCCTTATTCACAAAGGCAGTAACAAAATTTACAGACCGAAGGATATATTGTCCTTCGGTCTTTTTTGTGATATAATTTTGTCTGGCAGGTAAACAGTACGTTGTAGTGTTTTAGTTAATCTATCCAACAGCATTTTATGACTATAAATCCTGAATGTTAATAAGCATTGCTTGTAGCAACGGACTATTCTTTATATAATATTTGTAAAGAAAGGAGTTGTTTTAAAATGTTAAAAGACAACATTAAATCAAAACGAAAATCAAAAGGACTTTCACAAGAAGAACTTGCTGTCAAACTAAATGTAGTAAGACAAACAATTTCTAAATGGGAGCAGGGATTGTCAGTGCCTGATTCGGAAATGTTAATCCTACTGTCAGAGGCTCTTGAAACACCGGTAAGCACTTTGCTTGGAGAAAATGTTTTGGAAACTGAAGCAGATGATTTGAAAGCAATTTCTGAAAAATTAGAGATAATAAACCTGCAACTGCTGCAAAGAAAGATTGCAAGAAGAAAATTGATGTATTGGACCCTGATTTCGTTATGTGCTATCATCATAATAGTTTTCATTTCTTTAATCTTATTGAATAGTCCTTATTTAGATTGGAATTATAATAATTCTGAAAGTGCTGTTTTAGGTGTTGCTTTTCATTCGTTTGAATGGCTGTTTGTTAGAGTAACACCAATTATCCTTATTGTATTAATTGTCGGGATAGTATTGAATCGAAAGAAAGCTTAAACCTATTTGCACACGATTTTCAATTTATCAGGAGATGTTTTGAAATAGTTATTTGTGCAATTTTGAAGCCACGAACATTTTTTTCGTGGTTTCTTTTTTTGCCGTTGTGCATGATCGATCGGGAATTTTCTTTATGTCTTGTAATAATACCCAAAATATAATATAATAATTTTATATTTATTGATTTAAAACGGCAGGTGATTAAATGGCTGTATCGGTAATGCTCAAGCCGTCATCAAGTCTTTGTAATCTGAAATGCGAATACTGCTTTTACAGCTCGCTTGCAGGTGAACGAAGCGAGTATTCAAAAGGAATGATGAGCGAAAGCACGGCTGAAAACGTGATATTATCAGCCCTTGATTTTGCAAAGGGAAGTGATGTTTATTTCACGTTTCAGGGTGGTGAGCCGCTGCTCAGCGGAATAGAGTTTTTCAGTGCTTTTGTTGATTTTGTTAAAGAGAATAATGCACAGAACTCACCCGTGCACTATTGTTTGCAGACGAACGGTACTTTGATTACGGATGAATTAGCCGCTTTTTTTAAAAAGCACAATTTCTTAATCGGTGTATCCCTTGACGGTGATGAGCAGCTTAATTCCTATCGTCTGTATCCCGATGGAAAAAGCTCCTTTAATGACGTTACGGCGGGTATTGCGTGTTTAAAAAAACATAATGTTGCATTCAATGTGCTGTCCGTTTTAACAAAAAGAACTGCAAATCAATTCAGACAGGCTTATAGATTTTTTAAATCCGAGGATTTGAGATATCTGCAGTTTATTCCCTGCTTAAGACCGTTCAGCGGTGCTTATGATGAGAATATGTATATGTCTGTCGATGATTACAGCGATTTTCTCACAAGGGGCTTCAATATTTATTTCAATGATTATATGCGGGGCGAATATGTTTCAATCCGTTCCTTTGATAATTACATAGCACTTGTCAACGGCAGGAATGCTGAGCAGTGCGGTATGAATGGCTGCTGCTCAACGCAGTTTGTAGTTGAGGGTGACGGCAGTGTTTATCCCTGCGATTTCTACTGTACGGATGAGTGGTACTTGGGCAATATTAACAGTTCCTCCTTTGACGAGCTTTATCACAGTGAAAAGGCTGTGGAATTTATGAAAGAGTCCTTTAAGCTTGACCCCTTCTGCAAGGAATGTGCATATTTCTATGTCTGTCGAGGCGGTGGTTGTAAGCGAAACAGGCGTGATAAGAATTATTGTGACGCCTATAAAAAATTCTTTTCACGGAGTGAATATAAATTAAAACAGATAAAGGGTTAATATTATGAAAAAATTAGTTTCAGTTTTTATATCCATATGTATTATTGCGGCTGCATTTGCAGGCTGCTCAAAGGACAAGGCAGAGGAGCAAGCCGATAGTCTGCCTGTAACCTATGACAGCCACTATGAAAGCTATGATGCCAGTGCAATCAGTGCTTATGAAAATCTTTGCAATGCCGTAATCAAGGGTGAAACAGAGGTTAAATATAATGTCAGAATGCTTGATTCTGTCAATCAGCTATATTATACGGGCTTTCCGCTGAATGCACTGGTTGAAAGCATTGATATTCTGCCTGATTCATCAGGTGTTGAAATAAAATATAAAAATGATACAGAAACACACCTTCAGCTTGTCAAAGATTTTAATGCAAAAATTAATGAAATTCTTGAGGTTTGCGGTTTTGGAGCGGTTGACAGCAGCAGATTTGTATTTAATGTTTATGACTATATCAATCGGAACTTTCAGATTGATAACAGTGTTGTAAATACCTATGATGTCATATTGCAGGGCAAGGGTGTCAAATCAGCTATTAATTCTGTTTTTGAATACTTAATTCTCTGCGGCGGCGGAAAGGCAAGCCACACAGTCAGCTACGACAGTACACCGAATATGATTTCACTTGTCAATTTTAATAACGACTGGTATTATTTTGACCCTGCAAGTGAGCTTGAGAACAATGACGGCAAGGCATTGAAATATTTTGCTATGAATGATAAAAGAATAGGTGCTTATATCAGCGGTAAGCCTGAATATACGGATGGTATGCCTGTCGGTACTGTTACCGATGATAAATACAGCAGGCTGGAAAATTCTTCATCCTATGAAGCAAAAAATGACGGTATAAGTGTGATTTTGTCGGACGGTGAAAATCTTGTGTTAGATTTAAACTAAATAATAGACAAAATATTAATAATTTTTGTTGTATTTGTTACGGAAGTATGTTAGAATATTCTTACTGCAAATTACGTAAAAAGGAGAGATGTTAATGGCAGATGTAGGCAAAAAACAAAAAGTACAGGGTCTCGTTGACAATGTACGCTATTATTGGAATGAGGCACCTAAAGGTCGCTTTATGTCCTTTAAAGAAATAGCGGCATATTCAGGCGGAGGTATCGGTGCTTATTTTGTTATTACCTTAGGTACAGCTTGTTTGCTGGCTACCGGTAATACTTTGATTTCAAGTTCACTTGCTGTTGATGCAACAGATATGTACATACTTTATGTTATCGCTGTTCTTGCTAATATTCCGCTCACCGGTATCAGAGCAAATATTATTGATAATACGCGTAACAAAGCGGGTAAATACCGACCTTATATAGTAAGCATGGGTATTCCTACCGCAATTATCTGCGTGCTTATGGTTTGGTTCCCTTATGATAAGCTTGAGATGATTTTCGGCACAGGAATGATTTTTGGTGAGTCAAAGGCCTATGTTGCAAAATGTGCATTAATATTGATATTCAATCTGTTTCTGCACTTTTTCTATTACTTTTTCTATGATGGATATGAAAATCTTATTCACGTTCTTTCACCTAATACACAGGAGAGAGCCGATGTTTCATCCATCAAAAGTGTTGTTTACTCTTTAGCACCTTCAATTGTTAATTTGCTGACTCCTCTTATTGCAGCAAATGTATTCCATTCAAATACTACCGATATTCGTGTTTACCGTTTACTCTATCCGATTCTCGGTGTTATCGGTATTTTACTTTGTATTGTTGTATATAAAAATACTGAAGAAAAAATTGTTCAGGCAAGAACACATGTTATTCAGATCAGATTTATAGATGCCCTTAAAGAGGTATTTAAAAATAAATATTTCTGGATTATTTCTCTTGCCGGCTGGATTGGATTCCTTGAATCAGCTTATGCAAATATTTTAAACTGGCTTTATAATTATGGCGGTATTTGTTCCGGTAACATTTACAGTCTTGTTATCACCCTTTATGGTAATGCATCATTATGGGGTATGCTTATTGCACCGTTCTGTATTCGCAGATGGGGCAAAAAGTCTGTACTTGTTGTTACAAACCTGTTTAATATATTTTTCATTTTGATGTTATGGCCTTCCATTTCAAAGATTAACGGCGGAACAATCTGGCTTGTACTTGCATGTATGTATCTCAATGCATTTATGGGTTCCTTTGCTCATATTCTTAATCCGACGATTCAGGCAGATATCAGAGATTATCAGCAGTATAAAACAGGTGAAAGAATTGACGGTATGTTCTCTGCTGTTGCAACAATAGGTACTGTTATCAGCCTGATTACATCTTCTGTATTGCCTGTTATTTATGAAAAGGGCGGAATTACAAAGGCAAATGCTGCTGCTGTTACATCTAATCCTGAAATATTAAACCGTGTATTAGGTGACGGAAAAACAGTTGGTCAGATTCTCGGTGAGCAGTTGGCACAGGGACAGGATAACTTTAATAATGCTTATTCAGCACTTTACGATTTGAATGTTTTGATGCCGCTTCTTAAGGCGTTGATTGTGATTTCAGCAGTTGGTGCATTGATGAATGTTATACCTTATTTCTGGTATGATTTTAATGAGAAAAAGCAGAAATCTGTAATTCGTGTGTTACAGGTTAGAGCTATGTTTGAAGACTTTGGCAACAAGGCATTGGGCAATCATCAGATTGTTGAAGCTATTGACTTGGTTAATGATGCAAGAGAAATGTCAAAGGCAACCCCTAAAGAAGTTGACAAGAATTCTTATAAGGGCATAAAGGATAAGGCAGAGAGGAAAGCTGCTAAAAAGGCTTACAGAGATACTCTTGTTTTCAATGAGGAAATAGAGATTGCTAAGTTTGTATGTGCTGAGCTTGATAAGTTTGATACGGATATTGTAAAGCATCAGGTAGCTGCATATGAAAAAGTATACAGTGAAGGACTTCAGGGTATAAAAAATGCAGTATTATCTGACCTTTACAAGGATTTGGCTAATGCTAAGAAGCTTCCTAAATCTACTTCCGAAGAAATCGAAATACGCAAGTTTGAAATTGAAATTGCTAAAAAGAAGATTTCTGCTAAAAAGGCTTTTGAAAAATATTATGGTTCTGTTAAGGAATTTGCTGAACCTGATATGGCTGCACTGCTTGCTCTTTTTGATGAAGAGGACAGCTATGATGAAAAGATTGCTGAGTTAATCAAGGAAAGAGAATTGGCCCACAAAGAGAAGGACAGCGAAAAGGTTAAGGAGTTTAATGCAGAAATTAAGAATATCCAGAAAATGCGTAAGGATGTTCGTGAAAGAGCTAAGAAAATGCAGGATGAATTTGCTGAATTCAACCGTGCAGCTAAGCCATTTAATGATGCTAAAAAGCTTCTTGTCCAGCAGGAGAATTACAGCCACTTTGATGAAATTGCTGCTCTTTATGATGAAGCTAAGGAAAAGGCTGAGGAAGAGGACAGAATTAAAGAAGAAGAGGCTGCAAAGAAACGTGCTGAGGAGCAGGCTGAGCTTGAAAGACGTAAGGCTCAGAAGGCCGCAAAGAAAAATAAATAATGTTTGTAATCAAAACTGCAGGGCTTGCCCTGCAGTTTTTCTTTTACCTTAAAAATGTATTCTGCATATAATGGAATATGTTTTATGAAAAGGGGTAACTATTATATGAGTTTATATATAAAGGTGGGGTCAATAACAAATGCACAGCGCAGTGCCGGTTTGCTGCGTTCAAGCGGTTACAGACCTAAGATTGTCAGGATTGAAAAGCCGGAACAGGAGGATGGCTGCGGTTATGCTGTTGAGGTTAATGCCAATGGTAATGAGCCTGTTAATATACTGAAAAAAAACGGCATCAATATCAGGGGAGTTGAAGAAAAATGATTTACCTTGACAATAGTGCAACTACCAATCCAAAACCGCTGAGTGTCATCAGCTGTGCAAGCTTTGCATTGAAAAATTTCAGCTACAACAGCGGCAGGGGTGGTTATAAGCAGTCTGTCAATACCTCTGAAAAAATTTATGCTGTAAGAGAAAAGGCGTCTGCGTTGCTTGGCTATGATACACAGAATATCATTTTTACGCAAAACTGTACAACGGCTCTGAATATGGCTGTTAAGGGCTTAGTGAAAAACGGGGATCATATATTAATTTCAAATTTAGAGCATAATGCCGTTTCACGTCCTGTTGATGCTTTGGCTAAAAGAGGAATAATTACTTATAATATATTTGAGTATGATTATGATGAGGATGTGTTGCTTCATAATATTGTTTCACAAATTAAGCCAAATACCAAACTGATTGTCTGTACTCACGCTTCAAATGTGTTCGGCTGTGCCTTTCCAATAAAAAAAATTGCGGAAATTGCAAAGCAAAATGGAATTTGTTTTGTGGTGGACGCGGCACAGGGTGCAGGTATTCTTGAAATGAATTATGCAGATGCAGGTGTTGACATATGCTGTGTTGCCGGTCATAAGGGGCTGTATGGTCCGATGGCAACAGGCATTATGGCAATGCGGGATGGCTTGAAACTGGATACGATTATTGAGGGCGGAACAGGCTCGTCTTCCTTAAATCTTGAACAGCCTGATTTTAATCCTGACAGATTTGAGGCAGGTTCCCTTAATAACAGCGGAATTATCGGGCTTGGTGCCGGAATTGACTTTGTTTCACGCAAAGGAATAAAGAATATTCATAAGCGTGAAATGGGGATTGTTAGCTATATTTATGATTGTCTTATGAAAAATCCGAATGCTGTGCTTTATACACCATCACCGACGAGCTTCAAAAGTGCACCGATAATTTCTTTTAATTATAAGGATTATTCATCTGAAAAAACTGCAAATCTTCTTGCAGCAAGAGGAATTGCCACAAGAGCAGGGCTTCACTGTGCGCCGCTTGCACACAAAGCGTTCGGCACGGAAAAGCGTGGAACCGTTCGTATAAGTCCGTCCGTCTTTACGACCCAAAATGATTGTGAAATATTTTTAAACACTTTGAAAAAACTTTGATAATCGCTTTATTTATTTCTGATAATGTGTTAAAATATTTTTGAAATAAAAAATAGTTAAAAGTTAGGATGCATACGATGTTAGAGTCTATAACTGATTTTTTCAATAAAATATTAAGCGTATTCTCCACATTTTCAATAGCGGATTTTTTAGATATTGTAATGGTGGCAATTCTGATATATATCTGCATAAGGATTATCAGAGAAACAAGAGCAATCCTTCTTGCCAAGGGTTTAATTTATCTTGCCATTGTTTACGGTGTGGTTAATCTTATTGGTATGGAGGCATCAAGCTTTATACTGAAATCCATTTTTTCAAATATCCTTATTATTCTTGTTATTCTGTTTTCTCCAGAAATCAGGCATATACTTGAACAGGTGGGTCATGGTGCAACCGCCAAAAGCATAAAGGCAATCATTCATCCCGGTGTTGCCGTTGAGCTTGCAGATATCAACAACGCAATCGGTGCAGTCTGCAAGGCTTGTTCCGATATGAGTGATAAAAGAATCGGTGCACTGATTTGCTTTGAGAATAATACAATGCTGGGCGATGTAATCTCCACAGGAACAGAAATTCATGCAAAGGCTACCAAGGAGCTGATTGAAACCATATTTTTCCCGAAATCGCCGCTGCATGACGGTGCAATGGTAATACGTGACGGTGAGGTATATGCCGCAGGCTGTATTCTTCCGCTTACCAAAAAGACAGTTTCATCTGCACTCGGCACAAGGCACAGAGCAGGAATCGGTCTGTCTGAGGAAAGTGATGCAATCATTATTATAGTCAGTGAGGAAACAGGTGCTATTTCCGTAGTGAAAAACGGTGTGCTTGACAGAGATATTTCAGACGGTGATTTAAGAGATATTCTTACAACAGAATTTATTCCCTCCGGCTCATCAAGTGATGACAAAATTATTTCAAGATTAGTTAGGAGGATGAAAAAATAATGGCTGATAATAGTAAAAAGAAATTCTCCGTCAGAAAGCTTATTTATAACGATAAGTACCTTATCATAATATCTATTGTTATTGCAATCGTATTCTGGTGTGTAACCTCAATGAGCTTATCGCCTGAAACCAACAAAACCATTTCTGTTCCGATAACAGTCGATTTTACCGATACTGCCGCTTCACAGCTTGGTATAAAGTGCTATGGTGCTGAAAACGTGGATGTTGATGTTACCATAAGCTGTAAAAAATACCTTGCCAAGGATATCACAGCAGATGATATTAATGCATATATTCAGGCAAACACTGTCACAACAACAGGCAATAAAGAGGTGCCGATAAAAGTTGAGGGCAGAGAAAACGGCGATTTTAAGGTCGTAAGCTACTATCCGACTGTTTATAAGGCTTACTTTGATGTTGAAGAAGAAAAGGTAATGGATATTGATGTCAGCTATGAAAACAAGGATTTCATAGAGGAAGGTTATGTTATGGGCGAAGCACTGCTCAGTGAAAATAATGTAACTGTAAAAGGTCCTAAATCCTATGTAACTACTGTTGATAAAGTGGTTTCCAATATTAAGTTTGATGAAAAAATTAAGGATACACAAACCTTTGACCTTAAGATGAATGCTGTTGACAGCAGCGGAAATGCAGTTGATTATGTCAGCATTGTTTCAAAAAATGAAAATGTGTCTTTAACTATACCTGTTCTGAAACGCACAACACTTGATGTAACGTCATCCTATATAGGTAATCCGCCTAAAGTTAATCTGTCTGATTTTTCTATCAGCTACAGTGTAAACTCTGTGCACGCAGGCGTGCTTGAAGAAGCTGATATTAAACAGGCGAATATAGGCAATATTGATTTTTCTCATTTGACCGTGGGCGAAAATGAATTTGTGTTTGATACAAATAAAATGGAAAGCTTTGCAGTGCTCGACAATATCAATGAGATTAAAGCAACGGTAACAGTGCCCGATACCTATAAGACAACCACACTTTATGTTGACGGAAGCAATGTGGAGTTCAGCAATCTGCCCGACGGATATAAGGCTGAGATTGCATCACTGAATTCCTACAGTGTGACTGCTGTCGGACTTGAGGATGACTTAAAGGGTCTTACAAGCTCTAATGTGAAGTTGCTGATAGATATGTCATCCATTAAGAAAAAGCCTAAGGAGGGTGTATCAACCTTCAATATAACGGCTACTCTTGAAAACAACGATACCTGCTGGGTATATGGTGAATACAAAGCCAGCGTAAGAGTGTATAAGAAATAAAATGATAAAAAGAATTGACCGATTTTAATTCGGTCAATTCTTTTTTGGCAATAAAAAACAGCACCCATAACTGCTGTTAATGGGTGCTGTATAAGCTTAAGACCATTTAAGTGCTTTGATTGAAAAGCCTAAAGATGTATCTAATTTGTTTTTCTGTACGATTGCAACAACCTTTCTTTTGTTACAGCCCTTAACCGAGCCTGTAACCTTATAGAAATTGTTGTCACCTAAATCTTCAATTTTTGTGATTGAAACGGTCTGCTTTTTTTCTGTGAATTCGCTGATGCTGAAGGTATCATTCTTTTTATTATATGAAATCGGAGCCTTTGCACTGGCTGCAAATTCATTGCACTGCGTTTTAAAGTTTACAACTGTTTGTCCGTAAAACTTGAAAAGATTAAGAACAATGGGACTTGAAGGGTAGGTTGATCTGATGTTGCCCTCATGCTCCGCCATCCATACTGCTGTATGACAGGCAATGTCAATCGGAACACCGTCACTGTTTTCATAGCTTGAGCGATAGAGATAAGGAACCTCAAGCATTGATTTTAAGATTGACTGGTCTTCTTCGCTGAAGCTAACCTCTTTGCCTTTGGCGTCGGTTTTGGGCACATTGTCTGAGCCGTCAAACTTTGTTGTATCGTCTGACGAGGTTGGCGGCACATCCTTTTTGGTTGTACCCGTTGGCTTTTCCGTGGTAGTGGTTGTCAGCTTATCTGTTCCCGCTGTGGGGTCAGCCACGCTTGTGTTATCATCCTGTGAAGTGGTGGTTATGACATAATCGGTATCAACTGTTACATAATTACCGTTTTTGTCCTTCATTTTATTGCCGTCCTTGTCAAGCCTGATAGCAATGGTTTTTCCGTTTTCATCAAGCTCATAAACTACGGCAACCTCTTCACCGTTTTCGTCTGTTTCAAAACCGATTTCAGTTCCCACATTGTCAAGATTGGCTTCGGTAGTTGATGTGCTGTCGTCATCAGTTTTAGCAGTGCAGGCAGCAAATACTGCTGCAACAATTACAACAAGTGCCAATGAAAGAATTATTGTTTTTTTCAAAATAAAACCTCTTTTCGACTTTCGCAGTGTATAATATATTAATAATATATTATTTTATAAATATGTAAATATAATAAATAAAGAATGAACAAATCATTAACGCTTATTTGTTCTTTACATATTTAATCATTTTTGTTATTATTTAGTAGGTGATACGATGAAAAATACGTTAAAAGCAGCAATGTGCGGTGTTTTGTCGGCACTTTCGGTTTTGCTGCTGTTCTTCGGCGGAGCATCATTTCTGTTTGCCTATATAATGCCGATGGTTACAGGACTCATAATGATAATACTGAAGCGTGCCTGTGGTACGCCGTGGGCAGTTACTGCCTTTGCTTCTGTATCGTTTCTTTCCTTTATGCTTGTGGCTGACAGAGAATGTGTGCTGATGTATATTCTGTTTTTCGGATATTATCCTATCCTGCATCCGTCTATAGAAAAAATCAGCTCAAAGCTGATCAGATGGGCTGCAAAGCTTTTGGTATTCAATATTATGATAACGGTTGTTCAGCTTGTTTTGGTTTATATATTCGGTATTCCTTTTCTTGAAGAGGGAACGGGAAAAATATTTATCTCTGTATTTGCCGTGCTTATGAATGTGATGTTTGTTGTTTATGATATGCTGATAAACAGGTTAACGCTTTTATATAAGCTCAGGCTTGAAAAGAAAATTAAAAAGTATTTTAAATAAACAGCAGGGCAGCCTATGCCGCCCTGACCATTATTAGTAAAGATGAAAAATAAAAATTATCAGACCATACAAAAATGATGACGCAATGCCATATACTATTACAGGTCCTGCAATGGTGAACATCTGGGCTGCTGTTCCGAGTATAAAGCCTTCGTGCTGAAATTCAAGGGCAGGGGATACAACGGAATTGGCGAAGCCTGTTATAGGTACGATAGTACCTGCGCCGGCGTGGCGAGCAATTTTATCAAAAACCCCGAGCCCTGTCAAAATAGCTGTCAGAATAATCAGTATTCCCGATGTTCCTGCATTTACCTCTTTTTCATTTAGTCCTGCATTTTGCAGCAGCATCATAATAACCTGACCGATTGTGCAGATAAGACCGCCGAATAAAAATGCTTTGATACAGTTCAAAAGCTTAGGCGAATTAGGGCTTGCCTTATCAACCATTTTGCTGTAATCATCCTTGCTGATACTCATATAATCACTCCCTGTTTAATTGTTTACAATAAAATAACAATTATGCACTTGACATTTTTGATTATATTTTGTAATATCATAATATACAATTTGTAAAACGGAGGCAATATTATGCATCTTATTGAAGTTCGTGATGTGTATAAAATATATAATCCTGGTGAAAACCAGGTTAACGCCCTTGACGGTGTTTCAATTACGATTGACGAGGGTGAGTTTGTTGCAATTATCGGTCAGTCAGGCTCAGGTAAATCAACACTGATGAATATGCTTGGTCTGCTTGATACACCTACAAGCGGTGAATATTATATTAACGGAAAGCTTGTTGATGATTTGACCGATGACCAGATGAGCGCTATCAGAAATGAGCAGATAGGCTTTATTTTCCAGGGTTTTAATCTGATTGCTTCACTTTCTGCTCTTGAGAATGTTGAGCTTCCTCTGGTTTACCGCGGTATGAAAAAGGATGAAAGAAGACAGATTTCAAAGGATGCACTTGAGCGTGTAGGTCTTGGCTCACGTATGCATCATCTCCCTGCAGAAATGTCGGGCGGTCAGCAGCAGCGTGTGGCTGTTGCCAGAGCAATTGCTGCCCGTCCTCCTGTTATTCTTGCGGATGAGCCCACAGGTAACCTTGACACCCGTTCTACCAAGGATGTTATGGCTATTCTCCACGAGCTTAAGGATGAGGGAAGGACCGTTATTGTTATCACCCACGATAATGAGATTGCCGAGGAGGCAGAGCGTGTTATCCGTGTTCGTGACGGCAAGGTTGTTGAGGATTATATTAATCCCGGCTATGAGGCTAAATACGGCAGAGCCTCTAAAAAAGATAATAAGAAACCTATTGATGAGGGTTAATGATTTAAAGGTCAATGAAGCACAGTCTTTTTTGACCTTTTTGTTTTGACAAAATACGGATTGCCATTGTATAATTATATAAGCAATGATAATTTAATGGGAGAATAAGTATGAAATATGATTGGATTGATGCGTTTCTGCTGAGCAAAAATGGTGTTGAAAAGGACTTTAAGGCAGAATGGAACTGGATTCGCTATCAGATTGGCGGTAAAATGTTTGCCGCAATCTGTCTTGATGCTGACAATAATCCACATTATATTACCCTGAAGCTTGACCCTGCAGAGGGTGAATTTTTAAGAGAGCAGTATGAGGATATTATTCCGGGTTATTATATGAATAAAATACACTGGAATTCTGTTAAGGCAGAGGGCGCTGTGTCTGACGAGCTGCTTAAGGATATGCTTGATAAATCCTATCGTTTAGTTTTGTCAGGCTTCAGTAAGAAAAAACAGAACGAGATACTGAATCCTATTTCTTGAAATATGGTTTATAATTATATATAATGTCATTGGTGATGCTATGAAACAGTTTTTAGAAGTGGGAAAGGTTAACAATACCCACGGTATCAGAGGTGAGCTTAAATTTACACTCTGGTGTGATGATATAAATTATTTAAAACAGCTTAATGTTCTTTATCTTGATGATAAGGGTGAAAAGCCTGTTAAAATTATTTCTGTAAGACCGCAGAAGAATATTGCAATTTTAAAGCTTGAAAATATAAATACCATTGAGCAGGCTGAGGAGCTTAAGGGCAGAGTGCTTTACTGCAACCGTGATGATGCTGTGATTGATGAGAACGCAAATTATATTGCTGATCTTATCGGCTGCTATGTTGTAGATATTGATACAGAAGAGGAATACGGACAGGTTAAGGACGTGCTCAATTATGGCTCCTGTGATATATATGATATTGAAAGCTGGGGCAGGCATACGTTAATTCCTGCAACCCCTGATATTGTTAAAGAAATTAATACCGAATATCAGGTCATAAGAATAAAAAAGATGAAGGGCTTATTTGATGAGGATTGATATACTTACATTGTTTCCTGCAATGTGTGACACGGTAATGGGTGAGTCCATTATCGGCAGAGCAAGGCAGGCAGGCAAGGTTGAAATAAATTGTGTTGATATACGTGATTATACACTTGATAAGCACAGGCGTGTTGATGACAAGCCTTACGGCGGCGGAATGGGTATGGTTATGGCACCACAGCCGATTTTTGACTGCTTTCAGGCTCTTTGTGATGAAATCGGTGCAAGACCTCATTTGATTTATTTAACACCCCAGGGGAAATGCCTTACGCAGGAAAGAGTTAAGGAGCTTGCAAAAATGGACAACCTTGCATTGCTTTGCGGACATTATGAGGGTATTGATGAGCGTGTTATCGAGGCACTGCAGCCTGAGGAGATTTCCGTAGGTGATTATGTGCTGACAGGCGGCGAGCTCCCTGCACTTATCGTTGCAGATTCCGTTTCGCGTATGCTGCCGGGTGTTCTGAGTGATGATGAATGTTTTGAGGAGGAGAGCCATTATAACTCTTTGCTTGAGTATCCTCAGTATACGCATCCTGCAGAATGGCAGGGCAGAACAGTGCCCGAGGTTCTGCTGTCAGGGCATCATGCCAATGTGGACAAATGGCGGCGTGAACGCTCCCTTGAGCGCACCTTTTACCGAAGACCCGATATGCTTGAAAATGCCCAGCTGTCGGACAAGGATAAGGCGTTTTTGTCGAAACTCAAAAAAGAATAAAAATTTATGTGAAAATTGCACAAATAACAGTAATTTATTTTGTTTGTAATTAACAAGTCAAACGAACTTTTTCTCAACTTATTGACCGTTTTGATTTTGGTGCTATAATATGTATAGTAAGCAATTATAAATAAGATATAGATTATATGTTGTGATTTTAGGAATGAGAGGTTTTAACTATGTTCGTTAAAGATGTTAAGGTTGAAAATCAGGTTGGTTTACACGCTCGTCCTGCAACTTTCTTTATTCAGAAGGCTAATGAATTCAAGTCATCCATCTGGGTTGAGAAGGAGGAGAGAAGAGTTAACGCTAAGAGCCTTTTAGGTGTTCTTTCATTAGGAATTATGGGCGGTACCGATATTCGCATTATCGCTGACGGTTCTGATGAAGAGGCTGCTGTTGAGGGTCTTGTTAATCTTGTTAAGTCAGGCTTTGCTGAATAATCAACGGCTGTTTTACAATTTTAGCACAGTGTTGTCACTGTGCTTTATTTTTTTGCGTTTCTGTGTTATACTTTAACTGAAAGGGGTGATTGCGTGACTGAAAAAGAGCTGAGGAAAAAGGCTATGGCACTGCCTTTGCAGCCCGGTGTCTATATAATGAAAAATAAGGACAAAAAAATCATTTACATCGGCAAAGCCAAAAAGCTGAAAAATCGTGTGTCATCCTATTTCGGCTCACATTCCAATCATTCCTTAAAGGTTATCAGAATGGTTGAAAATGTGGATGACTTTGATTATATTCTTTGCGACAGTGAGTTTGAAGCATTGGTACTGGAATGTTCGCTGATAAAACAGCATCAGCCGAAGTATAATATTCTCCTCAAGGATGACAAGGGCTATAATTATATTAAAATCACAAAGGGTGAGTTCCCGCGTATTCGTGAGTGCAAGCAGATGCTGGAGGATGACGCTGTCTATATCGGTCCTTATACCTCAAGCTTCTCTGTTAAGCAGGCGGTGGAGGAAACACTTAAAATCTTCAAGCTTCCGCGCTGCAGTAAGCAATTTCCCCGTGATTACGGAAAGAGCAGACCGTGCCTGAACGGTTTTATGAATATGTGCTCAGCACCCTGTGCGGCACGTATATCCAAGGAAGAATATGGCAATAATATAAAGGACGCCATTTCATTCCTTAAAGGCGGCAGTGTCAAGGCTGTCAGAGATATGGAAAATCAGATGAATGCGCTTGCTGAAAATCTGCAGTTTGAGCAGGCAGCAAAGCTTCGTGACAGAATCAGGGCAATCAGAAATCTGGATGAAAAGCAGAAGGTAGTTTCCATCAATGTGCCTGAGGAGGACGTTTTTGCACTTGTTAATTCAAATAAAAAGGCTTGCTTTGAGGTTATCCGTTTTCAGAACGGCAGGCTGACTGACAGTGAATACTGGCTCATTGATGCGGTTGATGATATGCCGCAGTCAAGATTTGAGCTGATTGAGCGTTATTATGCAATGAGGGACAGAGTGCCGTCACGAATAGCTGTTGACGGTGAAATTGAGGATGAGGGACTGCTTAAAGAATTTCTTGAAAGCAGGCGCGGCAAAAAGGTTGAGTTTATTCATCCTCAAAAGGGCGAGCATCTGTCTATTGTGAATATGTGTGTTAAAAATGCCAATGAGCATCTGGCTCAGCAGCAGGGCAGGCTTGGCAGAGAGCTTGCTGCGTTAGAGGAACTTAAAGAACTTTTAGGGCTTGACAAGCTCCCTGAATATATTGAGTCCTATGATATTTCACATACCTTTGGTGCGGATAATGTTGCAGGTATGATTGTGTTTCATAACGGCAGACCGATGAAAAGTGCCTACAAGCGTTTTGCAATCAAGGGCTTTGACGGACAGAACGATGTGGGCTCTATGCAGGAGGTGCTGACACGCCGCTTTAATCATTATTATAATGATGAGGAGGGCAGTACCTTTAAAATTCTGCCTGATTTGATTTTGCTTGATGGTGGCGAGCCTCAGGTCAATGCTGTGCTGCCTGTTGTCAAATCAATGGGTCTTAATGTACCGATTTTCGGAATGGTTAAGGACAATAAGCACCGCACAAGGGCGGTTGCACTCAGCGGCGGCGAGATAGAAATCAATTCGCACAGAAAGGTGTTTACGCTTGTTTCCGATATTCAGGAGGAGGTGCACCGCTTTGCCATTGCCTATCATCACAAAAAGCACACAAAAAGCACCCTTAAAACCTCATTGACCAATATTGACGGTATAGGCGACAAGAAAGCAAAGCTGCTTTTAAAACACTTTAAAACGATTGCTGCAATCAAAGACGCTGAGGTCGATGCGCTGTCACAGGTGCAGGGGATTAGTCAGAAAGATGCACAAAATGTATTTGAATACTATCATAAAATGTAAAAATAATGTAAAGTCCTTGACTATTAAATAGGTAGTTTGTATAATATATTAGTAAGAATTGTAAGGAAGTTATTGCGAATGATGCGTGTTATAACCGGCTCAGCCAGAGGAAGAAGGCTTGAAACCCTTTATGGCGAGGAGGTAACAAGACCTACAACAGAATCTGTTAAAGAAGCATTGTTCTCCATGATTCAGTTTGAAATTGAGGGAAGAAAGGTTCTTGATTTGTTTGCAGGCTCAGGGCAGCTTGGTATTGAAGCCTTGTCACGCGGAGCAAGACACTGTACCTTTCTTGAAAATAACCGTGATGCATTAAAGGTTGTTGAGAGCAATGTTTCTCATTGCGGATTTAAAGAAAATTCCAGCCTTGTTTTTTCGGATGCAGTATCCTTTTTAATGCGCAGGGATAATTTTGATATTGCTTTTGTTGACCCGCCTTACAATATGGGGCTGATTGAAAAATGCCTGCCGCTGTTATTAAAGCTTATGTCGCAGGACGGCATTGTGGTTTGTGAAACCTCAGCAGGTGAGGATTTGCCTGAATGCATTGACGGCTGGTATGCAGACCGAGTAAGACGCTACGGCAAAACAAAGCTTACCCTTTACAGGAAGGAGAAATAGTATGAAAATTGCTGTTTGTCCCGGTAGCTTTGATCCGATTACGCTCGGTCATCTTGATATTATAGAAAGAGCGTCTGAGCTGTTTGATAAAGTAATTGTTCTTGTTATGAGCAACAGTGCAAAAAAATGTGCTTTTACTGTTGACGAAAGAATAGAGCTTATAAAAAAATGTATTAAATCCGATAATATTGAGGTTGATACATACAGCGGTCTTTTGGTTGAATATGCCAAAATGAAAAAAGCAACCGCTATTGTTAAGGGACTTCGTGCCGTGTCTGATTTTGACTATGAATTTCAGCAGGCACTGATTAATAAAAGTCTATACCCGAAGGTTGAAACGGTTTTCCTCACTGCAAAGGGGGAAAATATGTATCTTTCTTCAAGCATGGTTAAGGAGGTTTGCAGCCTTGATGGTGACATTTCTCCTTATGTTCCAAAGGAAATTGTCAAAGATATTAATTTAAGGTGTAAAGGAGAAAATAAAAATGACTAATACAGATATTTTGTTGGAAGATTTAGAGGATGTTCTTGATGATGCCACCTCTATACCCCTCAGTAAAAAATACGCAGTAGATGTTGATAAGATTAAGACTATCATTGAGGATATCCGTCTTAACACACCACAGGAAACAAAGCAGGCTAAGGCTATTGTTGACTCAAGAAATTCAATTCTTGAAGAGGCAAACAAGCAGGCTGCAGATATTATTGCAAAGGCACAGGAGGAAGCAAGAGAGCTTGTAGCCCGTGACCAGATTACACAGACTGCTCAGGCGCAGGCTGCAGATATTATTGCAAAGGCTAAGGAGCAGGGCGATGCTTATGTGATGGATGCACAGAATCAGGCAAATGATATCCTTTCCAATGCAACAAATCAGGCTAATGAAATGGTTACAACTGCTCAGAATAAGTCAAGAGAAATGCTTACAGCAGTTAATAACTATGCTGATGATACACTTCTTGCTATTGATGATTCACTTTATAAGGCTTTATCCGATGTTCGCCGTATCCGCCAGGGTATTATGAATAGTCAGAACAAGAACAAGCAGTAATAAGCTTTTTAATCATTAAAGAGAAATCCCCATTGCAGTCAAAACCTGCAATGGGGAAATTTTATTTTACTTCTATTATTTCATTAAATACGGCTGTCATTTTTTTGCTGATGTTAAGGTCGATGTGCAGTGAACCAAAATACCAGTGCATATAATCCACATTTTTCATAAGCTCCTGCAGATAGGTGTTAAGAGGCGTGATGATAATGTTCTGATTTGTTCGCTGTTTTAATATGTCTTTTGCAATTGTCGGTGCTTCATAGGTAAGAATATAATTGATTGTTTTTTCATTGTCAAAAAGATTTGTTACACCGTTTTTCAGCTCCTCTGCATTGGGCAGCTCACTTTCCCACCAGGTAACACCGTCGGTACGCATATCGGCATCCTCACTTTCACCGCCGCCCATGACAAAGAAGGTTTTGCCCTCAAGGGTGAATACCTCGCCACGCATAAGATGATAAATGTTGTCGGCAATCTTGTGAGCATTGCCGCCCTTCCATCTGTATGGTGTGTAGGAATTCAGTATCTCAAAATTCTCGTGAGCACCGTCGACAAAACAAATTGTGTATTTTCTCTTTTTGAGAAACTCAAGATTTTTCTTTTCTTTTTCATTTTTGGGGTCCCAAATAAAACCAAAATCACCGCATACAATAAGATAGTCCTTTTCACTCAGCTTATTGAGCTTTGCATTTTTGAAGCAGGAAATATCACCGTGGGTATCACCGGTAATGTAAATCATAAAGTAATCTTACCTTTCACAAAAAATTTATAAATATGGGCTTTTATTCATCATAAAAAAATGTTACACTATATAATATAATTTTATAATACAGGTGTCAAGTCTATGAAAAAAACACTTTCAATATTTTTGTCTTTAATCATTTTATGTACAAGCCTTTGTGTTCCTGCATTTTATTCATCTGCAGCAACCTATGAGCCTGACAGAAAAATATATGCCGAATCCTATCTTTTAATAAATCTTGATGATGACAGCTATCCTGTTGTGGCTGAGAAAAATGCAACCGAAAGGCTTTACCCTGCTTCACTCACAAAAATAGTGACTGCAATCGTTGCTCTTAACAACGTCAAGGATTTGCAGCAGAAAACGAAAATGAGCCAGACTGCATTTGACAGCCTGCTTGGTACAGGTGCACAGGTTGCAGGTATTGAGGTAGGCGAGGAGCTTACGATTGAAGAGCTGCTTTATCTCACAATGGTATATTCTGCGTGCGATTCAAGTCAGATGCTGGCTGAATTTGTTGCAGGCAGTGAGGAAGCCTTTGTTCAGAAAATGAATGAATGGGTTAAATCAATCGGCTGTAACGATACACATTTTACAAATTGTGACGGACTTCATAACGCAGAGCATTATTCAACTGCAAAAGATTTGGCAACGATAACGATTGCTGCCCTTAAAAATGCGGATTTCAGCAGAATAGCAACAACCGAATCTGTTGACTTTCATAATATGAAGCTGCCGCATACAAATCTGATGCTGCATCCCGGTTATGTAACCTACTATTATGAATATGCGCAGGGCATTAAAACAGGCTCTACTAAAGAGGCTGAATACTGCGTTATTACCAAAGCATCAAAGGACGGCTATAATTATCTTGCAGTTGTGCTGAAATCTCCGCAGCAGGCAATTAACGGCGAAAGCTATTTAACCAAATGCTCATTTGTGGATGCAAAATCACTCTTTGAATGGGCTTTTGACAGTCTTAAATATTCAACAATAGTTGCTGAAAACGAGGTTGTCGGTGAGGTTGATGTTGAGGACGGCAAGGATGCGGATTCCGTTCAGCTTGTTGCCAAGCAGGATACCAATGTTATTGTGCCTGCAGGGCTTGACAAGTCGGCAATTATCTATGAACTTCCTGATAAGCCTGCAAATATAAGTGCTCCCGTTGTCAAGGGTCAGGATGTGTGTAAGGCAAATGTGATTTACGGTGATGAAATTATTGCAACGGTTGATTTGGTTGCAGCCGAAACCGTTGAGCTTTCAACCTTTTTAAAGGTGATTAACGCAATCAAAGCATTTTTCAGTATGATGATTGTTAAAATAATATGTCTGATTATTATCGCAGTTATGATTTGCTATGTGATTCTTGTGATTATGAATAATAACAAAAAAAAGAAGCGCAGACAGAAGCGTGCTCAAAGAGCCAGTGACAGAGATATGGATGACCTTCAGCCCCCACAGCCGCCAATCAGAAAATAAAAGATTAGTGTAAAAAGCAAACAACGGATGTCAGCTGACATCCGTTGTTATTTGTGTATTATATTTTTTTAATCCGGATAACCGTTTGGGTTCTGGCTCTGCCATCTCCAGCTATCCTCGCACATTTCATCAATTCCTCTTTCAGCCTTCCAGCCAAGCTCATTCAGTGCTTTGCTCGGGTCTGAATAACAGGTAGCAATGTCACCTGCTCTGCGCGGAGCAATTACATAAGGCACGCTCTGACCTGATGCTTTTTCAAAGGCTTTTACCACGTCAAGCACGGAATAGCCTGTGCCTGTGCCGAGGTTATAGATGAATAAGCCTTCGGAAGCCTCAACCTTTTCCACTGCTTTAAGATGACCTAAAGCAAGGTCTACAACATGAATGTAATCACGCACGCCTGTGCCGTCGTGTGTATCATAATCATCACCGAAAACATTGAGGTGCTCTCTCTTGCCGATAGCAACCTGTGTGATGTATGGCATAAGGTTGTTCGGAATTCCATTTGGATCTTCACCCATAGTACCGCTTTTATGTGCACCGATTGGGTTGAAGTAACGAAGCAGACAGATTGACCAACTGTCATCACTTGTATATAAATCCTTGAGGATACACTCAATCATATATTTTGTTCTGCCGTATGGATTGGTTACTCCGCCAACCTCCATATCCTCTGTAAGCGGTGAAACATTGTTCATTCCGTATACTGTTGCTGAAGATGAGAATACGATTTTTTTGCAGCCGTGCTTTCTCATTACATCAAGCAAAACAAGGGTTCCGTTAACATTGTTATCAAAATACTCCAAAGGCTTTTCAACACTTTCGCCAACAGCCTTTAAGCCTGCAAAGTGAATAACGGAGTCGATTGTTTCTTTTTCAAAGATTGCACTCATACCCTCAGCATCACGGATGTCACATTCATAGAATTTGAAATCCCTGCCTACCAGTGCCTTGATTCTGTCATATGAGCTTTTTTTGCAGTTGTAAAGATTGTCAACAACAACAATCTCCTTTCCGCTGTTCATCAGTTCAACACAGGTGTGTGATCCGATGTAGCCTAAACCGCCTGTTACCAATACTGCCATAATGCTTCCTCCGAATTAATTTATTTTACATAAATGATTTATGTATTTGCTGCTATTATTGTATGTTCAAATCATGTGTATATTAATATGCTTTTCCCCAGTAGAGCATTTTTTTAGCAGGCTTGCCGCAGCATACGCAGGTATCACTGATGTTCTCCTGATCAAACGGAATGCAGCGTGAGCCTACACCTGTAAGCTCCTTGACCTTATCCTCACATTCCTCATCACCGCACCACATTGCCTTAACAAAGCCGTCACCGTTTTCTTCAAGTGCCTTGATGATTTCGTCTGTTGAGGTGCATCTGTAAGTTCTGTTTTCTCTGTTTTCAAGTGCTTTTGCATAAAGTCCGTCACGAACCTCCTGCAGCTTCTGGAGAATGACGGTTTCAATATCATCAAGTGAAACAACTGTCTTTTCTCTGTTGTGACGTGTAACTACTACACACTGATTATTTTCAATATCCTTCGGTCCGAGCTCAACTCTTACAGGAACGCCCTTCATTTCATACTCAGCAAATTTCCAGCCGGGTGAGTTGTTGCTGTCGTCAATTTTAGCTCGGCAAACCTTCTTTAATCTTTCGGTAAGCTCATTAGCCTTATCAAGAACGCCTTCCTTGTGCTGTGCGATAGGAAGAACAATTGCCTGAATCGGGGCAACAGCAGGCGGAAGCACAAGACCGTTGTCATCACCGTGTGTCATAATGATTGCACCGATGAGTCTGGTGGTCATACCCCATGAGGTCTGATGCGGGTATGTAAGCTGATTTTCTTTGTTGGAATACTGGATTTCAAATGCTTTAGCAAAGCCGTCGCCGAAATAGTGGCTTGTGCCTGCCTGAAGAGCCTTGCCGTCGTGCATAAGTGCCTCGATACAATAGGTACGCTCTGCACCTGCAAACTTGTCGCTTTCGGTTTTCATACCCTGAACAACAGGCATTGCCAAATCCTCCTGACAGAATTTGGTGTAAACATTAAGCATTTTTTCTGTTTCCTCAATAGCCTCTTCTGCTGTTGCGTGAAGGGTATGACCCTCCTGCCATAAAAATTCACGGGAACGCAGGAAAGGTCTTGTTGTCTTTTCCCATCTTACAACAGATACCCACTGATTATATAATTTCGGTAAATCTCTGTGGGAGTGAACAATATCCTTGAAGTGCTCGCAGAACAGGGTTTCGCTTGTTGGGCGAACACAGAGTCTTTCCTCCAGTTTTTCATTTCCGCCGTAGGTTACCCAGGCACATTCAGGTGCAAAGCCCTCAACGTGGTCAGCCTCCTTCTGCAGCAGACTTTCGGGAATAAACATCGGCATATTTACATTTTCGTGACCGGTTGCCTTGAACATACCATCAAGAATTCTCTGAATATTTTCCCATATAGCATAGCCGTAGGGTCTGATAACCATACAGCCTTTAACGCTTGTGTAGGATACAAGCTCTGCTTTTTTGCATACGTCGGTGTACCATTTTGCAAAATCCTCATCCATTGAGGTAATTGCATCCACCATTTTTTTCTGTTCCTTTGCCATATCTGAACTCCTTATATAGATGTTATAAATAAAATGCTTGAATACTTATTATATACGAAATGGAACGATATGTAAATATGTAAAATTTATTTTTTAACAGACAGCAGTTTTATATTTATTTTTTGAAAATTATACAATAATAATGATGTGTTTAAATATTCATAAATGTTCATAAATTCAATTGATTTTGTTAATATTTGGGTGTATAATGTTAGACAAATTGAAGAAAAAACGGGGGGTGACAGTAACGATTAGTCCAATTAACGCTAAGCTTGATTTACAGCACGAGTTAACGGAGCAGCTCAATATTGAAGAGGTGTTCAGCTTTAATGTCGGCGGTGTGAAAATCGGCTTTGATGAAGCTACTGTTGTGTCATGGATAATAATAGCAGTGCTTTCTGTTTTGGCATTTATCTTAACAAGAAATTTAAAGGTCACCGGTAAAATATCAAAAAGACAGCAGATTCTGGAGCTTTGCTATGAAAAAGCAGAGGGATTTTTTAAAGGAATTATGGGGAAGAAGGTTGAAAAGCATATTCCCTGGCTGATGAGTATGGCATTGTTTATCGGTACTTCCAATATGATTGGCTTGTTTGGATTTAAGCCGCCTACAAAAAGTATGCAGGTAACTGCTGCCATGGCAATAACAAGCATTGTTCTTGTTGAGTACTGTGCTTTTAAAGAAAAGGGCGTTTTAGGCAGACTGAAGGCGCTTACAAAGCCCATATGGGTTATAACACCGATTAATATTTTAGAGGTGTTTACAAAGCCGCTGTCGCTTTGTATGCGACTTTTCGGTAACATTATTGCCGCCTTTACAATTATGGAGCTTATCAAAGCGGTTGTTCCGTATGTGCTTCCTATGGTATTCAGTCTGTATTTTGATTTGTTTGACGGACTTTTGCAGGCATATATCTTTGTATTCCTTACAGCACTTTATGTTCAGGAGGCTGTTGAGGATGAGGAAGAGAAGAAGAAAAAGAAGCTGAAGAAAAAGGCTAAAAAAGCAAAGAAAGCTAAAAATGCTTGATTAAATAGTAAATATTTTTAATGATTTTAAGGAGAAAAATTATGGGATTAATAGCAATTGGTGCAGGTATTGCAGTATTGGTTGGTATCGGTGCAGGTATCGGTATCGGTATTGCAACAGGTAAGGCAGTTGAGGCTCAGGCTCGTCAGCCTGAAATGGCAGGTAAGATTCAGACAACACTTATTCTCGGTGCAGCTCTTTCCGAGGCTACCGCAATCTATGGTCTTATCGGTGCTATTCTTATTATGGTATTGCTGAAATAATTAAGCAATTTTGATGAAAGGACATAGTTAAATGTTAAAATTTGACTTTAATTTTATTTGGACAATTATCAATCTGATTTTGTTTTTTGTACTTATGAGATTTCTTCTTTTTAAACCGATTAAGAAGATACTGACACAAAGACAGGAAATGATTGACAATCAGTTCAGGGATGCTGAGAATGCAAAGGAGCAGGCTGATTTGTTAAAAAATCAGTATGAGTCTGAGCTTGCAGGCGTTGAGGACGAAAAAAAGCAGATTATCACCGATGCCAGAGCAGATGCAAAGGCTGAATACGATAAGATTGTGAACCGTGCACAGACTGATGCAGACAGAATCAAATCAGACGCCCGCAAAGCGGCAGACGCCGAAACGGAAAAGGCACGTCTTGCCGTCAAAGAAAGTATTGCACAGCTTGCAATGGAAACCGCTGAAAAGATAGTTGGTGAAAAAACCTCGGCTGAAATTGACAGCGGTATATATGATAAATTTTTAAATGAAAGCAGTGATGAGGAATGATTCAGAATATTGACAAATATCTTGAAGCGCTGCTTTCATCAAATGTCAGTGTTTCAGGTCTTGAGGATGCACTGAAAATACTCAGTTCAAGTGATGAGCTTGTTCAGATTCTTGATAACCCCAATGTTTCGCCAAAGGAAAAGAGAACGGTTATTGAGGATTTGTTTGCACCGTCGGTGCGGGATTTTCTGACTGACCTTGCAGAACAGAGCAGCACGTCTGATTTTGAGAAAATTTTGTGTGCCTATATAAAAGAGCTTGATAAAAAAAATAATATTGTCGCTGCAACAGTATATTGCACAACTCCGCCTGATGACAAGCAGCTTGAGGGTATAAAAGCGTTTGTCTGCAAGGAGGAAAATGCAGGCGAGGCGAAGATTGATATTGTTAAGGATGACAGCCTTATCGGCGGTTTTATCATCAGAGTTAACAGCAAGGAGTTTGATTTCAGCCTGAAAACAAAGCTGGAGAATATCAAGGCTCAGGTTATGAAAAAAGCCCGTGAAAGCTCTGTTGACAATGCATCCGTTATTTCTGTTTTAAGACAGGATATCAAGGATTTTGAACATAAATATGACGGTGAGGAAATCGGCACTGTTATCAGAGTCGGTGACAGCATTGCAGCTGTTCACGGTCTTGACCATGCAATGTATGGTGAAATTGTTGTGTTTGACAATGGCGCCAAGGGTATGGTGCAGGATATTAAGAAGCATCAGATCGGTGTTATTCTTTTTGCAGGTGATGCAGGTATTCACCAGGGCTCAAAGGTTAAAAGAACGCATAAAAATGCAGGTGTGCCTGTTGGCGAGGGCTTTATAGGCAGAATTGTCAATGCACTCGGTGAGCCTATTGACGGCAAAGGGGATATCGCGGCTGATGATTACAGACCTGTTGAGCAGCCTGCTCCCACAATCGTTCAGCGTAAAAGCGTTGATACGCCGCTTGCAACGGGAATTTTGTCTATTGACTCTATGTTCCCTATCGGCAGAGGTCAGCGTGAGCTGATTATCGGCGACAGACAGACAGGCAAAACCTCTATTGCTCTTGATACAATTATTAATCAGAAGGGCAAGGACGTAATCTGTATTTATAATGCAATCGGACAGAAGGCATCAAGTGTTGCAAAGCTTGTTCATACACTTGAAAAGGCAGGGGCAATGGATTATACAATCATTGTCTGCTCCACAGCCTCAGACCCTGCATCATTACAATATATTTCGCCGTATTCTGCAACAGCTATGGCAGAGTATTTTATGTATCAGGGCAAGGATTGTTTAATCGTGTATGACGATTTAAGCAAGCATGCGGTTGCATACCGTGCTTTGTCACTGCTTTTGGAAAGAAGTCCGGGACGTGAGGCATATCCCGGTGATGTTTTCTATCTTCATTCACGTTTGCTTGAGCGTTCAAGCAAGCTCAGTGATGCGTTAGGCGGCGGCTCCATAACAGCTCTGCCGATTATTGAAACACAGGCAGGGGATGTGTCTGCATATATTCCTACAAACGTCATTTCAATTACTGACGGACAGATTTTCCTTGAAAGCGATTTGTTCTTCAGCGGTATGCGTCCAGCCGTTAATGTAGGTCTTTCCGTATCCCGCGTAGGCGGTGCAGCACAGACAAAGGCAATGAAAAAGGCGGCAGGCTCACTGCGTATTGACCTTGCTCAGTTCAGAGAGATGGAGGTCTTTACACAGTTCTCCTCTGATCTGGATGAGGAAACCAAGGCAGGTCTTGATTACGGTAAGGGTCTTATGGAGCTTTTAAAGCAGCCCCTTGGCAGACCGCTTTCCCTTGCCGATATGGTTATTACGCTTGTTGCCGCAACAGGCAGAAGATTTATGGATATTCCTGTCAATAAAATCAAGCAGTTCCAGATGGATATGCTTGAATATGTTAATTCAAATTATGCCGGTATCGTATCAACCATTGAAACCGATAAGGTGCTGGAGGATTATATAAGAGAACAGATTTTAGATGCAGTCGATGAATTTAAGAAGGTAAACAATGGCTAATTCCCGTGAAATTCAAGCCCGTATGAAGTCGATTAAGGACACAATGAAAATCACCAACGCGATGTGTATGATTTCAAGCTCCAAGCTTCAGAAGGCGAGGAAGGACCTTAAAAATACCGAGCCGTATTTCTATGCAATTCAGGACGCACTGGCAAAAATACTTGACCTTTCACCCGAAACGGGCAGTGAATTTTTTAATGAAAGGGAGAGCATACCCAAGAAAGAACGAAAGCAGGGCTATATTGTAGTTACTGCAGATAAGGGTATGGCAGGTGCATATAACCACAATGTTATAAAAATTGCAGAGAAAGAGGCTTTGTCCGATAACAAGAATATGCTTTTTGCTGTCGGGCAGGTTGGTCGAAGATATTTTGAAAAAAAGAATATTCCTGTTGATATTAATTTTAAATATACGGCACAGAATCCGAATATGAACAGGGCAAGAATTATCAGTGAGAAAATGGTTGACCTGTTTAAAAGCGGTGAGCTTGACGAGGTTTATATCGTTTATACGAGAATGGTGAATTCCGTTACCTTTAATGCAGAAATCAAACAGCTTCTGCCTTTGAAAAAGGTAAAAAGCATTAATGCAGATGAAAACAATTATCAGACCTGCTATTTTGAGCCGAGTGTTGATAAGGTTTTCGATTATATTATTCCGAATTACATTGCAGGCTTTGTTTACGGTGCACTTGTTGAATCTTATTGCTCTGAGCATAATGCAAGAATGATGGCTATGCAGACTGCAACCGATGCTGCAAAGGATATGCTCAAGCAGCTTGGTATTGAATTTAACCGTGCCAGACAGGCAGCTATTACGCAGGAAATAACAGAGGTAATAGCAGGTGCCAAGGCACAGAAAAACAAAATGAAATAGGAGGTGTCCTTTAAATGAATAAAGGTAAAATTGTTCAGGTAATGGGTCCTGTTGTTGATGTTGCGTTTGAAGGCAATTTACCAAATATTAAGGACGCTCTTGAGGTTACTGTTGACGGCAAAAGACTGGTTATGGAGGTCAGCCAGCATATCGGCTCAGGCTGTGTGCGCTGTATTATGCTTGCTGCATCTGAGGGTCTTTGCAAGGATATGGAGGTTACTGCCACAGGTGATGCGATTAAGGTGCCTGTGGGTAACAGAACACTGGGCAGACTGTTCAATGTGGTGGGTGAAACCATTGACGATGGTGAAAAGCTCGACGATGCCGAGCATTGGTCCATTCACAGGGGTGCTCCGTCCTTTGAGGAGCAGTCAAGTCAGGTTGAAATACTTGAAACAGGTATCAAGGTTATTGACCTTTTGACACCTTACCAGAAGGGCGGAAAAATTGGTCTTTTTGGTGGTGCAGGTGTAGGCAAAACCGTGCTTATTCAGGAGCTGATTACAAATGTAGCAACCCAGCACGGCGGTTATTCCATCTTCACAGGTGTTGGTGAGCGAAGCCGTGAGGGCAATGACCTGTGGAAGGAAATGGGTGAAAGCGGTGTTCTTGAAAAAACAGCACTGGTTTTCGGTCAGATGAATGAGCCGCCGGGAGCAAGAATGCGGGTTGCCGAAACAGGTCTTACCATGGCAGAATATTTCCGTGATGTTGATCATCAGGATGTACTGCTCTTTATTGATAACATTTTCCGTTTTGTTCAGGCAGGCTCTGAGGTATCTGCTCTTCTCGGCAGAATGCCTTCAGCTGTTGGTTATCAGCCAACACTGGCAACGGATGTGGGTGAGCTGCAGGAGCGTATTGCTTCCACAAAGAATGGCTCTATTACATCTGTTCAGGCAGTATATGTTCCTGCCGATGACCTGACAGACCCTGCTCCTGCAACCACCTTTGCACATCTTGATGCTACAACGGTTCTTTCAAGAAAAATTGTTGAAAAGGGTATTTACCCGGCAGTTGATCCTCTTGAGTCAAACTCACGTATTCTTGAGGCTGATGTTGTGGGTGAAGAGCATTATGACGTTGCAAGAAAGGTGCAGGCTTATCTGCAGAAATACAAGGAGCTGCAGGATATTATTGCAATCCTCGGTATGGAGGAGCTGTCTGACGAGGATAAGCAGATTGTGTACCGTGCAAGAAAAATTGAAAAGTTCCTGTCACAGCCGTTTCACGTTGCGGAGGCATTTACAGGTATTCCCGGTGTTTATGTGCCTGTTAAGGAATCGGTAAAGGGTTTTAAAGCAATTGTTGACGGTGAGGTTGACGATATTCCTGAAATGGCATTTTTCAACGCAGGAACAATTGACGACGTTCTGAAAAAAGCAGAGCAAATGAAATAAGGTGACCTTTATGAATACCTTTCAATTAAAAATTATTGCATCAAACCGCACCTTTTTTGACGGGGAGGCACAGCAGCTTGTTGTTCCGCTGGTTGACGGCGGCAGTCAGGGCTTTCTTGCAAAGCACGAAAACTGTATTGTCCCCATTGATTCGGGTGAAATGAAAATAACAGATGCCGGCGGTAAAGAAATACCCGCTTATGTGGGAAACGGATTTCTGGAATTTCTTGATAATACAGCAATTCTTGTATGTATTTCTGCCGAGCTGCCTGAGGAAATTGATGCACGCCGTGCACAGGAGGCGAAGGAAAGAGCCGAGGAGGATATGCGTCTTAAACGGTCACAGCTTGAATATTATCACTCACAGGCTAATCTGGCACGTGCAATGGACAGACTTAAAATCAAAAATCGTCATAATATATAAAAAACATCGGATATTACTTCAATGTAATATCCGATGTTTTTTTATGCCAAGGAATACTTTTCGCAGTATTCCTCAAAGGTTTCCATAAAGGATGAGCTTGTATTTTTTATTCCCTTGGAATATTGGTGAATACGGTAGCTTTTCTGTGAAAGCTCAATGATGCAAAGCGCAAGATTTGAGCAGTGGTCGGCAATCCTTTCAAGTGAATTTATTATGTCGAAAAACAGTATTCCGTTTTCAATACTGCACTGGGTGTTTTCCATACGCTTGGAGTGCTTTGCCTTTATCTGAACCTTAAGATTGTCAATAACCTGTTCAAGGGGTTCAATTCGGTTTGCAGCGTCCACATCATCATGGATGAATGCAGATACTGCATTTTCGGCAATTTCCTTAACGGCGTTGCTCATAATTTCCAGCTCCTCGTTTGCTTCCGCGCTGAAATGAATTTTTTCCTTGTGCATATGCTGTTTCACTCTCAGTATGTTATATGCATAATCGCCGATTCTTTCAAAGTTGCCTATTGCGTGTGAAAGCATGGAAAGCCGTACCGAATTGTTTAAGTTTAATTCTCCTGCACTGATTTTTACAAGATAGGTTTCAAGCTCGTCCTCATATTTGTCAAGGATTTGTTCGTTTTCCGTTATTTTATTGTTTTTTGAAGAAGAATATTTTTTTAATATATTCAGTGACAGTATTGTGTTTTCAAGTGCTGTATTTGCCATTGTGTTGCACTGCTCTTTCGCTTTGTCAATCGCATAGGCATTGGACAGAATGAATTTTTCGTCAATAAGCTCGCTTTTTTCCTCCTTGCCGTTGGGTATAATCATACAAGCCAGCTTTTCAAGCCATTTGCCGAAGGGGAACAGAAGCACGGTTGAAAATACATTAAATAATGTGTGGATTGCCGCTATGCTTCCTGCGTTGATGCTTTCCTCAAACATAGGCAGCTTCAAAATGCCTTTTACCGAGTAGAAAACAATCATTGCAGCAGCAACACCGATTGTGTTGAAAATCAGATGAATAACAGCGGTTCTTTTTCCGTTTTTGCTTGTGCCTACTGAAGAAATAAGTGCTGTGATACAGGTTCCTATATTCTGACCCAGTATAATCGGAAAGGCGGAGGAAACTGTTATGGAGCCTGTTACCGCCAGTGCCTGAAGTATGCCGACGGATGCAGAGGAGCTTTGGATAACAGCAGTTAAAAGAGCACCTGCAAGTATGCCGAGCAGTGGGTTTGTAAACATAGTGAGAATACCTGTAAACTGAGGTACATCTTTCAGCGGCTCAACTGCGGCACTCATATAGTCCATACCGAACATCAGTGTGGCAAAGCCCAGCATAATTGCACCGATGTTTTTTTTCTTTTCGCTGTTTCTGGATAAAAGAAGGAATACACCAATCATGGCAATAACAGGTGCAAAGGAGGAAGGCTTGAGCAGTTTGATAAACATATTTGAGCCCTCAATACCTGTCAGCGAAAGCAGCCAGCTTGTAACAGTGGTGCCGATGTTTGCGCCCATAATGATTCCCACAACCTGATGCAGTGTCATAATTTTTGAGTTAACAAAGCCTACCGCCATAACGGTTACTGCCGAGGAGCTTTGAATTACAGCGGTTACGCCTGCACCAAGGAGCAAGCCTTTAAATCGGTTGCTTGTCATTTTTTCAAGCATGGTTTCAAGCTTTCCGCCACTAAGCTTTTCAAGGGAAGTGCCCATATAATTCATTCCGTAAAGGAATAGGGCAAGTCCTCCTATGAATTGTAATAAATCAAATATTGTCATTGTATCACCTCAGCTACATTCTAATTATTTACAATTAAGTGCTTATTTAGAAGTGGTAAAACTTGCGTAAAAAATTTTATAAAATGTAAAAAGCATATTAACAAATAAAAGCTTTTGTTAATATGCTTAATCTGAATTTAACATTTGATTTTTATTGATACCGAAAGCAAGGCTGAAAGTAAGCAGGCAATAGGGATTGAAAGCCATATTCCCGTTAAACTGAATATTTGCGGAAGCACGGCTAACAGAATTAATAAAAATACCAGTATGCTCGCACTTGAAATAATTGCTTTTGTTTTTTTGCCCGTCGATTGAAAATATGAGCTGAGAATAATTACAATCGGCATAAGAATCAGTGCAGGTGATATGATTTGCAAAGCCACTGCACCGTCACGGATTATTTCTGAATTATCGGTAAAAATGCTTATGAAATAATCAGGGATAATCATAACTGCAATTAAGGCAATTACAGCATAAGCTTCTGTAATAAGCAAGCCGAAATTCAGTGTGCTTTTTATTCTTGCTCTGTTATCAGCACCGTGGTTATAACCTATTATCGGTGATACTGCCTGGGCAACAGAATTAATCGGAACAACGGCAAGTGTTGCGATTTTGCTTAAATAGGCAAAAATATTTATTCCCACTGAACCTCCGAATTTTGAAAGCAGTCTGTTAATCAGCAAAAATATCAGTGACATACTGCTCATCTGTATTAAGGTCGGTATGCCGATGACAACAATGTCCTTTGCTGTTTGACGATTGATTTTTATTTCACTGAAATCCTGACAGCTTATTTTTGTAAAGAATATTACACTCATTAAAAAGCTGGTGAAATAACCGATAACGGTTGCAAGTGCTGCACCCTTTACACCCATATTTAACAGATTGATAAATACATAATCAAGAGCAATATTTACTGCTGTCGGTATGAGCCATATGGCAAGGGAATAACCCATTCTGCCTTCGGCACGTATAATGGATGAAAAGCCTGTTGAAAATACATTCCCTATAAGAATTATGGAAAGGTATTCCTTTGCATAAGGCAGTATATCAGTGGTAACACCTGTCAGTTTTAAAATCGGTGACATAAACAGGAAACCGATAAGCGTTGTAATAACAGCCGTGCTGTAAAAAATCAGCATGGCATTTGCAGTGACACTGCCTGCTTTTTTATAATCCTTTTCACCAAGGTGCTTTGCTGCAAGTGCAGCAGCACCGCCGCCCACCATCTGAGCAATACCAGCCTGTATTATCATAAAAGGGAATACAACCGATACTCCGCCCATTGCGTCATCACCAACACCGTGGCTGATGAACAGGGTGTCAATAATGTTATAAAGTGCATCAAAAAACAGTGCAAAAAAGGTTGCTGATGAATAGGAGAGTATCAGCCCCGGTATTGCCTTTGTTTCCATTTCAACTGCTTTGTTTTTATTTTTATCCATTTTTTAATACCTTGAAAGCATTCTTGAAAATACATTTATAGCATATAACATTTCTCCACCAGCCGAAGTGATGTGGGGTGTAGCGGTAATATTTTTCTACTTCCTGAATAACACCGATAAGTCCCTGTGCGAAAGCGTATCTTATTTCATTTTCACGATTGATTTCAATAGGCTTATCGGCGATTCTGTTATACACCTCAATAGATTTTTGTTTTGATTTGAAACTGAATATAGGATTATTGTCAACATAAATAAAGTCAAATATTCTGTCACCCCAGAAGCTTCTTTCGGGGTCAATCCAGCAATACTCGGTTTTACCGTTTTTATCCTTGCAGCAAATTACATTCGCATCCCACAAGTCATAGTTAACCATTGTGCATTCAACTTTCATAAGTATGTCTTTATACTTATGGGCATATTTTAACAGCTTTTCACCGCTTGCGGAACGCTTGCCGACACGCTTTGCATCAGCAAGCAGGTTTTGAATCATAGAGCAAAGTGCATCATACCAGTTGTCATAAAGCTGATTCTGAATATATCCGTATCTGTCATTTTTTATTTTATGAATTTGTGACAGCATAAAAGCCGTGCTTTCTCTGACAGCATTAACGCCAAGCTTAGCGGTGCTTCGCATTTCTCCGTCAAGCTTTTCCATAATAAAATACTCGGTAGGAACAATACTTTTTGAATAATCGGTAAAGTATACCTCAGGCACTCTTATGTTTGTATGTTTTCTGATTTGGTCATACCAGAATACCTCGCTTGACATCATTTTGTCCTCATATGTCAAAACGGGTATACTGCTGTCAGGCGCCAGCTTTAAAACATAGCTTTTGTCTGCTTTAATCTCAAATACAGCATTGTATTCGCCGCTGCCAAGCGGTGAAATACTTTTTATATTATCAATGCCGATATGATGAAAAATTTCTTTTATCTTGCTGTCGCTTATTACGAATTTTGTTTTGCTTACCATAATGCTTTCCTCCTTCTTTAATTGCATATTACTATATACGTCAGAGGATAGTCAAGCGGTTTGCATTATTGATATAGGAATTATGATATTATCAAAGAAAAACAGAGGTTTTTCAACCTCTGTCAACCTCTGCACGGATAATTATTCATAATCTTTGATTCTGTCTATTTTTGTTTCGCCCAGTATGACGATACCATGGTCATATAAAAGCTGTGCGGTTATTCCGTTGCCTCTTATGGTCTTGCCGCTGAAGCTTCCGTCATATATTTCGCCGAAGCCGCAGCTCGGGCTTCTTTCTTTAAGTATTGCAAGCTGGCAGCCGCTTTCCTCAGCAACATAAAGCGCCTTTTCTGCGCCGTCGTTAAATGCCTCTGTCAAATCTTCACCTGTTTTGGAGTAAACCCTGCCGTCTTTTATTTCACTGGGCACTCTCGGTATGGGAAGACCGCCGAAACATTCGGGGCAGATGGGAATCAGCCTATGCTTTTTGCCAAGCTCAAGGATTTTATCACATTTGTTATTGCCGCCGCTGTATTTGCAGTTTTCACCGAGCAGGCAGGCACTCACCAGAATTTTCATCACTTTCTCCTTTTTCCGATTATTATAAAAAATCCTAAAACAAATACAATAAGAATTATAGCAAATATAAGGGTTAACGGCTTTCCTAAAAAGGGAATATGACCTGCAACTGCGATGATACCGATTATAATAAAAAGCACCGCAATGAATACAGATAGGATTACTGCAATTTTTTTATTGTTCATTCAACCTGCTCCCTTATTATTATTTAAAAATATATTACCATATTATTAACCTGCTGTCTATATTATGTGATTTCAAATATTAAAATTTGATGTCAAAATATGAAATTATGTTGAAAATTTGCACAATAAGTAATACTATATAACTATATTATAGTGGCGGTATATTTTTATGTATTTACTTGAACAGAAAATACTAAGCGAAGGCGAAGTGTATGAAGGCAATATTTTAAAGGTTGACGGATTTCTGAACCATAGGATTGATGTGCCCTTTATGAAAGAGGTTGCCAAAGAATTTCATAGATTATTTATGGAGGACGGCGTTAACAAAATTCTGACTATTGAAGCATCGGGTATAGCTATAGGTGCGTTGGTAGCTGAGGAGTTTGGCTGTCCTTTGGTATTTGCCAAGAAAACAAAAACCAAAAATATTGCTGGTGATGTTTATACCTCAAAGGTTGAATCCTTCACTCACGGCACTACATATGATATTCTGGTTTCCAAACGCTTTCTGGATGAAAATGACAAAATCCTTATTGTTGATGATTTTCTTGCAGTGGGCAATGCACTCAACGGTCTGATTGAGCTGGTTGAAAAAAGCGGTGCTCAGCTTGCAGGCTGCGGTGTCGCCATCGAAAAGGGCTTTCAGCACGGAGGGGACAAGCTTCGTGAAAGGGGAATCAAGGTTGAATCCCTTGCTATTGTTGAAAGTATGGACCACGAGACAGGGCAGGTTTATTTCAGAAAATAATTTTTGGTTATTCGGCTTTTGCCTTATAATAAAATTTTTTGTACGGAGGAAAAAGAAATGAAACTTTCAAAGAAAATTGTCGCTGTGCTTTTAGCTGCACTTTTTGCAATTGGCTGTTTTGCAGGCTGCTCAGCAGATAAACCCGCAGATGACAATACAGGCACATCCAATGCTGCTGAAACAAAGGTTAAGGTTGGCTTTATCTATCTTCACGATGAGAACTCAACCTATGACAAGAACTTTTTGGATGCGGCAAAGGCTGCTTGTGAGAAAAAGGGCGTTGAAATGGTAAATAAGGTTAACATTGAAGAGAATGACTCTTGTAAAGAGGCTGCTCTTGACCTTGTTGACCAGGGATGTAATGTTGTTTTTGCTGACAGCTTCGGTCACGAGGACTATATGATTGAGGCAGCTAAGGCAAATCCTGATGTTCAGTTCTGCCACGCTACAGGTACAAAGGCTCATACTGAGAACCTTCCTAATTTCCACAATGCATTTGCATCTATTTATGAGGGTCGTTACCTTGCAGGTATTGCAGCAGGTATGAAGCTGAATGAGATGATTGAGGCAAAAGAAATTACTGCTGAGCAGGCTAAGATGGGTTATGTCGGCGCACATCCATATGCTGAGGTTAAGTCAGGCTACACCTCCTTCTATCTTGGTGCAAAGTCTGTTTGCCCTTCCGTTACTATGGAAGTAACCTTCACAGGCTCTTGGTATAATGAAACGCTTGAGAAGGAAGCTGCTACAAAGCTTATCTCAAACGGCTGCGTTCTTATCAGCCAGCACGCTGACTCAATGGGTGCGCCTACTGCTTGCGAGAATGCCGGTGTTCCTAACGTATCCTACAACGGTTCAACTGCAAGTGCTTGCCCGAATACATTTATTGTATCTTCAAAGATTAACTGGGCTCCATATTTTGAGTATATGATTGACTGCGTTGCAACAGGCAAAGCAATTGACAAGGATTGGACAGGCACACTTGCTACCGATTCAGTTCAGTTAACAGACGTTAATGAAAAGGCTGCTGCAAAGGGCACAAAGGAAGCAATTGAGGCTGCTAAGGCAGACCTTGAATCAGGTAAGGTTAAGGTGTTTGATACTTCTACATTCACAGTTAAGGGTGAAACCCTTACAACCTATATGGCTGATGTAGATACCGATCCTGAGTTCAAGGGTGATACAGAGGCTGTTGCAGATGGTGCTTTCAAGGAATCCTTCCACCGTTCAGCTCCATATTTTGATATTGACATTGACGGAATTACACTTCTGTAAGTAATTTTGTAAAGTTACTATAAAAAACAATAAACTACCGTGGCGGTGAAAACCGTCACGGCATAGTTTTTTAAGGAGGAAGCTTATGGCAGACACTTTGGCATTAGAGTTAAAAGGTATAACAAAAACATTCGGCAGTGTCGTTGCAAACAAAGATGTTGATTTAAAGGTGTTCAAGGGCGAAATTCTTGCAATACTCGGCGAGAACGGCTCCGGTAAAACAACACTTATGAATATGGTTTCAGGCATCTATTATCCTGATGAGGGCGAAATCTTTGTTGACGGGGAGCCTGTTGTTATAGCTTCTCCTAAGGATGCATTCCAATATAAAATAGGTATGATTCACCAGCATTTCAAGCTGATTGATGTATTCACAGCCACTGAAAATATTGTGCTTGGTATTAACGACGGCAAAAAATTCAGTATTAAAGAGGCAGAAAAGCGCGTACGTGAAATTACTGACAAATACGGTTTTGTTATCGACTTAAATAAAAAAATTTATGAAATGTCTGTTTCGGAAAAGCAGACGGTTGAAATTATTAAGGTGCTGTATCGAGGTGCTGACGTTCTGATTCTGGACGAGCCGACTGCAGTTTTAACACCGCAGGAAACTGAAAAATTATTTGATATTCTCCGCCGTATGCGTGCGGACAATAAATCAATTATCATAATTACACATAAGCTCCACGAGGTGCTTGATATCTCCGACAGAGTTACCACACTGCGAAAGGGTGAATATGTCGGTACTGTCAACACCTGTGATGCTACGGAGCAGTCACTCACCGAGATGATGATGGGTGAAAAGGTTGACCTGAATATCAAAAGGGAGGAGCCGAAGAATCCTGTTGAAAGACTTGTTGTTGAAAACCTGACAGTGGTGAACAGGGACGGCTCACTTGCTCTTGAAAACGTTAAGTTCAATGCCTACGGCGGTGAAATACTCGGCGTTGCAGGTATTTCAGGCTGCGGACAAAAGGAACTGCTTGAGTCCATTGCGGGCTTACAGCTTACCACAAAAAAATCAAGCATTCTTTATAAGCCTGATGACCTTGGTCCTCAGCAGCTTGTAGGAAAAAGTCCCAGAGAAATCCGCAAGCTCGGTGTGGCGCTGTCCTTTGTTCCCGAGGACAGGCTCGGTATGGGTCTTGTAGGGAATATGGATATTATTGACAATATGATGCTTCGCTCCTATAAGTCAGGCAGGTCCTCCTTCCTTGACAGAAAGGGTCCCAAGAGCTTAGCTGATAAAATTATAAATGACCTTGAGGTTGTGACACCAAATGCAACAACACCTGTCAGACGTCTGTCAGGCGGTAATGTGCAGAAGGTGCTTGTGGGCAGGGAAATTGCCGCACAGCCAAAGGTGCTGATGGTTGCATATCCTGTAAGAGGTCTTGATATTAATTCCTCTTATACGATTTATAATCTGCTTACTGAGCAGAAGAAAAAGGGCACTGCAATTATTTTTGTGGGCGAGGATCTGGATGTTCTGCTTGAACTTTGCGACAGAATTATGGTTATGAATTCAGGCAGAATTACAGGCATTGTTGACGGCAAAACTGCTACAAAGGAAGAAATCGGATTTCTTATGACGAAAAGTGCAGACAGGGAGGGTGAATAATGAGCGGAAAAGTAAAAAAACACGAGCCTCCTTTTCATATTGCAAAAAGGGATTCACTCCCTGCATATAAATCATGGGGCATCAGACTGGCGGCAATTATCATTGCACTGATAGTGGCAGGTATTGTTACTATGCTTCTGACAGGAGAAAACCCTATAAGTGTATACGGCACAATGATTGACGGTGCTTTCGGCTCGTCAAGGCGAGTATGGAAGCTTCTGCAGAATCTTGCAATGCTGCTTTGCGTTTCGCTGGCTGTTACGCCTGCGTTTAAAATGAGATTCTGGAATATCGGTGCAGAGGGTCAGGTGCTGATCGGCGGTCTTGCAACAGCAGGCTGTATGATTATGCTTGGCGGTAAGCTTCCGAATGCGGTGCTTATCATTGTTATGATTGTGGCAAGTATGCTTGCAGGTGCAGTATGGGCGTTGATTCCTGCTTTCTTCAAGGCGAAATTCAACACAAACGAAACACTGTTCACATTGATGATGAACTATGTGGGTATTCAGCTTGTTTCCTATTTTGAAATGTACTGGGAAAATCCAAAAGGCTCAAGCAATATCGGTATTATCAATCAGGCTACCCACGACGGCTGGCTGCCTGTTATCGGCAATTATGATTATCTGCTCAATGTGATTGTTGTGCTTGTGTTAACGGTGTTTATGTATATTTATCTTAAATACAGCAAGCACGGCTACGAGCTTACAGTAGTAGGTGAAAGTGAGAACACCGCACGTTATATCGGTGTTAATGTTAAAAAGGTTATTTTGAGAACAATGGCACTGTCGGGTGCAATCTGCGGTATAGCAGGTCTGCTTCTTGTTAGCGGTACCAATCATACATTAAGCACAACAACCGCAGGAGGCAGGGGCTTCACTGCTATTATGGTGTCCTGGCTTGCGAAATTCAATCCGATTGTAATGGTGCTGACTTCACTGCTTTTAGCATTTCTGAACTGCGGTGCCGGTGAGATATCAACAGTTTATGGTTTTAATGAGTCATTTTCCGATATTATCACAGGTATTATTCTGTTCTTCATAATCGGCTCTGAATTTTTTATTAATTATCAGATTAAATTTCATCGTTCAGGCAAGGAGGTAAAGTAAATGATAACAGGTACAATTATTACTTTTCTCCAGCGTGCTGTAATGCAGGGTATTCCGCTGCTTTTTGGCTCGACAGGTGAAATTATGACGGAAAAATCAGGCAACCTTAATCTTGGTATACCCGGTATTATGTATGTTGGGGGTATCAGCGGTGTTATCGGTGCATTCTTTTATGAAAACTCGCTGGCAAGTCCTGATGATGCAAACGGCTTTCTTGCAGTAATGATTCCGCTTCTTTGCTGTCTGCTGGGTTCATTTCTTATGGGGCTTCTGTACTGCTTCCTTACGGTTACACTCCGTGCAAATCAGAATGTAACAGGTCTTGCACTTACCACCTTCGGTGTGGGCTTCGGTAACTTTTTCGGAGGCTCGCTTATTAAGCTGACAGGTGCGGATGTGCCCTCTGTTGCTCTGACTACAACAAGCAACTTTTTCAGGCAATCTCTGCCAGGTGCAAAAACAACAGGCTGGTTCGGCGAAGCGTTTTTGTCCTATGGTTTTCTTGCCTATGCAGCAGTAATTATTGCAATCGCCTGTGCCTTTTTCCTTAAAAGGACAAAGGGCGGTCTTCACCTTCGTGCGGTTGGTGAAAATCCTGCAACAGCGGACGCGGCAGGTATTAATGTCAACAGGTCGAAATATCTCGCAACCTGTATCGGCAGTATGATTGCAGGTTTGGGCGGTCTTTACTACGTTATGGACTATGCCTGCGGTGTGTGGTCAAATGAGGGCTTCGGCGACAGAGGTTGGCTTGCTATCGCACTTGTAATTTTTGCAATCTGGCGTCCTAATATGGGCATATTCGGTTCTATTATTTTCGGTGGCTTGTACATTGTTTATCTCTTTATACCGGGTCTGGCACTGCGTACACAGGAGCTTTTCAAAATGCTTCCGTATATTGTAACAATTATTGTTCTGATTTTTGTAAGCATTAAGAATAAAAAGGAAAACTGCGGACCGCAGTCCCTGGGATTATCCTATTTCAGAGAAGAGCGATAAAGCAATTTTTCAAGAGGTGTTATGTTGATTATTCGTGAATTTCATAAATCAGACATTCAGCAAATGATTTCTATCTGGAATGATATTGTGGAGGAGGGAATTGCTTTCCCTCAGGAAAACTGCCTTGATGAAAAAGAAGGCTATGATTTCTTCTCTTCACAAAGCTATACTGCAGTTGCCGAAAGTGACGGAGAAATTGTGGGGCTTTATATTCTGCACCCAAACAATATCGGCAGATGCGGTCATATCTGCAATGCAAGCTATGCCGTCGATAAAAGCTGCCGAGGTCAGCATATCGGTGAAAAATTAGTGCTTGACTGTATGGAACAGGGCAAAAAGCACGGCTTTAAAGTGCTTCAGTTCAATGCAGTTGTTGAAAGCAATATCCACGCAAGGCACCTTTATGAACGTCTGGGCTTTACGCAGCTTGGCAAAATTCCGAACGGCTTCCGACTGAAAAACGGTCAGTATACAAGCATCTGCCCATATTATATTGAGTTATAAAACAGCAAACCACCGTGAAGTTTAGCTTCGCGGTGGTTTGTTATATGTATGAAAAAACCGAAAGTCAGCACCTTCGGTTTTGCTGTTATATCGGGAATTAACCCTCGTATTCGTCTTCGTTTTCCCAGTTGTGCCAGATGTTCTGGACATCCTCATTTTCCTCAAACATATCAATCATTTTTGACATTGCTTTCATATCATCGGGATTTTCAAGACGGGTGTATGTCTGCGGAATGTACGCAGGCTCTGAGGAAACGATGCTGTAGCCCTTTGCCTCAAGCTCATCACGGATTGCACCAACGTCTGTTGCCTCTGTTCTGATTTCAAAAATATCCTCATCATCGGTAAGGAAATCGGTTGCTCCTGCTTCAAGAGCATCCTCCATAAGCTGATCCTCGTCAACATCCTCCTTCTCGATAACAATAACGCCCTCTTTGCCGAACATAAAGGTTACAGAGCCGGGTGTGCCCATATTACCGCCTGCCTTGTCAAAGTAATGACGTACCTCGCTGGCAGTTCTGTTTCTGTTATCGGTCAGTGTTTCAACAACAACCGCAATACCTGACGGACCGTAGCCCTCATACACGATTTCCTCAAAATTAGCACTGTCGGTATCGCCTGCAGCCTTTTTGAGCATTCTGTCAATGTTATCGTTCGGCACATTGTTCTGCTTAGCTTTTGCAATAACATCTCTGAGCTTAGCGTTATTATTCGGGTCAGGACCGCCGTTTTTAACTGCTACGGCAAGCTCTCTGCCTATTTTAGTAAATACTTTTGCTCTGGCAGCGTCGTTTGCACCCTTTTTTCTTTTGATAGTGCTCCATTTATTATGTCCGCTCATTTTATCACTCCAATATAACTAAATTTTTAACAAAAAGATTTTAACACATATTATACTATCTTGCAAGTGAAAATTAGCTATTGTATATTGCTTTTATTTATGTTATTATATCAGCGTATAATTTTAATTAAATCGGAGGATAAATTATGTTTGCTGATTATTATGATTCAATCGGTAAGGTTGCCGAAACCGACAAAGAAGTTGCCGATGCAATGGCACTTGAATTAAAAAGACAGAGAGAGAACATTGAGCTTATCGCCAGTGAAAACCTTGTTTCACCGCAGGTAATGGCTGCAATGGGCTCCGTTCTTACAAATAAATATGCTGAGGGTCTGCCTGCAAAGAGATATTACGGCGGCTGTCAGTTTGTTGATATTGTTGAGGAAATTGCTATCAAGAGAGCCTGCGAGCTTTTCGGCTGCAATTATGCCAATGTTCAGCCTCACTCAGGTGCACAGGCGAACACAGCAGTTTATCTTGCACTGCTTCAGCCCGGTGATACCGTTATGGGTATGAGCCTTGATAACGGCGGTCACTTAACACACGGCTCACCTGCAAATATCAGCGGTAAGTACTTTAACTTTGTACCTTACGGTGTGGATGATGACGGCTTTATTGACCTTAAGGCGTTTGCAAAGCAGGTGAATAAGGTTAAGCCTAAGCTTGTTGTTGCAGGTGCATCTGCTTATCCGAGAGAGATTGATTTCAAAACAATGGCAGACATTGCTCACGCTAACGGTGCAATGTTTATGGTTGATATGGCTCATATTGCAGGTCTTGTTGCTGCAGGTCTTCACCAGTCACCGATTCCTTATGCAGATGTTGTTACAACTACCACACACAAAACACTTCGCGGTCCCCGCGGCGGCTTGATTCTCTGCAACAATGAGTATCTTGCAAGAAAGCTGAATTCAGCAGTATTCCCCGGTACACAGGGCGGTCCTTTAATGCACGTTATTGCAGGTAAAGCCGTTTGCTTCGGCGAGGCTTTAAAGCCTGAGTTCAAGGAATATCAGCAGAGAGTAATTGACAACGCAAAGGCTCTTGCCAAGGGTCTTACCGACAGAGGTCTTAACCTTGTTTCAGGCGGTACGGACAACCACCTTTGCCTGCTTGATCTTCGCGGTACAGATGTTACAGGTAAGGAGCTTGAGCACAGACTTGACGCTGTTCATATTACCCTTAACAAAAACACTGTTCCGAACGAGCCTCTTTCACCATTTGTTACATCAGGTGTTCGTATCGGTACGCCTGCCGCAACAACAAGGGGTCTGAACACAGAGGATATGGATAAAATCGCAGAATACATTTCACTCGCTGTTACAGATTTTGAAAATAAGAAGGATTATATCCTTGACGGCGTAGCAGAAATCTGTGCTAAATATCCGCTTTATGAATAATATTAAGGTACTGCTGATAACAGTTCTTAAATTCGGGCTAAGGGTGCTTTATGCACCCATTAAGCTTTTTAAGACGAAGGACAGAATTGTTTATCTGTCAAGGCAGAGCAATGATAAAAGCATAGATATGCTTTTGCTTGAAAAAGCAATAAAAAAAGAGCTGCCTGATACAGAGCAGGTTTTCAGACTTCGTATGATACCCAACGGTATCGGTGCAAAAATCAAATACTGCTTCGGTGTTATCGGCGATATGTATTATATTGCTACCAGTAAAGTAGCATTGCTTGATACCTATTCCATTACAATTTCCTGCCTTAAGCATAAGAAAAGCCTTAAGGTGATTCAGATGTGGCATGCATCAGGCGCTGTTAAAAAGTTCGGCTTGCAGAGCCTTGGCACGAAAGAGGGCAGGGATGAAAAAATCAGTGCCGCAATGCGTATGCATAAAAACTATGACTATGTTCTTGCACCAAGCAAGGCAACGGCTGTGTTTTATATGGAGGCTTTTGGCTGCAGTGCGGATAAAATTAAAATTTGTTCCCTGCCGAGAGTTGACGAGGTACTGACCGATAACGGCAGTACTGCCGATTTTTACAGACAGAATCCGGGTTTAAGTCATAAGAAAATAGTTCTGTTTCTGCCTACCTTCAGGGACAGAGAGCTGTTTGCCGTTAACAGTCTTAAGGAAAGCTTTAGTCATAATATGACGGATTATCATTTGATAGTTAGTCCGCATCCGCTGTTTTCAAAGGTTTCAAGGGATGAACGTTTTTCATTTAACGGCAGCTTTTCAACCTATGATTTAATGAAGGCGGCAGATATAATCATTACAGATTATTCTGCCTGTGCCTTTGATGCAAGCGTTCTTATGAAGCCGCTTTATTTCTATGTTCCCGATTATGATAAATACAGCCGTGAGCGTGGCTTGAATATCAATCTTAAGGAGGAAATGCCAGGGGCTGTATTTGAGGATTCAGATGCGCTTTGCAGTGCAGTAAAAGCAGCAGATTATGATTATAATGCGCTTTATGCTTTTAAGTCAAAGTATATGGAAAATACAGGCTCTGATAATGCAGAAATACTTGCAAAATTTATTTCTATTTTAGTGAACGAGGCATAAAAATGGATTACATTTTTTCAGATAAAATCAGCAATCTTCAGCCCAGTGCAATAAGGGAGATTTTAAAGGCAACAGCCGACCCCTCCATTATTCCGCTGGCAGCAGGCAATCCTGCTCCCGACGCATTCCCTGTAGAGGAAGTGCAGAAAATTGCTGAAAATATTTTGCAGACAAATCCTGTTGATGCACTGCAGTATGGTGTCAGTGAGGGCTATCAGCCGCTAAGGGATACCATAGCTGCCTGGATTAAGAATAAAGAAAATATCGGCACGGATGACGATACGGTTCTGATTTTATCGGGTGCAACACAGGTTATGGATTTGGTGACAAAGGTGTTTTGCAATGAGGGCGATACTGTTATTTGTGAGGAACCGTCATTTATCGGCTCACTGAACTGCTTTCGCTCCTACGGCTGCAGGCTGAAGGGTGTTCCTGTTGAAGCAGACGGAATGGATATGGATGCCCTTGAAAAAGCACTTGATGAAACAGATAAGGTTAAATTTATATATACAATACCCAATTTTCAGAACCCGTCAGGTGCTACTATGTCACTTGAAAAAAGGCAGAGATTATACAGCCTTGCAAAAAAGCATAATGTTATTGTCTTAGAGGATAACCCTTATGGGGATTTGCGTGTGACAGGCGAAAATGTGCCGACCGTTAAATCCATGGATACAGAGGGCATTGTGATTTATGCAGGCTCATTTTCCAAGATTTTAGCTCCCGGTCTGCGTGTTGCTTATTGCTGCGGACCAAAGCAGATTTTGGCTAAAATGACTGTGGGCAAACAGGCGAGCGATGTTCATACTCCCTGTTTGAATCAGATGATTGTTAACGAGTGGTTCAAGAATTATGATGTGGATGCACATATTGCTAAAATTCAGGGCATTTACAGAAAAAGATTAAATCTTATGTGTGACGCCATTGACAGAGAGCTTGGTGACTTCGTTGAATATGTCCGTCCTGAGGGCGGTCTGTTCATCTGGTGCAAACTGCCTGATTATGTTGATATGCTTGAGTTTGTTAAAAAAGCAGTTGATAAAAAGGTGGCTGTTGTACCGGGCAATGCATTTTTAACAGATGATAAGGCTGTCACACAGTATATCAGACTGAATTTCTCAACCCCTACTGAAGAAGGGATTGTTAAGGGTATTCAAATTCTTGGTGAAATTGCGAAGGATTATAAATAAGTATCTATCAGATTTAGGAGAATCATTATGTCGGAAGAAATTAAAGTACAAAGAAAGAAAAGAAGCCTTTCCTTAATTCAGCCAACCTCTGTGCCTACACTGGGCAATTACCTTGGTGCTATGCGTGGCTGGGCTGATTTTCAGGAGGATTTTGATACAATTTTCGGTATTGCCGACTTACATTCAATCACCGTTCGTCAGGACCCTAAAAAGCTCAGGGAGCAGACGGTTCAGCTTTATGCTTTGCTTATGTCAGTGGGTCTTGAGCCTGAAAAGAGCATTTTGTTTGTTCAGTCACACGTGCCGCAGCATTCACAGCTGGGCTGGCTGCTCAACTGCTACACACAGTTTGGTGAGCTTAGCAGAATGACACAGTTTAAGGATAAATCACAGCAGCATTCCGACAATGTCAATGCAGGTCTGTTTACGTATCCCTGTTTAATGGCTGCCGATATTCTGCTCTATCAGGCAGATGTTGTGCCTGTCGGTGCTGACCAGAAGCAGCATCTTGAAATTGCAAGAGATATTGCCGAGCGTTTTAATGGTGTTTACGGCAATGTGTTCACTGTTCCCGAGCCTTATATTCCGAAGGCAGGTGCAAGGGTAATGAGCCTTGCTGACCCGACACGTAAAATGAGCAAATCAGATCCTAACCCGAAGGGTACTGTTTATCTTACCGATGAGCCCAACGTGATTATGAAAAAGTTCAAATCGGCTGTTACCGACAGTGAGATGTCTGTCCGCTATGCTGACGGCAAGGACGGAATCAATAACCTTATGACCATTTATTCTGCTGTAACAGGCAGGGATTATCAGGCTATTGAGGATGAATTTGCAGGCAAGGGCTACGGCGATTTCAAAAAGGCAGTGGGCGAGGCAGTTGTTGCAGAGCTTGAGCCTGTTCAGAAAAAATATAAAGAGCTGATGAATGATAAGGCTTATCTTCAGGATTGCTGGACCAAGGGCGGAGAATTTGCACAGCGTCTGTCACAGCGTACATTGGATAAGGCTATGAAAAAAATCGGATTTCTTATGAAATAGAAGTATAATAAAACACCCAAAGAAAATTTTCTTTGGGTGTTTTTATGTTTAATCTTAAAATTTTATCCCGCATAAAGCAGTGATTTGTTCTGCGATTTTGAAAATCTGTAAACACTCATTTCAATACCGAGTGCCAGATAAATACATAGTGATGACGAGCCGCCTGCCGAGAATAAAGGCAGTGTGATACCGATACAGGGGAGTAAGGAAAGCTCCATTCCGATATTAATAAATATCTGGGCAAACAGCATAACTGCGATTCCGCAGCACATCAGATAGCCTACATTATCCCTTGCCTTAAGTCCTGTTGATACAACCCTGATCACAAGAACAGTCAGTATAACGATTACGGCAAGTGTGCCTATGTATCCGAATTCCTCACCTGCAACTGACAAAATCATATCGCTTTCATTAACAGGCACCTGTCTGCTCTGGGTCATTGTGCCGTTTAAAAAGCCCTGACCCAGCCAGCCGCCGCTGCCCATGGCAATTTTTCCGTTTGTCTGCTGATAAAGGGTGTCTGCATACTGTTCGGGATAAAACAGTGCGGTGATTCGTTCTCGCTGAATACCATCGATAATTCCCAGCTTCCACGCGCCTGCAAAGGCAACAATGATTGCACAGATTCCCGCAATAAAGTAGCCGATGTGCACCTTGGCGAAAAACAGCATACCGATAAACATAATCAGAAATACCAACGCCGAGCCTGCATCACCTGTTGCAATAACGAGTGCAACGGGGATTGCACCGTGAATCACCAGCGGTACGATTGTTTTAAGTCGGTTGATATGGTCCTTGACCAAATCAAGGTGATAGGAAAAGCTGATAATAAATCCTACCTTCAGCAGTTCACTGGTCTGAAATGTGAAAAAGCCGAGGTCAAGCCAGGAGCGTGCGTCCTGTCTGCTTTCGTTAGCAGCCACACCGAAAAACATCGTTATAATCATCAGCAGTATGCATCCGCCTGCAATGATTGGCCATAGCTTTGAAATGATTTCATAGTCAATGTTGCATACAATCAGAGCAAAAAGGATACCGCCTGCAACTGAAATCAGTGTGCTTCTCACGTCGCTTGTGATAATTTGTCCATCAGTCAGCTTTGCGTAGGTTGCACTGTAAATGAGTGTCAGTCCGTAGGCTGAGCCGATTAATGCAGTAATCAAGGTTACAAAATCAAGACCGCCGAAAAATCCTATTCTTTTTTGTTCCATTGCAACCTCCTTTGCTCTTTTTATCTATTATATTAAAATATAAATTGCTTTTCAAGTCAATAATAAATTTATGTATATATTGTTAAATTTGGTATTTAATTATTAACAAAAGTATGCTATAATACCATAACAAAGAATTAAGGAGTATGACTTATGTTAACTGATATTGAAATTGCTCAGCAGGCAAAGATGAAAAAAATAGCAGATGTTGCAGCTTCAATCGGAATTACTGAGGATGAGCTGGAGCCATACGGTCATTATAAGGCTAAAATCAACGACAGCCTGTTTGACAGACTTAAGGATAAAAAAGACGGAAAGTTAATTCTTGTTACCGCAGTTAACCCTACCCCTGCAGGCGAGGGAAAAACAACTGTTTCAATCGGTCTTGGTCAGGGTATGTGCAAGCTTGGCAAAAATGCGGTTATTGCACTTCGTGAGCCATCACTGGGTCCTGTATTCGGTATCAAAGGCGGTGCTGCAGGCGGCGGTTATTCGCAGGTTGTGCCGATGGAGGATATTAACCTGCATTTCACTGGCGATATGCACGCGATTACCAGTGCAAACAACCTGATGTGTGCTATGCTTGATAACCATATTCAGCAGGGTAACGAGCTTGGTATTGACCAGAGAAGAGTGCTTGTTAAACGCTGTCTTGATATGAATGACAGAGCGTTGAGAAATATCGTTTGTTCCCTTGGCGGCAAGCTCAACGGTGTTCCGAGAGAGGACCATTTTATCATTACCGTTGCCAGCGAGGTTATGGCAATTCTCTGCCTTAGCGAGGATTTATTTGATTTAAAGCGCAGACTCGGCAATATTCTTGTTGCATACACCTATGACGGTGCACCTGTTTACTGCAAGGATATTAAAGCTGACGGCGCTATGACTGTTCTGCTTAAGGACGCAATCAAGCCGAACCTTGTGCAGACACTTGAAAATACACCTGCCATTATGCATGGCGGTCCTTTTGCAAATATTGCACACGGCTGTAACTCCATCCGTGCTACAAAGACAGCCTTAAAGCTTGGTGACTACTGTATAACCGAGGCAGGCTTCGGCTCTGATTTGGGTGCTGAAAAGTTCCTTGATATCAAGTGCCGTTTTGCAGGCCTAAAGCCAAGCTGTATTGTTCTGGTATCTACTGTCCGTTCAATGAAATATAACGGCGGTGTGCCGAAAACAGAGCTTATCGGTGAAAATATGGAAGCGCTTGAAAAGGGCAGTGTTAACCTTGGTGCGCATATTGATAATCTTAAAAAATTCGGTGTTCCTGTGGTTGTTGCCATCAATCATTTTTATGCCGATACGGATAAAGAAATTGAATTTGTTAAAGCCTTCTGCGAAAGCAAGGGTGCTGATTTTGCAGTTACAAAGTGCTTTGCCGAGGGCGGTGAAGGCTCAAAGGAGTTAGCTGAAAAGGTTATTGATGCCTGTGAAAAGGAAAATCATTTCCATCATCTTTATGACCTTGATATGCCGCTTTATGAAAAGGTGGAAACTATCGCAAAGGAAATTTACGGTGCTGACGGCGTTGAATATACCAAAGAGGCGAAAAAGAGCATTGATGAGTTTATTGCACTCGGTGCGGACAAAATACCTGTTTGTATGGCGAAAACACAGTACAGCCTGAGTGATAACCCGACACAGCTTGGCAGACCGAAAAACTTTAAAATCACGGTTTCATCCGCTTCACTTTCAAACGGTGCAGGTTTTATTGTATTGCAGACAGGCTCAATTATGACGATGCCCGGTCTTTCAAAATCACCTGCGGCATATAAAATTGATATTGACGAAAACGGAAATACAGTAGGTCTTTTCTGATGAAAGAATATGTTACAAATTCCTATGAGGAAACGGTTTTGCTTGGTGAGAGCATTGCAAAAGTATTGCCAAAGGGCAGTGTAGTTGCATTTATCGGCGGTCTTGGTATGGGCAAAACTGCCTTTACTACGGGCTTTGCCAAGGGCTTAGGCATTGATGCGGATGTGTCATCGCCCACCTTTGCAATCTGCAATACCTATATCGGGGATGACAATACACTCTATCATTTTGATATGTACCGTGTTGACGGCTGGGATGATTTATATTCCACAGGCTTTTTTGATTTTCTTGAAACAGATGGCTATATGTCCATCGAGTGGAGTGAAAATGTTTACGGTGCTTTGCCTGATGATGCCTTGATTGTTGAGATTTCAAAGCTCGGTGATGATACAAGACAGTTTAAAATTTATAAAAAATATGAGGAAGAATAATGCTTTTATCTGTTGATTCCTCGGCGGTTACGGCGTCTGTTGCCCTGACCGACGGTGAAAAGGTAATGAAAAGTGAATTTATTAATGCAGGGCTTACCCACAGTGAAACGCTTTTGCCTATGATTAAAAGCGTTATGACGGGGCACAGCTTTGACGAGCTGGAGGCGATTGCCGTTACGGCAGGTCCCGGCTCCTTTACAGGAGTCAGAATCGGTGTTGCCACAGTTAAGGGGCTTGCTTTTAACAGGGATATTCTCTGCATTTCCGTTTCTGTTTTAGAGGCAATTGCTCATAATTTTTGTGATGAGGATTGCATTGTCTGTGCCGTTATGGATGCAAGGCGAATGCAGTTTTACAATGCTTTGTTTGAGGTGAAGAATGGTGTTGTTCACCGTCTTTGTGCGGACAGAGCCATTTCAATTGATGATTTGAGAAAAGAAATTTCAGGCTATGACAGAGTGATTGCAGCAGGCGACGGTGCAGTGCTCTTTTGTGAAAACATCGGGCTTGACAATGTTATTTTGGCTGATGAGGAAAAACGCTGGCAAAATGGTGTCGGCGTTTCAAAAGCAGCTTTAAATAAAGAAAAAATTTCAGCAGCAGCTTTAATGCCTGTCTATTTAAGACTGAGCCAGGCAGAGCGTGAGCTGAAATTGAAAAAAGGAGAACAATAAAATGATTGCTATCGGAAGTGACCACGCAGGCTTTCCGCTTAAGGAGGAAATCCGTAAGTACTTAGAAGAAAAAAAGATTGATTACATAGATGTCGGCTGTTATACCCCTGAGCGTTTTGATTATGCTATTTCTGCACAGAAGGCTTGTGACAAGGTTGTGTCAGGCGAGTGCGACAAGGCAATTCTTTGCTGCGGAACAGGTGTCGGCATTTCTATGGCGGCGAATAAGGTTAAGGGTATTCGTGCCTGCTGTTGCAGTGATTATTTCAGTGCCAAGTATACCCGTGCACACAATGATGCAAATGTGCTTTGTATGGGTGACAGAGTTATCGGTGCAGGCTTGGCAATTGAGCTTGTGGATGTTTTCCTCAATACTGAGTTTGAGGGCGGACGTCATGCCACAAGAGTTGACCAGATTATGGCAATTGAAAAGGGCGAGAAATTATATTGATAATCGTAGGGGCGGATACTATCCGCCCGCTTTTTTTATAAATTTAAAATTTGCTATTGAAAAATTTTTCTTTATAATGTAATATATTATAAATAATAAATACAGTAAGTGATTTCTTTAAACGAAAAAAATTATTTGCTTTATCCTTCAGGAGTTAAGTATGGAAAAAATCACAGGTAAAAATAATGATTTAATAAAGAGCGTCAAAAAGCTACTTTCCTCCTCTAAGGAACGCAGGGTGAATAACTCCTTCGTGCTTGAGGGAGCAAGGCTGGTTTTTGACGCTCTTCATTCTTTGTGCCGTGTTAAATGCTTTCTCGTGACTGAGGGCGCATATGATAAGTACCGTACGCAGTGTGATGAAATTATTCAGCTTGCTGAAAAATCATATCTGATTTCCGATGAAGTTTCTGCAAAGCTCAGTGAAACCGAAAATGCACAGGGTGTTTTTGCTGTTTTTGAAATGGAAGAAAAGCCGATTGATTTTAAATCAAACGGAAAGTATATTGCACTTGATAATGTGCAGGACCCCGGCAATCTCGGTACAATACTCCGTACTGCCGAAGCGCTTGGCATTAACGGCATCATCATCGGCGGCGGCTGTGACCTTTATAACCCAAAGGTTCTCAGGGCAACAATGGGTGCAGTGTTCAGGGTGAACACACTTCGCTGCAGTAATGCGGCAGATATTTTATCCGATTTAAAAGAACAGGGCTTTAAAATTTATGCCACTTCTCCCGACAGCTCGGCAAAGCCTATAACTGATGTGGATTTTTCAAAGGGCTGTATTTGTGTTATAGGCAATGAGGCAAACGGTATATCTAAAAGCGTTGCAGCTCTTGCTGATGATTTAGTTACAATCAAAATGCTCGGCAGGGCGGAAAGCCTGAATGCTTCCGTGGCGGCATCCATAACAATGTGGGAGATGCTGAGAAATGAGTGAGAATGTAAGATATTGGCTGTGGCTGCAGAAGGCGCTGGGCGAGGGTGCTTATATCAGCAGAATTGTCGAAGAGTTCGGCTCTGCAAAGGCACTTTATAATGCGAATATACTTGAGTGGAGAATGTCACCGAATTTAACAGCCAGACAGATTGACAGGCTTGGTGAAACCGATATGAACTCGGTTGACGAAATAATTTATACCTGCCAAAGTAATAATTGGCAGATAATTGATTATGATGATAACAGGTACCCGAAAAGGCTGAAGGAAATTATTAATCCTCCTGCCGTGCTTTATGTGGATGGTGCTTTGCCTGATATTGATAATTTAGCGGTAATTGGTGTTGTGGGAACACGCAAGGCAAGTGATTATGCCATAAAGGTTACACATATTATGAGCCGCGGTGCTACGGACGCAGGTCTGCTGATTGTCAGCGGCGGTGCACTGGGTGTTGATACTGCTGCGCACAAGGGTGCTCTTATGGCAGGCGGTAAAACCGTTGCTGTTCTCGGCTGCGGTCTTGGTGCAAATTATCTGAATGAAAACAAATCACTGCGTGATACCATAAAGCATAACGGTGCACTTGTTACGGAATACCCGCCGTTCACCAGAGCCAGCAGAACAACCTTTCCTATGCGAAACAGAATTATAAGCGGTCTGTCCGTGGGTGTTCTTGTGGTTGAGGCTGGTGTGAAAAGCGGAAGTCTTATTACTGCAAACTTTGCATTGGAGCAGGGCAGGGATGTTTTTGCAATACCTGCGTCTGTGCTTTCTCTTGATTTTGCAGGAACAAACAAGCTGATTGATGACGGTGCAATGGTTGCAACAAAGCCCGTTCATCTTGCTGCTCCTTATGCAGAACGATTTGACACTGTAAATCTTTCAAAGGTTAAGGGTGTTGAGGAATATATGACTGTACTTAGTGACAAAAGTGCAAATGCTCCGAAATCGGCTGCCCCGGTGTTTGGAGCCGACAGGAAAGACAGAGAAAAAAGAATGAATATGGAAAAGCAGGCTTTGGAACTGACAGGCAGTGCAAAAACGGTTTATCAGTGCTTAGATGAAAGCTTTGCTCATATTGATGTAATAACAGAAAAAACAGGACTTACTGTCAGTCAGGTTATGGCTGCTCTTACACAGCTTGAAATTATGGGGCTGACAGAAAACACATCCGGAAAAAGATATAAGAGAATCTGACAGAGAGGAAATAATATATGTCAAAATTAGTAATCGTTGAGTCACCTGCAAAGGCGAAGAATATAAAAGGCTATCTCGGCAGGGGCTATGAGGTTATTGCCTCAATGGGTCACGTCAGGGATTTGCCTGCGGCAAGACTGAGTGTTGATATTGCAAATGACTTTGAGCCGAAATATGCGGTAATCAAGGGTAAGGAAAGCTTTGTTAAGGATTTAAAGAAAAAAGCGGACAGTGCAGATTATGTTTATCTCGCAACCGACCCCGACCGTGAGGGAGAGGCAATATCCTGGCATCTTGCAACTCTGCTTGACCTTGATATGCATGAAAAAAACAGAGTAACCTTTAATGAAATTACAAAAAATGGTGTAAAAAACGGAATGGCTCAGCCGAGAGCAATTGACATTGATTTTGTGAATGCACAGCAGGCAAGACGTATTCTGGACAGATTAATCGGCTACAAGCTGTCACCGTTTATTTCACAGAAAATAAGAAGAGGTCTTTCAGCAGGCAGAGTGCAGTCTGTTGCTTTAAGGCTGATTGTTGACCGTGAGGAGGAAATCAGAGCCTTCAAGCCTGAGGAATACTGGTCAATTGATGCAAAATTCACAAATCCGCCTGACAGAAAAACCTTTGCTGCCGCTATTGTAAGCAAGGACGGCACAAAGATAAAAATTGAAAATAAAGAGCAGAGTGATAAAATTCTTTCTGACCTTGATGGTGCTGATTATATTGTTACGGCAGTTAAAAAGGGCAGCAGAAAGAAAAATCCGACGCCTCCGTTCATAACCTCAACCCTGCAGCAGGAGGCTTCACGTCGTCTGTCCTTCCAGGCAAGAAGAACAATGAAGGCTGCACAGGAGCTTTATGAGGGTGTTGATGTGGGTGAGCACGGCACTGTGGGTCTGATTACCTATATGAGAACGGACTCCCTTCGTATTTCCGATGAGGCTAGAGAGGCAGGCAATCAGTATATTATTGATACCTATGGTGAAAAATATCTGCCTAAAAAGCCGAGATTTTTTAAATCAAAAAGTAATATTCAGGACGGACACGAGGCTATACGTCCGTCAATGCCGAATATCACACCTGAGTCTGTAAAGGCTTATTTAACAAACGATCAGTTCAAGATTTATAAGCTTGTATGGGAAAGATTTATTGCTTCTCTTATGGAAGCCTGCCTGCAGGAAACAATGAAGATAGAAATTTCCGCAAATGGTTATATCTTCAATGCAACAGGCTATACGGTTAAGTTTGACGGCTTTACTGCCCTTTATGAGGAAAAGGGTGACGATGATAAAAACGGCAGTGATTCCTCTCCGCTTCCTGCTATGGCAGAGGGTGATGTGCTTAAGCTTAAGAGCATTCTCGGCAATCAGCACTTTACCCAGCCCCCTGCAAGGTATACGGAGGCATCGCTCACAAAGGCACTTGAAGAAAACGGCGTCGGCAGACCGTCAACCTATGTAACCATTACCTCAACCATTCTGAACAGAGAGTATGTTAAGCGTGAGGGCAAGCAGTTTGTTCCTACAGAGCTTGGTGAGGCAGTTACAAAGCTTCTTGAGGATAAAATGCCGAATATCGTTAATGTAAAATACACCTCTAAAATGGAGGGTGATTTAGATAAAATTGACAGCGGTGAAAAGGATTATAAGGAAATGATCAGGCTCTATTATGATGAGTTTGAAAAGCCGCTTGAAAAAGCCAAGGCAGATATGCAGGGCGTAAAGATTAAGCTGAAGGAAGAGGAAACCGACGTTGTCTGTGAAAAGTGCGGACGCAATATGGTTGTTAAGGTGGGCAGATTCGGTAAATTCCTTGCCTGCCCGGGCTATCCCGACTGTAAAAATACAAAACCCCTTGTTTACAAAACAAGTGCAAAATGCCCGGAATGCGGCGGTGATGTCATTGAAAAGAAAACAAAGAAGGGTACTTCCTTCTTTGGCTGTTCAAATTATCCCGAATGTAACTTTATGACATGGGACGCACCCTCTGACGAGGTTTGCCCTAAATGCGGCAAATCACTGTTCAAGCGCAGAGGTAATGTGCTTTATTGTCCGGATACGGAGGGCTGCGGCTTTACAAAGCCTGTTCCGAGAAAAAAGAAAAGTGAAGAATAATTTATGAAATTTAAAGTTATCGGTGCAGGGCTTGCGGGTGTTGAGGCAGCCTGGCAGATTGCAAATGCGGGCTATACGGTTGACCTTTATGAAATGAAAGGCATTAAGCGAACACCAGCCCATAAAACGGACTTGTTTGCAGAGCTTGTGTGCTCCAATTCACTGAAAGCAGCAAGGCTTAACAGTGCGGCAGGACTTTTGAAAGAGGAAATGGCAATGCTCGGCTCACTCACCGTTCCTGTTGCAAGGGGCTGTGCAGTGCCTGCAGGCGGTGCTCTGGCGGTTGACAGAAATATATTTGCAGGTCGGATTACCGAAAAAATTAAAGCAAATAAAAATATAAATATAATAAATCTGGTTGTTGAAAGGTTAGAGCTTGATGACGATGCAATAACCATAGTGGCAACAGGTCCTCTGACTGATGGTGCACTTGCAGAAAGCATTAAGAAAATAACAGGTGATTATCTCAGCTTTTATGATGCTGCGGCTCCCATTGTTATGGCAGACAGTGTGGATATGACCAAAGCTTTCGGTGCTTCAAGATATGACAGGGGTGGAGAGGATGACTATATCAACTGCCCGTTCAACAAGGCTGAGTATGAGGCTTTTATTGAAGAGCTTATAAATGCCGAGGGTGCTGTTGTGCACGATTTTGATGTGTATGAGGGCTGTATGCCCATTGAAAAGCTTGCAAAGCGTGGGTTGGATGCCCCGAGATTCGGTCCTATGAAGCCTGTTGGATTGGTTGACCCGAAAACAAATCACAGACCATGGGCTTGTGTTCAGCTAAGACGTGAAAATGATAAGGGCACAATGTTTAACCTTGTGGGCTTTCAGACAAATCTGAAATTCGGCGAGCAGAAAAGAGTTTTTTCTATGATACCGGGGCTTGAAAATGCAGAGTTTGTCCGCTACGGTGTTATGCACAGAAATTCATTTTTAAATTCACCTGTCCTTTTGAATGCAGATTTTTCATTAAGAACAAATCCAAAGCTGTTTTTCGCAGGTCAGATTACAGGTGTTGAGGGTTATATGGAATCTGCCTCAAGCGGTATGATTGCAGGTATAAATGCAGTACGCAGAGCTGAGGGCAAAGTACCGTTTATTTTAAACACGGATACAATGATTGGTGCACTTTGCGATTATATCAGTGATGAGAGTGTTACGAATTTCCAGCCGATGGGTGCTAATTTCGGTGTTCTGCCGCCCATTGAACCAAAGATAAGAGATAAGAGCCAACGATACACGGCACTTGCAGAACGTGCCCTGCAGTCGCTGAAAACCTCTATGGAGAAAATGTGATGAAAATTATTGTTGATGCATTCGGCGGTGACAATGCACCCCTTGAAATTATTAAGGGTACAATGCTTGCTGTTGACGAGTACGGTATAGATGCAGTGCTTGTTGGTGATACAGATAAAATAAACGATTGTGTAAATAAAAATCATATTACACTGAAAAATACCGAGGTTGTTAATGCCCAAGGTGTTATTGATATGTGTGATGATGCTAAGGCTGTACTTAAGGAAAAGGCAGACTCATCCATGGCAGTGGGCTTTAAGCTTCTGAATGATGGTAAGGGTGATGCTTTTGTAAGTGCAGGCAACACGGGTGCTATCACTGTGGGTGCAACCTTTATAACCAAGCGAATCAAGGGGATTAAGCGCCCTGCCATTGCATCAGTTATGCCCAGTGCGGACAAACCCTTTCTGCTTATGGACTGCGGTGCAAATGCGGAATGCAGACCTGAGCATCTTTATCAGTTCGGTCTTATGGGCAATCTTTATATGAAGCATATTATGAAGGTCAAAAGTCCTCGTGTGGCACTTGCCAATAACGGCTCGGAGGAAACAAAGGGTACGCCGACCGTTCGTGAAGCCTTTGAGCTGATGAAAAAAGCTCCGTACAATTTTATCGGTAATATTGAGGGCAGGCAGATTCCTTTCGGTGATGCAGATGTCGTGGTTGCCGACGGCTTTGCAGGCAATCTGATACTTAAAACCTATGAGGGTGTTGCCAAGGTGCTTATGAACGGCATTAAGCAGGCGTTTATGAAATCCGCAATTTCAAAGCTTTCCTACCTTGGTGTTAAGTCGGGTATTGACGATATGAAAAAGCAGTTTGACTATAAGGAATACGGCGGTGCAGTGCTGCTGGGCGTTAAAAAGCCCGTTATCAAGGCACACGGCTCATCAGACTGCAAGACCTTTAAGAATGCTATCAAGCAGGCTGTCTGGTTTTTGGAAAATGACCTGATAAGTGTCATTGAAAATTCACTGATTGATTCAAAGGAAGAAAGAATTTATGGTAAATCTTGAAAAACGAATCGGCTATAAATTTAAAAATAAAGAATATCTTGTTGAGGCTCTGACCCATTCATCCTTTGCAAATGAACGCCCCGTAAAGCTGAAAAGCAATGAACGTATGGAGTTTCTCGGTGATGCGGTGTTATCCTTTTTAACTGCACAGTTTTTGTGTGAAAAGTATCCCGATACGCCCGAGGGTGAGCTTTCAAAGCTCCGTTCCTCATTGGTGTGCACCGACAGCCTTTCAAGCTATGCAAGGGAAATAGACCTTGGCAGTGTTCTGCTTCTCGGCAAGGGCGAAATTCATTCAGGCGGTGTTGACAGACCTTCTATTCTTGAAAATACGTTTGAAGCCCTGATTGCCGCAATTTATCTTGACGGCGGTATGGAGCAGGCAAAAGCCTTTGTAACCAGGTTCCTTGATAAAACACTGGAAACACATCAGATTAATTTCTTTGATTATAAAACAACCCTGCAGGAGGTTTTGCAGCAGAATCCCGGTGAAAATGCAACCTATGTCTTAATCGGCGAAAGCGGTCCTGACCACGATAAAACCTTTGAGATGGAGGTACATCTCAATTCAAATGTACTCGGCAGGGGTAAGGGCAGAACAAAACGTGCAGCAGAGCAGGCTGCAGCAAAGGAAGCGTTAAAGCTGATGGGTGTTGTATGAAAAAGGGTAATATAAGTATTTTTGTTCCGCATCAGGGCTGTCCCTGTCAGTGCTCCTTCTGTAATCAGAAAACCATTACAGGTCAGACAAAGGCGCCAACAGCCGAGGACGTTGTTCATGCAGTTGAAACTGCACTGAAAAAGAAAAATTTTGAATACGAAATTGCTTTTTTCGGCGGCTCATTCACCGCCATTGAGCGTGAATATATGATTTCACTGTTAGGCGCTGCTGCACCTTATGTGAAAAACGGCAGTGTTAAGGGTATCCGTATTTCTACAAGACCCGACTGCATTGACCGTGAGATTTTAGAAATACTGAAAGAATACGGTGTAACAAGTATAGAGCTTGGTGCACAGAGTATGGATGACGGGGTGCTCCTTGCCAACAGACGCGGTCACACTGCCGAGGATGTTGTCAATGCCTCAAAGCTGATTAAAGACTATGGCTTTGAGCTTGGGCTGCAGATGATGACAGGTCTTTATATGGACACCTGCGAAAAGGCAATCCAAACAGCACAAAAAATCATTGATTTAAAGCCTGATACAGTAAGAATTTATCCTACTGTGGTTTTAAAGAATACATATTTAGCAGAGCTTTATAAAAGCGAGGTGTACAAGCCTCTTAATGCAGATGACTCGGCAGAGCTTTGTGCAAGGCTTGTGCCTATGTTTGAAAAGGCAGGAATTAAAATTATCCGCCTTGGACTTCATTCAAGCGAGGATATTAAGAGAAATATGCTTGCAGGCGGTTTTCATGACAGCTTCGGTGAGCTTGTAAAATCCAGAATGCTTGTGGAAAAAATACTGGCTCTGCCCCCGGGTGACTATCAGGTTTTTGTGAATCCAAGGTCACTGTCAAAGCTGAAGGGCAATAACAAGAGCAATATCTATCTCCTGATGGAAAGGGGATATAACGTAAAAATTATTACCGACAACGGTATGGCAATAGACGAATTGAGGATTAAATAATGGTTTTAAGAACACTTGAAATGCAGGGCTTTAAGTCCTTTCCCGATAAAACCGAGCTTAATTTCGGCAAGGGTATTACTGCGGTAGTAGGTCCGAACGGCTCGGGCAAAAGTAATATTTCAGATGCTGTTCGCTGGGTGCTTGGTGAAACCAGTTCAAAATCACTGCGTGGCTCTAAGATGGAGGACGTTATTTTCGGCGGTACCTCATCACGTAAGGCACTGGGCTTTGCGCAGGTGCAGTTAACGCTTGATAACAGTGACCATACACTTAAGGACAGAAATGAGGTAGTAACCGTTACACGCCGTTACTATCGTTCGGGTGAAAGTGAATATAAAATAGACGGTGAAAATGTCCGCCGCCGTGATATACACGAGCTGTTTATGGACACGGGTCTCGGCTCTGACGGCTATTCAATGGTCGGTCAGGGTAAAATCGACTCAATCATTTCACAGAAGAATGAGGACAGACGTGAGCTTTTTGAGGAGGCGGCAGGGATATCCCTCTTCCGCCACAAAAGAACAGATGCCACAAGAAGGCTTGACCAGGCGCAGGAAAATCTTGTAAGACTGCTTGATATTTTAGGTGAGCTTGAAAACCGTGTGGGTCCTCTAAAAAAGCAGAGTGAAAAGGCAGCTAAGTTTTTAGAGCTCAGCGAGGAAAAGAAAACACTTGAAATCGGTGTTTGGGTGAATAAAATAAACCGTTTCACAAATGAACTCAGAGAGCAGGAGCATAAGATAGATGCTACAAATGCATCCTATGAGATTTGTGAAAAAGAGCTTTCTCAGATTGAGGCAGAGATTGAAGAAATTATAGAGAAAACAGCAAAAATCAATACGGAAATAGAACAGATACGAATCGGCTCAAAGGCATATGAGGATGAAGCTATCCGCAAGGATGGTGAGGCTTCGGTGCTGGAGGCGAATCTGAATCATAACAATGAAACCATAGAGCGTTTTAAAAATGACATCGGTGATGTGGATAATACCAACCATTCCATTGACGCACAGATTGAAGAAAAAAAGAATTTCATTGCCGAAAATGCTGCTAAGCTTGAAAGCAAAAAGGAAGAGCTAAAATCCGTTACCACAGAAATGGAAAGCCTTGTTTCCTCAAATGAGGAGGTTTCAAAGCTGACCGTTGAGCTTAACCAAAAAATCACTGCACTTACCTTTAAGCTTTCCGATTGCAAGGTTAAATGCTCACAGGCGCTTTCATCAATCGAGGAAATTAATGCAAGAAGAAGCGTAGTCGATGACTCCATTGCACAGTGTGACAAGGATGTCAGCATTGCAGAGGCGCAAATGCAGGAAAGTGAAGATAATCTTGCTTTTCTGCAGAACAGAATTGATGAAAACAACAATTCACTTTCAGGCTATAAGCTGAAGCTTGAAAATAAAACCGCAAAAGCAGATAAGATAAAGGCTGACCTTGAAAAAGCAAGCCTTGAGCTGTCACAAAAGCAGTCAAGGGCAAAAATGTTAATGGACCTTGAAAAAAATATGGAGGGCTTTTCGGGTGCTGTTAAGGCGGTTATGAAGCAGTCACAGAGCAGGGCACTTTCGGGAATACACGGTCCTCTTTCACAGCTTATCACTGTTGACAATGAATATTCCGTTGCGGTTGAGGTTGCGCTGGGTGCAGCAATGCAGAATATTGTTACAACCAATGAAGCAGATGCAAAGCGTGCTATTTATTACTTAAAAAACAATCGTATAGGCAGGGCAACATTTTTACCGATTTCTGCAATCAAGCCGAGAAATCTGGATGAGAAAGACCTTGATGATAATTTGGGCTTTGTTGCCATTGCAGCAGATTTGGTTGAGTGCAAAAGTGAATATAAAAATATAATTTCCAATCTGCTTGGCAGAGTTGTTATTGTTGATGATATGGACTGTGCTATCGGAATAGCCAAAAGATATAACAACAGATTTAAGCTTGTTACCATTGACGGACAGGTTATCAACCCGGGCGGCTCCATGACAGGCGGCTCCCAGTCAAAGGGTGCAGGTATTCTGTCACGGTCCAATCTGATTGATGAGCTGAATGCACAGGCTAAGGTGCTTGAGGAAAAGGTTAATACTCTTAAAGCAGAGTTTAAAACAGCACTTGAGGATGCCAACTATGCAGCAGCTCAGCTTCAGGGTGCTGAGGTTGATATGCAGCAGGCTAAGGAGGAGTTTATCCGTTCACAGGGTGAGCACAGACTAATTAAAGAAAAGCTTGATGCACTGCGTGCGCAGTGTGACAGCCTTGCTGCTGAAAAGAACAATGCAGACGAGCGTATTGCAGGCTTTGTGCAATTGAACAAAGAGGGCGAGGCTGAGGCTGAAAGAATTGAAGCCGAAATTGCCGATGCCGAAGCACAGCTTGCACAGACCAGCGGCAATGCGGAAGAGATTAACGCAAAGCGTGAAAAATACAGGCAAATCAGCCAGCAGATTAATCTTGACCTTGTTACCATTACCAAGGATACAGAGTCTGCCAAGCTGTCCATTGAAGAATTGGAACTGCGTAAAAATTCCCAGAGTGACAGAGTTAAATCCATTGAGGATGAAATTAAAATCCTGGAGGAAAGAAACAGAAGTCTTCTTTTATCCATAAATGAGGTTAAGGCACAGGCTGACGCACTCCGCAAAAAGGCAGATGGCTCCAATGCACAGATTGCTGACAGTATTGAGGAGCGTAACAGCCTTGAAAAACGCTCGGGCGAATTAAGGCTGCTTGAGCGCAACAAGGGTCAGGAGCGTGAAAAGCTTTCAGGCGAGCTTGTCAGACTTGATGAACGCAAGATTGCAATGCGTAAGGAATATGATGAGCTGAATGATATGCTCTTTGAGCAGTACGAATTAACACGCCGTGAGGCAGAGGCTCTTAATATTGAAATTGAAAATATGAGTGAAGCGAAGAAACGTCTTCACGAAATCAAGGTTGCAATTAAAGGGCTTGGCTCAATTAACGTCGGTGCTATTGAGGAATACAAGGAAGTGTCGGAAAGATACGAATTCCTTAAGGAGCAGATTGACGATGTTGAAAAGTCCAAAAATGAGCTTTTGAAAATCATTGAGGATTTGACAGCGTCAATGAGTGAAAAGTTCCTTGAAAAGTTCAATAAAATTAACGAGGAATTCAAGGTGTGCTTTGCCGATTTCTTTGGCGGCGGTAAGGGTGAAATCAAGCTTGAAAATCCCGATAACTGCCTTGAGTCTGCTATTGAAATCAACATTCAGCCGCCGGGCAAGGCTGTTCAGAATATCAGCCTGTTCTCAGGCGGTGAAAAATCACTTGCGGCTATGGCACTGCTGTTCAGCGTGCTTAAGGTACAGCCTGCACCGTTCTGTATTTATGACGAGGTTGAGGCTGCACTGGATGACGTCAATGTTGAGCGCTTTGCAAAATATATGCGTAAAATGACAGACAGAACGCAGTTTATTTCTATTACGCACCGCCGCGGTACTATGGAGGAGGCTGATGTACTCTATGGTGTTACAATGCAGGAAAAGGGTGTTTCAAAGCTTATTGAGCTGCAGACAGCAGAGCTTGCTGCACAGATGGGACTTGAAGAATAAAACGAATAAGGATGTGGATGTATGGGCATTTTTTCAATATTCAAAAAGGGTTTAAAGAAAACCAGAGATGAGGGCATTACCGCCCAGATGGACGAGGTAATTGAGTCTTATGAGGAGATTACCGACGAGCTTTTTGACGAGCTTGAGGAAATTCTTATTATGGGCGATGTGGGTATGCCGACTGCCGAAAGAATTATCCGTGACTTAAAAAGAAAAATTGAAAACGATAAAATCAAGGATGTTAAGCAGGTCCGTGAAACCATGAAGGATATTGTGTCCGGTGTTGTTTGGGGCGGTAGCTATCTGAGGCTCCGTTCAAAGCCGTCAATCATTTTAATGATTGGTGTTAACGGTGTGGGCAAAACCACCACAATCGGCAAGCTTGCTTTAAGACTTAAAGGGCAGAACAGAAAGGTTATTCTTGGTGCTGCCGATACCTTCCGTGCCGCTGCGATTGAACAGCTGCAGGTATGGGCAGACAGAGCAGATGTTGACCTTATCAAGCACGCTGAGGGCTCCGACCCTGCCGCAGTGGTTTACGATACCATTCAGGCAGGCAAGGCAAGGGGTGCAGATGTTATCATTATTGACACCGCAGGTAGATTGCATAATAAGAAAAATCTTATGGACGAGCTGAACAAAATTTCACGTGTTATTGACAGGGAGCTGCCTGACGCATCAAAAGAAATTCTGCTTGTGCTTGATGCCACAACAGGTCAGAATGCCGTTAACCAGGCTAAGGACTTTAAGGAGGCGGCAGGCATTACAGGTATTGTATTAACAAAGCTTGACGGCACAGCCAAGGGCGGCGTTGTGCTTGCAATCAACAATGAGCTTGATGTACCTGTTAAATTTGTCGGTGTGGGCGAAAGAATTGAGGATTTACAGCCATTCGATGCTGACGCTTTTGCCGCAGGACTTTTTGATGCAAAGGTGCCTGAGGACGATGAGGATATAACGAATTTTATAACGAACGAGGATTAATTATGGATTTTATTCTTGCAACCAATAATATGAAAAAGCTTGCAGAAATGCAGCGTATTTTGTCACCTCTCGGCATTAATGTGGTTACTGCAAAAATGCTTGGCATTACGCTTGAGGAGGTTGAGGAGGACGGCGATACCTTCGAGGCGAACGCAAAAATCAAAGCACTTGCAGCCTGCAGGGAAACGAATATGCCTGCTATTGCCGATGATTCGGGACTTTGCGTTGATTACCTTGACGGCGCACCCGGTATCTTTTCGGCACGCTTCGCAGGGGACCACGGCAATGACGAGCTGAATAATGACCTGCTTCTTGAAAAGCTTGAGGGTGTTCCTGCCAAAGAACGCACCGCACATTATGTGTGTGCAATCTGCTGTGAATTCCCTGACGGAAAGGAAATTATTGTCCGTGGTGAGTGTGAAGGTCAGATAGGCTTTGAGCGTGACGGCAACGAAGGCTTCGGCTATGACCCGTTATTTCTCGTTGAGGGCAGAGCCTTCGGAAGATACACTGCCGAGGAAAAGGACAAAATCAGTCACAGAGGCAAGGCTTTAAGATTACTTACAAAAGAATTGGAGACATTTATATGACATCAAAGGAACGTGCTGCGTGGAGAGCAAAGGCAAACTCCCTTGAGCCGATTATTCAGCTCGGCAAAGAGGGTATCAGTGATAATTTAATTACACAGATTGATGATACACTTGATGCAAGAGAGCTTATAAAAATCCGTGTTCACCTTGAAACCGCTCCCGAAGGACCAAAGGCGCTTGCACAGCAGCTTGCCCAAAGGCTGCAGGCTGAGGTGATTCAGGTTATCGGCGGTATTATTGTGCTTTACCGTGAAGCAGATGAGGAACGTATTGCAGAGAAAAAGAAAAAGCGCGGCTCAGGCAATGCAAAAGCCACTGCTAAGAAAAAGGTAAAAATCAAGGGTATGCGTCAACGTCAGAGAGAGAAGGAAGAAAAAAATCCTTACGCAGTTTATGACCGCCCGAAATACCGTGGTAAATAATAATGAGAATAGGAATTTTCGGCGGTGCTTTTAATCCTGTTCATAACGGACATCTTAATATTGCAGACGCATTTTATGAGGCTTTGAGCCTTGATAAGCTGCTTTTCATCCCTACTGCAAAGCCGCCGCATAAAAGTGACGCAGGCTTGCTTTCGGGGGAGGACAGGGTGAATATGCTGAGGCTTGCTGTTGAGAATAAGCCTTATGAAATTTCAACCATTGAATTTGAACGAAACGATAAATCATATACCTATGATACTTTGATTGAGCTTAAGAGGCTTTATCCCGATGCCGAGTTTTTCCTTATCATCGGTGCTGACCAGATTATTCATTTTGACAAATGGTACAGATACGAGGATATTCTGGGTATGGTCACTCTATGTACCTCCGCACGTGAAAATGAAGAGGAAAAGCAGTTGATTATCGAAAGTGCAAAAAGGCTTGGTATTAAGGACTGCTTTTATATGTCAAGCCGTGCTGTTATAAAGGTCAGCTCCAGTGAAATCAGGGACAAAATAAAACACGGCAGTGATGTTTCTGCACTGCTTCCAAAAAAAGTATTTGATTATATTTCAGAAAAAGGACTATATCGTGTATAATATTAATGAATACCAAAACATAATAAAAGAAAGACTAAGTGATTACCGCTTTTATCATTCACTGTGTGTTGCTGAAAGTGCCAGGGCGCTGGCAAAGAAATATGGCGCTGATGAGGAAAAGGCAGAGGTTGCAGGCATTCTGCACGACATCTGCAAGGAGGCTGATTTTGATGAACAGCTTGAAATTATTGAAAAAGCAGGTATGACGATTACCGAATTTGAAAGAAATTCCAAAAAGTTTTATCATCAGATTTCAGGTGCTGCATATGCTAAGGTTGTTCTGGGCATTGAGGATGAGGAAATACTGAATGCCATCCGCTACCATACCACAGGCAGAGCGAATATGTCGCTTATGGAGGAAATCGTTTATTTAGCCGATTTCATTTCAGCCGACAGGGATTATGACGATATTGACAGAATCAGAGCAGAAGCAGAGCGCGGCAAGGAATACGGCTTAATGTATGCCACAAGGTATACCATTAAATCCGTTGTGAAAAAGGGCAACCCCCTTCACAGTGATACTGTGGACGCTTATAATTGGTTATTATCCGCTTATTTCGGCGGTAAGTATAAAGTGAATAAAGGATAGTGAAATATGGAAATTAAGGATATTGTTAAAACCGCCGTTAAGGCAATTGACAGCAAAAAGGGTGAAAATATCGAGGTTATCGGCATAACCGATTTAACCATCCTTGCCGATTACTTTGTTATTGCTACAGGTACCAGCTCAACGCAGGTTAAGGCGCTGGCTGAGGAGGTTGAATATAAGCTTTCTTTAGAGGGCGTTCAGCCGCACCATATTGAGGGCGAAAAAACACCTTGGGTCTGCCTTGACTATGGCTCTGTTGTTGTTCACATTTTCTACAAGGATCAGCGTGATTTCTATCAGCTTGAGCGTCTTTGGGAGGATGGACAGAAAATAGATATTACAAATTATTTGGAGGATTAATATACTATGGATTACAATTTTAAAAAGATTGAATCAAAGTGGCAGAATGTCTGGTATACGCAGAACACCTTTGCCGCAAAGCAGGATTATACGCTGCCGAAATTTTATTGCCTGGTTGAATTCCCTTATCCGTCGGGTCAGGGTCTTCACGTAGGTCATCCGCGTTCATACACTGCACTTGACATTGTTGCACGTAAAAAGAGATTGCAGGGCTACAATGTGCTTTACCCTATGGGCTGGGATGCTTTCGGTCTGCCCACAGAGAACTTTGCCATCAAAAATCATATTCACCCTGAAGAGGTTACAAAGAATAATGTAGCTCACTTCAAGTCACAGCTGCAGGCACTGGGCTTTTCCTTTGACTGGACACGTGAGGTTAATACCACTGACCCAAGCTATTATAAATGGACACAGTGGATTTTCCTCCAGTTATTTAAAAAGGGTCTTGCTTATAAAAAGGAGATGGCTGTAAACTGGTGTACCTCCTGTAAGTGTGTGCTTGCGAATGAAGAGGTTGTCAACGGTGTTTGTGAGCGCTGCGGCAGTGAGGTTATCAGAAAGAACCAGAGCCAGTGGATGCTCAAAATTACAGAGTATGCCGACCGTCTTGTAAGTGACCTTGATGACCTTGATTTCATTGACAGAGTTAAGGTTCAGCAGAAAAACTGGATTGGACGCTCAACAGGTGCAGAGGTTGATTTCGGCACAACACTGGGTGATACTTTGACTGTTTATACAACCCGTCCTGACACGCTTTTCGGTGCTACATATATGGTTATTTCACCTGAGCACCCACTGATTGAAAAATGGGCTGATCAGCTCACAAATCTGGATGCAGTGCGTGCATATCAGCAGGAGGCTGCACGCAAGAGCGACTTTGAGCGTACAGAGCTGAACAAGGAAAAAACAGGTGTTAAGCTTGAGGGTGTTATGGGTATTAACCCTGTTAATGATACCGAAATTCCGATTTTCATTTCAGACTATGTTCTGACCTCCTACGGTACAGGTGCCATTATGGCTGTACCTGCTCACGATACCCGTGACTGGGAGTTTGCAAAGAAATTTGATTTGCCCATTATCGAGGTTGTTGCAGGTTCAAAGGTCGGTGTGGAGAATGAGGCGTTCACTGACTGCTATACAGGCAAGCTTGTGAATTCATCCTTCCTGACAGGTATGACTGTTGAGGAGGCTAAGGCTGCCATTACAGAGTGGCTGACAAAAGAGGGCAAGGGTCATCAGAAGGTGAACTTTAAGCTTCGTGACTGGGTATTCTCACGTCAAAGATACTGGGGCGAGCCTATTCCGATTGTTAAGTGTGACGATTGCGGTTATGTTCCTGTTCCCGAAAGTGAGCTGCCTTTAAGACTCCCTATGGTTGACAGCTATGAGCCAACCGATACAGGCGAATCACCGCTTGCTAAAATGACCGATTGGGTAAATACTACCTGTCCTTGCTGCGGCAAGCCTGCTAAGAGAGAAACCGATACAATGCCGCAGTGGGCTGGCTCCTCGTGGTATTTCTTAAGATATATGGACCCGCATAATGATAATGCGCTTGTTTCACCTGAGGCAGTTAAATACTGGGGTCCTGTTGATTGGTATAACGGCGGTATGGAGCACACAACACTCCATCTGCTTTACTCACGCTTCTGGCATAAATTCCTTTATGATATCGGTGTTGTTCCTACCAAAGAGCCTTATGCAAAGCGTACCTCACACGGTATGATTCTGGGTGAGAACGGCGAAAAAATGTCCAAATCAAGAGGTAATGTTGTTAACCCTGATGATATTGTTGACCAGTATGGTGCAGATACAATGCGTCTTTATGAAATGTTCATCGGTGACTTTGAAAAGGCTGCTCCATGGAACAGCGATTCAATTAAGGGCTGTAAGAGATTCCTTGAGCGTTACTGGAATTTACAGGAAATTGTTAAGGACGGCGACGAATATTCTGCTGACCTTGAAGCTATGATGCACAAGACAATCAAAAAGGTTACTGAGGATATTGATAATCTTAAGTGCAATACAGCTATCGCCGCAATGATGAGCCTGATGAATGAAATGTATGCAAAGGGTGTCAACAAGGCTGAGCTTAAAGCACTCACAATTCTTCTGAACCCGTTTGCTCCCCACGTTACAGAGGAAATGTGGCAGGTAATGGATTTCGGCGGAATGGTTAATAAAGCACAGTGGCCTGCCTTTGACGAAGAAAAAACAAAGGAAAATTCTGTTGAAATTGCACTCCAGATTATGGGCAAGGTAAGATCAAGAATTGTTGTTCCTGTTGATATTTCAAAGGAAGATGCCATTGCACTTGCTAAGCAGGATGAAAGAATTGCCGAAGCGATTGCAGGCAAAACCATTAAAAAGGAAATCTACGTTCCGGGCAAGCTTGTAAATATCGTTGCAGTCTGACAAACAGATGCTATCGGTGCATATGACACTTGCAGACAGCCTAAGTATTTAACAATAGTTGCTGAGAGTGAGGTTGTAGGTGGAGTTGACGTTGAGAATGGCAAGAATGCTGATTCTGTTGATCTTGTGGCAGCCGAAAAGGTTGAGCTTTCAACCTTTTTGAACATGATTAATGCAATCAAAGCATTTTTCAGTATGATGATTGTTAAGATAATATGTTTGATTATTATAGCAGTTATGATTTGCTATGTTGTTCTTGTGATTATGAATAATGACAAGAAAAAAGAAGTGCAGACAGAAGCGTGCTCAAGGAGCCAGTGGCAGGGATATGGATGACTTTCAGCCCCACAGCCGCTAATCAGAAAGCAAAAGAATTAGGGTAAAAAGCAAAGTTCGGAATACCGACAGTCATAGACTGTGTTATCCAACAAGCAATAGCATAGGTGATAATACCAATCTATGAGTCAAAGTTTTCAAAGTATACCTGCATCAAATAAATGACACTATGTACAAAAACTAAGCATTTTAGGTGCTTCGCAGTTTCGCTTTAGTAATTTTGCCTTGATTAAGAACAAATCAGTAGAAATTTAACTCGTAGACCTAAAATGCTGTATTACATATGAGTTGAATATTTGTTATAATATCTAAAAAAATTAGTGAAAACATATCTATAGATATAAGTGATGCGTTGTTTGAGGTGATAAAATGAATGTTGTAACCATACTTGCATCGGGTGTTGGCTCTCGTTTTGGCAGTAATGTTCCGAAGCAGTTTCACAAAATCAACGGTAAAATGGTAATTGAATACGTTATTGAGTCCATACTTGAAGGTGAAAAAGTTAATAAAATTGTTGTGGCTACAAATATTGAAGCAAACAGTGTATATCTTGCGGATATCTGTGAGCAGAACAACATTGATTTGATTGAGGGCGGAAGCACCCGTAACCGCACGCTGCGCAATGTTCTTGATTACATCGACAGCAGGTATGACTGTAAAAAGCTCATTGTGTGTGATGCCGTGCGTCCAATGATAACCGGCGATCTTATGGATAAGTATTTTGAACTGCTGGATAGCTGTGATGCCGTTGTAACTGCACAGAAAATTACCGATTCACTGGGCTGCTATGATTTTCAGAAGGTTAACAGAGAGCGTTATTATCTTATGCAGTCGCCTGAGGGCTTTGATTTCAAGCTGCTGAATGACAGCTTTGATTCAGAGTCGGAGCTGACAGAGGTAACGCAACAGCTTCCTGAGGATAGTAGAATTGAGCTTTGTTTTGATTTTAATAATAATTTCAAGCTGACCTATCCTGCCGATTTGAAATACCTTGAGGCACTTTATTAAGGACAGGGAAAATCATGTTGAACAAAGAATATTTTGCAAAAAGTGGACATTGTGCAAAAATCAAACTTTTTATTGTTAAAATATTAAGAAAACTTTTTATAAAGATAAAACAAAAGGATGTTATTTTGTTTGAAAGTTTACCATTATATAGCGATAATACAAAATATGTTTATGATGAAATAATTAAGAGAGAATCTTTTAAGGATTACAAGTTTTTTTGGTTACTTTCTGAATATATGAAAATTAACCGTGAGGATATTCCAAAAGGAATACAGGTGCTTGGCACAACAGCGGATGATAGTGTTTTAAAAAGATTTTTTAATCGAATTAAAAGAACATATTATGAAGCAGTTGCAAAAGTCATTATAGTTTGTAATGAGTATCCAAATTTAAAAAATCCAAGAGCCTATTGCATAGATTTATCTCATGGTACTGCTATGAAGGATTGCAGCAACCATTATAATATGCCAAATTATATTGATGTATCTATGTGTATATCGTCTTATCTTTTGAAATATGATGCGCATAATAACAATTGTTCAGAAGACAAGCTGATGCCTTTAGGCTTTGCTAGAAATGATGACTTATTTGGCGAAAAAAATGATTTAAATAAGGTATTTAATAAAAAATTCAGTAAATCAATTTATTGGATGCCAACATATCGTCAACACAAGCTGGGTGATTCATATAGTAGTATTTCATTTCCTATCATATATAATGAAGAAATAGCACAGGAAATTAATGCTTGTGCCAAGGCTAATGATGTCTTAATAATATGCAAACCTCATCCTGTTCAGGATTTAAGTAGTATTGCACAAGTAAAATTAAGTAATCTGTTGTTTATTGATAATGAATTCTTTCTAAAGAATAACATAACAAATTATGAGCTGTTAAGAAGTGTTGATTCCCTAATTACAGATTATTCATCTGTTTATTATGATTACTTATTATGCGATAAGCCTATTGGATTATGCTGGGATGACTTTGAAGAATATAATCAAAATGAAGGCTTTGTTATTGATACAGATGTAATTTTTGCTGGTGGAGAAAAGATATATAACGCTAAGGAATTTTGCGATTTCTTGATTAGAATTGCAAATGGTCAAGATAATCTAAAAACAGAAAGAGCGAAAATAACTGAACTTTGTCATGACCACAGAGATAATCAATCAACAAATAGAATTGTCGATTTTATAGAAGAAAAGTTATAGCTTATAGCTTCTATTACCCCTGAAATGTCTGCATCAATACATATTGCTTGATGTTTAATTTCTTTTGGGCAGACTGCATCCCCTTTGTTTATACAGGCATATACTGCATTTGGATTTTGTGCAGTCATCTGCCAGAAGGGGTACTTAATGATAACGGGGGTGTTATATCCAACACCGATTTCAAAATAAAGCATATTCAAATCTTTATGCCTGCGGATAAAGTCCTTGTATCTTTCGCTTGCTTTATACCAGCCGTCATCCTGCACAAACTTATCATCACATCTTAAGTTTGTTGTAAGCAGTTTACCGCAATGAGGGCACTTAGGGATTAAAGAATTGGTATTTTCATATTCTTTTGCTGTTCATACATTGCCTTGATGATGTCCTCATTATCAAAGGTTTTTTGACAGCATGGCTCACTGCACTGAAAAAGACCGTAATCTCCCTGCGTATAAAATAATCTTTTTTTGTCAAAGCCTGCTCTTTGAAAGCAATGGTCAACATTTGTTGTGATAACAAAATAATCTTTATTTTTAACCAAATCATAGAGCCTGTTATATAAATCTGACGGAATATCCATATAACGGTTTATATAGATATATCTGCTCCAATATGCCCAAAATTCCTCCTGTGTCTGATACGGATAAAATCCGCCGTAGTACATATCATCAAAGCCATATTTTGCTTTGAAGTCAGAAAAGTATTTGCTGAATCTTTCACCGCTGTAGGTAAAGCCTGCGGCAGAGGATAGTCCTGCGCCTGCACCGATGACAACTGCATCACAATTATCAAATGCCTTTTTTAGTTTATCAATCTGTACAGAGTAATTCTCTGTAGATTTTATAGTCCTTATCCTTGAAAACATTGAATATCACCTTGATTCTGCTGTTCGTTTCTGACTTGTATTGTTTTACTGTTTATATGCAGATGTTATTTTGGCTTTACCTGTTGGCTCTTTATATCCCTGCTTCTGCATAATTTCATTGCACTCCAAACGAAGTCTTACACCTGCAAAGGTGTGAATACAATTATCAATACAGGCATGGCAGGGGCAGAAGCATCCTAAAAGCTGATTGTTTGCGGCATTCACGATTGCTTCTGCATCAATCGTAGTAATGTCACCCTGCCACAAATAAATATCATTACTGCAGGGTATTAATTCCTTTATATGTGTTATACCTTTTTGTCTTATTTCCTCTTGCAGATATTCATCTTCAAGTGTCAGGTATTCATCACTGATAGATTCGGGCATACGCACATTGACAAGCGAGCGGTATAGATTAAACTGTTCGTCAGCATTATCAGGTATTTTAACCTTGCTGTATCTCGGATTTTCAGCAAGCAAGTATTTTATCAGCCATAAAAGTTTTTCATTCTGTGTCATCCTATCACTCCAAAATCAGTTGGTTGTCAATCCAACTGTCCTGCTTTACTTCCATAATTTTATCCCCAATCTGATGTGTACCTATCAGAAACGGAGAGTTCGGATTGTGCTGCTTTATATTCCTGATAACAGCAGCCTTGTCTGTATTTGCATAACAGTATTTGCAAAAATGCCTGCAGGTGTCATATACACCTATGTCATTGCCGAAAAAGCAGGCGCATTCTGCTCTCTGACCTTTTCTTTTGGGCATATTCAGTTTTGAATGCAATGCTGTTTCATATACGCTTTGAGTTAAACAGCCATTACAATCAACACCATACGGCTTTAACTTCTCACCCTCTGCACAGGCTTTGATTGTTATACCGTATTTTCTGCCAATGTCTGCAAATGCTTTCCCGATTGTCAGGCGTTCTTCCTTGTTTACCATTCGTGCCTGAGGAAAATTTTTAATGACCTTTTTATACAAATCAATAAAGCTGATAATACAGGTATTTGTATAACCTGAAAGCACCTTTGCCATTTTTTCAAAGGCTTTAAGATGAAACTCAGGAGAATATTTTTCCGTAATAAAAATAGGGTCATATCTCCAGCCGATACTGTCAATACCAACTGTCTTTGAAAGTGCTTCGAAAGCTTTGATAACCTGTTTTTTATCAGGAACATTCGGCTCAATTTCTTTGCCGTAGGGCGTTATGGTAACAAACCAATACTGACCGTAAGGTTTAAGTATATCCATATACGCCAGCATAGGTGAAGGATTTTTGGTGCAGAATGCAATCAGGTCAACCACATCAGGATTAATTCTGTATTTTGTAACATTTGAAGGATTATACGGATTGCGCACCAGAACATATCCTTCTTTTATTCTGTTTATAAACCATTCTGAATAGAATGCAGGTATGTCTGTCCTCATTCCTGTTTGTAAAATCATAATTGTAAACCTTTATTTTTATATTTTGAACACATTGTGATTTATCGGAATCACTTGACTGTATTGTAAAGTATATGGTATCATTTGTAAAGTAAGCACTTTATTGTGCCGTAGTTACCAAAAAGAAACTATTGAACAATTAAAAACCTTATAGGAGATGTTATTATGACTACTGCTGAAGCAAAAAATCTGCCTGCTTGTCCGGTGGAAACAACATTAACCTTAATAGGCAATAAGTGGAAGGTGCTTATCCTTCGTGATTTATTGCCGGGAACCAAGCGATTCGGCGAACTGAAAAAATCCTTAGGCTCTGTAAGTCAGAAGGTTCTCACTGCACAGCTAAGAGGTCTGGAGGCTGATGGTCTTGTAACAAGAACAGTATATCCCGAAGTTCCGCCGAGAGTGGAATATTCGCTGACAGATTTAGGTATGAGCCTTCAGCCTGTTCTAAATTCGCTGCAGAGCTGGGGCGAAAGCTACAAAGCAAGCTTCTGAGGTTTTGCATTTATTTTTTTATCATTTGTTCTCTGTACTGTTTGGGCGTGATTTTATATTTCCTTTTAAAAGCAGATATAAATGCCGATGCTGAGCTGTAACCGCATTTTACTGCACATTCTTCAACGGTTATATTTTTTTCTTCAAGAAGTGTGGCAGCCAGTGCCATTTTTGATTCATACCTAAGCTTTTTGAAGGATGAGCCGTAATAGTCTTTTATTATACGCTCTGCCTGCCTTTGTGATACGCCGATTTGTACGGAAAAATCATTTAAAGTTACATTGCTGCAATCATCTGAAAAAAGCTGGTCAAGAATCCAGGATCGGCTTTCGTTTAAATCAGTGGCTGCAGTTTCTTTTTTTGGATGGGTGTTATCAGGGAAATACAGACGTGCTATTTCGCTGATTAGTCTGATTGACAGGGAGGATAATATGTCCTCCTGCCAATGACTGCCTTTTTCCTTTTCTTCAACCATTTGCTTAAACAGGTGTCTTATTTCAGCGTTGCTTTTTCCAATCCAGAAGCTTTGCGAGGCAAATCTGCTGACAATATCGTTTTCTTTTTTTAAATTTGAAATCCTGAAATATACACACAGCTCATGCATAGGGCTCGTTTTGTCGGGAATCTGCTTGTGCAGCAGGTTAGGACCTGTTATGAACAGTGTGTTTTTTGAAAGGCTGTATCTTTCACAATCTGTTTCAAGCACACCGCTCCCGTAATCTATGAGGTGAATCTCATAGCAATTTTTAGTGTGGGAATGCATGGGCACAATTTCACTGAGCGTACCTGAAAATATTTTAAAAAGCTGAATTTTATTTTTATTATAATAAAAAGTTATGTTCACAATCTCACACTCCTTTCAACAAATTCATTTTATCAGCTATTCCGTTTTATGGCAATAAAAACTTTATTTAAAACGACATAAAATTTATATTTTTGTCGGATGAATGTCTTTTAATCATAAGAATAAAGCATTATACTAATATTAAAATGATATTAAGAAACGGGGATTCGGTATGAAAAAGAAAAAAATTTATACAGTTGCAACCTCTCACCTTGACACAATATGGTCGTGGGATTTTGAAACAACTGTAAGCAAATATATCTATGATACTTTGGTTGATAATTTTGCACTCTTCAAAAAGTATCCGTCATACATATTCTCCTTTGAAGGCTCATACCGCTATGAGCTTATGGAGGAATATTATCCTGAGCTTTTTGAGCAGATGAAGGAATATATCAAACAGGGCAGATGGCACGTTACAGGCTCAGCCTTTGAAAACGGTGATACGAACTGCCCGTCACCTGAGGCACTTTTCAGAAATATTCTGATAGGCAATTCCTATTTTGATGAAAAGTTCGGCAAAAGGTCCTGTGACATATATCTGCCGGATTGCTTCGGCTTTGGCTGGGCTTTGCCGAGTATTGCACACCACGCGAACTTAAAGGGCTTTACAACCCAGAAGCTTGCCTGGGGCAGTGCATACGGAATACCGTTTGATATCGGCAAGTGGTATGGTGTTGACGGCAATTTCATTTATGCAAGCTGCAATCCTCACGATTATTACTACACCTTAACAAAGCTGCGTGATTGGGATTTTGTTACAGACAAGCTTAAGGAAAATGAAAAGTACGGGCTTGATTGGACCTATATGTTCCACGGTATCGGAGACCGCGGCGGTGCTCCTGAGGAGAAAACCGTTAAGTTTGTTGACGGTGAAATCAAGAAGAATGACAGCAGTGATATTGAGGTAATTGCCGCAAGTGCTGACCAGATTTATCGTGATATTGAAAGTGAGCTGCCGCAGGAGGTTAAGGATAAGCTGCCTGAATGGAAAACAGAGCTTGTTATGCAGAACCACGGTGTAGGCGGCTATACCTCACGTGCTATCGGTAAACGCTGGAACACCAAGTGTCAGGAGCTTGGTGATATGGCTGAGCGCGCAGGTGTTATGGCAAGCTATTTCGGTGCGGCGGATTATAACGAGCCTGTGCTTGAAAAGGCGTGGAAAAGGGCAATTGCTCACCAGTTCCATGATGATACACCGGGTACCTCTGTTCAGCGTGCTTACCGCCGTTCCTGGAATGATTATGCAATGTCAATCAATCAGTTCAAGGGTGAGCTTGAAGGCTCGCTTTCGGCAATGACAGGACTGATGAAATCCGATTTCTGCACAGGTATTCCTGTTATGGTTTCAAACACTGTAGAAGCAAAGCGTGTCAGTGCTGTTAAGCTTGAGCTTAAGGGTATCTCAACACCCTTTGTACGTGTTTATAATGATAAGGGTCGAGAGGTTAAGAGCCAGGTTAATTCTGTTAAAAACGGAATTATGGAGGTTGTGTTTATTGCTGAGGTTGACAGCCTCGGTATGCGTGTTTATGATGTAAGACCAAGCGGTGAGCCCTGCTGTGTAAAGAGTGATATTACTGTTGACGGAAATACAATGTCAAATCAGAAATATGAGGTAAGGCTCAATAAAAACGGAGATATTGCTTCAATAACCGATAAAACCGATAACGACAGAGAGCTGCTGTCAAAGCCGATTGTTCTCGGTCTGTTCAACTATACAGGCTCAAAGGATTGGCCTGCCTGGGAAATGAATTATAAGGAGGCAAACAAGGAGCCTGACCGCATACCGCTTGCTTCATCCATTACGGTTGTTGAGAACGGACCCGCACGTGTTACCATTGAGGTTAAGCAAAAGGACGACAGGAGTACATTCACAAGCTATATTTCATTAACCGATTGCGGCGAAATTGTTGAGGTATATAATGATTTTGAATGGCAGTCCATGCGAACAATGTGCAAAAACCGCTTTGCATTGACTGCTGAAAATAAGCAGGCGACTTTCGATTTGGGTCTGGGTGCAATCAAGCGTGATAATATGAATGAAAAGCTCTTTGAGGTGCCTGCACAGAAATGGGCAGATATTACGGATAACAGCGGTGAATTCGGTGTGTCCATCCTCAGTGACAGCAAGCACGGCTGGGATAAGTTCAATGACAACACCCTTCGTTTGACTGCAATTCATACTCCCAAAAAGAATTACCGTATTGATTCTATGCAGTCCATGATGGATTTAGGTAAGAATATTTATTCATACGCTGTGTTCAGCCATAAGGGCGATGTGGGCTCAGCTACACAGCTACAGGCTAAAATGTTCACGCAGCCGCTGACTGCCGTTGTGTTTGATAAGCATCAGGGTAAGCTCGGCACAAGCTATTCCTTCGGCGGCGGAAGCAGTGAGGCTGTTATTGTAAGAGCAATCAAGCTGCCGCATCATAACATTGACAGCGGTGAAATTATTGTTCGTTTCAACGAAGGCTCAAACAAAGCTGTTGACAGATATACCTTTACGCTCGGCGAGGGTGTTGAAAGTGCAAGAGAGCTTTATGCAAGCGAGGAATTTCTGGCTGATGCGGTTGTTGAAAACGGCTGTCTTGTAACAAGCTTCAAACCTTATGAGGTTAAAACCTTTGCACTTAAATTGAAGCCAAGCAGTGTTGATTGCGATAAGAGTTCAAGCTCTCATATTGCTATTGCTTGTGATGTTAAAAATACACATATCCCCGACCGCTTAATGCCTGAGGAAATTGTTGCAGGCGGTGTAAGCTTTAAGGTTAAAAATGAGCTGATGAGCTGTAACGGACAAACAATAGAGGTTGAGCAGGGCAATAAGCTTAAGCTCCTTTGTGCGTCACTTAATGATGATAAAAAGGCAGTGTTCACAGTGAACGGTAACGCCGTAACCAAAACAGTAAATGCCATTGATAAGCCCTATGCACAGTGGGATTTATATGATTTTGAGGAAATGGCTTATGTTAAGTCGGGTCATCTGGGCTATGAGTTCACACACAGCATTGACGATAACGGCAATACATTATTTGCAAAGGGAATGTATTTCTGGGTGATTACACTTGACGGCACAGCAGTGCTTCCAAAGGATAAGGATATTGTGATTCTGTCAGCAGCACAGGTCCGTTCTGCCGACGCAAGCCTTGTTACGCCTCTTGAGGACAGGGTGGAAAAACGTCCGTTTACCTTTGAAATGAGTCTTAAAGAAAAAATTTGGTATCTCCATTCAAAGTGTGTATGGATGCTTAATGACAAGGATAATTTTTTAACACACTGGAATAATGGCAAAAACGGAAAAAGAGTAGAACAAACAAAAAAGAATATTAAATCAAGAACTTTTGATACGGTAGGTCATTGATATGGAAAATATTTTTGGAAAAGATTGGTCTGATTATAATAACGGCTATCCCCTTGATGACAGTGATGTTGCACGTTATATATCCGTAACGCCAAGTGAAAATCAGCGCAGGCATCAGTCAAAGCCTTTTTACTGCTTTATTCATTTCGGAATGAATACCGCAACAGCACGTGAATGGGGGACTGCACGGGAAACCGTTAAGGATTTTACCATTAAATCCATTAACGCAAGGCAGTGGGTATCCGCCATAAAAAACAGCGGTGCAACAGGCATTATTTTAACCTGCAAGCACCACGACGGCTTTTGCCTTTGGGCAAGCGAATATACCGACTTTTCCGTAAAGAATACAGATTTCAAGGGCGATATTGTTAAAATGCTCAGTGATGAGTGCCATAAGCAGAAAATGGATTTCGGTGTATATCTGTCCCCGTGGGATATGCACGACAAGCGCTATGGTTCGGACGCATACAATGATTATTTCTGTAATCAGCTTACCGAGCTGCTGTCAAACTATGGCGAAATCTTTGAGGTGTGGTTTGACGGTGCAAAGGGCAAGGATGCAGTAGCCTTTGAATATGATTGGGCAAGGTATTATGAAATCATCCGCCGTCTGCAGCCCAAAGCAAATATAGCCATCTGCGGTCCTGATATCCGCTGGGTGGGCAATGAGGGCGGAAAGTGCCGAAAGAATGAATATTCGGTGGTTCCTCTTAGTCTGACAAAAAGCGAGGCTGTTGAAAAAAATTCGCAGCAAAGCGAGGGTCAGGCGGCTGCATTACAGAAATTTGAATCAACCGATGAGGATTTAGGCTCACGTTCGGTATTGAAAAATGCAGATGGGCTTTGCTGGTATCCTGCCGAGGTTGATGTTTCAATCCGCAAAGGCTGGTTTTATTCCAAAAATGAAAACATAACCGTTAAATCCGCTAAGAAACTGTTTCATATCTATCTCAATTCAGTGGGCAATAACTGCACGCTTTTGCTGAATGTTCCTCCCACGGACAGCGGTGTAATTCACCAGAAGGATGTTAAAGCACTTGCAGGTCTTGGGGAAAAAATAAAAAGCATAACGGCAAATAAAGTGCTTGTTAAAAGGAATGTTAAGCTGACAAAGAAAAACAGCTATGCAGAGTTCTCTTTTAATGGTACAAGAAAGCTCAAATATGCTGTGATTGAAGAGGATACTTCTTTCAGCCAAAGGGTTGAAGCCTTTGACCTTTATCTTAAAAAGCCGAATCATAAATATAAAAAGGTTTATTCAGGTACAATTATAGGTGCAAAGAAAATTATAAAAATTAAAAATAAAAGCTGTATCGGTGCGGCTCTCGTTATACGTCAAAGCCGAAGCAATCCGATAATAAAAGAAATCGGCTTTTATGCATAATATTTCAAACGGCAATATGCATTTATTGCCGTTTGTTTTTTATTTTAAGAATTCTGTCACAAAAGGGATGTATAATACGAATATAGAAATGAAGGAATTCCTGACAAGAAAAAGGAGGCGATGAATCATATGTTTGATCAGGCATTGATTAATCTTATCAAAACAGATGCAGAAAAAGGTATGTCTGCACTGCTTGAGCAATATACAGGGCTTGTCTATACGGTTGTGAAAATAAAATATCAGCCGTATGCACAAGTCAGGATATTGAAGAGGTTGTAAGTGATGTTTTTGTTGCCTTTTATCAGCAGATTGATTTGGTGGATACTGATAAAGGCAAATTGTCGGCATATTTGATTACGATTGCAAAGCGAAGAGCTGTTGACAAGCTTCGCCGTTCCTGTTTGGCTTATGATATTAGCAGCTATGATGATGGCTATATTGAAATTCCCGACAGCTTCTGTATGGAGCGTGATGCTGAAAAAGGCGAGCTTTACAGTCGGCTGATTGACGAGATCAATGCTTTGGGTGAGCCCGACAGCACAATCATTTACCATAAATACTATTTGGGCGAAAGCTCAAAGCAGATAGCTGAATATACGGGACTTTCAAGTGACAATGTTCGCAAGCGTCAGCAAAGGGCACTAGAAAAGCTGCAAAGCAAAATGAAAGGAGTTTACCATGAAAATTAATTTATACGATGCATTTGATAATCTTGATGTAAATCAGGCAGATCATATTAATGACAGCAATATGTCGTTTTCGGTTGAAAGTGATGTCAGTGACAGAATTAAGAAAAATGTTTTTAATACGCTGAATATTGAAAACAGGGCTAAAAAGAAAAAATTGAAAATTTCATCCTTCAGGCGTTTGGCTGCCATTGCTGCGGTTATTGCAGTTTTCTGCTGTGCCACAACTGCAGGCGCTGTGATTCACTTTAAGCCTGACAGTGCCTTTGCTGAGTATCTTACCATAAACGGAGAGATTGATTTGAGTACCATGGGACAGGATGTGAATATTTCTTCAAGCTCAAATGGCTATGAGGTGATCCTAAAGCAGATTATCAGCGATAATTCGACTATGCACCTGATATTTGATTGCCCCACCAAAGACGGTGAGCTGCTTGTTCCGTGGTCGGTTAATGATATAAAAGTAAATGGTATCAGCTATTATGACAGTTGGGGAAACTCGGGATATATTCTTGATGATCATTCCTTTGCTCTTGTTTTTCACGATATGAAGAATATAAAGGATCATGACAAAATTACAATTTCATTTGACCGAATTGAGAATTTATTTAATAAATCAAACAAAGCAGACGGTCAGTGGAACTTTGAATTTGATGCAGTCAGAGCAAATGTAAAAACACGTCTGGAACCGACAGCAGATACCTATAAGGATATACAAGGCTATGAGTACAAAATTAAAAAGCTGACAGTATCACCTTTGGGTATTTATATCAGCTACAGGCAAATCAACGGTACCTCATCCGACCCTGTTAATGAAAATCTGAATGAGCTTGCACAGGAGGGCAAAGCTGCGATAACTGTAAAAATGAAAGACGGCACAGTATACAGTGATGCTCCTGACAATCAATCTCTTATGGTCAGCAGCTCAGGTACGGCAATTTCAGGTATGCCGATAACAGGCAGTATGGGCATTTCATTTAAGGAAATCATTGATGTTGATGAAATTGAGTCAATCATTCTTGGTGAATATGAAATCTACCATTCCTGAATTTTTAAAGCCTTGCAGGTTATTCCTGCAAGGCTTTGTTGATTTTATTAAGTACATTCTTTTTATCAGCAGACCATAGGGGAGCAATCAAATCCTTTTTTGCGCCGTCACCTGTTAATCTGTGAATTACAATATCCTTTGGTATGATTTCAACACAGGCTTTAACAAGGTCTATGTATTCGTCAAGCTCCAGCACCTTCACATTTCCCCGGTAATATTCATCAGCCAAATCCGTGTTTTTCAGTATATGCAGCAGCTGCAGTTTGATGCCGTTTATACCACTGTTACAGACATATTTTACTGTGTCAAGCATATCTGCCTTGCTCTCATTCGGAAGTCCTAAAATTACGTGAACTACAATATTAATACCGATTGCGTTCAGCTTTTTTACCGCATCATCATATACAGAGAGGGGATAGCCCCGTCTGATATATGCAGCACTTTTTTCGTGTATGGTCTGCAGTCCCAGCTCCACAAAAACAGGCTTGATTTTATTGAGCTCATCAAGCAGAGCAAGAATATCATCACCAAGGCAGTCGGGTCTTGTGGCTATGGAAAGTGCAACGATATCCTTGTGATTGATTGCCTCAAAAAACTTTTTTCTCAGAGCTTCAACAGGTGCATAGGTGTTTGTGAATGCCTGAAAATAGGCAATATATTTGCCGCTTTTTATTTTGTTTTCAACACGCTTTTTGCCCTGCTCAATCTGTTCGGTTATAGTGAGAAATCTGCTTTCGGCAAAATCACCGCTGCCGCCCCTGGAGCAGAAAATGCATCCCCTTGTGTCAATTGTTCCGTCACGATTGGGACAGGTAAAGCCTCCGTCAAGGCTGAGCTTATAGACCTTGCAGCCGAAGGTGTCACGAAGATAATTATTCAGACTGTAATATTTCATAAAATTCCTCAAGCACCTTTTGGTTGCCGCAGACAAGTGAGTCAATTTTATTTGCATCAAGGTTATTTTTCTCAAAGGTCAACGCATATCCGCCTGCCTCCCTGAGAATGAGATAAGCACCTGCCCAATCCCAGGGGCGCAAAATCATTTCATAATATAAATCTGCTTTGCCGCTTGCAACGTAGCAGATGTCAAGGGCAGCAGAGCCGCCGCGTCTTACCTCAATAGCTTTATAGAAAACCTTTTCTGTCAGCTCAAAGGTTTTGTGTGCAAGCTCGTGCTCATACGGGCAGGTGCCGAACAGTACAAGGCTGTGTGCCAAATCACAATCGGAGCAGTGAATAGGCTTGCCGTTTAAGAATGCACCCTTGCCCTTTTCTGCATAAAACAGATTGTCAAGGTCAGGGTCAAGCACAACACCGATGATGATTTCTCTGTCCTTAGCAAGAGCAACGCTGATTGCACTGTGCTGAAAGCCCTTGATAAAATTAGTTGTTCCGTCAATGGGGTCAATAATAAAGCAGAAGCCGTCTGTCAGCTCTTTGTTATCGTCGCCCTCTTCACCAAGGAATTTGCAGCCCGGTACAACCTTTTCAAGCTTGGTGAACAGAAAATCCTGTATCATTTTGTCGTATTTTGTAACAAGATTAACGGCAGAGCCCTTGTCCTCAATGCCAAGGTCATTGTCTGCACTCTTATAAATCCGACCTGCCTGTTTTACGATATCTATTATTTTGTTAAGCATATACGTTCTCCTGAAAAATTTTTTATTATTATACCACAATATTATAAATAAAAAAACATATATTCTTATTGACTTAAAAAGTGCAGTGGTTTAAAATGAAAACAGTTAAATATTAGGAGTGATTCAGTGAAAGTATTTTTGTGCTGTCTTGTCTGCAGATTTGTTCATTTTGTTCTGCAGAAGCTGGGCAGGGGTGCAACAACCTTACCGGGCAGGGTTGCGCTTAAGGTTAAAAGGAATGTGTTAACGGATTTGTCAAAGGATGTTAAGGTGATTATCGTTACAGGCACCAACGGTAAAACAACCTCCTGCAGAATTATTGAGGAGGGACTCAAGGCTGCCGGCAAAACCTATTTTATCAATAAATCGGGTGCGAATCTGATAACAGGCATTACATCATCCTTTATTATGAATTCAACCATTACGGGCAAAAGAAAGTATGAATATGCCATTGTTGAGTGTGATGAAAATGCATTCAGAGAAGTTTCACGCTATATCCGTGCAGATGTTGTGCTTGTTACCAATGTTTTCCGTGATCAGCTTGACAGATACGGCGAGGTTACTCATACCCTCAATGCAATCAAGGAGTCTGTTAAAAATCTCCCCAATGCAGTTGTCTGCCTTGATGCCGACTGCTCATTGACCTATTCCATGAGCAGGGAGATACCTAATAAAATTGTTACCTTCGGTGTGAATGTACCCTTTGACAGCAATGCCAAAGCGCCTGAAATCAGTGATGCCAAATACTGTATTTTCTGTAAAAATGAATATGATTATACTTACCACACATACGGTCATCTCGGCGGCTTTATCTGTCCGCACTGCGGCTACAGCAGACCGAACCCCGATTTTGCAGTGACTTCGGTTGCAGAGCTTAAGCAGAATCATTCCGTAGTTGTTGCATCCTTTAACGGCAGTGAATATATCGTTAAGGTCAATATCGGCGGTGCTTATAATGTATATAACGCCATCGGCTGTGCTTCGGCTCTTTCAGCCTTTGGTATTGATGATAAAACCATTATCAAGGCACTTGAAAGTTTTAACGGTGCTTTCGGCAGAATGGAACAGTTTGACTGCGGCGACAACAAGATTAATGTTATTCTTGTTAAAAATCCTGCAGGCTTCAGCCAGACTATGAATTTCTTAAAATCCATTGATGATGATTTCACAATGATTCTGTCACTGAACGATAATGCAGCCGACGGACGTGACATCAGCTGGATATGGGACGTTGACTTTGCAGGCATTTTTGAAAGAGAAAATGTGAAAGAAATTTATGTGGCAGGCAAGCGCTGCTATGATATGGCAATCCGTGTTAAGTATGAGGGTGTCGGCAATCGTGAAATCAAGGTGATTGAAAATGAGGATTATGACAGGCTTGTTGACATTGCTTCACAGCAGGGCAGGGATGTTTATATCGTGCCCACATACACCTCAATGATGACTATGCGACCCACTATTGCGAAAAGATTAGGAGGTAAGGAATTTTGGGAATGATGATTAGAATTGCACACCTCTATCCCGATATGCTTAATCTTTATGGTGACAGGGGTAATATAATTGCTCTGACTGAGCGAATGAAAGCAAGAAATATTGATGTTGTCACAGATCAGATTACAATGGGCAAATCCTTTAATTCCGATGACTACGATATTCTGTTTGTAGGCGGCGGACAGGATTTTGAACAGGATGTTCTGCTTGATGATTTAAAAAAAGGCAAGGATTTAGAAATTAAAAGAGCCATTGAAAATTCAAAGGTGTTCCTTGCAATCTGCGGCGGTTATCAGATGCTTGGCAAATACTATAAAACCTATGACGGCAAAATGCTGGAATATATGGGTGCTCTTGATTTCTATACTGAAGGCAAGGAAGAGCGAATGATAGGCAACTATGCTTTTAAAACAAAAGAAGGCATTGAGATTGTAGGCTTTGAAAATCACAGCGGACGTACCTATCTCGGAAAAAATGTTGAGCCACTCGGCAAAATGATTAAAGGCTATGGCAATAACGGTGAAGACGGTACAGAGGGTGTACGCTATAAAAATACCTTCGGCACATATTCACACGGACCTATCCTGCCGAAAAATGCAAAGTTTGCAGATTTGCTGATTGCAAAGGCACTTGAAAATAAGTACGGCAAAACAGAGCTTGCACCCCTTGATGATACCCTTGAAATCAAGGCACAGCAGCAGGTGATGAAGCTGTATATAAAATAGGAGTTAACTATGAAGCTTTATATAAAGCAAAAGGTATTTTCGTTTCGCGACAGGTTTACTGTCAAGGATGAATATGGTGAAGATAAATATTATGTGGAGGGTGAAATTCTTTCCCTCGGCAAAAAGCTTAGGATTTATGATATGGGCGGTAATGAGCTTGCCTTTGTAAGAGAAAGACTTTTAGCCTTTATGCCTAAGTTCACCATTGAGATTAACGGCAGAGAAATTGCAGAAATCGTTAAAAGGTTTACATTTTTAAGACCTAAATATTATGTTGATGGTCTTGGATGGGATGTTGAGGGTGATTTCTTTTCGCACAATTATGATATAACAGACGGAAATAAAACAATTGTGTCCATTCATAAGCAGTTTATGGCGTGGGGCGATACCTTTGAAATTGATGTTCAAAAGGATAACGATGAAATCATCGCCCTTGCAGTAGTCCTTGCGATTGATGCAGTTATGGATGCTAATAATTAACAATCTTACTTGAGTGTGCAAAAATAAAAGCTATCTAAAAGAAAACATCTTTTAGATAGCTTTTATTTTTCCTTGAATTCTTTTCCTGTAATGAGATAGTCTATAGAAACATTAAAATACTTTGACATTTTTTGCAACATAGAAAGACTCGGCTCACGCTTTCCATTTTCATAATGCGATAATGCTTCCCTACTGATATTTAAATCCATTGCAACCTTTTGTTGATTTAGGTTTTTAGCTTTTCTTATTTCTTTAAGTCCAATCAATAAAATCACCCTTGACTTTATTGTAACAATTTGTTACAATAATAATGTTACAATATGTAACATTATTATTAAAAAGGAGATAGATTGTGAATCTGAAAGAATCAATAGAAGAGTACAGTGACGAATTTGATAAAAGTAAATTTTTAGTTGCAAAATCTGAACAAGGCTATATGACTTTATATGATTATATTGGTGATGAATCGGATGTGGTTTTACCTGAGGGTATAGAGGCGGTAGACGGTATTATGTGGAGTAAAGGATATAAGATTGAAAAACTTACATTTCCTAAATCATTGAAAACATTAGATGATTTTCACTTTGATTATTTAAAATTTTTAGAGTGTGTAGTTTTTCAGGAGTGTCAGTTGGTAAAAATACCTGACTACTCCTTCTATGGTTCTAATATTAAAAGAATAGTATTATCATCAAATAAGCTTAAAGAAATAGGCAAATTGTGTTTTAGTAATTGTAAAAGTTTAAAAGAGGTTTTAATATCAGATAGTGTAGAAAAAATAGGTGATTCAGCTTTTTCAGACTCAGGAATTGAGGAAGTTTTTCTTCCGGAAAATCTAAAAGAATTAGGAGAGGGTGTTTTTTGTAGATGTCACGATTTAAAAAAAGTATTTTTCAATAACAGTTTAGAGAAAATACCATGTTTGGCATTTTGTGAAACAAACTTAGATGATGTTATACTTCCGAAGAATTTAAAAGTAATTGGGAAATCTTCTTTTTCTTGTTGTGATAGATTAGCTTATGTTGATATTCCTGATAGTGTTGAAAAAATAGAAGAATTTGCGTTTGGTAGTTGTAAAAATTTGAACTACATAGTAGTTGGAAATAATTGTAAATATATTGACGAAGCGATATTTTGCAGTAATTATGATGTACTATTATATTATCCCGATGATTTTAAGTATGCAGACAGCATATCTCCAAATATTAACTCAATGCCAATATCTGGTTCGAAATCTACCAACACTGACAAAGATGGATGCTATATTGCAACCTGTGTTTATGGTTCTTATAATTGCCCACAAGTTTGGACTTTAAGAAGATTTAGAGATGAAATCTTAAGGCAAAATTTTTTAGGTAGTTTGTTTGTAAATCTATATTATTATATAAGTCCTACAGTAGTAAAATTGTTTGGTAATTTTAAATGGTTTCATAAGCTATTTATAATTCCTCTTGATAAATTAGTTGAAAAGCTAAATAAAAAAGGTGTAGAAAACACACCATATGATGATAAATAGTATTGTGTTTCTAGAAAAATTGCAATATTTACAAAAAGTATTCATAATATCTAGTAAAAAGGCTTGATTTTTCAAGCTTTTTTTGTTATAATGCTAACGCATTCGTGAAAATGAACGCGAATACGCACACAGTCAAGCCGAGCCAAAGGTTATAAATGCGGCTCCTGCCGGGCTTGCTGTGGAGGATTAACCTTAAAGGAGGAAATTATTATGGCAAACGTAGTTTCAATGAAACAACTTTTAGAAGCTGGTGTTCACTTCGGTCACCAGACAAGAAGATGGAACCCTAAAATGGCAGAGTACATCTTCACAGAGCGTAACGGCATCTACATCATCGACCTTCAGAAAACAGTTAAGAAGCTTGATGAGGCTTATATGTTCGTTCGTGATTTAGCAGCAGACGGCGGTTCAATCATCTTCGTAGGTACAAAGAAGCAGGCTCAGGATTCTGTTAAGGAAGAGGCTGAGCGTTGTGCAATGCCTTATGTTAACGCAAGATGGCTTGGCGGTATGCTCACAAACTTCAAAACAATCCGCGGCAGAGTTGCTCGTCTTGCTCAGCTTAAGGCTATGAGAGAGGACGGTACTTTCGACCTTCTTCCTAAGAAAGAGGTTGTTGGTCTTGAGCTTGAAATCGAAAAGCTTGAGAAATACCTTGGCGGTATCACAGAGATGAAGAAGATTCCGAATGCAATGTTTATCGTTGACCCACGTAAAGAAAGAATCGCTGTATCAGAGGCTACAAAGCTTGGTCTTCCAATCGTAGCGATTGTTGATACAAACTGTGATCCTGATGAAATTGACTATGTTATCCCGGGTAATGACGATGCTATCCGTGCAGTTAAGCTGATTGCAGGTGCAATGGCAGACGCTGTTATTGAGGGTCGTGACGGTAAAGACACAGCAGAGGAAACTGAAGCAGAGGCTGCAGAGGAAGCTGCTGAATAATTAAATAATAACTCATAGGAGGGTAAAATAATGGCATTTACAGCTCAGGACGTAAAGGCTCTTCGTGAGAAGACCGGCGTTGGTATGATGGAATGTAAAAAGGCTCTTACAGAAGCAGACGGCGATATGGATAAGGCTGTTGACTTCCTTCGTGAGAGAGGTCTTGCTGCCGCTCAGAAAAAGGCAACAAGAATTGCTGCAGAGGGTGTGGTTCTTCCTTACTACGATGCACAGGCTAAGAAGGGTGTTGTTGTTGAGGTTAACTCAGAAACAGACTTCGTAGCTAAGAATGAAAAGTTTATGGACTTCGTTACAGGCGTAGCAAAGACAATTCTTGCTACAGACCCTGCTGATGTTGAGGCGCTTTGTGCTGTTGAATTCGACGGCACAGGCAGAACTGTTACAGAAACTCTTAATGACCTTGTTCTTGCTATCGGTGAGAATATGAAGGTTCGTCGTTTCGAGAGAATGGACGGTGTTGTTTCAACTTATATTCACGGCGGCGGCTCAGTTGGTGTTATGATTGGCTTTGATGTTGCTGATGAGTCAAAGGCTGCTACTGCTGAGTTTGAGGCTATGGGTAAGAACGTTGCAATGCAGATTGCTGCTATGAACCCAAGCTACCTTGATGAGGCTTCCGTTCCTGCTGAGGTTGTTGAGCACGAGCAGGGTATCCTTGCTGCTCAGATGAAGGAAGATCCTAAAATGGCTTCTAAGCCTGAAGCAGTTCTTGCTAAGATTGCTGCAGGTAAAATGGGCAAGTATTACAAAGAAAACTGCCTTGTTGAGCAAGAGTTCGTTCGCGGCGATTTATTCCAGGGCTCAGTTAAGGGCTATATCGATTCTGTTGCTAAGGCACTTGGCACAGAGATTAAGGCTACAGGCTTCATCCGTATGATGAAGGGCGACGGTCTTGAGAAGAGAGAAGAAAACTTTGCAGAGGAAATCGCAAAGCAGATTAACGGTTAATAATCCAGAGCATCTCATTTGAGATGCTCTTTTTCTTGTGCTATAACCATTAAAGTGATTAAGAAGTATTCGATTGGAGAAAAAATGATTGAAGTAAAAAATGGTTACCGTATTGTGTTTATTGGTGACAGTATAACCGATATCAAGTTTAACAGAAAATTTGATTACAAAATACACGGCAGAAAGGTTTATGCTTTGCAGGCTGCAAAACAACTGAAAAAGAAATATAAAAAGCTGAAATTCTTTTTTAGGGGAATTGCATCTAACCGCACATATCACCTTTATGACCGATTAACAAAGGATTGTATAAATCTTAAGCCTGATGTAATCGTTATGCTGATTGGTGTAAATGACGCTTGGGAACATTATGTCCCCGAGCAGTATCCTCCGCTTTTAAGACCGATGGAGCCTCATATTAAAGAAATTTACAGAAGGCTTAACGCAGAGCTTCCCGATACTCAGTTACTTGTTCTGCTGCCGTTCCTTATTGATACAATGCCTGAAAAAGCACCGTTTCATAAAGTTCTTGATGAATACAGGCAGGCTCTTTCCGACATGGCAGTGGGAGGTGGTGCAGATATTATTGATTTGCAGGAGGTTTTTAATAAAGCACAAAAGGAAATACCGCCTGAAAAGCTTGCTGTTGATGGTGTTCACCCAACTAATTTAGGTCATAAAATTATTTCACAAGAGATACTGAGAGTATTAAAATAATCAAAAAATATAATGTCGGCAGGTGATTATAACACTGAAGACAATATATAGACGTTTACTTGAATGGAGGCGTTATGTGCGATATTTGTAAGACGATTGAAAAATCGCTGAATGGTGAGAATCCTTATTTTGTACGGGAATTGAAAACAGGTATAGTTGTGATTGGCTGGAATCAGCATTTTTATGGATACACGCTGTTTATATGCAAAAAACACGTGACAGAGCTTTATGAGCTTAAAACTGATTTTCAGGCAGAATATTTAAGAGAAATGGTTCTTGTTGCTGAGGCTGTTTCTAAAGCTTTTTGTGCTGACAAAATGAATTATGAATGTCTTGGCAATGGCGATACGCATTTGCATTTTCACCTGTTTCCGAGAAAGTGCGGTGACTTGGGCGAATACGGAAACAACGGCAAAGGACCTGTATGGTGGCTGCCGCAAAATATAATGTGGTGTGATGACAATAAGCCGAGCACTGAAACGCTTGCTGAAATGAAAGCAATGCTTAATGCAGAACTTGATGCTTTAGTAGGATAATGGAGGAGAATGCTATGAAGAATTATGATGTAATATTATTTGACCTTGACGGTACTTTGACAGATTCATCACCGGGTATTATCAACTCAATTGTCTATGCCTTGAAGAAATATGGTATTTCAGTTGAGGATACAGCCCAACTCAGGAAATTTCTCGGTCCTCCTTTGCACGACTCTTTCAAAGATTTTTATGGTTTTGATGAGAACAAATCTATGGAGGCTGTTACGTTTTATCGTGAGCACTTCAGTACCAAAGGTCTTCTGGAGAACGATGTTTACAACGGCATTCCCGATTTGCTGCAACAGCTGAATGATAAAGGCAAAAGGCTTGTTGTTGCAACCTCCAAGCCGCAGGAATATACAGACAGAATTATGGCACATTTTGACCTTGCAAAGTATTTTGAGTTTGTTGCAGGGTCGAATATGGACACAACACGTTCAAAAAAGGCTGAGGTTATTGCATATGCCCTGAGCGAATGTCAGATTACAGATAAATCAAAAGTCGTTATGATAGGTGACAGAGAGCACGATATAATCGGTGCAAAAGCTGTTGGTATTGACTCGGTCGGTGTTGAATACGGATATGGTGATTTTAATGAACTCAGTAATGCAGGCGCAACCTATATTGTAAAAACAGTTGATGAATTGCAGGATATAATTTGTTAAAGAGGTTTAAGGCATAGGAGAAATTATGAAAACACTTTATGTATCAGATTTGGACGGGACTCTTTTAAACAGCAGTCAGACATTAACTGAATACACGAAATCGGTTATTAACAATATGACTGAAAAAGGTATTCTTTTTTCTTATGCAACCGCACGCAGCTATTCCTCTGCACATATAGCTGCAGACGGAATATCAGTAGGGATACCCCTGATTGTCTACAATGGTACTTTTATAGTAAACAATTTAACGGGTGAAAAACTTATTTCCAATTATTTTCAAAGTGATATTATTGAAATGATTAGGGCATTGATTTCAGGCGGTGTTAATCCTATTGTTTACAGTATTATTAATGGTGAAGAAAAATTTTCATATATAAAAAGCAGATGCAATAACAGCCAGCTTGATTTTATAAAATCAAGGCAGGGTGACACACGTGATAATCCTGTCAGCAATGATGCTGATTTGCTGAAAGGCAATATATTTTATATATCCTGTATTGATAAAAAAGAAAAGCTGGTGTATTTTTATAATAAATATAAAGAAAAATATAACTGCCTTTTTCAAAAAGATATATATTCAGATTATCAATGGCTTGAATTTATGCCTGAAAATGCAACAAAGGCTAATGCCATACTTGAATTAAAAGAAATGCTGTCCTGTGACAAAGTAGTGGCTTTTGGTGACGGAATTAATGATATTCCAATGTTCAGAATAGCTGATGCGTGCTATGCTGTATCAAATGCTGCCGATGAATTAAAGAATATTGCAACAGATGTAATATTATCTAATGATGACGACGGTGTCGCAAAATGGCTGAGTGAAAATGTAAAATAATGATGAAAAATCCTATGACAGCTTCTGTCATAGGATTTTTGCGGTATTCAGTTTTTAATTGAGCTTTTTAACGGTCAGCGTTGCGTTGACACCGCTGCCAAGCGTTACACCGACAGCAAGCAATGCAGAAAGCGTCATATCAATTACAGCTCCTGCAGCTAAGTTGATAATAATACTGCCGCTGAACAGAGAACCAACACCTACTGAAAGCACTCTGGATATTGTTGCATCAGGGATGACTGTTCCGTTCTGACGTACAGCAAGTGTTACTGTTGTACCAAGTGCAACTGACAGTGTGGTGGAATAGTTTATTTCATAGGTTCCGGCACTTCCTACAGTAATGCTGTTTGCGGGGGTATAGGTTACAGCATTTGCAGGCATTGTTGAAGCCATAGGGATTACTGTTGTTCCGCCGACAGTAAGGTTTAATGTTTGGGGAGCGGTGCTGTAAATTCCGCCATAAGCTGCTAAACCGTTTGCAGGACCAGTAGGTCCTGTAACACCAGTAGGACCGGTAGCACCTCTTGCACCTTCTTCACCATTTTCACCATCATCTCCTCTTGGACCTGTAGGACCCGTTGCACCGGTAGCACCAGTTGGTCCAGTAGGACCAGTAGCACCATCAGCACCCGTTGGACCGGTAGGACCTGCTAATCCTGTCGCTCCGTTAGGACCTGTAGGACCAGTTGGACCGGTAGAACCGGTTGCACCGGCAGCGCCAGTTGGACCTGTAGGACCAGTTACACCAGTAGCACCAGTTGGTCCAGTAGGACCGGTAACACCGGCAGTACCTGTTGGACCTGTAGCTCCTGTAGGTCCTGTAATGCCGTTAGCGCCTGTTGGACCTGTTGGACCTATTAAACCTGTAGCTCCGTTAGGACCTGTCGGACCTGTAGCACCTGTAGGTCCTGTGATGCCGTTAGCACCTGTATTACCTGTAGGACCTGTAGGACCAGTAGCACCATCAGCACCCGTTGGACCAGTAGGACCTGCTAATCCTGTCGCTCCGTTAGGACCTGTAGGACCAGTTGGACCGGTAGAACCCGTTGCACCCGTAGCGCCAGTTGGACCTGTAGGACCAGTAGCACCATTGTAACCATCATCGCCATCGTTACCCTTTGGACCCGTAGCACCTGTTGGACCGGTAGAACCGGTTGTACCCGTAGCGCCAGTTGGTCCTGTAGGACCAGTAGGACCGGTCATACCATTTGCTCCGGTCGGACCTGTAGCACCGGTGGGACCTGTAATACCGTCAGCACCTGTCGGACCAGTCGGACCGGTGGAACCTGTAACACCATTAGCACCGGTTGCACCAGTTGGACCGGTTGGACCTGTAGCGCCATCAGCACCTGTATTGCCTCTTGGACCGGTAGGACCTGTAACACCGTCAGCACCTGTCGGACCAGTAGGACCGGTAGGACCTGTAACACCATTTATACCAGTAGGACCCGTTGGACCTGTTGGACCGGTGGGTCCGGTTATACAATGATGGCAGCAGCAGATATGACTTACACAGCAATCACTGTTTTTTGATGAAAGTGTTCCGTCACTGCCATTATAAATATTTGTATTCAAATGCATTATTTGCACTCCTTTGTAAGATATAGATACAATCTGTATCTATATTAATCTATTCAAATGGAGTCAATTCTGTTAAGTGATTCAAAATATTTCAGATTATGCAGGTATGCTTTTGATTGAGGTCTGTATTTTCCTGCTTTCAGATTATATTCTTCCGCTTTGGCATATTGCTTTATTTTATCATAGCATACACAAAGCTGAATACAGGGCAGATAGCCATAGGCATCCAAATCAATGAATGCACCTTTTTCTTCCTGCTTGGGAATTGTTAAAGCAAGCTTAAACCAGAATATTGCATTTTCATATTGTTCTGTCTGCATAAATTGATTGCCGATTTGACAACAGATTTCAGCACGGGGTGAAGCATAGATAAAGGAACGGAATAATGCTTTCAATGCATTGTTAGTCTGCGCTGTTTCACTATAGCAGAAGGATAGTATTTTGCAGGCTTCAATATTATTTTCAACCCAGCCATTACCGCTGTCTAAAAATTCAGACAGTGTTTTTATTGCTTTACTGTATTTCTTATGGTAATAAAGCTCTCTTCCGTAATAAAATACATCTCTCGGCTCCATTGCTTCGCCGTCGGCAATCTGCTGTTCATAAATATCAAGATTTCTTGTGCTGTATTCAGTCTTAACAGAATTGTGATTTATAGATATATCACTGTAAAGCGTATTGCCTGTACACACAATAGCCTCGTGAACTCTGCCTTTCCAGACAGGCGCAGATGTGCGGCGGATAATGCGTTCTCTGTAATAGGAAAAGGTAACATTTCCATTTTCATCAAATGAGGTATTGTATCTGAGCATTACCACATCTGTGTCTGTTAAATTTTCTTTTAATTCGATAATTTTCTTTTGGTTTTCCTCTGTTACAACATCATCGGCATCAAGCCACATAATATAGTCCTTGCTCGCCTTTGAAAAAGAAAAATTGCGGGCTGCGGAAAAGTCATTTATCCATGGAAAGTCATATACAAGATCCGTGTATTTTTCAGCAATTTCTTTTGTATGGTCGGTGCTGCCTGTGTCGACAATAATGATTTCGTCAACTGCATCCTTAATACTTTCCAGGCATCTGGCAAGCACTGCTTCTTCATTTTTAACAATCATACATAAGCTTACGGTTGCCATAATCATCCTCCTTCACATTAATTTATGTTATGACTGTTAAATCAATTTGTCACAATAATTCAGGCAGCTGTTGTCTTAGTTATAACAAAACAACTAAAAAACATAGTTAAATATTATGATTTTTGTACAAAATGCTTTTAATTATCAGTTCAATGTTATATAATTAAAATATATTTTGTGGGAGGAAATGGTATGGGAGAGGTAAAAAATTATATCGGAAAAAAGGAAAAGAACAATTTTGTTCTCGGTCTGTGCGGTCAGAATATGGTATATTCTCTGATTGGTGCACAGTTTTTTAATTATTTTCTTACAGATATTGCATTGTTCCCTGCAATTGTGGTGTCTGTACTGCTTATTGCAATGAAGGTCTGGGATGGTGTAAATGACCCGATTGTAGGCTCTTATATTGACAAGCACTCCTTTAAAAACGGTGAAAAAATGCGTCCTTTCTTAAAGTACACACCTCTGCCTGTGGGCATTTTTACCGTTCTTCTGTTTCTTGTTTTTTCCACTAAGGAAGATTTACTGTGGCTCAGAATCGCTTATTTTGTTATTATGTACATTTGCTGGGATCTGGCGTATACTGTGCAGGATGTCTGTATTTGGGGCATTACCGCCGCAGTTTCTCCAAATTCCTCTGAGCGCGACAGATTTGTTCAGTGGGCAAGAACTATCGGAAGCTGTGTTTATCTTTCCCTGAGTACGGTCATTCCTATGGTTTTGGAAATGATTGCAAATGCAAAGGGTGTCAGTATGGCGTTTGTCACCTTTGTTTTTGCTTTGATATTTGGTCTTGGCGGTGCGATGATAAGCTACCGCTGCAGCTATGCACAGGAAAGAGTTCAGGTTAATCAGCAGGAACAGCAGGGCTCTATGGCAGAAAGCTTTGCACTGCTGTTTAAAAACAAAATACTTCTTCTTGTTACGCTTGCCAATTTGTTTGGTGCTCTGGGCTTCGGTGCAAATATGGTTACATATTTCTTTAAATATGAAATTCCCTCTGATTTTCTTGGCGGCAGTGGAATAATCGGTGCGCTCGGGCTTTCCACAATTTATTTTATCATTACAGGTCTGCCGGGATTTATCGGTATGGTTTGTGCTGACAGGCTGAAAAAGCGTTTAGGCGGTTATGTAAATGTTCTGATTTTAATTCAGGTAACAAATATAATTGTGAGGATTATTGCATTTTTTGTTGGCTTTGAAGGCAAAAATCTTTGGATTTCAATGATTATCATAGGAATAGGCAGTATACCAAGCGGTGCAGCATCTATTGCACAAACCTCGATTTTCTGCGACAGCATTGACTATATGGAGTGGAAAACAGGAAAGCGTACAGAGGGTATAACCTTTTCCATGCAGACATCATTTACAAAAATTTCAAGCGGCATAACAGCAGGGCTTGCTTCCTTTGCGCTGTTTCTGCTCGGCTATAATGCTGTCGACAATGCTGAGGTGTATGTGGGTACACAGACAGCTGCATTTGATAAATGGATTTGGTTTTTGGTTATACTTACACCGGCAATTGCCAGCGTGCTCTATATCATACCTCTTCTGTTTGTAAGGTACACTAAGGAAAAGCGTGCAATCGTTGAAAGTGATTTGATTGCACGAAGAGCAGGAGAGCCTGAGTCAGGGCTTTCTCCTTATGCACAAAAAAATAATTTGCAGGAGAATATGTGATGCTTATCAGAGAACTGAATGAAAATGATTTTGATGGCTTAAGCGAGCTGTATACCCATTTGCATAACAACAAACCCATTGATTGCAGTGCGGAAAATATAAGTTTGTTTAATCAGATACTTTCCGACAGCAATCATCACATAATTATAGGCGAATGTGACGGCAGAATCGTTTCGTCCTGTGTTTGCGTTATTATTCCGAATCTCACGCATAATCAGCAGCCATATGCACTGATAGAGAATGTGGTTACACATAAAGATTACAGAAAAAAAGGACTTGCCTCCGAATGTCTTGCTTATGCAAAGGAGCTTGCACTTAGTCATAATTGCTATAAAATAATGCTGCTGACGGGTTCAAAAAAACGCTCTGTGCACAGGTTTTATCAGAAGAACGGCTTCAATCGTTTTGAAAAAACAGGGTATATTCAACGATTATAGGCGTGAATATTTGTTGAATTTAAACAAAAGCAGCATAGCTTGTTTATTACATATCACAATTGAAAAAAATGTAATATTATGTTATACTGATTGTGTAAAATTGTTTTTTGGCGGTGATTTTTTTGAAACGCAGAATATTATCTATGGTGTTAGCCCTTTCGCTTATCGTATCTGCATTGTTCTGTTTTAACATTTCAATGGTTTTCGGTGCCACAAATTACAGCGGATACTGCGGTGCAGGAACTCTTTTAACTACTGGTAAAAATGCTTCATTTGTTTACGATGAGACAACTAAGACTCTTACCATATCGGGTACCGGTGCAACTAAGGATTACGGTGATACGGGTATCAATAAAAGACCCTGGGATGATTATAAAGATCAGATTCAGAAAGTGGTTGTCAGCGAGGGCATTACCACTATCGGTAAGCTGAATTTCTATAATTTTACTGCACTTGTTGATATATCGCTGCCAAGCACACTTACTAAAATTACTGGTGATGCAGTACCTACTCTCGAGGGTACAGATCAGGCTACATATGGTGCGTTCAGAAATTGCACTGCTTTGAAAAAAATCATACTTCCGGAGGGCTTGACGACAATCGGTCACAGAGCTTTCCTTGGCTGTACTGCCCTTGAAAGCATTGCATTCCCTGATTCACTCACAAGCCTTGGACAGTATGCGTTTACCGAATGTACTAATCTGAAAACAGTTAAATACGGCACAGGTTTAACTTCGACAGGCTCCAGTGTTTTCAGAGATACAGGTGTAACTACTATTATATTCTCACCAACCATTACAAAGGTTGATCCTTACTGTTTCTTCAATACCAAGCTTGTTGATATTGAGATTCCTGAAACAATTACTGAAATCGGATTGCGTTCCTTTGCAAACTGCGACTTTGTTACAGATGTTACTGTGTATAATGCAAATTGTGAATTCGGCGGCATAAAGCTTATCAACAGCGGTGAGGATCCTTTCAACGGCTCTGCACAAACACTTACCATGCATGGTCACAGCAATTCAACTACACAGGTATATGCTGAAGCTAAGAATTACAGATTTGAGTCAATTGATGACTGTGAGCATTCCAATTATCATTATGAAATTGTGACACCTGCAGGCTGTACTGAGCCGGGCTCACAAAAGAAGGTGTGTGATGATTGCGGCTTTGAATTTCCCGAGGAAGAAATTCCTGCAGTAAATCACAGATGGGCGACTGTTGAAATTTCGGATGAAACTGCTCAGAACGGTCACGTATATACACTGCGTGTATGTGAAAACTGCGGTGAGGAATCCGTAAAAATAGAGCACAAGGCTTTTGTAGAAGGATATTATGAATATACAAATACAGCTACCTGCACCAAATCGGGTATTGAAACATATACCTGTCTTGTAGACGGCTGTAATAACGTTGAAAGAAAAGTAGCGCTCAAGGGTAATCATCAGATTGATAATTATACCTCTGTTACGGAAGCTACCTGTACTCAGGACGGCTCACGTGAAGGTGTCTGTACTCTTTGTAACGAAACTGTTGTTGAAACAATAAAGGCAACAGGTCATAATAATGTTGAGGATCATATCATTGATAAAACTGCTGAGGACGGTCATACTTATACTGTTTTTAAATGCTCTGTCTGTCAGGAGGAAAGCACGGTTCCGAATCATGTTGAATGGCTAGAGGGACAGTATACATCAACAGTTATTATTCCTGCAAAGTGTATCATCAACGGCAGACAGCGTGACGTATGCACCGTTTGTTCCGAAACAAGATATGTTGAAATCCCTGCTACGGGACAGCATAATTGGGAGGAAACCACAAGGACTGCTCCCACTTGTACCAGTGTTGGCAAAATTTATTACAAATGTATCAATGAAGGCTGTACGATGACCAAGAGTGAAAATATTCCTGCACTGGGTCACGAGCTTGTTCTGGTTGAGAGCGAATCCGTTGCACCTACCTGTACAGCCGCCGGTTATAATACCTATAAGTGTGCTAACTGTGCAAATAAGGAAACAACTGTTCTTCCTGCACTCGGTCATACTGCGGATGAAACAAATTATACAATTATTTCGGAAGCTGATTGTGAGCACGATGGTCTGGCAAAATCGGTGTGTACGGTTTGTGGGGCTGAATTTGATATTGTGCTTGAAAAGCTTGGTCATAATATGGAGGATGTCGTAACGGATATTGAAGATAAGCCCGGTCATACGATGACAACTCCAACCTGTACAAGATGCGGTCAGACTGAGCCTGCATCTGTTACGCATAACGAATGGCTTGAGGGCTATTATACTACGGAAATGAAGGTTAAGCCAACCTGCATTTTAAGTGCAACCTCTGTTGATACCTGTACGCTTTGCGGTAAAACAAGAACAAATGTTGTTCCTGCAACGGGTCATAAGTATAAATACACGAATACCGAGAACAATGGTACGTTGGTTTATACCTGTGATGCCTGCCAAGGTACGGATAAGCGTGCACCTAAAAATGTAGCCGGCTTATTCCCAACCTACATCAATAAAAATACTGCTGATGTTGCACTGCTCGGCTATGTTTTTGATGTTAATCTTGACGGGGTTATCAATGCCAAGGATTATGCGATAATCAATAAGGCTGTGAAAATGTCAGAATAATTCAATTGAGCTTTCAGCGGGAGGGTAAATTTGCCCTTCCGCTTTTTCTGTTCATTATATTTATTTATTAAATATTTATTATATCTATTTACTTTATTTATTTTTTATATTATTATATAGAGAGAATAAAGCGTATGGAGGTATTCCCGTGAGCATAGCATATAAAAGAATTTTGTTAAAACTCAGCGGTGAGGTTCTTGCCGGTGAAAAGGGTACAGGTATTGATACGGATACCGTAGTTAAGATTTGCAAGTCAATCAAAGAGGTTGCTGATTTAGGCGTTGAGGTCGGTATCGTTGTCGGCGGCGGAAATTTCTGGAGAGGCAGAACAAGTGAGCATATGGACAGAACCCGTGCTGACCATATCGGTATGCTTGCAACTGCAATGAATTCACTTGCACTCTGTGACGCACTTGAACAGCTCGGTGCTGTTGTCAGAGTACAGACGGCTATTGAAATGCGTCAGATTGCAGAGCCTTATATCCGCAACAAGGCTATCCGTCATTTTGAGAAGGGAAGAATTGTTATTTTCGGCTGCGGAACAGGTTCACCGTTCTTCTCAACTGATACGGCTGCTGCACTCAGAGCAGTTGAAATCAATGCAGATGTTCTTCTTAAGGCAACGAATGTTGACGGCGTTTATGACAAAGATCCTAATAAGTATGATGATGCTGTTAAGTTTGATGAGGTGCAGTTTAAAGAGGTGCTTGCACGTGACATCAAGGTTATGGATTCAACTGCATTCTCACTTTGCAAGGATAACGATTTGTCCATTCTTGTGTTCGATTTAACTGACCCTGATAATGTGGTTAAGGCTGTTAAGGGCGAAACAATCGGAACACTTGTCAGAAATTAATTTAATGAATATATTTGGAGAGGTAATTATTATGGAAACAGTATTTGCTAAAACAAAAGAAAAAATGGAAAAGTGCTTAACAGCTCTTGAGCGCGACTATGCTGCAGTAAGAGCAGGAAGAGCTAATCCGGCTGTGCTTGATAAGGTGATGGTTGATTATTACGGTGTGCCTACACCGATTAACCAGATGGCTGCCGTTTCAGTTCCCGAGGCTCGACTCCTCGTTATTCAGCCATGGGATGCATCAACGCTCAGAGAGATTGAAAAGGCAATCAATACTGCGGATATCGGTATTAATCCTCAGAATGACGGCAAGGTTATCCGTCTTAACTTCCCTCAGCTTACAGAAGAGCACCGTAAGTCATTACAGAAGGACATTTCAAAGCGTGGCGAGGAAGCAAAGGTTGCTATCCGTAATGTACGCCGTGATTCTATGGATGATATTAAGAAGCTCAAGAAGGATAATGAAATTACTGAGGATGAGCAGAAGGATGCAGAAAAGAAGCTTCAGGATATTACAGACGATTATGTAAAGCAGGTTGAGTCTATTACCAAAAAGAAAGAGGAAGAGGTTCTCTCAATCTAATTCAATTTATGCTTAAAGGGTGACTTAACAGTCACCCTAAAACTGTATTTATAACTATATTGAGGAGGTGCGGTTAATGGCACTTTTCAGTAAAAAAATTGAAACAAATGACGAATTTGCTGTGCTTCCGAAGCATATCGGTATTATTATGGACGGCAACGGAAGATGGGCAAAAAAGAGAGCATTGCCGCGTTCGGCAGGTCATAAGGCAGGTGCTAATGTTTTCAGAACAATCAGCAAGGAATGTGAACGCCTTGGCATTGAAAATGTTACCTTCTATGCCTTTTCCACAGAAAACTGGAAAAGACCTAAGGAAGAGGTTGACGCATTAATGAGCCTGTTTATGGATTATCTGCTTGAGGCAAAAAGTGATATGACACAGGCTGGCAACAGCAAAATTAAGTTTATCGGTGAACGGGAGGGTATATCCCAAAATCTGCTTGACCTTATGGATGAGGCTGAGGCAGAAACTGCACCGCACACAGGCACAACCGTTAATCTTGCAATCAACTACGGCGGCAGGCAGGAAATTGTTTCTGCTGTCAATCAGCTTATCAAAGAGGGAAAAACAGAAATTACTGAGGACGATATTTCGGCAAAGATTTATACCTGCAGTGACTGTGATTTAATCATCAGACCAAGCGGTGAGCAGCGGCTTTCAAATTTCCTGCTGTGGCAGGCAGCTTACAGTGAGTTCTGGTACAGTGATGTGCTGTGGCCTGATTTTAAGGTGCAGGATTTGCATCAGGCTCTCAGAGAATTTGAAAAAAGAAATCGTCGTTTCGGAGGATAGTGATGAAGCAAAGAGTGATTACAGCAGTTGTTCTGCTGGCAGTATTGGCAGTTATAGTCTGGCAGATTAATACGCCTGCCCTCGCAATAGCAGTTGCGTTTTTATCAGCAGTTGCTGCAGGCGAGATTATGAGATGTGCCAATGTTCAGAATATGTTTATTAAGGTTGTCGGCATAATTTTTGCCGCAATTACCCCGTTTTTTACAAGCCCCAAGGTATTGGAGCCTGTGATTTCGGCAGAGGTATGGGGAAATGTTACAGGCTTTCTGCCACCGATTGTTTACATAATTGTTTTGTGTCTTGCCTTTTTCCTTGCAATGCTCAAAGGCTATGCATATACAACCTTTGAGGATGTTACCGTTTCATTCTTTGCAAGTGCAGTTGTGCCATTCGGCTTCGGTATTTTTATCAGACTCAGAGATATGTTTGATAATCCGCAGTTTGGTGTTTATCTTATCTTTTTCGCACTTATCTGTGCTCTTGCAACGGATACAGGTGCACAGCTGACGGGTATGGCAATCGGCAAGCACAAAATGGCACCGAATATTTCACCTAAAAAAACAGTGGAGGGCGCAATAGGCGGTCTGATATTCAGCTTTATTCTGAATGCTGTTGCTTTGGTAATTTACAACAAGGTTGCAAATGTTCCTGTTGATCAGACCATGGCAACCGTAATCCTTGCGGCAAGCGTTCCTGTTTCGTTTATGGGTATGATGGGTGATCTTTCAGCATCCGTTCTGAAAAGAAATTTCGGAGTCAAGGATTTCGGCAGGATATTCCCCGGTCACGGCGGAATAATGGACAGAATGGATTCCTCACTCTTTACCTTGCCTTGCGCATTGGTTGTGGCAATCGTTGCTAAAAACTTTTTATAATTCAGGTGATTGGTATGAAAAATATTTCACTTTTAGGCTCAACAGGTTCAATCGGCACACAAAGCCTTGATGTTTGCAGAATGCATCATTACAACGTCAAATGCCTTACTGCCAACAGCCGTGTTGATGTTATTGAAAATCAGGTGCGAGAATTTAAGCCTGAGCTTGTTTGTATGATGAATGAAAAATCAGCAAAGGAGCTTAAGGATAAAATTAAAGATACCGATACTAAGGTTGTCAGCGGTATGGAGGGCTTGATTGAATGTGCTGTTTATGACGGTGCAGATACGGTGCTCAATTCCGTTGTGGGTATGGTTGGCTTACAGCCTACGCTTGAGGCAATTAAGGCAAAAAAAACAATTGCTCTTGCAAATAAGGAAACCCTGGTTGCAGGCGGTCATCTTGTTACCAATCTTGCTAAAGAAAACGGCGTTGACATTCTTCCTGTTGACAGCGAGCATTCGGCAATCTTTCAGTCAATGCAGGGAATGCCGAATAAAAAGGCAGTCAAAAAAATTATTCTTACTGCATCAGGCGGTCCGTTTTTCGGCAGAAAACTAAGTGAGCTTGAAAATGTAACAGCCGCTGATGCTTTAAAGCATCCGAACTGGGATATGGGTGCAAAAATTACCATCGACTCAGCTACAATGATGAATAAGGGCTTGGAGTTTATTGAGGCAAAATGGCTTTTTGATATGGCTAACGAGGATATTGAAATTGTAGTTCACAGGGAGTCTGTTGTTCATTCTGCAATTGTTTATCAGGACAATTCCATGATTGCACAGCTTGGTGTTCCCGATATGCGTATCCCGATTCAGTATGCATTAACGTATCCTGAACGTGAGCCAAGTCCTGTTCAGGAGCTTTCGCTGGCAGATTACGGCAAGCTAACATTTTTTGAGCCTGACTACGAAACCTTTAAATGCATCAATGTATGTAAGGATGCGATTGAGCTTGGCGGTCTTCACCCTGCTGCGGCAAACGGTGCGAATGAAGAAAGCGTAAGATTATTCCTTGAAGGTAAAATTAAATTCACAGATATTGCATATCTTAATAATGAGGCAATGAAAAATGCCCCTGATAAAAAGGACTTCACCCTTGAGGATGTCCTTGAAACAGACAGAAAAGCAAGAAATTATGTTTTAGAGGCGGTTAAGTGAGTATCAGTTCGATTTGGAATACAGTGTATCCGATTTTAATAGCAGTTTTATTTTTTGAGTTAATCATTATTGTTCACGAGGGCGGTCATTTTGCGGCGGCAAGACTGATGAAAATAAAGGTTAACGAATTTTCAATCGGAATGGGTCCCAAAATTTTTCAGTTTGAGCGAAAGGGCACTAAGTATTCACTCAGGTGGGTGCTGTTCGGCGGCTACTGTTCAATGGAGGGCGAAAACGAGGAAAGCGATGACAGCGGAGCCTTTGTTAACAAAAAGGTGTGGCAGAGGATTTTTGTTGTGGTTGCAGGCGCTGTTATGAATCTGGTGCTGGGATTTATTATAATATTGATAATCGTTTCCTCTCAAAATCTTGTGGGTACGCCGCAGGTTGCAAAATTTGAGGATAATGCCGTTAGCCAGAGTACGGGACTTCAGGCAGGCGATGTGATTAAAAGCATTGACGGTATGCGCATTTATTCCACTAACGATATTTCAACAGGTCTGACACGAAGTGCTGACGATACGGTGGATATGGTTGTTGACAGAAACGGTGAAACGGTTAAGCTGTCCGTTACCTTTGCTACGGAAGAGTATGAAGGCAAGCAGTACATTAAAATGGATTTCTGGCTTAGAGGAGTGCCTAAAACCGTTGGCAATGTTCTTCTTCAGACCTGCAGGGAATCTATGTCTTTTGCGAGAATGGTTTTCCTCTCACTGCACGATTTGATTGTAGGCAGATATGGCATATCTGATATGAGCGGTCCTGTGGGTGCTGTATCTGTGGTAAGCACCGCTGTTAAAACCTCAATCAATTCCGTGCTGAGAATTATGGCACTTTTAACCATAAATATCGGTCTTTTCAATTTGTTCCCGATTCCTGCACTTGACGGCTGGAGGCTGTTTGTGCTGATAGGTGAGGGGATTACACGCAAAAAGCTGCCCCAAAAGGCAGAGTATCTTATTAATGCTGTGGGTCTTGCAGTGCTTCTTATATTTATGTGCTTTGTGACCTTCAGTGATATTACAAAACTTGTTTAACTTTTGTAGGTGAAAATTATGGAAAGAAGAAAAAGCAGAAAAATTAAATTAGGCAATACTTATATCGGCGGTGACAGTGATATTTTAGTTCAGAGTATGCTCAATATTCCTGCCGCTGACATTGACGGCTCTGTTGCACAGGCTAAGGAGCTTGCAGCAGCAGGCTGTCAGGTTATCCGTTTTGCTATTCCCAATGAGCAGGCACTGGATTTGGTTGAGCCAATAAAGAATGCTGTTGACGTTCCTTTGGTTGCAGATATTCATTTTGACTATCGCCTTGCACTTGGTGCAGTTGAACGAGGTATTGATAAAATCCGTATTAACCCCGGCAATATCGGTGATGACAGCAGAGTAAAGGCTGTTGCCGATGCCTGCAAGGCAAAGAATATTCCAATCCGAATCGGTGTTAATTCAGGCTCGCTTGAAAAGGAAATACTTGCAAAATACGGCTCACCGACACCTGAGGCAATGGTGGCATCTGCAATGTATCACGCAAGACTGCTTGAAAAGTTTGATTTTGAGGATATTGTTATTTCAATCAAATCATCCAATGTTGAAACGATGATAAATGCCTATGAGCTTGCGGCACAGGAATGTGATTATCCGCTTCACCTTGGCGTAACCGAGGCAGGCACTGAAAGAATGGGTATCATTAAATCATCAATCGGTATCGGCTCACTGTTAACAAGAGGTATCGGTGACACTATCCGTGTGAGCCTGACAGATGCACCGGTTAAAGAGGTGTTTGCCGCATTTGATATTTTAAAGGCAATCGGACTTAAAAAGGATTGCCCGTATCTGATTTCCTGTCCCACCTGCGGCAGAACAAAGATTGATTTGGTGGGTCTTGCAAAGCAGGTTGAGGACAGGCTCAGGGACTGCAAAAAACCAATTAAGGTTGCAGTTATGGGCTGTATTGTTAACGGACCCGGCGAAGCTAAGGAGGCTGACATCGGCATTGCAGGCGGTGACGGCAATGGTCTTATCTTTAAAAAGGGTGAGATTTTAAGAAAAGTTGACGAAAAAGATTTACTTGAAGAATTAATGAAAGAAATTGAGAAATTATAATGGAAAAATTTTCAACATATTTTTCAAATTACATAGATGGTGATACGCTGGGCTATATTGGCAGCGGTGAAATAAATGCCTTGTCCATTTCAAGAAACAGTAGGACGGTTCATATCGGCGTGCTCTTTGACAGATTTATTAACTGCGGTATTATTGAAAAGGCTGAAAAACAGATTGCTTCAGCTATGGAGCTTAACAAGGTTATTATTTCTCCGTCATTTCCAAAGAGCGAATTTTCACTGTCAGCTATTGAAAATATACTGGAATATGTTAAGCGTGATTATCCGATTTCCAACGGCTTTTTTGATGGTGCTGAGGCTGAAATTGAAGATAATGTTTTGACTGTATTTCTTAAAAAGGGCGGCAAAGAAGTGCTGGAATCGCAGAGGATTGATACAGCAATTTCCAAGGTGCTTTATAATATATTTAAGGTTGATTATGATATTTCACTGCTTGAGGTGCAGGCTTTTGATATTGAAAAGGCGGTTCAGGAAGCAGTTGCCGAAAAGCATAAGGAGCAGGAAAAGGAACGCGAAGAAAAAGAAAAGAATGTTGTCCACGAGGTATGGGATGACCTTCCCCTTTACAGAGATACGGTTAAAAACATTTACGGCAAGCAGTTAAAGGAAAAGCCGAAGGCTATTGCCGATGTTACTACCGAAGACGGCTATGTTACCATATGGGGTGATGTCTTTAATATTGAGGAGAGGGAAACAAAGCGCGGCGGCAACAAAATATTTAATTTTGATGTCAGTGATTATACCTCATCCATCAGTGTTAAAATGTTTGAGGACAAGCGTGTCATTGACCCGCTTATGGAAAGGCTGAATGAGCATAAAACCGTTGTTATCAGCGGCAGCTATATGTTTGACAGCTTTACAAATCAGTATGTTCTCAGACCCTATTCCATTTCAGGTGTTACCAAGGTTGAAAAAATGGATAATGCCGAGGAGAAGAGAGTCGAGCTTCACCTGCATACCTCACTCAGTGAAATGGATGGTATAACCGCACCGAAAACACTGGTCAGCCGTGCAATCCAATGGGGGCATAAGGCAATTGCCGTTACGGACCACGGCGTAGTGCAGGCTTTGCCTGAGGCATATAATGCGGCTAAAGGTAAGATTAAATTAATCCTCGGTATGGAGGGTTATCTTGTTGATGATGAGAAATATCCGAATTTTATGGAGCTGAAGCTCAAGCAGTTTAAGCGTCATCATATCATTTTGCTTGTTAAGGAGGATACCTCTCTTGACGAGTCGATACCTAAGGAAGAGCGTAAATACGGCAGAAAAAATCTGTATGAGCTTATTTCGTCATCCAATATAAAGACCTATAAATCACGTCCGCTTATACCGAAAAGTATGCTGGCAAAAAAGCGTGACGGTTTAATTATCGGCTCTGCCTGTGAGCAGGGCGAAATTTATCAGGCAATCATTCACGGCGAAAGTGATGACAGGCTTTTGGAGCTGGCGGCTTTCTATGATTACCTTGAAATTCAGCCCAACGGCAACAATGCTTTTATGGTCAGATCCAATAAGGAGCTTTATGAAAATATCCGCACGGACGAGGATTTAATCAATATTAATAAGAAAATTATATCTCTTGCAGATACTTTAAATAAGCCTGTTGTTGCAACAGGCGACGTGCATTTCCTTGATGAAAAGGATGCAAAATTCCGTGCCATCATTATGGCATCAAAGGGCTTTGATGATGCCGACCAACAGGCACCTCTTTATTTCAAAACAACTGAAGAAATGCTTGAGGATTTTGCCTGGGCAGGGGACAGAGCGAAGGAATTTGTTATTGATAATCCGAATAAAATTGCAGATTCTGTTATGGATAATATTCCGCCTATTCCGCCCGGTACCTTCCAGCCGCATATTGACGGTGCGAATGAGGAGCTGACGGAAAAGTGCTGGAATATGGCTAAGGATTTATATGGAGATCCTGTACCTGAATATGTTGCAAACAGACTGCAGCGCGAGCTTGACTCAATCATCGGGCACGGCTTCGGTGTGCTTTATGTTATCGCAAAGCGTCTTGTTGAGGAGAGTGAACGAAACGGCTACCTTGTAGGCTCCCGTGGTTCGGTAGGCTCTTCACTTGCTGCCCATTTCGGCGGTATATCCGAGGTTAACCCGCTTGCTCCGCACTATTATTGTAAAAAATGTAAGCACAGCGAGTTTTTCCTGCAGGGTGAATATGGCTCGGGATTTGATTTGCCTGCTAAGGATTGTCCAAACTGCGGTATTCCTATGAAACGTGACGGTCACGAAATTCCCTTTGAAACCTTCCTTGGCTTTGACGGCGATAAGGAGCCTGATATTGACCTTAATTTCAGCGGTGAATATCAGTCACGCTCACACAGATATACCGAGGAATTATTCGGTAAGGAATATGTGTTCAAGGCAGGAACAATGGCGACAGTTGCTGATAAAACAGCATATGGTTATGTTATGAAATATCTTGATGAGCGCGGTCTTGCAGGCACTACCCCGAAGGCTGAAATCGGCAGATTAACTGCAGGCTGTACAGGCATCAAGCGTACAACAGGTCAGCACCCGGGCGGTATGGTTGTTGTGCCTGATAAATATACGGTTGAGGATTTCACACCGATTCAGTACCCGTCAAATGATGAGAAAAAGGGTACATACACAACCCATTTTGACTTTAAAAATTCACTTCACGATACACTGCTCAAGCTTGACGAGCTTGGTCACGATAATCCGACACTGTATAAATATCTTGAGGATTCAACAGGTATTCCTGTAATGGATGTTGATTTGGCAGATCCGAATTTGTACAAGCTGATAACATCAACCGAGCCTATCGGCGTTTCACCTGAGGATATCGACTGTGTGACAGGTACACTGGCAATCCCCGAAATGGGTACACCCTTTGTTATCGGTATGCTTACTGAGGCACAGCCTAAAACCTTTGCCGATTTATTGCAGATTTCAGGTCTTTCACACGGTACGGATGTTTGGCTCGGCAATGCGCAGGAGCTTATTCAAAACGGCACCTGCACAATTTCAGAGGTTATCGGATGCCGTGATGATATTATGACGCACCTGATTCACGTTGCTGAAAAATATGAAAAAGAAACAGGCAAGGAGTCACCGCTGAGCAAGAAGGACTGCTTTAAAATTATGGAGTACACCCGTAAGGGTAAAGCACCGAAGGAGCTGCCGCCATATGAGGAGGCAATGAAAACCATCGGTGTTGAGCAGTGGTATATTGATTCCTGTTACAAAATCAAGTATATGTTCCCTAAGGCTCACGCTGCCGCTTATGTTATTGCGGCACTGCGCCTTGCGTGGTATAAAATTTATTATCCCATTCATTTCTATTCTGCTTATTTCACAGTTCGCGGCGGTGCGATTGATGCGGTTGCGGCTGTTGAGGGCAAGGCGGCAGTTAAGAAAAAAATGGAAGAAATCAAGCTGAAGGGCAATGACAAAACCGCCAAGGATGAAAGCACATATGTTGTGCTGCAGATTGTTATTGAAATGCTTGCAAGAGGTATTGAATTTCTGCCTGTTGATATTTATAAGTCAGATGCACGTGTTTATAAGATTGAGGACGGAAAAATCCGTCTGCCCTTCGGTGCAATTGACGGTATCGGTGAAAATGCGGCGAATTCAATTGCTGATGCGAAGAATGACGGAAACGGCGAATTTATGAGCTATGATGATTTGATGGCAAGGGCGGGTATCGGCAAAAGCGTTGTTGAAGCACTTAAGGAAGCAGGTGCTCTTGGCGATATGCCTGAATCAAACCAGATTTCATTATTTTAATATAAGATTAGGCTTGACACAATCACATTAGTGTGGTAGCATATTACCACTCTACTACATTAAAGTGAATTGTCAGGGAGATTAATAAATATGAAAAGATATTCAAAATTAACACCTCAGGGCAGCCGTGATTTGCTTTTTGAGGAATGTGATGACAGAAGAAGGGTTGAAACCGTTGTTTCAACTCTGTTTAAAGAAAAGAATTACAGAAAGGTTATGACGCCTACCATTGAATTTTTTGATGTGTTTGAGAGTGATAACCTTGGTATTGAGCCAGAGGAAATGTATAAGCTCAGCGATAATCAGGGCAGAACAACGGTATTAAGACCCGATAATACTGCACCTATCGCAAGGCTTGTGGCAACACGTCTTTCAAATGAGGACTTGCCTGTAAGGCTTTATTATAATCAGAATGTGTATGTCCGCAACAAGCAGCTTGCAGGCAGAACCGATGAAATTGAGCAGAGCGGTATTGAGTTAATCGGTGACGGCAGTATGGATGCCGATATTGAGGTTATCTCAATGGCAAATGAGGCGCTCAAGAGAAATGAGGTTAACTCCTATAAGATTGAGCTTTGCCACGCAGGCTTTTTCAATACCATACTTGACAGACTGAATGTTTCTGCCTCACAAAAGGCAGACATATGCAGCTTTATTGAGGGTAAAAATTATTCTGCTCTGGGTGATTTGCTTGATAAAATCGGTGACAGCAGAGAAGCACAGATTATCAAAAAGCTGCCAAGGCTCTTCGGCGGTGTTGATGTTATTGACGAGGCTAAGGAGCTGTACAATGATACCGAGGTAAATAAGGCGCTTGATTATCTTAAAGAGATTTATGAAAGGCTTTGTGACCTTGGCTTCGGCAATGATATTCTTATTGACCTTGGTCTTGTTAACCGCAGCAATTATTACACAGGTGTTATATTCAGGGGCTATGCCCAGGGCAGCGGTGTGACGATTATTTCAGGCGGACGCTACGATAATTTGGTGGGTGAGTTCGGTATGGATGCACCTGCTGTCGGCTTTGGTGTGAATGTTAACGCTTTGTGTGATGTTATGCGTGAGGAAATCAATGTTGACCGTCCTCTGCGTATTGCTCTCACGAAGGGCAGACTTGAAAAGTCCTCTGTATCCCTTTTTAAAACAATGGGACTTGACACCACAGAGCTTGAAAATAAGGGAAGAAGATTGATACTTCCCGTCGGTGATTATGAAGCCGTTCTTTCAAAAGCCCCCGACGTAATAACCTATGTTGAGCACGGCGTCTGCGATATCGGTGTTGTGGGTAAGGATACAATTGCCGAGCACGGCAATTCCTTCTATGAGGTTATTGACCTTGATATCGGCAAGTGCCGATTTGCCCTTGCCTGCCCTAAGGGAACGGATTTCTTCTCAGGCTACAAGCGTAAAACCGTAGCCAGCAAATACCCCAAGGTTGCAAAGGAATATTTTAAATCCAAGGGTATGGATGTGGATATCATCAAGATTGAGGGCAGTGTGGAGCTTGCTCCTCTGCTTGGTCTTGCAGACGGTATTGTTGATATTGTTGAAACTGGCTCAACGCTTAAGGAAAACGGTCTTGAGGTGGTTGATACAATTATGCCGATTTCAGCAAGAGTTATTGTAAATATGGCTTCAATGAAGCTTCGCAAGGACGAGATTGAGCAGTTTTTAAATGATTTAGAGCTGGCATCAAAGGTTTAAGGAGAGCGGATATGAAAATTACAAAAGCAAACGGCAAGGCAGAATATGCTCTGATAGAGGATTTAAAAAAGCGTGCAGGCGAAACGGACCCTAAAATTGTTGAGATAGTAACAAATATCATCAATGCAGTTAAGGAGCAGGGTGACGAGGCTGTTCGTGAATTTACAGTACGCTTTGACGGCTCAGTGCCCAAAAGAACGGTTATCGAGAAGGAGGAGCTGAACTCCTATCTTGAAATGGTTGATGATGATTTCAAATCAGCACTGATTAACGCCAAGGAGAATATTTATAATTTCCACCTTCGTCAGGCGCAGCAGTCCTGGTTAAGGACTGAAGAAAACGGTGTTATTATGGGTCAGCGTGTCCGCGGATTGCACAGGGTTGGTATTTATGTTCCCGGCGGCACTGCTGCTTATCCGTCATCTGTTTTAATGAATGCAATCCCTGCAAAAATTGCAGGTGTTAAGGAAATTATTATGGTTACACCTCCGGGCAAGGACGGCAGTCCAAATCCTGACATTATGGCTGCTGCGGCTGTTGCAGGTGTAGATAAGGTGTTCCTTGTAGGCGGTGCACAGGCTGTTGCTGCCCTGGCTTACGGTACTGAAAAAATACCGAAGGTTGATAAAATTGTAGGTCCCGGCAACATCTTTGTTGCCACTGCTAAAAAGCTCCTGTATGGTGTGGTTGATATTGATATGGTTGCAGGTCCGTCAGAAATTTTAATCGTTGCTGACAAATCGGCTAAGCCTGTTTTCCTTGCAGCAGATTTAATGAGCCAGGCTGAGCACGACAAGCTTGCCTCAGCAATTCTTTTAACAACCTCAAGCGATATTGCAAGAGCAACTGCAAGGGAAATTGACAGACAGATTAAATTCCTTGAAAGACAGGAAATTATTGCAGAGTCACTTGATAAATTCGGTGAAATTATTGTATGTGAAAATCTTGACCAGGCTATTGATTTTGCCAATGAGCTTGCTCCCGAGCATCTTGAAATGTGCGTTGAAGAGCCGTTAAAATATATCGGCAGGCTTGACAATGCAGGCTCTGTTTTCCTCGGAAATTATTCACCTGAGCCCCTTGGCGACTATTATGCAGGACCTAACCACGTGCTCCCCACAAGCGGAACAGCAAGATTTTTCTCTCCGCTTTCCGTGGACAGCTTTATTAAAAAGAGCAGCTTTATTTATTATACTGAGGCTGAGCTTTCTAAGGCAAAGGATGATATTGTTAAGCTGGCTGATACAGAAGGCTTGACCGCACACGCCAATTCCATTAAGGTAAGATTTGAATGAGATTTGATAAGAAATCCTTAACATCATTAATTGTTATATTTGCGGTTTTGCTGGCACTTGTCGGCGTTAAGGTTTTTAACGGTGATGTGGATGGGGATAAGCCTGCAAGTCTTAAAATTCCCGATAACGATGGACAGCTTGTTGTCCATTATCTGGATGTTGGGCAGGGGGACAGTGCGTTTATTGAGCTGCCTGACGGTCAGTGTATGCTCATTGATGCAGCTGTCAGCAGCTATGGTGATAAAATTGTTGAAACAATTGAAGGCTATGGCTATACCGAAATCAATTATCTTGTGGCAACGCATCCCCACGCAGACCATATCGGCGGTATGACGGATGTTGTCGAAGGCTTTGAAATCGGTGAAGTTTATATGCCAAAGGCAACCTCAACAAGCAAAACCTTTGAAGGGCTTTTGACGGCAATTTCAGATAAAGGCTTGCAAATTAATACTGCAAAAGCTGATGAGATTATTTATTCCGACGATGAAACAAAGATAGAAATTTTAGCCCCTGTCAGTGAAAGCTATGAGGAAACAAATAATTATTCTGCCGTTCTAAAGATTACCTATGGCAAAAATTCCTTCTTGTTTACAGGAGATGCGGAGGAGCTTTCTGAAAATGAAATGCTTGATGAATGCTGTGACAAGCTGCGTGCTGATGTGCTTAAGGTCGGTCATCACGGCAGCAGCTCATCAACGAGTGATGCTTTTTTGACAGCTGTTGCTCCGCAGTATGCAGTGATTTCCTGCGGTGCAGACAATTCCTATGGTCATCCCCATAAAGAAACAATCAGCAGGCTGAATGATATGGGGATTGATTATTACAGAACAGATAGGAACGGCACAGTTACAATAAGCTGTAACGGCAATGATGTTTTTGATATAGAGTGTGAAAATGAACTGGATAATTGACAGAATTGAAAAGAATACAGCCGTTTGTGAGGCAGGGGATTGCTTTATTGATGTTCCCTTGTCAGCACTTCCAAAAGGTGCTTCGGAGGGTGATGTAATTACGCTTTCTATTGATAAGGGACAGACGGCTGACAGAAAAGATAAAATAAACAATTTAATGAACAGTCTTTTTAAAGATTAAGGAGTCATAATGAGAACTGCTAAGATTGAAAGAAATACAAAAGAAACACAAATCACAATAGAGCTAAATCTTGACGGCGGTGAGGTTGAAATCTCCACAGGAATAGGTTTTTTTGACCATATGCTCACAGCCTTCGGTGTTCACGGCGGCTTTGGTTTAAAGGTCAATGTTCAGGGTGATTTAGAGGTTGACACACACCACACGGTGGAGGATACAGGCATTGCACTGGGTATGGCTTTTAAGGAAGCACTTGGCAATATGGGCGGTATTGTCCGCTATGGTTCATTCTCAATTCCCATGGACGAGGCTCTTGCAGAATGTATTGTTGACATTTCAAACAGACCGTTTCTTGTATTCAAGGCATCCTTTGAGCAGGAGCTTTGCGGTGATTATGAAACCTGTGTTACTGAGGAATTTTTCAGAGCCTTTGCAACGAATGCCTGTGTTACACTTCATATCCGTGTGCCGTATGGTGCTAACGCACATCACGAAATTGAAGCAATCTTCAAGGCAGTTGCTCACGCTATGAAGATTGCTGCTGCTAAGAATGACGACGGCTCGGTTTTATCTACAAAAGGAGTACTTTAATGATTATTTTTCCCGCTATTGATATTATTAACGGCAAGCCCGTAAGACTTTACAAGGGTGATTTTTCAACAGCAAAGCAGGTTGCAGGTGATGCACTTGAAACGGCTGAGGGCTTTGTTAAAGCAGGCTGTCAGTGGATACATATGGTTGACCTTGACGGCTCGCTGAAAAAGGAGCCTGTTAATGCCGAAACCTTTATTTCCGTTGCCAATGAAACCCCTTTGAAGGTTGAGCTTGGCGGCGGTATAAGAACAATGAAGGATATTGATTTTTATATGAACAAGGGCATCAGCAGAATTATTTTAGGCTCTGTTGCCTTAAAAAATCCACAGCTTGTTGAAGAGGCTGTTAAGGAATTCGGCGATGCAATTGCTGTGGGAATTGATGCCAAGCAGGGCTATGTTGCAACCGAAGGCTGGGTTGAAGGCAGTGATGTCTATTTTACTGACCTTGCAAAAAGAATGGAAGCTGTCGGTGTTAAAACAATTATCTTTACCGACATTGGCAGGGACGGAACGCTTTCAGGTCCTAATCTTGAACAGCTTGTTGAAATCAACAATGCTGTATCCTGTGATATTACGGCTTCCGGCGGTGTTACAAGCATCGGCGATATTTTAGCCCTCAGGGATAAAAAGCTTTATGGTGCTATATGCGGAAAAAGTATTTATAAGGGCACTCTTGATTTGAGAGAAGCTGTGGAGGTTTGCAAATGATGGATGTTGAAAAATACTTTAAAAAGGCAGATTTAATCCCTGCCATTATACAGGAGGACTCCACAGGCGATGTGCTTATGCTTGCCTATATGAACAGAGAGTCAATGCAGAAAACACTTGAAACAGGCTACACCTGGTTCTGGTCACGCTCAAGACAGGAGCTTTGGAACAAGGGTGCAACCTCGGGTCATCTGCAGAAGATTGTTTCAATCTATGGTGACTGCGACGATGACACACTTTTAATTAAGGTTATTCAGACAGGTGCGGCATGCCATACAGGCAATCACACTTGTTTTTTCAATAAAATTGAGGGAGAATTTTAATGGATTATATCAGAAACGATTATCAGACAATCCTTGACAGAAAGAGCGCAAAGGAAGAGGGTTCATACACCTGTTATCTTTTTGAAAAGGGTCTTGACAAAATTTTAAAAAAGGTGGGCGAGGAGTCAACCGAAATGGTTATTGCCGCCAAGAATGGTGTTAAGGAAGAAACCGTCGGTGAAATCTGTGATTTGATTTACCACACGCTTGTTATGATGGTTGACCAGGATATTACAATTGAGGATGTTGAGGCTGTTTTAAGACAGAGAGCAGAAAAGGCAGGCAACCTCAAAACATTTCATCAGGTGGATAAGAATTCATAATGTCACACAGCAAATGGATTGTTGCCGATGCGGATAAGGAAAAGGCGTCGGCTCTTAGTGAAAAATTAAATATTGACCCCTTGATTGCCTTTCTTTTGGTTTCAAGGGGAATTGATGATGAGCTGAGTGCATCCTCCTTTCTGTACGGCTCAAATGCATACACCTCACCCTATTCCTTTAAGGATATGGATAAGGCGGTTGAAAGAATTAACCGTGCACTTGATAATGATGAAAAAATTTGTGTTTACGGTGACTATGACTGCGACGGTGTAACCTCAACAGCACTGCTTTATTCCTTGCTTGAAAGCCTTGGTGCAGATGTTATTTATTATATACCAAACCGTCTGACTGAGGGTTATGGTATGAATATGTGTGCCATTGACAGGATTAAGGCACAGGACACGGATTTAATTGTCACAGTGGATAACGGTATATCAGCTATAAATGAGGCTGAATATATCTATTCACTTGGTATGGAGCTTGTTGTTACCGACCATCATCAGATTGGCGAAAGTCTGCCCAGAGCAGAGGCGGTAGTCAATCCCCACAGACCTGATAATGATTTGAAATTCAGGGATTTTGCAGGTGTCGGTGTTGCCTTTAAGCTTGCCTGTGCCGTTTATGACGGCGAGGTTGATGAGCTGATTGAGCAGTATGCTGACCTTGTTGCAATCGGTACAATCGGTGATGTTGTTCCGTTAAGGGATGAAAACAGAAGCCTTGTTAAAGCAGGGCTTGCGCTTATTAACGCAGATGCAAGAATAGGCATTGCAGCATTGAAAAGGGCAGCAGGCTCAGAGGAAAATACAACAGCCGTGAATGTTGCGTTTCAGCTTTGCCCGCGTATAAATGCGGCAGGCAGAATGGATGATGCCGCAAAGGCTGTTGAGCTTTTAATATGTGATGACTATGAGGATGCACAGTTTAAGGCTTCACAGCTTGATGGTGAAAATGCCCACAGGCATACGGTTGAGTCAAATATTATCGACAGCGTATATGAGCAGATAGCGGAAAATTCAAGCCTTGCAGATGATAGAATTATTGTTGCCGCAGGTGAGAATTATCATTCGGGCGTTATCGGTATTGTTGCATCCCATATCAGCAGTATGTACGGCAAGCCTGTGATTATTTTCAGTATCAATGATGACGGCAGTGCAGTGGGCTCAGCAAGAAGCATTGAGGGCTTCAATATTTTTGATGCGATAAACAGCTGCGGTGAGCTTCTTACGCATTTCGGCGGTCATCCCCTTGCGGCAGGCTTGGGTATTATGCGTGAGGATATTGATTTGTTCAGAGCTAAGATTAATGAATATGCGGCAGAGAGCTTTCCTGTTATGCCTGCAAAGACCTTAAAGCTTGACTGCAAGCTGTCACCCTTTTATCTGGATATTGATTTGGTTGATAATCTGACTGCACTTGAGCCCTATGGTGCAGATAACAGTCAGCCCATATTCGGGCTTTTCAATATGGAGCTTGTGTCTGTTACCCCTATCGGTGACGGCAAGCATATCCGATTTGAGGTCACCAAAAAAGGCAAAACGCTTCGTGTGGTTAAGTTCCAGACCACTGCAGAGGATTTTCCGTATTCGGCAGGTGATCATATTGATATTGCCGTAAGGCTTTCAAAGAATTATTATAAAGGCAAATATTATCTTTCGGTACAGGCGGCGGAGGTCCGCAGAAACGGCATTGATGATAATAAATATTTTGCAGAAAAAGCGGATTATGAGCTTTTTAAGCTTGGCAATAAAAATAAAACAGATATTTACCCGAGCCGTGAAATATGCTCGGTAATATACAGATTTCTTAAGCAAAAGGGCGGTTATGCCTACAGCCTTGATGATTTATATTTTGAGCTGGGGCAGAGCGTTACATACGGTCAGCTTTGCTTTGCGCTTTGTGCATTTGAGGATGCAGGGCTTATTAACCGCAGTAATGCAATAACTTTAAATAATCCAAGCGGTAAGGTGGATTTGGAAGGCACAAAAACACTCACCGCCCTGAAGGGAAGGATTTAAGTGATAGAAACCGATAAGGAATATGATATGGATTATGACGATGGCTTTGCCTCCTTTTTTGAGGAGATAAAGGCATCCAAGTATTATGATGTTGATAAAATTGAAAAGGCATATAATCTTGCCTTCAGTGCCCATAAAAATCAAAGGCGCCGTTCGGGTGAGCCTTATATTATGCACCCTGTTGCCGTTGCAAAAATTCTTTTTAAGCTTGGTATGGATAACGAGTGTATTATCGGTGCACTCCTGCATGATGTTGTTGAGGATACGGAATATGACCTTGACTATATAAAAAAGGAGTTTGGTGACGAGGTTGCACTGCTTGTTGATGGCGTAACAAAGCTTGGTCAGATTTCGCTTTCAAGCCGTGAGGAGGTACAGGCTGAGAACATCCGTAAAATGTTCATAGCAATGAATGAGGATATCAGAGTAATTATTATCAAGCTCTGCGACAGGCTTCATAATATGAGAACTCTTGAGCATATGCCCCCTCATAAGCAGAGGGAGAAGAGCCTTGAAACCCTTGAAATATATGCACCTATTGCACACCGCCTCGGTATCAGACCGATTAAAGAGGAGCTTGAGGATTTAGCGATCTTCTATCTTGACCCGATTGCTTATAAGGAAATAGAAAAAAATCTTTCTATGAAAAAAGAGCAGGGCGAAAAATTTCTTAAGGAAATCACCCAGCAGATAAGTGATAAAATCACACCGATTATGGATAATGTCAAGATTTTTTCCCGTGTTAAATCCGTTCACGGTATCTTCCGTAAGGTGTATATCAAGGGCAAAAACTTTGAACAGATTTTTGATATTTATGCAGTTCGTATAATTGTTGATTCTATGATAGACTGCTATAATGTGCTTGGTATTGTGCACGATATGTTTCAGCCGCTGCCCGGCAGATTCAAGGATTATATCTCAATGCCTAAGCCGAATATGTATCAGTCACTTCATACAACAGTGCTTACCAAATCCGGTGTGCCCTTTGAAATTCAGATTCGTACATGGGATATGCACCGCACTGCGGAATTCGGTATTGCTGCCCACTGGAAGTATAAGCTCGGCAAGGGCGGCAAGGACGGGATTGATGACCGTCTTGAATGGATTCACAGAATTATTGAAAATGATAATGAAAGCGATAATCCTGAGGAGCTTGTTTCAACCATAAAGGGTGATTTGTCTGCCGAGGAGGTATTTGTTATGACCCCCAAGGGTGATGTCAAATCACTGCCAAAGGGTGCAACGGTTATTGACTTTGCCTATGCCATTCATTCTGCTGTCGGCAATAAAATGGTCGGTGCCAAGGTTAACGGCAGAATTGTTAACCTTGACTATAAGGTTAAGACAGGTGAAATTGTCGAGATTTTAACCTCTAATCAGCAGGGCAAGGGTCCGTCACGTGATTGGCTGAATATTGTTACAACAGGCGAATCAAGGAGCAAAATCCGTGCCTGGTTCAAGAAAGAAAAGCGTGATGAAAATATTGTTCAGGGCAGAACAGAGGTTGAGCGTGAGCTGAAAAGAAACTTTATTCGTCTTGAAGCAGGTGACTATGAAAAATTTGTTGCTAAAATTGCAGACAGACAGCATTTTGATAATCTTGAAGATTTTTATGCTGCGGTTGGTTACGGCGGTATACAGATAACCAAGCTGATGCCCGGCATTAAGGACGACTATAACCGCAATTGGCGCCCCAAAGAGGTTCAGCCGCCCAAGCCTGTTATGCCGAATGAATATAACGAATCGCAGAAAAGCACCAACGGCATTGTGGTGGAGGGTATTGATAACTGCCTTATCAAAATGGCTAAATGCTGTTCACCGATTCCGGGTGAGGAAATTATAGGCTTTATCAACCGCGGTACAGGCTTGACCATTCACAGACGTGATTGTGTCAATGTTCCCCTTGATCCTGCACTTTCTCCTGAGCCTGCAAGGTGGGTGAAAGCCCACTGGGACGGCAGTGTCAAGGTTGAGGCAAGGTCAACGATTGATGTTTATGCCATTGACCGTGACGGCGTTGTTCTTGATATTACTACAAAAATGGCAGGTGCACACGTTAAAATCCATTCTATCAATGCCCGTCCGATTAATGAGGGCAATTGTTTAACCACAATGACTATATCCGTCAATTCAAAGGAACATCTTGAAAGCGTGGCAAAGCTGCTTAAAAAGGTTGACGGTGTTTATCATATAGAGAGAAGCGGTAATATATGAAAGCAGTAATTCAGAGAGTAAAGCACGCATCTGTCACCATTGACGGTATTCAGGTAAGTGCTGTTAATATGGGCTATCTTATTTTGCTTGGCGTTGAGCAGGGCGATACCAAAGCGGATGCCGACAAGCTTGTAAAAAAAATACCCGTGCTCAGAATATTTGAGGATGAAAATGAAAAAATGAATTTGTCCTGTCTTGATGTTGACGGTGAAATTCTTGTAGTTTCACAGTTTACATTATGTGCGGATTGTTCACACGGCAGACGCCCCAGCTTTACAAAATCAGCGCCTCCTGCTGAGGCGGAAAAGCTTTATGAATATTTTACGGAGGAGCTGAATAAAGCAGGCGTTAAAAAGGTTGAAACGGGTCGATTTGGTGCGGATATGAAGGTGGATTTGCTCAATGACGGACCTGTTACCATTATTCTTGACAGTAAGGATTTGAAATGATGCTAAAGGTTAAATGTGCCGTATTCGGCAGGCTTGATAATAACTGTTACCTGATAACCGATGAAAAAAGCGGAAAATCTGCGTTGGTTGACTGTACTGAGGATAGTGAAAGAATGCGTGATTTTATCGGTGATGCCGATGTGAAATACATTCTTTTAACCCATGGTCATTTTGACCATATCGGCGGTGTTAAAGGAATTAAGGAGCTTACAGGGGCGGAGATTGTTATTTCACGTGAGGATGCACCTATGCTCGGCTCAGGCAAGCTTAGTCTTGCAGCCTTCTGCGGTGAGCATCAGATAAATGCGGCTGCAGATATGGAGGTAACAGACGGTGATATCATTCATCTTGGTGAAAGTGAAATAAAGGTAATGTCAACACCGGGTCACACCAAGGGCGGTGTCTGCTACATCTGTGAGGACAAGCTTTTTACAGGTGATACGTTGTTTTACTGCAGCTGCGGCAGAACTGATTTCCCAGGTGGTTCAGGCAGTGAAATAATTGAAAGTCTTAAAAGACTTGCGGCTTTAAAGGGTGCGTATATTGTCTATCCGGGTCATGACAGGCAGTCAACTCTTGATTTTGAAAGAAAAAATAATCCGTATATGAACAGGTAGTTTTATGATATTAAAGGTGATTAATCATCAGCTTCAGTTTGATATGAAGAATATCTGCACTTTATTTTTCCCTTATGAAAAAATAAAGACAGAGGGCAGTGAGGATATTGTTGTCATTACCGAAAAAAGCGAAGCTGTGCTTGCTGTTGATGCAAAGGTGTATGACAAGCATCTGAAAAAAATACATAAATTAACAGAAGGCGAGGATATGGCGGTTGCTATGTCCGTTTTGCTTTATTCTGTTTTGAGCGAGCTTATGGGATATGAGCCTCCTTGGGGCATCCTTTTCGGTGTAAGACCTGCAAAGCTTATGCACAGACTCTGCGGTGAAATGGGCAGGGAGGAGGCAAAGAATTATTTTCTGAACAGCTTTCTTGCAAAAAAGGATAAAACGGCATTGACCCTTGAGGTTATGAAGCACGAAAACGAGGTTATAGCCCTTTCCGGGAAAAATTCCTTTTCTCTTTATGTTTCCATTCCGTTCTGTCCTACACGGTGCTCTTATTGCTCCTTTGTTTCTCATTCCATTGAGAGGACACAGAAGCTTATGACACCTTATGTTGATTTGCTTTGCACTGAGCTTGAACAAATCGGCGAAATTGCAAAAAAACTTTCTTTAAGGCTTGAAACCGTGTATTTCGGCGGAGGCACTCCCTCAACACTTTCGGCTGACTTGCTGACAAAAATATTCAGTACAATTGAAAAGCATTTTGATATGTCAACGCTTCGTGAATATACTGTTGAGGCAGGCAGACCTGATACTGTAACAGAGGATAAGCTGCTTGCACTTAAAGCGGCAGGTGTTACAAGAATCAGCATAAATCCGCAGAGCTTTAATGATGAGGTGCTTGAAGCAATAGGCAGACGTCATACATCACAACAGACAATTGACGCTTATAATCTTGCACGAAGTCTGGGCTTTGATAATATCAATATGGACTTTATTGCAGGCTTGCCGAAAGACAGCCTTGACTCCTTCAAATCAAGCATTGATAAGGGAATTGCACTTGGTGCTGAGTCCATTACCGTACATACGCTTGCATTAAAATCAGCCGCCTATATGGTGACCCGTGATATGACCTTTGATTTGACCGACAGGCTGACAACTGCAGATATGGTTCGGTATTCCAATGCAGTGTTGTCTGACAGTGGATATTATCCCTACTATATGTACAGGCAGTCAAAATCACTGGGTAATCTTGAGAATGTGGGCTGGTGCAAGCCGAATTATGATTGTCTTTATAATGTCTATATGATGGATGAAACGCATTCTGTTTTTTCAGCAGGAGCAGGCGGTGTAACAAGACTGAAAAATCAGGAAAACGGTCATATTGAACGTATTTATAACTATAAATACCCATATGAATATATTGACAGCTTTGATGAAATTGTCAAAAGGAAAATGGGCATATATACCTTTTATGGTGAATAAAAATTAATATACCTGATTGTATTGCAAAACAATACTTTTTGTAATATAATGATACAAGAGGTGTTTATATGGCTTTTAAATTCGGTGATACAGAAATTAATATCAATAACCCTAAGTTTGAGGAAATGCTCAACAAAACAAGGGGTGTTGCAGAAAGCCTTGGCAAAAGAAGTGCCGAGGGTATTGAGCTGAGCAAGAAAAAAATTGAAGCTCTTGATGCAAAGGCAAAGCTTGCAAAGCTTTATGAAAAATTCGGAGAGCTGCAGTATAACAGCTATATCGGTGAAGAGGTCGACGATTCTCAGATTGCGGGTATTGCTGCAGAGATTTCTGCAACCAAGGATAAGCTTGACCTGTTAAATGACGAGGTCGAGGCTCTTAAAGTAAAAATCAGCACATCTATGGCTGATATGGCACAGAAAACCCGTGAAGCATTCCAGAAGGATGCTGATGCCGAGCCTGCTGAAGAGGCAGAGGTTGAGGTAGAGGTTTTTGAGGACGATTCTGAATAATACAGGAATAGTATAATAAAGAAGTTTAAAGGCAGTGTTTATTTCACTGCCTTTATTATTTTAACAGGATATGTAAAAGCTTTGTAAAAAATAAAACATATTTGGTGATTATGTGTCGGTTAAAAAATCTTTAAAGCAAAGGTATTTGTCATCTGCCTTTATTCTTCTTTTATCAACAGTTGTTGTTAAGCTGATCAGTGCGTTTTATAAAATCCCCCTCACAGGCTTTATCGGTGCCGAGGGCAGGGGCTATTTTTCAATTGCTTATAATTTATGTATGCCCATTCACGCGCTTACAATGGGTGCTTTTCCTCTTGCGCTGACAAAGCTTGTGAGCAGCTATGAGGCAAAGGGCGATTATGAAAAAATCAAAGCACTGCGTTTTGCATCAAAACGGTTATTTCTGATTGTCGGCGTTATAGGTCTGGCTGTGATGCTTGTTTTTGCAAAGCCTTATGCTGAGCTTATATCCTCTGCGCCTAAGAGCATTTATACAATTCTGGCACTGGCACCATCGGTGTTTTTCTGCTGTCTTGGTGCAGCACACCGAGGCTTTGCAGAGGGCTATCTTGATATGAAGCCCACTGCCGTCAGTCAGCTTCTGGAGGCATTGTTCAAGCTGGTTTTCGGTCTGCTTTTTGCACGGTATTCCATGAGTTGGCTCTATGAGCAGTATATACTTAAGGGTTCGGTATTAGGTATAACTGTATCGGGAGAGCAGGAGGCTCTTTCTGTCATTTATCCCTTAACCTCGGCGGCAGCAATGCTTGGTGTTACCCTTGGAAGCATTGCGGCATATCTGTTTGTGATGATATATACTCGGTCAAAATACCCTGTTTCACCTGTGGACAGAAAGGATATTAAGCTGGCGTATAATGAATTGCTTACCTTCAGTACCGCACTGATTGGCGCAACTGTTATTTCAAGCATTTCAAATTTTGTTGATACATCAAGCATTCAGTATTGTCTGTCACTTTGTGATGCCGACAAGCTTGCCGTTATATATAATTATAACGGCAATGATGTTTACACATATGTTTTCGGAATATTCGCCACAGTTCTTGATTTCAAAAATTTAGTGCCTGCTATTGTTATGGTGCTTGGCGTTACGGCTGTGCCTGCTGTCAGTACGGCTTATGAAAACAGTAACGGAAAATTTTCATCTCTGCTTACAAGCATATTCAAATATGCCGTTGTTCTGTCAGTGGCAGGCGGATTGATTTTATCTGTTTTCAGCAAAGAAATTCTCAGTGTTTTTTACAGTAATTCAAATTCCGATATTGTGGATAACGGCAGCTTTCTGCTGAAAATTATGGGTATATTTATTCTGCCCTGCGCACTTGCAACCGTAACGGTTTATACAACGCAGGCACTGGGTTTTGCCAAATCCACAATACCTGCCTTCATTATTTCCTGTGTGCTTCGGCTTGCGATTAATTTTGCATTCATTCCTGATTCAAAATACAATGTTCTTGCTGCCTCAATATCAAACGCAGCAGGCTTTCTGGTTGTAGTGGTTATGAATCTGATAACAATACGCAAAAAAACGAATGCGAGATTTTCATGCTTTAATATATTCATAAAGCCTGTTATATGCGGAATCATTACATATGCTGCCGTAAGCTATGCAAAGCTCAGCGTTTCAATGAATTTACCCAAGCTGATTATGATGATGGCTTTTTGTATGCTTATGTATCTGTTTTTGCTGGTGATTACCTGCACAATCAGATTAAAAAGCAGAGATTAGTGAAGAAAATCATTGCATAAGTGTAAATTTTTCTTTAAATACTTGAAATTTCCTGCTGTTTATAGTATGATTGCCATAGACAAGTTAATCGAAAGCGAGTAAGTATTAATGGCTGTTGATTTTGAATTTAAAGGAAAATATGATGTCAATGATCTTTTAACTATTATTACTGCTCTAAGATCTCCGGACGGATGTCCATGGGACAGGGCACAGACCCATACCTCAATAAAAAAGAATTTTATCGAGGAAACCTATGAGGTAATCGAGGCTATTAATCAAAACAGCACCGAAGGACTTCGTGAGGAGCTGGGGGATGTTCTGCTGCAGATAGTTCTTCATACCGAAATGGAGAGGGAACAGAATAACTTTGATTTTGATGATGTCTGTAATGATTTGTGTCAGAAGCTTGTTATTCGTCATCCGCATGTTTTCGGTGAGGTTAAAGCAGATAATGAGGCAGAGGCTCTGCTGAGCTGGGATAATGCCAAGGCAAAAACCAAGGGCGTTAAAAGACAGAGTGAAACTATGGACAGCATTCCCAGAGAACTGCCGGCTTTAATGCGTGCACAGAAGGTTCAGTCAAGGGCTGCAAAGGTTGGCTTTGACTGGCGGGATTCAGATGGTGCTTTCGGCAAAATTTCGGAGGAGATTAACGAGTTACAATCAGCTATTGTTCAAGGTGATAAGGCTCATATTGCTGAGGAATTTGGCGACTTGCTGTTTTCCTGTGTGAATGTTTCAAGATTTATTGATGTTGACAGTGAGGAATGTCTGACTGCCGCAACAGATAAATTTATAAGCCGCTTTAAGCTTGTTGAACAGCTTGCGGAAGAAAAAGGCATTTTGATGAAAAACTCATCAATTGAAGAGCTTGATTTGCTTTGGGATAGATCAAAAGAAATTATGGCTGAAAAAGCCAAAACGGAGGAAATTTAAATGAATAAAACAGAACTCGTTGCAGCAGTAGCTGCAAAGGCAGAACTTTCAAAGAAGGATGCAGAGGCTGCAGTAGCTGCAGTTTTTGATTCAGTAAAGGATGCTCTTGCTGACGGTGACAAGGTTGCTCTTGTTGGCTTCGGTACTTTCTCAATCAAAGAGCGTGCAGCTCGTACAGGTTTAAACCCACGCACAAAGGAAACAATTGAAATTCCTGCTGCTAAGGTTCCTACCTTCAAGGCTGGTGCAGCTCTCAAGGATGCAGTTAAATAATTTCCCTTTAAGGCATCACAAAAATGTGATGCCTTAATTTTTTGTGAGGTGCAGTTATATGAGATTGGACAAATATTTAAAGGTTTCACGCATTATCAAACGCAGAACGGTTGCAAACGAAGCCTGCGATGCCGGTAAGGTGGAGGTTAACGATAAAATCGCAAGGGCATCATATGATGTTAAGGTGGGGGATGTTATCAAAATTTCTCTCGGTGCAAATGTGAGAAGCTATCGGGTGCTGGCAGTAAATGAGCATACATTAAAGGAAGATGCGATGAAAATGTATGAGCAGTTATAATAAATGAGAAATCATCTGCATATTTTATAGCAGGTGATTTTTTTATGGATTTAACAGCACAGCATTCAATTCATCTTGATAACAGAGAAAATCTCAGTATAACAGGAGTTACCGATGTTGATGAATTCAATGAGCAGGAAATATTGGTTATCTGCGAGAGTGATGAATTGACAATAAAGGGCGAGCTTCTGCACATTGAGGAGCTGAGCATTGATACGGGCAATCTGATTGTAAGCGGAAAAATCAATTCACTCAGCTACAGTGAAAAGGTTTCAGGCAATTCAATCATAAAAAGGCTTTTCGGTGGCTGAGAATATTTTTTATGCTGTGCTTACAGGCGGAGCACTGGGCTTGTTTTTTGATTTTCTTAGGCTGCCAAGGCTGATTTTTAATGATAAGTTTTTCTTTGATTTTCTTTTCTGGATTGTCAGTGCTTTCACAGTGTTCTGCTATCTTCTGATTTTCAACAGCGGCAGTATAAGAGTGATTTATCTGCTTTTTATTCTGCTTGGGTTTCTGCTTGTGCTTTTCACCCTTGGCTATGTTACAAATCCGCTTTATATTGCAATTGCCAAAAAGCTGAAAAAATGGGCGAAAAGTTTTAAAAAAGTGTTGCAAAAGCTATATAATATATTATATAATATAAAAGCGAATGTAGAGACTTTGATGAAAAAGAAGTTTAAGGGTGGTAAAAATGGTAAAGGAAGCAGGAAAGAAAAGTAAATCCTTTAAGGTGTTTCTTTCAAACAAAAAGAATATTCCTATGCTTATCGTTTCTTTGTGTCTGGTAATTGCATTTCTGTTTTTCGGTGTAACAATGGTTAATCAGAATGCCGATATCAGCCGACTTGAAAGACAGAGGGACGAAATTGCCGTTAAGGTTGATGATCAGGTTAAAACAAACGAAGAGCTTCAGGCAGTGCTTGATAACGAAAATAAAGACGATTACATAGAGCAAAAGGCCCGTGAAAAGGGTTATGTTAAATCTAACGAAATCGTGTTTTACGATATTTCTGCCGGTGAATAAAAAATAAAGACCAAGTATTTTCAACTTGGTCTTTTTTCTATAAGAGGTGTACAAATGAGAGAGATTAATGCAAGTGAAATCACAGCCGCCGTTAAAGAGCTTGTTATTAAGGCAAACAAAATTCTGCCTGATGATTTGGTTGACTGTATCGGCTGCTGCAGAAAAAATGAGGATAATCAGATTGCCAAATCCATACTCGGTGATCTGGAAGAAAATATTAATGCTGCTAAGGAGCTTGATATACCTATCTGTCAGGATACAGGTATGGCTGTTATCTTTGCAAATGTGGGACAAGATGTACACATCACAAACGGCTCTTTTGAGGATGCTGTCAATGAGGGTGTAAGTCAGGGCTATGTTGACGGACTTCTTAGAAAATCCGTGGTAGCAGACCCTTTTAAAAACAGAGTAAACACCAATGATAACACCCCTGCAATTATTCACACAAGAATTGTGGAGGGTGATAAAATTGAAATCACTGCAGCACCAAAGGGCTTTGGCAGTGAAAATATGAGCAGGCTAAAAATGTTCACCCCCTCTGCAAAAAGAGAGGATATCCTTGACTTTATCGTTGACAGTGTTAAAACAGCAGGCTCAAATCCCTGCCCTCCCGTAGTTATCGGTGTGGGCATCGGCGGTGATTTTGAATACAGTGCAGTCCTTGCGAAAAAAGCACTGTGCAGAAATGTGTCGGAGCGAAACAGTGACAGCTTTTATGCCGATATGGAGCAGGAGCTTCTTGACAGAATCAATGCTCTTGATATCGGTCCTCAGGGCTTCGGCGGAAAGACAACGGCACTGTGTGTTAATATTGAAACGTATCCCACACATATTGCAGGTCTTCCTGTTGCCGTTAACGTCGGCTGTCACGTTACAAGACACGCAAGTAAAATCATTTAAAGGAATTTTTTTATGTATATTCAGATGGTTGCACCCTGCCTTTTAGGCTTGGAAGGCTTGGTAAGCGATGATTTAAAAAATATGGAGGCACAGAATGTCTGTGCTGAAAACGGCAGAGTGTTTTTTGAGGGCGACTCCAATATTCTTGCCCGTGCAAATATCAACAGCCGTTATGCGGAAAGAATTTTAATCGTTCTTGACAGATTCAAGGCTGTTACCTTTGAGGAGCTTTTTCAGGGCGTTAAAAATCTGCCATGGTCCGAGTTTATCGGCTCGGCTGATACCTTCCCCGTGAAAGGCTACAGCATCAACTCCGTTCTTCACTCGGTGCCCGATTGCCAGAAAATAATTAAAAAAGCAGTTGTGGAATCGCTCAAAGCTGATTATAATATGACCTGGTTTGAGGAGAGCGGACCTGTTCACCAAATCCAGTTTTCCATTATGAAGGACGAGGTTACTATAATGCTCGACACAACGGGCAGGGGACTTCATAAGCGTGGTTACAGACCTGAAAGCAATGACGCTCCTATAAGGGAAACATTGGCAGCAGCTATGTGCAGCCTTTCAAGGCTCAGGCATTATCACACTCTTTATGACCCTTGCTGCGGCAGCGGCACAATATTGATTGAGGGTGCTATGCTTGCACATAACATTGCACCCGGTATTAACCGCAACTTTGAATGTGACAGATGGGGGCTTCTCCCTGAAAGTGCCTGGAAGCAGGAGCGTGAACGCTGTCACGATATTATCAAGACAGATACCGATTTTACAGCCTTCGGCAGTGATATTGATTCTAAAGCGTTGGAGCTTACAATGATGAATGCCAAAAGAATAAAAGTGGACAAATTCTTAAAGCTCAGTGAAAAGGATATTAAATTCTTCGAGCCGACCACGGAGCGCGGCACTCTCATAACAAATCCGCCCTATGGTGAAAGAATGCTTGATATGAAAGAGGCAGAAAAAATTTATCGTATAATGGGCGAAAAGTTTGTGGCTAAAAGAGGTTGGTCTTACGGCATTATTTCTCCCGACGAGGAGTTTGAAAAGGTTTTCGGCAGAAAGGCTGATAAACGAAGAAAGCTTTATAACGGTATGATTAAATGCCAGTATTATATGTACTTTAAATAATGCAGGAGGTTTTGTTTATGACCTATAAGGATAAATACAAGCAGTGGCTTGCTTTTGCTGATGAAGCTACAAAAGCAGAGCTTGAGGCACTGACCGATGAAAAGGAAATTGAAGACAGATTTTATAAGGACTTAGCCTTTGGCACAGGCGGACTTCGTGGTGTTATGGGTGCAGGCTCGAATCGTATGAACAAATATACCGTGGGCAAGGCAACTCTTGGTCTTGCAAGGTATTTAAAAAGCAAAAACAGCGGTGACATTTCTGTTGCAATTGCTTATGATACCCGCAACAATTCACAGTATTTTGCAAAGACAGCAGCAGGTGTTTTTGCATCACAGGGCATTCAGGTGTTCATTTATGAAATGGTTGTGCCTGTTCCTGTGCTGTCCTTTACTACACATTATTTAAACTGCACCGCAGGTGTTATGCTCACTGCATCTCATAACCCAAAGGAGTATAACGGCTATAAGGTTTATGACAGCAAGGGCTGTCAGTTCTGTACAGAGGATGCAAAAAATGCAATCGGCTTCATTAATAATATTACCGATTATTCCGCAATTCCGTTTACGGAAGGCAGCGATCTGATTACATACATCGGTGAAAAGGAGCTTTCCGCATTTTTAGCAGAGGTTAAAAAGCAGTCACTTTATGAAGAAAAAAGTGATTTGAAAATCGTTTATACACCGCTTCACGGCACAGGCAATATTCCTGTTCGCAGAATGCTTCAGGGTATGGACGTTACAATCGTTAAGGAGCAGGAGCTGCCTGACGGTAATTTCTCTACAGTCCGTTCACCCAATCCTGAGGAAAAGGATGCATTGACCCTTGCGATTGAAAAGGCGAAGGAAATCGGTGCTGAACTTGTTCTCGGTACAGACCCCGACTGCGACAGAGTGGGCATTGCTGTTAAGAATGGTGATGAGTATGTGCTCTTCACAGGCAATCAGACAGGTGCACTGCTTGTTCAGTTTGTTCTAACAATGAAAAAAGCAATGCTTAACGAAAAATCAACACTTGTTAAAACAATCGTTACCTCAGAGCTTGGTGCAGACATCGGCAAAAGTTTCGGCTTGCAGATAGAGGAAACCTTAACAGGCTTTAAATATATCGGCGACAGGATTAATAAATATGAGGAAAGCGGCGAGCAGGAGTTTGTTATCGGATATGAGGAAAGCTACGGCTACCTTGTAGGTACTCACGCAAGGGATAAGGATGCCGTTGTATCCTCTATGCTTATCTGCCAGATGGCGGCTTGGTATAAAAATCAGGGCAAAACCCTTGTTGACGGTCTTAATGAAATCTATGACGAATACGGCTATTACCTTGATTATCTTGACAGCTTTGTGTTGAAGGGCAAGGATGGTGCTGAAAAAATTCAGTCACTTATGACCTGGTTCAGAAATAAGGGCAAGGCACTCTTTGACGGTATTGAAGAAATAGTAGATTTTTCAGAGGGTATTCGCGATTTGCCTAAAGAAAATGTGCTTAAGTATATCTGGAATGACGGCTCCTGGATGGCAGTAAGACCATCGGGAACAGAGCCCAAAATCAAGGTTTATTATTCCATTGTTGATCCTGTTAAGGATCAAGCCAAGGCAAGACTTGAAAATATAAGAGAAACCATTAAGGAAATTATCAATGGCTAATATTGTTTTGACTCCTGCCCCAATCGGCAGTGTAAAGCTTAAAAACAGAATCATTCGTTCCGCTACACACGACGGCTTGGCTGACGAAAAGGGTGCACCTACCCCACAGCTTATCAGCAAATATGTCAATCTTGCCAAGAATGATGTGGGCTGTATTATCACAGGCTATGCTGCTGTCAGTGCAAATGGTATGTCACCCTATCCGAGAATGCTCAGAGCAGACAGTGACGAACTGATTGCCGATTACAAAAAGCTGACCGATGCCGTGCACGAGTATGGCACACCGATTATTTTTCAGCTTGCACATTGCGGCAGGCAGACCTCGTCAAAGGCAATCGGTATGCAGAAGGTGGCACCTACCGCAAAGCGTCATTTGTTTTATCCCGATAAAGCCAAAATGCTGAATGAAAAAGAAATTTATGATATTATCTATGATTTTCTGTATGCTGCCAAAAGGGCAGAGAAAGCCGGCTTTGACGGTGTTCAGCTTCACTGCGGTCACGGCTATCTGCTCCATGATTTCTTATCCCCATATGGTAATCAGAGAACAGACAAATGGGGCGGTACTCTTGAAAACAGATGCAGAATTGTCTGTGAAATTATAAAAAAGATTAAAGCAGAAACAAGCCTTCCTGTTTGGATAAAGTTCTCTGCAACCGATAACCGCAGGGACGGTATGAATATAGGGGAGAGTATTCAGGCGGCAAAGCTTTTTGAAGAGAGCGGCTGTGATTGTATCGAGGTTTCCTGCGGTACGGTTGAGGATGGAATGAACACAATGCGAAGCCGCCTTATGCCTATGGAGGCTGTGTTTAAATATAAAGAGCCCTGTGCATCCTTTCCGAAAGCATTAAGCAGGATTGCCCTTGCAGGTGCGAATCTGGTTAACCCGCTTATCAAACAGCCGACACCGCTTGAAAATTTCAATGTTGACAGTGCCGAAAAAATAAAGGCAGCCGTTTCAATCCCGATTATTGTTGTTGGCGGCATACATAAGCTAAGTGATATGGAAAATATAATTACAAGCGGTCGGGCTGATTTTGTTTCTATGTGCAGACCTTTTATCTGCGAGCCGAATTTGGTCAGAAAATTCAAGGACGGCACACAGACAGAGGCTAAGTGCGTGATGTGCAACTACTGCGGTCTTGTGATCGAAAAGGAAAGCACCAAGTGCCTTATGGGCAAAATTAAATGAGTATAACGGAGAATGAGTTATGAATAAGGTTCAGACTTATGTAGAAAATATTTTACAGCCGAAGCTCCAGGGCGACGGCGGCTGGGTTGAATTTGTTTCACTTGAGGGTAGGGAGCTTACCCTCATTTTCAGAGGCGAATGTTCCAAATGCCTGATACTTAACCGCTGCACAGCTTGGATTGAGGAGCAAATCAGGCAGGACTTAAACAAAACGGTTAAGGTAACTGCAATCCGCAAAAAGCCTTATTTTCAGGATATGTAAGGAGTGTGAACTATGGCACATATTAAGGTTGTCAGACGCTCAATGCGTCCCGAGGAGTGGACCGATTTAAGATTCGGCTGGCTCAAAAGATATATTTATGACAATAAGTGGGAGATTAAAAATCTTCAGATTCGTGATGCACGTCAGGTCAGCGAAATGGAATTTGACTATTACAGCGAGGATTACCGTCCGCTTAATAAGGGCGATATGTATTTCACTCCCGACGGCACTGCTTTTATTAAAGCAGATGTTGATATTCCTGCTGATCTGCAGGGTAAGGAGCTGTGGTTTTCACTTAAAACTGCTGCTGAAATCTGCGTTAAGGTTAATGGCAAATACGTTGGCGGTGTTGACCCGAACAGAGAGCGTATGCTCCTTTCGCCCTATATCAATGATAAGGAAACCCTTCATTTTGATATGATGGGCTATAACCGTTCAAAGCCTGATGATGAGCGTAACCCCGAAAGCCTTTCGGTCCGTGGCTGCCGTCAGATTTTTGAGGGCGCTTATATCTGCACCGTTAATCATGCAGTGCAGGATCTGGTTTGGGATTTTGAGCTTCTGCTTGATGTTGCAAAAAGTGATTTGTTTAATGAGGATTACCGCAATTTCCTCAATAAAGAGCTTAATAACGCTATGAACTTAATCGACTTTGACAGCGACGAGCTGACAGGTGTTGCGGAATGTCAGCAGTATCTGAACGATGTTGTGTTTGCGAATGATAACTATAAGGGCAATGGTGATGTGGCTCTGATTGCCCATTCACACCTTGACATTGCTTACTATTGGCGCAGAATACACGCTGTTCAGAAGAATTTGAGAACCGTGCTTATTCAGCTCCGTTTAATGGATAAATATCCCGATTTCAAATATACCCACACACAGCCCTATGTTTATGAAACACTTGAAAAGTATTATCCCGAGGTCTTTGAGGAGTTAAAGGAAAAGGTTGAAAAGGGTCAGTTTGAGCCAGTGGGTGCAATGTATGTTGAGCCTGATTGTAATGTGCCGAGTGCCGAGAGCCTTATACGTCAGTGCCTTTACGGTCAGCAGACCTATAAGCGTATGTTCGGTAAAACAGTCAATAATGCGTGGCTGCCCGATGTTTTCGGCAACAGCTGGATTTTACCGCAGATTCTGAAAAAAAGCGGTGTTGAATACTTTGTTTCAAACAAAATGTCCACCTGGAATGATACCAACAGATTCCCCCATAATAATTTTATCTGGCGTGGTATTGACGGCTCGGACGTTTTAGCCTGTGTGCCTCCGACACACTTTATCACTTGGAATATGCCTTCACAGATTCAGGAAAACTGGGAGGCTTATATTGACAAGGACAGTGGCGGACAGACTATGAATATGTTCGGCTATGGTGACGGCGGCTCAGGCTGTACTGAGGAAATGATTGAGCTTATGCACCGTTTTGAAAAGCTGTCGGTTATGCCGAAGTGTGAGCATATGGGCGGTGCTGAATTCTTGGAAAGAAATCTTAAGAATAATGACAGCCTTGAAACCTGGGACGGCGAGCTTTATCTTGAAATGCACCGCGGTACCTTCACTACAAAATCAAATATGAAGCGTGCAAACCGTCAGCTTGAGTATAAGCTGAGAACAGCTGAAATGCTGTCCGTTCTCCGTGGCGAGGATAATACCGCAGAGCTTACCAATCTTTATAAAAAGCTGCTCATTAACCAGTTCCACGATATACTGCCGGGCTCTCATATTCACCCTGTTTATGAGGATGCTATGGCGGACTATGATGAGATTAATAAGCGTTTGGATACCATGATCGGCACAGGCTCAAAGTATTTCAATACACTTAACTTTACACGTGATGCATTAACCTTTGTGCCGAACAAAAAAGGTACTGCAACACGCTATGGTGTTAAGGGCAACTGGATGATTCCTAACATCCCTGCACTTTCATCTGCTTCACTGAGAGCCGCCTCCTATAAAAAGGAGTGGCTTACCGTGGGTGACATTGTCGAAACACCTTTCTATTCCGTTCAGTTTAATGCAGACGGCTCAATCGCATCACTCTTTGATAAGGAGCTTGAAAGGGAGTGGGCAGACGGTGATTTCAATAAGCTGAAAATCTATACCGACAACCCCGGCAACTATGATGCCTGGGATATTCTCCCGAACTATAAGGATAAGCAGATTGAAATTAAGGTGACAGAGCCTCTTGCGCTCTGTGAGCAGGACGGCGAAAGTGCAACCTTCAAAACTGTCCTTTCTACCGAAAAGTCAACATGGACCATGCTTATTCGTCTGTTCAGAAGGAGCAGGGGAATTGAGGTTGAAAATATTGTTGACTGGAACGAAAAGCATAAGCTTGCTAAGGCTGAATTTGCTTGTAATGTTCTGACAAGAAAGGCGCTTTGTGATACATCTGCAGGCTTTATTGAGCGTGATACACACAAAAATACAACCTGGCAGCAGGCCAGGTTTGAAACCTGTCACCATAAATGGGCAGACCTTGCTGAAACTGACGGCGGTGTAGCTATTATCAATGACGGCAAATACGGTATCGGCTTTGATAACAATGTTATGTCACTTTCACTTCTTCGTGCTACCATCAGACCTGATGTTACAAGTGATATGGGTATGCACAATTTCTGCTATATGATTATGCCGCATAGTGGGGATGCTGTTCAGGCAGGTATTAATCATATTGCATTTCAGTATAATGTACCGCTTGTTAAGGCAGATGCCCAATATAACGGCAGTACCTTTGCACCGCTTTATCTTCAGGCAATGAAGAAGGCAGAGGACAGCGATATGACTGTTATCCGCCTTAGTGAGCAGGACGGCAAGCGCGGCAGAATTAAGCTTGATAAAAAGGTTAAGCTCCTCAATATGCTTGAAGAGGTTGAGGGCGAAGCCGATGTTATTGAATACAAGCCGTTTGAAATCATTACAATAGGGGTGGACTAATGACCATACAGCAGATAATTATAACAGCAGTTGTTTTGGTTGTTCTCGGTGTGGTTATTTTTCCTTTGATTAACCGACGTTCTTTCAGAAATCTTCCCCCTGACCAGCAAATCAGAATTTTGATGAAAGAGGCTAAGGGCTTAGCCTATTTCAAAAATGTGTCAAATGGCAGTACGGGTATTCTTTATTTTGTTAAAAATAAGCGTAAAATACTTGCTTTCCCTTGGGTGCTCAGTGACGGGAAAATGCTTTGTACACGAAAAAATCCTTTTGAACGCTGGGATTACCCCGAGGAAAAAGAGCTGATTAATGATGACGAGCTGAAACAGCTTGCTGAGGAGCTTGAGAAATTCAATAAGAAAAATCCGGTTAAAATTGTGTTTAAATAGTTAAGTATATCAAACAGAGATTTCATTTTGAAATCTCTGTTTTTTTATGTGTATAAAGGCAAAAGTATTTCATAATGAATATGTAAAAATTTATGAAAAATAATAAATAATTATTGACAAACGATAATTTTTGAATATAATTTAACTCAAAGGAGTGGTGTTTATGTATAAAAATAAATCAGTTGATATTCTTAAAGCAATTATTAAAATCTGTTACATACTGCTTGCTGCGGTTGCATTTGCTATGCTGTTCATTACAACAGGAACAATTACCTGGGACGGAGACAGCTTTAAGCTTATTGAGGAGTTTCAGGTCAGGCTTTTATCCTTTCCGTTTTATGCCGTTGTGCCGGCAGGCTATGCGGCACTTGTCTGCATTGATAAGCTGCTTACAAATATAAAAAAGGATTTAGTGTTTGAGGCTGAAACATTAAAGTATCTGAATATAATCAGCTATGCCTGCGTCTATGCTTCTGTTGTGGGCATTGTGTCCGTTGTAATCAGTCTGATATCCGATGTATATGATTTTATCATCGTGTTTTCTCTGCTTTCACTGGGTGAGCTTTTTATGGCGATTGTTCTTCAGGTGATTAAGCAGGTATTCAAAAAAGCAATTGATATCAAGGAAGAGAATGAACTGACAATATAGGAGGGCATATGGCGATTATAGTTAATCTTGATGTTATGCTTGCAAAACGAAAAATGTCCTCGCTGGAGCTGGCTAATAAAATCGGAATTACGCAGGCTAATTTATCAATACTGAAAACGGGCAAGGCAAAGGCAATTCGCTTTTCAACGCTTGAGGCAATTTGCAGAGAGCTTGACTGCCAGCCCGGTGATATTCTTGAATTTACAGAGGAGTAGCTGTTATGGATAACAATGATAAATACTATTATTATAATCCTGCACAGGATGCAACGCTTATACCGACGCCTGCACCGCAGATAACTAAGTCGTGCAGGGCATCCTTCAATTTCACACAGAAGGATAAAATATTTACCGCCTTGTTTTTTGCTCTCAGTGTCATAATGGTTGATTTTGTAATGCTCCACGGCTTTAATCTTGGTTTTACAATTTCGTTTGTTCTGATGTTTATGGTTTCAACTGTCTATCTGTTCAAAAAAGAAAATAAAGTTTCTCCCTTCTGTGTTATATGCGGTGTGCTCTCACTTGCAGGGTCAGTTACCTTTACACTGTATCACGATTATTTTGTGAATGCTGTTATGCTGCTTCTGATATTGGGTCTGTTCACCATTTATGTGTGCGGTCTGAGCAATACCTTTACCTATAAAGAGGGCAGTATCAAAATATGCATCAATATGCTTGACGGCATATTTTTCAGCCCTGAGCATTATGGTGATATCCGCAGAGCCGTTTCGTCATCACATTCAAAAAGCAAGAATGTAAAAAACATAGTGCTGGGGTTTGTTATTTCGGTTCCTGTTCTGATTGTGGTTGTCCCTCTTCTTGCCAGCGGTGACGCTGCCTTCAGCGGTCTGCTTTCCGTAACCTTTAAAAATATCGGCATATATGTTGCCGAGCTTTTTGTGGCAGCAGCGGCAGCGGCATATATGATTCCATACTTTATTGTAAAGCATAAAAGACTCGGTGTACGAGAGGTGAAACAAAGGTCTTTTAACGGTGTCGTTTCCTCCTCACTGACTGCAACCTTTTTGAGTGTGATTTCAGTTACCTATCTGGTTTATCTGTTTTCACAGCTTGCTTATTTCTTTTCAGCCTTTTCAGGCTTTCTGCCTGAGGGGTATGCATTTACGGAAAGCGAGTATGCCAGACGCGGCTTTTTTGAGATGTTTGCAATCTGCGTTATCAATTTCATTATCATAACACTTGCAGGCATTCTCTCCAAAAAGAATGAAAAGGGCAGAATACCATTGTCTGTAAAGGCTCTTTCAGTTTTCATCATTCTTTTTTCTACTCTGCTTCTTGTAACTGCTATGGCGAAAATGAAGCTGAATATTGAAAATTTCGGTTTAAGCAAAAACCGCGTTATGGTTTCAATATTTATGATTATGATGATAGTGTCCATTGTGTTTTATGTTATCCACATTTTTGCCCCTAAGCTCAGCTATATGCAGGGTATTGTTGTTATCTGCAGTGCAGTATTCATTTCCCTCGCTTTCTGCAATATTGATGCGGGTATTGCAAAGTATAATACGGAAAAATATCTTTCAGGCGAGCTGAAAAGTGTTGATGTAGATTACCTTTATTCGCTGAGTGACAGTGCTTACCCTTATATTCTTGAACTGGCAGATGCTGACGATCACCTTGTGACAAAAGAGGTTAAGCACGCAGTGGGAAAAATGCTTTACAGTGATTATGCCGATTATTCCAATATTGATTTTGTGGATAATTATACCTCTGAATTAAAATGGTCGCCGTCAAAGGATTTTCGTGAATTTAATCTTGCGGTAAATCATGCGGCAAAGGCGGCTGTTGCTTACTATAATTCAATGGATAAGGATGAGAGAAGCAGCCTTGTTCATCAGTATACCATTGATGAGGATGATTACTATTCTTATGATTCTGCCGATGATTTCTATTATAAGTATGATGATAACGGTAACTGCAATAAGTACAGCTATAACGAAAAAAGCGGAAAATATGAATATATGGGTGTAATCGACAATCCTGAGGAATGGTTATGAAAACAAAATCCAAAAAAATATTGGCGGTATTACTGGTTTTGATTCTTCTGCCGAGTGTTTGGAGCATTGCAATAGGTCCAAGACAGCTTGATGTTGGCACTGCCGAAGTATATGAGCAGAGAATTTATTATCAATTCCATACCTATAAATGTGAGGGATGGACAATGGGCGGCAAGAACACAACTAAATCCGGCAGATGTATTAAGTACGGTTTATTTGCTTGCTATTACAATGCCAAGGGCAGTGACAGAAACCGATTCATTATAAAAAAAGAGCTTCACGAGCGTTTTGTTTATGAGAGGGAAGATTTCATAAAAGCACGAAAAACAGTTGATAAAGGTGAGATAGGGTGAGTGTATGAAAGAAGTAGTATTAATACTATATCCAATCCTTATTTTCATATTTACATTTTTATTTCAAATATTTTTTATAATAATCAAAGAAAGACGTTTGCGCAATAAACTATGCCAAAAAGATAACCAAAAGCTATATAAAAGTAAAAAAATTATTATTAAGATATTGATAGCATTTGTTATTTCGTTTGTTTTAGCAGCAGCGTTTATTGCTTTCTTTGTGTTTGGTTTTGCCGTTTTATACGGATTAAGGGAAGGACATTAAATTTAATAATATTAAAAATGCACTTGACAAATGTGGTCGGTTGTTATAGACTAAAAGTGAGGTTTATAACAATAGACCAAATTTGGAGGTGCATTTTTTATGGAACTTAAGCTATGTGAAAGTGATTTCAGATTTATGTGTGTGGTGTGGGAGTATGAACCACTCAGCTCAGGTGAGCTGGTTAAGCTGTGCAATGAAAGGCTGGGCTGGAAAAAGTCTACCACTTACACAACCTTAAAAAAGCTGTGCGGCAAGGGCTTTGCGCAGAATGTGGATACCATTGTAACCTCTCTTGTGGAAAAGGAAAAGGTGCAGTCCTATGCCAGCGAGCATTTTATTGAAAGCTCCTTCGGCGGTTCTTTGCCCGGCTTTTTGGTATCCTTTTTAAACGGCAGAAAAATTAATGACAGTGAGGCAGAGGAGTTAAAAAGACTGATTGACGAACATAAGGAGGGATGAATATGAATACCTTGTTCAATACAATAATCAATATGAGCATAACAGGCTCGGTTGTTATTGCGGCAGTGATCATCATAAGATTTCTTTTGAAAAAGCTGCCTAAAAAATATTCATATCTCCTGTGGAGCGTTGTGGCTTTCAGGCTTTGCGTGCCTGTCTCCTTTGAGTCAATCATTAGTATTTTTCAGTTTAAGCCTCTGCAGGCTCATCCTAAAAATGCGGTTTCCGAAAGCGGCGTAATGCCTTATGTTCCTATGCCTGAGCCGAAAACCGCACCCTTGCCGCAAATGACAGCACCGCTGCAGGGCGGTTCAAATATAGCTGAAATGGCAGAGGTGCAGCAGACTGTAACCATAACAGATGTTCTGCCCTATGTGTGGTTGGCAGGTGTTGTGCTATTTGCTCTTTGGGGAATCGTATCTTATATAAGATTTAACGGTTTTTTATCGTCTTCCGTTAAATATATTGATAATATTTATCAGAGTGAACGAATTGAAACACCGCTGATTTTCGGTATTATAAAGCCTAAAATCTATATTCCGTTTGAAATGAATACTGAATATTTCAGTTATGTTATTGCGCATGAAAGGTATCATATCAAAAGGTTTGATTATCTGGTAAAGCTTTTTGCATTTTTTGTTCTTGCGCTTCACTGGTTTAATCCGCTGTGCTATCTTGCCTTTTATTTAATGAGCAAGGATATGGAAATGAGCTGTGACGAACAGGTGCTCGGTAGCAGTGAAAATGTTAAAAAGAATTATTCCTATGCACTGCTTTCTTTTGCAACAGATAAAAAATTCCCTGCACCAACGCCGATTTGTTTTGGTGAGGGCTCAGTGAAGAGCAGAATAAAAAATATTCTGAAATTTAAAAAGCCAAAGCTTGCTGTGTCAGTTATTGCTGTGCTGTTTTGCGGTTTGGTGCTTGTGTCCTGTGCGGCAAATCCAAAATCAGACAATGCATTGATAAAGGAGCCGGAGAATAACAGCTTTGAAAGTACAGAAAATGAAAAGCTGAAGGATAAGGATTATCTGACATCGTTTGCCACACTCAGTAAAAATCAAAGTGATTATATTGATGCGTTATTTAATTCATTGGAAAATCCTGATGACGCATTGCTTAAAGCATCCTCAAATCCCGGTGATTATATTGCGCATAATAAGGAAGCGTATAATACCCTTGTTGAAGGCGGAATTTATACAATGCAGTATATTGTCAATGAATTTTCCAAGGGTGGACAGACGGGCTTGAAGGGTCATCTGATGCGCAGTGTTATGGATAAAATTATCGGCGGTGAAGCACTTAAGCTTTATGCTGAAACAGGGCAGGAATATTTTGATGCATGGGCAAAGCATACCGTTGGTATATTTGCCCAAAGCAGTGACGAGGATGTGGAGATTATGAAGCAGACCTGTCCTTACGGCTACTGGTATTATACAAATTACCGCACAATGACTGTTGCAGATGGCTTTGAGCCATTCAGTATTACGAATAGTGAATTGTTTATATTGAGTAAATATGGTGATGTTCTTAAATTTGATGATGCAACAGAATTCCTCTGTGATGATGAAATAATGTGCTTGTATTTTGGCAGATATTATGATTTATACAAATCGGATTCCGATATGTCCCTATGTGCTTTTATTGGGGATCAGCTCTATTTCAGAAATATTGAAAATAATATTCTCTACCGTATGCCGATAAAATTTTACGGTTCAGGTGGCGTGAAGGCAAAGACACCTGTTCCTGTATGTGATATAGGCTATACCAGAATTTGTGATGCAGGTGAAAATTCCCTGACAATCTGTGACGGCGAGCATTATTTTGATGTTAATACAAAAAGCGGAAGAATTTTAAATTCCGATTTCAACAGTGTTGTTTCATTGGAAGGTACGGTTTCTTATGCAGGCATCAGTCGTGAAGAGGCTATTGAAAAAGCAAAAGCAATGGCAGTGGATATAAATAATTATATTTATATTGAATCTGATTTTCCCGACAATCCCGACCCGTTTACAGAGGTTATAAGCTGTGAGCTGATTTCAAAGCCGGATATGTATGGTTATTTTGATATTGATGATGCATACTTTGTATTCCCAAGACCGAATTACGGCTGGAGGGTACAGCTAAAAAATAATAGCTATTATGCAACAGTTTTAATTCCGTTAGATGAAGACATTGCAGGTGGCTGCAAGTTAGAAAAAATAAAATAGCTAAACAAAAAGGCACAGAAAATCGTAATGATTTCCTGTGCCTTTTTTACTTTAAAAATTATTTGTTTTCTTCTTCTGCAGAACGCTTTTCAACAATGAAATTATGTACCTTATCCGCAAGCTCACCGTGTATTTTGAATTTAGCAGAAAATACAATCAATGACACGATTATAAGAACAGGGGGGATTGCAAAGGCGATAATACCGATTGCTGTTTTCGTTGACTCATTGACAGCACCGCCTGTAATCTGCTCGTTGTAGCCCATAACCTTTAAACCGCCGAAGAGAATGATTGTCTGAACGGTGTATGCAAGCTTCTGTAAAAAGCCTTTCATAGAGAAGGTGATTGACTCGTTTCTTTCACCGTTTTTGTATTCGCCGTAGTCAACTATGTCGGCAAGGAAAATGGTCTGTGCAACAAACATGGAGCCGATACCGATAGATGCAAGAATGTAGCTGATATCCATAGCAATTGTAATTTTAAGAATGGGACCAAACAGGAACATCAGTGCATATCCCACAACTGCCATAATCAGCGAAAACTGATAAATGCTTCTTTTGCTCATTATCTTTGACAGTACGGGAATTACCAGAAGACCCAGTACAGAGCCCACAGCACCGATTGTTGCAAACAGGCTTTGCGCCTCAGGCTTGCCGAGAACATCGGTGAAATAGTATACGGCTGTACCGCTTGTCAGATACCAGCCTGCATTTGACACCATAGCAAAAATAATGAATACAACTAACTGATCATTTTTTGCAATTACCTTAAACATCTTTTTGAACGAGAATTTTTCATTGTTATTATAAACAACGTGCTTTTCCTTTGTGGAAAATACACAGATTGCAGAAAACAGAATAAGCAAGCCTGCACAGATAATTGCCCATTTTGAAAATCCGCCTGCCGAATAGCCCTTATCTGTTGTCATTCCGCTTGAAAGCATAGGCAGAATGATTGGTGTTGCTACGGTTATAATACCCTGACCCAAGCCTGAAAAGGTTCTTGCAACGGTTGCAACAAGATTTCTGTCATCCGAATCTGTGGTGAAACTTGGCACCATTGACCAGTAGGGGATATCAGCCATTGTGTTTGTCATACCCCAAAGCACATACATTACAGCTATATAAATATAGAGCTTTGTTCCGCTCATACCAAAGCTGGTGAACAGCAGTGAAAGCACTACCGCATTTGATATTGCACCGATAATAATCCATGGTCTGTATTTGCCCATTTTTGTTTTTGTGTTGTCAACAATTGTGCCCATCATAGGGTCATTGATACCGTCCCAGATTCTTGCAAGGGGTGTCAGTAAAAGAAGAAAGCCCTCTTTAAGACCAAGAACACTTGATAAATAGTAGGATAAATAGGAATAAAATAAGCCGTAGCTCAGGTCAAGTCCTATCGCACCTACACCATAGCCGATTTTTTCACGCCATGTTGATTTGTAACCTTCCATAATGCTCTCCTTAAATTTGATATAAGAATTATAACATATTGTGTGTAATTAAACAACAGTCTGAAAAATCTAAAAATTACAATTTAGTTACAATTGGCTCATCTTTCAATTTGACCTTGACAAAGCTTATTTGCCTAACTATAATGTAGAAGAGGGAGAAAATCCAATTAAATCCCAAAGATTTCACTAAAATCCCAAACTAATTCCCACAAAATGATGAAAGGAGAGAAAGATATGCGCTTGTTTGTCGGCACACTTGATGGTTATAAGCTTGATTCCAAGGGTCGTCTTTCTATTCCTACAAAGTGGCGTGAAAGACTTGGCAAGGAATTTTATATGGTTGCTGTTACCGTAAGGGGCTGCAAATGTCTGACTCTTTATCCTGTTGACCATTTTGAAGAAACCTATGAGTCAATGCAGATCGGTACAGAAAATCAGAAATACGATGCAACAACCTCTTTTCTGGATAATGCTGAAGAAGCTACTCTTGATGCACAGGGTCGTTTTACCGTTAATCAAAGGCTTAAGGCGGCAGCTATGCTTGAGAATGCATCAACAGTTGTGTTTAAGGGCAAGGGCAAGGTTATTGAAATCTGGAATACAGAGGAATACGATAAAATCTATAACACATATGACCATTCACAGGGTATGTATGATTTAATGGACAAGCTGAAGGGTAATGAGTAATATGGAGTTTGTTCATAAAAGTGTGCTTTTTGATGAGTCGATTCAGGCTCTTTGTTTAGATAAAACAAAAATTATACTTGACGGCACTGCGGGCGGCGGCGGTCACTCGGGTGAAATTGCCAAAAATGCGGGGCAGCTCATTGCCGTTGATCAGGACCCTGATGCCATTGCAGTTTTAAACGAACGGCTCGGCAGCAGAGATAACGTAACGATTGTCAATAATAATTTTTCCAATATAAAATCTATCCTTAACAGCCTTGGAATTGATAAAATTGACGGGCTTCTATTGGATTTGGGCGTGAGCTCTTATCAGCTTGATAACGGTGAACGTGGCTTTTCCTTTCATCAGGATGCGCCGCTTGATATGCGAATGAGCAAAAGCGGATTAAGTGCAAAGGACGTTGTCAATACTTACAGTGAGCAGGAGCTTGCAGATATTATATTCAGGTATGGAGAGGAAAAGTTTTCACGGCGCATAGCTGCCAATATTGTTAAATTGAGAGCAGACAAGCCTATTGAAACAACCTTTGAGCTTGTGGATATTATAAAAGCCTCCATGCCGCAGAAGGCAATGAGGGAGTCACATCCGGCAAGGCGAACCTTTCAGGCAATCAGAATTGAGGTCAATGCTGAGCTTGATGTGCTGAAAAAGGCACTCGAAGATGCCTTTGACTGTCTGAATCCCGGCGGAAGAATTGCAATAATCACCTTCCATTCATTGGAGGACAGAATCGTAAAAGAAAAATTTAATGACTGGGCAAGGGGCTGTACCTGCCCGAAGGAGTTCCCTGTATGTGTTTGCGGCAATAAGCCTAAAGGCAAGGTATTCAAGCCGTTAGCACCAACAGAGCAGGAGCTTGAAATTAACCCGCGTGCAAGGTCATCACGGCTTAGAGTATTTGAAAAATACTGATAATATATTACAGAAAGAGGTGAGAAGATGACTAATTCAGGCGATTTCAGAAGATATTCTTATCAATCCGATGCAGCTTATGCACTGAAGGCATTTGATGTCAGCAGGTCATCTGCCGCACCTGCATATGCACCGAAAAGACAAAAGGATTTAAAGGTCAGACACAATAATACAAGAAAAAGCAGAGCACAGCTTGCCAAGGAGCAGAGAGCTGCTCTTATTAAAGCGGTATGCATTATGTTTACGGCTCTTGCTTTTCTGGGAATGTTTTTCGGTGTTTTGCATACATATGCACTGAAAAATGAACTGACCCATGAAATATCAGATTTGCAGACGGAGCTGTCTGTTGCACAGAGCGAAAATACAAGGATAAACAGCGAGCTAAATTCACTGGTATCAATGAGTATGATTGATCAGTATGCAGTGGACAAGCTTGGTATGTCCAAGGTGCAGTCCAATCAGATAAGATATATTGATGTTTCTCAGTTTAAAGAGGAACGAAAGGCTGCTGCACTTATGCTTCTTGAACAGACCGAAGCCGAAAAAGCGGAGAATGAGAACAAGTAATATTATAAATATGAATTGCGTAAAATATTGAGGGTTAGGAAATATCTAACTCTCATATAGTTTTTATTAAATAAGATAACAATTGCGAGATTAAATAAAATAACAATTGCGAGGAGGAAAAGCTGTGCGTATAAATACAGGCAAAAATATGCTGAAAAGACTGCTGATTTTAGCGGTTGTAATGATTTTTCTCCTGTCAACCAATGTTGCAAGGATTTTTTATCTGCAGATAGTAAGAGGTGAGGAGCTTTCACTGAAAGCAGAAAGTCAGCAGATGCGTGACAGCGAAATATCGGCAATGCGCGGAACGATTTATGACAGTGAGGGAAATGTGCTTGCACAGTCTGCAACCGTATGGAATATTTATATTGACCCGCTGGCAATTGTGCTTGAGCCTGCCGAGGATGCAACAAAAGAAGAGATTGCGAAAAAAGAGCAGGAAACCGAGAAACGCAGAAATCTGATAGTAGATAAATTTACAGAGCTGTTTGAATATGACGATAAGCAGAAAGAGGAGCTTATTGAAAAAACAAAGCAGGAAAGCCATTATGCTATTATTGAGAAGAAGGTCGAAAATAACATAAAGGAAGAAATTGCAGAATTCATTTCAGAGAACCAGCTCAACTGCATAGGTATGGAGCAGACAACCAAGAGATATTATCCTTATGGCTCAGTTGCTTCCTCGGTTATCGGCTTTACAGGTGCAGACGACCAGGGTCTTTCAGGGCTTGAGGCATATTATGACGAAGACCTTACAGGAACAAACGGCAGAGTAATCACCGCCAAGGATGCTTATTCCAACAATATTGCCAGTGAGTATGAAACCACGGTTGAAGCAACAGACGGTATGTCGATTGTTACAACACTGAATCAGACAATTCAGTATTATCTTGAAAAGGGTCTGAGAGAAACCCTTGAGGAATACCAGGCAAAGGGTGCTTACGGTGTTGTTATGAACTGTAAAACAGGTGCCGTTTATGCTATGTCATCACTGCCTGATTTCGACTGCAATGACCCATATACTTTGACTTATGATAAAAATATCAAAGAAATAGAAAAAATAACCGACAAAAAGGAAAAGGAAGCAGCAGAAAGTGCTGCTGTTCAGAATCAGTGGAGAAACTTCAATGTAAGTGACACATATGTACCGGGCTCCGTATTCAAGACCTTTATTGCTTCTGCGGCACTTGAGGAAAATGTTGTTTCACTTGACACAACCTTTAACTGCACAGGTGCTATTAAGGTTGAGAACTATATTATGAAATGCCACTATCATCCCGGTCACGGGCATGAAACCTTTACACAGGGTCTTGAAAATTCCTGTAATCCGTTCTTTATTACGGTCGGTCAGAAGCTTGGCGTACATAACTATTTTAAATATTTTGATGCTTACGGCTTTACGCAGACTACAGGTATTGATTTGCCGGGTGAGGCTTCACCGCAGTATTATCAGGAAAACCAGTATGGTATAGTTGAGCTTTCATCCGCCTCATTCGGACAGACAAACTCGCTTACGCCGATTCAGGTCTGCACAGGCTTGTGTGCTGTTGCAAACGGCGGAAAGCTGGTTACGCCATACCTTGTTTCATCCATTGTTGACCCTGACGGCAAAACCGTCAAAAAGACGGAGCCTAAGGTTGTAAGGCAGGTTATCAGTGAGGAAACCTCAAAAACCGTACGTGAAATGATGAAATCCGTTGTTGATAACGGTACGGGTAAAAATGGTTATGTTGCAGGCTACAGAGTAGGCGGTAAAACAGGTACATCAACAAAGCTTGGTGAGTCCAAAGAGGGCGAAGGCGATAAGTATATTGTTTCCTTCGGTGCAATTGCTCCGAGTGATGACCCTGAGCTTGCTATGATTATTATTGTTGATGAGCCTAATCAGGATTTAGGCGGCGGTGCTTTGTGTGCACCGATTGCAGCACAGATTATTGAGGAATCAATGGGCGTGCTTGGAATAGAGCCGAAATATGATGATGACGAGCTTAAAAACTTATCAGGCTACACACCGAATGTAACGGGCAAATCGCTTGATGAGGCTAAAAAGGAAATTGACGAATATTCACTGAATTACACCGTTATCGGCAAGGGCGATAAGGTAGTAAGACAATGTCCTACCAGTGCAGAAACCATACCGAACGGCGGAACAATTTATTTATATACTGACGAGAACAAAAGGCAGACGGTCAAGGTTCCTGATTTCACAGGTCTGACAGTCAGTGAAGCCAAGAGTCTTGCACAAAGCAGTAAGATTAATATTGAGATTGCAGGCAATGATTTATCAAACGGTAATGTTATTGCGGCACGTCAGAGTGAGGAAAAGAATAAAGAGGTAGAGCAGGGAACTGTTATAACAGTATCCTTCAAAAACACTGAATCAGTTCTTGACTGATCATAATCTGCAAAATCAGCAAAGGGGATTACAAATGAAACTGTCACAAATTTTAAACGGTGTTAAGGTATTAAACACATATGATGATGTTGAGGTATGCGATGTTACACAGGATTCAAGACTTGTTAAAGAGGGCTTTGTGTTTGTCTGTGTTAAGGGAGCAGCCTTTGACGGTCATTCGGTTGCGGCTGAAATGCTTGAAAAGGGCGCAGCAGCCGTTGTGGTTGAGCGTGACTTAGGTCTGCATAACCAGATACTTGTAGAAAATTCAAGAGCCTGCTTTTCACCGATTTGTGCCAATTTTTTCGGTAATCCTGCCAAAAAGCTGAAGCTTATCGGTTTAACAGGTACCAACGGAAAAACAACCACAACCTTTCTGATTAAGCAGATATTAGAGAATGTGGGCAAAAAGGTAGGGCTTATCGGAACGGTTCAGAATATGATAGGCGATGAGATTTATCCTGCCAAATACACAACGCCAGACCCATATGAATTGCAGAAGCTTTTTGCAATGATGGTTGAGGCTCAGTGTGAATACTGTGTAATGGAGGTGTCCTCACAGGCACTTGCACAGGGCAGAGTTAACGGTCTGCGTTTTGCCGTGGGTGCGTTTACAAATCTTACACAGGACCATCTGGATTACCATAAAACCTGGGAAAACTATTTTAACGCAAAACGTATTCTGTTTGAAAACAGTGATATAGCTGTTACAAATGCAGACGATGAAAACGGACTTAAAATTGTTGAAGGGCTTGATTTTGACAAGCTGATTACCTATGCCGTTAATACGAATAATGCAAGCTATATTGCTAAAAATGTAAGCTTTAAGGCAAGCGGTGTGGAGTATGAGCTTGTGGGTGATACAATCGGCAGATGCTATTGCCCGATACCCGGCAGATTTTCCGTATACAATTCACTTTGTGCTGCGGCTATTGCACTGGCACTTGGTGTTGCATTTGAGCAGGTGCTTCTTGCCATAAGAAAGTCAAACGGCGTCAAGGGCAGGATTGAGGTTGTACCCTGTGACAGGGATTTTACAATCATTATTGACTATGCACATTCACCTGACGGGCTTGAAAATATAATCACATCTCTTAAGGAGATTGCCAAGGGCAGAGTAGTAACCGTGTTTGGCTGCGGCGGTGACAGAGATAAAACCAAAAGACCTAAAATGGGCAGAATTGCTGCAGAGCTTTCCGATTTCTGCGTAGTCACCTCAGACAATCCGAGAAGTGAAAATCCAGGTGAAATTATCAAGGATATTCTTGAGGGCATGGTTGGTATTGATACACCTTATGAGGTTGTTGAGCAAAGACGTGATGCAATTGAATATGCTATCAAAAATGCACAGAAGGATGACATCATTCTTCTTGCAGGCAAGGGTCACGAAACCTATCAGATTTTGCCCACAGGCACAATACATTTTGACGAAAGAGAAGTAGTAGCCGAAATTCTCGGTACAATGAATTAATATGGAAAGAATAACTTTAAAGGAAATTGCATATGCCTTAGGTGCAGAAGCTGTCGGTAGTGCAGATGTAATAGATATCTGCATTGATACAAGAAAAATAACAGAAGGCTGTTTGTTTATCTGTATCAGAGGTGAGCGCTTTGATGCGCACAGCTTCGCTGCAGAAGCAAAGGAAAAGGGAGCATCGGCACTTATGGTTGACCATCAGCTTGCTGTTGATATACCACAGGTTATTGTTGATGATACAAGCGCTGCTATGCTTGCACTGAGCAATTATTACAGAAGAAAATTTGTTCTGCCTGTTGTCGGATTAACAGGTTCAGTAGGCAAAACAACCACTAAAGAATTTATTGCGCTTGTGCTTGGTGCTAAATATAAAACACTGAAAACACAGGGCAATCTGAATAATGAAATCGGTGTTCCGCAGATGCTGTTTCGTCTTGATTATCAGACAGAGGCGGCGGTCATTGAAATGGGTATGAATCATTTCGGTGAAATCGACAGGCTTTCAAAGGCAGTCGAGCCCACACTGGCATTAATCACAAATATCGGTGTTTCTCATATTGAAAATCTCGGCTCACGTGAGGGAATCCTCAAGGCTAAAACAGAAATACTTGCAGGTATGAAGCACGGCTGTCCGCTTATTTTAAACGGTGATGACGATATGCTGCAAACTGTTGATTTGGGTGATGCTTACCCGATTATCACATATGCGGTAAAGAATACCGAAAACGCTGATTTTACAGCAGAGAATATTCTTGAAAAAGACGGCAAAACAACCTTTACTGTTTTATTTGATAATGGTAATTCCAAGCAGGAAATTACAATTCCGACAATCGGAATACATAATGTTTACAATGCTTTGGCTGCCTTTGCAGTTGGCTGTGAACTTGCTGTTGATTGTCAGGCTGCTGCCGATGCACTGGCAGCATATGTGCCTGAGGGTATGCGGCAGAAAAGCGTGAGCTTTAACGGAATAACCTGCATTGAGGATTGCTACAATGCAAGCCCCGATTCCATGAAGGCTTCACTTACTGCACTGGCTGATACTGCGGGGAACAGAAAAATAGCTGTTCTTGCCGATATGCTTGAGCTTGGTGATTATGCAAAGCAGGCACATATGTCGGTTGGTGAAATGGTTGTTCACAATAAAATTGATTACCTTTTTACGTATGGTGAAATGGCTGCGTATATTGTTAAGGCAGCAAAAGATAGGGGAATGAAAAATGCTTTTCACTTTGAAAGCAAGGATGAGCTTTGCGAAAAGCTGATCCCCCTTATTGAAAAAGGCGACACGATTGTCTTTAAAGCGTCAAGAGGAATGAGGCTTGAGGACGTTATTAATAAAGTATACGAGGTAAAAAAGAATGATTAGTACAATTATAAGTGTTGTAATTGCAATGGGAATTACCGCTGGTCTTGGATTTATTATTATTCCTTGGCTTAGAAAGCTGAAGTTTGGACAGACTATTTTAGAGATTGGACCCTCCTGGCACAAATCCAAGCAGGGAACACCTAATATGGGCGGACTGATGTTTATTATCGGTATTATTGTTTCCTTTGCCGTTACAATGCTTGTAACAGCTTTTGCATTAAAGACAAATGTGGAAACTGCTGATGTTATGAATGCAATGACACACAGAGATCTGGTTCTTTTAATCAGTGGTATTGTTCTTGCGCTCGGCTTTGGTGTAGTCGGCTTTACTGATGATTTCATTAAAATTAAGCTGAAAAGAAATGAAGGTCTGACAGCAAAGCAGAAAACTCTGGGTCAGCTTATTATGACTTTTGGATTTATTTTAACGCTTTGGCTGTCCCACAATACAAGCTGGAATATTCCTTTTATCGGAACAGTTAATTTTGAAAAAAACATTTTCACTGCAATTGTTTTTTGGGCACTCTCATTTTTTATTGTTTACGGATGTGTAAATTCCGTTAATCTTACAGACGGTATTGACGGACTTTGCTCCTCTGTTACAGTTACAGTTGCCGTTTCCTTTATTATTATCGGTCAGTGGATGGAATTTACAGGACTTAAGATATTTGCAGGTGCACTCCTCGGCGGTGTGCTCGGCTTCCTTTGCTGGAACTGGAATCCCGCAAAAACCTTTATGGGTGACACAGGCTCATTATTTTTAGGCGGAATGGTTGTTGCACTGGGCTATCTGTGCAAATGTCCGCTGATTTTACTGCCGATAGGTATCGTTTATGTTTGCGAAACAATGAGTGATATTATTCAGATTGGCTATTTCAAAATCACCCACGGCAAGCGTGTTTTCAAAATGGCACCGATTCATCATCATTTTGAAATGTGCGGCTGGAAGGAAAAGAAAATCTGTGTTGTCTTTTCCTTCGTAAATGCAGTAGGATGTGCAATCGGCTTGCTGATTTTATATTTCGGAGTTTATAACAGATAAAAAATTATTGAAAGGAGCATAGTATGCCTGAAAGAGCAGCTCGCGGCGGCGAGCAGAAAATCATAAAAGCAAAAAACAGAACAGGCATTTCTAAGGACCATTTTTTTGTAACAGGCAGTATTGATATTCCGTTTCTGGCATTGACGATTGCACTGCTTACAATCGGACTGATTATGCTTTTTTCTGCATCCTATCCATTAGCGTATTACAGATTTCATCACGATTCGTATCATTATTTTACAAGACAGTTTGTTTTTGCTGTAGTGGGTTTAATTGCAATGGCAGTTATGTCAAAGGTGAATTACAAGTGGCTTAAGGTTGCGGTGATTCCGCTTCTTGCAGTTACCATACTGCTGTTGATAATCGTTCTTTTTTATCATACGAATGTCGGCGGAGCAGATGAAAGTGACTTCAAGCGCTGGATTCCATTGCCGGGCGGTCTGACATTTCAGCCGTCTGATTTGGCGAAGTTTACGATTATTTTAACCTTTGCCTCGTATATCAGTGATTATTACGGCAAAATGAAAAATTTCAAATACGGTGTTATGTATCCGCTGGGTATCATTGTTATCTTCTGTGGCTTGATTTTTCTCGAACACCATATGTCCTGTACCATTTTAATGTTTCTTATCGGTGCAACAATGATGTGGGTGGGCGGCAGTGACTGGAAGCTGTTTGCATTCGGTATGGCTGTGCTTGTTCTTGTTGTGTTTGTGGTAATCACAATGCCCGATATGCTTGAAAACTATGCAGGTGACAGAGTCAAAGCATGGCTTGACAAGGATTTTGAGCCGCGCGGAGCACGCTGGCAGACCAACAATTCACTTTACGCTATCGGCTCAGGCGGATTATTCGGTGTGGGTCTTGGCAACTCAAAGCAAAAATATCTTTATGTTTCCGAGCCGCAGAATGACTTTATTTTTTCCATTGTGTGTGAGGAACTGGGCTTTGTGGGTGCGGCACTTATCATTCTTCTGTTTACGGCACTTGTAATAAGGGGCTTTGTAATTGCCTCACGCTGTCACGACAGATTCGGTGCATTGCTGATTATCGGTATAGTTGCCCAGATTGGTATTCAGGTCGGTCTGAATATTCTGGTTGTGACAGATACCCTGCCAAATACAGGTATAGCTCTTCCGTTTTTCTCTTACGGCGGAACGTCGATACTGCTGTTGTTGTTCCAGATTGGTGTGGTTCTTTCGGTTTCACGAAAAGCCAGCCAAAAGAAAGTTTAATGAATAGGTGATGAAATGAGAATATTATTTGCTACAGGAGGAACGGCAGGTCATATTAATCCTGCACTTGCTGTTGCTTCCTATATCAGAGAAACACAGGAAAATTGTGAAATACTGTTTGTGGGTACAAGCGACCATATGGAGTCAAGGCTTGTACCCAATGCAGGCTTTGATTTTAAAACAATTGATATATCAGGCTTTAAGCGTTCCTTTGCACCGAAAGCAATTGTTCACAATGTTAAAACTGTTGCACGTCTTGTAAAGTCATCGGGTGAAAGCAAAAAAATAATTAAAGATTTCAATCCTGATGTTGTTGTCGGCTTCGGCGGTTATGTATCAGGTCCTGTTCTTCAGACAGCCGTCAAGCTTGGTATACCAACCTGTATTCACGAGCAGAATGCTTTCCCGGGGATTACGAATAAAACCCTCGCTAAAGAGGTTGACCGTGTTATGCTGACAGTTGAGGATGCCAAAAAGCATCTTGAGCCAAAGAACGAGGTTACAGTTACAGGACTTCCTGTTCGTGGTGAGCTACTTAAGGCTGACCGAGATTTTGCAAGAGCACAGCTTGGCATACCTGATGATAAATACTTAGTTCTTTCCTTCGGCGGTTCACTCGGTGCAACGCCGTTGAATGAAGCAATGTTTGGTATTCTTCTGTCAAGTGCCGAAAACGGAAAGTACTGCCACATTCATTCTGTGGGCACAAACGGCACGGAATATCTTGATAAATTTGAAAAAGAGGGCTTTAAGAACGGCAAAAAAGGTACTGTTGATGTAAGGCAGTACATAGATAATATGGATATCTGTATGGCTGCTGCTGACCTTGTAATCGGCAGGGCAGGTGCCTCCTCATTGTCGGAGATTGAGGCACTCGGTAAAGCCTCTATTCTGATTCCTTCACCTTATGTTGCAGAAAATCATCAGTATCATAATGCAATGGCACTGGTTAACAGACAGGCGGGCTTTATTCTTGAAGAGAAGGATTTAACCACTGAAAGGCTCAGTGAAATGATTGACAGTCTGTTAAGTGACAGAGCTAAGCTTGCAGAGATTGAAAAAAATGCAAAAGCAATGTCAATAACAGATTCCAGGGAACGAATTGCTTCAATCATTCTTTCACTTATAAAATAATAAAAATTCACCTTTGCAAAGGTAAAACATAGTATGTTTTATAAAACTCTTGCAGAGGTGATTTAATGGATGTTTTTAAAATTAACGGTAAAAACACCTTGAAGGGGGAGGTAACACTCCACGGTGCTAAAAATTCTGCATTGCCTGTATTGGCGGCAGCTCTTCTTGTCAAAGGTGTTACAGTAATACATAATTGCCCGAATTTAAGTGACGTCAGAGAAACGCTGGGAATACTTGAAAGCTTTGGCTGTAAGGTTGAGCAGAACGGAAATACCGTTGTAATTGATGCTTCTGTTGTGAACGGCAGTGAAATTGATGAAGGCGTTATGCGTCTTATGCGTTCATCAATTCTTTTTCTGGGTGCACTTCTTGCCCGTAATCACAGTGCTTCCATTTTTCTTCCCGGCGGATGTGATATCGGCTCAAGACCAATTGATCTTCACATAAAATCACTCAGAGCACTGGGTGCTGAAATTACGGAAAACGGCTCGTCCATAAGCTGCACCTGCAGAGGTATGACAGGTGCTAAAATTATTTTGCCGTTTCCGAGTGTCGGTGCTACTGAAAACATCATTATTGCCTCGGCAATTTCAAAAGGAAGAACAACAATTGTTAACGCAGCGCGTGAGCCTGAAATATGTGATTTGGTACAGTTTCTTAACAGCTGCGGTGCAAGGATATACGGTGCAGGTGAAGGCACTGTTGAGATAGAGGGTGTCAGTGAGCTTCATCCTGCTGAGCACAGAATTATTCCTGACAGAATACTTGCTTCTACATATATGAGCGCCTGTGCTATTACAGGCGGAAACATTATCATTCACGATGTTAAGCCTACTGCATTGACACCGATTTTCCCCATATTCAATGAAATGGGCTGCCGTCTTTATCTGAGAGAGGATTATCTGGAAATTTCAGCTCCGAGTAAGCTTAAACGTGTAAAGATGATAAAGACAATGCCTTATCCCGGTTTCCCAACTGATTCACAGTCGCCTGTTGCGGCAGCATTATCCGTAGCAAGGGGAACATCCGTAATTAAAGAAACCATTTTTGAAAACAGATTCAGATATATAAGAGAGCTGAATCGTTTCGGCTGTGATATTGATGTAAATGACAGAATGGCAATCATTAACGGTGTTAAAAATCTGAAAGCCGCTAATGTATATGCTACCGATTTAAGAGGCGGTGCCGCACTTGTTGTTGCTGCGCTGAGAGCTGAGGGTGAATCAACAATCAACCAGCTTGAATTTATAGACAGGGGCTATGAAAGCCTTGAAAAAAATCTGTCACTTTTAGGTGCAGATATTAAGAGGATTAAAAATGAAGAAGAAGGAAAAGCCTAAAAAAAGAATACCTGACAATAATACCAATCTTGTGGATTTAGGCTTGGAGCCGCCAAAGGTTTACCGTGATTCGCAAAAGAAAATTGTTTCGTCAGATACAAGGCAGAGAAAGAAAAAACAGCTCAGCAGAAATGAAAAACGGCAGAAGGATACGAAACGCCGAAAGAAAAGAAATAAGCTGAGAAAATTTTTCATTTGGCTTTCTGTCGCAATTGTTATTGCGGCGGTGGGGGTTGTTCTTTCGTTGACAGCCTTTTTCGGTATTGAAAATATAACAGTCAGCGGAAATTCACGCTATACCGAGGAGGAAATACTGAATCAGTGCATCATAAATACGGGAGAAAATCTTTTTCTCGCAGACACAAAAGCAGCCTCCGAAATGCTTGAGCTCAACCTTCCTTATATATATACTGCAGAAATCAAAAGAAAATTACCATCAACCATTGAGCTTGTAATCGCCGAGGCAGAGCCTTCATATTACATACAAAATAAAGACAAAACATTTATTCTGCTGGATGATAATTTCAAGGTGCTGGAAACAGAGGCTGAAAAGGGTAGTGGTATTGCTGTGAAAAAGGCAAAGGTCACTGCAGCGTCAGCAGGCAGGCAGATAGAATTTGAGAACCAGGATACAGGCGAGTGCCTAAAAAAGCTTTCACAGGCTGTCAGAGACAATTATATTGATGAAATAACTGCAATATACAGCAATAACATAAGTGATAATTATGTTGTTTATGATAACAGAATTGAATTCAAGCTTGGAACCTGCGATGACCTTGAGCATAAAATATATCAGGGCTTGGCTTCCTGCAAACAGCTCAATGAAAGTAACCCGAATGCTAAGGGTGTAATGACAATAAATGGTGGAAAGCAAATATACTTTACAGAAAAATAGCTGTAAAGTAATAAACTTGTCGAACAATGTAGTGATAATTCACAATTGTGCAATTTATACAAACAGTAGAAAAAATAATTCGAGAAACTTTGTCAAAATTCTTGAGAAATATTCAAAAAAAGTATTGCAAATTAATTACAAAACTGTTACAATGTGATATGTAACAAATCGAAAGCGATTTAAGATAAAAAATACATAAGGAGATTTAAAATATGGGTCGTTATGAAATTGATACTGATGATTCAAAGGTAGTACAGATTAAAGTTGTCGGCGTTGGCGGCGGCGGCGGAAATGCCGTTAACCGTATGGTTCATTGTAATATCCAGGATGTTGAATTTGTAGCAGTTAACTCAGATAAGCCTGCTCTTGCAAAATCAACAGCAACACATAAAATTCTTATCGGTGAAAAGGTAACAAAGGGTATGGGCGCAGGTGCTAAGCCGGAAATCGGTGCACGTGCTGCTGAAGAAAGCAAGGAAGCTTTAACTGATATCCTTACCGGAGCTGATATGGTATTCATTACTGCAGGTATGGGCGGCGGAACAGGTACAGGTGCTGCACCTTACGTTGCAAAAATTGCTAAGGATATGGGTATCCTTACTGTTGGTGTTGTTACAACTCCATTCGCTTTTGAGGGCAAGCGCCGTATGACACAGGCTACTGCAGGTATTGAAGAGCTTGCTAAGAATGTTGATTCCATTATGGTTATTCCTAATGAAAGACTCAAGGAAGTTGCAACAGAGAAGATTACACTTCTCAATGCTTTTGAGATTGCAAATGACGTTCTCCGTCAGGGTGTTCAGTCTATTTCCGATCTTGTTAATGCAACAGGTCTTGTTAACTCAGACTTTGCTGACGTAACTGAAATTATGAAGGATGCAGGCTTTGCTCATATGGGCGTTGGTCGTGCAAAGGGCAAGGATAAGGCAGAGGTTGCAGCTCGTGCAGCTATCTCATCACCGCTTCTTAACACATCCATTGACGGTGCTCACGGTATTCTTCTCAACATCACAGCATCAACAGATATCGGTCTTGAGGAAATTGATGCTGCATCTTCAATCGTAACGGAGGCAGTTCATCCTGATTGTGAAATCATCTGGGGTGCTAACTTTGATGAGAATCTTGAGGATGAAATGATTATCACTGTTATTGCTACCCGCTTTGGTGAGGATGGTCCAAGCGGTCAGATTAAGTCAACAACTGCAAATAAGGAAGTTGCTCCTCCAACTCCGATTGCTCCTGTTGCTGCAGCACCATCAAGCTTCAATGACAATGACGACGATGCATTTACAGATATTGTTAATTTCTTTAAGAAATAAGAATACAGATTAGAATTCTTCCTTAAAAAAACACCTTTGGTATTTTGCCAAAGGTGTTTTTTATACAATTGTTCAATGTTTTGTCAGAATGTATATTTTGTTGGTAAATATTATAAAATGTTGAAATCTTTGTTAATGTCAAGTTAAAGTCTTTACATTTTTAACAGCTTCAACATAGTTTTCAGCAATGATCATTATAAAAAAATGAGTTTTCAACATTTTCAACATAGTTTTCCACAACACTTAAACAAAATGGTTTTCTGTAAAGTATGTTGCAATTACAAAAAAATTAAGTCCGTATGCATTTGTTGCATACGGACTTATGTATATTTACTGAATTACCATTCACTTTTTGTGTATGAACGAATAATATTTGTGACAATGTTGTCACGCTTAAAGCCCTTTCCTTTTCCGCCGTTTTTCTGATCCTGTATTTTACCTGCTCGGATGGTAAGAAAATCTGCTTTGTCAATCATTTTTTCAATGGGGGCAACATCGTCATAGAAGGCGTAATCCTTGTTTGCGGTGTCCTCAATTTTACTGATGAATGCACACCTTGAGCTTTCTTTTAATACAGTCATAGCCAGAATAACAACCTTGTTGTTTTCGGGGAATTCAATAATATTGGTGCCGCTTATATTCAGACTATACACATAAAATGTTGCGTTTTCGGGGATTAAACCTTCCGGATGATTTACATAACGGAACTGATAACCAACCTTTTCATAAGGATTGACATTTGCAACCTGATTTAAGCCGCACATATCCCATTGACTAAGATTTTCGCTGATTGGCTTAATGGTCAGCGGTACAAGCTTGTTGCCAACCTTTACTTTTATTTCCTGTTTGCCGCTGGTTGAGCCTGCAAGGAAATAGAGCCTGTTTTCTCCGCGTTCACCTAATTTGACATATTGTCCGCGGCAAATCATAACATCATACCTGTTTTTCGGGTCCTGGAAGAACTTGAATCTGATTCCGCCTGCGTCAACCTTCATCGGTAATTCCTCATATGGTAATGAGAAGCCTGCACCATTCAGAATCGTGTGTTTCATTTCATCCTTATAGATGCGTGAAAAGCCCTTTGCATTGCAGTACATTGTGAGTGGAAGGTAATGATGACGCGGAATTCGTTTAGGTCTTTCCTTATATACAATCTTGAAGCTCTTGACCTCAAATGGCTTTATGCTGAAGGCAATTTCGTGTTCGGTATTTTTAATTTTTCGGATTGTATTTTCAAGACCGTCAACGGAAAATGCTTCTCCGATTTCATTGAATATCTTAAGCTTAACCCGGCTGTGTGCTTTGCCGTTGGCTTCATATACACGAACAATGATTCCGTCACCCTCTTCAGACATTTTGACTGTGCGAAGTATTACATCATCATTGTTGATACCTGCGATTGCAATACTGTCTGATGCCTCAGGATTGCTTCTGATGTCGCTTTGTACAGCAAGTAACTGATTTGTGTATAATTCCGCCTGCTTTTGTGTGCCTTCTTCAAAACCGTTTTTATGGCTGTAAATCGCAAAGCTGAAAATGTTTCTTCCCAAATCCTGCAAATCCTGTCTTGTTTCTTTGGTGAAAGCACCTGCAGGCGTATGTATGCAGGACAGACGAAGTGTGTTGTCATTTGGTTTGTCCCATCCGATTTTACAGTCTGAGAGAATTGAAACACCAAACTCACCGCTTTTATCTGTGATATCAGCCCATTTCTGAGCAGGCACCTCATAGAGGTTATCCGTGTTATTGCCTCTTTGAATAACACCAAGACCAAGGTCATATGTTGCCTTTTCGTTATAGGCTGCAGTAGGGAATACTGCCTTAAGTAATGTTCGTCTTGATTTCCAGTCAACATAGTTTGTGACGTTAACATATTCGCTGTCACTTTCGAGAGAAACAACCTGAGAAATTACAGAGCTGCCTGCATTCCTTGTTACTTTAATTGCTGCTCTTGCAGGACCGTTTTCCAGTACCGTGAATTCAGGCGTGTTCGCATAGCAGTAAGGCTCCTTGTCAATATCCTCTTTTCTGATTTCCCAGCTTGGATAAGCAAGTGATCCTGTGTTGTGCAGCAGAGCCATTTTTATCGGCTTGTCAAGCACCTGTCTTTTCAGCTTTTTGTCATAAAGATAAGCAATATCACCGTTTTTGTTGAAAATCAGCTTGTACTTGCTGTTTTCGAGTGAATGATTTGTAACCTTTACATCACTTTTGAGTGTTGTAGGCTCTTTGGACGGAACAATCTGGAACACCTTGAATGACAGGGGTTCAATATCTGTTTTGAATACAACAGTAAGATTTTTTCCGTTTTTATTGATAACCTGGCAGGGCAGCTCATTTCCGTTCCTATCGTAAGCTCGGAGATTCGCACAGTTGACAGGGGTTTTGACTATACATTCCACTGCGCCGCTGCGTCTGTACTGCGTTGTGTTGCTTACCATAACGGCTACAGCCTTTTTATCAATCCAGCTTGTGTTCAGCTGATTAAAGATTGCCTTGCTTGCACCGAGATATTCGTTCTTGAATTGTGACAGTGAAACATAGTAATCATTCCAGCTTTTGTTATAAGCCTCCATAACAGATGTTCCCGTAATGTCATCATGGAACTGATGCTTAATAACTCTCTTCCATGCATTGGTCAGGGTTGCGATAGGGTAGTCATATCCGCCGAGTGAGTATGCAAGAACACAGGCTTTTTCGGCTGCCAGAGCCATTTGCTCGCACTGTCTGTTCAGACGCTTGCTCATGGCACGTGAGGTATAGCAACCCGCACCGTGACTGGTCATAAGAAGCTCGTTGTTCCATACAGGAATTTTATCTCTGTCCTTTTTAGGGAGCTTTTTCAAATCCTCAAATACGGTGTCCGTGTGAGCAGATATTACCTCAAAATCACTTTTTTCATTTTTTCTTACACTCAGCTCAACAGCCTTTACGCTCTCTTCATCAGGTGCACCGCCCCAGTCACCTGTGCCGTAAAGATGGTTAGCCCAGGGGATTTCACTGTTCTTTGCATTGTCACTGATGTTGTTTATTACACTTAAATCGGCTCTGATGTCACCTGTGAATTTGTACCTGTATGATTTAGCATTAAGGCTTACATAGATACCTTTTCCGTCAGGACCAATCCATTTTCCCAAATCAAAGGGCAGACCGTAGGCAGAGCCCCAGCTCAGCTTTTGTGTTGTCATACCTAAAAGACCGCAGTGGTTGGCAACTGAAGGCATAGCCCAGCCAAAGCCGAAGCAGTCCGGTAAAAACATATCCTTTGAGGTTTTTTCAAATTTTTTGGTAAAATAATAATTACCGATAAGCAGATTTCTGATAAGTGCTTCAGGTGAGGGGATATTAACATCTCCGTTTTCATAGCCTGTTCCTGAAAGGCACCATCTGTCCTCATCAACATATTGTCTTATAAGGCTGAATGCTTTCGGATAAATCTGCTCAATTATTTCATACCTGTAAGCACCCTCAAAATTGAACTTATAATTCGGGTATCTTTCAATAAGATCAAAGTTTTTTGTAAGTGTGTCAGGAATAAATTCATTGATTGTTTTGCTTATTGTCCATCTCCATACTGTGTCAAGATGGGCGGTAGCAACAGCATAAACTTTTTTCTTTTCCATAAAGTAGTCCTTACTTTTCGATAATTTCGTATGTAAATTCGTATTTTTCCTGAAGAGCTTTTACCTTGTCCTCATTATCCTCAATAAAGGTTTCGGTATATACGCTTTTACCGTCAACAGAATAATCCTTTACAATCTGGTTGAGTGCTTCCCACGCCTCAGCCTCTTTGTCATAACCATCCTCAAATTTAATCAAAAATTCTCTGTGCTTTGGAATTCTTACTTTCATATCCGTTCTCCTAAAAATAATATTAATTATAGCTATTATATATTTAAAACAATTTTATTGCAATATATATTTTGATTTATTCACAAGTATTTTTTCAGCATTGTTAACAGCCTCATTTGCAGTTATGTCATGATCAACAAGGCTGATCATTTTATCACCAAGGTTTACATCCTCAATAACACCGCTTATAACAATGCATTTTTTGTCAAATTTTCTGCAAAGCTGATTGATTTTATATGGCAGCTTTCCCATAAGAGTCTGCTTGTCCGTTTTTCCTTCACCTGTAATAATTATATCAGCAGATTTTATTTTTTCTTCTAAATCACTGGCTTTGGCAAGAATGTCAAAACCGCTTTTGATTTCTCCGCCGAATACGGAATACAGTCCGCCGCAGATTCCGCCGGCAGCACCACCGCCCTTAATCTTGCGTATATCCTTCGGCAGGAATGCATTAAGCTGTTTAAGTCCGTTATCAAGTCTGATAATATCGCTGTCGCTTGCACCCTTTTGCTTTGCAAATACCAAAGCAGCGCCGTTTTTGCCGAAGTATTCGTTTGTAACATCGCAAGCGTATGTAAAGCTGATACACTTTACAATATTTCTGAGATTTATACCAAAAATATTTTCCAGATCTCTGCCCTTGGGATGCTCAATTATTTCCCCGTCAATATCTCTGAAAACACCTCCAAGTGCTGCCAGTGCACCTGCCCCGCCATCGCAGCAGCCACTGCCTCCAAGACCAAGTATAATTTTCTTAAAACCGTTGGTATAAGCTGCTTTTATCAGTTCGCCCGTGCCGTAGGAGCTTGCCTCCATAACACACTTTCTTTTCTGTAATCCGCTGGCTGCCGCACATTCTATTACAGCAGTATCTTTATATGTATATATAGGTGCTTTTATTGCTTTTCCATATATGTCGCTGCAATTGATGTAAAGTGTTTCACCATTACAAAAACGGTTTAAGCATTCACCAAATCCTTCGCCGCCGTCAGCAAAGGGCAGGGTAATTATTTCATTGCTCGGGTCATAGGATGACAGTCCTTCTTTTATACATTCACAAACCTGTGCCGAGTTGAGCGTTCCCTTAAAACTGTCAGGTACAATCAGTATTTTCATAGCCGTTTCACCTCAAAACTATATTAACACAATTGCCGTGACTTATCAATCGTGTTAATACCGTTCTTTATATTTATTGATTTTTGTCCTGCTTTTTGAAAATATAAATAAATTTCACTATGGCAGATGCTATTACTGCCCCCAGTGCAATGCCGAGTCCTGATAGAAGTGTGGATGATGCATAGTTGCTCATCAGTTCTTTATTGCCGTTTATTGCCCAGAACATTGTGTAATATATTGAGCTTCCCGGCAACAGTGGTATGGTAGAGGGCATAAGTGTTACTGTTGTTGGTGATTTTATGATTCTTGCAATCATTTCACAGTACAGGCTGAGAACAATCATTGCAGTCAGGCATGATATAAAGTCATTGAAAAACAGTGACATCGTTCTTTCTATGCCTGCTGATATAAAACCGCCTAATGCTATATAAGTCAGTGTTTTTTTAGGCACTTTCATCGTAACCGCAAATCCGAGTGTGCCCAGCACACAGGTTGAAATCTGTATCATTAAATCCATTTTGTAATAAATATTCCTCCAGCCACACCAAGTGCAATGGCAAGTGCCGACATAATTGCGTTGAACAGCTCAAAAAGTCCTGCTATTAAATCGCCCTTCATCATATCACGGATAGAATTTACGACTGTTAAACCTGGGACAAGCAGCATAATGGTGCCGATTATTATTTTGTCAGGATTAACAGATAAACCGATTACAGTCGGAATATTTGCAAGCAGACTTGATATAAACGCACTTATCAGATTGACAGAAAAGCTCGGCAGATTAAGCTTTTCTATATGGCAGTAGGTTATAACTATTCCTATAAATGCTGAAAACAGGGCATCTATTATGCTTCCTCCGAAGAAAATGCAGAAGGAGCCGGTAGCAGTGCATATGGCAATAATGCTTTCAGCCTTGTGATAAATTGTCTTTTTTGTAACGTGTATCTCTTCATTGTCACTTTTGCACAGACGACGGGATAATGCGTTAAGCCGTGCAAGCTCAGCTAAATCCGTGTCCTCATTATCAATGTGGCGAATCTGTATATATTCACCGCTTTGTGCTATGATAACAGAAGGAAGAGCAAATACCTCGCAGCTGTTGCCGTAAGCTTTGTTAATTCTGATGATGGTGTCTTTTGCTCGGCTGATTTCACCGCCTGAGCGTATGATTTCTTTTCCAATGTCAAGCGATAAGCTGAAAATTTCCTTGTCCTGCATATAATCACCATAATTATTATTTACTTTTTTATAAAAACTATTGACATTATAATTTTTTTTGATATAATATATGTACAACATATATCGCGGGGTAGAGCAGTTGGAAGCTCGTCGGGCTCATAACCCGGAGGTCGTAGGTTCGAGTCCTACCCCCGCAACCACAAAAAAGGTATCAGCAATGGTACCTTTTATTTTTTGCAAAAAAATATAAAACTCGAACCTACGCATATTGTGAAAGCAAAAAAGGCATCATTCTTAGATGCCTTTTTTTAAATTAAAATATCTGCTATTGGTTTTTATATTTATCAACACAAACTATTTTTACAATGTCGCCGTTTGAGTCTTTGATGCCAACCGATATTTCGGTAAAGCTTTGATTTTCTGCAGCATAAATTGCCTTTATGAGGACATATTCATCGTTTTCCAATACATCCTCAATTTGAATCAGTTCATCGCCTGGGGTACTAAACATAAAACTATTCTCCTATTCTATTATGATTTTAGCGTATATATCTAAATTATTTTTTATGCAATAAACCAATTCAATCAAGGTACGTCGTTTTTATAAACTGTTATTATTTTAGTTTTCACTGTTTCCAAAAATTTCCGCAAAATCAGAGAATAGCCTATCTTTATCTGCATCGCAGTTGTTTACATAATTAATAAATGATGACAGTGAACAGCAGTATTTGCCATGCTCAAGATCAGAATATGAACGCAGTGAAATGTTCAGGTTTTCAGCCATTTCCTCTTGTGATAATCCAAGCTCAGCACGTCTGTTGGCAAACTCATTTTTAAAATAGTTTTTTAAGATGTCCATTGTAGTCATTTTGTTCACCTCACCAAAAGGGCTAACAAAATTCTACAATTTTTTTATATACTGTTCTATGAGGTGCAGGTCATATAGTTACCATATTTTACTATGTATTAACAATAAGTATGAAAATTCAGATATATCGTCACTCTTTCTTTATTTCTCTGAAGCTTTTTCCATAATACTTTTTCAGCAGTCTTTGCGTTTGCCGTTCGCATAGTCCGATTGTATTTGCAAGCTTGGTCAGTGTCAGATTATCACTGTACAGAAAAGCCTGCTCAATCAGCACAAAGCGTCTGTCATTCAGGTTGCTGTCATTCATAGTATCCGTAAATTCTTTAGGCAGTATTAATCTTGTTATATCTGTCAATGTTTTCATAGTCAGTCCTGCCACAGCACTTTTGAAGTCAGGCAGCTTTTGTCTGTATTCTTTTAATATAGCAATTGCATATGTAATATCAAAATCAGACAGAAAGCAAAATCTGTTGCTCAAAAACACTGAGCCGACTGCAGTGGCTTTAGCGGTATGATTTGCCTGGAGCATAAGAAACACATCTTCAACAGGATGCTCCTTGTCAGCTATTTGCTGATGATAAATGTTTTCTCCTGTTATAAAAAAGTCACCGCTTTTAAGCTCATATTCCTTATCATCTGTTATCAGCTTTCCGTTTCCGCCTGTTATAAAATGCAGCTCGTAGCTTCCTTTAGCGTGTGCGTGGCGTGGTATATCGTCACCGAGCTTACCTCCGCCTATATCTGTTATGGAAAAATCAATTCCGTTCCACTTAAAGTTAATCATAAATATCACCACTTAGTATTTTACAGCAACACGACATATTTGTAAAGAAAATGTCGTATTTTATGATAACCGATATGTTATAATTTTTTTGAGGTGATATTTATATGAAAATTATGAAAAAAATATTATGTTTGATTCTTTGTGCAGCTTTGCTATTTACTGTAACAGCCTGCAGCAAAGGGGGAGTGGAAAAAGCAATGATTGATACGCTTTTTTCCGATACTTCAAAAATATCCTACAGTGAAAAATATACCGAGCTTAAGGCAAAAAAGAAGAACAGTACAAAACGCTGGAGAGAGGGTATGGTATCAGGCAACGGAATGCAGGGCTTTGTTGAAAGCGGTTCGCCCTACAGTGATACATTTATTTTCCAGAATATGCATTTTATTATGCCGAATCCGAATGTTCGCTATTGCCCTGAAACCTTTGACGAGCTTGAAACAGTTAAGCAGAACATAGCAACAGGTCAGGATATTGTTGATAATGCGAATTATGATGATGTTTACCGTTTTCATCCCGGCGGTCAGTTAAGAATTGCTCTTGACGGCAAGGGTGAAAGCAATTATGTCAGATACACGGATTATGAGTCCTCACAGACAGGTGTCCATTATGAGAACAACGACGGTAAATGGGACAGAACTTCCTTTACATCCATGGCAGATGGTGCAGTAATAACAAAGCTCACCAAGTCATCCGACGGTGCAAAGCTCAATATGACACTGTCTTTTGACGATTTGGCAAGTATGGCGAATTTCGGCAACGGTGATGAAGTAAATCTTAAATATAAAAAGCCTGTGGATGAAAATTCCGACTATCTTGCTCTTGTAGCTCATTATCCCGATTATGAGAACAGCGAGCTTATTGACGGCGGTTATGCAACGCTCACTTATGTCGTAACTGACGGTAAAAAGGAAACTGTTGAGCTTAAGAAAAATATGGATGAGGAGCAGTTTGTCGGCAGTAAAAACGAAGGTATAAAAATAACCGATGCTGATTCTGTTTACCTTGTTACAATTTCAGACAGAGATTACAATATGGGCAAGTTTGATGCTTTTGACAATCAGGAGGATTTTGCTCTCATTACATCTCTTGCAAATCAAGCCAAGGCAGTTGTTGATAAATATGCACAGGATGGCAGCTTTGACTATGATACTGCTCTCAAAAATCATCTGGCAATTTATCAGCCTCAGTTCGATGCCGTAACAATCAGTCTTGAGGACAGTGATAAATCAAACGAAGCACTGTTAAAAGAGCAGAAAGGCAAAAAAGAGATTAATCTTGCTCTTGCACAGCGTACATATTATGCAGGACGTTATGCATATCTTTGCTGCAGCGGTTATGCAACAAGCCGTCTTTATGGTATGTGGACAGGCGAGTTTGATACAGGCTGGGGCAGCAAGTACACAATGGACGCAAATGTTAACCTGCAGACCTCTTCAATGAATACAGGCAATATTGCATCAAGTCCTATTGGCTATACATACTTTATTCTCCGTCAGCTTCCTGATTGGGAGGAAAATGCATACGCAACCCACGGCTTTAAAAATGCAATTCAGGCACCTGTAAATACAGACGGTGACAAGGCTGTGATTACGGAAACCTGCTATCCATACCCATTCAGATACTGGAATGCAGGTACATCCTGGATGCTGCAGCCACTCTATGAAACACTGATGACCTACGGAAATATCCATATTCCGCTTAGTGATGAATTTGACTTGAACGCAATCAAGTCGATACTGGATATGACCGACAAGGATGTTAAAGAAGTCAATGACAGGGGATATTTAAGACTTGAAGAGGATATACTCCTTCCTCTTTTGACCAAGTCCGCTAACTACTGGCAGCAGCTTATGACTCCTGAATATTACACGGATAAAGACGGCGCAATCCATTATGAAAAGGGCAAAACAGAATTGCTTGAGGGTGAAAGCTACTGTATTCTTCCAAGCTATTCACCTGAAAATAATCCTGCGAATTATCCAAGCCCCAGTGATGCCAACTGTGCTATTGACATTTCTGCCTGCCGTGATAATCTGGAAATGCTTATTTCGGTAATGCAGGATGTTACACCTGATGCAGACACTTCTCAGTGGCAGGAGCTTATGGATAAGCTTCCGCCGTATCTGTATGACGAAACAGGAGCACTCAAGGAGTGGGCAACAACATCCTTTGAGGAAAATAACGAGCACAGGCATTTAAGTCATTTGTACTGCGTATGGCCCTTATTTGAAACACAGAATAACGATGATTTGGCAAAAGCCTGCAATCAGGCAATTTTCAACCGTGAAAGTGAGAATGAGGCATCTCATGCACTTGTTCATCGTTCCCTTATTGCTGCAAGACTTAAGGACAGTGACAGCCTTACAGATGCACTTCTTAATCTTATGAATCATAAAATCCGTTACGATTCGCTTATGACAAATCACGACTATGACCAGGGAAGCTGTTACTGCACTGACTTTGCAATCGGCTATCTCGGTATTATCAATGAGGCTTTGGTTTACTCAAACACAGGTGAAATTGAGCTTCTGCCCGCATTGATTGACGGTTTTGATAAGGGCGAAATAACAGGCATTAATGCCAGAACAAGAGCAACCGTTGACAGCCTGAGCTGGGATATGAGCACAGGTAAGGTTGAGGCAAAGATAACCTCACAAATTGACCAGGAAATTTCTGTGAGCTATGGTGAAGAAACACAGAAATTAGTATTTAAAGCAGGTGAAACAAAAACAGTTTCATTCAGCAAGTAATATTTTGCAACAAAAAAACGTCGCTGTTTTCAGCGACGTTTTTTAATATATGTTATTCTTCACCGTTCCAGCAGTATGTGCAAAGCTTGTCGGCACCTATTCCTACGGCGTCAATCATATCATCAAGGCGGTGGAATTTAAGCGAAGTGAAATGAAGCTTTTCACAAATTTTGTCAACCATATTCTGGTATTTTTCACTGTCGGGATCAGTGTATTCCCTGATTATCTCATCACTTACATTATCACCCTCAAGCTCCTTGATTACTCTGCGTGTAATCAGTTCCATCTCGCTTGTTGAGCGTGAGAAATTCAGGTATTTACAGCCATAAAACAAGGGTGGACATGCAGGGCGGATATGCACCTCTTTTGCACCGCTGTCATATAAGAATTCTGTTGTTTCTCTGAGCTGAGTTCCGCGAACAATGGAGTCATCAATAAGCAAAAGGCTTTTATCCTCAATCAGGTCGTGAATCGGAATAAGCTTCATTTTAGCAATCAGGTTTCTTTTGCTCTGATGTGTCGGCATAAAGGAACGCGGCCATGTCGGCGTGTATTTAACAAAAGGTCTTGAAAATGGTATACCCGATTCGTTTGAGTAACCGATTGCGTGTGCAATACCGCTGTCGGGAACACCTGCAACAATATCAGGCTTAGCGTCATCTCTTTTAGCAAGAGCCTGTCCGCATTTATACCTCATTTTTTCAACACTGATGCCTTCGTATGATGAGCTTGGGTAACCATAGTAAATCCACAGAAATGTGCAGATCTTCATCTTGTCACCGGCAGGTACTAAGGTTTTAACCTCGTTTTCATTCATAACAACAATCTCGCCGGGACCAAGCTCCTTACAATCCGTGTAGCCGAGATTGAGATAAGCAAAGCTTTCAAAGCTTGCGCAGAAGCCTTCAGCCTTTTTTCCTATAACAATAGGCGTTCTGCCCATTTTATCCCTTGCACAGTAAATACCCTTTGGTGTTAATATGAGCATACTCATTGAGCCGTCAATCAGCTCCTGTGCATATCTTATACCATCAATAAAGTTTTCTTTCTGATTGATAACGGCAGCCACAAGCTCTGTGGGGTTTATATCTCCGTTTTGCATTTCAAAAAAGTGCGTGTTTGTTTTAACAATCTGATCAACTATTTCATCCGCATTGTTGATTTTACCCACTGTTGTGATTGCAAAAGTGCCGTGATGTGAGCGAACCAAAATCGGCTGTGCTTCAAAATCCGAGATACAGCCAATACCGTAGTTGCCCTTCATTTCATTTGATTCCTTCGTGAATTTTGTTCTAAAGGGTGCATTTTCGATGTTGTGGATAGCTTTATCAAAGCCATTCTCAGGACTGTAAACAGCCATACCAGCACGTCTTGTGCCAAGGTGTGAATGGTAGTCAGTGCCAAAGAACAGGTCAAAAACGCAGTCCTCTTTAGATGCAGTTGCAAAAAATCCTCCCATAGCAGTTCCTCTCTAAAATTAGTTTGCGAAAGTATTATAGCAGATAGATTATCTTATGACAATAGTCAATTGTTAAAAAAAGCAGTGTTTCAAACACTGCTTTTTGTCGATTATTTAATAGATTCCCTGTTCCATCATTGCCTCGGCAACCTTTTCAAAGCCCGCAATATTGGCACCTGCAACAAGATTGTAACCAAGACCGTATTTTTCAGCGGCAGCAACGGAGTTTTTGTGTATGTTAATCATAGCCGTGTGCAGCTTTTCATCGACCTCTTCAGCCGTCCAGGAAAGACGCTGGCTGTTCTGACTCATTTCAAGACCGGATACGCATACACCGCCTGCGTTAACAGCCTTTGACGGTGCAACAATAACACCCTGCGTTTCCATAAATAGGTTGAGCGCCTCCTCGGTTGTGGGCATATTTGCAACCTCAATGTAATATTTTGTGCCGTTGGCAATAATCTGTTTTGCCTCGGTTATGCCGATTTCATTTTGTGTTGCACAAGGCATAGCAACATCAACCTTAACACCCCATGGCTTCTGACCCTTGAAGAAGGGAACACCGAATTTGTCGGCATAATCTTCACATCTGTCCCTGCCTGATGCCCTCATTTCAAGAAGATAGTTGAGCTTTTCCTCGGTAATAATTCCGTCCTTGTCATAAACATATCCGTCGGGTCCTGAAATGGTAACAGGTATTCCGCCAAGCTCTGCAATCTTTTTGCAGGCGCCCCAGGCAACATTACCGAAGCCCGAAATACCGAAGGTTTTGCCTTTTATGCTGTCGTTTTCGTGCTTGAATACTTCACAGGTATAGTAAACAGCGCCATAGCCTGTTGCCTCGGGTCTGATTAATGAACCGCCGTAGGACAAGCCCTTGCCTGTGATAACACCGTTTTCAAAGGCATCAGATATTCTTTTATATTGTCCGAATAAAAAGCCGATTTCCCTTGAGCCTACACCTATGTCACCTGCAGGTACGTCAACATTAGGACCTATGTGTCTGTAAAGCTCCGTCATAAATGCCTGACAGAAACGCATAATTTCACCCTTACTTCTGCCTCTCGGGTCAAAATCAGAGCCGCCCTTTGCGCCGCCCATGGGAAGTCCTGTAAGGGAATTTTTAAAGGTTTGCTCAAAGCCTAAGAAATACATAATGGATGAGTTAACACTGGGGTGAAAACGAAGTCCGCCCTTGTATGGACCGATGCTTGAATTAAACTGCACTCTGTAGCCGCGGTTAATCTGTGTTTTGCCTGCATCATCAACCCATGCTATGCGGAATGTAATCAATCTGTCCGGCTCTGCCATTCGTGTTAAAAGGTCATCCTCAACATATTCGGGATGCTGCTCAATAACCTTTTCAAGAGAACGGAAAACCTCTTTAACGCATTGTATATATTCCGGTTTGGCGTTGTCTCTCCGTTTAACTGTTTTAATTACATTTTCAATGTACTCGTTCATTTTTTTACCCCCGTATTTTAATTCAGCAATTTGTATTTTATTGCTAATAATACTATAACATATTGATAAAATATTGCAATGGATATTTATGAATTTGTTAAATATGCACAAAAAACTCCCTGCTGAAAAACAGCAGGGAGTTGAATATTTGTTATGTTATTTTATAATTCCTGTTGCCTGAAGCAGAAGAACAAACAGCAGTATCGGAGCGATAAATTTGATGGTTGCGGTGTAAATAAATTTTCTGCCGAATTTTTCACCGTTTTTTGTAACCTCATCAATAATTGTTTTTGGCTTAGCAACCCAGCCGATAAGAATGCAGGTGAACAATGCAAGCAGCGGCATAAGAATATTATTGCTGAGATAATCAAATACATCAAGAATCTGACCGATTGAACCGTTAGGCAGCTTAAGCTCAAAGTAGAATTTGTTGTAGCCAAGGCATACGATTGTACCAAATACAAGAGCATAAACAAGAACGATAACAGCACTTTTCTTTCTTGAAAAATGGAATCTGTCCATAATGCTTGAAACAATTGCCTCCATAATGGAAACAGAGGAGGTGATAGCAGCAAAAAGCACCATAAGGAAGAACAGTATGCCGATAACAGTGCCTATGCCACCCATATTTTCAAATACCTTAGGCAGTGAAACAAACATCAGTCCGGGACCTGCTGACATACCCTCCTTGCCCATAAATACGAACACGGCAGGAACAATCATCATACCTGCAAGCAGAGCAACAAGTGTGTCAAAAATTTCAATCTGATTAATGGATTTCATCAGGTTTGTATCATCACTTACATATGAGCCGTATGCAACCATAATACCCATAGCAACACTGATAGAGAAGAACAATTGACCCATAGCATCCATAAGTGTGATAAAGAAGTCTTTAACAGTGAGATTTTCAAAGCTCGGAATTAAATAAATCTTTAATCCGTCAAGACCTGTTCTTGTGATGCCTTCATCGGTTGTGTGGCTGAGTGTGAGTGAGTAAATTGAAATACCGATTACAAGAATAAGCAGTATCGGCATAAGCACCTTGCTGAGCTTTTCAATACCCTTATTAACACCGCCGATGATTACGATGGATGTAATCAGCAGAAATACCACCATAAGTGCCAGCGGGGATATCGTGTCGGTTATAAAGCCTGTAAAGTATCCGTCGGCGGCAGCATTCACACCATCACCGGTTAAAAAGGTGATAAAATATTTTATTACCCAGCCGCCGATTGTACAGTAGTACGGCAGAATTAATACAGGAACGATTGTTGCAATAGAGCCGATAAAGCCGAATTTTTTGTTGATAAGCTTGTATGCAGTTAACGGGCTTTGCTTTGTTTTTCTTCCTATGGCAATTTCTGTCGTGAGCAGTGTAAAGCCGAATGTAAGTGCAAGGATGATGTAGATTAAAATAAATAATCCTCCATTATCCTTTGCAGCCAGATAGGGAAAACGCCAGATGTTTCCGAGTCCTACAGCACTGCCTGCAGCGGCTAAAATAAATCCCAAAGAGCCGCTGAAGCTGCTTCTTTTACTTTGTTCCATATACCCTCCACATTTTATAATTTGATATTCTCATTATAAGTGAAGTGATATGTATTTGCAAGTTACTCATTTACAGTGATAAATCATTAAAGAAAATTGACAATTTATTATCATGATTGTACACTGTATAGCATTTAGACAAAAAATCAAAAAATGTTTATTAATTTATATTGACAAGCTAAAATAAAAAGTATATAATGTTGTCGCAAATAATGCTAAATTTTATAATATAGGTATTTTATTTTTTTAATTTATATAAATTGTTGTTATTTATTTTATTTTGGTGAGGTACGTATACTATGAATAAGAGGATTTTTCTTTCTTCTCCCACGATGTATGGTGACGAGCAGGAATACATAAAAGAAGCATTTGATACAAATTGGGTAGCACCTCTTGGTGCCAATGTTAACGGGCTCGAAAAAAGTATGTCTGATTATCTTGGTATTAGGGGTGCTGTCGCTCTTTCTGCAGGTACTGCTGCACTGATTAAAGCAGTTAAATACATTAATTTTCAATGTTTTAGTTGTTCTGTAAGAGCATAAAGTTATGATTTTGTAGTGGGTGGATTGTGATGAAGAAAAAAAGAGAATTATCTAATATTAAATGGAAATTGGTTTTTTATGATATTTTGGCTTTTACTGTTACTGATGTGGTTCTTCTGAAAATTTATAGGCGTTTTTTATCATTAGATTTAAGAGATATTATTATCAATTCTGCATTAGCCTTGGGCAGTATTCTTATTTGCAGATTTGTAGGTAACATATACAAACAGATTTGGCGGTATGGGGGCATCCAATGCTACATAAGACTTCTGATTACCGATGCTATCGGTGCAGCTATCTTTTTTGCACTTGAATACGGCTTGCAGGAGCCATTAAATCTGCACAGACTGTCGTTCGCATTAATGCTTGCACTTGTATGTGTTGATTGTTTGTTAGCACTTGCAATGAGGATGCTTTATCGTTACTGTTATAAATGTGGAAATGAGTTAACAATCAGAGGAAAGATTTTAAGGTTTTTATTAAGACTTTTTTCCAATGTTGAAGTTAAGAAAAGTGACGAATCTCATAAAATAAAAGTTGCTATTGTTGGTGCAGGAAATACAGGAACAAGTTTAGCAAATGATTTATTGAATAATGCAGGCTCTGCATATTCTCCGAGATGTTTTATTGATGAAAAGAAGGATAAAGTCGGCAGAGAAATATTTAACATTCCTGTATTCCAAAGATCAGAGGCTCTTTTTGAAATAATCAAAGAGTATAAAATTCAAGAAATTGTCATCGCAATTCCTTCAGTAACACCTGATAAAAGAAAAGAGCTTTATGATTACTACAAAAGATTTGGTTGCAAGATAAAGACCTATGATTATCCATCAGTACAAACAATTGGTGCAAAGCCAAGTCTTCGTGAATTTGATATTGAAGATTTGTTGTTTAGAAAACAAATTCAAGTTAGCAATGAAAAAACAAAAGCATATTATAATGACAAGAAAGTGCTTATTACCGGTGGCGGCGGTTCAATTGGCAGTGAGCTTTGCCGTCAGCTTGCGAAGATGAATCCAAAGCAAATTATAATTTTGGATATTTATGAGAATGGTGTTTATGATGTTCAACAAGAATTGAAGTTTATGTACAAGGATGCTCTTGATTTGAGAGTCGAGATTGCTTCAATAACAGATCGACAAGCAATGCAGATGGTATTTGAAAAGTATCATCCGGAAATTGTAATTAACGCAGCGGCACATAAGCACGTTCCTCTAATGGAGCATAATTGTCTTGAAGCAGTAAAGAACAATGTTTTCGGTACAAAAACCATCCTTGAGCTTTGTGAGGAATACGGTGCAGGGCGTTTTATGATGGTTTCAACTGATAAGGCAGTTAATCCAACAAACGTTATGGGTGCAACAAAGCGTATGTGTGAAATGATTGCACAGGCTTACAGCACAAGAGGAAAGGTTAAGTGCAGTTGTACCCGTTTCGGTAATGTTCTTGGCTCTGCAGGCTCGGTAATTCCATTATTTAAAAGACAAATTGCTGCCGGTGGGCCAATCACGTTAACAGATAAGAGAATTATTCGTTACTTTATGACAATACCTGAGGCATCACAGCTTGTTTTACAAAGCGGAGCTATGGCTAACAATGGTGAGTTGTTTGTTCTTGATATGGGACAACCTGTTAAGATTTATGATCTTGCAAAAAATATGATTGAACTTTCAGGCGTTCATGGAATTGAAATTATTGAAACCGGTCTAAGACCGGGCGAAAAATTGTACGAGGAACTCTTAGTAGATAGTGATGATCTTGATACAACAGATAATGACTTAATCTTTATAGAAAGAGAGCAACCGGTATCATTTGAAGAAGTTGAACAAAAGCTTGAGGCTTTAAGACAAGCTTGTGAATACGGAGATAATGATAATGTTCGTGAGATACTTCGTTCAGTTGTTCCAACCTTTAAGCGACCGGAAGAAGTTAATAAGGATGTCGGTGATAAGATAGAAATTGAGATTCCTTATATTGAAGCCAATGTGCAGAAAGAAAAGGAATTAATAACCATATAAGCTTTTGGTGGTGAATTGATGAATAACCTTTTGATTGTAGGAGCCGGTCAATATGGCTTTGTGGCAAAAGATGTTGCTCTTGAAATAGGAAATTACGATAAAATTGCATTTTTAGATGATAACAATGAAGATGCTATTGATAAGATAAACAAACTTAAAGAATATATAAATGATTTTGATAGCTTGTTTATCGCGATAGGCAATTCAAAAGTCAGAGAACAAATCTTTGAATTTGCAAAAGAATGCGGATTTGAACCAATAACCTTGGTTCATCCATCCGCATATGTTGCAAAATCTGCAACGATTGAAAGCGGCTGTATTATCGAAGCAAACGCAGTAGTGAATTCAAATACCGTTATCAAGTGCGGTACTTTGGTTTGCGCAGGCTCAGTAATAAATCATAATTGTATTGTCGGTAAGTTTTGTCATATAGATATTAACTCAACTGTTAAATCAAATTCAGACATTGCTGATTATTCAAAACTGGAAGCAGGAACAAATTATTAGATTAGTAAATATATAAAACTACAGGAGATTACAGAAATGGCAGGCGAAAAAATATGGTTGTCATCACCAACCATGCACGGTGATGAAATTAAATATATCCAGGAAGCATATGACACCAACTGGATGTCAACTATTGGTGCAAATATCAATGAGGTTGAAAAGCAGCTTTGCGAAAAAGTTGGCTGTAAATATGCAGTGGCACTTTCTGCCGGTACAGCAGCACTTCACCTTGCTGTGAAGCTTGCAGGTGTTAAGCAGGGGGACAGGGTGTTTTGTTCCGATATGACTTTTGATGCAACTGTAAACCCGGTTGTTTATGAAGGCGGTATTCCTGTATTTATTGATACAGAGTATGACACTTGGAATATGGATCCATTTGCTCTTGAAAAAGCATTTGAGCTTTATCCGGAGGTTAAGGTTGTGGTTTGTGCTCACCTTTATGGTACTCCGGGTAAGATTGATGAAATAAAGGCTGTCTGCGATAAGCACGGTGCAATTATTGTTGAGGATGCTGCTGAGTCACTCGGTGCTACATATAAGGGACAACAAACCGGTACATTCGGTGCATATAATTGTATCAGCTTTAATGGCAACAAAATTATAACTGGCTCAAGCGGAGGTATGCTTTTGACAGATAGTGAGGAGGCAGCAAACAAGGTTCGCAAGTGGTCAACTCAATCAAGAGAAAATGCATCTTGGTATCAGCACGAAGAGCTTGGCTATAATTACAGAATGAGTAACGTTATCGCAGGTGTAGTTCGTGGGCAGATTCCGTATCTTGAAGAGCATATCGCACAGAAAAAAGCAATTTATATGCGTTATAAAGAGGCATTTGAGGATTTGCCTGTTAAAATGAATCCGTATGACGAAGCAAACAGTGAGCCAAACTTCTGGCTGTCTTGCCTTATCGTTGATGAGGATGCAATGTGCAAGCAGGTTCGTGGTGAACAGGATTATTGCTATATTAGTGAAACCGGTAAATCCTGCCCACATGAAATTCTTGATAAACTTGCAGAAATTAATGCAGAAGGCAGACCGATTTGGAAGCCAATGCATATGCAGCCAATTTACAGAATGAATGGTTTTGTTACCAAGGACGGTAACGGTCGTGCAAGAACAAACGCCTACATTGATGGTGAAGCTCTTGACATTGGTATGGACATTTTTAATCGTGGCGTATGCCTGCCAAGTGATAACAAAATGACTCCTGAACAGCAGGAAAGAATTATCGAAGTAATCAAAAACTGTTTTGAATAATTTGAATAATAAGGGAATTTAAACATGCTAAAGAAAAATACAAATAGTCGAAGTGCTAATATTGATATTCTAAGGCTCGTTGCGATGTTTTTTATTGTTGTGTCACATTATGTTATCTACAATTCGATTTCATCGTCAGAACTGCCTCTGGGCATCAATAAATTGGTATTCCAGTTGTCAGATCTGGGGGGATTGGGAGTTACTATATTTGTAGTAATTTCAGGTTACCTCTTGTGCGAATCGACATTTAAGTTAAGAAGGATTATTAGTCTTGAATTACAAGCACTGTTTTATTCAGTTGTGTTTTTTGTAATTTTTGTGGCACTGGGAAAGAAATCTCTATCATTAGAAAATGTTGTAAATAACATATTCTCGTTTTCAACTAACAACTATTGGTTTATTACTACTTATATTATTTTTTCTTTTTTTGTTCCATTTATCAATAGAATGATTAATGGTCTATCTCAAAAATCATTTTTGATTTTTTTGAGTATTCTGAGCTTTTTTGTTGCGGTTTTACCTTTAATTACATTTAACAAATTTCCTGCATACAGTAATTTTGGAGGTTTAGGTCAATTTTTGACATATTATTGTTTTGGGGCATATATGAGAAAGTATCCAAATTCACTATTGAAAAAATATAGATATTGGATATGTGCATCAATGGTAATAATATTGATTACATCTGTTGTTGTATTTGATTTAATAGGTTTTGCTGAACATTCAAGTTATCTTTATGTCAGAGGTTCAATAATAGTTGTTTGTTTAGCTGCTTCACTTGTTGAAATTGCAGTTGAATCTAAACCTATTAGTTCAAAATTCATAAGCACATTAGGTGTTTCGACACTTGGTGTTTACTTTATTCATGAACATCCTTTTGTTAGGGATTATCTATGGACAGAATTATTTGATAATAGTGCATATGATAATTCAGCGAGAATTCTCTTACATTTTTTCATATCTTGTGTAATTGTTTTTGTTGGATGTTTAGTTATTGATTGTGTAAGAAATTTGTTTTTAGGAAGATTTGAATCTACAGTTTCAAACAAACTATCAAATGTTATTACAACACTATTCAATCATATAAAAGAGAAACTATTTTGATTTGTTAGGAGAGAGGCAATGTATAAGTACATAAAAAGATTTTTTGACATAGTATCATCACTATTAGCACTTATCGTGCTATCTCCAATCCTTGTTGTAACAGCATTGTTAGTTAAGATAAAGCTTGGTTCTCCGGTATTGTTTAAGCAAGAACGGCCAGGTTTAAATCACGAAATATTCACTTTGTATAAATTTAGAACAATGACTGATGAGCGTGATGAAAATGGTGAATTACTGCCTGATGAGGTCAGACTAACCAAATTTGGTGTCTTTCTGCGTTCAACAAGTCTGGATGAGCTTCCTGAGCTTTTCAATATTTTAAAAGGCGATATGAGTGTTGTCGGTCCCCGTCCGCTTCTTGTGCAGTATCTTCCGAGGTATAACGAGCATCAGTCCCGTCGGCATCTTGTAAGACCCGGTCTTACAGGGTGGGCTCAGGTTAACGGCAGAAATGCAATTAGCTGGGAAGAAAAATTTGAATATGATGTTGAATATGTCGATAACTATTCTTTTATTATGGATATCAAAATCCTGTTTATGACAATTATTAATGTTTTGAAACGTGATGGTATTAGCTCTGATACAAGCGCAACAATGGAAGAATTTATCGGCAATGAAGAAAAGGAAACAATAAATGTCTAAAGAAGTAATTATCATTGGTGCAAGTGGACATGGAAAGGTTATTGCTGATATTATCCAATTAAATGGAAATATTGTAAAAGGCTTTTTGGATGATGACGATAATCTTGAAGGTGAGTCAATAATTGGTTTTCCCGTGCTTGGAAAAACGGATGATTATAAAAAATATACCGATTGTGAATTTGTTATTGCAATTGGTGATCCAAGGGTTAGAAAATACTTTGCAGATAGCTTTGATGTAAAATGGCATACAGCAATTCATCCAAAAGCAGTTGTATCAAAACTTGATACAAGCATCGGCGAAGGAACAGTAATTATGGCAAATGCTGTTGTTAATCCAAGTGCAAAAATCGGAAAGCATTGTATCATTAATACCGGTGCTGTTGTGGAACATGATAATAATCTTGGAAATTATGTTCACATTTCTCCAAATGCAACCTTGGCAGGGATTGTAACCGTTGGAGAATGCACTCATATTGGAGCAGGTGTATCGACAAAACAAGTATTAAATATTGCTGCTGATTGCATAATTGGTGCAGGTGCAGTAATCGTAAATGATATAACAGAAAGCGGCACTTATGTTGGTGTGCCGGCAAGGAAGATAAAATGAAAAAGATTTGTTTTGTAACAACTATATATATGACATATAAGGCTTTTTTAAAGCAATTGTCGCATTATCTTTATGAAACCGGAGAATATGATATATCTCTTATCTGTGCTGATGAACCGGAGGCATACGAGGATGTTCCAAAATTTGTTCATTACATCCCGGTAAGGATGGAAAGAGGCGTAAGTCTGTCAATGTTTGAATCTATTAAACAGATTCAGGCTGTTTTGGAAAGAGAAAAGTTTGATATTGTTCAATATTCAACACCAAATGCTGCTTTTTATACATCTATTGCAGCAAAAAGAGCAAAGGTTCCGGTTAGATTATATTGCCAATGGGGCATTAGATATATGGGTTTTGAGGGTTGGAAAAGAGCTCTATTCAAAGCACTTGAAAAAAAGACTTGTGATAATTCCACCTTTATTGAGGTTGAAAGTGATAATATCAGAAATTTTTCACTTAAAGAAAAACTTTACACACCGGAAAGAAGCTGTGTTATTTGGAACGGTAGTGCAAGCGGTGTGGATTTAACTAAGTTCAATGTGTCAAGTAAAGCACAGTGGAAAAAGGAGATTAGAGAGCAGTATAATATTAAGGATGACGATATTGTTTTTTCATTTGCAGCAAGACTTACTGCTGACAAAGGAATAAATGAACTTCTCGAAGCATTCTTGAATTTGTCAGAAAAATATAACAATATTAAGCTTCTTGTAATGGGTGGTATGGATGATAGCGGTTCACTAAAAAGTGACTTGTTTGCTAAAGCAGAAAAGAGTGAATCAATAGTTCTTACAGGAAGTGTACCGGATGTTGAAAGATATTATGCTGCATCTGATGTGTTTGTTGCTCCAAGCTATAGAGAGGGTTTTGGATTGGTTGTTATTGAGGCGGAATCTATGGCTCTTCCAGCAATAGTGTCTGATGTGCCGGGGCAAATTGACGCTATTGTTCCTAATGAAACAGGACTCGCTTGTACTGTCAAGAGTGCTTTTTCTTTACAAGAACAAATGGAAAAAATGATAGCTGATGCCTCGCTGAGAGAAAGTTTAGGTGCTAATGCACAAAGATATGTTGAGGATAATTTTGAACAAAATAAGTTATTTAGTTATCTAAAACAGCACAGAGATGAATTGATTGGAGAAAATTAATGCCAAAGATTAGTGTTCTTATGGGTGCCTACAATTGCGCAGATACAATTCAGGCAAGCATAGAGTCTATACAAGCCCAGACTTTTACGGATTGGGAAATGATTATTTGTGATGACGGCTCATCTGATAACACCATGGAGGTTGTTAGAGCGTGTCAAAAAAATGATAATAGAATTATTCTTATTCAGAATGATAGGAACAGAGGCTTGTCATATACCTTAAATCATTGTTTAGAGGAAGCAAAGGGTGAGTATTGTGCAAGAATGGATGGGGATGATTTTTGTGATCCTGCAAGATTTCAAAAGGAATTGGATTTTCTTGAAGCACATCCGGAATATGGTTTTGTTTCAACAACAATGAAACGATTTGATGAAGATGGATATTATGATGAACCAACTATTGGGAAGGGATATTCTCCAACAAACGACTCATTTGTTAAAGGTTCTCCGTTTTGTCATGCTCCGGCAATGCTCAGAAAATCAACCTATGATGCTGTTGGCGGATATAGGGTAATGGATAATACACTCGGTGTTGAAGATTATGATATGTGGTTTAGAATTTATGCAAAGGGTATAAAAGGATTTGTGATTGAAGAACCGCTTTATAGTATGTTTGATGGCAGAGGTGCTGCCAGCAGAAGAACATTTAAAAGAAGACTGAATGAAGCTTGGGTTCGTAAAGAAGGATATAAGGCTCTTAATATTCCGGTTTTTAAAAGAGTATTTGTGTTAAAACCAATTGCTGTTGGCTTTATTCCTCAATGGTTGTATGTGTTACTTCGCAGATAATTTTGATTGAAAGATAGGATATAAAAATGTTATTAATCAGTGTGTGTTCCCTCGCAATATTTTTGCTTCTATTATTTGGACTTGCTACTCAAGAAAAAGAACCAATGTTAAGCGAAGGATTTCCGGATAGTAATAAGTATTTTATAAATAAGCATATATTTAATATATTTTTTGTTATACTGGCATTTGTTTCAACCATGCGGCATGCATTTATTGATACTTATGCATATAAGGATATTTACTATTTATGCAGAAACTATGATTATGTAAATAATTCCAATTTGCATGATATGGAAGATGGATGGTACTATCTTAATTATTTCCTTAATCAAATTAGTTCAAGTCCAAAAATGATTATGGGGTTAGTTGCTATTGTAATTATTTTTGCGTATGTATTATTAATAAGAAAGTATTCAGTTGATCCTCTATTTTCATTATTATTATTTTTTTTCCTTCAATTTATGGATACCAATAACGGTATGCGTCAAATGCTTGCAGCCGGATTAGCAATGATAGGCTATACTTTTGCTATGAAAAGAACTTGGAGTGGGTATTTGATATTTATTGGTTTTGTAATTTTTGGAATGCAGTTTCATGAATCGGTAAAGTTAGTGTTTCTCATATGGCTATTGGTAATTGGTGATCCGTTTAATTGGAAAATGAAGATAACTCTAATTATTGGTGTTGTGTTTACTGTTATACCTAATGCTTTTAGATCACTGCTGGGAGATCTTTTGGAAGACAGCAGATATGATTATTATCTTGATTATACCAACGGAATGGGATTTATGCGTGCTTTTATCGTTGGTATTGTTCCACTTGTTTTAACATTTGTTTATTTAACAAAATATAAAAATGCAGCTGTTTTTGACAGAGTTGAAGCCATACTAATAAATCTTACTATTATTAATTCTGTTTTTGTTTTTATGGGATTAACAACACAGTTTTGGGCACGACTTACGTTTTATACTGCTTTTGCACCAATGATTATGATTCCAAAGTATATTAATATTGTTTTTTCAACTAAGTCAAGGCAACTAATTAAAAGTGTAGCAATTATGCTGTATTTTATTTTCTTTGCTTATAATATATATGTAAATATTGATTACGGTGCAATGAAAGATTTTTATTTTTCTCTTGATTAGTAAAAGAGGTTTGTATGATAAAAGTATTATTTTTTATTCCTTCACTCGGACATGGCGGAGCTGAAAGAGTTTTGGTTAATTTAGTTAACCATATGGATAAATCAAAATTTGATATTACAGTTCAAACAATGTTTGATGTTGGTATCTATCAAAATCAGTTAGAGGAAAAAGTTAAATATATTGGAGGATTAAAGTGGTATTTTCCGGGAAACACAAAGGTATATAAGCTTTTTTCACCAAAACAGTTATATAAGTTCTACATAAAAAAAAAATACGATATTATTGTGTCTTATCTTGAAGGTCCAAGTGCACGAGTTGTTTCCGGATGTACTGATGATGTTAAACTTGTCTCTTGGATTCATATTGAACAGATTTCTGACAAATATGTAACACAGGTATTTAGGAATATGAGGGAAGCAAACAATTGTTATAATAAGTATGATGAAATTGTTTGTGTTTCAGATACAGTAAAACAGGATTTTCAAAATGTTTTTAATATAAATAAAGTACCAATCGTATTATATAACACTGTTGAAACAGATGTAATTAAGGAAAAATCAATTGAACAAGCTGAAGATATTCAATTTGATGAAAATGAAATAAATCTTTGTTCAGTTGCCAAGCTAATGAAATCAAAGGGATATGATAGATTAATACCGGTTTGCAAAAAGCTTCTCGATAATGGTTTGCCGGTTCATCTATATTTGGTAGGTAAGGGTGAAGAAAAAGAATCACTAACTAATCAAGCAAAGGAACTGGGAATTTCAGATAAGGTAACATTTGTTGGATTTAAGTCGAATCCATATAAATATGTTAAAAATAGCGATTTATATGTGTGTTCTTCAAGACGAGAGGGCTTTAGTACTGCTGTTACAGAATCCCTTGTGGTTGGTACACCGGTTGTAAGTACAAATTGTTCCGGTGCTGTTGAGCTTCTAGGTGAAAATAATGAATATGGTATTGTCACCGAAAATAATGAAGAAGCATTATATCAAGGCGTTAAAGAAATGCTTACCGGTGAAAAGGGGTTAGAGTACTATAAACAAAAAGCTCAGGAACGTGGGAAAAAATTTGATACAGAAGAAACTGTTAAAGCAGTTGAGGATATGTTGATGGAGGTTCTTAACAGATGACAGTATTACAGGTTTGTGCTTATGCTGCACCATACGAAGGTAATTTTATTAAGTCTTTAAAAGAACTTGGAAAAGCATTAAAAAAGAAGAATATCAAAATGATTTATGCGTTTCCCGAAAGTTGCAGAGAAATCAAATGGTGTAAAGACTTAGAAAAGCAAACTTCAGTGTATTATTTGCCCTTAGCTAAGGCTAGGATTAAGCCGGCAACATATAAAATATTAAAGAGTATTTTTTCCAAGCATAGTGATATTTCTGTAATTCATTCTCATTTTGAATTATATGATGTTCCGGTTTCTATGACAGCTCCAAAGAATGTTAAGGTGTTTTGGCATCTTCATGATGCTATTCAGGAATATACTGCAACCAGATATAAGATTGAACATAAGCTTCAATATGGTGTTTTTTATAAAAATGCAGTGCTGCTTTCTGTTTCAGAAAAACATATGGAATATGCAATCAGTAAAGGCTTTCCCCGAGAAAATACTAGATTTGTTGCAAATGGTTTGGATACGGATAGAATCAAACTTGTTGATAATTCATCAGAAAAAGAATTTGATTTTTTAATGTTCGGTTGGGAAATCGAGAGAAAGGGCGTTGACCTTTGCATTGAGGCAGTTAAAAAGCTTGATGATAGTTTGAAAGTTGGCGTTGTTGGTATTGATAAAACAAGGGAAGATTTGGAAGCGCGTTATGGGAAAAATGATAGAGTAGAAGTAATTGCTCCTGTTGATGATATTAATGAATTATATGGCAAAAGCAGATGCTTCTTACATATCAGCAGAGCAGAAGGGCTTTCTTATGCATTGTTAGAAGCAATATATGCCGGTCTGCCAGTTGTTTGCAGTGATATCAGTGAAAATGCATTTGCAGAAAGCTTCCCGACAGTTGCAATGATAAAAAACGAAGATATTGATGATATTGCCAAAGCAATGAAAAAACAATTAGATTATCCGGTTCCTAATAAAGAGGATATTGATGCATCAAGAAAGATAATAAAGGATGCGTATTCTGTTTCTTGCTGGGTAAAACATATTATGGCTTATTATGGAGTTTAACAGATGAAAAAAGTATGCATTTTTAATGGAGATATGTCCAGAGGCGGAGGAACTGAAAGAATAACTCAACTGCTTGCCAATGTTCTTTCTAAACACAGTGATTTTGATGTGACTGTATTAAACTATAATAATGAAAGCGGTGTTTCATATTATCCATTAAGTGATGATGTAGAGTTTGATACCCTGCATTCACAAGGTTTGAAAAATAAAATATTGGAATTAAGAAAATATGTAAAAGCTAATAGATTTGATGTTTTAATAAATGTTGATGTAATGCTTGCTATTTATTCACTTCCTGCTACGTTTTTAACAAAAACAAAAATTATTTCTTGGGAAATGTTTAATATAAGAAATGATATTGGAAGCAAACATACAGAATTGATTAGAAAAATCTGTTTGAAAAAAAGTGCTTATTATGTCAACCAAACCAAGGGAGATATGGAGACTTTCAAAGCCGAAATGCCTGTAAAGTGTCCTATTACATATATATATAATCCTTGTGAAATTGATTATAATTATACTGATTATGACGAAGAATCAAAAACTATAATTACAGCCGGTCATTTCTTTTTTACTAAAGGATATGATTTGGCAGTAGAGGTTGCTAAATTTGTATTTCAAAAACATCCCGATTGGAAATGGGAGTTTTATGGAGATGGTGATCAAATGAATAATGTTATTGAAAAGGTAAAACGAAACAATCTTGACAATAATGTTATTTTTTGCGGAAGAACCTCAAACATTTTAGATGCGTACAAGAAAGCATCAATTTATGTTATGACTTCAAGAACGGAAGGCTTTGGTCTTGTTTTAACAGAAGCAAAATCCTGTAATTTGCCTACAATTGCTTACGATATTGATTTTGGTCCTAGAGAGATTATCGATGATGGAGTAAGCGGATATTTAGTAAAACCATTTGAAGCAGAACAAATGGCAGACAAGATATGTGAACTTATTGAAAATAAAGAGAAACGATTAGAATTTTCATCAAGAGCGAAGGATAATTGCAATAAATTTTCTGAAGAATCATTCACCAATAAATGGATTGAGATTATTAATCAGATTTAATGGAGTAAATAATGGAAGAAAATCTACTTTTAAGTGTTATTGTTCCGGTATATAATGCAGCAGAATTTTTGCCAGGTTGCCTGAATAGTATGTTAGAGCAAGAAATTGATAAAAGTAAATACGAGATAGTATGTGTGGATGATGGTTCAACAGATAATTCATTAGAGGTGCTTAATGCATATGCAAAAAAATATCCTTGTGTAAAACTATATCATAAGGAAAATAATGGAGTTTCTGCTACCAGAAATTATGCTATAGAAAAAGCTCAAGGCAAGTACCTTATGTTTGTTGACTCAGATGACTTTATATGTAAAAATTCTATTGCTCCAATTCTTGAGGAAGCTTTAAAGAGAGATTTGGATATAGTTGAGTGGGGATTTAGAAGCGTTTGGGTAGATTATGACGGACAAGTTCTTAAAGAACCCGATATTGCTGTACTAAAAATGCAAAAGGTAAAACCTTTAAAGGCTTCAAATACTCTTTGGAAATTATTGGTGAAAAAGAGCATTATAGTTGAAAATAATATTAAGTTTGATACTCGAATTCATTATGGTGAGGATGCATTGTTTTCTTTCTTAGTTCATCTTTATGCTGTTAATGGAAAAATGATGAAAACTGATGCTAGAGTATATAATTACAGAATAGTTGAAAACTCTCTTACACATCAAGCTAATCCCAATAGTGCTGATTGGGCAGAAAAACGTATAGAAAATATTATGTTTAGGATTGAAGATTGTGAAAAGATAGATACAGCAACGCTCAATAATGCACAAAATAAAATGTTAAAGAAGAAAGTTCTATTATATTCCAGTGATATAGTTCAAAACACATTAAAGCTTGACGAATCAAAGGCAAGTGTTGAATTGGACAGATTAAAGAACAAGGGATATTATCCATATTCGGCATTTTCTTGTGTTGAAGAATATGATCGTCAAAATAATATGCTGACATATAGAAAAAAAAGCAGAACTAAGCTGCTTATTAAACATCATTTAAGAAGCATTGCTTATAACTTATTTAAAATATTATTAAGCAAGCCGGCAACATATAGATTAATGAAAAAATTAAAAAAAGGATAAATATATGAATAATGATTTAATTAGTATAGTTATTCCGGTTTATAATGTTGAGGCACATCTTGAAAAATGTGCCAGTTCAATTAGAAATCAAACATATAAAAATTTAGAGATTATTCTTGTTGATGATGGTTCAACTGATAATTCCTCAGCAATTTGCGATGCATTGGCAAAAGAAGATTCAAGAATAAAGGTAATTCATAAAGAAAACGGTGGAGTATCTATAGCTAGAAATATTGGAATTAAAACAAGTACAGGAGCTTATATTGGATTTGTTGATAGTGATGATTATATTGATGAAAGAATGTATGAATTATTACACGATGCAATAATGTTAGATGATGCTCAAATGAGTGTATGCAATTATTCTTGGGTGGACAGTGATGGAATAATTATAAACACTACTAATGCAAAAAACAATGTTTTCACAGGTGATTTTGTTTTAAAATATCATTTACTAGATAATTTTTCACTATGGACTCCTCTGTGGAATAAGCTTTACAAAAGAGAAATATTACAAATGGTAAAGTTCCCTGTTGATAAAATTAATGAAGATTCTTATGTGATTCATGAAATAATCAATAATTGTAGTACGATTTCTCTTATTCAAAATAATCTGTATAAATATGTCCAAAGACAAGGAAGTATTACGGATGTTTTTAGAAGTGGAATACAAAAAAAAGAGAAATTTAATGTTAAAGAACTTGATGCAGTAGATGCTCATTTTAATCGGGCTAAATTTTATCTAAATTCTGATTTCGATAATAAAAATGCACTTGCAATCAAGTCTGTGTTAAAAGGTTTGTCTGATTATCATGCTTGTTATTTTGGTGTAAAAAAAGAGTTTATAACAAAAGAGTGTAAAGAAAAAAACAAAAAAATTCAGCAGGAGTATTTGGAATTAATTAGTCAATCAAAAATAAAGAATTGTAATAGCAAAAAAGATAAGTTGCTTCTTTGCTTTTGCAAAATCAGTATTTTTTATACATATAGAATCTTTGATGTATTAAAATGATTGGTTAAATCAATGTATTAGATGTTTTATATTAGGTATTTTGAATACCAATATACTTCAAAAAATTTGAATATGATTTAGAAATGTATATAAAGGTAGCTTAAAATATGAATAAAAAGAAGAATCCCTTGATATCTGTTATTATTCCAGTATATAATGTTGAAAAATATTTAGATAAGTGTGTACAGAGCGTTGTTGATCAAACATATAAGGATTTAGAAATTATTCTTGTTGATGATGGTTCACCAGATAACAGTCCTCAATTATGCGATGATTGGGCTGAAAAAGATGACAGAATAGTTGTTATTCACAAGAAGAATGGCGGATTATCTGATGCACGCAATCACGGATTAGATGTTTCAACTGGTGAGTATATAGTATTTGTCGATAGTGATGACTATATTGAACGTAATATGATTGAAACGCTTGTCTATTTGCTTTTGAAAGATTATTCAGATTTATCAATGTGTAGTTATAAACTAGTTGATGAAGAAGGAAAAGAAATAAATGCCAAGAATTGCGTCGTATCAGAAACAGTACATAAGAAAGAATTCTATAAAAGATTAACACAACCCGGTTGGGGATATTATGTAATTGCATGTGCGAAATTATATAAAAAATCTCTTTTTAATAACATTAAGTTTCCGATAGGCAAAATTAATGAGGATTCATTTATTATGCATTGGATAATATATGAATGTGAAAAGATATCTGTGGTGGATGATAAACTGTACAATTATGTCCAACGTGCAGATAGTATAATGCATAAGGGTTATACCATAAAAAATCTTGATGATTTTGAAGCATTTTACGATAGATTTTTGTTTCTTAAGAATAATGGCTATAAAGAGTTTTTAGCTGATATTGTAGATTCAGTTGTTATTAGATATTTTGAAATATTTATTGGTCTCAAAATGACATCGCCAGATGATTTAATCAAATATAATAATGTTATAAAAATAATTCGAGAGATGACAGATTGGAATAAAAAGCATTCAATAAAGTGTTTTGGTGTCTTTTATTTTCCAAGATTGTTTTATAGATGTGTATTTGTTTTTTCTATGATAAAAAATAAAACTTTTTCATTTAAAGAGATTGGAAACGTAATAATACCAAGAAGAATTCAAATTAGAAAAGCGAGAAATAGTAATGAGTAAAGGGAAAGAAATGACTAATAATAAAATATTGGCATTGAATTTAGTGTCTAGTTTTATTACATATGCAATAACATTTGGAATTAGTTTTTTTCTATCACCATTTATTGTAGAGACTGTTGGTGTAGAAGCCTATGGCTTTGTAGGGCTTGCAAATAATTTTATTAGCTATGCATCATTAATAACGATTGCCTTGAATGCATTAGCAGGAAGATTTATTACAATTAAACTCCGTGAAAATGATATTTCTAGTGCAAACAAATATTATACTTCGGTGTTTTATGGAAATTTATTTTTATCTGCTGTTCTTTTCATTGCTGCATTATTTGTATGGATTTTTCTTGAAAAAATAATTAATATACCTGACAGTATTTTTTGGGATGTAAAGATTCTTTTTGCAGCTTTATTTATGAATTGTATTATTAGCACATCAACATCGGTTTTTGGAATTGCAACTTTTGCAACAAACAAACTCTATTTATCCTCTGTAAGAAATATCGAAGCAAGTCTGATAAGAACTATCATTTTGGTAGTGTTGTTTCTTTGCTTTTCTCCAAATGTATATTATTTGGGAATTACCTCTTTATTAGTTGGTATTTATAGTGTAGTTTACAATATTTACTATACAAAAAAACTAACTCCTGAATTACAATTAAAACGTCAATATTTTGATAAAAAAGCAGTATGGGAGTTAGTATCATCCGGTGTTTGGAATTTAATAACAAGATTAGGACAAATATTATGTGATGGTGTAGATTTGTTAATAACAAATCTTTTGGTTGATCCAACGTCTATGGGTGTCTTGTCTTTGGCTAAAACTGTTCCGGGTATAATCCAAAGTATTATAGGTACAATGGTTAATTCTTTTTCTCCAAATTTCACAATCCTTTATGCAGAAGGCAAAATTAATGAACTCAAGGATGCATTAAAGCAGTCTATGAAAATTATGGGAGTAATAAGTAATGTTCCAATTATTATCTTGATTGTGTGTGGTCAAAAGTTTTTTGAGTGTTGGCAACCTACTCAAGATGCAAAAGCTCTCCAAATATTGTCAATATTGACATGTGCAGGTTTTATTATAAATGGAGGAATAAATTGTATTTATGATATCTTTACAGTCGTAAACAAGTTGAAATATAACTCTATAGTATTGTTGATTAGCAGTGCTATTAGTATTTGTGTTACTTTCATTTTACTAAAAACCACCGATTTGGGAGTATATGCTGTTGCTGGAGTTAGTACAGTAATAATGATAGCTAAAAATGTAGTACTAATTGTTCCATATGCGGCAAAGTGTTTGGATTTAAAGAAAACAATTTTTTATCCGGAAATTATTAGATCTATAATTTTTGTGGCTGTAAGTACAGTGTTAGGTTATTTTGTGAATAATGCTATTTCATTTGATGGATGGTTTGGCTTTTTCTTTAATGCAATAATTATCGGTTTAATGTCATTAATAATTGGCACTTTTGTAATGTTAAATAAAAGTGATAGACAATTGTTAATTAGTAAGATAAGGAGGAAAAAATGAATCTATTAGTACTTGTTAAAGGGTATTTCAATGAATTCCTTAGAAGAAAAAATAGTTTTATTAATAGCAAAGCTATAGCTAAAAGAAATCAGATGTTAGCATTATGTAAAAACAAATATGAAGGACAAAGATGTTTTATTATTGGTAACGGACCTAGCTTAAAAATAGAAGATTTAGAAGTACTAAAAGATGAAGTTACTTTTGCATCTCATGGTATTTATTACATATATGATAATACTGATTGGCGTCCAACATTTTATTGTGCTCAAGATTCTAAATTAATTAATGAAAGATATTGCGAAATAAAAGAGAAATGTAAAGAATCAATTAATGTCTTTGGCATAGTTAAGAATAGAAAATATATAAAGTTTTCAGAGGACAGCGTTATTATTAATTTGATAGATGAAGATTTTGTGGATGGATATCCAAAATTTTCGGATGATTTAACTTTTGGTGCTTATGAAGGATTAACAGTTACATATTTTAATATACAACTTGCTATTTATATGGGGTTTAAAGAAATTTATCTTTTGGGAGTTGATCATTTTTATTCTGGAGGAAGAAATGATCATTTTTCCGAGCAAGATGTTTGTACAAATGTTCCGCAGACGGAAAAATCAACTTTTTCATATATAAAAGCAAAAGATTTTGCGAATGAAAAAGGTGTGAAAATATATAATGCAACTCGTGGGGGGCATCTTGAAGTATTTGAACGAGTTGATTTTGATGACGTTTTAAGGAGATAGTTATGAAAGTAAATGTATTATTGACTGGTAGAGGAAATAACACTTTAAGAGATAAGAATATTTTAGATGTTCTTGGTAAACCAGTGATGTATTATATTGCAAATTCTTGTGCTAAAGCACAAACAACTGATGGATTGTATTGTAGCAGCGATAATGACAGTATTCTTGATGTTGCGAGTAAATTAGGTTATATACCAATTAAAAGACCGGCTGAATTAGCACTTCCAACAGCACAGCATATTGACAGTATTATGCATGGTTTAAAAATAATGGAAGAGAATGGTGATACTCCCGATATTCTTGTTGTCGCACTTGCAAATAATGTAACCATCACATCCCGGTGGGTTGATGATTGTGTAAATATGATGAAGGATGATATGGATGTTTCTTGTGTTATTCCTGTATATCAAGACAACGACCATCATCCATTGAGAGCAAAAACTATTGATGAAAATGGGAATATCCAGATGTATGAAAAGGTAACTGGTAAGATTTCAACAAATCGTCAAGATTTAACACCTTGTTACTTTGTATCTCATAATATTTGGGTGCTTAATGTTAAAAAGTTACTGTCAGGTGAAGAAGGACAAGCTCCTTGGAGCTTCATGGGTAATAATATTAAACCATACATTATTCATGATTCACTTGATATTCATGATAGAGCAGACTTGTTAGTTGCAAGAGAATGGATTGAAAATCATTACAATGATTAGTTATTTTACAATTTTATAGAGGTTATAATTTTATGAAAAGAAAAATGAAGGACAATCAAAAGAATATTTTCTTTTCGATAGTGTTTAATGTTGTATTATTAGCTGTATCTCTGGTATTTTTTCAGGTTCATTTTGACATTCCGGATGATGCATTATTTGCAAGAAATATTAATGATGGATTATTTGAAATACTTTATATAAATCATTATTTGGTTAGAGTCATTAAGTTTTTACAAGATATTATTTATCCGATAAATGCATATACTGTTCTAAATATAGTGTTGTCATATTTTTCAATGGTATCAATTACTTATGTGTTAACTGATAAGTTTGATATGAAAAAATCTGCATTTATGACTGGATTTATTTATTGCATTTTTGGTTCTAGCATTTATAATACAATTTCTTTTACAAGATTACCTGCTATCATCTCACTTGCGGGATTTATGCTGATTATTCATTTTGCAAAGCAAAAAAATGGTTTTTTTGGAATGATTATTGGCATTGTGTCATGTGTTCTTTCATCGATGTATAGATATAATGTGTTTTTACTTGTATTAGGTGTATCATGTGTATTTGTATTTTCATTGTCAATTAATGAGTATTTTGATAAAGAAAAAACTGAAAGAAAATTTGTTGATTTTTTTAAAATACTTTTTGAGCCTAAGAGAATTGTTGCTGCTTTATTGGTATTTGTTGTTGCGTTTTCTTGCAATAATGTTTCAAAGATGGTTGATAAATCAACAGAAGAAATGCAATACTATGCACAATATACTTCACTTCGTTCGGCGGTTTGGGATTATCAATTACCAGATTATGAAAACTATTCGGATGAATATGATAAAATTGATATTGATGAAAATGATTTAGCTATGCTAAGACTTGCATGCTTTGATGATTTAGAAAATTCTCTTACAATTGAAAAATTACAAGGATTAAATAGTCTAAAAAGACATTATTATCAAAATGATATAAATTCAATACTACGTAATATGAAGCAGGTAGTGATTTATGAAATATCAATGTTACTCTCGATAGATATAGAATTTATAAGTTTGACAGGCTTTGGCTTAGTTATTGTGTTATATCTTTTGACCAATAATAAGAAGAAATTTTTTGCACCATTATTGATGACTTCTGCCGTAGGTGTTTGTTTTCTGTATATGTGGTATATTAATAGAACTGTGTTCCGTGCAAATTATGCTTTTATTCTTTCTGCTACAACTTATTTGATGTATTTGTTTGATTTTTCAAATTCAAAGATATTATTTAAAAATAGAACGAGAAAAATTATTACAACGATTTGTATAGCTGCGATTTCAGTTACAGGATTAATTGCATCTCAAAGTAGAAATAAGTGTGAAAAGGATTATCCTTTGTCAAAAGAAGATAAACAGTTTGTAGAATATATGACATCTCATACAAATAACAAATATGGCATGATCGGTGTTGAATCATTCTATATTGGTCTTATTGATAATATTGATGATGCTTTTCACATTGAAAAAACAGATTATGATTTGAATTGCTTTGTTGCAGCCGGAATGTTCTATCGTTCACCTGCTTATAACTATTTATTAGAGCAATTTGGTACAGATAATTTTTATGAATATTTATTAGAAGATAATGTTTATTTGGTTGTGGATAATGATAATGACGTGAGTGAAGTTGTAAAAACTTATTTAGAAAAGCATTATGCTGATGGCAAGAAAGTTGACTTAACAAAGATTGATACTTTTGGAAAGTATATTATTTATAATTGCACTGTGTGAGGAGAACATATGATACTTTTTAATATTCCTCCATACATTGGAACAGAGGATAAAATGATTGAAACTGCAATCAAAAATAGAAAAATTTGCGGTGATGGTGAGTTTACAAAAAAGTGTAGTGAAAAACTTGAGCAAATCACGGGAGCAAAGAAAGTCTTAATGACTACTTCAGGCACTTCTGCTTTGGAAATGGCAGCTGTAATGTGTAATCTTAAAGAAGATGACGAGGTTATTCTACCATCTTATACATTTTCATCTACAGCGAATGCTTTCGCGCTTCGTGGTGCAAAGCTGGTATTTGTTGATATTAGACCTGACACATTAAATATTGATGAAACAAAGATCGAAGCAGCAATTACTGATAAAACAAAGGTAATTATCCCGGTTCACTATGCAGGTATTGCTTGTGAAATGGATACAATTATGGATATCGCAAAAAGACATAATCTGTTGGTTGTAGAAGATGCTGCACAGGCTATTATGTCATCATATAAAGGCAGAGCTTTAGGAACAATCGGTGATTTCGGTTGCTTTAGCTTCCATGAAACCAAAAACTACTCTATGGGCGAGGGCGGAGCAATTTTAATTAATAATGCCAAGGATATGGAACGAGCTGAGATTATCAGAGAAAAAGGCACTAATCGTTCAATATTCTTACGAGGTCAGGTCGATAAATACACTTGGGTTGATATCGGATCCTCATATCTTCAAAGTGAACTAAACTGTGCATATCTTTTTGCTCAAATCCAAGACCCAAATATTATTAACAATGATAGACTTGCGACTTGGAATAAGTATTACAATGCACTGAAGCCGCTTGATGATGCCGGAAAAATTGAATTACCGGTTATTCCGGAAGGCTGCATACATAATGCGCATATGTTCTATATCAAGGCAAAAGATCTTCAAGAAAGAACTGCACTGATTAAGCATTTAAAAGAAAATGGAGTTGCAGCAGTGTTCCACTATATCCCGCTTCACTCTGCACCGGCAGGTATTGAGTTTGGAAGATTTGATGGTGAAGATAAATATACAACCAAGGAAAGTGATAGACTTTGCCGTTTGCCGATGTACTACGGATTGTCAGCTCAAGACATCAACACAGTAGTAAATGCAATATTCGATTTTTACAAGTAATCGGAGTAAAGTATGAATGTGTTGACAAAATTTGATGTTAGACAAACAAATATTGCTAAAGGACTTGCAGTTCTTATGCTTTTATAATAGGTCAAAAATTGTTGTTTAATGTATTCCAATAATACTGTTTAGTTATTTGGTAATTTCTAAAATCAAAGTAATTGATAAGATTTTTGAACAGTTTGGAAAATATAGTGGCTCTATATTTATGTTCCATACATTTATATTAAGCTATTATTTCAAGAATTTTATCTACTCGTTTAAATATTCTATTTTAATATTCTTAGTTTTAACTATTGATTGCACTGATATTAGAAAAAATAAAAAAACATATTAAATATGACAGCTTGTTTAATCTTGTTGTTAAAAAATGTATGAAACAGTAGTTAAAAAAAGTATAAAAAATTTGTGATAATTGTTGCTGATGAATTTTAAGACCATTAAGCAAAAAGGAGAATTATGAAAAAAATATCATTTATTATTCCTTGCTATGGTTCGGAAGACACTATCGAACCGGTAATAAAGGAAATAGAAGAATATGTTGTATTAAGAAAAAACTATGATTACGAAATTATTTGCATAAACGATTGTTCTCCGGATAATGTTCTTGGTGTATTGAAATCTATTGCAAGAGAGGATAGAAAGGTTAAGGTTGTTGATCTCGCTCGAAATTTTGGTAAGCACTCTGCAGTAATGGCTGGGTTTTCAATTTGTAAAGGTGATTACATAGTATGTCTTGATGATGATGGGCAATGTCCAATGGATAGACTTTGGGATTTGCTTGACCCGATAATTAATGGTGAAGCTGATTATTCAATGGCAGAATATGATAGAAAAAAGCAATCATGGTTTAAGAATTTTGGCAGTGCCATAAATTCAATGATGTCACATATTCTTGTTGGTAAGCCGAAGAATATGAATTTCTCTAATTTTAAAGCGATGAAACGCTTTGTGGTTGATGAAATGCTTAGATATAATAATCCATATCCTTATCTTGAAGGTCTTACATTGAGAACAACTAACAAGATTGTTACTGTTCCAATGGAAGAACGAGAAAGAATTGCAGGTCAAGGTAATTTTACCTTTAAAAAATCTATTGCTCTTTGGGTTAATGGATTTACAGCGTTTTCAGTAAAGCCTTTGCGTATAGCGACTGTTCTGGGTGTAGTTTTTGCTATGATAGGCTTCTTATTCGGAGTGATTGTAATTATTAGAAAGCTTATTCATCCGGAAATAGCAATGGGGTATAGCTCAACTATGGCAGTGTTGCTGTTTATTGGTGGTATTATAATGCTTATGTTAGGATTGATTGGAGAATACTTGGGAAGAGTTTATATTAGTCTTAACAATTCGCCACAGTATGTTATTCGAGATATTATGAACGAGGAATGAAACATGAGAAAGTTACTTGTTTTGGGTGCTGGAATTTATCAAGTGCCGCTTATTGAAACGGCAAAAAAAATGGGTATTTATACCATAGTTGCAAGTATAAAAGGCAATTATCCTGGCTTTTCTATAGCAGATAAAGTATATTATGAAAATACAATTGATTTTAATGCTGTGCTAAAAATTGCAAAAGAAGAAAAAATTGATGGTATTGTAGTATGTGGAACAGATGTTTGTGTTCCTACTCAAGGATATGTTTGTGACCAACTAAATTTGAAAGGTCCATCACTTAAGGCTGCTGAAATAGCTCAAAATAAAGCACTAATGAAGGATGCTTTCACAAAAAAGGGTGTTAGAACAGCTGCTTGTGAATATGTGAATATTAATAACAGCAATCCTGTTGAAATATGTGAAAAAATCGGTTATCCGGTAATTTTCAAGAGCGTTGATTCATCGGGTAGTAGAGGTATTACAATGGTTGCTGATGACAGCAATATTGCTTATGCATACAAGCAGGTTAAGGATAATACTCGTTCAAATTGCTACCTAATTGAAAAATATCTTACTGGTGATGAGTTTGGTGCTCAAGCATTCGTTTATAATGGTGAAGTAAAGTTTATTTTGCCTCATGGTGATTATGTGTTCAAAGGTGATACAGGTGTTCCTGTCGGACATTTTGCACCATTTGATATAGATGCTTCAATTATTGAAGATACAAAAAATCAATTACAACTAGCTATTGATGCTATGGGAGTCGATAATTGTGCTATTAACGCAGATTTTATTTTGAGCAATAACAAGGCTTATGTTCTTGAAATTGGTGCAAGAGCCGGTGCAACCTGCCTGGTAGAAATGACTTCATTATATTATGGATTTAATTATTATGAAAAGATAATTCAAGCAGCTCTTGGTGAAGAGCCTGATTTTACGCCAGTTAATGAGAAACGTCAACCAAATGCAGAAATGCTTTTTCAATCAAAAAAAACAGGAATAATTAAGTCGATTGATTTTGGAGAACAAAATGATGAAAATATTGTAAGTATAAAACTTGATTATGAAATTGGAGCTCATGTAAATAAATTTGCAAAGGGTCCCGACAGAGTTGGACAAGTTATTGCAATTGGTGAAACTGTTGAAAAAGCAAAATCAGCCCTTGACAACGCAATGTCAAAAGTTATTATCGAGGTAGAATAATGAAATATAAAGTTCAAAAGAAATTAGTAAATATGTACTTGTTTTTTGATTTGTTTACTATGCAAAGAAAAATTCCAAATGATTATTCTAAAGAATTAAAAATACAAAACAAGCGTGTACAGAAATTAGTGAAAAAAGCATATAAAATTCCTTTTTATAAAGAACGTTTTGATAAGGCTGGGGTAAAACCGTCAGATATTAAAACTGGCGATGATTTAGCAAAATTACCACTTTTGACAAAAGACGAACTACGTGCTTGGATGAATGAGGAAGTAAAAAAAGCTAAATATAAATATTGGTATCAAGATACAACAAGTGGCTCTTCAGGTATTCCTTTAATGCTGTTGTATTCTCCAAAAGAAAAAGCCTACAATATGGCTAATTGGATGAGAGTAATGATGAAAGCAGGATACAACCCATTTAAGGGAAAGACTATGAGCAGAAAGAGCGCTCATAGTACAAGTGCAGCTAAAGAAACATTCTTTCAAAAATTGGGAATATTGAGAAGAGGTTTTGTTGACCAATATAATCCTGAAAATGAAGTAGTTAATCAAATTAATAATTATTCACCAGATTTTTTATATATGAACAAAAGCGAATTCATGAGAATTTGTTTGTATTGCAAAAAAAATAATATAGAGTTAAATAAACCAAAGTTTTATTGCCCGACTGGTGAAAAAATTGATGATACTGCAAGAAAGCTATTTTTTGAAGTATTAGGTGATGGTATAATTGATTCTTATGGAACTGCCGAAACCGGTGCTGCAATGGTACGGCTTTTTGACAGTGATGAATATGTAATACATAATGATTCGTTTGTTGTAAATGTTTATGATGAAAATAGTAATCCTTCAACAGAAGGCACAATTGTAGTAACTCCACTATACAAGACAGATATACCTTTAATCAATTATTATATTGGAGACAGAGGTACATGTACTGTTAGAAATGGTGTAAGATTTATAACGAGTGTTCAGGGAAGAATGAATGATTTTTTCAAGTATGACACTGGTGAGGTGACAACTTTTTTTGAAATTGCACCGATTATTGCACATTTTGACGATATTCTTCAAATTAGGTTTATTCAGAAAAAATATGATTTAATTCATATTCAATGTGTAAAAAATGATGAAGCATCAAATAAATCCTTTAATGAGATAGAAAAAGAACTTTGCAATAAGCTTAATGAAAAATTCAAGCACCCATTTAATTATGAGTTTGAATGGATGAATGTAATCCCACCAGATGCTAATGGTAAGTTAAGAATGATTGTTTGTGAGGTAAAATAAAGGAGATTAGAAGGATGAAAATAACTTTTTTTGGTGATGTATATTTGGCTGATAATGAAAAACAGTTTGATATAGATGTGAAAAAATATGCTCCTTATATTTTCAATTTCGAATATGCATATTATAATAAAGAAAATCCACATGCACTGGGAAAAGCTTTATTAAAAAGTTATGTCGATTTATCTGATGTATTTGAACCATTACCACTCGCTGTTGATGTAAATAATAATCATATACTTGATTATGGTGAAGAAGGCTTAAAAAGCACATTAGATTATCTTAATTCAAAGCAGATAAAATACTTTGGTTCTGGTAATGACGAAGATAATCAAAACAATCCTTTGATTATGGATTGTGATGGGAAAAAGGTTGCGTTTTTAGGATATTATAATAGAGAAAGAGATCAAGGTGAACAAAACGGAGTTCTGAAATTAGCATTGTTTTCAAAAGAACAATTCATAAATGATGTGCAAATTTGTAAATCTTTGGGTGCAGAAATTATTGTCCCTTCTATTCATTGGGGAGTAGAGCATTCTCCAACTTATTCTAAGAAGCAACAGGAAGCAGGACATTTTATGATTGATAATGGTGCGGATATTGTTATTGGGCATCATCCACATTGTATTCAACCTTGGGAAGAATATAAAGGAAAATATATTTTTTATTCTCTTGGCAATCTTGCTTTTCACGATATATATACTAAATCTTGGTATACTGATGAAAATCATTCCGCATGTATGCATTGTAAAAGATGGCATAAATGGAGCAGAACATCACTAGGTGTAACAGTTGATTTTAATAATATGTCAATAGAATTACATAAAATGTATCAGAGAAAGAGAAAAGTAAGAGAAATAGAAAAATCCCAAAAAGAAATATGGGATGAATACGATATTAATAACCTAAAAAATGTTAAGCTGATTACATTGGTTAGAAAATGTATTTTGGCGGTTTCTTGCTTTTTTTTCTTCCATGGACACATTTTTTATTTCAAAGGATTTTGGGAAACTTTCAAACTATTTGTAAGTATGCACATAAAGGCTAAAAATTGGGAGTATCCGGAATAAAGAGGTAATCTATGGAAAGTAAAGAAAACCTTACAAAAAAAGCGTTAAAGGCTGGTTCGTTCTATATAGTTGTACAGTTCATAGTTAGAGGGTTATCATTCTTGGTAACACCGATATACACAAGGTTATTAACGACTGAACAGTATGGTATAGTAAAGATATTTGAATCTTGGCTCTTAATTATGGTCCCTATAGTAACTTTGGGATTATTCAGAAGTGTTGAAGTGGCAAAATATGACTATAGAGAACGATTTAATGAATATGTTTCGAGCATTGTAAAGCTTGGATTAATACTATGTATCGGATTTTCAGTAATCTGTTTAGTTGCAAAAGACTTTGTGTGTAAAATTCTTGATTTTACACCATGGATGTTATATATTATGTTGGTTTATATATTTGCAGAGTTTGCTATTATGGCATTTCAGCGACGAGAAAAGCAAATGATGCGATATAAAAACACAGTGATATTTACATCTGTTTTTGTTCCGATTTCTATTTTTGTTTCAGTAGCATTGCTGATTTATGGTAATAAAAATGGTGCAACAGATGAAATGCTATTCTACAGAATAGGTGGATATTATATTCCGTATGTACTTGCTGGCATATTTATTGCTATAGTTGTGATGCTTCAAGGCAAATCAAATACTTTGGTTGAGGATTGGAAGTATGGTTTAAAATTTAGCATTCCGTTGATTGCCGAATTAGTTTCTATTCAAATAATGAATCAAATTGACAAAATTATGATTCAAAAAATGGTTGGTGATTCTCAAGCTGGTATTTATTCTTTGGCAACGACAATTTCATATATTATTTGGATTATTGAAGATTCTGTTTGGGGTGCTTGGCAACCTTGGTTATATGAAAAGCTTGACAGAAACGAAGAAAGTGATATCAATAAGCCTTGGAATATGATGATGCATCTATTCGGAATTATTTCAATTGGTCTTGTTGCTATTGCACCAGAAATCATCTTGATTTTAGGCGGTACAAATTATAAAGCAGCAGTTTATCTGATTGCACCATTAGTTGTGTCAACGTTATTTAGATTCTATAGTTATAGCTTTTCTGCTGTTCAAAATTATCAAAAGAAAACAAAATTTGTTGCAATTGCAACAGTTATTGTTATGATGTTTAATGTTGTAGCAAATTATGTTGGAATAAAAATTTGGGGATATGTTGCTGCAGCATATGCGACAACATTCAGTTATTTTGTTTTGATTATTGTTTTAGCTATATTTGAAAAGAAGGTTACCAGAAAGATAATAATGCCTTTCCGGAAAACTATATTGATTGCGTTAGCTTATTTCGGTGTTTGTGAGTTGTTCATTTTAACATATAATTTACATTTTACAATTAGATATGTATTGATAATTATTGTTCTATTAGCATTTTTCTTTATTAATAGGAAATCCTTGTTTGCATTATTGAAAATGTTAAAGAAAAAAGAAAAAAACTCACGAGTGGAGGATGTATAAACATGAAAGGTATTATTCTTGCAGGTGGTAGTGGCACAAGACTCTATCCGCTTACAATGGTAACATCAAAGCAGTTGTTGCCAATATATGACAAACCAATGATTTATTATCCATTAAGCACACTTATGCTTGCAGGTATTGACGATATTCTTATTATTTCAACCCCAACTGATCTGCCGAATTTTGAACGTTTGCTTGGTGATGGAAGTCAGTATGGTATTAAGCTTTCATATAAGATTCAACCATCACCTGACGGACTCGCACAGGCATTTCTTCTTGGCGAAGAGTTTATCGGTGATGATTGTTGTGCAATGATTCTTGGCGATAACATTTTCTATGGTGCAGGCTTTGGATCTATCCTTGCACAGGCTAAGAAAAATGCTGAAGAAAATCATCGTGCAACTGTGTTTGGTTATCGTGTAGATGATCCGGAACGTTTTGGCATAGTTGAGTTTGACGAGAATCATAATGTTATTTCAGTTGAAGAAAAACCTGTGCATCCCAAGTCTCATTATGCTATTACCGGTCTGTATTTCTATGATAATCGTTGCATTGAGTATGCAAAAAAACAAAAACCATCTGCTCGTGGAGAGCTTGAAATTACTGATTTGAACAGAGCTTATCTTAACAATAGTGAACTTGATGTTAAGCTTCTTGGAAGAGGCTTTGCTTGGCTCGATACCGGTACAATGGAAAGTCTTATTGATGCTGCTGATTTTGTTCAGACTATTCAAAAGCAACAGGGCATTCGTATTTCTGCACCGGAGGAAATTGCCTATAGAATGGGTATGATTGATAATGATAAGCTTATTGAGTCAGCTGAAAAATATGGCAAGTCCGACTATGGTAAGTACTTAAAACAAGTAGCGAATGGAGAGATTTAATATGACAATTATAGTAACCGGTGGTGCTGGTTTTATCGGCTCAAACTTTGTGTTCCATATGTTAAAGGAACATCCTGAATATAGAATTATTTGTTTTGATAAGCTAACCTATGCAGGCAATTTATCAACACTTGCTCCTGTTATGGATAACCCTAACTTCCGTTTTGTTAAGGCTGACATTTGTGACAGAGAAGCAGTAGAAAAGCTATTTGAAGAGGAGCATCCTGATATCGTTGTAAACTTTGCGGCAGAGTCACACGTTGACCGTTCTATTGAAGACCCGGGTATTTTTCTAAAGACAAATATTCTTGGAACACAAACACTTATGGATGCTTGCCGTAAGTATGGCATACAAAGATATCATCAGGTTTCAACTGATGAGGTTTATGGCGATTTGCCACTTGACAGACCTGACCTATTCTTCACAGAAGAAACTCCTATTCATACATCATCACCATACAGCTCATCAAAGGCTGGTGCAGACTTGCTTGTACTTGCATATTACAGAACTTTCGGATTGCCTGTAACGATTAGTCGTTGTTCAAACAACTATGGTCCATATCACTTTCCTGAGAAGCTTATCCCACTAATGATTGCTAATGCAACTAATGATAAGCCACTACCGGTATATGGTGAAGGCTTAAATGTTCGTGATTGGTTGTATGTAGAAGATCATTGCAAAGCTATTGACCTAATTATTCACCAAGGTCGTGTCGGTGAGGTTTACAATATCGGTGGACATAATGAAATGAAGAATATCGACATTGTTAAGTTAATTTGTAAAGAGCTTGGCAAGAGCGAGGATTTAATTACTTATGTTGCAGACAGAAAGGGTCACGATATGCGTTATGCTATTGACCCAACCAAAATTCATAATGAACTTGGCTGGTTGCCTGAAACAATGTTTGCAGATGGTATCAAAAAAACAATTGCCTGGTATCTTGATAATAAGGAATGGTGGGAAACAATCATTTCCGGTGAATATCAGGATTACTATGACAAAATGTATTCAAAAAGATAATATGTCGTTTTATATGTTTTTTTATGCTGTTCCATTGTGGATTGCAGTGCTTTGTGGAGTTGTTGCAATCATAGGAATGGCAATAATAGAATTGTTGATAAGCAATACAGCTGTATTAAAAATAATAGAAATATTTGTACTGTCAGTAACTTTTGTTTTTGTGATATATGTAACTATAATACATAGAAATGTTGGTGAAAATGGAAATAACTGTTTGATACCGTTTTATTCATTTTACATGGCTAAACAAGAGGTAGAGGTATATAGACTTATCCTTTTAAACATCCTTATGTTTTTGCCTTTTGGTATAGTGCTTCCTTTTATATTAAATCATTTCAAGCAAAACGTGTTGTTTTCAATTGTATTTGGCATCTCACTTTCTTTGTGTATTGAAATTATTCAGCTGGTATTTCGTATTGGAACATTTGAAATTGATGATATAATATTTAATACATTTGGATGTTTAATTGGTTTATTGTCTTTTTCACTTTTCAAAGTAATTAATAATAAAGTATTGGAGAAATAGTATGGAAGAATATTTTTTAAATGATATAAATGTTAAAGATATTCAACAAAAAATGCTGGAAATTCTTATCGAGGTAGATAGAGTATGCAAAAAGAATGATATTAAATATGTTTTAGATTCGGGAACTCTTTTAGGCGCAGTTCGTCATAATGGTTTTATACCATGGGATGATGATATTGATATTGCAATGCTTCGTGAGGATTACGAAAAATTCAGAAAAGTTGCAAATAGAGATTTAGCACCCCAGTATAGGTTTTTGTCTGATGTAGAATCGTTTGAATTTCCCAATATTTTTGGTAAGGTTTTTGATACCGCAACCACTTATGTTCAAGGTAATATTTCTCATTTAGATATTCCTCATAGCATTTGGTTAGATATTTTTCCTTGTGATAATATCTATATTGAAACTAAAACAAAGCAGTGCAGAATAGTTGCTTCGATTAATATGGTAAGATGTCTAAAGCAAAAGACAGAAAAATTTGAGCCAAGACATATTTTTTACTTTCCGCTTTTAATTTTGCCAATGAAAACACTGAACAGAATTGCAGAAAAGACTATGCAAAAGCATTCTGGTGAGATTACAGATTTAGTTTGTCCAATTTGTCAATCAGGCATTGCAAAGCCAACATTTAAGAGGAGTATGTTTACTGATACAATAGAGAAAGAGTTTGAAGGTTTAATGTTCCCGATTCCAAGAGAATATATGGAATATTTAAAAGGTTATTATAAAGAGCCGATGGAGCTTCCGCCTATTGAAAGCAGACATCCGGGTCATGGAATAAAGGAAATAAAACTATAAGGAGAATAAAAAATGAAAAAAGTCTTAACAGTAGGTGTTTTTGATTATTTTCATTTGGGTCATTTAAGACTATTTGAAAATGCAAAAAAGTTAGGGGATTATCTTGTTGTTGCGGTACAGGAAGGTGATTTTATATTGAAATTTAAGCCTGAAGCAAAGGTTTTATATTCAACTCAAGAAAGATTAGATTTGGTTAGTGCACTTAAAGTAGTTGACGAAGTAGTTACATACGAAGCCGTTGACGAGGATATAAAAAAAATAGATTTTGATATTTTTGCAATTGGCGGAGACCAAAATCACGCTGGCTTCCAACGGGCAGTAAAATGGTGCGAAGAGAATGAAAAAGAAGTAATTCGTCTGCCAAGAACACCGGGTATTTGTTCATCAGAGATAAAGAAAGAATTGTAATAGAGAGAGTCCAAATGAAATTTGTAGTTGTTGAAACAGAAAAAATGATTGACGAGTTTTTAAATGGAGTTAATGCTGCATTTAAGGCTAGAAGTGGGGATTCTATTCCTTATGAACCATTAGAAAAAGAAAAGATAACACAGGATAACATAGAGAATTTTTGTTTGATTGACGAGTCAAATAAGATGATCGGCGGCTTATCCTTAAAGACTGCAAATGAAAAAGGCAAAACCGGATTAATATCCCATGTTTGGGTTCATCCTGATGAACAGCACAGAGGAATCGGTAAAAAATTACTGGAAAACACCGAAAAATATTGTGTGGACAACGGCTATGCCAGTATGACACTTGGGGTTTCCAATATTTATAAACCTGCATATAATCTTTATAAAAACTATGGATTTAAGAAATATAAGATTTATGCTAATGCACCGAATACATATTATTTTGTTGGAATGATTAAATATTTGGAAGCAAAAGAAAATTCTTTTGCCAGAAGTATAAACTACATTATTTCAAAAATAAAATTTAGTTTATTATAAAAAAGGACAGTACTCCAATTTTTTTACATAAAATTATTTTTAGATAGTATTAGTATTTAGGAGATATATGAATAAGGTAATAATAATCGGAAGTGGTAATAATTATAATGAGTTGGGATTAGTAAGAAATCTTGGTGCAAACGGCTATAGACCATATGGAATATTATTTTGTAAAGAGAATATATGGAAACACGAGTGGGTTCACAGATCTAAATATTGGATGAAATGTGATCGTGTTGACACACCCGATGAGGCTATTGAATTGTTAATTAAAAAGTACGCAAAAGAAAAAGAAAAGCCTATAATAATTACACCCGTTGATTATATTGTCCAAAAATTGGATAGTAGATTTAATGAATTATCAGAATATTTTATAATTCAGTCTTTTAATAAAAAACAAGATGAAATTAATCATTATGCAAGTAAACTTGAACAGTATAAATTAACAAAAAATATGGGATTTGATATGCTTGATACATATTTAATAGATTTGTATTCCGTAGACAAGGCATTTTTTTATCCTAAATTACCTTTAATTTTAAAGCCTGTAAAGGGTGGAGAAGGCAGAAAAGACGATATTACCGTATGTAGAACTATTGAGGATTTTGATAATGCTATAGAAAATTTCTATAATAACAAGTATTTGAGAGTATTATGCCAATCATATCTTGAAGATAGAAAAGAAATATTAACATACGGAGCAATTAATAAGGACAAAAAATTATGTTCATTTGTAGTATTGGAGAATATTAGACAATGGCCCAATGGTTATGGTGTTGGCTGTTTTGCTAAAACAATAGATGACCAAAAAATAATATCTTTTACAGAAGATTTATATAATACTTTAATGAAACAAGGATATGATGGTCCTATTGATTTAGAGTTATTTGTAGATAATTCTGATGGAAGTATTTATGTCAACGAGTATAATTGGCGACCGGGCGGCAGGAATTTTACATCTATAGATTTAGATACTAATTTTTTAGTGTTATGGTGCCTTGCTAAATCTAATGAAGATATTTCGGCTTATAGGCAAGTGAATAATCGAATGATTTATTCAATAAATGAAATTGCTGATTTTAAACATGTTAAATCACATAATATTTCATTCTTTGAATGGCTATCAAGTTTTGTGAAATCCAAAGCTTATGCCGCATGGAATAAAAAAGATATAAAACCGGCAATTATGTTGTATTTATCGCAAGTCAAAACAATATTTAAGTGAGTCAAGTATGGATAAGATAGCAATAGTTTTAGGGTCAAAGGGTGTAAATGCTACCGGACTTATCAGAAGTCTTGGTATGGCAGGCGTAAAGGTTACATTTATATCTACATATTCAAAAATTGAAAGTAAGTTCTTAAATTATTATATTAAGCTGCCTGATGATAAATCAAGGTGGCTTAATGTTGTAGTGGAATATTGTAATTCATTAAGTGAGAAGCCGGTGATTTTTCCAACAGATGATGATACTTCATTCTTTTTAGACGATAATTTTGATGCTTTAAACGATTGTTGTTATTTTTCTAATGCAAAAGGAAATATGAGAACTATTGCCGACAAAACAGTAATGTCTGAACTTGCAAAAAACAGTGGTTTAAAAATTGCTGAGTTTACAAAAATTGACATCACTAATGGAAATGAAATGAAAATTGATTTTCCGATTATTATAAAGCCGTTTGCTGCTTTTGCAGGCGGTAAAGGTGATATAAAGATTTGTAATGATAAAGACGAATATTGTAGGGCATTAGAAGAATTAATTGATGCCGGCTATGCTGAAGTAATGATTCAAAAGTTTTTGAAATCCAATAATCAGTATGAGGTTGGAATTATGGGTATGGCTTTGCCGAGTGGAGATGTTGTAATTCCGGGAGTTATTCATAAGATTCGTTCCTGGCCTTCTGATAGAGGAAGTACTTCTTATGCTAAATTCCAAGAGCACGATACATCAGTTGATTTTGAAAAGATAAAGGACTTTGTTCGTAAAACAAACTATGTTGGCTTGTTTGATGTTGAGCTAATTATTTCTGATAATGTGGCTTGGTTTATTGAAATAAATTATAGAAATGGTCAGTATGGCTTTTTGCCAACAGCTGCAGGGTATAATCTTCCATATAATTTGTGTTTGGGATTAGTGGGGAATAAAATTGAACCTGTAAAAGATATTAAAGAGGTTTATTACATAAATGAACGTGATGATTATCTTCATGTGAAAAATGGTACTATTTCAAAGGATGAATGGAAGCAACAGTTTAAAAATGCAACCGCCTATGGTATGTATTGTAAAAATGATATGCGACCATTTATACGTCAGTATGTAAAAATTCCAGATAGAGTAGTTATTAAAATGAATCAAATAAACAAGTTAATAAAAGATTTGCTGATTAAAGAAGAATGGTGTGTTGCTTTTAGAAAAAAGAAGGATACATTATTATATCAAGATAATGGAACAGATAATGTTTTTACTGTATTAAATAATTCTGTAAGATATTGGGCAGCCGATCCGTTTATTATATCAAATGATGGAAAAGATTATTTGTTCTTTGAAATGTTTGATAGATTCAAGAACAAAGGTCTTATTGGATATAGAGAAATTTTTGATGGTAAGGTTGGAAAAATGCAAGTGGCTTATGAAGCAAATTGTCATTTGTCGTTTCCATTTATCTACAAAGAAAATGATAAATTTTATATGATGCCGGAATCATCAGAAGGGCAAACTCTTGATATTTTAGAAACAGACAGTTTCCCAACAGGTTGGAGAGTTTGCAAAAATTTAGCAAGAGGCAGAAGATTTGTTGATTCATCATTGTTTGATAAGAATGGAAACACTTATTTATTCACTCAAGAATTGAAGGATGGCTATTCATTTACGCAGCTTGATTTGTATGAGATTGATGGCGAAAAATTAATTCCATCTAATAATAATCCAATTGTTGATTCAGCCTTTAATTCAAGACTTGCAGGCAGGGTTTTTGAAAATAATGGAGAAATCATTCGTGTTTCTCAGGATTGCTCCGAGGATTATGGGAAACAACTTAATTTTAATAAATTAAACGATTTTTCCATTGATAATTATGATGAAGCATACCTCAAAGGTGTAACCTTTGAGGATGTTAAGCTTGATAATTTGAGAAAGTATTTTGGTATACACACCTATAACTTTAATGAGAATTATGAAGTTATAGATTTGAAAGAAAAAAACAAAATAAAATTTGGTAATATAGTGAATATTTTTTGGCGAATCATTTTTAAATTGAAAAAGTGATTTACTTATATCTGAAAAAAACAAACCATAAAATTGGTATGCACCTTCTAACGTTAGATTACTTTAGAAGGTGCATACCAATTTTTATTTTGTTTTTCTCCACGTGTTAGGGCTGAAGAGAAGAATGATCGGAAACAGCTCAAGCCTGCCTGCCAGCATATCAAATACCAAAACCAGCTTTGACAGTGCATTAAAATCGGCAAAGTTACCTGTTGGTCCGACTAAATCCAGACCGGGTCCGATATTGTTGAAGCATGCAATAACAGCAGTGAAGCTTGTGGTAGGGCTGAAATTGTCAAAGGATATGAGAATTACCGAAATTACCATAGTTATAATGTAAATATTCAGGTAAGAGGTTACACCCTTCATTATTCTGTCATCAACAGTTTTTTTGTTGATTCTGACCTTGACCACTGCATGCGGACGGAGCATTTGTCTTATATCACAAAGCATCTGCTTGATGAAAAGCTCGGCTCTGACAATTTTCAGTCCGCCGCCTGTGGAGCCTGCCGAGCAGCCGACACACATCAGGATTACAAGCAGAACTTTTGAGAATGTAGGCCACCGGTTAAAGTCTGCTGTGCAGAAGCCCGTGGTGCTCATTACAGAGTTAACCGTGAAGAAGGAATTCCTTATTGCCGTGGAAATATTGCTGTACATACTTGAAATGTTCAGTGTAATCAGAATAACGCTTGTCACATTCAAAATGATGTAGCCTCTTAATTCCTCGTCCTTGAATACATCCTTAAATCTTCTTGTTAAAAAGAAGTAATACAGATTAAAGTTAATTCCGAACAGGAACATAAATATGGTCAGTACCCACTCGGTAAACGGACTATTATAGCCCAAGATGGAATTGTTCAAAACGGAAAATCCGCCTGTGCCTGCTGTTGAAAAGGCATTTACAACACAGTCAAAGAATCTGATATTATCCCCTGAAATCATACTGCCGAAATAAAGTACGGCAATTTCAAGAATTGTCATCACAAAATAGATAATATATAAAATTCTTGCACTGACCGAAATTTTTGATGTTACCTTACTGGCTGTGGGACCGGGGACTTCAGCACGCATAATATACATCTGATTGCCCTTTGCCTTAGGAAGAATAGCAATCATAAAGGAAAGTATACCCATTCCGCCTATCCAGTGCGTAAAGCTTCGCCAGAAAAGGATGGACTTGGGAAGTGAATGTATTTCCGTAAGAATGGATGCGCCTGTTGTTGAAAAGCCTGATGCGGTTTCAAACACAGCGTCGATATAGTTTGGTATTGCCGAGCTTATCACAAAGGGCAGAGCACCTAAAAGTGACATAATAATCCATGCCAGTCCGCAGATTGCAAAGCCCTCTTTTGCAAAGATATTAAAATTTTTCGGCTTTTTAAATGTAAGAAGTGCACCCATTGCAACAATAATTGCAATGGGGATTAAAAAGCTCTGAACGCTTGCCTCGGCAAAGCCGTTCAGTGAGTAATAAACCATTACCACTAACGGCAACAGCATTAATGCACCCAGGATTAACAATATTTTACCCAGGTAATATGAAACTGCTCTGAAATTCATTTTTTCTCCTACTGTAAAATATCGTTTAGTTTATTAATAATCTGATCCTTGGAAACAATAATAACCAGATCACCCTCACGGATTTCATCATTACCGCCCGGGAATATGATTTTATTATTTCTGTTAATTGCTGCAATCAGAACATTTTTTCTGATTTTTAATTCGGAAATCGGCTTGCCTATAATGCGGGAGCTTTTGTCTGCAAAAAATTCGCTTGCCTCAATTTTACCGTCCACCAGCTTATAGAGTGTACGCATATTTGCAGAGCTTGCATTTTCACTTGCTCTGACATACTGTGTAATCATAGATACGGTAATGTCGCTTATATTGATGATAGTGTCAAGTCCTACATCATCAAGCAGCTTGCTGAGCTTGGAATTTTTTACCTTTGTAATGGTTTTGGATACGCCTGCTCTCTGTGCATAAAGTGAAACAAGAAAATTGGTTTCATCGGTTTTGGTAAGTGTGACAACTGCATCCATATTTTCAAGACCCTCTTCATCAAGAAATTCATGGTCATTGGCATCACCATTGATAATTGTAGCAGAGGGTATGAGGTCAAAAAGCTTTTCACACTGCTTTCTGTCCTTTTCAATAATAACAACATTTTTGCCCAGTGCCATAAGCATATCACTCAGGTAAATGCCTGCCCTGGAGCCGCCTATAATCATTATATTTTTCAGCGTTTTATTTTTTGAATTAATCAGTGCTCGTCCTATGCTGGCAAGCTCCTTGTGTGCGCCTGTAATATGGATTTTATCATTTATCTGAAGAACAAAGTTACCGTTTGGAATAAATACGTCGTCGCCCCTTTCAACGGCGCATATGAGCATATTATTTGTAAGCTTTGATGAAATGCTGCCTATACTTGAGCCGGCAATATTTGAGCCTTCCTTAATTTTGTACTCAGCCATATCAATAATTCCGTTGGCAAAGGACTCGATGTTTCTTGCGTCGGGGAATTGTAAAATCCTGCTTATTTCAAGTGCAGCAGCAAAATCAGGGTTAATCATTATAGATATTCCCAGCTCATTTCTCATAAAATCAAACTGTGCATTATATTCAGGATTTCTGACTCTGGCAATGGTTTTCCTTGCTCCGAGCTTTTTTGCTATAAGGCATATAAGTATATTGTTTTCGTCGGATTCGGTTGTGGCTATAACAAGCTGTGAGGTGCTGACACCTGCCTCCTTTAAAACATTAATGTGTGTGGCACATCCGCAAATGCCCTGAATATCAAGCTTATCAACCAGATTTTCAACAACGCGGGGCACAATATCAATTATTGTTACATCGTGCTCCTCATTGCTCAGGCTTTTGGCAAGCTTTCTGCCAAGATTACCTGCACCGATAATTGTAATGTCCATAGTTCCTCCACAATTTATGACATATAAATGAATTCATACAATCGTTATACCATAAATTATTTTCATAATCAATAGTTATTTATAGTCATTATTCTATTTACTTATTTTTATTTTTATGATAAAGTAATAATTAAAGGAGTGGACGTTATGAATATTTGGCACGATATATCACCGAAGAGGATTAAATGCAACAGATTTTATGCTGTTATTGAAATTTCCAAGGGTGGCAAAAATAAATATGAGCTTGACAAGGAAACAGGTATGCTTAAGCTTGACAGAGTTCTTTTTACATCAACGCATTATCCTGCAAATTACGGCTTTATTCCGAGAACCTATGCAAGTGACAATGACCCGCTTGATGTTCTTGTGCTCTGCAGTGAGCAGATTCAGCCGATGACAATTGTGGAATGCGTTCCTATCGGTGTGCTTATTATGGAGGACAGCGGTGCAAGGGATGAAAAGATTATTGCAGTTCCTGTCAATGACCCCAACTATAACGGTTACAGTGATATTGACCAGCTTCCTCAGCACAGATTTGATGAAATCAAGCATTTCTTTGAGGTATATAAATCTCTTGAGCATAATAAAAATACCTCTGTGACTGAGGTTAAGCCTCGAGAGGTTGCAGAGCAGATTATTCAGAGCTGTATTGATAATTATATTGAGAATTATCAGCTGTAAAACAGGCTTTAAAAATAGCCTGAAATCATTGTGAGAAGGGGATTGTTATGAAAAAGGATTGGTACAAGGAGCTTGTTGTTTATCAGATATGGCCTCGCTCGTTCTGCGACGGAAACGGTGACGGCATCGGCGATTTGGAGGGTGTTCTCAGTAAGCTTGATTATATAAAGGACCTTGGCTGTAACTGCATCTGGTTTTCACCACTCTATCCTTCTCCGAATGCGGATTTCGGCTATGATATAGCTGATTATAAGGATATACATAAGGATTACGGAAATCTTAAGCTGTTCAAGCGTGTTCTGGATGAGGCTCATAAGCGTGATATCAAGGTGATTATGGATTTGGTTGTTAACCATACCTCTGATGAGCATAAGTGGTTTGAGCAGTCAAGGGATATTCATTCACCTTACCATGATTATTATATCTGGCGAAAAGGAAAGGCTGGCGGTAAAAGACCGCCGAACAACTGGCTTTCCTGCTTTGAGGGCGGTGCCTGGGAGCAGGATGAAAAGTCAAAGGAATACTATCTGCACGTTTTTGCAAAAAAACAGCCTGACTTAAATCACGATAACCCCAAGGTGCGTGAGGAAGTTAAGGATATTATGCGTTTTTGGCTTGATATGGGTGTTGACGGATTCAGAGAGGATGTTATTACCTTCATTTCAAAAAAGGAAGGGCTGCCTAACGGATTTCCTATTCCTGCTGCCTGCGGCATAGAGAATTATATGGATGGTCCGAATATCCATAAATATCTGAAGGAATACAGAGAGGTTACGGACCAGTATGATTGCTTCACAGTGGGCGAAGCCCCTATGATGACGCCCGACAACGCACTTAAATATATTGATGAAAGCAATAAAGAGCTTGATATGATGTTCCATTTCCAGCATATTGAGGCTGACTGCTTTATGGTGGATTACATACAGAAAAAGTTTGATTTAAGAAAAATGAAGAGAGCATTCTCCTCCTGGCAGGAAAAGCTGAGGGGCAGGGCGTGGAATACTCTGTATATTGAAAATCACGACCATCCCCGTATTATTTCACGCTACGGCAGTGAAAGATACAGAGTTGAGTCAGGTAAAATGCTTGCAAATATGTATATGCTGCAGCAGGGCACACCATTTATCTATCAGGGTCAGGAGCTTGGTATGCTGAATATCAGACACGAAAGCCTTGATGATTATGTTGATGTGTTTATGAAAAACAATTATAATGTTGCGGTTAATAAGGTGCGTCTTAACAAGGATAAGGCTTGGGAGTGGGCTGTCAGGTCAACACGTGATAATTCACGTACTCCCGTTCAGTGGGATGACAGTGACAATGCAGGCTTCACCAGTGGTACACCTTGGTTTCCCGTAAATCCGAATTACAAGCAGATTAATGCGAAAAAGGAAATAGAAGACCCGAATTCCATTCTGAATCATTATAAGGCATTAATTAAATTTAAGCGTGAGAATGAGGTTGCAATCTTCGGCGATTATAAGGAGCATTATAAAAATTCCGATAAGCTGTATGTTTATGAGCGCAATTATCTCGGAAAAAGGCTTCTTGTTATCAATTCCTTCAGTGAAAGCACTGTTCCGTTTGAAGCACCGAAGGGCTTTAATCTTGAAGAAGGAAAGCCGATTTTATGTAACTATGCAAACCCAACGGTTCAGGGCAACGGCTTTAAGCTGAGACCTTATGAAACAAGGGTGTATGTTTTTGAATAAATTATCAAGTTAAAACAGTTATATGTCAGAGGAGAAAAAATGGCTATTGTTGAAGTATTGAAATATAACGGACAGCCCAATGTTTTTGCATGGAAATATCCGAATGAGGAGCTTGGCACGTGGACTCAGCTTATTGTTAACGAGTCACAGGAGGCTGTGCTTTATAAAGGCGGTCAGGTTTTTGATGTGTTTGGAGCAGGTACTTACACGCTTGAAACACAGAATATTCCGCTTTTAAATAAACTTATAAATCTTCCTTTCGGCGGTAAATCCCCGTTTTCTGCCGAGGTATGGTATGTTAATAAGGCCCACAGCTTAAACATAAAATGGGGTACTCCGTCACCGATTCAGATACAGGATGCCAAATACGGCATTTTCGTACCTGTCAGAGCACACGGCTCATTTGGTATTCAGATTGAAGATGCGAAAAGCTTTCTTGTTAAAATGGTTGGCACGCTGGGATATTTTGATGAGGAGTCCATAACAAAGTATTTCAGGGGTATTTATGTTACTACCGTTAAGGATGCTATATCAAGCTATCTGATTAAAAAGCAGATTTGTGTGCTTGAGATTAATGCTTATCTTGACGAGCTTTCCGCATTTCTTAAGGAACAGCTTGCGCCGATTATGAAGGAGTACGGAATAAAGCTGCTTACATTTAATGTGAATGAAATCAGTGTGCCAGAGGATGACCCTGCTATTGTTAAGCTGAGAAATGCGCTTTCCAAGAAAGCTGAAATGGATATTATGGGCTACAGCTATCAGCAGGAGCGTTCCTTTGATACACTTGAAAGTGCTGCAGCAAATGAGGGCGGCGGAGCATCTGCATTTATGGGTGCAGGTATCGGACTTGGTGCAGGTGTTGGTTTAGGAACGGCTGTAGGCAGTGAGTTCAGGGAAATCAGTAATAATATTAATACAGATGTCAATAAGCCGACTGAAGCTGAAGAGCAGACGATAATCTGTCCTGAATGTTCGGCTGTGGTGAAAAAGAGTCAGAAATTCTGTCACAACTGCGGAAAAGAATTGTCAGCAGGTTTTTGCAGAGAATGCGGTACCGCACTTACTCCCGGTCAGAAGTTCTGTCATAACTGCGGAACGAAGACAGAATAGGAGGCAATTATATGAAAAAATCAAAGTTGATATATGACAAGGTTTCTTATATAATTCTTTTGATTGTCGGCTGCCTTTTCAGCGGTACATTCGGATTGTTTGCTATTATGACCATTGGTGATGCGGAGGCGGCTGATGACGGCTTTCTTGAGTTTTGCATAGCTGTAACCGTTATAGGTATAGCACTTATAATCTGGGGAATTTTTAAGAAAAGACTTGTTGATACCTATAAAAGATATATGAAGGTTTTAAACAGCAATTCGGATGCTGCAATTAAGGACATTGCAGTCTTAACCAATTCAACAGAGGAAAAGGTAAGAAAAAATATTGAAAAAATGATTGCAAAGAACTATGTTGCGCAGGACACTTTTACAATAAAAGAAAAGAAGGAAAAGAAATTTGTTACCGTTCAGTGTCAGGGCTGTGGTGCAAAAAATGTAGTAGAGGAAGGCAAGCATCAGGAATGTGAGTATTGCGGGTCAGTGCTTTATGGAGAATGATATTACAATTAAAAATTTTGCTGTTCTGCCTGAGGATGCAAAAGATATCCGAACAACAGTTTTTATTGAGGAGCAGGGCTTTTGTGAGGAATTTGACGATATTGATAATATATCAGCACATCTTGTTCTTTACTGCAATAATCAGCCTGCTGCGGTATGCAGGTTTTACTGCGAAAGCAATCAGTATTTTATCGGCAGGCTTGCAACGCTTAAGCAATACAGAGGCAGCGGCTTCGGTGCAATGCTTGTGGCGGAGGCTGAACGGCTGATAAAAGAAGCAGGCGGTGAAAGCGTTATGCTTCATTCCCAGTGCAGAGTAATGGCTTTTTACGAAAAGGCAGGCTATGTCCCGTTTGGCGAAAGTGATTTTGATGAGGCTTGCCCGCATCAGTGGATGAAAAAAACATTGTTTTAATAATACGAAAAGACCTTGTAAACAAAACGCTTACAAGGTCTTTTGTGGTTTATACTGTCAGTTCGGCATATTTTCTTTTGGATTTCTTTGCTTTTATGATATGACAGAGTCCGCTGATTATCATAAATACTGCAAAGTAAGCCAGCAGAACAAGAGAGCATCTCAGTGCTTCATTACCTGCTGTTCCGCTTATAGCCTCCTTGAACAATAATGTAGAATAGGACATAGGCAGAATTTTAAATATGGTCTGGAAAAATGCAGATTGCGTTTCAATAGGGAAGGTTCCTGCACAGGAGGTAAGCTGTAAAATCAGCAGAAGAAGTGCAATGAATTTACCGCCGTTGCCAAGATTGATGATGCAAAACTGAACGATTGACATAAATGCAAGAGAGGTAATCCAACAGGAGAAATACAGGAGCAGGGGATTGTTTACTGTAATTCCCAAAATAACCTGAATTACGAAAGCAAGGGCGATACCCTGTAATGAACTGATTGCTAAAAAGCTGATTTCTCTTATTAACGGCTTATCTGAATCCTTGGTAAGGCTTTTTATCTTTTTGCCGTAGTCAAGGTAGATTCCAAAGAAAATCATCAATCCGCCAACCCAGAGTGACAGTCCCATAAAGTATGGAGCAAAAGCCGAGCCGTAATTAGCCACAGGCTGAATATATTCGCTTTCAGTTGTAATCGGTTCTGCACCGTATTCAGCAAGACCTGCCAGTGCTTTGAGCTGGCTGTTTGTTTCAAGAATACTGTTATCTACACCATCAGCCGCCGTGTGTATACCACTGTCAAGCTGTTTTGTTCCGTCAAGCATTGCATCTGTGCCGTTTTTCAGAGTAGTCATACCTTCGTTCAGTGTTTTTGCACCGTCGGTTACACGACTGCTGCCGTTGTTAAGCGTTTCAGAACCCTCAGCAAGCTGATTGGCTCCCTTTGAAAGCTCTTTGATTCCTGCTGTCAGAGCAGGTACATTTGCATTTAATGCACTTGTGCCGTCAGCAAGCTTTGATGCGCCCACACCCGCTGAATGAACACCATCGGTATATGCCTTGATACCTCCGTTGAGATTAGCAGCACCCTTTGCCAATGCAGCGGTTCCCTCTGTCAGAGCGGTATTATTTTCGGTCAGGGTGTGCAAGCCTTTATTTAATGCTTCTGCACCGCCGAGCAGTGTGTCGGGATTTTCAGAAGTTCCAAAGCCGTTCTGAAGCTGGTGCATTCCCTCCTGTAAAAGAGTCGTGTTTGTTTTTACTTCTCTCATTCCGTTTGTAAGCGCTTTCACATTCGTACTCAGAGCTTCTGTTCCTGCGGTAAGCATAGGCATATTTTTTTCTATACCCTCAAAATACTGAACAGCACCATTCAAATAAGCGTCAGCACCGTTTTGCTGATATAGTCTCAGGTATTCCATTGCCTTGGTATAATTGGCATTAAGTGCATTGACAGAGCTGTTCAATGTATCCGCACCATTGTCCAGAGCGTCAAGACTTTTACTGTCTGCCTTTTCATCAAGTGCTTTTACGGAAAGATCAAGCCCTGCAGTTACACGGTCTACCCCCAGTGCGGCGGATTTTATTCCGTTACTGAGCTTTGAGGCTCCGCCTTCGCAGGCTGAAACACCCTGCGTATACACTGCTACACTGTCGTTTAATGTACGGCTTCCTTCCGAAAGCTGAACCGCACCGCTGTTCAAAGCTTTATTGTTCTCAGCTATTGTTGCCAGACCGCTGTTAAGCTCGTTTGCACCTGCGTTCAGTGCCTGTATTCCGTTGCCGAGAGCAGGAGCAGAACGTTCCAATGAGCCGGTGCCGGACTGCAGCTTTAAAAGTCCGTTCTTTAAATCAGAAGAACCTGCAGTAACCTGTTGGCTTCCGTTTAACAGTGCTGAAGAGCCGTTCAGTAAGTTCCCGGCACCATTGCTGAGCTTTGCAGAGGCATCTGTCAGTTTTCCCGAACCGTCTGAAAGCTGATTGAAGCCGTCCTGCAGAACTCCCATTTCATCAGGCACACTGTTCAGTTTATCGCACAGCGTATTAATTATTTCCTCGTCAATACTTGCGTTAACGCTTTCCTTGATTGTCGGCATAGCATAACCGATAATCTGCGAGGCAAGATAGTTCTTTTTCTGATTCGCTTTATAAATAATGGAGCCGTGAAGCTTTTCTGTATCCTTTGATACGGTTGCGGCACATTCGGAAAAATCCTCTGGAATAATGATTGCCGCATAGTATTCCTTGCCGAGAACACCGTTATCAGCATCCTCTTCATCCGTGAAAATAAACTTCAGTGAGCCGTCTTCCTTCAGATTTTCACAAATCTCATTGCCTATGTTTCTTGCTTCATTGTTGATTTGTGCACCCTCATCAAGATTAACCACTGCCACAGGCACATCCTCAAGCCTTGCATAAGGGTCCCAGAAGGCACTCAGATAAAAATAGCTGTACAAAAGCGGTATAATAAGTACACCTATTATAATGATTACCTTCATAAAAATGTTGGCTTTTTTATTTTTTACAGACATATCATTTCCTCCTTTAAAACAATCTGTAAAATTCTTTATTACAAATTGTATTACAAACGGCGAAAAAAGTAACCATACATTTTTATGCATTTGTATAAATTTATACATTGCTGAACAAGTGTATAAAAAAGCAGCTAAGAGCTGCTGTATCTCAGCGAACGCTTAACTGCTTTTAATGCTGTATTCTATTTTGTGTTAATAGGCTTTTGATGAATGATATTATCAATTTCGGTTTCTGCTACCTGTATCAGGCTTTCCCTGTCATGAATAACCGTTTTTTCATAGCAGATGCTTATCGCCTGTGTAAGTCCCAGCAGAATGAACAGAAGAATAATCTGCTTTGGTGAATTGAATATATAGTCTGTCAGACCAAAAAGCAGATAGAGCAGGGTTGCTGTGAATACACAAAATACAAGTGTGAATTTTTTTCCGTTATTTGTATTGATTTCCAGCAGCTTGCCAAAGGTGCATACAAATACAACCGCTAAAACAATAACGCCGATAATACCAAGCTCCATCCAGGTTTCAATAATGAAATTGTGCGCGTGCGGTTTGCTTAAATCATAGCTTTCATAAAGTATCTGACCTGTCTGTTCAACGCCGAAGCCTGTACCATATATAAAAGTCTTTATATGCGTGGTAATATAATCAAACAGGCTGTTCCAAATCTGAAAATGTGCCTCACTTGATTTCTTCGCTTCGTATCCTCCCGTGGCAACATCACTTACAATCGGAACATTCTGAAAAATTAAACCATATCTCGTCAGTATGGAGGGCAGTATAATGCATATTGTCGGAATAAAGATTTCGAGCAGCGGCTTCCAGTGCCTTTTTGCCAGAATGACAAACATAAATATCCAGCCTGCAATTGCAATAAAGCAGCCTGCACGTGTCATCGTGGAGCTCATACCTGCACTGATCAAAACATTCATTGCAAAGTATGCAAGCTTATGCAATCTGTCTTTTGAGTTTAAAAACAGATAAATAGATATAGGGTAGCATATTACCATATATGTTGCCAGAAGATTGGGGTTTGAAAAGAAACCGCTTGCCCTGGATACCCAGGCATTTGTGCTGATTTCAAAAGGCAGCCAAGTATATATCGCCTCATCAAGATTTCTGTAAAAGGGTGTAACAAGCACCCAGTTCTGACTTATGATTTCATGTTTATAAAGCGTATATGTAAGTATCTGAATGGCACCTACAAAGCCGTTGATTCCTCCTGCAAGCACCATCATTGACAATATTCTGTCGATTTTTCTTCTTGTTCTTGCAAGGTTATAAATCATAACCTCAACTAAAAACATACCCCACCACAGTGCCGCAGTTGAAAAGGTTGAAAACCTTGTTTCACTCCAGATTGTGCTGACCAGTGCCAGCGCCATAAATGCTATTATCAGCTTTCCCAGTGTACCAACCTTCGCCTTTTTTCCTTCACGTGACCACTGTCTTTTAAAAACAATGAAGCCTGCAAACAGCAGAAAAGGGCTTATATATTCAGGTAATATGGGAAAGAAAAAGATAATAGCCAAAAGCCAATACCAGCCGGGATTTTTCTTATATCCGGCTTTAAGGCTTGCTATTTTCTCACTCATTTCTAACCTCATAAAGCTGTTTTGAATTTAATGATAAGATAAATTCTTTCAATATAATACTATATCGGCATTAATTTTTCAAGTCTTAACATAATTTGTAAGGTTTTTCATATTGTATTAATATTTTTTTTACATTCAAAATGATTGAAATCATGCTTTAATTATTGTATAATATCTTGGTATCTAATAATTAGGAGTGTTGTTATGGACGAAAAAGATATGGAGCTTGAAAAGCTCGATGACACCTTGGAGGATAATGTCCCTGAGGAAAAAATTGACGAAACCGGTCTTGAGAATAAAGACGGCGTTAATTATGAAACAAATGATAACTGGCAGTTTGAGGCTGAGGCACCCACACTGAATAACGATTTGTTTGACGGTGATATTGATTTGCCTGCACCAAAGCCGTCAGCAGAACCAATTGAGTACAAATCACCTGCAGCACAGGCAGAGGTTAAGGACAGCAGAAAAAAAGAGCTCCTTCATTTTATTCCTACTGCATTGCTGGTTTTAGCTATTGCGGTAATGCTCGTTGTTCTCGGGGTGAGATATTACACTGTTCCTAATGGCAAAGAGGGCAAAATGATGAATCCGGCTTCTGTGGTTTCTACAATTGACGGAACAAAGGTAAGCATAGGTATGTTTAACTATTATTATTCAAGTATGGTTACTTATCACGAAAACTATGCAAGCTACGGCTATTTTGACCTTGACACAACAAAGGATTATGATTCCCAGTATACTACCGATGCAGATGGTAATCAAATCACCTGGAAAGCATATTTTGAGCAGGAAACACTTAAAGAGATTGAGCAGTTAACCGCTTATTATACTGCTGCTGTCAAGGAGGGTGTTCAGCTTACAGATGCACAGAAGGAAACCATTGACAGCCAGCTTGAAAGTCTGAAAACCTCTGCTTCAAGCCAGAATGTGTCTTTGAATGAATATATTCAAAAGAATTTCGGCGAATACTGCAGTGAGGATACACTTCGTCTGATGCTTGAGCAGTATTATATTACTGCAAACTATAAGGGCAAGCTTGCCAGTGAAACGCAGATTTCACAGGATGAGATTGATGCACGTTTTGCTGAAAATGAATCAAAATATAATACAATCAATTTCAGCTATCTGATGCTTGAATATGACAGCACGGATGATCAGACCAAGGAAAAATCAAAGAAGGCTGTTGAAGATTATCTCAATAAAATCACGGACAGAGATTCCATCATTGACTTAGTGCCTGAGGCTTATAAGGATTTAATTGATCAGGAGGCTGCCAATGCTATGGCATCCAACGAGGATATGACACAGGAGGAGGCTGAAAAAACAGCTATCGCTTCCTATGAGCAGAGAATAGATGCTACTATCACAGGCAGTGATACACCCTTCAGTGATGAAATCAACGAATGGCTTTTCAGTGATGATACACCTGTCGGCTCAAAAAATTCATACATTGATGAATCAATGGGTAATGCATATCTTATTCTGAAAACCGAAAAAGCAAAGCTGCTTGACGATAAAACCTACAGCGTAAGGCATATTTTGATTCAGCCTGAGGAAGAGGGAGCTGAGCAGGATGAAAACGGTAACGCAAAATTCTCAAAGGAGCAGATTGAAGCTGTAAAGCCAAAGGCTGAAGAAATACTTGAAAAGTTCAACAGCGGTGATAAGAGTGAGTACAGCTTCGCACTGCTTGCAGAGCAGTACAGCACCGATACAGGCTCAACCTCTGCCGGTCAGAACGGCGCCTTCGGTGGTCTTTATGAGGGTGTTAACTTAGGTCAGATGGTTCCGTCTTTTGAGGAATGGTCTGTTGACAGCCAGCGTAAATACGGTGACACGGGTATTGTTGAATCGGATTATGGTTATCATATTATGTTCTTTATAAATAATTGTTCGGCTTATGAAGCACAGATTATTTCAGAGCTTAAAAATGAAAAGATAAACAGTATTGCAGAAAATGCAGATATTAAGCATAACGAAAGAGTCATTGAGAATGCTGTCAGCAGCTTTTATTCATCAAGAAATGCTGCTGCCTCTTCTGCAGAAAATCAGACAGCACAGTAATTATTTCGACTTATTTTAGTTGTTAAAAATTAATACTTGTATTATTTTGCATAATGGTGTAAAATACTGTTTGTATGACTTACAATTTTATTAAAAGGATGAATTGAAATGGCAAAAAAACCTATTGAAGATGATCTTCTTACCGGCGGCTCAATCAGCTCAGGTAAGGACAAATCATCAAAGAAAGCAAATAAAAAGTCTGTCGGCGGTATCAAAATACCAAAGAAAACTGCAACAATTATTAAATCGGCAGTTTGTATTGTGCTTGTTATAGCACTTCTTGCTGCATATGTTGCAACAGGTACTGTAAGAAAAGGCTTTATCGCTTCGCTGAGCCTTCCTGCACAGACACTTACAGGTGTTACTGTATCAAACGGTGATCAGAAGGCAAAGGTTAAGGTTAGTACATATAATTTCTATTATGCATCAACCTATAACAGCCTTAAGAGCCAGCAGGAGCAGTATAAGCAGTATGAGGGCATTGACCTTTCTCAGATTGGTCTTGATGTGGACTTTACCCAAAAGCTTTCAAAGCAGACCTATACTGACAAGGAAACAAATGAGGAAATGACATGGGCAGAGCATATTGATGAAATGGTGCTTGATGCAATTGAGTCAACCTATACCTATTATCTTGCTGCTGTTGAAGCAAACGGCGGTGAAGACCCTGAAATCACACAGGATCAGAAGGACCAGCTCGAGGAAACCATTAAATCATATGAGGATGCTGCTCATAAGTATGGCTACACGCTCAGCGGTTATCTTGTAAGAGCAATGGGCAAGGGTGTTACCGAAAAGGTATTCAGAACCGAGAGCATTCGTCAGTACATCGCTTCAAACTATAAGTCTGAGCTTACAACTGATGTTGAAAGCAAGGAATATACTGCTGATGATGTAAACAAGTACAAGGATGAGCATACTGCTGATTTACAGGCAGTAGACATCAAGCTCTTTGAGGCTGACAGTGAGGATAATGCAAAGGCATTCAAGGACGAGCTTAAGGCTGACGGTTCAAACTTTGCAGAGCTTGCTGCAAAGTACGCAACAGACGATTTCAATAAAAAGGCATATACTGAGGAAGGCTTTACAACCCAGCTTGGTGTAACCAAAGCAGTTCTCCAGAGCCAGGGTGCTGCTATTGCAACTGCTGACCCTCATGAGCATGAGGAAGGCGAGGAGCACAGCGATGATGAGGAGCAGACATATTCAGGTCTTGACTGGCTCTTCAGTGCAGACAGAAAAGCAGGCGATATTTATCAGCACAGCACATCTGTTGTTTGTGTAATTACGCCTGCGGCAATTACAAATGCTGAAACCGTTAATGTTCGTCATATTCTTATTGCTCCTGAAACAGATGATGATAAAGCAGCAACAGAGGCTACAGATGAGCAGTGGAAGGCTGCTTATGCAAAGGCTGAGGAAATTCTCAATAACTGGAAGTCAGGCGATGCAACAGAGGACAGCTTTGCTGCACTTGCTAAGGAAAACACTGCTGATACAGGCTCACAGGATAACGGCGGTCTTTATGAAAGTGTTATTCCCGGTCAGATGGTGAACACCTTCTCTGCTTGGTGCTTCGATAATGGCAGAAAAGCAGGCGATACAGGTATTGTAAGATCAACCTATGGCTACCATATTATGTATTTCGCAGGAACAACCGGTGAAAAGATTTGGGAGTATAATGCAAAGAAGGCTCTTGCAAGTGCTGACGGAGCTTCTGAGTCTGAAAAGCTTGAAGAGGAGTATACTCTTAAGGTAAATTGGTTCGGTTCTCGTTATTTTGAAAAGGACGTTGACATCGACAACTAATAAAATTAGGGGTTGCTTTTCGCAACCCCGTTTTTGTAATTTTATATGGAAGGATTAAAATGAACAGAAAGGACGATATCAAAAGGCTTACTGATGAGATTTCTCGTTTAATGGCAGCACTTGAGGATGTTAACTTTGAGTGCCAGAGGCTTGAAATCATAAATTCAAATCTTGATTTTCAGCTTAAATCTGTCAGCAGAGAGCTTAAGCAGAATATTGCAATGCTCGAAACTCTTGAAGAAGAGAATAAGCTTTTAAAAGAACAGCTCGGTAAAAAATAATGGAATATATTTTAAATACAAACGAACTGCGTGACTTTGCACCAAGACTCCGTGCAGGGGACAGAGTGGTGATGTCAGGTACTGTATATACATCCCGTGATGCTGCTCATAAGCGTATTGCTGAATGTATCAGTAATGGTGAGGCACTTCCTTATGATTTAAAGGATGCAGTTATTTATTATGCAGGTCCTACTCCTGCACCTGAAGGTCTTGCTGTCGGTGCCTGCGGTCCCACAACTTCAAGCAGAATGGATGTTTTTGCACCTGATTTTCTTGACAGAGGTGTTGTTGCAATGGTCGGCAAGGGCGAAAGAAGCTCTGCTGTCTGTGATGCGATAATCAGAAATAAAGCGGTTTATCTCTGTGCAATCGGCGGCGCAGGTGCGCTTGCCTCCAAATGCATAACCTCCTGCGATGTTATCGCTTATGAGGATTTGGGCTGTGAGTCCGTTAAAAAATTAACCTTCAAGGCGTTTCCGCTGACCGTTGCGATTGACTGCAGCGGCGGAAATATCTTTGTAAGATAGTTTAGTCCACAATTTTTCTTATATCGTTCAAAACCTTTTTTTCAATTCTGGATACATAGCTTCGGCTGATATTTAACCTCTGTGCAACCTCGCGTTGTGTCAGAGGTTTTTTGTTGTTCAGACCGTACCGTAAAATAATAATCTCTTTTTCTCTTTCATCCTCAAGATTTTCAATGATTTTTGAAACCTTTTCCCATCTGATTTTAGTTTCAAGATCATCGGCTAAATCACCGTTGGTGCTGATTGTGTCCTCAATTGTCAGCGGATTGCCGTCCTTGTCAACTTCAAGCGTATCACCCAGATAAATATCATTCGCCTGTTTCTTTCCACTTCTGAAATACATCAGAATTTCATTTTCTATACAGCGGCTGGCATAGGTGGCAAGGCGTACATTTTTGTCTGCCTTGAAGGAGTCTATTGCTTTAATCAGTCCGATTGTTCCTATGCTGATTAAATCGTCTGTATCATTCGTTTTTGAATAATATTTTTTCACGATGTGGCTTACAAGTCTGAGATTTTTTTCAATAAGTATTGCTCTTGCGTTTTTATCTCCTGCCTCCATTTTTCTGAGCATTTCTGTCTCTTCCTTGGGACTGAGCGGCTTAGGAAAGCTGGAGGTGTTTTGTATGTGCAATATGAAATAAATTAAGTGTGCCGATATGGCAGAAAGTATTGCAGTAAACATTTTCATCACCCAAGAAATAGTATTCTTTTTGTTAATTTTATATGCCTTGCTGCTATCAATATTTTGTCAAGAACAAAAGTTCGAGAAATTTGCTTAAAGCTATTGAAAAAAATTTATATTTATCATATAATATAATGAATGTAAAAATTTATTAAAACAGAGTCAGGGAGCTATTATGGACAAGTTTAAGCTGGTGTCAAAATTTAAACCCACAGGTGATCAGCCTGAGGCAATAGATGCTTTGGTTAAGGGTGTGCTTCGTGGTGATAAGGAGCAGACACTAATGGGTGTTACAGGCTCAGGAAAAACCTTTACAATGGCTAATATTATTGAGCGTGTTAACCGTCCAACGCTTGTGCTTGCGCATAATAAGACGCTTGCTGCACAGCTTTGCAGTGAATTCAGAGAGTTCTTTCCTGAAAACGCTGTTGAGTATTTTGTGTCCTATTATGACTATTATCAGCCTGAAGCATATGTTCCCACAACAGATACTTATATTGAGAAGGATAGCTCAATCAATGATGAGATTGACAAGCTGCGTCATTCGGCAACGGCTGCACTTTTTGAGCGCCGTGATGTAATTATTGTTGCATCCGTTTCCTGTATTTACTCAATCGGTGACCCGATAGATTACAAGAGTATGGTTATTTCCTTGAGAACAGGAAAAGAAATCGGCAGGGATGAGTTGATTGAAAGACTTGTTTCCATTCAGTATGAGCGTAACGATATTAATTTTGTACGCAATAAGTTCAGAGTTCGTGGTGATACACTTGAAATTTTTCCGGCAGGGTCTTCAGGCAATGCAATAAGGGTTGAGTTTTTTGGTGACGATATTGACCGCATATGTGAAATAAATCCATTAACAGGCAAGGTTGAGGGTGTTTTATCACACGTTTGTATTTATCCTGCTTCCCACTATGTTGTGGGTCAGGAAAAAATGAATATTGCCATTGAAAAAATTTATAATGAAATGGTTGAGCGTGTAGCCTATTTTGAAGAAAAAGGCAAGCTTCTTGAGGCACAGCGTATTAAAGAGCGTACGATGAATGACATCGAAATGCTCCGTGAAACAGGCTTTTGCAAGGGTATTGAAAACTATTCCGCCGTTATGAGCGGCAGAAAGCCCGGTGCTGCACCCTTTACGCTTATTGACTATATGCCTGATGATTTTCTGCTGTTCTGTGATGAAAGCCATGTTATGCTGCCGCAGGTCAGAGGAATGTATGCGGGAGATAAGGCAAGAAAGGAAAGCCTTGTCGAATACGGTTTCCGATTGCCGTCTGCACTGGATAACAGACCAATGCAGTTTGATGAATTTTATAAAAAAATCAATCAGGTTATTTTCACATCGGCAACACCGAATGTCTTTGAAAAGGAGCACAGCACACAGATTGTTGAGCAGGTGATTAGACCTACAGGTCTTCTTGACCCGATTATTACCGTTAAACCCACTGAAGATCAGATGGATGATCTCCTGAGTGAAATCAATATAAGAGCAGATCGCAGGGAACGTGTGCTTGTTACGACACTTACCAAAGCTATGGCAGAGGATTTGACAAAATATCTTGAGGGCTTTGGTGTGAAGGTGCGTTATATGCACCATGATATAGATACCATTGAAAGAATGGAGATTATACGTGATTTAAGACTTGGCGAGTTTGACGTTCTTGTAGGTATCAATCTTCTGCGTGAGGGTCTTGACATACCCGAGGTTTCACTTGTGGCAATTCTTGATGCAGACAAAGAAGGCTTTTTGAGAAGTGAAACCTCCCTTGTGCAGACAATCGGACGTGCCGCAAGAAATGAAAACGGTGAGGTTATTATGTATGCTGACAGTGTTACACCGTCAATGGAGCGTGCGATAACCGAAACCGTAAGACGCCGTGACATTCAGCAAAAATATAATGAACAGCACGGCATAACACCTAAAACCATTAAAAAGGACGTTCGTCAGGTTATTGAAATTACCTCTAAGGAAAAATTATCAGGCAAAAAGAAGCACCTGACTAAGAAAGAAAAACAACTGATGATTCAGCAGCTCACCCGTGAGATGAAAGAGGCGGCACGTATGCTTGAATTTGAGCACGCAGCATTTCTTCGTGACCAGATTGCTGAATTGGAAAAATAGATTGCGAATTATTAGGAATACTAAAAATGATAAGGTTATTAAGCGATAAAAAGTTTTGGAAAAATGCAGTTAAGCTGACTGTACCCGTGGCACTGCAGAATTTGCTGACAAGCTCCTTCACTTTGGCAGATACTCTGCTTGTCAGCTCTCTCGGAACGGTTGCCCTTTCCGCTGTGGGTATGATCGGGCAATGGGCTTGGCTGATGAATATGATGTTAGTCGGCTTCTGTTCAGCAACATCGGTATTCATTTCACAGTACTGGGGGATTCAGGATTTAAAGAAAATACGCCATATCGGCGGTATTTCCATAGCTTTTTCCCTGGGTGTATCGGTCTTGTTTACGGTTGTCAGTATTGCAATACCGCAGTATGTAATCAGAATATTTAATTCCGACCCTGAGGTTGTTGCTGTGGGTGCGGAATATTTAAAGATTGTTGCATTTTCATATATCCCCATTGCTTTAACAAATATTCTTGCTGCTGTTCTGAGAGCTGTTGAGGATGTTAAGCTGCCGATGTATGCATCTGCCTTTACTACTGTACTGAATATTTTTCTGGATTACGCTATGATTTTCGGCAAATTCGGATTTTCACAAATGGGCGTCAAGGGTGCGGCTCTGGCTACGGTAATATCGGCGTGGCTGGGTGTTGTTATGATTGTAGTTATATCCCTGTTTCAGAAAAATATTATTGCAGCAGAGTCAAAGGAATTTTTTAAATTCAACAGGGCTGAGATTAAAGAATATTTAAAAAAAGCAATACCGATTGTTATAAATGAAAGTATGTGGGGACTGGGTACTTTCACCTATAATATTATTTACGGCAATATGGGCTATGAGTATTTTTCTGCCCTGACTATTGTCAGAAGCTTTGAAAATATCTGTTTTGTTCTGTTTATCGGTATATGCAGTGCGTCATCTGTTATGATTGGCAAGTCAATTGGTATGGGTGAAATTAAAAAGGGCATTGAGGATTCAAAGCGTTTTTCCATCATTGTTCCCGTAATAGCAGCCGCTGTGTCTGTTTTGATTGTTGTGTTCAGGCATCAGCTTGTAAGTTTATTTAATATGGGCAGCAATATCAGTCAGCTTGCCATAGATACGGCAGGTATAATGATGCTGATTTATGCAATTGCTTTTCCTTTCAGAATGTTCCCGTATCTGCAGATTGTGTCCATATTCCGCTCGGGCGGCGACACCTTTACAGGTGCTAAATTTGAGCTTATATGTCTGTGGATGATGTCAGTTCCTGCAACACTCATTGCAGTTTATGTATTTAAAGTGCCGTTTTTGGCAGCTTATGCAATTATGTATATCTTTGAGGATATTCCCAAGGTAATATGCTGTTTAAAATTTTATTTTTCAAAAAAATGGATAAAGCCTGTAACGGAGGAGGGCAAGAAGGCTCTTGCAAAACTACAGCAGGCAGAGGTTAAGGATGAATAAGAATATAGTTGTTAAGGGTGCGAGAGAGCACAATCTGAAAAATATTGATATCACAATTCCAAGGGACAAGCTGATTGTTTTCACAGGCTTGTCAGGCTCAGGCAAGTCAAGCCTTGCCTTTGATACGATTTATGCCGAGGGACAAAGACGTTATGTTGAGTCGCTTTCCTCTTATGCAAGGCAGTTTCTCGGTCAGATGGAAAAGCCGGATGTTGATTATATTGACGGACTTTCTCCTGCTATTTCAATTGACCAGAAAACCACATCACGCAATCCGCGCTCGACAGTGGGCACGGTTACGGAAATCTATGATTATCTGCGATTGCTCTATGCAAGAATAGGCGTTCCGCACTGTACCAAGTGCGGACGTGAGATAACGCAGCAGACGGTTGACCAGATTGTGGATACAGTGCTGCAGCTGCCTGAAAAAACCAAAATACAGATAATGGCACCTATTGTCCGCGGACGAAAGGGCGAGTATGTCAAGGAGCTTGATAATATCCGAAAAAGCGGTTATGTCCGTGTTCGTGTTGACGGCTCTGTTTATGATCTCAGTGAAGACATAAAAATGGACAAAAACAAAAAGCATAATATTGAGGTTATTGTTGACAGACTTGTTATCAATGATACTGTCAAAACACGCCTTGCAGACTCCATTGAAACTGCCACACGTCTTGCTGACGGTGTTGTGCTTGTTGATATAGTGGGTGAGAGGGAAGAGCTTTTTTCCCTGAATTATGCCTGCCCTGAGCACGGTGCGGTTATTGAGGAAATGAGCCCGAGAATGTTTTCCTTCAACAATCCCTTCGGCGCCTGCAAAAAATGCGGCGGTCTTGGTGCTTATAAGGAAATTGATGTTGATTTAATTATTCCGAATAAAAAGCTGTCAATCAATCAGGGAGCTATCAAAGCATCGGGCTGGAATATCAGTGACGGCTCCATCGCAAAAATGTATTATGAGGGACTTTCCAAGGAATACGGCTTTTCCCTTGATGTGCCTGTTGAAATGATTTGCAAGGAGGGTCTTAATGCGATTCTTTACGGAACCGACGGCAAAAAGATTTCAATGAAGCGTGTTACCTCCTACGGCACAGGCAGTTACAAAACGGATTTTGAGGGTATAGTATCCAATCTCAACAGAAGATATAATGAAACCACAAGTGAATGGTCAAGGAATGATATAGAGGCTGTTATGACAACCTGTGTATGCCCTGACTGTAAAGGCTCAAGGCTTTTGCCTGAGGTGCTCAGCGTTACCGTCGGCGGTTTGAATATTTATGAATTCTGCTCAATGCCGATTGGTGAGGAGCTTGAATTTATCAGCAATCTTCAGCTTACGGAAAGAGAACAGCTTATCGGAAATCTTGTGGTTAATGAAATCAGGGAAAGACTTCAGTTTTTAAATTCTGTCGGTCTTGAGTACCTGTCACTGGCACGTGAGGCTGCAACGCTTTCGGGCGGCGAGGCTCAGCGAATAAGACTTGCAACACAGATAGGCTCCTCCCTTATGGGTGTTTTATATATTCTTGATGAGCCGTCAATCGGGCTTCATCAGAGGGATAATGACAAGCTTCTCGGCACCTTGAAGCATCTGCGTGATTTGGGGAATACTTTAATTGTAGTTGAGCACGATGAGGATACGATGCGAAGTGCCGATTATATTGTTGACATAGGACCCGGTGCAGGTGTTCACGGCGGTGAGCTTATTGCAGCAGGAACGGTGGAGGATATTATTAACTGTGAAAGCTCAATAACAGGTCAGTATCTCAGCGGCAAGCGTCAGATTCCTGTTCCGTCAAAAAGACGTGAGGGCAGCGGTAAAAAGCTTACTGTCTATGGTGCCTGTGCAAATAATCTTAAAAAGATTGATGTTGAAATACCCCTTGGCAAATTTGTTGCAGTAACAGGTGTTTCAGGCTCAGGAAAATCAAGCCTTGTCAATGAAATACTCAACACACATCTGGCTAATATACTGAATGGTGCCAAAACAAAGGCAAGGAACTTTGAGAAAATAACGGGTGCTGATAATCTCGATAAGGTTATTAATATTGACCAGTCACCAATCGGCAGAACACCTCGTTCAAATCCTGCAACCTATACAGGCGTATTTAACGATATCCGTGAGCTTTATGCACAGACGCCTGATGCAAAGCAGCGCGGCTACAAGGCAAACCGATTTTCCTTTAATGTAAAGGGCGGACGCTGTGAGGCTTGTCAGGGTGACGGCATTGTGAAAATTGAAATGCATTTTCTTGCGGATGTTTATGTTGCCTGCGATGTGTGCGGCGGCAAGCGCTATAACCGTGAAACCCTTGAGGTAAAGTTCAAGGGCAAAACAATATTTGATGTGCTTGAAATGACGGTTGATGAGGGCTGCGAATTTTTTTCGCAGCAGCCTAAAATATACAACAAGCTCAAAACCCTGTCGGATGTTGGTCTTGGCTATATCAAAATCGGTCAGAGCGCCACAACGCTTTCAGGCGGTGAGGCACAGCGTGTCAAGCTTGCAACAGAGCTTTCAAAGCGAAGCACAGGCAAAACCATTTATATCCTTGATGAACCTACAACTGGTCTTCATACTGCTGATGTTCACAGGCTCGTCAATGTTCTGAATATGCTGGTTGACAGCGGAAATACCGTGCTTGTTATTGAACACAATCTTGATATAATCAAATCTGCGGATTACATTATTGATCTCGGTCCCGAGGGCGGCAAAAACGGCGGTAAAATTGTTACTGCAGGTACTCCTGAACAGGTGGCTAAATGTAAAAAATCATATACCGGTCAATATCTTAAAAAGTATTTAAAATAGTGTAATAAATTATATTCTGTAATGCGACAAGTATTGACAATTAAACTAAAGTGATATAAAATACTTTTATTACCTATGGTGGAAATTTATGCTCACCATATTTTGAGGGGAATATATGAAAGCTATTGAAGCATACAAAAAACATAAAAAAAGATTAGAACGTTCTGTATATTATAAGGCAAAGTTTTTGTATACTCAGTACAGAGATTCTTTAAGCATTGCTGACAACGAGATTGTATTCCAGTCTTATGACGGTACAAGTATTTCAGGCAATCCTTATTATATGTTAAGAGAAGTCTGTAATGACCCTTATTATGCAGATTTTAAAAAGTATGTTGTAACCACTTGGCGGAATTATACCAAGATGGTAGAATATATTAAAGGCTTTAATGATGAAAGCATTATCGTTGTAAAAATTCATTCAGATGAATATTGTCAGGTTGTTGCAAGAGCGAAGTATCTTATTACGAATTCAACCTTTGCTCCTTATATCATTAAGCGGGAAGGTCAGTTTTATCTCAACACCTGGCATGGCACACCCCTCAAGTGCCTTGGCAGACAAATTAAGGATGCTCCTAATGAAATCGGTAATTCACAGCGCAATTTCCTAATGGCTGATTATCTGCTTTATCCGAATGAATTTACCTTTGAGCATATGCGTGTTGACTATATGCTTGAAAAGTATTATACAGGTAAATATGTTATTGGTGGTTATCCCCGAAATACAGCCTTTTTTAATGAGGAGCTTGCATCACAGATTAAAGAAGAGTTGGAGCTTACAGATAAAAAAGTTGTGGTTTATATGCCGACGTGGAGAGGTAATCTTAATAATAAATCCACCGATTACCAGTCTGCATATACACTTTATACGCTTTATGAGCTTGATAAGCTGCTTGGCGACGATATAATTCTTTATGTTAAGCTCCATTCTCTCAATAACAAACGAATTAATTATGCCGAGTTTGAGCATATTGAGGAATTTCCGTCAGCCTATGAAACCTATGAATTTTTAAATGCAGCTGACTGTCTGATTACGGATTATTCAAGTGTTTTCTTTGACTATGCAAATACAGGAAGAAAGATAGTTCTTTACGGTTATGACAAGGAAAGATACCTTAGTGATAAGGGAATGTATATGGACTATGACAGTCTGCCCTTTGCTTTTGCCAAAAATGTAAACGAGCTGTTTCAGGAAATCAGCAATTTGGACAGTTATCCTGATTACAGTGAATTTAATAAGCAGTTTACGGGGTATGATTCTGCTGCTTCAGCTAAAGAGCTTTGTGATTTCTTCTTCAAAGGTGAAAAGACTGAAAGACTGCAGATTGTTGATGGTAAAAAGTATCATAACAATAAACCAAATGTTCTTGTATTTGGCGGTACTCTCGCTAAAAACGGTATTACCACTGCACTGAAGGGCTTTATCAAAAACATAGATAAAGAAAAGTATAATGTTGTTTTAACCTTCTATAAAGGCAAGGTTGAAGCAAATAAGAATGTAATAAATGAATTTACGGATATTGACTACATTCCTATTCAGGGTGAAATCAACTATACCTTTAAAGAGGCTAACAGAAATTTTCTGTTTAACGAAAACGGGATTAACACCTGCTTTGTCAGAAATTCTGTCGAAACCATCTATAAAAGAGAAAAAGAAAGAGTTTTTCCTTATATTGATTTTGCATATGCTGTTCATTTTTCAGGCTATGAAAGAGCAATCATAAATCTTATGGGTCATATGGATGCTAAAAGAATTATTTTTGTTCATAATGATATGAAAAAGGAAGCAAAGACCAAGGGCAACGTAAATGTTAAATCATACAGCATTGCGCTAAAAAAATATGATAAGGTAGCCTGTGTCAGAAAAAGCTCAAGAGATGAGATTCTCAGTTTAGTTAAAGGCATTAATAAGGATAAGGTTGTTATTGTTCACAATTTTATTGATATACGAAAGATTAACAAATTGTCACATAAGCCGATAGAATTCAATGATGAAACTGTTTCAAGTGTTGAACTTGATGAGTTGAATCAAATACTCAGCAGCAGTGATGAAAAAATTATTAATATCGGAAGATTTTCTTATGAAAAGGGGCTTGATCGATTAATTCTTGCATTTAATACGTATCGCAAAAATTGTAATGAAAATGCCCATTTAATTTTAATCGGCGGCTATGGTGTTGAATATAAAAACATTTGCAATATGATTGAAGAAAATGAGCTTGAGAATATTGCTGTAATTAAATCAATCCGCAATCCGTTCCCGATTTTAAGAAAATGTGATTTGTTTATGCTCTCATCAAGATATGAGGGCTTGCCGATGACTATTATGGAGGCACTGGCGCTTGGTGTTCCTGTTATCAGTACCGATATACCGGGTCCTTCTGAATTTTTGAAGCAGGGCTACGGCAATGTTGTTGCTGATTCACAGCAGGGTATCTATGATGGTCTTGTTGCCTTTAACCGCGGTGAGCTTAAACCCGTTAAGAAATTTGATATTGATGAATTTAATGCAGAAGCGAAAGCCGAGCTGGATTCTCTTTTTGAGTAATTTAATATTTTTACTAAAGGGGCAGGATTTTCCTGCCCCTTTGTTTGGCATTTTTTACTTTTTATGTATATTATGGCAGAATCTATAAAAAATACTATAAGCTGACTTGCATTTTTGTTAAAATTTTGCTATTATAGCTTAAGATATAATAAAAGATAGGAGAGGATGTAATGGGCGGATCAATTCGCACATACACAAAAAAGGAATTAGGCGGCTATTTGCTTGGTATGTTCGGTCAAAACCTGATTTATAACATCGTAGCAACAGGCTTGTATTTCTATTTCCAGAATGTAATTTGCCTTCCTGCTATGGCTTTGGGCTGGATAATGACGATTGCCAGAGTGTGGGACGCTGTCAATGATCCTATGATGGGTACAATTGTTGACAAAACAAGAACCAAGTGGGGCAAGTGCCGACCGTATCTTATTATTTTTCCGGGCATAATCGGTCTTGTAACAATTTTAACCTTTATTAACGGTAACTATGCCGAAGCATCAACCGATGCACAGCGTGCATTAATCATTGCATGGGCAGGTATTTCCTATATTGCATGGGGTATGGTGTTTACTGTATGTGATATTCCTTTATGGGGCATAACCTCACTGATGACAGAGGATGAAGGCGACAGAGGTAAAATCCTCGGTCTTGCACGTATGGTTGCAGGTGTCGGCGGTATTGGCGTTCTTGTTGTTCAGATTGCTCAGGTTGCCGGTAATATTTTTATTGAAAAAGGTTTGCCTACTGCAAAAGCAACCCAGATGGGCTTTATTGTAACCGTTGTTATTATGACTGTTGTTGCCTCCATCTTCTTTGAATTTGCAGGTATTTCAACAAGAGAAAGAGTGGAATCCTCTGAACAGCGTTATGGCTTTAAAGATAATTTCAAAATTATGTTCGGCAACAAGCCATTCAGACAGATTCTTATTTCAGGTATTCTCAGAAGCCCGATTCAGCTTCTTATGATTGTTGCAATGACACTTGTAACATATTACTATGCAAACGGTAATATTATGAACATTCTGAAATATAATGAGGATGGCTCATTTGCAGGTATTGATTTCAAAATCCTGATTGGACTTGGCAGTGTGGCTGCGGGTCTTTTCGTCGGACAGTTTGTTGCAATGGGTATTACGCCGTCACTCATTAAAAAGATTGAAAAGAAAAAGCTTTATAATTTCTATTCCATTGCAGGTGCAGTTCCGTTTGTACTGATTTTTGTGTTCTATAAACTGTCAGGCGGTGATCTTACATCTGCAGGCTGGTCTGTTGCTGTTGGTATTTGTATGCTTCTGGCAAGTGCTTCCTTCGGTGGTATTAATGTTCTTCAATCCGTTATGATTGCAGATTGTGTTGACTATGAGGAATATACAAACGGTGTTCGTACGGATGGTGTATTTTTTTCAGGTCAGTCCTTTATAACAAAGCTTTCAGCAGGTATCGCAACGATTATTTCTTCCGTTGTTTATTCCATTGTCGGATACAGCGGTACGAATATTGCAAAGCTTAATGAGGCTATTTATGAGCACGGTGAAAGCTTTATTACCTATGACGGCGGCACAGGTGCAGGTAAGTATGCGGCAGCAATGTTCTTCCTTATCTCTATTCCGCCTGCAATCGGTATGGTGCTTTCAGCACTTCCGACACTGAAATATGCTCTTCCTGATAAGGAGCATACAAGAATTCTAGATGAATTGGTAAAGAAGAGAGCCGAAAAAGAAAATAACGACTAAATAAAAAACTCATCCTGTTGTCAGGATGAGTTTTTTGATGTAAGTTTTATTACTGATTCAATCTTGCTACTGTTTCGGCTGCATCGGCATATATCTTTTCAATATCACAGCCGATGAACGCACCGTTTTCATAAAGAATTTTTCCGTTAATCATTGTCAGCTTAACATTTTCCTTTGAGCCGCTGTAAACAAGATTTTTTGTAATGTTCAGTATCGGCTGCATATTCGGTCTTTTTAAATCAATAACAATCAAATCAGCCTTTTTGCCAACCGCAATGCAATCACAGTCCTTCAGTCCCATACATCTTGCTGAGCCTGTGGTCGCCATTTCAAGTACCTTGTCAGCATTCATTGCGGCAGCGTTTTTGTTTTTGATTTTTTGTAACACACAGGTCATATACATTTCTCTGAACATATCAAGAGCATTGTTGGAACTTGGTCCGTCTGTACCGAGGGCAAGGTTTATTCCCATATCAGACATATGCTCAACAGGTGCAACGCCTGATGCAAGCTTGCAGTTGGAGCCTGTGTTGATTACCGCCCATACACCGCGCTTTTTATATATTTTCAGATCGTTGTCATCAACCCACACACTGTGAAAAGCACCGCCGCCGAAATCAAACAAGCCAAGCTTGTCAAAAAGCTCTGTCGGTGTTTTGCCGTAGGTGTTAATACAAGCCTGCGTTTCAGCCATAGTTTCACTGGAATGCATAAATACAGGTGCTTCGTATTTTTTTGCAAGCTTTGCAATTTTTTTCATCAGTGATTTATCTGTTGTGTATTCTGCGTGAAAGCCGAGCTGATAGGATATGAGCTCGTGATAATTGTTGTATTTGTTATAGTATTCCTCCAACAGTTCGGCACTTTCCTTAAAGTTGTTGACTGCTCCGCACAAAACAGTTCTCATACCCATTTCAACGCTTGCTTTTGCAATGGCTTCAGGGAAATAATACATATCAAAGCAGGCGGATATACCGCTGCTGAGGTATTCAAGAAATGCAATCTTTGACAGTCTGTAAATGTCATCAGCAGTCAGCTTGTCCTCCAGAGGAAAGATTTTATCATATAACCATTCCTGCAGCGGCATATCATCGCTGTAGCTTCTTGCAAAGGTCATTGCCGAGTGGGTGTGTGCGTTCTTAAAGCTCGGCATCAGCAAATTGCCCTGCAGGTCAATTTCACGCTCAAATTCAGTATTGTTATCAGGCTTTTCACAGCCGATATAAACGATTGTATCTTTATCAATCCAGACCTCTTCATTCGTAATTTCAAAGCTGCCATTCAGCTTCAATATACGTCCGTTAAAAAATCTTATCATCCCAGTAACTCCTTTAAACTTTTGTCATATGGTGCCCGCGCAATTCCTTTATCTGTGATTATTGCGGTTATGAGTGAATGATCCGTTACATCAAACGAAGGGTTATAGCATTTGGTTTGCTTTAATGCAGTGGGGGAGGAAAAATATTTTTCTTTGATTTCATCCTGCTCCCTCAGCTCAATCTCAATGTCATCACCTGTTTTGCAGTTAAAATCAACGGTTGAATAAGGACCGAGAACATAAAAGGGTATGCCGTAATGCTTTGCCAGTATGGCAACACCGCTTGTACCGATTTTGTTTGCCGTGTCTCCGTTTGCCGCAACTCTGTCACAGCCTACCAGAACTGCGTTGATTTTGCCTTCCTTCATCACAAGACTTGCCATATTGTCACAAATCAGAGTAACGTCAATTCCTGCCCTTTCAAGCTCATAGCTTGTGAGCCGTGCTCCTTGTAATAACGGTCTTGTTTCATCGGTGAATACCTTGAAATTGTAGCCTTGTTCCTTACCTAAAATAAGGGGTCCCAAGCCCGTGCCGTATTTGCTTGTGGCAAGCTCGCCTGCGTTGCAGTGGGTGAGTATTCCGTCGCCGTCGTTCAGCAGTGATAAGCCATATTCGCTGATTCGTCTGCACATTTCAATATCCTCATTGTGTATTGCAATTGCTTCGTCAATAAGGCTTTTTCCGCTTTCATAGGCTTTTAAAATACGCGAGGTTGCCCAGCTCAGGTTCACTGCTGTCGGTCTTGATGAATCAAGATATTCCTTTAGAGCATAAATATCGTTGCTGTCAGAAAAAAGTGCCATTGCATATCCTGCAAATATGCCGATTGCAGGGGCGCCGCGTACCATTAAGCATTTGATTGCATAATATGCATCCTCTTTGCTTTTTATCTGCACCCACTTTTCTTCATTCGGAAGCAGTGTCTGGTCAAGTATGTATAGCTCGTTGTTTTTTAGCTCAAGATTATTCATTGAATTTACCTATTGATTTCTTAATAATAGTTTTAAATATCGGTGCAACCCTGTCGGCAGTTTCGCTGACCTCTTCGCTTGTTATGGGTGTTTCGCTTATTCCGCAGGCAAGATTGGTGATAACGCTGATTCCGCAAACCTCCATACCGCAGTGCTTAGCCGCCTGTGCCTCGATTGCAGTGCTCATTCCTACGGCATCAGCACCGATAATCTCAGCCATTTTTATTTCGGCAGGTGTTTCAAAATTCGGTCCTCTGAACTGAAGATAAACACCGTTTTGAATATTTATATTTTCTTCGTCAGCAGTCTGCTGAATTATATTGTTCAGATTTTTGGAGTAAACCTCGCTCATATCGGGGAAACGAAGACCAAGACTGTCATCATTTTTACCCACAAGCGGCGACGGCACAAAGCTTGATATGTGGTCTTTGATTATCATTAAATCACCAATCCTGAAACCTCTGTTAATGCCTCCTGCGGCATTAGTCAGAAACAGTGTTTTTGCACCTGAAAGCCTTAAAAGACGGATAGGCTTAACTACCTCAGCAGGGGAATAACCCTCGTAAAGATGAACACGCCCCTGCATAACTGCAACTTTTTTGCCCTCAAGATAACCGAAGACAAAGCAGCCCTTGTGGGTTGGTGCTGTTGATTTCGGAAAATCGGGTATGTCATTATAATGGATAATTTCCTTTATATCTATTTCATCAGCAAGCTCACCCAATCCGCTGCCTAAAACCAAAGCAATGTCGGGAATAAAATCCGTTCTGTTTTTTATATATTCAAGCTGTTTTTCAAGCATTTTAATTCACCTCAAGCATATTATAATGTTTTTTAATATATAAATCAATAAATTAGTGTTGCAAAGTTAACTCATTTTTGATATTATTAATTAGTGATAAAATCTTTTTGGAGGAAAGCTATGAAAAAGATTATTTCAATTTGTTTATGTCTTGTGTTAGCCTGCTCTGTTTTTGTTGGCTGTGCTAAGCAGGAAACTTATCAGAGCGATATCGTTTTGATTACAAATGGCGGTACCATAAAGGATGACGGCTATAACCAGAGTGCATGGGAGGGTATCTCCGCTTATGCTGATGATAATGGTATGAGCTGCCGCTACTATCAGCCTGCACTTGCAGACGGAAAGCTCACTACGGAAAATGTTAATAAATATGTTGAGCTTGCTGCAAACAACGGTGCAAAATTTATCGTTCTTCCCGGTGATGAATTTGCGGTTATTACATACGAAATTGCAAGCACATATCCGGATGTTAATTTTATTCTGATTGACGCTATACCGCATTCAGCCGATACAAATACAGACAGCTATATGAAAAATGTAATGAGCATAAGCTTTGATGCATCACAAAGCGGTTTCCTTGCAGGCTATTTAGCTGTTATCAACGGCAATACGGAGCTTGGCTTCCTTGGTGAGTATAAGAGCAGAAATTCTGCAAGCTATGGTGCCGGCTTTGTTCAGGGTGCAGCCTATGCGGCTGATTCCTTAGGCATTCCTGTTACTGTTGATTGGGCTGATTATGATTCACCGCTTGTTGATTTCAATTATAATTTTACTGTTAAGGCTTGCTATCAGAAGATTGAGGATGCTGAGGAAAAAACATTCACTGTCAAAGTTGTTGACGGTATCGGCTCGGGTACATATACAGAGGGCAGCAATGTAACGATTACTGCCAATATTGCTCCTGAGGGAAAGACCTTTGACCACTGGGAGGTTAAGAGTGATACCGATGGCGTTAAGGATAAGAAAGTAAATATTTCTTCAAAAACAAAATCTTCAATGAATCTTCTTGTTGAAAAGTGCGATTGCACAATTACAGCAATTTATAAGGATTTGGAGAATGATTATAAAACAGTAACCGTTATGGATGCTGAAAATAAGAATGTATTTGCTGAGTATTCCGTTGAGGTTGAAAATGGTATCTCTGTCAAAGCTCCTGTTGCACCCGAAAACCTTGTCTTTGACAAGTGGGAAACAACTGCTGATTTAGGTGAAACAGATCTTACCTGCAAAGAAATCTGGGTTGACGTCAAGGACAGTGACATTGTTCTTACCCCTACATATAAAGCACCCGAATCACCAAGCTTCAACGTAACCGTTCAGACAGGCGAGGGCGGCAATGGTGAGTCAACAGGCTCCGGCTCATATGTAGCAGGTGACGTTGTTGAGGTTGCTGCTGCAATTCCGCAGGACGGCTATATGTTCTCTCATTGGGAGAATGTTGATTCCTACGGTGACGGCACAGGCATTTCAATGGCTAACGAGTATTACTGGAATACTACATTTGAAATGGTTGACCGTTATGCTGCTGTTTGTGATACTATGTATAATAAGGGTGTTACAACAATTTTTGACGGCGGCTGCTCCATCGCATCTGCATATACCTCAAAGTGGAATTATGATTATAATGAAAATGTAATCAGTGCAGGTGCTAATAATAAGGATTCATATTCTACCATTATTAATAATTATGGCGAGGCTGTAAAGGATGCACTTGCTGATTATAAGGGTGGTACTGTTGTTGCTGCAAACTGTTCAACAGACGGACTCTATGCAACATTTGTTTCACCTGAAGAAAATGATGATATTCAGGCTAAGTATGATGAGGTCTATAAGGCTCTTGCTGACGGAAAGATTCAGCTTGTTCCCGTTCAGAACGGTGCAGGCTATGATTTCTGCGAACTCTTTAATGAGGAAAGGGCTTCAAAGTGCTTAACGCTTAATGGTTGGTTTATTGAGGCTCAGAGAGCACAGTAATCGGGTTATTTAATAATTTAAAGCCGTAACGCAGATAAAGAAATATCTCGTTGCGGCTTTTTTACAGTGAAATAAAAGGAGTGTTATAAATGAATATGAAAATGAAATTTTATAAATATATATCCTTGGTTTTATGCTTTATTCTTCCGGCTTCTGTTTTTGCAGGCTGTGAAAAAAAGCAGAATGCCGTTAATCCTGATGACAGTATTGAGCTTTTGAATTTTGATAATGCTGAGATTCTGCTTGATAATCCGGACAGAGGTCTCAGAATGGAAACCTATATTACACTTGGCAATCCACTTTACAGCTATCCGCTTAATGAAGAAAATCCTTTTGAACGTGCACAGCGTATGATTGATAAATATAAGTCGGATTCACCTACTCTTAGTCAGGTTTATGTTTATTTATCAAATTACTGCGACCGTGAGCTTGATGAGCTTGCATTTGAGCAGCTTAAAGAATATTTTGAACTATTCAGAAAAAATAATATCAGAATGTTATTAAGATTTGCTTATGGTACGGAAGATGTTGATGACGCACCTTATGATATTGTTAAGAAGCATATTGAACAGCTTGGCAGTTGGTTTGACGAGGAAGAGGAGCTTATTAATGATACGCTTTATTGTTTGCAGACAGGTATCATAGGATATTGGGGAGAGGGTCATTCCTTTATTAACCTCGAAGGTCAGTATATTCCCGATGTTATTGCAGATGTATGTGATCTTGCACCTGAAGGAATCTTTACACAGGTAAGAACCTATGATATGCTCAAGGCTGTTGACAAGGATGATTATGATATGGTAGGAATACACGATGATTATATCATAGGTGATATGAGCCACGAATGGTCCTTTGTTCCAAAACGAAAATTTAATAAGTTCAATAAATCCGTTATCCATTCAAGGCATACCATTAATGACGGCGAAATGCCGTGGGGCAGTGCAAAGCTTGATGACAGTGCGGACGGTGAAGCACTTAATTCTCTTGACGGAAAACAGATTATTAATCAGCTTTATGCATATTCCATGACTTCCTTTTCGCTTGAACATAATTACCGCGAAAAAGAAGGCGAAACCTTCAGTATGGAAAAGTGGAAAAATCAGTTTTTAACATATGATGATGCTGCTGCTCTCGGCGTTTCGGCAAATCCTGCCCTGTTCAAAAACGAAAACGGTGAAAGTATAGAAATGTCAATTTATGATTTTATAAGGTATCATCTCGGTTATCAGCTTGTTCTTACCAATTACAGTGTAAATGATAAAGATGAAGTGAAATTTACCGTAACGAACTATGGCTTTGCTGCTCCGCTTAATTTTAATTATTTTGCTGTTGTTTTTAAGGATAACAGCACAGGCGAAATCAGTGAGTGTGAAATTGAGGGCTTTGACAGTGATGAATTGCAGTCAGGCTGCAGCGTTAAATACAGTATGGAAATTCCTGAAAATGCAACACCCGTCGGTGTGAAAATGGAAACCTTTAAGGGCAGAGGTGTATCGCCTCGCTTTGCAAATGCTACTGAATTTGAAAACGGAATACAGTATTTTGAATAGTAAACATAAATAAGCAAAACACCATAAGGCTTTAGCCTTATGGTGTTTTGTTCTGTATTCAATATTTTCATTCAGCTTCATTAAGCTTTCTGCCCATAAGCACGCCCATAACACTCGCCATCATCAGTCCGCGTGTCCAGCCTGAGCTGTCACCAAGGCAGTGAAGTCCTTTTATGTTTGTATTAAGATTTTCATCCATCTTAACCTTGTTGCTGTAAAATTTCAGCTCGGGACTGTAAAGCAGTGTTTCGGTTGAAGCAAAGCCGGGCACAACCACATCAAGCATTTTTATAAATTCAATAATGTTGGTCATTGCTCTGTATGGCATTGCGGCTGTTATATCGCCTGCAACAGCATCCTTCAGTGTTGGTTTGACGTTGCTTTTTGACAGCTCATACTGCCATGTTCTTTTGCCGTCAAGTATATCGCCGAAGCGCTGAACCATAATTTTGCCTGCACCCAGCATATTTGTCAGCTCGCCAACCTTTTGCGCGTATTCAATAGGCTGATTAAAAGGCTCGGTGAAATTATGACTTACAAGTATGGCAAGATTGGTGTTCTCGCTTTTTTTATCCTTATAGCTGTGACCGTTTACAACCGCAAGGTCGTTGTCATAATTTTCCTGTGCCACAAAGCCGCCGGGATTCTGGCAGAAGGTACGCACCTTGTTTTTCCAGGGTCTTGGATAGCCGATAAGCTTTGATTCGTAAAGTGCTTCATTGACCTTTTCCATAACCTCGTTGCGGCATTCAACCCTTACACCGATGTCAACCGTACCCGGTTTATGAGCAATGTCATGCTCCTGACAGAGCTTTTCGAGCCAGTCGGCACCTCGTCTGCCTGTGGCAATCACGATTTCATCAGCCGTAATAATTTTGTCACTGCCGTTATCATCAATGATTACGCCCTTGCACACAGTATCCTCTATAATAATGTTTTTACATTCTGTCTGAAAGAGCATATCCACTCCGTTGTCGGCAAGATGCGTCTGAATTTTATAATAGAGCTCCTGTGCCTTTTCCGTGCCGAGATGACGGATAGGGCAGTCTACAAGCTTTAAGCCTGCTTTAATTGCATTTTTTCTTATTTCCTTGATAGCGTCGCCTGTGCCGATGCCTTCAATCTTGCTGTCTGCACCGAATTCAAGATAAATTTTGTCTGTGTAATCAATAAGCTCCTGCGCAAAATCCTCGCCGATAAGTGTCGGCAAATCTCCGCCAACCTCATAGCTCAGGCTCAGCTTACCGTCGGAGAATGCGCCTGCACCTGAAAAGCCTGTGGTAATAGCACAGCTTGGCTTGCAGTTGACACAGTGTCCAGTTTCACTTTTCGGGCAGTGTCTTTTTTCAACAGGCTTGCCTTTTTCAATAAGCAGTATTTTCTTTTTTGAATTTCTTTTTATTAATTCAAGTGCCGTAAAAATGCCTGCCGGACCTGAGCCGACTATTATTAAATCATAATCCATTTCCATTCTCCTGAAAATATATTTGTATCAAAAAAGAGCAGGCTGTAACAGTCCGCTCTTTTTATCAACTATTACAATCCATACTATCATATATTTTAAGGCTTGTCAAATGAATTAGTGTTTGCATATGACGTTTTATTCTGTTATACTATACTTAAATATACAATGGAGCGTAATATGGAAAATTCAGATTCATTAAGAGAAATACTCAATAAAACAGGCAAATATACAGGCTTGACTGTGGGCAGCTCAATGCTTCCGCTTATTCATCATCAGAGAGATAACATTATTGTTATTAAAAATGAGGGCAGGCTGAAAAAATACGATGTTCCTGTTTATGTTCTGCCAAGCGGTAAATATGTGATGCATCGTATTCTTAAGGTGTGCGATGATCACTATGTTATTGCAGGTGATAATCTGTTAAAAAAGGAATATGTAACAGACGATATGATTTGCGGCGTGCTTGTCGGCTTTTATAAGGACGGAAAGCGCTATATTGATTGTCAGAATTCTGTACCTTATAAAATATATTCAAAAATATGGGCGGATTTGTTCCCTGTAAGACCTGCACTGCTTTTTATTCCAAGATGTATTGGTTGGGCAAAACGCCATATTTTTAAACGAGGGGATAAATAGTTTTAATGGATAATAAAAGGAAAATCAAAAAATCCGATAAAAATGTTATAAAATGGATTTTTAATGTTTGCCGGGCACAGATTCCTGCGGTGATTTTTATTATAGCCTTCAATGTTGTGCAGGGTGTTACATCGGTTTTGTTTGCCAATTTTTCAAAAAATGTTATAGATGGTGCTACCGTACACGGCGAAATGAAATATGTTGTTAAGTATGCCGTTATGCTTTTAGGCGTTGTTTTTCTTCAGCTTACTATAAATATTGTGCGTAACTCCATAGCAGAGAGGTGTAAGGCAAGACTTGATGTTATCTTCAGAGGCTATATACTTGACAGAATTATGAAAAAGGATTATGCCGCTGTTACTAAATATCATACAGGTGAGCTGCAGAACAGACTTTTCAATGATGTTAATGTTGTGACAGACGGTTTTACCAATATTCTGCCGAATGCTGTTTTTTTTGTTACAAGGCTTGCAAGCTCACTGGGTTATTTAATTATTATTGACAAAATCTTTGCTCTTGTTTTTGTAGTGGGCGGACTGGTTGTTTTTGCAACGGCTCAGATTTTCAGAAAGCAGCTTAAGGCTCTTCACAAAAGGGTTCAGGAAACAGAGGGTGAAACACGCTCCTTTGTTCAGGAGCTTGTTATTAATCTGCTGGCAATCAAGGCTTTTTCCGTTGAAGATAAAATGCGTGAAAATGCGGATGAGCTGCAGGAGAAAAATTATAAGGCAAGGATAAAAAGACGTAATTTCACTATTATTACGAATGCAGGCATGAACGCAGTTTTTAGTGTCGGCTCGGTATTTGCAATCTTTTTCGGTGCTTACAGAATCCTTATGGGAACAATGACCTACGGAACGGTTACGGCTATGATTCAGCTTGTTAATCAGGTGCAGGTGCCGTTTGCATCCTTGTCGGGAGTAATGCCGCAGTATTTTTCTATGATTGCTTCTGCAGAACGTATTATGGAGCTTGACAATCTTGCGGATGAGGTTGATCTGAACAGCCGTGATTATGACAGAAATAAGATATACAGCAGCCTAAAGGCAATCTGCTTTAAAAATATCAGCTTTAAATATGACAGGGATATTATTCTGGATAATACCTCACTGTCCATTGATAAAGGTGATTTTGTTGCCATAATGGGTATATCGGGTATCGGCAAAAGCACACTTCTCAAGCTGCTTTTAGGGGTGTTCAATGCTCAGTCGGGTGAGATTTATATTGACTGTGCTGACGGCAGAATACCTGTTGACAGACATACAAGAAAGCTGTTTACCTACGTACCCCAAGGCAATATGCTGATTTCGGGCACAATCAGGGATAATCTTACTTTTGTAAATGATGATGTTACGGAACAGGAAATTGAGGAGGCGGTAAGAATAAGCTGTGCAAAGCAGTTTATTGATGAGCTGCCTATGGGCATAGAAACTGTTATAGGTGAAAAGGGTCTTGGTCTTTCAGAGGGTCAGGTGCAGCGCCTTGCCATAGCAAGAAGCCTGCTTTCAAAAGCACCTGTTTTACTGCTTGACGAGGCGACCTCAGCTCTTGATGAAGAAACAGAAAAGCAGTTTTTAACGAATCTCAAAGAAATGAGCAATGTAACCTGTATCATTGTGTCGCACAAAAAGGCGGCACTTGAAATATGCAATAAGCACATTCAGATAAATAACGGAAAGATTGTTGAGGGATAATTATGTTATTAACAAGATGGAGCAGAAGCTTTGACAGAGAACATCCGCTGCCTGAATACCCAAGACCGCAGTTTGTGCGTGACAGCTATCTGAGCCTGAACGGCACGTGGAAGTATGTTATTAAAAGCAACAGCGGCAGACCTTTGAGGTATCTGGCGGATATTACCGTTCCCTTTTCACCTGAAACAGAGATTTCGGGTGTATGCAGAGCGTTAAAGCCGACGGAATATCTTTTCTATTTAAAAACCTTTACCCTGCCTGAGGGCTTTAATAAGGGCAGAGTGTTTATCCATTTTGGTGCAGTTGACCAGCTTGCTACTGTTTTTCTCAATGGAAAAGCGGTCGGCGAGCACAAGGGCGGTTATACGCCTTTTAAATTCGAGCTTACAGAGTATCTGCTTGAGGGAGAAAACAAATTAGAGGTTAAGGTGCAGGATTTCACCGATACACGTTGCTACTCAAGAGGTAAGCAAAAAACCAAGCGCGGCGGTATCTGGTATACGGCACAAAGCGGAATATGGCAGTCCGTGTGGCTTGAGTCAACACCTGTCGAATTTCTCGAGTCTGTTAAAATTACCCCTGACTATGATAACGAACAGGTCAGCTTTGAATATTTCGGCACGGATAATGTTGAGGTTATGATTTATGACGGTGATACATTGATTGCCGATACTACGGATAAAACTGTTAAAATTCCCGATTTCAAATCCTGGTCACCTGAAAGTCCGTTCCTTTATGATGTTGTGTTCAAGGCTTGCGGTGAAACAATCAAATCCTATTTCGGAATGCGTAAATTTTCCGTGGGTGTTGATGACAACGGCATTAAAAGACTGTTCCTGAATAATAAGCCATATTTCCACAACGGTCTTCTTGACCAGGGCTATTATTCCGACGGTTATCTGACTCCGCCTACAAATCAGGCTATGGAAAATGATGTGCTCTTCGCAAAAAAGGCAGGCTTTAATATGCTGAGAAAGCATATTAAAATTGAGCCGCTTTTATGGTATCATTACTGCGACGTCAATGGTATTCTGGTTTGGCAGGATATGGTCAACGGCGGCGGTAAATACGGTCCCGAGGTTTCCGTTATACCGTTTGTAAATGTTACACTGGATGACAGGAATTACAGAAATTTTCACCGTACAGATAAAGAGGGACGTGACCTCTACTATCAGGAGCTGAATGAAACCATTAACCATTTATACAATTGCCCCTGCATTGCAATGTGGGTGCCCTTTAATGAGGGCTGGGGACAGTTTGACAGTGCAAAGGCATATGAAATGGTTAAAAAGCTTGACCCCACACGTGTTGTTGATACAACATCAGGCTGGCACGATATGGGTGCAAGCGATGTGATTTCAAAGCATATTTACTTTACTCCCATTCGTGTTAAGACAGGCAACAGACCATATGTATTGTCAGAGTTCGGCGGCTTCAGCATGAAAATACCGAATCATACTTTTAATGACAAAATGTTCGGTTATAAAATTTATAATTCAAAAGCATCACTTACAAATGCTTATGAAAAGCTTTATAACAATGTTATCATTCCTCAGATAAAGAAGGGTCTTTCAGCAGCGGTTTATACACAGGTAACCGATGTTGAGGATGAGCTTAACGGCTTAATGACCTATGACAGAGAGATTGTTAAAATTGATATTGAAAAGCTTAAAAAGATTAATGAAAGGGTTAAATTATAATGAAAGCAACAATTAAAACAAATAAAGGTGATATGAGCTTTGAGCTTTATCCGCAGTATGCACCAAAGGCAGTTGAAAACTTTTCAACACACGCTAAAAACGGCTATTATAATGGCTTGATTTTCCACAGGGTTATCAAGGACTTTATGATTCAGGGCGGTGACCCCACAGGCACAGGCTGCGGCGGTGAATCCATCTGGGGCAAAAGCTTTGAGGATGAGTTTTCTATTGAAGCACGTAATTACTACGGTGCGCTTTCCATGGCGAACAGCGGTCCGAATACCAACGGCTCACAGTTCTTTATTGTGCAGGCTAAGTCCGTTCCCGATTCACTCCTTTCACAGATGGAGGGCTTAAAGGATAACGGTTATCCGCAGAAGGTTATTGATAAGTATAAAGAGGTCGGCGGAACACCGTGGCTTGATTTTCACCATACTGTTTTCGGTATGATTACCGACGGCTGTGATGTCCTTGAGGATATTGCCGCTACAAGAACAGGTATGGCAGATAAGCCTGTATATGATGTTGTGATTGAAACAATTGAAATAGAGGATTAATTATGACAAATTAAACCCCCATTGCTGAGTATAATCAGTAGTGGGGGTTTGTTTTGACTATATATGTTGATGTGCTTTTTGTGCTGAATTTTTTTATTACATATCTACTGCTTCTGCTGACGAAATCACTTATCAAGTTCACGTCAAAAACAGGCAGGCTGCTTATAGGTGCGTTAATCGGCGGTGTGTATTCTTTAGTTATTCTTGCACCGAATCTGAATTTTCCTGTTTCGCTTTTTGGCAAGCTTTTAGCATCCGTGCTGATAGTCGTTGCCTCCTTTGACATAAAAAGATTGACCGTGTTTTTCAAAACGCTTGCCTGCTTTTATTTTTCAAATATGCTTTTTCTCGGTATTATTCTCGCATTATGGCTGTGGATAAAGCCGAAGGGCATTGTTGTTAACAACGGCATACCGTATTTTTCAATCCCTGCAGGCACGCTTTTGGTGCTCGCTCTGGCAGCGTATATCATTTCAATCCTTATTGTAAAGCTATATAATTATACAATTTCCAAAAAAGAAATTTATTCCTTAACAATTGTGGCAGGAGAGGAAAAAACGCACCTGTTTGCCTTTCTTGACAGCGGAAATAAGCTCACGGAGCCTTTTTCAAATTATCCTGTTATCATTGTTGATAAAAGTAAAATTCATTTTGAAACGCAGCGTATTATACCTTATAACACAGTGGGAGGTGAGGGGATGCTTCAGGCATTCAAGCCTGATAAGGTCATCATTTCAAACGGTAAAAAATCCTTTGAATGTGACAGTGTTTATGTAGCTGCAGGCAGTGTGGACTCCAAGGAATTTTCAGCTATACTGAATCCACAGTTATTAAATATTTGAGGTGATATTGTGTTGAAGAAAATAAAAAGATTTTTATTAAGACTGTTTAAAAAGCAGAAATGCTATTACATAAACGGACCCGAAACCCTGCCTCCGCCTCTTCCCAAGGAAACGGAGCAGAGAATTATGCAGGAGCTTGCACAGGGTGACAATTCAAACAGAGAGCTGCTGATTACGCATAATCTCAGGCTTGTTGTCTATATTGCAAAAAAATTTGAATCCAAAACAACCTCAACGGAGGACTTGGTTTCAATCGGTACAATCGGTCTGATGAAAGCGGTTAAAACCTTTAATCCCGAAAAAAATATCAAGCTGGCAACCTATGCTTCAAGATGCATTGAAAATGAAATTTTAATGCATCTCAGAAAGGTAAATAATATGAAAGCGGAAATGAGCTTTGATGAGCCTCTTTCTGTTGACTGGGACGGCAATGAGCTGACTTTGCGTGATGTTCTCGGAACAGAGCCTGATGATGTTTTTGAACCCATTGAGTATACAGACGAAAAGCGTCTACTGCTTAAAACAGTAAACGCTTTGCCTGAAAAAGAAAGAAATCTGATGATTATGCGCTTTGGTCTTAACGGCACGGAAAGCCATACCCAAAAGCAGCTTGCTGATCGCCTCGGCATATCTCAGTCCTACATCAGCCGTCTTGAAAAAAAGATACTCGATAAAATTAAGACTGAAATGCTCAGACAGGCGGTTTAGCCGAATTAATCTCTTTCAGCGGTTCTGCCGTTAAATAACAGACTGATGCACCAGATTGCAGCAAGTCCTACGATGCAGTAAATGATTCTTGCAAATACAGAATCCTGACCGCCGCAGATCCATGCGACCAAATCGAATTTGAAAAGTCCGATAAGTCCCCAGTTAATTCCGCCTATGATATTAAGAATTAAAGCTATGTTATTGACTATTTTCATTTTAATCACTCCAAAAATTAAGTCACAGATAGTATTGGCTATCTGTGACCTTTTTATTCATTGTTTAAGTTTTTTATATTTTTTTATAATAGCGTTAACGCAGATACAGGCTAATATACCGCCTGAAACATTAAGAATCACATCATCAATATCAATGCATCTGTAATTATAACCGATTAAAATTCCTATAATAAACTGAATGGTTTCTATGCCTACAGAAAACAAAAATATATTTATCAATCGTCTTTTTAGGTCTTTAATATAATAATTAAAAAATATTCCAAAAGGCATCAGCATAACGAAATTGCCAATAACCGACACAACACCATATGGTGTACCGGTTCTTACAGATTCTGTAATGCTTTCAATAATGCTTTTAAACGGAATAAAGTTATTCAGTGTATCTTCTCCTATTTTTCCGATTTCTATCGGGAAAAAGCAAACAGCAATTATTAAAGATAAATATAGACCGAAAGATAAATTAAACAATAGTTTATTCAGTTTGATTTTTTTTGCAATCATTATTATTGCGTAAAGTACCAATGCTGCAAATTCTAATTTTAAAATTCCTTCTCTTAATATAGTTATCATAGCTTTATAATATCATTAATAGTTTTTTATAACTACATTTTCACTTGACAGCCAAACATTATCATCCGCTTTTTCAAATCCTAAACGATACCTGCCTGATCCTACGTTTGACCATTCAGCTTTTCCGGGACCTACTCTTTTTAATGTTTTACGTCCAACCTCAAAAGCCCAAATACCACTTTCTCGATCCAAGCGTACAACATATGTACCGGTATCATTTTTCTTGTCGCTGCTCATTGTTGCTGTGTACCGAATATTATTGCCATTAAACTCTCTTACTGAACCATTGTAATCTTTTCTGAAATCGACAGTTGTAGTGTAGCTGCTTGCATATACAATGCTGCTTAGTGATAGCATAAATATAAATAATAGAACTGAGGCTATAAAAGATCTTTTGCAGTCTTTTGATTTTTTTGACGATTTAAAATTTATTTTCATAATATGATTGTCCTTTCGTTTTATGTAATTCTATTTTTATTTTAATATTCTTATATTAAACAGATTGTTGTGTTATCACCTCTTTCTATGATTAATTTAATAAAGCTTTATTAAAGAAAATATCCTCTCATATGTATAGTGTCATTTTTTTGAAAAACAGGAACACTTTTTGTAAATAATTGCAGATTTCTCTGCCATCTTTTCTAAGCATATTGTTAAAATGTTAAATACCCTGTTGTTGAATCAATTTTTTGAGTTGAAAGCAATGACTTTTTTGCATAATGAGTAGCTGTCACCCTATATTGATAACCTTTATCCACAGTAAGTGATTTACTTAAATTATATTTTTTGCTTTCTGAATACAAATCATTATATGTTTTATAATTTGACCAAGAGGTTGCACTTGCTGTCTTTCTTTGAACAACTACTTTAGTAAAACCACATTTCTCAACATTGTTATTTCCTTGTGTATATCCACTTATTAGTAAAGTAGTCGAACCTTGTTTTGCAATTCTTATATCGTGTCCTGAAATTAATCCTGTTGAATATGGGCTAATTCCAACCGCACTTGTTTGTTCAAGTAACTCCAATTCCTCTTGTGTAAAGCAAACATCATCTTTCGTACTGTTTGCTGCAAAAGCTGTAACAGGTGCAAAACAGGTAATAATCATTAAAATTGCTAAAAATATTGATATGTATTTTTTCATAGTTTTATCCTTCCTTTATTTAATTGATTCTGCAAATTGAATTGCAGTTTCCAAATCACAATCTAAACTTATATCATATATTGTTACATTATCTTTATATCTTATCGAACAACTATCTTTTTGCTCAAATATCAATACATCCATTCCATTTACTTTTATCATTTGTCCTGATTTAACATCCATTACAGTATTTACTCCTGCCGATTCAGTGTTTTGTGATGTTTGCTGAATATATAAATTTCCTATAATCGTATTATATTCAAAATCAATATCAACTATTTTCAGAACATCTTCATTCATAACCATTTCTATTTCGGTTATTTTACAATTTTCTTTTATCATCTCCTCAGGAAAAGTTACAGGTGAAATGCCATAGTCAGCGAGTTTCTTTGCTAAATCAGTATTCAACAAAGCATATCCATCTGCTGTTGTATCGGCATTTTCCAAATTATAGTCAATTTCAGCATTTCCGTTAATCAGTTCAGCAATCTTTTGCGGTATATTAAAGTTGAACACTTGAGCAGATACCACAAATGTTGAAACAATAATAACAACAAATACGGCAGCAATAAGCAATACCTTAATTGGTTTTTTTGATTTTGTTTTGACAACTAATGCCGTGTTATTCATTTCATTGTTTCTTATTATTTCTAATAAATCATAGCAGACATCAATATAATCCATATCAACCTGTGCATTATCTTTTTTCAATTCTTCTGCTATCAGTTCTAATATTTCTTCTTCTGTTAACTTAGTCAATTTTGAATTAATCATTTCAAGTAATTCATTTTTACTAAATTTATTATTCACTTCAAGTCCTCCTATCTATATAGTGTCAAAAAAAAATAAAAACAGGAACAAAAGTTTAAGTTTTTTCATAATCTTTAATCATTTTTAAAATTTTCTTTTTTAGTTTAGCGTGTCTTTTACCTACAGTTGATGAATCTAATCCTAATGATTTGCTTATTTCAACAAAGGATTGTTGTTTCCAATATCGAGCAATATATAAATTCCGTTCGTCTTTATTTAGTGAAGAAACAATTTTTAAGGCTCTTTTTTCGATGATTTCTTCTGTAATCATATTATCCGCATAATCAGGATTATAGTAAAGGTTATTTTCTATTGCAGAATCTTTATCTTCATTATTTAAAAAATCATATTCATTGCGTTTTAACTTATCGCGGATAATCTTGTTATTACAATTCATTGTTACTTGATATAACCAAGCTCTGTAATTACTTATTTCAATTCCACGTAACAAGTTTTCATACAAAGCAATATATGTATCTTGAACGCAATCGCAAGCATCTTCATCGCTTAGCTGAAAATGCAATTGACAGTGTTGTATTAATTTTTCACGATAAATTTCACAATCTTCCATTATTTCGTTAATAGTATTTTTATCAATAGCAATGGAGTGATTTTTTAATTTTGCTTTGCTCAAAATATTCTCCTTATAATTATGAATAAATTGGTTAAATTTTCAATATCTTTATAACTTTTAATAATATATTTGTCAATAGAAAACACGAAAAAAAGTAAAAATGTCAAAACGTTGCCATAAACAAAAGCGACGGAAATTCTCCGTCGCTTTGAAGATAAAATCATTTTATATTTTTGAAATGATTATTTCACATTTGCCGTTAATGGTGTATTCACCATAGTTAGCAGGTACAAAAAAGCTGTCACCCTTTTTGAAGGCTCTGCCGTCAAGCTCACCATTTCCGTCAACAACCAAAATATGGTTAAAGCTTTTTTCATCTGTGAAAAGTGTTGCGCTTTCTTTAACATCATAGTGATGAACTGTGAATAAATCACATTCGGTCAATAGGGTTTCAATATAGCTGCCTTTATCAACAGGCTCACCCATAGGCTTAATGTCATACTTAGGCGGCTCTGTAACCGATACATCAACAGCTTTTTTGATGTGAAGCTCTCTGGGCTTGCCGTCTGCACCCACTCTGCCGTAATCATAAACTCTGTATGTAGTGTTGGAATTCTGCTGGATTTCTGCAACGAGTATGCCCTTGCATATTGCGTGAACGGTGCCCGCCTCGATGAAAAGCAAATCACCCTTTTTTACCTTAACACTGTTCAGAACATCTGTGAGAGTGTTGTTTTCAATTGCCTTTGCAAATTCCTCGCTGCTGATTTTTTCTTTAAAGCCATAAATCAGTTGTGCATCCTCAGCGGCATCAAGCACATACCATATTTCGGTTTTGCCGAATTCACCCTCAACTCTCTGCGCATATTCATTGTTCGGGTGCACCTGAATGGATAAGTTGTCCTTAGCGTCAATCAGCTTTATTAAAATAGGAAAATAAGGGAAATCCGCAGCCCTTGTTCCCACAACCTTAATGCTGCCTGCTTCATTGATTACATCATCAAGGCTCTTTCCGTCAAACGCTCCGCCGTCAATTGTATTTCTGCCGTCCTTGTGGCAGGATAGCATCCAGCCTTCTGCAACCTTGTCATAATCACAGTCAAAGCCGAAATCTGTTTTTAATCTTGTACCGCCCCAAAGATAATCTTTAAATACGGGATTTAACTTTAAAATATCCATAATAAGTTCCTTTATTCATATGTTTTTTTATATAATAGCAAATTTTATCTATACTTTCAATTGAAAATAGTGTAAAATATATCTATTAATTTTGGAGTTTTTTGTTATGAATGTTGTAGATGTTCAAAATTTAACACTGTCATTTGGTGAAAATACACTTTTTTCCAATGTTTCATTTGATATTCAGGATAAAGAAAAGGTCGGCTTTGTGGGTGTCAACGGTGCCGGTAAAACCTCGCTGTTTAAAATCATAACAGGCGAGTACCTGCCTGACAGCGGCAGCTGCTTTATGTCAAAAAATATCCGTCTCGGCTATATGGAGCAGCACACCTGTTCCGATGAACGCACAATCTGGGACGAGCTTGTCAGCGTTTTTGATGAGCTTATTCAAATGGAAAAGGAGTTGGAGAAGCTTGCACAGGAGCTTACAATCAATCCTTCAAAGCAGCTGATTGAAAGGCAGGACTATCTGACGAATGAATTTAATATGCAGGGCGGCTTAACCTATAAATCCATGACACGCTCGGCTTTAATCGGTCTTGGTTTCAGCGAGGATGATTTTAATAAATCAACCAAAACACTTTCAGGCGGTCAGCGTTCAAAGCTGATACTTGCCAAACTGCTTTTGTCAAAGGCAGATTTTCTTTTGCTTGATGAGCCTACAAACCACCTTGATATTTCCGCTATTCAGTGGCTTGAGGAGTTTTTGAAAAATTTTAACGGCGCCTGCCTGATTATATCCCACGACAGATATTTTCTTGATAAAATCACAGACAAAACCATTGAGCTTGAAAATAAAAAAATCCGTTCCTATAAGGGGAACTATTCCACCTTCCTTGTAAAAAAAGAGGCGGAGCAGAAGGCAATTGAGGATAAGTATAAAAATGATATTGCCGAGATTGAACGCCTTGAGGGTATCATTGCCCAGCAAAGACAGTGGAACAGAGAAAAGAACATTAAAACTGCCGAAAGCAAGGAAAAGGTAGTTGAGCGTATAAAAGCACAGCTTGTTGTGCCGGACAGTAAGGTTGAAAAAATCCGCTTTGATTTTACTCCTAAGTGTGTATCGGGCGAGGACGTCTTAGAGGTCAACGGACTTTCCAAATCCTTTAACGGCAATCAGATTTTTTCAGATGCAAGCTTTTATGTGAAAAGGGGAGAAAGGGTATTTCTGCTTGGTGACAACGGCTGCGGCAAAACCACACTTTTAAAAATTCTTATGGGTGATTTAACCCGAGATGACGGCACCTTTAAATTCGGTCAGTCCCTGATGACAGGCTATTTTGACCAGGTGCAGGCAAAGCTGGATTTAACCAAAACCGTTATTGACGAGGTGTGGACAAACTTCCCCTATATGACCGAAACAAGGGTGAGAAATGCACTTGCCGCCTTTCTGTTTAAGGGAGAAGAGGTGTTCAGACCCCTTGAGGTCTGCTCAGGCGGTGAGCGTGCCCGTGTGGCACTGCTTAAGCTGATGCTCGGCGGCTTTAATTTTTTGCTGCTTGACGAGCCTACCAATCATCTTGATGCTTTTTCACGTGAGGAGCTTGAGAATACTTTGCTTAACTATCAGGGCACAATGCTGATTGTGTCCCACGACAGATATTTTATCAACAAGCTTGCCACACGTATCGTTGAACTGACACCAAAGGGCTGCAACAGCTATATCGGCGGCTATGACGAATATGCAGAGCGAAGATATGTGCCCGCTGCCGAAAAGACAAAAGCCGATAAACCAAAGGTGAATGACTATAAGCTGAAAAAAGAAAGACAGAGCAATCTCAGAAAGCTCACAACTAAGAGCAAAAGACTTGAGGAAGAGATTGAAGCTGTTGAGCTTGAAATTGAGGAAACACAGGAAAAGCTCAATTTAGCAGGCTATGAGGAGCTTATGGAATTAACAAAGCAGCTTGATGATTTGACAGTTAAAAGAGATACGCTCTATTCTGACTGGGAGCAGACTGCTATGGAATTAGAGGCGTATAATTCATAATAAAGTTCAGGAGATTTTTATGTCAGCCGTAGTTGTAATAGGTGCAGGGGCAGCAGGGCTTTTGTGCAGTGCTAAGCTTGCACAGAGGGGCTTTGAGGTTACATTGCTTGAAAAAATGAATAGACCTGCAAGAAAGCTGATGATAACAGGCAAGGGAAGATGCAATGTAACAAATGCCTGCTTTGAGCTTGATGATTTAATATCAAATGTTCCTACAAATCCGCGTTTTATGTATTCGGCTTTTTCCAATTTTATGCCGTATGACACAATGGCACTTTTTGAGGAGCTTGGCGTTCCTCTTAAAATCGAAAGGGGCAACCGTGTTTTCCCTCAGAGTGATAAGGCTGTGGACATTGTGGACGCTCTTGTTAAATACTGTAAAGACAGCGGTGTTCATATCATTCAGGCAGAGGCTAAGTCCTTTGAATGTGAAAACGGACTTGTTAAGGCTGTTGTGCTTGCGGATAAATCAAACATTCCCTGTGACAGAGTCGTTGTTGCCACAGGGGGCAAAAGCTACCCCTTAACAGGTTCAACAGGTGACGGATATATTCTTGCACGGTCGGTGGGTCATACAGTAACCAAAATCAAGCCGAGTCTTGTACCGCTTGTGTGCTCAAATAACTTTGTACCTAAGCTGCAGGGTCTGTCACTTAAAAATATTTCCGTTACGCTATTTGAAAATGACAGGGAAATCTTCACCGATTTCGGTGAAATGATTTTTACCCATTACGGTATGTCGGGTCCTGTCATTCTTTCGGCATCAAGCCATATCGGAAATATGGGTGAAAAGGCTTATAAAATAGAAATTGATTTTAAGCCTGCACTTGATTTGCAGACACTGGATAAGCGGCTGCAAAAGGATTTTTCTGAATTTTCCAATAAAGATTTTATAAATTCTTTGTCAAAGCTGTTGCCTAAAAAACTGATTCCTGTTATAGTTTTAATCAGCGGTATTTTACCGAATACCAAATGTAATCAGATTACCAAGGAACAGCGTCAGGCTTTGGCTCATTTGCTGAAGCATTTTACGGTTAATGTCAGCGGCTTTCGCCCTGTTGAGGAGGCAATTGTTACCTCAGGCGGTGTTGATGTTAAGGAGCTTGACCCGAAAACAATGAAATCAAAAATTGTTGATAATCTCTATTTTATCGGTGAGGTTATTGACGTTGATGCATATACAGGCGGCTTTAATCTGCAGATTGCATTTTCTACTGCTGCTGTGTGTGCTGAAAATATGGAGTAAAAGAGAGGCAGTTTTATGATTAATGTAGCGATTGACGGACCTGCCGGTGCAGGCAAATCAACTATTGCAAAGGCGGCAGCCAAGGAGCTTGGCTTTATTTATGTTGACACAGGTGCACTCTACCGAACGATTGCACTCAGTGCAGTAAGGTGCGGTGCTGTCAGTGACAATGAAAAAATAATTACTATGCTTAATGATATAACGGTTAAGCTTGGCTTTGCCGATGACGGCAGCCAGTGTGTTTATCTTAACGGTGAGGATGTTTCATCACTTATCAGAACACCTGAAATTTCAATGGCAGCGTCAAAGGTTTCTGCAATACCTGAGGTGAGGGCGTTTCTGCTGGACCTTCAGCGTGATATTGCAAATGAAAATCATGTTATTATGGACGGACGTGACATTGCTTCTGTTGTTCTGCCGAATGCCAAGCCTAAAATCTTTCTGTTCGCATCTCCTGAATGCAGGGCTGAAAGAAGATATAAGGAGCTTGTGGAAAAGGGTGAGGATGTCACATATGAGGATGTGCTGGCTGATGTTAACCAGCGTGACTATCAGGACTCTCACCGTGAGATTGCACCCCTTAAGCCCACAGAGGAATCTGTTATGGCGGATACATCGGAGCTTAATTTACAGCAGTCCATTGAACTGATAATTCGTATTATTAAGGAGAATATGTAATGAAGGAATTTGACTACTCTCAGGTAAAGCATTATAAGCTTTATAATTTCATTAAGGTTATTTTCAGACCACTTGTTAAACTTGTTTATCATACAAAGTTCAAGGGGCTTGAAAATGTGCCTACAGACCAGAATAACTACATAGTTGCAATCAATCACACCTGTGCTGTTGACCCGATTTTTGTTGCCTGCCCCAAGCAGGTTCCTCCGCTTCACTTTATGGCGAAGGTTGAGCTTTTTAAAAATCCGTTTGCCGCTTGGTTTATTACACATATGTACGGCTTTCCTGTCAGAAGAGGCAAGGGTGATACCTCGGCAATTGACTATGGCATCAAAATTATTGAAGAGGGTCATGTAATGGCAATCTGCCCTGAGGGCAAGCGCATTAAGGATAAAAACGGTGTTCCTCAGAAAGCCAAGGCAGGTGTGGCAGTTATTGCCAAGGCAACAGGTGCGGATGTTCTCCCGGTTGCAATTTGCTGCAACGGCAAAATCAAGCCGGGCAGCCACGTAACTGTTTCCTACGGCAAGCTGATTAAAAACAGTGAGCTTGGTCTTGACAAAGAGGAAATCGGACCGCACGATATTAAAGATGCAGCAAATATGGTAATGGCTAAAATTACCGAGCTTTGGGAGGCTGAATGCAAATCATGATTAAGCTTGCAAAAACAGCAGGATTCTGCTTTGGTGTTGATAGGGCAGTCAATCTTGTTTATGAGCTTGTTGAAAAGGGCGAAAGGGTTTGTACATTGGGACCGATTATTCATAATTCACAGCTTGTGTCCGACCTTGAAAGCAGGGGTGTCAAAATTATTGATGATATAACGCAGTGCCCTGACGGCTATACTGTTGTTATCAGAACACACGGTGTGGAAAAATCGGTTATTGACAGTGCGGCTGACAGTCAGGTTAATTATATAGATGCAACCTGTCCCTTTGTTTCAAAAATTCACAGAATTGTAGGTGAGCAGCAGGAGGGAACGGTTACACTTATTGCAGGTGACGAAAATCATCCTGAGGTTATGGGCATCCGTTCCTACTGCAAGGGCAGAAGCTTTGTTTTCAAAAATGAGGATGAGCTCAACTCGATACTGAAAAATAATAGTCTTATTGACGAAAAATCGTTGATTTGTGTTTCTCAGACCACATTTTCTTTAAAAGAATGGAAAAAATGCGAGAAAATTCTTAAAAAACTATATACAAATTGCAAAATTTATAGTACAATATGTAATGCTACAGCCGACAGGCAGGAGGAAGCGGCTTCCATTTCGGAGGAGGCAGACGCTATGATTGTCATCGGAGGTAGACATTCATCTAACACCTGTAAGCTCAGGGATGTTTGCAAAGCCAAGGCAGATACCTATCTGATAGAAACCGCCGACGAGCTGCGCGACATTGACCTCAGTCATTACAAGGTAGTTGGTGTTACTGCGGGGGCTTCGACACCCTCGGTTATTATCAAGGAGGTACTAAAATCCATGTCCGAAGAAATTATTGAAAAGGAAGTTGAAACAACTGATTCAGTTGTGGAGACAGCAGATACCGCTGATAAGGCTACTGAGCCTGCTGTCAAAGCATCTGCTGATGGTGAGGCAACCTTCGAAGAAATGCTTGAAGAATCATTCAGGGAAGATGAAAACAGCAAGGTAGTAAAAGGTACAGTTGTTAACATTACCCCAACAGAGGTTTTCGTTGATGTTGAGGGTAGAAAGCAAACCGGTGTTATCGCTTTTGATGATTTGTCATCAGAGCCAATTACTAAGCCAGAGGATGCTGTTAGCATTGGTGATGAGCTTAACCTTGTTATTATGAAAACTGATGACAGCGAAGGTGTGCTCAAGCTTTCTAAGAAGCTTGTTGACCAGTTTAAAGGCTGGGAGGACATTGTTGCTGCCAAAGAAAATGATGAAGTACTTGAGGGTACTGTTACCGCTGTTGTTAAGGGCGGTGTAATTGTTGTTGCAAAGGGTACAAGAGTATTTGTTCCTGCATCACTTACAGGTGTTGCACGCGGACAGGAGCTTGATATTCTTAAAAATACAACAGCTCGTTTCAAAATTATTGACATCAATAATGCAAGACGCCGTGCAGTTGGCTCCATCAAGGTTGTTGCTAACGAGGAAAGAAAGGCTCAGCAGGAGGCTCTTTGGGCTTCTCTTGAAGAGGGTCAGAAATTAAACGGAACAGTTAAGTCACTTACAAGCTATGGTGCTTTTGTTGACATCGGCGGTATGGACGGTATGATTCATATCAGCGAGCTTTCATGGAACAGAATTAAGCATCCGTCAGAGGTTGTTAAGGTTGGCGATGTTGTTGAGGTAACAATCAAGAGCCTTGACGAAGAGAATAAGAAGATTTCTCTCGGCTTCAAGAAGATTGAGGATAACCCATGGGAGATTCTTAAGAGAGATTATCCTGTCGGCACAGATTGCAAGGCAAAGATTGTTTCAATCGCTGCTTTCGGTGCATTTGCAAACATTATCCCCGGTATTGACGGCTTAATTCATATCAGCCAGATTTCTTGGGAAAGAGTTAAGACACCTGCTGATGTACTCAGTGTTGGTGACGAGGTTGACGTTAGAATTATTGATGTTGACTATGACAAGAAGAGAGTTTCTCTTTCAATGAAAGAGCTTATCGCAAAGCCTGAGGAAACAGTTGCTATCCTTGCTGATGAGGATGACGCTGAGTAATAAGGCTACATATAAAAATAAAGGCAAGGATTTATTCCTTGCCTTTAATACTGTTGATAAAGTGGACTGAACCACGCACAATAATAAATTGACGTATGTTATTGAAGTATCGTGGGGGACAGCGTCCTCGACATCCTGCTAACGCATTAACTATTTAAAAGCCTTGCAATTATAGTAATTGCAAGGCTTTTGTGCGCTTTTCGTTTTTTGTTCGGAAGCGGTACCATCGTACAGCAATCCTCACAAAAAAACGAAATTCAGTTCCATTTCTCAACAGTATTTATTATATTTTTTAATTAAAAATTGAATTAATCAGATTCTGATAAATTTCTGTGGGATTCTGCTGAAATTTATCTCTTATCAGCTCTGCCTGTGCCATTGTGGGGACATTAAGTGTAAGCACCATAAAGTCCTTATCAATATCACTTACGTGCATTGTGATTTCAAAGGAATTCTTTTGTTCTTTGATTTCAACTCTGTTTTCTTTTTTATTTATTTCACGCTCGGCAAGCTTTCTTACCAGCTCAATGCTTTTTTCTCTTATTGTTATAGGAAGGTCCTTTTCAACAATATCAACGGCAAATTTACAGTCCTTGCTTATTTCAAGATAGCCGTTTTTATTTTCTGTAAAATGTCCCTTTTTTATCATTTTTGAAATGGCGTTTGAAACCTCAAAATAGTTGGCAATCTTGCCGTCAACAACAGCATCTATTATATTCTGTGCTGTTATCTTTTCTTCGCAGTTGGCAAGAATATAACAGACTAATATTGATATTGCTGAGCTTGAGCGCAGACCGCCGTCCTCAATTCCCGCTGTAAATGCATCAAAATCCAAAACAGGGTTATATTCCTTGTCCATTATCTCACCGTCCCTTTGTTTATTATTACAATTTTTGACGAATAATATAATAGCACATATTTGTTAATCTTGCAATCAATTCTTATTTGTGCTATAAATAATATAGGAAATTTTTTCAAAAGGAGAATATTAAAATGACAGAAATTACAAAAGATACCATTATCGGAGATATTTTAGACATTTGCCCTGATGCAGCACCTCTTTTTTTAGAGATTGGTATGCATTGCCTTGGATGCCCTGCATCAAGAGGTGAAACTGTTGAGCAGGCTTGTATGGTTCACGGCACAGATGCTGATGAGCTTGTTGAAAAGCTCAATGCATTTATGTCAGAGAAATAATGCAGTCATTATCAAAAAGATTGTCTGCGGTTGCAGCTCTTGTTAGAAAAGATTCTGTAATTGCAGACGTCGGCACTGATCACGGCTATATTCCTGTTTATCTTTATAAAGCAGGAGTAATTAAAGGTGCAGTGGCAGCTGATGTTAATGAAAAGCCTTTATCCTCCTGCAAAGCTCTTGTTATGCAGGAGGAGCTTTCTGCTGTGATAAAAACAAGATTGTCAAACGGACTTGATTATATTTTGCCTGATGAATACGATACGGTTATTATTGCAGGTATGGGCGGTGAGCTGATTGCCGATATTCTTTCAAGAGCAGATGTCAGGGATAAGCATATTATATTGAATCCTATGACACATCCCGAAACAGCCCGTAAATATCTGTATGATAACGGATTTGATATTAATAATGATATAATTATTAAAGACGGCAGGCATTATTATTCCGTATTTGATGCGGTCTATACAGGCAAAATCCTACCAAAAACAAAAGCAGATTATTACCTTGGGAATATTCGGGATTTTTCAAATAAGGAATATTTTGAGCATCTTTTGAATTATCTGAATAATAAGCTTAAATCAGGTGAAGACCTGAAGGATGTTATCAAAGCCGTGGAGGAAAAGCTATGACAACTGTTAAAAATATTTATGACTACATAAATTCTATTGCACCCTTTGCCTTGCAGGAGGAGTGGGATAATGCAGGCTTTTTAACAGGCGATTTTCGCAAAGAGGTTAAAACTGTGGTGATGGCGCTTGATCCTACGAAAGAGGCTTGCGAATTTGCTGCCGGACTGAATGCGGATTTGCTTTTAACACATCATCCTGTGCTGTTTAAGGGTGCAAAAGAAATACTCAAAGGTTCTGCGCTTTATACACTTGTCAATCACGATATTGCCCATATTGCGGCTCATACAAATTTTGATGTAGCTGACTGTGGCATCAATTTTAATCTTGCAAAGCTTTTACAGCTTGAAAATGTTTCAAAAATTGACGGCAGTTTTCTTGTAACAGGTGATTTGCCCCAGGCAATGAGCATTGATGATTTAACACAGTATGTCAGTGATGTGCTTGATTGTAGCGGCATAAGGTATACAGACACCGACAGGCTCATAAAAACGGTTGCGCTGGGCGGCGGTGCCTGTGAGGAATATATTGAAATTGCCGAGCCTTGCTCCGATTGCTTTATTACAGGGGATTTGAAATATCATCAGATGCTTGACGCCAAGGAACGGGGCTATGCACTTATATCTGCAGGTCATTTTGAAACAGAAAATAAACCATTTTTAATGCTTAAGGATATGCTTGAAAAGCTTTTTACAGATGTAGAGTTTATCATTGCACCTGTGAATAATCCTATACTATCTATATAATTAAGGGAAAGTTATGGCACTTGACGGAATTTTTTTATACCATTTAAAAAACGAAATTGCTGATTTTGCAGTGGACAGCAGGGTTGATAAAATTTATCAGCCCTCAAAGGATGAGCTTGTTATTAACCTTCGTTCAAGGGAGGGGAGTAGGAGGCTTCTTTTGTCCTGCAATGCTGACAGTGCCAGAATCCATTTCACCGACTATCCGCCTGAGAATCCGCCAAAGCCGCCTATGTTCTGTCTGCTTTTAAGGAAAAGGCTGACAGGTGCCTGGATAACCGATGTGATTCAGGAGGATTTGGAGCGTGTTGTAACAATCAAATTTTCAGGCACGGATGAGCTTGGCGATAAACGCTCCTATGCACTCATTGTTGAAATTATGGGCAGATATTCCAATATTATCTTTGTTGATGAAAACGGCAAAATTATCGACTCCTTAAAAAGAATTGATGAGAACAAATCACAGGTGCGTGAGGTTTTGCCGGGTGTTACATATGTCGCACCGCCAAAGCAGGATAAAAGGAATATTTTTACTGATGATATAGCTGATATTCAAAATCAGATTAAAGCATCAAATAAGACTGTCTATAAGGCTGTTATGGAAACGGTGAAGGGCGTTTCGCCGATTATCTGCCGTGAGGTTGAAAACGGCTTGACCCTTGAAGAGTTTAAAAACTGTGCCCAAAATCCCGTGCCTACAGTTGTAATTGTGGATACACCAAAGGATTTTGCCTTTATGAATATTCAGCAGTATGACACCTTGGCAGAGATTAAGCATTATGATACCTTTTCACAGCTTCTCGACTATTTCTACTATGAACGTGTCCGTTTAATGCGAATTAAGGCACGCAGTGCAGATTTGTTCAAAAAGCTCACTACACTGCAGGAGCGTGCTGTAAGAAAGGCTGCCAACAGAGAACAGGAGCTTGAAAGCTGTAGGGATAAGGAAACCTTTAAGCTGTTCGGCGATTTGATTAATTCAAATCAATACAGGCTTGAAAAGGGTCAGGCTTATTATGATTTGGAGAATTATTATGATAATAATAGCTTAGTCAGAATCCCTGCCGACATTTTCTTAACACCTGCACAGAATGCACAAAGATATTATAAGGAATACCGCAAAAAGCAGGTTGCAGAGGCTAAGCTGGTTGACTTTATCAATCAGGCTAAGGCTGAGGCAGAATATTTTGAAACGGTTATTGATGCCCTTTCCCGTGCGGAAACAGACAGCGAAATCAGTGAAATCAAAGCAGAGCTTTCCTTACAGGGCTATCTGAAAAAGACTATCGATAAAAAGAAAAATCCTAAGGCACTTAAGCCTATGCGTTTTAAAACACGTGACGGCTTTACTGTGTGGGTGGGCAGAAATAATCTGATGAATGACCGCTTAACGATGAAAACGGCTAAAAATTATGACACCTGGTTTCACGTGCAGGACAGTGCAGGCAGTCATGTTATCTGCGAAACCTCGGGTGCTGAAATTACCGATGAAGCCATTCACGATTGTGCAGTGCTTGCGGCTTATTACAGTAAGGCGAGAGCCAGCTCCAATGTTGCAGTGGATTATACACTGATAAAGAATGTTAAAAAGCCGAATGGCGCTAAGCCCGGCTTTGTAATTTATGACCCGTATAAAACGGAATTTGTTACCCCGACTATGGAAGAAACGGAGGGCTTGCGTGATGAATAATGTTGCAATTATTTTAGGTGCAGGAGCAGGCACACGAATGAAGGCGGATAAAAGCAAGCTGCTCCTTGAAATAAACGGAAAAACAGTTTTGGAGCGAACAGTTGAAACCTTTTCAAAAATAAAAGAAATCCATGAAATTATCGTTGTCTGCCGTGAAAGCGATTTGGACAGCTTTGAGCGTGTTCTTTCCGCATATAACATTTCCTACTGCTTTGGAGGTGATACCCGTCAGCAAAGCGTTATGAATGCTGTTGAAACGATTGATGAATGTGATTATCTTATCATTCACGACGGGGCAAGACCGCTTATTATGGAAAAAGAGATAAAAGATACACTTGCAAGTGCCATTCAGAATGGCGCTGCCGCCGTTGGTGTTATGGTGAAGGACACGATTAAAGTTGTTGACAGCAACAAGCAGATTGTTTCGACACCAGACAGGTCAACGCTTGTATCCATAAGAACACCGCAGATATTTGAGTTTAAAATGTATGCAGATGCGGTTGAAAAAGCAAAGACAGACGGTAAGGACTTTACCGACGATTGTCAGTTGATTGAATATTTCGGAAAGCCTGTATTCACCGTTATCGGTGACTACGGCAATATTAAAATAACCACACCCGAGGATTTGCCTATGGCAGAGGGTGTATTGAAAATGAGAGGTGAGCAGTAATGAGAATCGGTCACGGCTATGACGTTCATAAATTGGTGGGGGGCAGAAAATGTATTATCGGCGGTGTGGATATTCCAAGCCCTGTCGGTCTGCTTGGTCACAGTGATGCTGATGTGCTCCTTCACGCAATCAGCGATGCAATACTGGGTGCTGCCGCTATGGGTGACATCGGTCATCTTTTCCCTGATACTGATGATAAGTGGAAGGGCGCAGACAGCCTTGAGCTGTTAAAGGAGGTTGTCAGACAGGTGAATGAAAAGGGCTATAAAATAGTCAATATAGACTCAACCATCCTTGCACAGGCACCTAAAATGGCACCCCATATTTATGATATGAGATGTAACATTGCAAAGGCTTGCGGTGTTGCTGTTGACTGTGTTTCCGTGAAAGCAACTACCGAAGAAGGCTTGGGCTTTACAGGAGCTAAAGAGGGGATTGCTGCCCACGCGGTCTGCCTTATTGCGTGAAGCTATGCACTATGTTAAAGCAAAAGGGATTTTATCACCGAAAAACGGAATGAATTTGTACCGTGGCTGTTCTCACGGCTGTATATACTGCGATTCAAGAAGCAAGTGCTATAATATGCAGCATGACTTTGAAGACATTGAGATTAAAGAAAATGCCATTGAACTGCTTGAAACTGCACTTAAACACAAGCGCAAAAAGTGTATGATAGGTACGGGCTCTATGACAGATCCTTATATTCCGCTTGAAACGGAACTTCAAAATGTAAGAAAAGCCTTATCCTTAATTTATGAAAACGGCTTTGGTTTTACAGTTGTTACAAAATCAAACCGTATTCTCCGTGATATGGATTTGCTGCAGAAGATTAATGAAAAAACCAAGTGCGTTGTCCAGATGACGCTGACAACCGCTGATGAGGATTTGTGCAGAAAAATCGAGCCAAATGTTTCCACAACAAAAGAGCGCTTTGAGGTTCTTAAACAAATGCGTGACGCAGGAATACCGACCGTTGTCTGGCTTTCACCGATTTTGCCTTTTATTAATGATACGTGGGAAAATATTTCTGCCATTCTTGATATGTGTATTGAGGCAAAGGTTTATGGCATTCTATGCTTTGATATGGGCGTAACGCTTCGTGACGGTAACAGGGAATATTTTTATCGTCAGCTTGACAGGCAATTTCCCGGCTTAAAGGATAAATATATCAGGATATATGGTAATCAGTATATTATCAGCAGTCCTGATAATAAAAGGCTGATGAAGCTTTTCGGTGAAAAATGTGATGAATACGGTATTGTTCACAATAATGATTTGATATTTGAATATCTGCACACCTTTGAAGAAAAACAAGCCGCTGAGCAAATGAGTCTGTGGGATTTATAATGTTTTTTTATTCATAATATAGCCTGTTTATGCTATACATTAGTATAAACAGGCTATATTTTTTGAATATTTTGTTAATACTCTTGACAAATGGAAAATTATTGCTAAAATAGTAATTGTTAGCACTCGAGGCACTTGAGTGCTAACAATGAAATTGTAAAATATTTTTAGAGGTGATATTATGAATATTAAACCATTGGCAGATAAGGTTTTGCTTAAATCCTTTGAGCCTGAGGAAACAACAAAGAGCGGTCTTATCCTTGCAGCGTCTGCACAGGAAAAGCCTGAAATGAGTGAGGTCGTTGCAGTAGGACCCGGTACTGAAGAAAACCCAATGACTGTTAAAGCTGGTGACAAGGTTATCACAAGCAAATACTCAGGCACTGAGGTTAAGGTTGACGGTGTGGAGTACACCATTATTTCTGTAAGCGATATTCTTGCAGTTGTTGAATAATTTGAAAGGAAGATGTGAATTATGGCTAAGGATATAATTTATGGCGAGGAAGCTCGCAAGGCTCTGCAGGCAGGTATTGACAAGCTTGCAAATACAGTTAAAATCACACTCGGTCCAAAGGGACGCAATGTAGTGCTTGACAAAAAATACGGCTCACCGCTTATTACAAATGACGGTGTTACAATTGCCAAGGAAATCGAGCTTGAAAATCCATTTGAAAATATGGGTGCTCAGCTTGTTAAAGAGGTTTCATCAAAAACCAATGACGACGCAGGTGACGGCACAACAACCGCAACACTGCTTGCACAGGCGCTTGTTCGTGAGGGCATGAAGAATGTTGCTGCAGGTGCTAACCCAATGGCTGTTAAAAACGGCATCAAGGCTGCTGTTGATGCAACTGTTGAGGCTGTTAAGGCAAACTCTCAGCAGGTTAAGGGCTCAGGCGATATTGCCCGTGTAGCTACTGTTTCTGCTGCCGATGAATACGTTGGTACTCTTATTGCAGATGCTATGGATAAGGTTTCTGCTGACGGTGTTATCACTATTGAGGAGTCAAAGACTGCCGAAACCGTTTGCGAGGTTGTTGAGGGTATGCAGTTTGACCGTGGTTACATTTCACCTTATATGGTAACGGATACCGATAAAATGGAAGCCGTTATTGATGACGCAATGCTTCTTATCACAGATAAAAAGATTTCAACCGTTCAGGATATTCTTCCTCTTCTTGAGGCAGTTCTCAAGTCAGGTCAGAAGCTTGTAATTGTTGCTGAGGATGTTGAGGGTGAGGCTCTCCAGACAATCCTTCTCAATAAGCTTCGCGGCACATTTACCTGTGTATGCGTTAAAGCTCCCGGTTTCGGCGACAGAAGAAAGGATATGCTTCAGGATATTGCTATTCTTACAGGCGGTCAGGTTATTACAAGTGACCTCGGCTTAGAGCTTAAGGATGCAACAATGGCAATGCTTGGTAAGGCTCGCCAGGTTAAGGTTACTAAGGAAAATACTATCATTGTTGACGGTGCAGGTGATGCTGCTGAAATCAAGAACAGAGTCGGTCAGATTAAGACCGCTATTGATAACAGCACATCAGACTTTGACAGAGAAAAGCTTCAGGAGCGTCTTGCTAAGCTTGCAGGCGGTGTTGCAGTTATCAAGGTTGGTGCTGCTACCGAAACAGAAATGAAGGAAAAGAAGCTGAGAATCGAGGATGCTCTTGCTGCAACAAAGGCTGCAGTTGAAGAGGGTATCGTTGCAGGCGGCGGTGTTGCTCTGATTAATGCAATCCCTGCTGTTGAGGCTCTGCTTGATACAGACGATGCTGACTTTAAGACAGGTGTTTCCATTGTTATCAAAGCACTTGAGGAGCCTGTAAGACAGATTGCACTCAATGCAGGTGCAGAGGGCTCAGTTATTGTTGATAAAATCAAGACCTCAAATAAAACAGGCTTCGGCTTGAATTTCGCAACAGGTGAATACTGCGATATGATTGAGGAGGGTATTGTTGACCCTGCTAAGGTTACACGTTCAGCACTGCAGAATGCTGCATCCGTTGCAGCAATGGTGCTTACAACCGAAAGCCTTGTTACAGACATTAAAGACCCACAGGCTGACGCAGCACAGGCTGCAGCTATGGCAGCAGCACAGGGCGGCGGAATGTATTAATAAATACAACATATAATTAAAAAACACTTCCCACGAGGGAAGTGTTTTTTGCTGTATATTTTAAAATTTAACATCCTTTGAAAGCTTGCCGTGGTAAACTGCATTTCCGATATTAACGGGTGAAAGGTACACCTTAAGCTGATTCTTTAAGGCGTTGAGTTTGCAGTAATCGAATTTAATGTCACTTAAGCTGTAAACTCGGATGCTTTCTGCAAGCTCCCTGATTCTCATTGCTTTATCGGCGGCAATGGTAATTTCCTTTGTTTCATTCGGCAGAATATCAAAGAAATTGTCACTGAAGGGATTTGATGATCTGTTGCTTTCTGCCTTGACAAGCCTTGCAAAATTATCGGTCTTTATAGATAATCTTAACTGCTTATCTTCAATAAAAATTTTGGTTTTCAGCCTTGCTTTGGGAAGACAAAGATTTTTTTCATTGTCAAGAAGCACAACCTTCTGATTAATCTGCTCTCCGTTGTGATAAAGTCTTGCACAGATTCCTGTTTTTCTGTAATCGTGAACTCGTTTAATTTCATTGACATCAAGCTCAAATATAAGCCTGTTTTCAAGTGCAGGCATATCAACAGCAGTTTTGTACTTTTCGATTATGCCCTTTTCAAAATCAAAAAGGATGTATTCGGCTTCAACCGACTGCGCATTGTTAAGGTCATTGAGCACAAATATTTTGATGTGCTCATCCGTATCCTCAACAGAAACGGAGAGGGGAGCGTTAAAATGCCTTGCACCATATTGCAAAGCCTTGTAGTTGCCATAGTAGTCTATGCTTGACCAGGAGCATACACCCCAGCAGTCATTGAACTGCCAGTACATTGAGCCGTTGCATCTGCCCTTGTTTCTTCTCCAGTGCTCGGTTGCATCTGCAATGCATTCATTCTGTGTTACCTGTGACAGGTAAATATAATCCTCAAATCTCTTAGGCAGATTAAAGCGTGATGCAATGTAATAAACCATTTTGTCATTACCGCTTGCGCATTTCTGGTGTGCTTTAAAAACGTCACTGCTGAGATTATAGTCTGACGGCTGTGCATATTTTTCTATTGCCTTGATGTCAGGCAGACTTTCAAAGCCGAACTCGCTGCAAAAGCGTGTCATACGCTTGCGGTAATAATCCATGGGCTTAAGACCGTGCCATACCCCCCAAAGGTGTGTGTCGCCTACATTGTCGGAGCTTACACCCTTGTTGTGGGAAATACCGATAGGGGAGCCCGGTGTATACGGAGTCTGCTTATCGTATTTTCTGATTTCAGGCTCGAGAATATCGTAGAAGAATTTTTCTGTCCAGTCCACATATTTTGTCATATGCGCCCATGACATATGCATATCTTCAATTTCATTGTTACCGCACCATACAGCCAGTGAAGGATGGTGACAAAGCCTTTTGACATTGCTTTTAACCTCTTCCTTGACGTTGTCCAAAAATTCATTGTCAAAGAAAGGATAAGCCTGACAGGCAAACTGGAAATCCTGCCATAATAGAATACCTCTTTTGTCACAGGCTTCATAAAAGCTGTCACTTTCGTAGTATCCGCCGCCCCATATGCGCAGCATATTTATGTTTGAAAACTGAACAGCATCAAGCAGATAATTCAGCTCTCTGCCTCTGAAGCGTGTTATAAAGCTGTCGGGAGGAATGTAGTTTGCACCCTTGATAAAGAGCGGCACACCATTTAATATAAATTGGAAATTCTGACCGTATTCATCACGTTCATGGTTAAGCTCAATGGTTCTTAAACCGATTTTCTTTTCTTCCCAGCAGATTTCCTTGTCATTATTTAAAATTACGGCTCTTACTTTATATAACGGCTGCTCCTCTTTGCCTGAAAGCTCTTTTGTCCACCAGAGCTTCGGGTTATCAATAACAAAATCACAGCTGTTACCCCAGTGTTGATACACTTCACCGTCAGGTCCTTCAAGCGTAATAAAGCATTCTGCCTCGTCATTGTACAGTGTTATATCTGCATTAACGCTGACTGTCACATCATCACCATGATTCTGGGTGACTGAAAGGTAATTAATTCTGCCGTCTTCAACAAACTCAAGTGAAATGTCCCTTGTAATGCCGCTGCAGGGCAGAACAGGACCCCAGTCCCAGCCAAAATGACATTGGGGTTTTCTGATATGCACAATACCGTTCTGACCGTTTGAATTTACCGGAGTAGGGGATTGTTCATATTTTTTGCTTACATAGTTTACAGGTGAATAAAAAACGATACGCAGCTCATTTTCACCTACATTGACAAAATCTTTAATAGAGTAGCTGTATGCTTTAAAGCAGTTGTTGCCTTTGAAAAGCAGCTTGCCGTTGATGAATACATCACATATGGTGTCAAGCATATCACAATTCAAAAGAATATCATTGTAATTCTGGGCTTTTTCTCTGATGAAAAATGTTTTTCTGTATTCCCAGTCCCTTTCGCTGACCCAGTCAACCTTATCCTCATTCAGACCAATGAACGGGTCGGGAATCTTGCCGTTTTCCATAAGGTCAAGAAAATTACAGCCGGGCACATCGGCATCATACCAGTATTGTGTGCCGACCTCTTTAAAATACCATTTTCCGTTTAAATATTTTTTCATAGCAAATCTCCCAAGTGGTTTGTTATATGATATATTTATTATAAAATATATTTGTTTTCTTTTCAATAGTTTTTATAATTCTTTGAACTGTCGGGAATTATAAAAGAATAAGGAAATCGTATTGACAAATTCCTATTAAAATGATATGATATCAATTAGGATTCACTAACTAAGGAGATTTAATTATGACTAAATATATTTTGGAAATCGACGGTATGATGTGCGGTCACTGTGAGGCGCATATGAATGACACAATCAGAAATCATTTTTCTGTTAAAAAGGTGGAGTCCTCACATACGAAAAAGCAGTGTGTTATCATTGCAGATGATATTGATGAGGATAAGCTTAAGTCCGTTGTTGCAGAAACAGGCTATGCGCTCAAATCCATTGCAAAAGAGCCCTATGAGAAAAAAGGATTTTTTTCAAAGCTAAAAAAATAAAAAATTGTTGACAAATGGATTTTCCTGTAATATAATTGTTGCAATAAATAAAACACGCTGATGGGAACAGGTTTCATTTATGTAGTTGTTTAAGAGAGCCGGCGGCTGGTGTGAGTCGGTACAATGTTAAATGGGGTATCCTCCCTGAGTGGTCGTGCTGAACAGCAGTAGGCGCGAACGGCTGCCGCCGTTATACGGATAGTGTATGATAGTACATGAAGTGCGTTTTTTAAACGAAAAAGAGTGGTACCACGGTATTTATTATCGCCTCTTTGCCTATGGGCAGAGAGGCTTTATTTTTTTATTTGGGAGGATTATTATGGCAGATTTAGTAGAAATCCGTTGGCACGGACGCGGCGGTCAGGGTGCTAAAACAGCCGCCTTGCTGCTGGCAGACGTTGCCTTCAAAACAGGTAGCTTTGTGCAGGGCTTTCCTGAGTACGGTCCCGAGCGTATGGGCGCTCCGATTACTGCATATAACAGAATCAGCAAAAGTGAAATCAGAGTTCATTCAAATATTTATGAGCCTGATTATGTAGTTGTTGTTGATGAGGGACTTCTCGATGTTGTTCACGTAACTGACGGTCTTAAGGCTGACGGCGGTATTGTTGTCAATACATCAAAGTCACCTGATGAAATCAGAGAAAAGCTGAACGGCTATACAGGCAAGGTTTATACAATTGATGCAAGAAAGGTTTCAAAAGCCTGTCTTGGTAAATATTTCCCGAACACCCCAATGCTTGCAGCCATTGTCAAGGTTTCAGGTGTTATGGAGAAAGAGATTTTCTTAAAGGAAATGGAAAATTCATTTTTACATAAATTTGCATCAAAGCCTGAGGTGATTGAGGGCAATATGAATGCACTGAATATGGCTTTTGAGGAGGTAAGATAAATGAAATCGGATTTGAATAAATTACACCTCGACTGCTCCTGGCAGGACTTAACCGAGGGTATGCAGATTTACGGCGAGGCTACCTCACTTGAGTTTAACACAGGCGAATGGACATCTGTTCAGCCTGTTGTTGATAACGAAAAATGTATCCACTGCTTAATGTGTGTGCCTGTTTGTCCCGATAGCTGTATTTCGGTTATCGACGGCAAAAGAAGTGAGATTGATTATAATCACTGCAAGGGCTGCGGCATATGCGTTAAAAGCTGTCATGTCGGTGCAATCACAATGGAGGGGGTAAAGTAATATGGCAAGAAAAGACAGATTAAGCGGTAACGAAGCCGTTGCCGAGGCTTTGCGCCAGATCAATCCTGATGTAATGGCGGCTTTCCCAATTACTCCGTCAACTGAAATTCCGCAGTATTTTTCAAAGCTTGTTGCCAACGGACAGGTTGACAGTGAGTTCATTCCTGTTGAAAGCGAGCATTCAGCTATGTCTGCCGTTATCGGTGCGCAGTCAGCAGGTGCAAGAAGCGTTACAGCCACCTCGTCAGCAGGTATGGCACTTATGTGGGAGGAGCTTTATCTTGCAGCCTCCAACAGACTGCCTTGTGTATTAACCCTTGTAAACAGAGCTTTATCGGGTCCTATCAATATCAACTGCGATCACAGTGACTCAATGGGTGCAAGAGATTCAGGCTGGATTCAGATTTATGCCGAGAATAATCAGGAGGTTTATGATAACCTCTGTATGGCTTATCGTATTGCAGAGCATAAGGATGTTATGCTTCCTGTTATGATTTGCCAGGATGGCTTCATCACCTCACACGCTGTTGAAAATATTGTGCTCAATGAGGATGAGGATGTTAAGAATTTTGTGGGTGAGTATAATCCCGAAAATTCACTCCTTAACCCGGAATGCCCTATGGCAGTGGGTCCTTACAGTGTAACCAACTACTACTTTGAGGCTAAGAGAGCACAGGCTGAGGCACTTAAGAATGCAAAGCAGGTTACGCTTGATGTTGCTAAGGAATATGCAAAAATCTCAGGCAGAGAGTACGGACTCTTTGAAGAATATAAAATGGATGATGCCGAGTATGCAGTTGTTATTATCGGCTCGGCAGCAGGCACAGCAAAGGACGCTGTTGATAAGCTGAGAGAGCATGGCATTAAGGCGGGCTTAATCAAAATCAGATTGTTCAGACCTTTCCCTGCAGAGGAAATTGCTGAAAGCTTAAAGAATATTAAAGCCGTTGCTCTTATGGACAGAACAGAGTCTTATAACGATAACTGCGGACCAATTGGCTCAGAGGTCACAACTGCACTTTACAGAGCAGGCGCAAAGGCACTTGCAGTCAACTATGTTTACGGTCTTGGCGGACGTGACGTTAAGGTCAGTGATATGGTCGGTGTATATGAAGAGCTTGTTAAGATTGCCGAGGCAGGCAAGGTTGAAAATCCATATCGTTATATGGGCGTAAGAGAATAAGGAGGTCGTCTTTTATGTATAATTTTAAAGAATATGTTTCAAGAGAAGACCGCCTTGTCGGTGGTCACAGAATGTGTGCAGGCTGCGGCGGCACAATCGCTGTAAGAAATGTTTTGAAGGCAATCAAGCCCGGTGATAAGGCTGTTATCGGCAATGCAACAGGCTGTCTTGAGGTTTCAACCTTTATGTATCCTTATACGGCTTATAAGGACAGCTATATTCACAATGCATTTGAGAATGCAGGTGCAACCATGTCAGGTGTTGAGGGCGCTTATAATGCTCTCAGAAGAAAGGGCAAGCTTGACGAAACCTATAAGTTCATCACCTTCGGCGGTGACGGCGGTACATATGATATCGGCTTCCAGTCCCTCTCAGGTGCAATGGAACGCGGTCACGATATGGTTTATGTATGCTATGATAACGGTGCTTATATGAACACAGGTATTCAGCGTTCATCAGCAACTCCTATGTTTGCCGACACAACAACTACACCTGTGGGCAGGGAATCACTGGGTAAGCCACAGTACAGAAAGGATTTGGCTGCAATTATTGCAGAGCACCAGGTGCCTTATGTTGCACAGACAACCTTTGTACAGAATTTCAAGGATTTGTATAAAAAGAGTGAAAGAGCAATTTATACAAAGGGTGCTGCTTTTCTGAACATTATGGCTCCGTGCCCGAGAGGCTGGAGATACCCAACATACGATATTATGGAAATCTGCAAGCTTGCAGTTGAAACACGCTACTGGCCTTTGTTTGAGGTTATAGACGGCAAGTGGATTCTGAACTATCAGCCAAAGAGCTATGTTCCGATTGAGGAGTGGCTTGTAAAGCAGGGCAGATTCAAGCATATGTTTAAGTCCGGAAACGAGTGGATGATAGACGCATTCCAGAAAGAGGTCGACCGCCGTTGGTCAGAGCTTCTCAACAGATGCGACGAGGTCCGCGGTGCATAATTTATAAAGTAAAACCGATGCAGTTTATTATCACTGCATCGGTTTTTTATGTATACCATAGTTTACAGATAATTAAAAATTAATTTTATTTGAATACATATGTGCTCAAATTCAGTTCAATATTATGATATCATTTTATTAGGGTGATAAAATGTTAAAAGCTGAGGATATTATAGATGCTCTAATTGAAATCAGAGATATAAAAAAATGGACAAACTATAAGATTGCGCTTGAAAGTGAATTACCAACAAGCACTGTATCGAATGTTTTTAATAAGAAGGCAACGCCCCAGCTTGATACGCTGTTAGCTATTTGCAGAGGCTTTGATGTAGCTCCATATCGCTTGTTCGGAAAGAATGAAAAATATAAGAATTTAACAGAAGAAGAAAATGAGATTATAAATCTGTGGGAAAAACTTGACCCTAAAAGTCAAGCAGCATTAAAAAATCTTGTTTGTCTTTTAAAAGAATGAAAGCTTTTATTCAGCTTAATTATTAAGTTGAAAATATGAATGGAGGGCAAAAGCCCTCCATTCATATTTTTATCAACCATTAAGTATAGCAAAATTTTCTTTGTTGCACTTATAAAGGTTTTTAAATACCTTAAAGTTTCTGTCATAAATATTCTTGTTTGATTTGTTAGGATGATATGTAGTTTTAATCGGAATCAGCTTTTTAACATCTGTCATTTTAGGAATAACACCAATTCCCACAGCAATGCAGGCAGCAGCTCCGACTGCACCGATATTCTGCGGTGATTCAACAACTACCACATCACGCTGTAATACATCGGCTAAAATCTGACAGGTTGTTTCGCCAAGCGCACCGCCGCCGCAAAAACGCACTGCATCTGTGGTCTTGAACTTTTTAACCTTCTGCTCCTGTCTTTCCAGCATCCATCTCATATGGAAGCAGATACCCTCAACAACAGCTCTTATAAGCTCTGTTTTACCTGTATCAAGACGAATGTTAAAGAACATACCTGCTGCGTTAGGATCTTCAAACGGACAGCGGTTTCCGTGAAGCCACGGTGTGAATACAACACCGTTTGAGCCTGCAGGGATTGTGTCAATTACCTCTTCAAGATAATCATACATATTAAATTCAACCTGCTCAAAGCTGTCGGCAGCGTTGCCGTATTTCTTTAAAAATACACCGATTTCATCAAGAGCAAGGTGATCTTTAACCCAGCCTACACACTTGTTGGAGGTTTCAAGCTCACCGAAATAGTTAAAGGTTTCAGGGTTAACGCCGACAATTGCAGCCATCATAGCACCTGCGTCAACAAGCTGTTCGGGAACAACTGTGCCAACCCAGCCAGATGTGCCTGAGTAAATATGCGTATCACCGATTTCAACAGCACCTGCACCAACGCCGATAAGTGAAGCGTCACCGCCGCCGCCGTAAACTGCTGTGCCTGCTGCAAGACCAAGCTCCTTGGCAGCCTGCTCCGTAACCTCACCGACCTTTTCGGTGCTCTTTTTAATCGGTGCAAGGTGTTCCATTTTTACGCCGACCATATCGCAAACAGGCTTGCACCAGCCCTCGTGACCTCTTCTTGTGTCATAAAGCAGTGTGCCGAAAGCAGAGTCCTGTGTCATAACAAATTCGCCGCTGGCACGGAGAATTAAGTATTCCTTGATGTCAAGCCATTTGTAAATTTTCTTGAAGTTTTCAGGCTCGTGAGCCTCAACCCATCTGTATTTCCAGATAGGGTCTTTAACGGATGAGCTTACCGCACCTGTATATCTTAAATACTTGAGCAGCTTTGTAACCTCTGCACCTGCAACCTGCACGCCGTGTGCAATACCTTTTTTCAGCTCTTCTCTTGCTCTCTGGTCCATATATGTCATAGGACGGCGGATGCATTTGCCCTCCTTATCAACAAGCACAAGACCCTGCATTGCGGAACAGAAGCTGATGCCCTCAATCTGATCATTGCTGACATTCGGTACCTTTGCAAAAACGGTTTTCGTGGTTGTGCACATTGCCTCCCACCATTCGTCAGCATCCTGCTCCGAACCGCCTTTAACGCCTGTTTCCTCATCAACATAAAGGTTGTAGCCTGCTGTTGATGACGCAAGAATTTTCATCGTTTCGTCAATCTCAATCAGGCAGGTTTTGATACCGGTTGTGCCGATATCATAGGTGATTACATACTTACTCATATTTTAATATCCTCCTAAAATTTCCAAAGTTATTTTTCAAATGTAAATGCGGATTCAATGAACTTTAGAAGCTGGGCAATAACCTGCTCCTCATTATTTTCATTCACATCAACACCTGTGTAAATTCTAAGCTTTTCCTTGTAATAATCACAGGTATATGAAAACTGCAGGGTAGTCAGCAGATTATCAAGAAAATAAGCAAACAGCCTTGGGTCAAGGTCCTGTCGCACCTCGCCCTGATTAAGTGCTTTGCCTATGGTTGTGATATATATTGAGCTGCGTTTGCTCTCAATCTCTTCAACCATAAGCCTTATTCTTTCAATTGAGCCTTTTTCTGCAGAAATTTCATTATACATTTTAATATAGTTGGAATGCTTTCTTGAATGAATACAGATTGTTCTGATAAGCTTTTCGGCTTTGAAAAGCAGCTTGTCATCACTGACCATAATATCATACAGTGCTTTTTCAAGAATGTCCATACCTCTTTTAAGGCAGGTCATAAATAAATCCTCTTTGGTAGAAAAATACTTATACATTAATCCTATGGATATACCTGCGTTTTTTGCAATAATATTAATGTTTGCATTTTCATAACCCTTGGCGGAAAATTCCTTAATGCCTGCTTCAAGAATGATGTTTTTTCTTTCCTCATCAATTCTTTGAAAGGCATCTTTGCAAAATTGTTTTTCTAACATTTTTCTAAATTTCGTATCGTTGCACAAAAAGAATAACTGCTGTTTGTGCAAGGTTTACAAATCCCCCAGACATTTGCGTTAAATATTATAGATATACTAACATTTATTTAATACATTTGCAATAAATTTACTAAAATTTACTTGAAAAACATTTGACAAATCGTTAAAAAGTGATATACTTAATGTGTAAATATGGTGAGCAACTACTCACACACCTTGAGTGTGAGCGGTCACTCACAAAAAATATAAAGGGGGATAAACCTATGGATACAAGATTTGCTATTACTGAGTATCCTGATGCAGCGCTTCTTACAGCACAGCTTGATGCGCTCATCAAAAAACCAATTTATTCAATCAACCGTGACGCTCTCAAAAAGTACGAGGAAGAGTACTTTGAGAAGAAGTGTGCAAAGTCAAAGGAAATGATTACCGAAGCAAGAGAAGTTATTCCTGGCGGTGTTCAGCACAATCTTGCATTCAACTATCCTTTCCCAATCGTTATCACTAAGGCTAAGGGCAATAAGCTTTATGATATCGACGGCAACGAATATTATGACTTCCTTCAGGCAGGCGGTCCTACAATCATCGGCTCAAATGACGATGTTGTTAAGGAAGAGGTTAAAAAGCTTCTTGATGACTGCGGTCCTTCAACAGGTCTTTTCCATCCATACGAGTACAAGCTCGCTAAAAAAATCAGTGAGTGTGTTCCTTCAGTAGAAATGTTCCGTATGCTCGGTTCAGGTACTGAGGCTTGTATGTGTGCTGTTCGTGTTGCTCGTCTTGCAACAGGTCATAAGAACATAATCAAAATGGGCGGTGCTTACCATGGCTGGTCAGATCAGCTTGCTTGGGGTATGCGTGTTCCGGGTACATTAAATCTTCAGTCACACGGTGTTCCTATGTTTGTATTCAAGCATACACAGGAGTTCTTCCCGAATGACCTTAAGAGCTTAGAGAAAAAGCTTATCTTAAATAAGTTCCGCGGCGGCACTGCTGCTGTATTCATTGAGCCAATCGGTCCTGAATCAGCAACACGTCCTGTTGACAAGGACTTCCCGAAGGGTGTTCAGGCACTTTGCCGCAAGTACGGTGCTCTCCTTGTTTGTGACGAGGTTGTATCAGGCTTCCGTATCGGTCTTTCAGGTGCTCAGGGCTACTATGGTATTGATCCTGATATCACAATCTTCGGTAAGATTATTGCCGGCGGCTATCCCGGTGCAGGCGGTATCGGCGGTCACAGAGAGGTTATGAAATATCTTGGTGCAGGTCTTGATAAGGCTGAGGGCAAGAAGATTCATAAGGCAATGTGCGGCGGTACAATGGCTGCTACTCCTATTTCATGCTGTGCAGGTTACACAGTAATCTGTGAGATTGAAAAGAGAAACGCTTGTCAGGTTGCAGGTCAGATGGCTGACAGACTTGTTAAGGGTATCAATGAGTCAATCAAGAAGTATGACCTTCCGTTTGTTTGCTACAACATCGGTTCAGTTTGTCATCTTCATACTGTTGCTACAATGCACTTCAAGGTTGACTGGAAGAAGCCTTGGACAATTCCGAACACACTCAAGCAGACAGGCATCCGTCAGACAGAGATGCAGTATATGGGTGCTGCTTATATGGCTGAGGGTCTTGTAACACTTGCAGGCTCACGTCTTTATACCTCAAGTGCTTACACTGAGGAAGATATTGACGAATGTATCCGTCGTTTTGACAAGGTACTTTCACAGTGCGAGAGAATTGATTAATAAATTTATAGGGAGTGGGATAACCTGCTCCCTTTAGTCGATTTAAAATATAAGGAGAAACTTTATGGCTTACGAAATTGAAGAAGCTAAAAGACTGGTTGTTGAGGCTGGCAAAAAATTAGTTGAAACAGGGCTTATTGCCCGCACTTGGGGTAATGTTTCAGCAAGAATCAGCGATACACAGTTTGTTATTACTCCGTCAGGACGTGCATATGAAACACTTACTCCTGAGGAGGTTGTTGTAGTTAATATTGAGGATTGCTCTCATGAGGGTGATATTAAGCCTTCATCAGAAAAGGGCGTTCACGCTGATGCATATAAGCATCGTCCTGAGGTTAACTTTGTTATCCATACCCATCAGAAGGCTGCTACAATTGTCAGCATTACAGGTATGGAAATCAGAAATGTATATGACGAGTTCAAGCCTGTTCTCGGCACAAAGGTTCCGACTGCAGAGTATGCAATGTCTACTACCAATTCACTCAGAAAAAAGGTTGAAAAATGCCTTGTTGCCAATCCGGAGTGCCCTGCAATTATGCTTATGCACCACGGTACACTTTGCGTAGGTGAAAGCTTTGAAAAGGCATTTGAGGTTGCAGATGCACTTGAGAAATGCTGTGAAAAGGTAATTAAAGACAATTATCTTCGTCACTCATGGGATAAGGAGTATTCACTCACAAACAAGCTTAATTATTTTCTTAAGAAAAATGATTCAGCTTCAATGCCTGAGAGCATTTGTGACCTTGGCTCATCAGTAAGAAACGGCGGTGCTTTCACCCTTACTTATGACGGCGGCAAAAAGGTTGATGTTGATTTAGGTACAGGTCTTGGTGTTAACGGTGTTGCTCCTAAGTGCGCTAAAATCCACAGAGCAATTTATCTGAACTCAGCTTTCACAATGATTAAGCACGTTGCTGACCCAAGTGTTGTTGCTTATTCAGCAACGGGTGACACAATGCTTCCTATGATTGATGATTTTGCGCAGATTGTTGGTCTTGATGTTAAAAACTGTCCTTGGATTGACGGTGATACCGACGATTGTGCTAAGGAAATCGCTAAGGCACTTGATGGCAGAAATGCTGTTCTTATCGAGGGTAACGGTGCTCTTGTTGCAGGCAACAGCGAGGGTGATATGCAGGCACTTGATATCATTATGACAAAGGGCTGTGAGGCTGCAGTTGATTGTGATATCTTCAACCGTCCTCATTATGTACCAAAAGCAGAGTGCTTCCTGATGAGAACTGTTTATCTTGCAAAGTACTCAAAGCAGATTAATAAGTAATCATTTATATGAATATAACAAACCCCACGGATACATATCCGTGGGGTTATGACTTTTATAATGATTTTGAATCAATCCTTTAATTTATTAACCATCATTCTTGCGACTTTATACACATCTCCACAGCCAAGGGTAATAACCAAATCACCCTCCTGTGCATTTTCGGTTACATAGTCACAAATTTCTTCAAAGGTATCAAGCTGAACGGAGTTTGGCACCTTGTCAGCCAAATCCTTTGCCTTAATTCCGATTGTGTTGACCTCACGGCTGCCCATAATTGCAGAAATTACACATTTATCTGCAATCTGCAGAACCTCTGCAAAATCGTCAAGAAGCAGGGAGGTTCTTGTAAATGTGAAAGGCTGATGAACTGCCCATACCTTGTTGTAGCCCATTTTCATAGCGGCTTCAAGTGTTACCTTAATCTCGGCAGGATGATGTGCATAATCATCTGCAAAGGTGATACCCTTGTATTTTCCAAGCAGCTCAAAGCGTCTTGCTGCTCCTCCGAAATTTTTTAAGCCCCTGCAAATACTCTCAACATCTGCACCGCTTTCATAAGCGGCAGCAAAGGCACAAAGTGAGTTCAGAATATTGTGTTCACCGGGTACAGAAAGCTCAACCCCGGTCACAAATTCACCATTGTGATAAACGTCATAGCTTGAATGGAATCCACCGGGCACCTTAACATTTTTTGCAACCCATTCGTTGCCTTCGTTTTTGCCGATTGAAATGAGCTTTTTGCCCTGGGTACCCTTTAAAGTGTCAACCGTATTCTCATCATCACCATTGTATATAATTGTTTTTGTTGTTTTGTCTGCAAATTCTCTGAAGGATTTTTTGATATTATCAAGATTTCCGAAGAAATCAAGGTGATCCTCATCAATGTTAAGAATGACAGCAATGTCAGGATTCATTTTTAAAAATGTGTTGTTGAATTCACAGCTTTCACAAACGAAATTTTCGCTGTGACCATATCTGCCGTATGCATCAATAACGGGGAGTTTTCCGCCGATAACGGCACTTGGGTCAAGTCCTGCCTCCAGCAGTATTTGTGTAATCATGGATGAGGTTGTTGTTTTGCCGTGTGTTCCGCATACACCAATGCAGTTTGAAAAAATTCTGCTCAATGCACCAAGCAGCTCTGCTCTTTCATAGCAGGGGAAATGTGCCTTGGCATAGTCGAGCTCTTCGTTGCCTGCAAGTATTGCATTTGTGTAGATTACAAGCTCTATATCATCTGTCAGATTGTCCTTTGTTTGTCCGAGGTAAACCTTTGCTCCCTCTTTTTCAATTCTTCTGAAGGTTTCTGTATCGTTGTTGTCTGAGCCTGACAGGTTGTAACCCAGTGACAGCATAATTTCAGCAATGGGGCACATTCCTGCACCGCCTATGCCGATAAAGTGTACTCTTTTAACCTTTTTTAATATTTCATCTATATTCACTGAAGATGCCTCCAAATTTTTTTACCTATTTATTATACTACCTTTTATACAAAAAATAAATACCTGTTTATCATTAACTAATATTTTTTTGTTTCATAGAATGTAAGCAAGGGAGAATATCCCTTGCTTAATTAAAGGGGTGTTATAAATGAAATTAAAAACTTTTTGTGTGCCATATATTGTTGATGAACGAATGGTTTTTGCAAGTGAATATTTACAGTCAAAGGGATATAAATGTGTGGACAGCTCTGACGATGCTGATTTTATTCTTTTGCCTATTCCTGCCAAAGACTATATGTTTGAAAACTTAGGTGATAAAACAATATTTTATGGCTCAGGCGATTTTCGCGGATTTGATTATAATAAGCTTGAGGCATTTGTAATGGAAAATGCTTATCTCACAAGCGAAGGAGCCATATCACTTTTAAAGGAAAACAGTGATAAATCAATTTATAATTCAGCAGTGCTTATTACAGGCTACGGCAGAATTGCCATGGCATTACATAGAGCGCTTAACGCTATGGGTGCTAAGGTTACAATCTGCTGCAGAAGTGACAGAGCAAAGACTGAAGCCTGCTTCAGAGGCGCTGATGTTATCGGCTTTGATGAACTGAAAAAGGATAACAGCTATGATTTTGTATTCAATACGGTTCCTCATATGATTTTCACTAAAAATGAGCTTGATAAAATAAATAAAGATACCCTGCTTTTTGATCTGGCATCCTTCCCGGGAGGAGTGGATACCCTTTATGCCAAATCAAAGGGTGTTAAACTGATTGACGGAAAGAAGCTGCCTTCTCGCTATTCAAAGCAGTCAGCAGGTGAGCTGATAGGCAGAGCTGTGGAAAAAATGATAAGGGAGGATTTTTCTTGAACATAGGTTATTGTCTGACAGGCTCCTTTTGTACCTTTTCAAAATCAATGGATGCATTGGAGGAGCTTGTTACAAGAGGTCATAATGTTACACCTATTATGAGTGAAAATGCGTATTCTATTGATACACGCTTCGGCAGCGCAGTGGATATTCAAAATAAATTAATTCAGATAACAGGCAACAGTATCATCCATACGATTGAACAGGCAGAGCCGATAGGTCCGCAGAAAATGTTTGACGTTCTTGCGATTGTGCCCTGCACAGGCAATACACTTGCCAAGCTTGCCACAGGAATAACCGATGGTGCCGTGACGATGGCGACCAAGAGTCATCTTCGCAACAATCGACCTGTTGTAATCGGTATTTCTACAAACGATGCACTGGGTGCTGCGGCAAAAAATATAGGTACGCTTTTGAATTATAAGAATTATTATTTTGTACCGTATGGTATGGATAATTGCAAAGTTAAGCCAAAATCAATGGTGTGTGATTTTGCACAGGCAGCCGATGCGATAGAGCTTGCATATAATGGTAAAGAAATTATGAAAAAAATATATTGACATTTAATAATATATAAATTATATTTAGTTTATAGTTATAAAATGTGTAGCTAAATCGTGTTTAGAAAAAATGAGGATGTGGCAATTGAAAAAGATAATCGATCTTAAGGATATCACCGTAAGATATGGTGACAATATTGTACTTGACAAATTAAATCTGTTTATTAACGAAAAAGAGTTTATAACGCTTTTAGGTCCCTCGGGCTGCGGTAAAACAACAACGCTGCGCTGTATTGCAGGTTTTATTGAGCCGGACAGCGGTGAAATTGTTTTTGAGGGCAAGGTGATTAATGATGTTCCACCCCATAAAAGAAAGGTGAACACCATTTTCCAGCGTTATGCTCTTTTTTCTCATTTGAATGTTTATGAAAATATTGCCTTCGGTCCTGAACTGCAGAAAAAGTCCAAGGACGAGGTGCGTCAGATTGTAGCGGATATGCTCAGTCTTGTTAATCTTAAGGGCTTTGAAAAAAGGAGCATTGACTCCCTTTCGGGTGGTCAGCAGCAGAGAGTGGCAATTGCACGTGCGCTTGCCAACAGTCCTCATGTTCTGCTTCTGGATGAACCCTTGGGTGCTCTTGATTTAAAGCTTCGCAAGGATATGCAGACAGAGCTTAAGGCAATACAGAAAAGGCTTGGAATAACCTTTGTCTATGTTACCCATGATCAGGAGGAGGCGCTCTCTATGTCTGATACGGTTGTGGTTATGGATAAGGGTAAAATTCAGCAGATAGGCTCACCTGAGGATATTTATAATGAGCCTGTTAATGCCTTTGTTGCTGATTTCATAGGCGAATCTAATATTGTTGATGCAATCATGCTTAAGGATTATCTTGTTTCCTTCGGCGGAGTGACCTTTAAGTGCCTTGATGCAGGCTTTGGTGAAAATACCTTTGTTGAAGCCGTTGTCAGACCTGAGGATATAAAAATTGTCAGTCCGGGTGCAGATGCATCCTTGACAGGCAAAATTACAAGCGTTACCTTTAAGGGTGTTCATTTTGAAATACTTGTTGATGTTGACGGCTTTATCTGGATGATTCAGACTACAGAGGAAAATCATAAGGTCGGTGAAACAATCGGTATGTACATTGAGCCTGATGCGATTCATATAATGAACAGAAGTGAATACAGCGGCGAGTTCGGTGACTATTCCTCATTCTCTGATGAAATGGACCATATTTCCGATGCTGAATATAACTGGGAGGAAAATGATGAAGAATAAGTTTTCCTCAAAGCTCCTTGACAAGCCATATCTTGTCTGGGCAGTGCTGTTTATTATTGCGCCTCTGATTATGGTTGCTTATTATGCACTGACTGACAGAACAGGAGCATTCTCGCTTTCAAGCGTTTCACAGATACCGTCTTATATTCCCACAATTCTTTTGTCCATTCTTTATGGCTTGGCGGCAACTGTAATCTGCCTTGTCATCGGTTATCCATTTGCCTATATCTTTTCAAAATTCGGCAAGCGTCATCAGCAGCTTGTTATGCTTTTGGTTATGCTTCCTATGTGGATGAACTTTTTAATCAGAACATACAGCTGGATGACCATTCTCGGTGACAGCGGTATCATTAATACAATTCTTACAGCAATGGGTCTTGAGCCTGCAAAGCTGATTAATACAGACGGTGCTGTTATTTTGGGTATGGTTTATAATTTTCTGCCCTATATGATATTGCCGATTTATTCCGTTATGTCAAAAATGGATAATTCACTGATAGAGGCGGCACAGGATCTCGGCTCAAACAAGCTTCATATTATGCGCAGAGTTATTTTCCCGCTGTCACTGCCGGGTGTATTAAGCGGAATCACAATGGTTTTTGTGCCCTGCGTTTCAACCTTCTATATTACGCAGAAGCTGGGCGGCGGTCAGATTGTGCTGATTGGTGACGTTATAGAAACACAGTTTCAGAGTGCCAATAATTATAATTTAGGTGCGGCACTTTCCTTTGTGCTGATGATATTGATTCTTATATGCCTTGCAGTAATGAATTACTTTGGCGCAGATGATGAAAATGAAGGAGGCGTTATTATATGAAAAAGAAAACCTCCTTTGTATCAAAGCTTTATGTAGCTGTAATCTTTCTTTTCCTGTATGCACCAATCGGTGTTATGATGCTGTTTTCCTTTAATTCAACATCAAGCACATATACCTTCGGTGGCTTCTCGCTTCATTGGTATAAGGAAATGTTTAACGATACAGCAGCAATGCAGTCATTAAAAAATACTATTGTTCTTGCAGTATGTACTGCTGTTGTGGCTACTGTTCTCGGTGTTCTGGCAGCAATCGGATTTTTCAATTCAAAAAATAAGCTGTATAAATCCGCAATGATGAATGTTACAAATGTGCCGATGATGAATCCTGAAATCGTAACAGGTATTGCAATGATGCTGCTTTTTGTTTTTGCAGGCTCGCTTGTTAACAAAAGCGATGTGCTGGGCTTCTGGACATTGCTCATTGCACACGTTACCTTTGCATTGCCTTATGTGATTTTAAATGTTCTGCCTAAGCTCAGGCAGTTTGATATGCATGTGTATGAGGCTGCGCTTGATTTGGGCTGTAAGCCTGTCAAAGCCTTTTTCAAGGTTGTTCTGCCTGAAATTATTACAGGCATTATAACGGGCTGCGTTATGAGCTTTACGCTTTCACTGGATGATTTCATTATCAGCTATTTCACAAACGGACCGAGCTTTCAGACTTTGCCGATATATATTTTCTCAATGACAAAAAAAAGAGTAAAGCCCGATATGTTTGCTCTTTCAACTTTGATGTTTGTTGTGATTCTTGTGCTGCTTGTTGTTATGAATGTAGCTCAAAGCCGTGCTGAAAATAAGGGTAAGCGTGATGCCAAATGAAAAAAATTGTTTCTTTAGCTGTTGCTTTTATTCTTGTGTTAACGGCATTTCCTTTTACTGTGCTTGCAGAGGAAAAATATTTCACGCAGGAGCAGCTTGACTATTATAAAAATCTTGGCTTGCAGGGTACAACCGTCAATGTTTACAATTGGGGTGAATATATTTCCGACGGTGAAGAAGGTTCTATGGATGTTGTGTCCGAGTTTGAGCGTCTGACAGGCGCAAAGGTTAATTACACCAATTTTGAATCAAATGAAAATATGTATTCAAAGCTTTCAGGCGGCGGCGTTTCCTATGATGTCATTGCACCCAGCGATTATATGATTGAACGTCTGATAGATGAGGATATGCTCCTGCCGCTTGATTATAATAATATCCCCAATATTGAGCTTATCAATGAAAAATATCAGCATCTGTATTTTGACCCTGAACAGTTATATACCGTCTGCTTTAATGTGGGTACCACTGTTTTGATATATAACAAAACAATGGTTGAGTCTGAGCCTGAAAGCTGGGATGTTCTCTGGGATGAACAGTACAGAGGCAAGGTGCTTATGTTCAATAATCCACGTGATGCTTTTGCCATTGCCCAGGCAAGGCTGAGTCAGGATTTCAATACCATTAACGAGGATGAATGGATTAAAGCAGCAGAGCTTTTGGCAGAGCAAAGAGATAAGGTCAGTCCTGTTTATGTTATGGATGAGGTTTTTAATCTTATGGAAAGCGGGGAGTATGCCTTCGCTACCTACTATGCAGGCGATTATCTTCTGATGCTTGAAAATAATGAGGATTTAGGCTATTGTTATCCGCAGGAGGGCGTTAACGAATTTTATGACGCCTTCTGTGTTCCGAAATGCTCACAGAATAAAAAGGGAGCTGAGGCATTTATCAATTTTATGCACGAGCCACAGGTAGCCTTTGAAAACTGTGAATATATTTATTATCACTCGCCTAACGTGACCGTTGAGCAAAATGAGGAAAGCTCTCTCTATGGTGAGCCTGTAATTTATCCCGAAGAAGAGCTGACAACACAGTTTTTCAAAAATCTTCCTCAAAATATCATTGAGCTTGAAAATAATCTCTGGACGCAGGTAAAAAGCGGTAAGCTGTCTGTTGACAGCAAAGCACAGGACAGAAGAATATATATGGAATGTGCTGTGCTTGCAGGTGTTGCTGTTATAGTTATATCTGCAAAAGTAATATCAAATTCAAAAAAGAAAAAAGAACAGGATTTAAGTGATTTGTATGATTAAGTGTGCACTTTTTGATCTTGACGGAACCTTGGTTGATACTGCCAAGGATTTAGGCAGAGCAACTGCCTGGGTGCTTGAGCAGCTTGGCAGAGAACCTAAATGGAAGGATAGTGATTACAGAGCATTTGTCGGCAACGGTGCAAGACTGCTTCTCGACAGAGCCTTTGAGCATTCCCTCAGTGAGCCTGAGCTCGACAAAGCACTTGAGCTTTTCAAGGTCAGATATAATGAAATTCTTCTTGATAATGCGGTTGTCTATGATGGCATAAAGGATGCTCTTGATTTCTTAAAATCAAAAAATATAAAGCTTGCAGTTGTGACAAATAAGCCGCACCAATCGGCGGTGCTTATGGTTGAAAGCCTTTTCGGTAAGAATTATTTTGATTTTATCATTGGTGCTGTGGAGGATAAGCCTAAAAAGCCTGACCCTTATGCAGGCAAACTTGCACTTGAAAAGCTTGGCTGTAAAGGCAGTGAAGCAGTATTTTTCGGTGACAGTGATGTGGATGTTTATACTGCTAAAAATATCGGCGCTGAGGCTGTTGCGTGTTCTTGGGGCTTCAGAAGCTTTGAGAATCTGTTTGCAGCAGGTCCGTCTGTCATTATCGACAATCCAAGCTATATTTCAAAACTTGTTTAGGAGCAATACTTATGAAAACATCAGTAAAAACGAAAAGAATTATTCTGATAGCTGTGGCAGTTCTTCTTCTGGCAGGTATAGCCTGCGGCAGCTATTTTGGTGCTAAAGAGCTCAGTAAAAGCAATTATTTTAATATTGAAAGAAAAACAGCCCGTTTTGTAAAAAATGAGGAGGTCTTTTCAGACAGCTTGTATTCCGTATTGAATGGTAATACGGACGGTCTTGAAATTATTTCGGTTAAAAACGGTACTGTTCGCTACAATACAAATGATGTATTGAAGAAGAAAAAGGTTACTGCTGTTTCAGGCAAAAACAGTGTTATTGATTACACGCTTGATACCTCCTTTTATGAATCAGGCTATCTGTATTCCGAAGCTTCTGATAATATCTTTCCTGTACATATTGAGGATGAGGATTTAGCGAAAGAGGAGTATACTGAGCAGGAGGACGGCACACTTGTTAAAGGCAGTTATAAGGAAATAAAGTCCGACAGTGCGCACTGGCTTGTTGTAAAACAGATTAATGATAACTGGTATTACTACGAGTATCATAATTAATGCATAGGGGAGGGGATTTTATGATTAAAAGATATAAAAATGAAATCATTATCTTTTATGCACTTGCAGCCGCCGCACTTATTGCAGCAGTATTCTGTGATTTGCAGCTTGATAAGCTGCTTAATAATACAGAAAATATTATTGCCATATGGTTTAAAAACACAGGCGAAATCCCCGGCAGATTAATATGTCCTTTTGCAGGAACTGTTTTGTTTTATACATATAAGAATAAGCTGCAGCAGCTTGCAGGCGCAATCATAGCCCTTGGCGGTTCAGCCTATTTTGGATACTATATCGGAAAATATTTCTTCCTCGATGAACACAGAATGCTGTTCAGCATTATCTATGGCTTGGGCTTTGGCATAACCTGCCTGCTTATCGGAAAATTTATTGCAATTCCTGATAAGCATCGTGATAAACTAAGGCAGATTGCAATCCTCAGTATCATCATAATGTTTGTGCAGATTACTGTTATTGAGGGTATGAAATATCTGTGGGGACGTGTCCGTTTCAGAGATTTGCTGGCATCAGGCAGCTATGATGCATTTACACCCTGGTATCAAATCAACGGAATTAACGGCAATAAATCCTTCCCAAGCGGTCATACCGCAGGTGCAGGAATGAGCTATCTTATGATGGCATTTCCTTACCTTTCAAAAAAGTGGGAAAGAAGAAAGACACTTTGCTTTGTCATTCCTCTTGTTTATACATCTGTTGTAGCATTTACCAGACTTGTTATGGGTGCCCATTATCTCAGTGATGTAGCAATGGGCGGTATCGTAAGCTTTACCATTGTAATCATAGCCTTCAGCCTGTATGAAAAGAAATTTCTGAATAATAAATAAAAACATAAACAGCACCTTGAAATTTTCAGGGTGCTGTTTATGTATAAAAAAAGAACAGCTAAATCCTAATGGAAATAGCTGTTCCTTGGTGTGAGAGACGGGACTTTCTTCTCAACTATCGAACAGTCCACCGGACTGTTCTCCCAAATTTGCTAAGCAATAAATTGCACAGCAAATTTGGAGTTCGTTTCAAGTCCCTTAAAATTAAAAGCACAGCAACAAATGCTGCTGTGCTTTTAATGGTGCGAGAGACGGGACTTGAAAAAACTTGAAATTATTTTCAAACTGATATATATTTACTCTCACTACGTTAGAAAAGGAGAATAAATATGATTGTAAAGTTTACAGGTGAGCAAATTGTTGAGAAACATTATTTTTCAATAATAGCTGATGAATGGGCTGCGGAAGCTTTCCCTAAGTTAGCTTACAGAACTCTAAGCTGTTATACTGCCGGTCTTAAACACGCTAAAATGTATTTTGAAAATAGTTATATTGAGGATATAACACACTTTGATATAAAAAAATATATTGAAGATTATTTGGTACGTAAGAGAAATCTTGCAAAGAAAACAGTTAAAAACTATCGTATAGTTTTGAGTATGATTTTTAAATATGCGGTTGTTAATGATATTATTCAGAGCAATATTGTTAAAGATATTTCAATCCCTAAAGGGTTAAGGGAGATCCCGAGAGAATTACCTACTGACAGTGATATAGAAAAAGTAAAAATAAATCTGAATGTTGATTTTGGATTGTTCTATTATATTGTCTTATATACAGGTTTACGCAGGGGAGAAGTATTAGCTCTTGAATATGAGGATTTTGATTGGAAAAATAATTTAATAAAGATAAATAAATCAATTTATCATAAGCATAATAAACCAGTTTTGAAAGAGCCTAAAACCGAGGCAGGAGAAAGATTTGTTCCTTTTTTAGAACCATTAAAGAAGGTAATTGATAAAAATAAAAGCGGTCTTTTATTTTGTGATGAAAAAGGAAATTATTTAATTGGCAGTCAAGTTGAATTAGGAATTAAAAAATATCAAAAAGCTACAGGCGTAAAAGGAACTCCTCATCAGGTAAGACACGAATATGCTACTTATTTGTATGAGGCAAATTTGCCTGATAAAGATATATCTACAATTTTAGGTCATAAAGATATTTCTACAACAAAAAATATTTATATTCACATAAGACAAAAACAGTTAATGAAATCAACAAACATATTAAATGAATATTTATCTTGAGAATTACAGGTGCGCACTCGGTGCGTACCTTTTTTATATACTTAATTTTGGTTATCAGCCGAAAGGCTTTTAACAGCATAGACGGGATGCGCATCCCGATAAAGGCAGGTTTGTGTTCCCCTGCCTTTTTTCTATGCTTATATATCAGGAACACGAAAAATTAAAGTGCGCACCGAGTGCGCAGAAAGGAACACATTATGAAAAATCAAAAAATCATTGCAATTGCAAATCAAAAGGGCGGTGTTGGCAAGACAACAACAGCACTTAACCTGGCAAGCAGTTTAAAGCAGCAGGGCAAGAAGGTATTGCTGATTGACCTTGACCCTCAATTTAATCTAAGTGATTATTTAGGCTATGAACATTCAGTTGAAAATGAAACAATTTCAACATTAATGAGCAATATTTCTCTTGGTACTGTAGATGTTCAAAAAGCAATATATACCAGTTCTGAAGGCATTGACTATATACCGTCAGATATAAGATTATCAAGTGCAGAAATCTTTTTAATTAATGTTATGAGCAGAGAAACAACATTAAAAAGAATTCTTAGTGATGATTGTTTGAATTGCTATGAATATATAATCATTGACTGCTTGCCGTCATTAGGTATTCTGATGGTTAATGCGTTAACGGCAAGCGATTGTGTTATAGTTCCGGTTCAGGCTCAGAAATTCGCACTGGATGGAATTCATCTTTTTTTGAATGCTTTTGACCAGGTTAAAAGAAACCTGAATCCTCAGCTTGAGCTTCTCGGTGTTCTTCTGACTATGTATGATAATACAAACATGGCTAAAGCGGTTAGGGAAGTGCTGTGCGAACAGTTTGGAAATAAAGTATTTAATACAGTTATTTCACGTTCTGTTGAAGCAACAAATTCTACTTATGAAAAGAAAAGCTTAACTGCCAAAAAGAACAGTAAGCTCGGTAATCAGTATTTATCTTTTACAAAAGAATGTATTGAAAGGGGCTGCTGATATGAAGGTTGATATAAATAAATTAGCAGGCTCCTCAGCTGATAGCTCTTTTTCATCCTTAATGGGAGCTGATGTTAGCTGCAGAACAATTAAGGAATTACCTATTACAGAAATAATTGATTTTGAAAATCAACCATTTAAGGTATTGTTCAATGCTGAAATGGAAGATTTAATTGATGATATTAAAGAAAATGGTATTCTTAATCCTTGTATTGTGAGAGTGTATAAGAATAAATATCAGTTGCTTTCAGGTCACAGAAGAAAATTTGCAGCAGCAGAGGTCGGTTTGAAATCAATCCCCTGTTACATTATTGACGTATCTGATGCAAAGGCTGAAAGAATACTTGTAACGCAGAATACAACGAACAGACAGCAGCTCTTGCCATCCGAAAAGGCTTTCGCATATAAAATGCTTAAGGAAAGCTATGAAAAAGAAGGTGCGCACTCGGTGCGTACTACTTCACTTGTAGCTGATGAAAGCGGCGACAGCGTCAGAATGATACAGTATTATTTGAAATTGACTGCATTGATTCCTGATTTATTAGATATGGTTGATGATGGTTTTATCGGAGTGAAAAACGCTGCATCACTTGCAGCTTTATCGATAAAAGACCAGGAAATATTAATTAAATATATTCAAGTGCATAATATAAAAAAATTAGGCTCAGAATGTGCCATAATAGCACTCTCTAAGCCTTTAAGCGAACAAGTATTAAATGATTTGCTTTTTTCTAACAAAAAGGAACGTCTAAAAGCAGAATATCCTTATTCAACATACATTGTAAATAAATCAAATTTTCAAGCTTTATCTACAGAGTTTTTGAAGATAAGCGAAAATGATATTCTAAAAAACGGTACTGTTTTGAAAAGAGAAGATTATGCAAAATTATCCGATGCTCAAGAAAAAATACTTGAGCAATTTGAACTGATTCAAAAAATAATATTAAAAAACAAAGGCGGTTGATTAATTCAATCGCCTATTTGTTTTCATAGACCTCCTAAATTTCCCCGGCAGCTATCGTGCTCAAAACTGATGTTAATCTGACTTAATACATCATCCTATCGAGTAAGGGTTAGAGATAGGAGTTTTTAGAAAGGATTACAGAGATGTATTGGACATTTATAAAACCGTTACTTGTTATTATTTTATTCTTTATCATAATAGGAATAATCTTTTATTCATTAGGTAAAGCGTTAAATAATGATACTTTTATAGTCATTGCTTGGACAATGTTCGTATTAATTGTTGCGAGTGTATTGGCATTTTTGTATTTAACAGTAGTAATATTTGTTGCAAAAAATCTTTAATTTGAAAGGAAAAGCAATGTATACATATAATTTTAGTTTTGATGAATATATGAGCAGTTTAAAAACTGCCGGTATTAAAGGCGTTAGCCATATCGTTGATTATGCTATTCAGGATGAAAAGCTAACCGCCGAGCAATTTAAAAAGATTTCTGAATTTGCAGTAAAAAGAGAAGCAGCTTTGAAACAAGCAAAAAGGAGCTTATCATGAAACGATTACCTAAACTCGAAAGTGTATGGGGAAAGATTACCACCAGAGCTGGAAGTAATTATGTAATTACTTTTAACGTCAAAGATAATTTGTATCGTATTTACTGCATTAAATCAGGTGAATATCGGTTTTTAGATAAATCATCAGATGCAATAAAATTATTACAAAAACAAAAAATATAGTGAGGGAATTATGTATCACTTAATCAGTATTTCAAAGCAACAGAAATTGGAAATAAAAATATCCTACTATCACAAATACAAAGTACCGACAATACTTTTAAATCGTTTGTGTGCCGAAAACATCAGTTTCAATGTAGATGTGATTGCTGATGAAAACGCTGCAGAATATATTGTTGAATTCTGTGTTGACAACAATCATTCTATGTTTGATATGTCTATCGGTCAGCTTCAGGAATATTTTAAGCAAAAAAGAATTTATCTTGATGTTGGTGTAGATACCGAGATCAACATTTGATTTTGTAGAGGAAAATATTATGCCAAAGAAAATAAATGAAGTATTAAAAGAAATACCCAAAAGTGAAATGGTCATAATGACCTTTATCGGCGAATCCGGGCAGCGGTTAACCGTAACACAGGGAAAAGAAGGTTTTTATCTTTATCAGAATACTGGTAAGAGATATAAGTTCCTAAAATCCAGGAGCAAAGACCCTTGTTTTCCAGAGTGTTATTGATTTTTAGAAAGGAGATAAAAATGGGAATAGCAATATCGGGAGCTGCAGCCTTTGTGGTAATTATGGGTATTATGCTGTATTCCGTACATTATGTTCGTGTTCTTAAGCCTGAAAAGGAAGTGCAAAAGTATATGAAGGAATGCATTGAACTGAAAAAGCTTGAACAGGCAACTATGTATACGCCAAAGGATGCAGAAGAAAAACTTGTTTCTGAATTAGTAGAAAATGAACCAATCAGATTTACTGTTCAGGAAATTAAAGAATATCAGAGCAGTTCAAGTCCATTCACTGATGAAGAGCTTCAGGACATTATAGATGATGAGCTTGCACTCGGTGAGGATATGAATGCTGACCTTGTGGATTACATTTTAGAAATTTTAAATTTGGGGGACAAAAGCAATGGTTAACGATATTACATTAGAAGAAGCTTTATATCTGATGCCTTCTCTTACACCTGTAAAAGTTGTTTTTGAAAGCGGATGTTTTTTCAGCGGAAATAAGTATAAGGTATTAAGACAGTTATCTCCTCAGCAAAAGGAGTTAAAGGTATCAAAAATGTTTAATACTATGATACCGCTACCTTTTAAAATCAATCTTGTTAAGCAAACCATTTTATATTGTGAAAATAGTACATAAAAACAGGTGCGCACCGAGTGCGTACCTAACAATATCTTTATTCAAAATTTTTTGTTACATTTGTTGTATTTAACCACTAATATATTGGATGCAGCAACAAATTAGTTCTGTTAGCACATCCGGGCAGGTGTTGAAGATGTCAACACTTGAGTGTTTAAAAAAGAATTTCAGAAACGAACTAATAACAAAGCGTGCAGAATTAAATTTATCGCAGGAGCAAATGGCAGAGAAATTAAATATATCACTGCGTTCTTATTCAAACTTAGAGCATGGTATCAGCTTCTGCTCTGCGTTATCATTAATCAATTTTGTAAATAACTGTGATGTGGATAAAGAAAAATTGTTTGCAATGTTTGAAAAGATAATAAATGATGCAGAAAATAATTGATTAGGATTATTTCTAAACTTGTATTTAATCTTCACATAAAAAATTCTCCGATTTTTTCGTTACCTTTTGTCGCTTTTAGAACTATATATACGAAGGGTAATTTTAACTATATCGGAGGAAAGTATAATGATAAAAAATTTTCATTTCAAAGATATAAAATCATTTTTAGAGGAAGAAAATATTGGCGTTGAGATTTTAGATAAATTTGATAAATTATTTGACGCGGCTGTAATATTCACACCATTTGTTTGTGGAATGGATTATCTTCCGATATTGTCAATTCTTGAAGTAAAGGATAGGTTAGTAAATATTGGTAAAAGTATACTTGAATCTATTAATTCAATACATAAACCAGATTATGTTACAAGAGAAGAACAAATAAAATGTGCTTATACATTAATTGTTTATACATCATACTTTGATGCTCTTGATGAAATTGTTCCCAAAAAAGCATTTAAAGCATTAAAAAAACAATTGGAAATTGATGATAGTCTTGAAATGGTAACTGCTAATGACAGACCGGGTGCATTATTAACTTATGGCGGTATTCCTTTTTCAGATCATATAGATTCTTTTTCTGAAACAATTAATCAATTAACGGAGATTTATGAAAGCACATCTGATAAAATATGCCAACTTTTTAGACAACTCAAATGTTTTGAAAATAATAAAGATTTAAATATTGATATTAAAGTTGTTATGAATAGGGTTAATAAATTAGCTATTAAAAAGTATAAGGCTCAATATCTTGATTTAGCTTCGAATTTTAGTGATTTTGCTTTTTATGTACAATCTCTAGAATTTCAAAGTATCTATAACTCATTGGATAAACTAAATAATAGAATGGAAAGCATTGAGAATAATACATTAAGTATTGATGTTGGTTTCAGAGTTCTCAATGAACTTGTTAATTCCTTAAATAATAATTCAATTAATAGTAATTCACAAGATATAGTTAAAGAATTAAAATCAACATATAGAAAAGAAATTCTAAAACCAATTATTGATAGTGAAGAAATTTTTACGGATGATGAATTTGTTAAATTAAAATTTCCTAAAATTATAGATGCCTTTATACCTCAATCATATAAATGTTTATCTTATACAGAACGAAATATGAAACTGGAAGAACCGAAGGTTTGGGACAGTTTAAAACCTCATAATGATTTAGATGCATTTTTTATTAAGTATTTATCCAATCCAAATAGTATTAATAATCCTTTAGTTATACTTGGTCATCCAGGTAGCGGAAAATCGTTGTTAACAAAGGTGTTATCCGCTCAGTTAATGTGTGATTATTATACTGTAATAAGAATACCATTACGAGAAGTTAATGCAGAATCATCTATAGATATGTTGGTTGAAAATCAAATTAGAAAAGATTCAAATCGCCCTTTAATTAGTGGATATGGTGGATTTGCAAAAGAATTTTCGGAAAAGCCTTTATTGATAATTCTTGATGGTTATGATGAGTTATTACAAGCTAAAGGAGAGGTTTATTCAAATTATTTACAAAATGTAAAGATTTTTCAAGAGCATCAAAAGGATTTAAATCGACCCGTAAGAATAATTGTTACCAGCAGAATAACATTAATAGATAAAGCTATTATACCTGAAAACTCAACAATAGTAAGATTATTAGAGTTTAACGAAGAACAACAAAATACCTGGATTAATATTTGGAATAAAGAGAATGAAAACTATTTTAAGTATAATAATGTTTTACCATTCTGTTTACTAGACCAATCTAATAAAAGAATTATGGAATTAGCAGAACAACCACTTTTATTATTAATGTTAGCAATGTATGATGCTGACGGAAATAGTTTAGCAAAATTAAAAAATGAAATCAAACGAACACAATTATATAATAATCTTCTTCGTAGGTTTGTGCTGAGAGAACGTAAAAGGTATAATGGTTTTTTGAATTTGTCATCGAATGAAAAGTTAGTAATTATTAACAATGAAATGCGTAGATTGGGTGTAGTTGCTATCGGTATGTATAACAGACAAACTGTTTATATTCACTCTAATGAATTAGAGAATGATTTAAAATTTTATAGTTTGCATAGAGAAAGAAAAAAAGAAGTAAAAGGTAAAAAATTAAATGATTCTGAATCATTGTTAGCTGGTTTTTTCTTTATCCATGAGTCGAAAGCTAAGGATGAAGAAACTGGTAATGAAGGGCTTGAAAATGCCTATGAATTTTTACATAATACTTTTGGTGAATTTTTAACTGCTGATTTTATTTTGAATTGTGCTACATATGAGATATGTAGAATTAATACCTATAAAACAACTCCAAGTCTCAGTTCAGAATTATTAAAATTACAGACTAATGAGGTTTGGCTGAATAAAGAATGGTATAGCTGCTTAATGTTTACTCCTTTGTATACAAGAACTGTAGTGTTGGAAATGATGCAAGAACATAAAGCAAAAGTAATCAAAGATAATAATCTTGATGAAAAAATATTTTGTGATTGTTTTAAATTTATCGTAGAGAATGAACTTAAGAAGATGCTAAATTACAGATGTTTCCCAAGTGTAATGTATGAGGATAATCTTTTTGAACGAGATATGTCATTATTGGAGTGTATATCTGTTTATACAATGAATTTAATAATTCTTGCCAGTGTGTTATGTCCTGATGGATTCAAATTTGATGAAAAAAACTATGTTGATAATTATAATCCAGATGAAAATATAAGCTCTTGGCGAAAACTATGTTCATTATGGAGAAGTTGCTTTTCAGAAAAAGATCTTACAGGCTTAGCGTCAATTGTTAAAGCTAACAGAATTGATGAATCAAATTTACAAATTATAAGTAATGAAAAATTTGAATCGATGCCTTATAAGAACCTTGTTGACATAACATTATGTGTATCATTTGCTCTATCAGAAACATTTAATATTGGCTTAACTGGTTTCCATTCAAGACATCCGTTAGAAATATTAAAAATGAATTTAGAAGAATATTTATGCTATTATAAAAATAATTATCCTGCTTTTTATATACAGTTATTGATAAATATGCTTAACATTGAAATTAATAGAACAAATGTTGATTGTAATGAGGTTACATCTATTATTCGCTCCATAATATCATCTGGTATTGATTTTATTAAAAGTGATTTTAAAATAGTTTTACAGTTGTTGGAAACATTGGAATTAAGTATAACAAAAATGGTCGTATATGTAGATGTATTTGACGAACTACTTGTTTTTTTAGATGATTTGTTTACAAAGATAACATTTTCATTGACTGATAGTGAGAGTATTATATTGTATCACAGTATGATACAATATAGAATAGCTTGTTTGACCAATATGCCCCGTGAATGTTTAACTTTGAATTATGGAAGAAATAATTTCATAATAAAAAATTTTGAATACAATTCTCAATTGTTTAAAAAAATAAATCTTTGTAAAGTAATAAATGAAAGAAATCTAAATACAGATATTTTATCAACTGTTTATAACTATTATGATGAAATTAATGTTGTATGTGATAGGGATGTTTTAATAGATATAAAAGATATTATAGAAAAAAGAACAATGCTAGAATGGTTAAACACTGCGCCCGAAATGATTTCGCAACTTGTAAGAATGCTGGTTCAAGGCAGTAAAAATATCAATTGGATAGTTATGTCAGAATATTTGGATGCGTTTTGTCAAAAATTTTTGAAGGCACATCCTGGTTGTTATAGTTACAAAACGATTATAGATAGTGTAATAATTTCAAAATATTATAAAGATCTTTATAAGGATTATCATTACTATAATAATATTATTCAAAATATTCATAAACACTTTAAAATAGATAAAGAGTATTTTATTAACACCTTATTTTATGTTCCTTTATTTATTTGCGATCTCATAAAATTTGCACCAAAATTATTTAGAGAGTTTGATTTATCTCAAGCAATTCGTTTCATTAATTATAAACAACATATTGTATTATCTGATGACAAAAAAGTATTTGATATAATTAAGGCTATCAGGTTGTTGGATGATATAAATCATGGTGAATTAAATATTAGTTATTTTAATTATATTAGTTCATACATACTGCAAAGTACTTCTTTTTTTGAGAATCTTGAAAGCTTTTCTGTAATTCAACTAAAAGATTTATTATGGTTTTCAAATGTTATAAAAAATAATGAATTAAAAGAAAAAGTATTTAAAGCTTTGTTTTCTTTGAATAATTAATTGTGTCTAGAGAGTATAGATATGTAACATTTTATTAGGATTATTTTTATTGATGTGGAATCTATTTAAAATTAAATAAAAAAGAATTACAATGCAACCAAGGAGGTTATATTATGAAAAAGAAAATATTAGCCGTTATCGGCATTATGACAATTACTGCAGCAATGCTTGCAGGCTGCAGCTCGAAGGATGTTGAAGCGGATGCACAGGCAAGCACAGAGCCGACAAGCAATAGTTTTGTTGTATCTGACACAACAAAAGCTGCAGAGAGCACAACGATTGCAGAAAGTACCACTGTTGAAGCCACAACCAAAAAGGAAGCTGCTAAGACTACAACGAAGGCTGCACCTAAAGCAACTGCTGCAGCTAAGACAACGGCAAAGCAAACAACAAAGTCTACTACTGCAGTGCAGACCACGAAAGCAACCACAAAGGCAACAACTAAGCCTACAACCAAAGCCACAGTAAAGAATGTTTCTGCAAAGGATGTTCAGGCTCAGGTTAATGCATACATCAGAAGCAAAGGCGTTACTGTTGACAGTTCTTTGAATCCGAGTAATTCAGGTTGGAATGTTCCTATATCTTCCAGTCAAAATAATTTAAACAATGGCAGAACATTAAGCGATTGCAAATGGGATGTCGATTCAAATATAAAAAATATGGGAAACGATATTTCAATGTATTGCTATCTTGACGGTCAGGATTTCTATATTTGCTATATGTAATGAATTAATAATAATTTGATAAATGGAAAAGGTACGCACTCGGTGCGTACCTTTTCTGTTATGAGATAAATCGAGGTGATAATATTGTGAATAAAAAAATCAATATTAACGCTTTCAAAGTTGGAAAGTGTTTAAATTCTAGAGAATTAATTAAGTCATTAATTAATGATGAAACAGATGTAGAATTAATTATTGTTAATCCAGATGAAGAATATGAAAAAATCAAAAACAGTATAATCCAATCGTCGAAATGTGAATTACGTAGAAAGATTAATCCTTTTTCTGTTACGTAAAATTAAAGAATTTGCGATATAAATATTAAATTTTAATGATTAATCAAAATACAATATGATTTAATAGCGGTGCTATAGTTTCGATTATTAAATCTACTTATTTTACCTAAATAAACAAAATCTACATTATCTTGTTCAATAATATATGACCTATCTAAGTGTAGATAAACATTATTTGTTATTTTTATACTACAATAAATTTTACTGTTATCAGTTGAAAATATATTCATTCTACTGTAACCATATTTATCAACTGTTTCAAATCGAATATTAACATTGCCATAAAAATATTTTATTACATCATAGTCATCATTATTTAATGGTCTGTCTATTCTCTTATGAGGAATTCTTTTATTTCCTCTATTGTTAGTATTTGCTGTGTTGGTATTGTTTTGAGTTGGTGAAGTATTTGTGTTTTGGCTGTGATTCGAAAGCAATAATAAGAGCTTTTCCATTTGATGTTCTATTGTTTCAGGTTCAGCTGTTTTAAGAAAATCTTCACATTCTTTTTGGGTCATTTGAGGTTGTTTTAGTATGCAGGTGTCTAAGTGTTTTTCTCCATTTTTGGTTTTTAAAAATGGAGAAGACACATTTAGATATAAGGCTAATTTTGCACCTCCGCAAACAGGGCAATATAAATCATGACGCAAAACATCAAGTAATACTGTATTGTTTTGAGATAATTGTAATAAATCATTAATACTAATGATTTGTCCGTTCTTTCCTATTTTTGCTTCTTCAAATTTCATAATAAATCTCCTTAAAGGTGGTGATAAAATGTTGCAAAAAACGCTTAAATACTATTTAGAGTCTAATATGTATTATTTAGAAAAGGTTGAAATGCTTCTTACATATTTTAATGAGTCTGATGATGTATTAGAAAACAAAATTGAGCGACTAGCCTGGAATAAGCTTGAGGAACAGGGTGGTAGATATTTTCTTGTTTTAACCAATGCAGAAGTAAAAAAATATCTTTCATATAATGACGATAAAAGTGCAATGGTTATATTCTCAGTTTGGCTTGGATTATCAGACAAATATATAAAAGAATTAACTTCATATAAAAAACTTGATGTATATAACAAAACAATTGAAATACTCAAAAAATGGGTACAAGATATTGATTAACATTAGTATAACAAATATTTTCACAAAGAGCAAACCGACACAAGTCAGCTTGCTCTTTGTAACCTAAAAATTAATGATTAAACCTTTTTGCATATAAATTTATTATTAAAAATTCTTCGATTTTTTTGTTACTTTTTGTTGTTTTAGGAACTATATATACAAAAGGTAATTTATGTTAATTTACAATTATAAGGAGTCAAAATGGAGAGTGTTTCTGAACAAAATATTTTTCAAATGTTTTTTTCAAATTTAGAAGATATAAAAAACTTCATGTGGATAATATTTACAGCAATTGCAACAATTATTGCAATGCTTACATATAAAAATGCTAAGAAATCATTGTTCCAGCCGTTGCATACTGAGGTTATCAAAAGACAAACAAATTTATTTGTGGATGTGTACGATTTGTTAAAAGAAAATGTTTTTGACAAAATAGATTATGAAGGAATATTTAATTTGTGTCTATACGGTTCATTAAATGAATTAGGTTATGATATAGAACCGCCAGATGATACTAAATTAGAACTAGCAAAATGCACAGATGGCAATTTTGTTTTTGGACAACCTGTTATCGAAGACGAAGAATGCGAACAAGACTTTCAAGATGCGAGTGTAGCTGTTAATATTGATGAAGAATTTGATCTTGTATATGATGGGTCAATAGAGTTGAATGAGAGAAGTAAGAATCGGCCTGAATTTTTAGAAAATCAAAAAGCTTATATTATCGAGTCTGAAATTGTAAAAGGTATGCCGATTCACCCTCTTCTTATATATGTAACAGACAAAAATAGGGAATTTACAAAAAAACTTAAATTTTTTGCTGATGATCCCTTACTTCCATCTGATTTTAAAAAGGAATTAAAAAAACTTTATGATGATATATTAAAAAATCAAATTGAAAAGATGTATCATACACTTGATATAATATTAAACAGAATTTTTGAAAAGGATGAATTGTCTTCTGAGGAATTTGATTCGATAATTGATGAAGAATATAATCGTTTTATAGAAAATATGATTAAGCATGATGATACGATTAGCAAAATATACGAAATGATAAATAGCTATCTTAAAGTAGATAAACTGTTTAAGTAAAAACGTATTTTTATATTTGCATAAGGAGGAAACTTTATGAAAAAGAAAATATTCGCCGTTATCGCCATTATTACAATTACTGCAGCAATGCTTGCAGGCTGCAGCTCGAAGGATGTTAATGTGGATGCACAGGCAAGCACAGAGCCGACAAGCAATAGTGTTGCTGTATCTGACACAACAAAAGCTGCAGAGAGCACAACGATTGCAGAAAGTACCACTGTTGAAGCCACAACCAAAAAGGAAGCTGCTAAGACTACAACGAAGGCTGCTGCAAAAACAACAGCTGCGCCGAAGACCACAATGAAGCAGACAACGAAGTCCACTACTGCAGTGCAGACAACTAAAGCAACCACAAAGGCAACAACTAAGGCTACAACCAAAGCCACAGTAAAGAATGTTTCTGCAAAAGATGTTCAGGCTCAGGTTAATGCATACATCAGAAGCAAGGGTGTTAAAGTTGACAGTTCATTGAACTCAGGTAATTCAGGTTGGAGTGGAAGAATTTCTGCTACAAGACAGGATTCATTAAATGATGGTACATCTTTACGAAATTGTAAAGAATATGTTGATTCTGAAATATCCTCAATGGGTTCAGACATATCATTGTATTGTTATTATGATGGAACATTCTTTTACATCTGCTATATGTAAATCTTAAAATTAAATAATTTGATTAGAGCTAATTTATCAGGCAAGATAAATTGGCTCTTTTTTTATACAATCCCAGCCTTATGGCTGTTTTGAATATATTAAAAAATTTATGAAAGGAGAGATTTGGTGAAGAAGAAAATCTCTAAAATTTTAGCGGTGCTGTTATCAGTATTGATGCTTTTCAGTTCAATACCGATTACAGTATTAGCTGCACTGACAGAAGGCAACAAGTATTCATACACTGAAACATATCTTGATGCTTATTATTCAACCGGGACCTGGCAGACTGCTGATGGTCATACCCATAACAACAGCGGTCAGGTAGCTTTACGTAATCTTAAATCAACCGGGGAGCCTTTATATTGCATTCAGATATACAATGGATGCACTGGGGATGATGCTACGGCTGTAAATATCGAGAGTACGAATTTATGGGACAGAGAATTAACTCAAATTGCTAAAAATGGAATTACTCGAGTATCCATCTACGGTTATGATGGCTCATCAGCTTCAACCTATGGCTATCACTGGTCTGATGCACAGCTTGCTACCCAGGTACTGTTATGGGAATTTGAAATGGGTAAAAGAGGTAGCTTTAATGATTTTGACCCAAGTTACTTTGCTGAGGATATTTTCAAAAACTATCCGAATGCAAAAGCCTGCTACCAAAAGATTGTAGAAGCTTGTTCAGGACATCAGAACAGACCAAGTTTCAGCAATCAAACGGTTACGCTCAAGGGTACAGGAAGCAGTAATTCCGTAACCCTGACTGACGGTAATAATGTGCTGAGTAATTTTACTGTTAAATCAACCAGTGACAGAATCCATACAAGCGTAAACGGAAATAAGCTTACTGTATATGCTACCGGTGAAGGCACTTTAAACGGCAGACTTATTTTCACAAAGAAAAATACAGATGTCAATTCAGCCTTTGCTCTTATTGGAGCAAATCAAACGCTTTTCTACGGCAAAATTGCAGACCCGGTAACTGCTCCGTTAACAATTGAACTGTCATCAGGCAGACTGAAATTAGTCAAGACCTCTGAGAATGGACAGGTTGAAGGCATTAAGTTTACAGTTAACGGCAATAACTATTCCAAGGTTTGTGTTACAAACAGTAAGGGCGAATTTGAGCTTGGTGATTTGTCTGAAGGCAAATATGTTGTTACAGAGGAAACAAAGCCGGGATGGGTACCTCAGGAGCCTAAAGAGGTTACTATTGTAAGCGGACAAACAACAACTGTGAATTTTGATAACAGGCTCAGACGTGGTGATTTAACTGTTACCAAAACATCTGAAGACGGATATAATGAAGGCGTAAAATTCCATTTGTATGGTACTTCTCTTGTAGGTATTAAGGTTGATGAATATGCAGTTACCGGCTCAAATGGTAAAGCAACATTCAAGAATATTCTTATTGGCTCAAATTATACACTTGAAGAGGTTGATACCAACATAAGATATGTTGTTCAGCCCGGACAGAAAGCAACGATTGAATGGAATAAGGTTACAAACAAATCTGTAAATAATATTCTGAAAAAGTTCCGTGTTAAGGTAGTTAAATCTGATATTGAAAAAGGTTCAGCTCAGGGTGATGCAAGTCTTGCAGGTGCTGTCTATGGTCTGTATAAGGGTAAAGAGCTTATGGCAACTTATACGACCGATGCTAATGCATCCTTTACAACGGACTATTTTCCTTGCGGTACGGATTGGACAATTCAGGAAATATCTGCAAGTGAAGGCTATCTTGTGAACAGTGCCGTGTATAAAGTCGGTGCTGATCCGAAGCTGTACAAAGTAGAGCACAATACTTTGGAAAGCAAGGTTACAGAGCAGGTCATCAAAGGTAACATTGCGATTATTAAGCATACCGACGATGGCAGCACACAGATTGAAACGCCTGAAAAGGGTGCTGAATTTCAGATTTATTTAAAATCAGCCGGTTCATTTACAAATGCTGATAAAGACGAAAAGGATACAATCGTTTGTGATGCTGACGGCTTTGCAAGCTCTAAACTGCTTCCTTATGGTGTTTATACCGTGCATCAGACGAAAGGCTGGGATGGCAGAGAGTTTATTGCTGATTTTGATGTGTTTATTCAGTCTGATAATCAGACATATAAATTCCTTATAAACAATTCAAATTTTGAAAGCTATGTCAAGGTCGTTAAGTCAGATGCAGAAACAGGTAAAACAATTTCTTATGCCGGAGCAGGCTTTGAAATTTATGATGCAGAAGGTCATAGGGTAACAATGCAGTTTACCTATCCTGAAGTAACGGAAATTCATACTTTCTATACAAACAACGAAGGTTATTTAATTACACCTGAAAAGCTGCCTTATGGGGATTATACACTTGTTGAGGTGCAAGCCCCTTATGGTTATGTTCTTGACAGCACACCGATTCCGTTCAGCATTAATCAGGAAAACAGTTCAACCGATACAGGTGTAACGGTTGTTATGGTAAAGGCAAAGGATGCACCTCAGAAGGGTGTTATTGAAATTACCAAAACAGGAGAAATATTCTCATCTGTTTCTGAAGATAACGGTTTATATACCCCTTTGTATAAAATCGAAAATCTTGAGGGTGCAGTATTTCAAATTTATGCCTCCGAAGATATTGTTACACCGGATGGAACAGTAAGAGCCAATAAGGGTGATCTTGTGGATGAGATTACAACTGCCGATAAAGGCACTGCAAAATCAAAGGAGCTGTATCTCGGTAAATACACAGTAATAGAAAAGACCGCCCCTGAAAAATTTATAAATAATAAAGAGCAGTATGATGTTGAATTGACCTATGACGGACAGGAGGTCAGCGTAACATCAACTGCTCTTTCTGTTTACAATGAAAGACAAAAGGTAACTGTTTCACTTTCTAAAATTATGGAGCAGAACGAAACATTCGGTATTGGTAATAACAATGAAATCCTTTCTGTTCAGTTTGGTATTTATTCGGATGAAGATATTACAGCTGCAGATGGTTCGGTTATTCCGAAAGACAGCTTAATCTGTTCTGCAAACTGTGATAAAAACGGAAATATTACATTTAACTGTGATTTGCCTGTCGGATTTAATTGGTATGGTAAAGAAATAGCAACCGACGGTCACTATATTCTTTCTGACGCTAAGTATGAATTTACTACTGAATATCAGGGTCAGGATATCAAGACTATTGAAATTAAACTGAATGACGGAGAGCCTATCGAAAATAAACTGATTTACGGCAGTGTAAAAGGCTTGAAGCTGGACAGAGAAACAGAAAAGCCGGTAGAGGGTGCTCTGTTCGGTTTGTTTAGAAATGATAAAACTGAGTTTATAGAAGAAAACGCAATTCTTACTGCTGTTTCTGATAAGGATGGTGTTTTCAGTTTTGATAATGTGCCGTTCGGTGAATGGTGCATCCGTGAGCTGAAGCCTGCAGAGGGTTATCTGCCAAATATGGAAATCTATACTGTTCAGATTAACAGCAGTGCTCAGCTTATTGAACTAATTGTTGTAAATGACAAGGTACCTGAAATTCATACAACTGCTTCTGTTGATGGCAAAAAGGAAACCGCAAAGAGCGGCGAAATCACAATTACCGATACAGTATCTTATAAGCATCTTGTTCCCGGTACGGAATATATCCTCAAGGGTATTCTTATGGATAAGTCAACCGGCAAACTGTTTGAGGTTAACGGAAAGACTGTAACCTCAGAAGTTAAGTTTGTTCCCAAGACTGCAAACGGAACAGTAGATGTAGAATTCAAATTCGATTCAAGCGGTATAAAGAAAACAACTGAGCTTGTAGTCTTTGAAACTCTGTACAAAGATAATGTCGAGCTTGCTGCTCATGCTGAGATTAATGATGTGGGTCAGACGGTAACTATCACTCGCCCTGAATTGAAATCACCTAAAACCGGCGCTGATGATGCAAGCTCAGATGCCTATGCAATTGTTCTGAGTGCCGGTGTTGCATTTTGTGCTGCACTGTTATGTACTGCATACAAAAGGAAGAAACTGAATGCAAAATAAAGGAAAAGAAGCGGTCATCTTCCTATCAACATTTGTAGTTACAGCAATCGTCATAATAGCAACAGCACTTTTAGCTGCAAAGCTGTTCGGTCTGCAGGGCTTTACTGTTGAGAGTAACAGTATGGCTCCTGCTTACCCGGTTGACAGCTTTATTTTTGTAAAAGAAACAAACCCTGGTGAAATTAAAGCCGGAGATGTTGTGACCTATGTTTTTAATAATGACGGTTTGCTTGTTACACACCGTGTTGTTTCTGTTGATGCAGATCATCAGACCTTTGTTATGAAAGGTGATAACAACAATGTTGCTGACCCTGCCCCGGTGATGTGGGGTAATGTGGTCGGCAAGGTTGTTTTCGGTGTGCCGAAGGTCGGCGCAGTTATGAGAGTTCTGACCGCCGATAAGAATAAGCCATATATTATTGCTTCTGTTGTAATAATCGGAATCGCATCCGTTATTCTTGACTTGATAGAAAAGAAAAAATCCAAATCAAAAAATGAGGTTGAA